>Ga0335398_10000021_pt1 | contig 198584 bp, 183 predicted proteins | sample BON03_FD_205742 | JGI IMG/M metagenome (GOLD analysis project Ga0335398, IMG submission 205742) | Freshwater microbial communities from Lake Bonney liftoff mats and glacier meltwater in Antarctica - BON-03 (spades assembly) (version 2) | ecosystem: Environmental > Aquatic > Freshwater > Ice >...
TGGTGGGTCGTTTGACTGAACCGGGTATTGTCTTTTGCCCGGCTGGCACATTGCACAAGCTGGTGCCAAATGGTCAGGCAGAAGTCATTTGCGCTGAATTTGAATTTGGGCAACGGTTTCATAACCCACTAACAAACATCGAGCCTAGCGTGGTGTTAATTCCTATTTCTCAAGCGCCTGAAATTGAACCGGTTCATAGCCTTTTAATGAATGAAGCTTTTTCAGATCGTTGCGGGAAATCGTTCGGTGTCAATCAATTGCTTCAATATTTTATATTAATCGTGTTCCGATTTTTAATTCGAACGCAAGCTTTACCGTTTGGATTAACCAAAGCATTAGCCGACCCCAAGTTGCTCAAAGCAATCACTTCAATACATAACGAGCCTGCTCGTAATTGGTCGCTAGAATCTTTAGCGCAAGTCGCAGGTATGTCTCGGGCCAGTTTTGCAAACCACTTTAAGCAAGCTACCCGAACCACGCCCATAGACTATTTAACAGACTGGCGCATTTCGTTGGCGCAGTCAAAAATTGCTAGTGGGGTTAGTATTAAAAGTGCCGCACGTGAGTTAGGTTTTTCAAGCCCTGCTACCTTAACCCGCGTGTTTACCAAGCGCGTCGGCTGTAGCCCGAGAGATTGGGCTTTGCAGTTGCTTGATCGCGCTGTTACAAGTGACTGATAAACGGGTCAATGATTCAGAATTTTTGACAGAAAGTCTTTCGCTCGATCGCTTTTAGGGTTAGAGAAAAAGACATCGGTCTTTTCATCTTCAACAATTTGCCCCTGATCCATGAAAATAACTCGATCGGCGACGCGTTTGGCAAAGCCCATTTCATGGGTAACAACCATCATTGTCATACCTTCTTGGGCGAGCTTAACCATGACATCAAGCACTTCATTAATCATTTCAGGATCAAGTGCAGAGGTTGGTTCGTCAAATAGCATGACCACAGGGTCCATGGCGAGGCCTCGTGCAATAGCAACACGCTGTTGCTGACCACCCGAAAGTTGTGCCGGAAATTTTTCAGCTTGGTTTGAAAGCCCGACACGTTCTAATAATGCAAACGCACGTTCGGTCGACTCTTGTTTAGACCGTTTCAACACCATTTCTTGAGCAATGCAAATATTTTGTAGAACAGATAGGTGAGGAAACAGTTCAAAGTTTTGAAACACCATTCCGATACGAGATCTGAGTTGATTGAGGTTGGTATTTTTGTCGCCAACACTCACATCATTGACAGTAATGGTTCCCGATTGAAATGGCTCAAGACCATTGGCACATTTGATTAGGGTGCTTTTTCCTGAGCCTGATGGGCCGCAAACAACCACGACCTCTTTAGCTTTTACATGCGTGCTGCAATCGCGTAAGACCTGAAAGTCACCATAGAACTTATTCACGTTATCAAAACTAATCAACGCTTCATCCTCCGGTCAAGAAATTTAACACCCTGCGATGCACTAAAACAAATCGCGAGATAAACAAGTGCTACAAAGCTAAACATCTCAATCAAACGTTGTTCACGGTTGGCGATTAACTCGGCACTGACTAGAAAGTCTTTTAAGCCAACAACATACACAAGTGATGTGTCTTGAAATAGAACAATACCTTGGGTTAATAAAATGGGAATCATCGCTCTGAATGCTTGTGGCAATACGATGAAGCGCATGCTTTGAGTATAAGACATGCCTAGAGCACGCGCAGCAGCGGCTTGACCTGAACGAACACTTGAAATGCCTGCTCGAATAATTTCCGCGTAATAGGCAGCTTCAAAAAGTGTAAAGGCAACCAGAACAGAATATAGCCCCCCTACCGGACGACCTAATGCCAAAGGTACAAGAAAGTAAAACCAGAATATAACCAGAATGAGTGGGAGTGAGCGGAAGAAATTAATATAGCTGGTGGCCACCACAGATAGAACTGTGATTGAAGACATTCGAGCCAGTGCGAGAAGCGTGCCCAGCACAATGCCACCAAACATCGCTACAGCGGTCAGCAGTAACGTCGTTTGCATACCCTTAAATAAAAAGGGTAAGTTATCGAAAATAACGGAAAAGTCAAAATCACCCATCTAACCACCACTTCCGATCATGCCATGAACGCGAGATCGTACTTCAATTTTTTTCATGAGCCACATGACAAAAAAGGTGATCATGCTGTAGATGACGGTTGCTGCCGTGAACGCTTCAAAGCCTTGAAAAGTGTATTCTTCAATTTGACGGGTGACTGCTGTTAACTCAATGACACCAATCGTTAAAGCTAAACTTGAGTTCTTAAATATGGTTAAAAACTCGCTCGTGAGGGGCGGGATGACACGCCGATAGGCAACGGGTACCAATATGTACCGCATCGTTTGCCACTCAGTTAAACCTAGTGCCCGAGCGGCTGCAACTTGACCTGCACCGACTGATTCAATTCCAGATCGCACTTGTTCACATACGCGAGAAGCGGTGTAGAGGCCCAAAGCAATGATCGCTGTCGTGAACTCTGGCATGGGCATTTCTCGCTTGACCCACATGCCCGCATCGACAGGTAATAATTCAGGGAAAATAAAAAACCATAAGAAAAACTGAACCAACAAGGGAATATTTCGAAAAATCTCAACATAAAAAGTGGCGATGCTTCTTAATAATGAAGAGCTTGTGGTGCGCATGATGCCTAAAATTGAACCAAGGCTAAAAGCCACTACCCATGCTAAAAGAGAGACGACAATGGTCCAGCCGAGGCCTGAGACTATCCACCCCACATAGGGTTCTGAAATTAATATTGACCAGTCCCAGTTGTAATTCATAAATACCTGAAAAAATAATACGAAAACCTCACCCAACCAAGGGTGAGGTCACACGCCAAATATGATTAATTAGGAAGTGCTTGAATTTCAAAAGCCATGCCTAAAGTGTCTGACATAGGCATGTTGATGCCGGTTGGGCCTGGCTCAAACCATTTTTTGTAAGTGGTAGCCAACTCACCTGTTCTCATTTGCTCAGCAACGACGCTTGTACCTAAGCGTTGAAAGGTACTGTCATTTCGGGGCACCATAATAGCGTATGGGTCAAAACTCAAATACTCACCCACCACGGTGTACTCATCTGGGCTTTTTGATTTTGAAATCAAACCGTACAACAATACATCATCAGAACCGTATGCATCGATGCGACCTGTTTCCATGGCTAACCAACCTTGGCTGTGGTCTTTCAGTTCGACAACTTTGGTGTTTAGCTTGTTTTTCTCGATGTATGCCTTAAGCACTTTTTCGTTTGTAGTGCCAGCTGAAACACCTAAAATTTTACCGTTCAAATCATTTACATTTTTAATGCCAGAGTCTTTACGTGTGGCAATTTTGGTGCCAGTAATAAAGGTCGTTGGCAAATAAGAAACTTGTTTCTGACGTGTGAGATTGTTAGTGGTTGAACCACACTCGAGGTCAATGGTGCCATTGGCCATTAAGGCAATGCGTGTTTGCCCTGTTACCGGTACAAAGCGAACTGCAATGTCTGGGTTGCCAAGTTCTTTACGAATTTCTTCAACAATTTTCATGCAAATGTCGATTGAGTAACCAACAGGTTTACCATCGCTATTCATGTATGAAAAAGGTATTGAAGTTTCGCGATGCCCAATGTTAACAACTTTTTTATCTTGAATACGTTTTAAAACAGGTGAGTCACCTGCATCAGCAAACGCGGCGGTTGATAAACCAAACGCTAAGGTGCTGGCGAGTAGTAATGATGACAGTGTTATTCGTTTCATAATGTTTACCTCCAATGACTTTAAGTTGAATCGATCTTTACCGTAGCATATAAAAAGACTACGAAAGACATATTTGCTCAATGCGTGAGCAAACCTAAATTCATTACACCTTCGTTAAAAATACTTGTCTAGTGTTTTTTTACTTGCTAGTATGCTTTTTGTGCATACTGCATTAAGTTTTTTTCAAGAAGTTAAGTTGGTTTAGGAAGCAATTGCAAACAACCCCTTCACATAGACGTTAAGCTTGTGTGATGCGCTGTTGGTGTGCGTGTTGTCACACAGTTTTTAGGCATTGCAATTTAGGCTGTAGTCTTAAATATTGAGACATACAATCGCCTGATCGCGTTTAAATTTATTATATATTTTGAAAATCATTAGGCTCGAAGTGCTTGCTTTACTGGCTTTAGCGGTGCCCATTGTGGCGGGTCTCGGTGCGTCTACGCTATTGGGCGTAACCGATTCGGTGATGCTCGCGCCTCTCGGGGCTATTCCCCTTGCTGCGGTGGGCATCACCAACGCTGTCGCCATTATTTTATACGCGGCTATTTACGGGCTGCTTTCTGCCATGTCTATTCATGTCGGAAAAGCGCATGGTGCGAGAAAGGGGCGTCGTATTCCAGTTATTTTGCGCAATGGCTTGGTGCTGGGTTTCATTGTGGGTTCTTGCGGCGCACTGCTCATGCTGTCGCTTTGGCCACTGTTACGTTTTCTGGGACAGCCGGTTGAAGTGTTGGCAATGATGTTTCCTTACTGGTTGTCCATTTCGGTTGTCATGCTACCCTTTTCAATATTGACCGTATTTAAAGCAACTTTCGAGGCTGTTAACAGACCTTGGCTTGGTACAAGCTTTGCCTTCTTGGCTGTTGTCATTAACGTACCCTTAAACTACTCTTTAATTTGGGGAATTGGCCCTCTGCCGCAGTTAGGCTTGACGGGGGCAGGTATTGCTTCGCTTATTGCAGAGTCGCTAGCATTGATGGCAGCTTGGGTATTTTGGCAACGTGCAAACTCGATGCGGCGTATGCGTATACGAACCGCAATCTCACGCGCAGAAATTATTGCGGTCGTTCGTGAGGGGGCGCCTTTGGGGCTGATGTATGTCGCAGAAACGGGTGCGATGGCCGTGGCCACCTTAATGATAGGCACCTTTGGTGCGGTGGCTTTAGCGGGTAATCAAGTTGCTATGTCTGTGGGTGGGTTGTTATACATGGTGCCACTGGGTATTTCAGGGGCGGTTTCAATTAGGGTGGCACAAGAAAGTGGGGCGAGACATGATGGCGCCTTAAGACCCATCACTTGGGCCGCGCTAGGGCTGGCTATGGTTTGGCTAACAACAGCCGCGTTGATTCTTGGTCTTTATGGTCGAAACATTGCAGGCATGATCACGACAGACCCAGAAGTGATCACAGTTGCTGCGACCATTTTCTTTGTGTTCGCCTTTTCACAAGTCATGGACGGTGTGCAGTCAACGATGACCGGGGCTTTGCGTGGGCTGTCTGACACGGGTTTTCCAGCCATGGTGTCGTTAGCCGCTTACTGGGCTATTGGTATGCCACTCGGTTGGTTGTTGGCTCACCAGGGTGGGTTGGGGCCAGCCGGTATTTGGGCGGGTTTTGTTATAGCGTTAGGCTTCGCTGCCATCGTATTGGTTTGGCGATTTTTAAAACAGACTAGCTCGATTTTGGAAGGCGTACCAAACCCGTAGACAAACTAATACCCACCAAAATAACAGCTGCGCACAAAATCATGGACAGGGTGATCACTTCATTTAAAAAAGTCACACCATAAAACCCTGCAAATACGGGTACAGCATAGGTGACCGTTAACGCTTTGCTGGCACCCGCTAAAGCGATAATGCGGAAAAATAAAATAAAGGCGAAACCAGTGCAGACGATACCCACGGCTAACAAAGCGCCAAGGGTGCTCAGTTGCATCGCATGATCAGGCCAGAAGAAAATAGTAAAGGGTGCCAGAAAAAACGTGGCACCCATTTGACTACCTGTTGACGAAACCAGTGCTGGTACACCCGTAAAGTAAAGCTTGGTGTAGCTGGCTGATACGCCGTAGCACAAGGGTGCTAACAAGCACACGAGCATGCCAATCAGTTGGCCAGCTAAGTCGCCAGGGGGAGCCGAGTGAGCATTTTGTAGCGCTAACAAACTGACACCTGTGAAACCTAACGCTAAACCCACTGATCGGCTCAGGCCGGGCTTGTCTTTTAACCATAGCCACGCGATGAGGGCGCCGAACAATGCTGTTGAGGCATTCACAATAGCACCCGTACTGGTTGAAATGGTTAATAAGGCAACGCTGTAGGCAGTAAAGGGTATGCCCGAATTCAAAATACCCACTAAGAAAGCCTTTTTCCAGTGCAGAACAAGCGTTGCGCTTTGTCGTTTCCAAAATAATAACGGCAATAAAAATAGCGCACCAATCGCAACGCGACAAAAGGCCGTGGGAACTGCGCCAATGTCTTGTGCTGCAATTTTGGTTAACATAAATGAAGAGCCCCAAATGGCACTTAGCAACATGAAGTCGACCCACCATGGGCGTTGATTGACGCGCTCAACCCAGGTTAAATTATTCTTGTTGCTCATGACGTAAATGTTTTTCTTATAGATTGCTGCGGTGGCGTTTGTCAGTCGATCAAACGCATCTCAATCAAACGCATTTTCAATTGTAAGTCTTTGAGGTTTTACTTGCTGTTTGCCTGTCAATTCGACTTTTAAAATTTACAGGCAAAATGTAGCCCTTAAGTCTAAATGAACTTTTCTTTTAAAGGTTTCGCGCATGAATGTTTCTGATTCCCCTTTGTTTGGCCAAACACTGGCTGATTTTGGAGCCGCCTTTCGGTCAGGTCACGTCAAAGCACTTGATGTAACCCGTGCCATGCTAGAGCGAATCACCAAGCTTGAACCCAAACTTCAGGCGTTTACCTATGTTGATGAAAAAAATGCGCTGGCACAAGCTGCAAAAATTGATGCACTGTGGGCCTCGGGTCAAGACCTTGGCCCCCTCATGGGGGTGCCCGTCGCAGTAAAAGACATCTTTACAATTGAAGACATGCCCACTCATGTCGGCAGTCGTTTGGCGTTAGATGAGTTAATTCCCCCTCAAGGTCCTTTCATCACGTCATTGCAGCAAGCGGGTTGTGTTTTGTTGGGTAAAACCGTGGTCACTGAGTTTTGCTTGGGTGGCGTTAACTTGACCCACCCCATACCCTGGAACCCTTGCGATCTCACAACACCCCGTATGACAGGTGGTTCAAGTCATGGTTCTGCAGTGGCCATGGCTGCCGCATTGGCGGGTTTTACAATTGGTGGCGATACGGGTGGCTCAGTTCGCTGGCCCGCTGCTTTGTGTGGTGTAACCGGCTTTAAAAGCTCGGTTGGTTTGTGGTCAACAGAAGGTGTGTTTCCCTTGTCACCTCAATTTGATACGGTTGGTATCTTTACAGCCAGTGCGCACGATGCTGCCATCGTTGAAGCCGCACTGCGTCAAGGTGCTATGCGAGCACCCCCGTTAGCTGATGGCATGAAACTTGCTATTTCTAAAGATCATTTTATGGAAAATCTTGATGATGAAGTGGCTGAATGCTTCGATCAGGCTATGACACGTTTGCGCGATGCAGGGGTTCGTTTGGTGGAAGTGCCCATGCTAGAAGCCGCAGAAATTGATGAGGTGTTTGCTGGCATTGTACCGGCAGATTTAATCTCGTTTTTGGGTCGTGAACGGCTTAACATGAACTGGAGTTTAATCGACCCTGTTGCCGCCTCTCGAATAGAAAAAGCTTTTGATATGTCAGCAGATATTTACGCAAAGCTTGTCGCCAGACAAAAAGCGCTTGAAAAAATGATGGCAGAACGTTTCAAAGGTATTGACGCGTTCTTGTCACCCACTGTACCCGTTGTGCCTAAACCGACAGCAGACTTTCAAACGGTTGAGCTCGCATCGGCCTGGAATAAGTTAGCCACGCAAAACACCCGACCCGCTAATTTGTTCAATCAATGTGCAATTTCGTTGCCGATTCACCATTTAGGTTCATCATTACCCGTTGGCCTTCAACTTTCTTCAACGGCCGGTTCAGATGCCGCTATGTTGGCAATCGCCAGAACCGTTCAAGATATTTTGAGCGCGACTGAAGTGCTTTGATTACAAAATATCAATCAACTCTTTACAGACTTTGTTGTTTGATAATTTTGAAACGTGGGCAACGATACGAAGCGCAATCGGTGTGCTTATTTCGGTGAGCGGCTGAAGTACCCCACGTTTTAAGTCAGCTTCAATAACTGAGCGAGGTAACCAAGCCACCCCTCTGGCGGCCAAGGCCATTTCACGTAGCCCTATTGCAAATGAACTTTCGCAAATGACCTGGGTATGAAAGCGTCGAACCAAACGTGGTAGGGCATCGACTCGAATGGCGTGCCCAAAAAAACTCGTGGTGGGGTAAGACAAAAGCGGCAGGGGGCGATCTATATCAATCGGGTGCATGGTTTTAATGAGTTTAGGGTGCCCGACAAGAATGAGTTCGTCATCACCGAGTACCTTTTTGCTGGAAACGTTTCGTGGAATATCGCTGATGATGGCATCGTATTCGTAAACTATTAGCACGTCTGCCGCGCCCCTTAAAAACATCGACACACAGGTGTCCATGTTTTCAGAAATCAGGTTGTAATTCATGTTGGTGACACGGTCAGATAACTTTTCTAAAAAACGTGGCAGAAATGAACTGACCAATAAACTGTGTTGAGCTGCGAGCGTTAGTTTGACATGATCGCTGCGAGATGATTGCATGTTTGACCGAGCTTGATAGGCGGCATCAACGAGTTGGCGAAGAGCGGTTTCATGTTCTTTAGCAATGGCAGTAAATTGCATGGGTTTTTTACTGCGATCAACCAAATCAATACCCAGCCAAGCTTCGAGTGCTTGAATACGGCGTGAAAAGGCGGGTTGAGACACGTTTCGAGTCGCCGCCGCAACGGTAAAGTTTTGTGCATCAACTAAAGCAATATAGTCTTCTAGCCACTTGAGTTCCATAATGTGTGCGCCTCACTTAAAAAAGTTTGTTCATGCAATAAATGCATTATAAGCAACAAAAATAGCATTAGACTGCGTTTATTTTCGTTGGTGTAATGCTTAAAACGTATGCAATAACTTAATTAGGAATGTTATGGATCTCACAAAATACCCACGCATTAAATGCGGACACTGGCCCACACCATTAGAGCCCATGCTCAATTTAACTAAGCTACTAAATGGACCAGAGTTATGGGTCAAGCGTGATGATTGCACCGGCCTTTCGAGTGGTGGCAACAAAACAAGAAAGCTTGAATACCTCATTGCAGATGCGATCGAAAAAGGTGCAGACACCATTATTACGCAAGGTGCCACGCAATCAAATCATGCTAGACAAACAGCAGCGTTGTGCGCGATTAAAAATTTAGAATGCCATATTTTGCTCGAAGATCGTACGCAATATAAAGACGACAGTTATCGCTTGAATGGCAACGTATTGCTTGATCGCTTACACGGTGCAACCGTGGCGTCTCGCCCAGGTGGTTCAGATATGCAAGCAGAGATGGAAGTCTTGGCGATTGACTTGAAAGCACAAGGTAAAAAAACGTATGTGATTCCGGGTGGTGGCTCAAACCCAATCGGTGCTTTAGGTTATGTTAGTGCAGCATTAGAGCTGTTGAATCAGCTTCATGAAACAGGTATGACGGCTACTCATTTAGTGCTAGCCACAGGTAGCTCAGGTACCCATGCGGGTTTGTTAGCAGGCTTGAAGATTTTGAACAGCGACTTAAAAGTCATTGGCATTGGTGTGCGCGCACCCAAAGAAAAGCAAGAGCAAATGGTTTTTGACTTGGCTTGCAAAACCGCCACCATGCTCGGCCACGAAGGGGCCGTCAAATGCGAAGATGTGTTTGCTGATTGTGATTATGTTGGCCCAGGTTACGGTTTGCCTACCCCCGCTATGGTTGAAGCGGTGCGCATGTTGGCTGAAACAGAAGGCTTGTTGTTTGACCCGGTATATACCGGCAAAGGTCTATCTGGTCTGATTGACTGGGTTAGAAAAGGCAAGTTCAAGAAAACTGACAAAGTCATTTTTCTGCATACTGGCGGGTCGGTTGCATTGTTCGGTTACCCCGAGGCTTTTGATTTACCTGGCTACGTAAAATAAATTTTTTCTGTGATGTATCAGTACCCGTACTATCCGAGTATTAAACCTATATTTTATGGAGTGTCTAATATGAAGCATTTAAAATTGGCAAAAACTGCTGCTACGACTTTGTTATGTTTGACAGGGTTAGCGCTCGCGACTAGTGCGCAAGCCGCTACAACATTAAGATTATCAACTTATGTTAATGAAACAGACATACGTTTTGAAGGTTTTAAAAAATTTGCTGAATTAGCAGAACAAAAAACTGAAGGTCGCGTTAAAGTTCAAATATTTCCTTCTTCCACATTGCACGGTTGGAGCGAAGGTATTGACGCAGTTTTAGGTGGCGTTTCAGATATTAGCTGGATGCCTGCAGATAAGCGTCTAGCTTGCTACCGCGTCACATCTTTATACCCAGCATTGGTCGATTTAAATAAGCAAATAGAACTCGACACCAAATACTCAGATTTAATGCGCCCAGAAGCTGCTAAAGCGGGTTTGGTGCCACTCATTAATTCAAATTATTCTTATGACCAAGAATGGTGGTTTAAAGGCCCTATTAACGATTTATCAAAGCTTGACGGAAAGCTCGTTCGCTCAATCGGACCGTTAGTATCGATGATGATTGAAGGCTGGGGTGGTAAGCCTGTATTTATTGCACCAAAAGAAGTTTATCAATCAGCCGAGCGTGGCGTGGTTGACGGAATCAATATGGGTGTGGCTACATACAGCTCATGGAAGCTCTGGGGCGTGATGCCTTACATGGTTAATGGCACCTTGTTCTATGGCAACATCGTTTACATGATTAACAAAAAGAAGCTTGAAACTTTATCACCTGCTGATCAAAAGGCGTTGATGGTTGCAGCGAAAGAGTCAGAGGTTTGGCTCAAACCACGTTATGAAAATTGGGTAAATGAGCAAGTCGGTAATGCTGTAATGAAAGGGGGTGGGTCAGCCGTTTCATTAACAAAAGAAAAACGTAAATCATTGGTTACTGATGTGCAGACCAAATGGAGCGCCGTAGTCGATACAGACTGTGGCCCAGAGCTTGCAGGTCAAGTGAAGTCACTTTTTAAAGCGTACGCCGAGTAATTCATATAACTATTGGCTAATAAGGCTCGATTAATCAGGTAGCTCTTGTGAGCTGACCTGATTAATCAACACACACCATGCTAAAAAAACTGACACGGGTAACCGAACGACTGACGCAAGCGTTTGCGTTGGTGGGTGGCGCCATTATTTTGGTTCAGATGAGTTGGATCACATACGGCGTAATTAAACGTTATTTTTTCTCTGACCCAGATGGCATGGTGACTGAGGCCACTGCGCTGCTACTGTTCCCTGTCGCATTTCTAGGCTTAGCTTATACCTTACGCGAAAACGCTTACCCCACAGTTACGTTTTTGGGTGATGCACTTAAAGGTTTGGCTAAACAGTGTTTACTTACCTTTAACTACCTTATTATGTTTGCGGTTGGTCTTTTCTTTTCTTATGCGGCAGTCAGTGCAGCATTTAAATCATATGAATCAGGTTCGGCCTCTGAAATTTTGTTGTGGCCACGCTACTTGTTCTGGATTCCAAGCGCGTTGGCTTTAGTTTTATTTACCTGGTACGTTTTTTTACGAATGATTTTGATCTGGCAAGATCAAGAAAAATTAGACCAACCTAAGGGTTCACGATCATGATGGAATGGTATGAGGTTGGGTTGGCTTTGATGGGCCTTTTAATGTTCCTTATTTTTATCGGCTTGCCCATACCTTTTGCTATGGCTGCAGCGGCTTTGCCTTTTCTACTTAGCATTCAGGGGTTGTCAACTTCTTTAGTGAGTACCGAGCTCAAACTTTGGGGCGTCTGGATTGATTACATTTTGTTGTCAGTACCGTTGTTTGTCTTTTTGGGCGAACTGATTGGTCGATCTAATATTGGGCCCAACCTATATCGATTCATGCATAACGGCATACCTATTCGTGGTTCGGCTGCATATGGCAGTATTGGCGCGTGCGCAGGCTTTGGTGCGGTTTGTGGTTCATCTATGGTTGGGTCGTTGACGATTGGTGGCGTGGCACTGCCAGAAATGATTAAGCTGGGTTACGACCGTCGATTAACAAGTGGTGTTTTAGCTGCGGGTGGCACACTCAGTGTGTTGCTGCCACCTAGCTTAATTTTATTGTTCTACGGCATTGTGACTGATCAATCAATTGGCCGTCTGTTTATGGCCGGAATCGTTCCTGGTTTGTTACTGGCTTCGTTGTTTGTATTAGTTGTCACGATTTGGGCGCGTTTGTACCCTGATCATGTGCCTGATGCGGAAAGCACGCAACGTTGGACCAAAAAAGCGATTCTTATGACGGTAGGTCCTGTGGCACTAATTGGCGCCATCATTACCGTTTCAATCTATGCCGGTATTGCTACGCCGACTGAAGCGGCCGGCTTAGCTGCTGCAGTCACCTTGGTTCTTGCGTTTTGGGTTGGTGGTTTAACGCGAGGGGCATTTATTGACTCGTTGATGGCTACCATGCGAACCATGGGTTACTTAGGGTTGTTGCTGTCAGCAGGTGTTTTGTTTGGCTTCGTGATGAACTACTACCAAATACCACAGCAGTTCACAACCTATTTTCTAGGGTTTGATTTTTCACCCTTAGCAGTGTTGCTGTTTGTGATTGCCTTCTACATTATTTTGGGTATGTTTTTAGAGCCGGTGTCGATGACATTCATCACCTTGCCGACTATTTACCCATTAGTTGCTGCATCAGGGTACGATTTAATTTGGTTCGGTATTATTTACACCATCACGATGGAAATTGCTGTATTGACACCGCCTGTAGGCCTCAACCTTTTTGTGATTCAAGGCATTGGGCGTAAACATGACGTCACTATCGGTGATGTCATTCAAGGCTCATTACCTTTCGTCGCTATGATGTTGGTCTTACTGGTGCTTATGGTTACTTTTCCACAAATTGCATTGTGGCTGCCAGAGTTGATGAAGTAAGTGTTGACACTTTCCTCGTCCTGCAAGACGAGGTTTGACCTGCCAACCTTTAAACATTTTACCAAAACTTAGCCATATCACTTGCATCAGCAAGGCCACGTTCATGGCCGTACTTAAGATAAGGTTCAATTAAGGCCGGGTCGAGAATGCTTTTTACATGGTTAATGCCCGGTGGCAAGCCCGCTACAATATGTTTTGTTTGTGCACCTTGAGCTTTCAACATTTTTATTTCATCTAATAGTGTGTTGGGTATGCTTGACGCTTTAAGGCCTTGCTTAATGTCTTCAGGGGTGCCATGACCCAGTGAAAAAACGATTGCTTTTTTAACGCCCGCAATCACATCACAGTGGGTGCTGGTTTGGCAAATACCGCCGTCCATACACAGCCGGTCTTTTAAAAAAGTTGGGCCAATACCACCTGGCAGCGATGCACTGGCAGAGCAGGCCACGTTCATGGGAATGCCTGCTTCATGAGAAACAACCAGTCGTTGGCCGGTGTAACAATCATTAGAGGTCGTGTAGAGGTTCGGTGAGGCCCAGTCGCTTATGCCAATAAGCTTCGTTATTGCCTCAGGTGCTTGAGTTGAGTTGGGGTCGTTTCGCGCAGCCAACGCAGCATGACCGATTGACTGAATGGTGGAAGGTGATGCATCTTTTGCAGTCAACGCCATGCCTGATGCACGCAGTTGACTTGGGTTTGGTGCAATTTTTGGTATTAAAGTTGAAACCAGTTTTGGAAAATCAGCCATTAAATCTATTTCAGCATCTAAGCGCCAAAGGTAACCGCTCATGAGCATTGACCCAAAAATTGAGCCCGCAGAGGTGCCCACTACAACATCTGCGTCTGTTAGGTTGATATTGTTTTGACGTAAGGCTTTAAAGTAGCCCACGTAAAAAGCAATTAAGATTAAACCACCCCCACCAAATGCTAAACCCTTTTCTTTGCCCGTACCCGGTGGGTTTTAGTAAGGAATAGGGTGTGCCAAGCCATCATTCCACTGAGCCGTTGAATCGATCAGTTGATTAGCAATATTGCTTTCAGTTTGGCTAACTTGTGGGGTGGCCGCGTGTGAAATACCTGCTGTTGTAGCAGCCATACCCAAAGTAGATACAGCTAAAAACTGTCTACGGTTCGTTATTTTCTGATTTGATTGCGCAGAAATTGATTGAGTCTGTGTGTTTTTTGTCATTTAAGTCTCGATTGATGTGCTGTGATGATACCGACAGCTTATGATTTTATAGCAGTACCAACAGATTTTGTCACTCAATACATTGATAGTTTGTGTCAAAAAAGGGCTTCATGTTTCTTCATTGTGCACTCAGGCACAGTGAGTGGGTAAGTATCCATTTGTGGCCGTGTTTTAATGTCTAATGAATCATTGAATTTGACTTAACTAAAGGTTTTTAATGAACAAACACTTAAAAATAGCGGTTACTTTGTCTGCCGTGTGTGTTTTAAATTTAGCCAACGCACAAGACAGTGCAACAGTCAGCGTTAATGGCATCAAAATAGATAGTATGCTTGTCAATGATTTGGTGAAAATTGCCGTTACTAACGGTGCTCAAGACACACCGCAATTACGTCAATTAGTTTTGAACGACTTAGTGCTGATAGAAGCGGTTACGCAAGACGTTAAAAAAACGGGTTTCTTAAAGAAAGATAATAACGAAATTAAACTTAAAGTTGCCCAGCAAAACATTTTGTTAGAACTTTGGCTTGCAAGTTACTTTAAAGCAAACCCAGTTACTGATGCCCAAGTACTTGCCAATTATGATCGCCAGTTAGCGATCAGTAAAGAACCTAAGAATGCTCAACAATACCAAGTGGCACAAATTTTAGTTGCTACAGAAGCCGAGGGCGAAGCTGTTATTAAATCGCTTAATACGGGCTCTAAATTTGAAAATATTGCTAAGAGTAAGTCACTCGATAAAAACACGTCAGATAAAGGTGGGGTTGTGGGTTGGGTATTAGCAGACCAGTTGGTACCACCTATAAATGAAATCGTGGTGAACATAGGTAAAGGTAACTACGCTAAGCGGCCCATACAAACTGTAAGTGGTTGGCATGTTATTAAATTAGATGACGTGAAACCTTATGTGTTACCAAGTTTTGACGCGTTGCAAGCAGGTATTGCAAACGCATTAGCGCAACAACGACGCAATCAGGCCATAGCAGAACTCATGAAAGATATGAAAGTGGTGCCAGTAAAGTAAAGATTAGCCATTCAGTCAAGCCAATCTTAGTAAGGTAACCACTAAAGTATGGGGTTCTAGTCGGCCCTTTTTTTAATTTAGGAATGCTGATGAACGTCTTTATGCAGGCTGCTATTGATGAAGCCAAGTTAGGCCTCGAAACCGGCGGCATACCAATTGGTTCAGTTTTAGTGCATGACGGTAAAATTATTGGGCGGGGGCATAATCGTCGTGTACAAGATGGCAGTGTTATTTTGCATGGCGAAATGAGTGCACTGGAAAATGCAGGTCGCCAGCCTGCGTCGGTTTATAAAGCGTCTGTGATCTACACAACCTTATCGCCGTGTTCAATGTGTAGTGGGGCCATCATGCTGTATGGCATTCCTAAAGTAGTTGTGGGGGAAAATAAAACTTTTATGGGTGATGAAGCGCTATTAAAAGCGCGTGGCGTTCAGGTTGAGGTTCTACAAGACCAAACCTGTATTGATTTAATGAACCATTTTATTGCCGCTAAACCTAAGCTTTGGAATGAAGATATTGGTGAACCGTGAACCGTGAACCGTGAACCGTGAACCGCCTAAGGCGATTGTTCATACGATTTTCAATAAGCTGCGCTTCATAAGCACATAGTCCTGTCAACTTTCCTCAAAAATCTTGTTTTTTGAGGCACTATACTGTGAATTGTTCTGTTCTACGTAGGTTTGCGCTCTTATAGATGGCAACAACTGATTCTTCGTTACTCCCTCAAGATTTACCACAGCCGGTAGCTGACAATGCGCCGGCTGTTTTTCTTCGTCAGCTTGAAGCTGATGCTGCTCCCGATTTAAAAAAGGTAGCGGTGGCGTCATTTTTGGGTGCTTTGGGGCTTATTGGGTTTTCAGCTTCGGTGGCTCAATTAATTAGCTTGGCCATTACGCATCAAACGCCTGCTACTTGGCTCTGGTTTGCTGCCGTGGCAGCCATTGCTTTGCGATTTCTGGCGCATCTGTACCGTGATCGTTTGGGGCAAGGTGTGTCGGCGCGGTTGCGTCAGCGCCTACGACAACAATTGCTTATACAAGCCAATACTTCTGGGCCGTTTAAGCTTCAAGCGCAAGGTAATACCGCTTGGTGGGCGCAACGCCATATTGAGCAGGTTGACGCTATGCATGGTTATTTTGCAAAATATTTGCCCGCGCGTATGACGGCACTGATTGTGCCCTTGATGATCATTGTGATCAGTCTAGGGGTTGATTGGGTAGCGGGTTTGCTATTGTTGTTGGCCACACCGCTTATTCCATTTTTTATGATGTTAATTGGCTGGGGGGCCGAAGCTATTCAAAAAACGCAGCAAGATCAGCAAGCCTCGCTTGCCAGTCAACTTCTAGATCGACTCGAGGCATTGCCGTGGTTACGTCGTCAAGGTGCATTAGAGGCATCATCTGAAAGTGTTGAGCAGGCCGCTGAATCGTATCGCAGTGTGTCAATGCGTGTGTTACGGGTGGTATTTTTATCGTCTGCAACGCTTGAGTTGGTGAGTGCGATGTCAATTGGTTTAATGGCGATTTACATCGGTTTTTCTTTGGTGGGTTTTTTAACTTTTGGCCCTGCAGCAGCACTCACTTTGTTTTCGGGGTTATTTTTACTGATGTTAGCCCCTGAATGTTTTTTGCCCTTACGTCAATTGGCCCAAGCCCACCATGATATGACCGCAGCAAAGGCTGCAGCGCAAACGCTTGCACCCCTATTGTTAGAACAGACATCAAATCAAAAATTAACAACATACGATGTGGAACAAGACAGTACCGTAACGCTTAAGCACATTTCATTTCAATACGATGGGACAAACAATAAGGCCATACTTGACGATGTTTCAATCAGTTTTGAACGGGGTCAAGTGATTGGTATTTCAGGTGATAGCGGTGTGGGTAAATCAACCTTACTAGGTTTGATTGCAGGCTTTCTTGAGCCGTCGCAGGGTTCAGTGCAGCGCACTGAACATTGGTCATGGTTAAATCAACGCCCCTATTTATTTCATTGCTCACTTCGTGACAATTTGCTCATGGCGTGTCAACCTATTCCAACAGATCAACAGCTCATTGAAGCGCTGGCTGACGCTGGTATTGCTCTACCCGATGCAACCTTGGTTGTTGGTCTTGATACGGCTATTGGTGATTTAAATCGGGGCGTATCAGGCGGTCAAGCACAACGTATTGCCTTGGCCCGTGCGCTACTCAATCAGTCTACGCTGTGGTTACTTGACGAACCCACGGCAGCCCTTGACGAGCAAACCCGTGATCAATTGTTAGACACTTTATTAAGTCGTGCGAAACGAGATCAAGTGACTGTTATTGTTGCCAGTCATGACCAAGCTTTGCTTGCGCGCTGCGATCAGGTTTATAGCATTCACCAAGGTAAATTATTTCGCAACGATAGCCAAGGGCTCATGGCATGAAAGTTTGGGCTTACCTTTTCAAGTTATACAGCCAGCGTGCCCGTTGGCTTTTATTAAGTTTTTTTTGTTTAGGTTTGACATGGCTAGCGGGCGTGGCATTGCTTGCCACCTCAGGTTGGTTTATTGCGGCGTGTGCATTAGCTGGTTTAGGGTTCATTACCAACCTGAATATTTTTGCGCCCTCAACCTTGATTCGTGGTTTGGCGATTGTGCGCACAGCAGGTCGTTATGCTGAAAGGGTAATCGGTCATGAAGCGATTCTGCGTGTACTGAAAGATTTGCGTGTGCGAGCGTTTAATGCGGTTGCTTTTAGGCCAGCGCGTTTAATTGATAACCGACGCCTAAGCGATTTGATTCAACGACTGATGGTTGATGTGGAAACCCTTGACGGCATTCCACTTCGTGTTCTGGGCCCCATGTTTGCCGCGCTCATGACACTGGCAGGAAGTTTGTGGGCAGGTGCGGTGTGGGGTCATGCCTTGATTGCATTCACAATTGGTGCAAGCGGTTTAATTGTTTTAATCGTTTCATTTGTGCTTGCTAAACAAGGGCAAAAAAGAGGTGCTGCATTGATTCATGCGCGGGCTGCACAAAAGATCGCCTTGATTGATCACCTAGGCGGTTTGGCTGAATTGATTTCAAACGAAAAACACCATGAGAGTGCGCAACAGTTAGCGCAACTTGACCTGCAACAAACACAGCGGTTTTTTGCGCAAGAACAAATGGCCAGTTTGGGTGAGCACGGTGTTCAAGCCATTACGGCATTAGCGACCATCGTTGTGATTGCCATTGCATGGCCTGTGTTTGAGCCACCTATTATTGCTCTGCTTGCATTGATGACGTTAGGTTTAAATGAAGCGCTAGGCGCTTTGCCAGGTGCCTTATGGCGTATAGGTGAAGCCAAAGCAGCAGCCGAACGCTTGATGGATTTAGAGTCGCTTGATCTCGCTGACTCACATGCACCACACGCTAGGTTTGGCGTATCAATTACGTCGGGCGACAACATGGCTACCCCAACAAATTTAATCGATTTGTCAGTGCGTGAAATGGTTGCAGCAGATATTTCAATTTCAGCCGTCCCAAACCCAGCAACCCCAGACGAAGCCGAATTCAGCGCAGTTGAAATCGTTGATTTGCTTTGCCAGCGACAACCTGGCAAAAGAACCCCCCTTAACTTAACGCTCAAGCCAGGGTTGCCTTTAGTGGTTTCTGGTCGTAGCGGTACGGGCAAAACCAGTCTTCTTGAAACGATTGTGGGCGAACTTGATGCAGAACAGGGTGGGGTATGGCTTAATGACATAGATCTGTTAAAGCTACCTGATGCGTTGCGATATAAAAAAGTGACGCTCTTAGCTCAAAGCGATTCGCTCATGAATGTCACGATTCGGCAGTTTTTAAGCTTAGGTTTAAATTTAAACTTAAACCCTGTACCCGAGGCAACCCTACATTCAGCTTTGCAATGTGTAGATCTTTACAAAACCCTTAACGATACCGAAGAGGGGCTTGATTACATGCTGGGTGTTCGAGGCAGCCACGTGTCGGGTGGGCAGGCGCGTCGCTTGCAACTTGCAGCATTAATTATAAAAGACCCTGCCTTAGTTTTATTAGACGAACCCTTTAGGGGTTTGCAACCGGAACTGGTTCAAGACCTACTGACGGGTATTGAGCCTTGGTTGTTAAAACGTTGCAGCATTATTGTCACGCATGCCCCCAATAGCCTGCCGTCTCATTGGCCACGTTTAGTTTGGCCCAACGCTTAAATTTTGACGCATGTTTTTATTAACTTTGTGGAACGTGGCTGTTAGGGTAAACCTGAGTAGTGGTTAAGAGATTTAAACTGTAAATTTGCAAAAAATGAAACGAAATATTCAATATCTTAAAAAATAATATGGGCTATAAATTGGGGGTGTGGCGTGCAACAGCAGTTAACTAAGCGTTCATTTACAGAAAAAATAGCTATTTCTATATGCATTATTTCATTTGCTTTCTTTGCGCTTAACGTTTTATTGTCAAAGTTTTTTTCTTTTGCTGGCCAAAACACCATTAGTTTAGACCGGGTGCCTGAATTTCTAATGCTTTTTACTACGGCAGTTAGTTTTACGGTTGCCGCTTTAGCGGCTGAGAAACGAGTTTCTACATCAAAAACAAAATGAGTCACTAAAAGTATTTTGTTACGCGATCTTTAATGTTTATAGTTTTATGATGGCATGACAAAAAGTCTTTTTGTTTATATAAAAAATTTTACGCACAACAAAAACAGCAGTCATTACTTTTAATCCTGAGGAGACAATTATGAAAAATTGGTTTAAAAAAACCACAGAGTATTCGCAAGAAGTTCAAAGCGAGCGGCGTAAGTTTTTAAATGCAACCACTAAATTTGGTGCCTCAACTGCCGTTATTGCGGCTGCCGCAGGAACGATAGGCGCTAAGTCTGCGCTTGCTCAAACTGCGACTGAAGAGCAGCAACGCCAAAAAGCAGCCAAGTTCACCATGACGATTGCAACTGAATATCGTATTGGCGCAACACGTTGGTACCCGTTGATGCAATTGAATTTAAAAGAAAATATTCAAAATGCAACAAATGGTGATGTGTATGTTCGTTTAGCACCAGCAGGTCAGTTGGGCATGGGCGGTGCCTTAGCGCAAAGCGTGCAGGCCGGTACGATTCAGGCTGCGCAACATTCGGTATCTAATTTTTCAGCATTTGCGCCTGAAGTAGACTTAGTCAACATTCCATACTGGTGCGGTCAAAATCAACAATTTGTCAATTTAGTGACGTCACAAGCTTGGCAAGATACAGTGAATGAAAAGGCTCGCGCCCGCGGTTTTAAAGTGTTGATGTACATTGTGCTTGACCCCCGAACGGTGGCGGCACGTAAAGGTTTACCTAACGCACCGATTAAGACGCCCGCTGATTTAAAGGGTGTTAAGTTTCGTGTGCCGGCCTCTCAAATTTTGCAACAGTTTTACCGTATGGCAGGTGCCAATCCTACCCCTATCGCATGGGGTGAAACACCTTCAGCGATTCAGCAAGGTGTTGCAGACGCACTCGACCCAGCAGTCGTTGCTTTGTATTCAAACGGCTTTAAAGACATGCTGTCTTGGGTTACCTTTAATAAGCCAGTCCCCGACTCACAGGTTTACTCATGTAATGCTGAATGGTTCAGTAAGCTACCGACCAACGTTCAAAGCGGCATTGAATTTGCATCTGATATTACCTTTCGTCAGAACATTGCTCAAGTTCCCGCTTCACGTGCCTTTGCAATGGCTGAAATGGCTGCAGCAGGCGTTCAATTTTACGTACCAACTGACGCCGAAATGAAGCAATGGGTTGATACGTGTGGTCAACAAAGACCTGAGTGGAACGAGACTAAAATTAAATTAGCGGGCTCATTAGAAAATTTTGAACGCCTTCGTGAAGCTGCAAATACTCGCAGCAATTACTTTGCCCATGACGTTTAATAATTCATATGCGTAAACTTTTGTCTCAAATCGATGAGAATGCAGAGCGCTGGCTGTTGCTAGCGCTCTACACCTATATCGTCATGGTTATTTTTGTTGAAGTAGCACGACGTTTTATTTTCGACTATTCATCTATTTGGGGCGAAGAAACGGCTCGTTATGCATTTATTTATTTAGTGTGGATCGCTGCTGCTACAGCGGTTAGAGACCGAGCACACATAAGAATAGATGTGTTTCTGTTGATGTTGCCTAAACGATTACGTGCATCATTGTTTTTGTTTGGTGATTTATTGATGGGTATTTTTGCAGTATTTGTGTTTTATTTTTCAATAGAATTTTTCATCAATGCCATAACTTTCAACTCTGTCATAGAAGGTCTGCGTGTTAGCCGGTCTTGGATACTATTTGCCATACCATTCGGTTTTGCATTGGTCATATTCCGAATTTCACAGTCTATGTGGCTCGACATCACTGCCCTTATTAACGGGCAAGAACCACGCCCTGGCAAACGCCTTTTTGATTAGAAAATACCATGCTTATTCCTGAAGCTTTTTCCTCAGCCGAGTTAGGTTGGAATGTTCTTGGCCCTTTGCTGCTCATGCTTGGTTTATTTGCACTGGCAGTGCCTGTGTGGGTGTCTTTAGGTCTGACTGCACTGTGTATGCTGTGGTTAACGGGTGCGCTGCCAATATCGTTAATTGGCGAGTCAGTTTTTCACGGCCTTGATGCATTTGCATTAATCGCCATACCCTTATTTGTGCTAACGGGTGACTTGCTTGTTCGAACAGGCCTTTCAATAAAGCTCTTGAACATTGCTGCAGCCACGATGGGTAATGTTCGTTCTGGCTTGGGAACATCAACTGTTTTAGGTTGTGGTTTTTTTGCGTGTATTTCAGGTTCTGATGCGGCAGGCGCTGCTGCCGTGGGCCGTATTACTATTTCACGATTAATTGAACAGGGTTATTCACCGCCCTATGCTTGTGCTCTTGTTGCGGCAGGCGCCTGCACAGGCATTTTAATTCCACCATCAATTGCGTACATTATTATTGGCATGGTGTTAGGCATTTCAACATCGTCATTATTTTTGGCTGCTACCATTCCTGGTGTTTTAATTATGGTTTCTATCATGATTACAAACGCTATCATGAATAGAATAAATGGGTATGAAAACTCCAAAGAACGTTTCAGTTTAAAAAATTGGTTTTTAATTGTTTGGGACGGACGCTTTGCTGTTCTTGTGCCCGCACTCATTTTTGGTGGCATATATTCGGGTGTGTTTACACCCACAGAGGCAGCAGCCGTTGCTGTTGTGGCGACAATTCTTGTCGGCTTTTACCAGGGCACGTTCAAGTTAAGTGACTTTCCAAGCGCCCTCGAGGGTTCTGCAAAAGTGTGTGGCGTGATTGTGCCTATTATTGCTGTGGCATTGCCGCTGGCTCAAGTATTAGCAATAAATGGTGTGCCTCAAAGCATGGTGAGCACTGTTAATGCTTTTACAGAAAACCCCGTAGCAATTATATTTTTGATGTTGGGTATTCTCATCATAGCGGGCTGCTTTATGGAATCAACACCTAATATCGTGATTTTGGCACCGATTATGTTGCCGCTTGCGCAATCAATTGGTATGAATGATATTCACTTTTGTATATTTATGATTACAGCATTAGGTATTGGTTTTATTACACCACCGTTAGGGCTCAATCTATTTGTGATTTCGGGCATAACAGGTCAACCTGTCATGCACATTGCAGTCAAGGCATTACCTTTTGTGTTTGCTATGATAATTGTCGTGTTGCTGATTGCCTTCATTCCCTCTATATCGTTGTTTTGGTTTTAGACGATCGAACGTTTTTTTAAAACAAATTGGCGTAATTAAAAGCGTATAACTAAATAGCAATTCATATTCGTGCAGTATAGTAAAACTCTAAGTTATGATGATGTAATGAATTTGCAAATAAGCATCGCTTAAATTTGAGCTGCAAAAAACGCCAGAATTCATAATAAAAAAACGGAGACTACTATGACCATTAATCGTCGCGACATTTTAAAAGCGGTGGCAGCAACAGGAACCTTAGCCATGGCGCCTGCATTTTTGCGTGCACAAGGCCTAGAAAAAAAATCAGTTCATATCGCCGTGGGTGGAGAATCGCTTACTTATTATCTACCCTTAGCGATTGCTAACGTAAATGGTTTTTTCAAAGAGCAGGGTCTTGACATTAAAGTGTCAAATTTTGCTGGTGGTTCAAAAGCGTTGCAAGCTGTTGTGGGTGGTAGCGCTGACGTGGTGTCGGGTGCGTATGAACACACCATAAATTTACAAGAAAAAGGCCAAATTTTTCAAGCTGTTGTGTTGCAGGGTCGTGCCCCCATGATCGTTGTGGGTGTGTCAAACAAAACGATGCCTGACTACAAAAGTCCAAAAGACTTAAAAGGCAAAAGAATTGGTGTCACCGCGCCAGGTTCTTCAACCAACATGTTGCTTGATTTTTTCTTAGCTAAACACGGGCTAAAAAATAGTGATGTATCGATTATTGGTGTGGGTGCGGGTGCCGGCGCCGTATCGGCTTTGCGATCAGGTCAAATTGATGCCATTTCGAACCTTGACCCTGTTATTTCATTACTTGAGTCTACGAACGATATCAAGATCGTACTTGACACGCGTACGCTGAAAGATACGCTTGATGTCTTTGGCGGCAACATGCCTGCAGGTTGCCTATACTTACCTATTGACTACATCAAAGAAAACCCAAATACCGTGCAAGCTTTGGTGAACGCTATGGTGCGTGCCGATAAATGGATTCAACGTGCTGGCCCAGAGGGTGTGGCAGCAGCAGTGCCTGAATCTTATTTGTTGGGCGACCCAGCTGTTTATAAGTTGTCCGTAAAGCGTTCGCTTGAAGGCCTTTCACCCGACGGAAAAATGCCTGCAGGCGGGCCACAAACGGCTTTAAGAGTGTTAACAACCTTTAAACCCGATTTAGCAAAAAGCAACATCGATTTGTCTAAAACCTGGACAAGTGTTTTTGTTGATAAGGCCAACCAAGTTTAAGATAAATGTCTTCACCACACTCAGCAGATCAAACCCCTGCGTTAGCGCTAAAAAACATAACGTGCACGTTTGTTTCTCGTGACGATTCAGGGCAACGTTATACCGCCGTGCAAGACACAACACTCGAGGTGGGCATCGGTGAATTTGTGTCGGTAGTGGGGCCGACGGGTTGTGGCAAATCAACATTACTGAACGTGGGGGCGGGTTTACTTGCGCCTTCACGTGGCAGCATTGAAGTGTTTGGCGAACCTTTGACGGGTATTAATGCCCGGGCAGGTTACATGTTTCAGGGTGAAGCTTTATTGCCTTGGCGTAATGCTTTAGACAATGTCACAGCAGGCTTGCAGTTTGCTGGCGTGCCCAAAGACGAGGCTGCCGAGAAAGGCCGTGACTGGATGCGTCGTGTCGGTTTGGGTGGGTTTGAAGACCGTTACCCGCACCAAATGTCTGGCGGTATGCGTAAGCGTGCCATGCTTGCACAAACGCTCATTCGTGACCCCGATATTATTTTGATGGACGAGCCTTTTTCCGCACTTGATATTCAAACTCGTCAGTTAATGGAAAACGAAGTGCTTGAGCTTTGGATGGCCAAACGTAAAGCTGTCTTATTCATTACGCATGATCTTGATGAAGCGATTGCCATGAGTGACCGAGTCGTCGTTTTATCAGCGGGCCCTGGCACACACCCAATCGGTGAGTTTGTGGTTGATTTACCGCGGCCACGTGACGTGACTGAGGTTCGATCAGACCCTCGGTTCGTAGAGTTGCATACTCAAATTTGGCATGTGTTGCGCGAAGAAGTACTCAAAGGGTACGAGCAACAAAAAAGAAAGGCGGCCTAGTCATGTGGAATTTGATTAAACCGTCTTCAAAATTGTCATTGCGTGTTTGGCAATTAAGTTTATTGTCTATTTTTTTGGTGGGTTGGTATGTGTTGTCAACCGACAAAAAGATGGCTTTTTTCTTTGGTGACCCATTTGGGGTATTGAAGCAACTTTGGGTTTGGTTCATTGTCACAGGTGATATTTATTACCATTTACAAATCACACTCACTGAAACGTTATTAGCGTTTGTTATTGGTACCTCAGTGGGTATGGGTGCGGGCTTGTGGTTGGGTTTGTCGCCAATGGCCAGTGCGGTACTTGACCCTTATATCAAAGCGCTTAACTCTATGCCGCGTGTCATATTGGCTCCGATTTTTGCCATGTGGTTTGGCTTAGGTATTTGGTCTAAAGTAGCGCTAGCGGTCACCCTTGTCTTTTTTATTGTTTTCTTCAACGTTTACCAAGGTGTCAAAGAAGTCAGTCCCACCTTGCTCGATAACGCGAAAATGTTGGGTGCAAAACAGAAGCAATTATTACGTTACGTTTATTTACCCTCCGCAACCAGCTGGGTGTTTTCTAGCTTACACACTGCAGTGGGTTTAGCGTTTGTGGGCGCGGTTGTGGGCGAGTATTTGGGTTCAGCTGCAGGCGTGGGTTATTTAATATTGCAAGCTGAAGGCACGTTTGATATCAACACAGTAATGGCTGGTATTGTCGTGTTAACCATCTGCGCCTTAGCGCTTGATGGTTGCGTTGGTTTTATTGAAAAGAAATTGATGAAATGGCAACCCAGTCACGGCGAAACTGAAAAGCTGTGATGTTAAATGAAGTGAAGTGATGTGATGTGAAGTGAAGTGAAGTGAAGTGGCTCGACGTGATATGACATGAGATTAGGTAGTATGTATTGAGACAATATGACGTGGCATTGACACACAATTAAGATGAATGCTTACGTCGCGTCATACTTAAACAACTGATCACCCCCTGCAGCATGCACTTGCGCATTAAACGACACAATGATGCGGTCTTTTTCGCCTTCATAGGGCATGGCTTGATGCGGCAAGTATGAGGGGAATACCACCAGTTTGCCAGGCTCGGGTGTAACGTCTAAAGTGTTTTTCTGTAAGTATGCATTGCCCATATCAACATGTGCACCCCCCAACCATTGTGTGTACGGCCCATAGAAGCGCGTGACGCCATTTATATCGCCCAAAGTAGGATGCTTCACCCTTTGTTGATGATCATCGCACTGCACATAATAAACGCCCGACCAAGAGCAATTGCCATGGGTATGTACATCGTGAAATGCCATGCCATTTTGAATTTGAAACCAACACCCCATGATTTTTAATTGCAGACTTATTCGGCCAGGTGGCCACACACCTGAGTTGGCATTCATCACTGTTTTCTGTAAGGCGTTGGCAATGAACGCAGTCAGCGATTGAAACTCAGGTAGTTGTATGCGTTCGAGTAAATTGTCTTCGCTTGCGTAAAAAGGCTTTTGTGATGTCACTGCGTCAGTCAGTTGTGTGTCATGGTTTTCGACAAAAGATTGCGCTAAATGTGTAACTCGCATCGCGTTAAAGGCACGGGCCAACGTTTCATTGATGTTTTGAGCCTCTTCAATATGATGCGTTTCGAGCGGAACGGGCCAGTTAATTGTATTCATTCTTATACAGTCAGTGTGGAAGTGTTAACAAGATAAAAGTCGTTATTCACCTGCTTGAAGATTAATGGGGCGTCAATTTTCTTCGAAGCGCTAGGTAGGCTGGTTCAGCGATGGTTTGATGACGTGAACCGTCTGCTTGAGCGTCATGCTGATTTTGTGCACTCATTGAAGCAGTGGTTAGTACCATTTCAGGTAAAGTTGCTTGAGGTAAGGGGGCTTCAGGCAGCGTTAAAGACCAACCAGTTTTTTGATTAAAATTTTCAATGTCATTGATGGTGTCAATATCAACCGTAAAGTGATCGTTTTGAACGTCAAAGTAACTGACTAAATTTGGGTTTTGGTCAATGAATTTACGACAATACATATTTTTATCGTCGGCTAACATTTGTTCAATGGCGACTCTAGAAAAAATAATAGGGTTACCTCTTTGGCCTTCGAATCTGGGTATTAATATTTCACCCTTCAGCCGCTTTTTAAATGCTGAAATAAGGCTCGTGATGTCTTCGGCATTAACCAAAGGTTGATCGCACAGCATCATAATGACCGCATCATATTTTGTACCAATCGCTTCCATGCCTAAACGTACAGAGCTCGGTTGCCCATCTTCAGGCGTTAAATTACGAATAATTTGAACGGGAAACTGCTCAACTGATGGCTCAACTCGATCGTGGTAGAACCCGCTAACAACAATCACTTCGTCAACGCCAGCGCCACTGAGTGCAATCATGTGTCGGTTGATGAGCGGCACGCCTTGCAAATTTAATAATGCTTTAGGTTGGTTTCCCATACGGCTGCCTTGCCCTGCAGCAAGCAGAACGGCACCGACACTTACGCGTGAATAGAGCCCACCGCCTTGTTTTAATATACAGCCCATAATAGATAATGCCTCACGCTAATTTACTTTTGTGAACAATTGGTTAATTGTTCAATTTCTCTATTTCTTCTTAACTGCTCAAAGATTTATTTGATCAAGTTAACACTTGTTCGACCGCTTCGATTTTAAATGCATGATCGTGATTTTTACGTTTTAAGGTCAAGTCAACCAACCCTTCTAAACTGTTTAAATGACTGACAGCCATAAACCCTGCAATATAGGGTTGACTGGCTTGTATGGCTAACGATTGAGGTACCTCAACTGTTGGGTGTAACCAGAATACATCAACCCCCATTTGCTTAACTGATTGTAATACCTTAGGTAGTGCTTCAGGTGAATCGGTATCGTAACCATCACTCAACACAAACATGATGTCATGGCGGCCTAAACCACGAATGCGTTGACCATTTGGCCCGTGTTGGCATTGGGTTAAAAATGTTTGCACATTGCTTGCTATACGTGTGCCACCGCCAAAGCCAAAAGTGACCGTATTAATTTTCTCTTGAACACGACCACTATTTTTCTTAAGTAATGCAGTCACTTCAATAAGCGATGTGTGAAACACGAATACTCGGGCATTCATAATTTGACAAAAAGAGCGAGCCATTCTTAAAAAAAATGGAGCATGAGATTCCATTGATTTGCTCACATCAACCAAAATAAAGACCTTTGGCATGACGGTTTTTCTTTTTTTGGTTTGTAATTGTATTAACTCGCCTGCCGTACCCATTGCGTGGCGAATGGATTCGCGCAAATCAATCTTTATTGCATTTGAACGATGACGATATTTTTGAATCAGTTTTTTACGTAACCTAGCCTGTAATGGGTAAATAAGCTTGTCGAGTTGTTCACTGTCATGAGGCAACCAGTCGCCTAGTGGCTTTTCTGCCAAAGGGTCGACCCGACTAGCCCCGCCTTGGGCTTGTTCTGACCCTGATTCTTCTTCGCCAGATTGACCGTTAGCAAGCGCTACCGTGCCTTGGTTGCCTGAAGTGGGCACACTTTGACCATCATTTTTTATTTCTAAAATTAATTCAGGTAAAGATTTGCCACGACGTTGCTTGTGTGATGATTTGACCGTACCTTTAACGCGATCTGGAAACCAGTATGCATTGAACAGGTCTGGAAAAAGTTGCCATTGCTTCTGAGATGAGGCTGCAATACCGCGCCAATATTTTTCTATTTTTTCGAAATCGTGAATACCCGCGAGTGAAGTAATACGCACCATGGCTTGTAACTCAGCTAAACCCAACACAAAACCATGCTCACGTAAGTAAGCGACAAAATTTCGTATATTTTGATCGGGGTTTAGCGTGGGTTCAAGGCTTTCGTTCACGGCATCGTTAAAAAATCAGGTTCACTTGCACACGTCTTGTAAATAACTTTTGCACGTTTTAAGCACGCGAAGGCATCACGCCCGCGTCAATACCCACGCGTTGCTGCGAACCCATTAATTTAGTCAGTACTTGTTCAGAAATTTGCCATTGATCACTGCGGGTTTTAAGTAAAGCACTTAAGGTTTGTGCCAATTCATTCGGGTCTTGAGGCAAGGCTTTTAACTCGCGAGCACACAAAATACGTATCCAATCTAGCGTTTCAGCAACGCCCGGTATTTTGTCTAAATCTTGTTTGCGAAGTTGATGAATGAACAGCACGGCTTGTTGAATAAGATCTGCATTGGCGTGCGGTACTAGGGTTTGCACAATAGTCATTTCACGCGCAACGCTGGGGTAATCAACGTAGTGAAACAGGCAACGCCTACGCAACGCATCTGACAAATCACGTGTACCGTTGCTGGTTAAAATCACTAAAGGTTTACTTTTTGCTTTAATGGTGCCCAACTCAGGAACTGATATTTGAAACTCACCTAAGACCTCTAAAAGGTAGGCTTCAAAAGACTCGTCAGCCCGATCAATTTCATCAATCAACAACACGGCAGGCTGCTCTGACGTAATGGCCTGCATAAGCGGTCTTTGCAGTAAAAATGTTTCACTAAATAAGTCATCGCGCAGCGATGATTGCCCTGCGCCTTCAGCTTCTCTTAATCGAATTTCAAGTAACTGGCGACTATAGTTCCACTCGTAAACGGCTTGGTTTAAATCTAGGCTTTCATGACATTGAAGTCGGAATAGAGGCCGGTTAAGCGCTAACGCTGACGCTTGAGCAATAGCTGTTTTACCAACCCCGGCTTCACCTTCCAAAAGAATGGGTCTATCAATGGTTAGGCCCATCCAGATGATTTCAGCCAAACTGTTGTCAGCGATGTAGCCAGACTTGGCTAAGCGCTCTGAAATCTCTTTAACGTCCATGCCAATTACCTATGCTTCTTGTGTTGAGTGGTGTTGCCGGTTATGCCTTGATAATTATTTACCAAAAAGTCTCGCGAAGAAGCTTTTTATGAGCATCCAGGCAATGGCTAAACCATTTAATTCGCTTTGAAGTTTTGGCGCTTCAGTTGTAGCTGACGAGGCATGGCCAGTATGCTCTGCTTGAGCGGTTGTCGATGCACCCGATGAGGCAATGCTTGGTTCTAAAGTTGCCGCCATGGCTTTGGCTTTAATGGCAAAGTTGTCGGCAAATTGCTGCAATATCATGTCTGACACCGAGGTCATCATACGGCCCCCAAACTGTGCAAACTTACCGTTCACAATCACCGATGCTTTGCCGGTTAGTGTTACGTTATGTTCATCAACTTTGGTAATGGTTGCAGTTAAATTCATTGACGCTGATGAACCACCTTTATCGGCCCCTTTGCCCAACATTTGAATTTGTTTGATGGCTTCATTAACCCCCAGCACTTCAATATCACCCGCAAAGGCGGCAGTTGCAGGCCCGACTTTGATTTTGACACTACCTTTGTAATGGGTTTCGTCAAGTTGCTCGGTGATGGTGGCACCGGGCATACAGGTTGCGAGTTCAGTGATGTTAGAAAGTACTTGCCAACATGCTTTCTCGCTAGCGGGTATGGGGTATAACTTATCAATGACGACTTCCATTACTTAATTCCTTTTGAGCTCATGATCAGTTAATTTTTAAACCAACTGATCAGCAAACTTTAACTGATGTGAGGTGATTGGGTTCAATTTAAAGTGGTCTTCAAATCGAGTGCAATGAGGTGTTCATTCAATACACTTAAAAAAAGTATTCAAACCGAAATGAATTTAGATTCAATTCGGTTTGAATTTATATCGCTCGTTAGTTTAAGTTTAGATTGTTTTTCTTCAACTCTTTCCAAGTGCGAAACGCCGTGTGTGGCATATCAATATGGGTTACACCGACATGTGCAAACGCATCGACCATGGCAGAGGTGAAGGTTGGAATGCTGCCGACGTGTGGTGATTCAGCCACGCCCTTAGCACCGATAGGGTGGTGAGGTGAAGGCGTAACAGTGTGATCTGTTTCCCAATGCGGGGTTTCAACCGCCGTGGGTATGAAGTAGTCCATCAATGAGTTGCCCTGAATGTTGCCTTGAGCATCAAATGACAGTAACTGACCCATCGCCACAGCAAAACCTTCGGTTAACCCGCCGTGTATTTGACCTTCAATGATCATGGGGTTGATACGGGTGCCACAATCATCTAGAGCATAGAAACGTCTGATTTTGGTTTCGCCTGTTGAACGATCAATATCAACAACCGCTAAGTAAATGCCAAACGGGAAGGTGAAATTCGGTGGGTCGTAGTAATGAACCGCTTCAAGGCCGGGCTCAAGACCTTCTGGGGGTTGATGGTAAGCCGCCCACGAAATGTCTTTCATGGTTTTAAACTTATCGTCATTGCCTCTAACTTTAAAACGGTCAACTTCCCACTCAAGGTCAGCTTCGCTGACTTCAAGTAATGAGGCTGCAATTTTTTTAGCTTTGGCATGAATTTTTCTTGATGCCATGGCGATGGCTGCACCAGCAACAGGGGTTGAACGTGAACCGTAAGTACCTAAACCATACGGTGCCGTGTTGGTGTCGCCTTCTTCAACTTGAATGACTTCTGAAGAAATACCCAGCTCAGTTGCGATGATTTGCGCGTAGGTGGTTTGGTGGCCTTGACCTTGTGAAATGGTACCCATACGAGCGATGGCGCTGCCAGTAGGGTCAACTCGTATTTCACATGAGTCAAACATACCAATACCTAAAATGTCGCAAATTTTGCTTGGGCCTGCACCCACCACTTCGGTAAATGTAACCAAACCAATACCCATTAAAGTAGGTGAGTTGGGGTCTGCACGCTTGGCTGCTTGTTCAGCACGTAAGCCTTTATAGTCAACTGCATCAAGCACTTGTGTGAGCGCTCGTTGGTAGTCACCCGAGTCGTATTCGAAGCCAAAAGCTGAGGTGTAGGGGAACTGTTCTTTTTGAATGAAGTTCTTTTCGCGAATTTCAGCTTTGTCCATGTTGAGCTTTTGGGCTAAGACGTCAACCATGCGCTCAATTAAATAGACGGCTTCGGTTACCCTGAACGAGCATCGATACGCTACGCCACCAGGGGCTTTGTTGGTATAAACGCCTTTTACAGAGCAGTGTGCAGCAGGTATATCGTAAGAACCTGAACAAATATGAAAGAACCCAGCTGGGAATTTGCTAGGGTCTGCACAGGCATCAAAGGCGCCATGATCAGCCACCACATCAACGCGTAAACCTTGAATTTTGCCATCAGAGGTTGCGGCCAATTCGCCACTCATGTGATAGTCGCGTGCAAACGCAGTTGAAGACAGGTTTTCGATACGGTCTTCGACCCACTTAACAGGACGACCTAAAACGATAGACGCTACGATTGCACAGACATAGCCTGGATAAATACCCACTTTATTACCAAAACCACCGCCAATATCAGGCGAAATAATGCGTACTTTTGATTCAGGAATGCCTGACAACATCGATACAACCGTGCGCACGACGTGAGGGGCTTGGCTGGTTATGTAGGTTGTGAGATCACCTTTGATGGGGTCAAACGAGGCGACGCAACCGCAGGTTTCGAGGGGACAGGGGTGAACGCGGGGGTACATCATGTCTTGCGAAACGATAATGTCTGCATTTTCAAACGCTAAATCAGCGGCTTCTTTGTCGCCCGCTGTCCAGGTGAAAATTTCGTTGGGGTGATTCCGCTTACCATGGGCGCCCTCGGTTTTGCCAACTAGGTCTTCACGTAAGATGGGGGCGTCGGGTTTTAGTGCACTGAAGGGGTCAATAACCACCTCAAGTTCTTCGTATTCAACCCAGACTGCTTCTTTGCCATCGGCTGCGGCATAACGTGTTTCAGCGATAACGACGGCCACTTCCTGCATTTGAAAATGCACTTTTTCATCAGCTAAAACAGCAGCAACGTCACCCGCTAAAGTGGGCATCCAGTGCAGCTTAAGTGGCTTCAAGTCTTCTGCTGTTAAAACGGCTAGTACACCCGGTATTTTAAGTGCATCTTCTTTGTGAATGGCTTTAATGCGGGCATGTGCAAGCGGCGAGCGCACAATGTCCATATAAACCATGTTGGGCATTTTAATGTCGTCAACATAGGTACCCTTGCCTTGTATAAAGCGAGCATCTTCTTTGCGTAGGCGTGAATCGCCCATGCCCATTAGAGCGGCTTCACGGTCTTGAAGTGGTGCATTCATGTTTGGTCTCCGTTACGTATAGTTTGAGTCGCTTTAGGCGGCAACAGTTGCTGTTTCTTGTAATTTTTTTGCAGCGTATTGCACGGCTTTAACAATGTTTTGGTAGCCCGTGCAGCGGCATAAATTGCCTGAAATTCCGATGCGTATTTCTTCTTCTGTAGGGTTTGGGTTTTCAATTAAAAGTCGATAGCTGCGAACCAGCATGCCAGGGGTACAGTAGCCACATTGCAAACCATGTTCTTTGTAAAAGCCTTCTTGAACGGCATGCAACACCCCATTTTGTGCCAAGCCTTCAACCGTTAAGATGTCGCTGCCTTCGCATTGAACAGCCAAGTGCGTACAAGACTTAACCGAGTCACCGTCAATATCAACGGTACAGGCACCGCAGTGGCCGGTTTCACAACCAATATGTGCACCCGTTAAATTAAGTTGTTCTCTTAAAAAATGAATCAGTAGTGTGCGGTGTTCAACGGCTTCTTCAACTTTTTTGCCGTTAATGTTCATACTAACTAAAGTTTTACTCATGGTGTGTCTCCGAATGTTGGGTCAATTAACGTATTTGGCTTGCGGCATCTAATAAGGCGCGTTTGGTCATGACGCCTGCCATAGCGGTTTTGTATTCTGCATCACCACGTAAATCTTCTGCTGGGTTGCATATGGCTGTTACGGCATCAACCACTTTGTTTAATAAGTCTTCAGAAAGCGTTTGACCCATCAACATGTTTTCTGCATCGGTCGCGCGCAGGGCGGTGTCGGCAACGTTGGTTAAGCCAATGCGTACCATTGACACTTTGTCGCCATTCATTTGTAAAACAATGGCGGCTGCTGCGGTTGCCCAATCACCTGTTTTACGTTTTAACTTGAAATAAGCGGTACCTGTATTTGCAGGCAGCGGTGCAATGTGTATTTCAGTCAAAATTTCGTTTTCTTTGAGATCAGTCATGTAGGTGCCATGAAAGAAATTAACTGCTTTTACTGAGCGCTCACCATCAGGGCCAGTCAATACAAAGGTTGCATCAAGGGCCATCATGATGGCGGGGTGATCATTGGCTGGGTCGCCGTGGGCAATGTCACCACCAATGGTGCCACGGTTGCGAACTTGTGGGTCGGCAATTAATTTAACGGCCTTGGGTATCAATGAAACTTTTTCTTTCAGTAGGTCTGAATTAAGCAGGGCGCTTTCAACCGTCATGGCGCCAATTTTTATCATGCCGCCTTCTTCTTTGATACCTCTGAGCTGGTCGATTTTATTTAAATCAATCAAATGAGGGGGTTCAGCAAATCGCAATTTCATCATGGGCAGCAAGCTGTGACCGCCTGCTAAAATTTTTGCATCTTCGCCATACTGATTTAACAATGCAACGGCATCACTTAAGGTTTTTGGTGCGTGGTATTCAAACTCTGGGGGAATCATTCAGGTCTCCTTGGTTGACAAGATCAGATTGATTTATCAATGGTCTTTTAATATGTACAAATATACTGATCTAAACAACTTGTTAAAAGAAGTATTTAACGCTTTAAGGGTTTACGATATCTTTACATTTTGTCATCACGGTATTTCTACATTTTTGTTTGTTAGATGGCTTAGCTAAATACTATTAATAAGTTAGTATTTAGCTATGGGTTTGAGCAAACAAGTATGTGTTAAATGTCTTTACATCGTTGTCTTTTAAAATAAGCTTTAATAGTAGTTATTAATTAAGCGTGACATCGTGCAAAATTCATTTCTATTGCGAAACACAAATGTACTGGTGACCCTAACGTTGGTCACTGCAGTCGCGCTGACTCTCTTGTATGTCAACAGCGCGGCAGCACATGATTGGTGGAAGATTTTTTATGTATCTTTATTAAGTGTGGGCGGTGGTTGTTATGTGTTGTCACGCTTGCGGCCACAAGCCATGGGCCTTTCACCGCCCCACGTTATGTTGACGCTTGGTTTTGGTGGCATGTTGATCGGTTTGTTTTTTGACTTTCAACGAACACCGCTTGCTATCATTGCCTCTATTTGTTCAACCACGCAAGCCCTTTCATTTTTTGATTCCTTGCGCTTACATATTGCGTTAATGCCCTATATGCATATTGGTATGTTGATGGGTGGTTTAGCGGCCATTCCAAGTTTGCGCTTACTGCGACCCGATTGTCGTAAGCTGTGTTCGTTATTAACTCAAAATATATTGTGTTCTGTCTGGATGCTACTTGGCATGACAATCGGTGCGGTATTTTTTGTTCAGATTTTTCAGCAGACAAGTGCTAGCAATTTAAGTTTAGGCGCCATGCTCGCCGGTATGTTTGTCGGTATGGTGTGGGGCATGGTGTTAAGTGTCTTTTTGTATCGCACTTATTTTAGATGGCGTGACAAAAACTGAGCTGAGAACTTAAGGGTCTAAATACCTTTTCATTTTTATAGTAATTTACGTCTTCATTCTGTGTATCAACCCCGGGCAAGCCCAATAATGGCAATGCAAAAAGATCTGATGGCTTGGTGAATGCTTGGTTGAACCAACGCTTGGCAAGTAATGTATCAACTAACTTGACTATATCGTCTAGGTTTTGATTTGGTGAGCAAGCAGGGTAGGGCTGGTAAAGCACCTTAGCGATCATGCCAGGATAAGGGCTTAGCGTTTTTTCAAGTACGGCATGGCCGACTACGAGCAGGCGATGGCTTTGCCAAAGATGCCGATGCGTTACAAATGCATTTTGCCAATCGTGGCCAATTAACCATTGCGCTAATCGTGGGTCAGGGCCAATAAGAACGGCGCCACTTTCATCAAATAAAGTTGCCGTGTCAGACTCGTTGCTGCGTTTAAAGGGGTCACTTATTGTAGGTGTGTCGTGACATCGAGCCAAAAAATTAACATCTTTATTGTCGTTTACTGCATGCTCAACATTTGTGTGAATGAGATTAACTTGTGAGCAATGAATATGATTCAATGCTGCTTTTAATTTAGGCCATGTTAACCATGCACATGCATTTAAAAAGTCGTGCCAATTTTCATTTCGGGTCGGCACAATACCTGTTTGATAAATTTTCGTCTCATACGAACGTTGGCCCCTAGGTGCTTCCTGTTCAGAAAATTGAATGGGTACTTGTCGGGCGTTCAAAACATTTTTTTTGAGAGCCAAGTGATTTAAGACGCTTGTGTTTGGCCAACTATTTCCCCCTAGTTCACGACAAACAGATTCATACCCTGCAAAGAGTGGGTGCTTAGAGAAATTATATTGCCAAACTTGGGGAGGAGTATATTTAGGCATAGTTTGGGTGAAGTGCAAAGTGCAAAGTGCAAAGTGCAAGGTGCAATTAGCAAATCTAATTTAAGTACAAAATGAACTTAAAAATGAGAACGTATATTCATTTAAATGAAGGAACACATTATAGGCATTAGATGAGCGATACAAAAGATTTGAAGTTTATGTTTTACGATACGGATCTAAATAAGATGGACGCTCAAATCATTTCATGCGAAGTTTTGTCGCCCGATGAATCAGAACGGGGTGGGCAGGGCTTGAAGATTCAACATGGGTTTGGTTCAACACCCATTGGTGATCTGCTTGTAGGTTGGACGTCGCGCGGTGTTTGTCACGTTGCATTTGTGGCGTCATGTGCAGCCAATTATGATGAGCAGATGACGGCTGAACTTAAGGCGCATTGGCCTCAGGCAATATTTATTCAAGATGATCAAGCTGCGATGCAACTGTTGAGTTTGATCTTCCCCTTAAATCATTTAAGGCCACCGCAAGGTGACCTTGGGAAGGTTAAGCTTTTATTACAAGGCACGCCTTTCCAGATAAAAGTCTGGCAAGCTTTGATGCACATCGATTTAGGTCGGGTTGTTTCTTACAAACAACTTGCCGTCTACGCTGGTTACCCAAAGGCTGCACGTGCAGTGGGCAGTGCCTTAGCCGTCAATCGCGTCGGTTTTCTCATACCCTGTCACCGTGTGATTCGCCAAAACGGTGAAACCGGTCATTATCGGTGGGGTGATGCCCGTAAAAAAGCATTGTTAGCTTGGGAAGCCGCGCAAATGCATAGCCCTACAAACAGATAGTTTTGTCTAGTTTGTCGAAAATTTTGTTGGCTTTATGGGTTGCAAATTAGTACGATACTAACCTTGGCTGGCATGCTGGCAAAAATGGCTAATATCTACTAATTGCAACGGTTTGGGCTCTTCTTAAAAAAACTTAACCTCGGGCATCACGGTACTGCATGCCACCATCAACATCAATCACGGTGCCAGACAAATAGCTGGCACGCGCAGAGCTTGCAAATACAACTAAGTCAGCAATCTCTTGTGGCTCAGCTAATCGACCAAATGCCAGCTTTTGGGTTAAATCAAACCACTTATTTGAATCGCCCAATTGTTTTTCAGCCTGAACGCGCATCAAGGTTTCAATGCGATCAGTGCGTGTTTGCGATGGGTTAAGACCCAGTATGCGAACGCCATGGTCAGTACTGGCAGCACCCATGGCTTTTGTAAATGCTATTAATGCTGCATTGGCAACAGAACCGCAAATGTAACCCGCTCGTGGCACACTTCCTGCCATACCAATCACATTAAAAATTACGCCACTTCCGCGTTTTTGCATAGCGGGTAGGCATTGACGAACCATATCAATGTAACCAAATAATTTTAAGTCCCATGCACGGCGCCACGTGGCATCGTCTAAGGCAAATAAGTCGCCGCCTGGTATGGCCCCTGCGTTGTTAATCAAAATATCAATTGAACCGGCAGCCTCAACTAATGTTGCAATACCCGCCGTGTTTGATAAATCAGCGGCAACCGTTTTGACTTGAATACCTGTGGCATCAAGTAATTTATTGGCCGCAACTGCTAGTAGTTTTTGATCCCGACCGTTAATGGTGACATCACACCCTTCACGACAAAAAGACATGGCAATTTCAAGCCCAATGCCTTTTGAGGCGCCAGTGATGAGTACGTGTTTACCTTTAAGTTGCAGATCCATTTTTTATTTTTCCATTAGGGGTAAAAGGGCAGGCACTTGTTTAGCGAACCAGTCATATATTTCATGTGGCTTTAAAAAGCAGACTTGTGGGCTTTGCATCAACAGATCAAGCATGCTTTCAAATTCACCTAAACGGTGCGGTACACCCATTAAATGTGGGTGTAACCCTATAGCTAAAACACGTGGGTGTAATGGTGCTTCGCGTTCAAACAGCTTGAGCGTGCGTGTTGTACGATCAAGAAACTGCCCTGTGGCATGCTTTTCAATTGCGTAAATGATTGAATCATTTAGCTCTAAGTTGTAGGGCATGGTTAGTAACGGGCCGTTCTTAGTTTGCATCCAGTGCGGCACATCGTCAACGACCCAATCAAACACATAATCTAGCCCGCAAGCCTTTAAAACATCTGGGGTGTCGTGGCTCTCTCTAAGACCAGGGCTGAGCCAACCGCGGGCTTTGCAGCCTGTTAGTGCCTGTAGCGTGTCTAAACTTTGCTGAACGACCTCGGCTTCATCGCCGGCTTGCTGAATTGATTTTTGATGCATGCCGTGACCAATAAATTCCCACCCGGCATGATGCATGGCAACCGCAGCAGGTGCATAAGACTTCAAAACACTGGCGTTGATACTGGTTGAGGCGGGCAGGCCGCGACTGGTAATGGCCTCAATCAACCGGGGTAGACCTGCACGCATACCGTAGTCGGCCCAAGAAAAGTTTGGCACATCAGGTACAGTTTCTTTGCCATGCGGTGGGGTAATGATGGTGCGAGGCATGGCCGTATCAAACTGCCAATTTTCAACGTTAACGACTAGGTGAACGATAATAGGCCCTTTTTCGTGTGGTTTAAGCACTGGGCCATCATTAGAAAAACGATACGGTATGCGCGGGTTAGCCATTTATTGTGTGCACCATTAAAAAAATATAAACGCCATCAGTACAGAAAGTACAGTCAGTGCAGTGAGTGCCCATTAATATCAATTAATGTCGAATCTGTAAAAGAATTTCACGTTTTAGTTGATTAAAAACCTCTGAAGTGGTGTCGGTAATGGTGCGCGGCCTAGGCAAGGGCACCACTATTTTTTGAGCAATGCGCCCGGGGCGTGCTGACATCACATAAATATTGTCAGCTAAGAAAATCGCCTCATCAATATCGTGCGTGACAAAAATAATAGTAGGTTTTAACTGCTGCCAAACTGAAAGCAGTAGCTCTTGCATTGACAAACGCGTTTGTGCATCAAGCGCGCCAAAGGGTTCGTCCATCAACAAAACGCGAGAGCCTAGTGTCAAAATACGGGCAATGCCGACACGCTGTCGCATGCCACCTGATAGCTGAACAGGTAGATGTTTTTTAAAGTCTGAGAGGCCAACAATTTTAAGCATTTCATTGGCTTTGTCTTCATACTCAGACGCAGAAATGCCTTTTATTTTTGGGCCAAAGACAACATTTTCCCAAACGTTTAGCCAAGGGAACAAAGCGGCTTCTTGAAACACGACGCCCCGATCAGGGCCCGGTTTATCGTGTGTCTCACCGTGCACCAGTAATTCGCCAGAACTTGGGTTTTCAAAAGCAGCGATTAGGTTAAGCAGGGTTGACTTACCGCAACCTGACGGTCCAAGCAGGGCAATAAACTCACCATCATTTACTGTAAGCTCAATACCCTCGAGCGCTTGAACAGGCGGTTCACCTAGGTAAGTCTTATGTAGATTTTGTATTTGTATAGCTGACATGAAAACCTCAATGATTCTGTAAAAAACGCCATTTCAATGTAACGCGCTCAATGGTGACGATTAAACGGTCGGTGATGAAACCCATCAAACCAATTGACACCATATCGGCCAATACGATGTCCATACGACCCACGTAATATGCGTCCCACAAGACGTAGCCTAGGCCTGACTTCACGGCAACCATCTCTGAAACGATTACAGCTGTCCAAGAAATGCCTAAACCGATGCGTAAGCCCGTAAAGATATTTGGTAGTGCGGCAGGGAAAACGACACGGCGCAACAGTTGTGCACGACTCGCACCCATCATTGATGCAGCACGAATTAAGTTTCGATCGACATCGCGTGCACCTTGTGTGGCGTTGACAACGATGGCGTAAAAACCACCTAGAAAAATTAGAAAAATTGAACCCATGTCACTGATACCAAACAGGGCAATAGAAAAGGGCAGCCACGCTGTAATGGGAATGGGTCGAAGGCTTTGAATAAAGGGGTCAAACACCTGCGCAATAAAGCGGCTCCAGCCGATCAATAAACCGAGGGGCACGCCTAAAATGGCGGCAAGCGTAAACCCTTGAAATACACGCATAGTTGAGTACTGAACGTTGGCCAACCAGGTGCCCGAATAGGCGTTTAGCCCCATGCCAACTTCACCAAATATCCAACCTTCCCAACCTTTAATGACAGCTACGGGGGTGGGTAATACACCTGCCATATTAGACATGCCGCCGGCGAACTGCCAAATAATAAGTACAGCAATGGGCACGGCAATGCCATTTAAAAACACTTTAATACGCTTCATGAGCCATTCCTTTGGCGGTTTGATCAAACGAGATAAGCAGTTTGATCAAACCGTTTGCTTGTTTAACGCTGAGTAATTTCTGCAACAACTGATGTGTCAAAGAGCTCGATCATTTGATCTGAAACATTTTTTGGCACGATGCCTTGTTTAAAAGCGGCTTCAGACATACGCTGCATTTGACCGACATCGAGTACGCCACCTAAACGTATGACTTCGGCTGAAGGGCCGGTAATCGTTACAGGTAACCCCGTGTAGGCTGAGTAGTTAGCAGCAAATAAGGCACTGTCTGCGGCCATTTTTTTCTGCTCGTCTATGTATACCCAAAGAAAGCGCTTGATGGCTTCACGCTTAGTATCAAGTGCTTGGCGTGTTGCTGCAATCATGCCTAACTCTGCCCCAACTGCTTTTGATTGGCTGTACTCTAAGCCTTTAGCGAAATACGCCATGCCTTCAGCAACCGCTTGGCTTTCAAAGGGCTCCCACAGTACCATGGCGTCAATGTCACCACGACCCATTGCTTGCAGAAAGGCGGTGCCGCCACCTTGTACATTTACTGCTGTAAATGAATTGTAAGGAATGCCTTTTTCAATGAGCGTCATAGCAAATTGAAACCATACTGCTGAACCGGGTGCAATAGCAATTTTCTTGCCAGCAATGTCAGCCCAAGTATCAATTTTGACGCCTTTACGAACCACTAAAAACTTCTGTGAGCTAGCAACGCCAGATAAGCCTACTAAGTTTTTACTGCCTTGGGCTGCCGCAATGGCTAAATCAAGTGGGCCCACAGCGGTTAAATCAATGGTGTTTGATAACAACGCAGTTCGTGCATCGGCGTAACGAACAAAGTCTGCGCGTTTAACTTCAACGTTCATTTTTTTTAAACGTTCGTCAACTGCCAAAATGGGTGACATGTGACCTACCTTAAGATAACCCACATTAAGGATCACTTTTACAGGTAAAGGTGCGGGTTCAGGTATGAGGTTTTGTGCGAAGGCTACACTTGCCGTGCAGGCAAGTATGGCGGTCGTAACAACTTTAAAAATCTTCATGGTTATGATTCCTTTCAGTGCTGTGTGAAAAAAAAGTTTCGTTTTAATTTAAACGGCTAAGACACTTCAAACTGACAACTACTGACCTACAAATTTTGGGGTGCGTTTTTCTTTGAACGCTTTTCGGCCTTCGGCATAATCAAGGCTCTCAAAACAAGCCACTGCGGCTTGGTGTACTGCACTGACATCAGGTGCGTGGTCTCCGCCATAGAGATGACGCATGGCTAATTTGATTGATGATAGGGTTAAAGGTGCAAGCATGGCTATTTTTTTAGCTTGAGTAACAACGTATGAAAAGACATCTTTTTCATAAGCATGAATCATGCCAACATTTAAAGCTTCAACACTTTCGCACACGCGTGCGGTTAACAAAAAGTGATAAGTTTGAGCGCTACCAATAACACTTTGCATGCGTTTAATATTGTTTAAGCTGTAACCTAAGCCTAGTTTGGCGGCAGGCAAGCTAAAACGGGCAGTATCACTGCTATAGCGTAAGTCGCAACACAGCGCAATGCCTAAACCACCGCCATAACATATACCTGATATGGCGGCTAAAACAGGTTTGTTGCAGTGGCTGATGGCTTCTTCAGCCTTTAAAACGGCTAGGTCATAAGCCTGCACTGCAGCAGGTGTTTCACGTACTGTGGCGAATTCAGAAATATCAGCGCCTGAAACAAATGCAGCGTCACCCTCACCACGAATAATCACTACTCTTGTTTTGGGGTCAGATGACAGTGCCTGCATCGTTTCAGCGAGTGCATGCCACATGCTCAGTTTCATGGCATTTAGGCGGCTTGGGTTCGAGAGGGTTACCGTTGCAATACCCTCAGCCGAATGTGTCGTGATGATCACACCCATTGCTAAACCACGCCTTGTTGATGCAAAGTTGTTATTTCAGAAGAATTAAAACCTAATGATTCAAGCACTTCATCGGTGTGTTCACCCCAGCCAGGCGCGGGGCTTACGACCTTGGAAGGGGTGCGCGTCAAGTGCATGGGCTGGTTGATATAGTGCATGTCTTTGTCATACACATTAGGTAACGTGGTAATCACGTTTAAATGCTTAACTTGAGGGTCGTTAACCAGTTCGGGTACTGAATAAATGGGGCCTGCTGGAATGCCAATATCATTGAGTTGATCAACCCATTGTTCAACCGTTTGAATTTTAAAAACGGTAGCTAATAAGCTATTTAAGCGCTCACGATTTTTCACGCGAAGTGTTTCCGTAACAAACTCAGGGTCTTGGTGCCATTCGGGTTTATTTAATAGCTCGCACAAGCGTGCCCAATTTCCTTCGCCTGAAGCACCTAAATTGAATACGCCGTCAGAGGCTTCAAATAAACCCATGGGGCTGCTAGTCGGGTGGTCATTGCCAACTTGTACTGGAATGTCACCTTCATTTAAGTATCGTGCGACTTGAAAGTCCATCATTGCGATCTGTGAATGTAACAATGAAGTTTGAACCCACTGACCTTTACCAGACGTTTCGCGTTCGATCACAGCAATTAAGATGCCTAACGCAGAATATAAACCCGCGCTCATGTCTGCCACGGCTAGACCCGCACGAACAGGCCCTGATTCAGGGTGGCCGGTTACAGACATGAGGCCGCCCATGCCTTGCATAATTTGATCGAAACCGGGCCGCTTGGCGTAAGGCCCATCTTGGCCATAGCCTGAAATGCTGGCCAAAATAATGCGTGGGTTCACGGCTGCTAAAGTTTCGTAGTCAATACCTAATTTATTTTTTACATCAGGGCGCCAGTTTTCAACAACGATATCGGCATCTTTAACCAACTTCATTAAGATGTCTCTTGCACCGGGTTTTTTTAAATTTAATGTCATTGACCGCTTGTTGCGGTTAATGTTTTGAAAGTCACCGCCAACACGATTGGCAGCGAACATCGCTTCATTAGGGTCAATACCTAAAGGCGGCTCAACGCGTATGACATCAGCACCAAAGTCGGTCAATATGCGAACACAATTAGGGCCTGCGCGAACACGCGACAAATCAATGACTTTCAAATTTTTGAGGGCTTCGCTAGCCTGAATTTTGCTCATGTTATTGATTTCCAGATAAAAAATAAGTCGGCAAAATGCCATCATCACCGAAAATTATTTTTTCAATGTGTGCAGCATAATTAATAAGGGTGCGTTCATGAAACGGTTTGCCAATCAGTTGAATGCTGACCGGTTTACCACTCGCGTCTTTTGCAATAGGCATGACTAACGCGGGTAAGCCTAAGTAATTTACAAAGCTGGTGTAACGATGTAATGCAAGGCGCTTGTGAACTTGAAACTGCTCAGAACCAACGGTGACTTCATTAACGTTGGGTATTGAGTAATCATAGGTCGGTGTGATTAAAATATCGCTATTTTGTAAGTGTGCTTTAACAAAATGACTTAAATATTTGGTTCGTGTTGCTTGAGCGTAGCTGTACCACTCAATTGGCTGAACCAAACCAAGCAAACCTAATTCTCGAATAGCTGGGCTGGCAGACCCGTTTTTGATTGATCTAAGGTGTGTTTGACCGACTTCGTGATGCATCATCACAGACTGCATATGCGTTGCGATGTTTTCCCACTCAAGTTCACCTTCTTTAATAGTATGACCTAGTTGTTGGTGAAACAAATGCAAAATTTTTGAAATATGTTGAGCGAGTTGAGTTGAATGATCAATCTTATTTGCCTCTGGCACCCAACCGGTAACGCGATACGATTCGGGGTTAGACGCCGCAGCGACTAGCCGGTTGCGAGAGGCGATGGCCTCAAGTAAAACATCAATATCACGCGCACTGCGAGTCAAAATGCCGGTTGTATCAAGAGATGGGCTTAATTCGACGACGCCGTGCTTACGAATCAGGCCATGGGTTGGTTTTAAACCCACAATGCCGCAAGTAAATGCAGGAATGCGTATTGAGCCTGCTGTGTCAGTTCCTAAAGAACCGAATACAGCGCCTGACGCAACAGCCACAGCGCTACCTGTTGAAGAGCCACCAACAACCCAATTGGGGTTAAGTGGGTTTATGCAAATTTGATTTGTGTTTGATACAACTGGCGTGGCTTGGGCAACTGACGAACAGGCGTTTGGCGTTAAGCTTAAAGCGCCCAGATCGGCAAAGCCGGCTTGTGCAAGCCGTTGTAATGACACCGCTTGTTTGCTGCGTTTGTTAAGTATGCCGCGTCGCAAACCAATACCTGGGCTTCTTTGACTTTGTTCAAAAATATCTTTATGGGCAAGAGCCGCACCTGAGTAAGATTGATTTAAGACAGGTGTTGTTTCGTAAAAATCAACTACACAGTGATTGTTTTTAGCCAGTTTTTTAAAACTAGCGCGCTGTAATTTAAGTGCAACCATCGGGTCAAAAAGTTTATTTTTGATGGCCCGACGATATTGCGTCAACGTGTTGGGTAAGTCAATCATGTTACCTGTCTCAACAGCTTGTCCGATTCGTTTATTAAACTTTTCATAAACGTACGGTTCGAATAGCTTTTCGTGTTTATTTGATCAGGTGCGCCATCAGTTGTTTTTATCAGATCAGGTAGGCAAGCTTGAAGCGTTACGCTGGTTCGAACCAACTGTTTAACAAGTCGCTTGACCTCAGCTTCTGTTGTAATAATCACATTTGGCGCACAAGCTTCTGAAATTAACTGCTCAGCTTGAACGAGGCTTAACGATCTAAACACCAATGTTTGATGTTTAGAATGCAAAGAACGCTTGATTGATTCGTTAACTTTCATTGTCCCGTTTAGTCAATTTTTTATTTGAAGTCATTTTTTTAATGACATGCAGCTGTTATAAATATATTTGTACGACAGATAATAATATTTTGCAAGTTATAAAATATAATATATATTGTTTTAATGATTAATTTGGTGATAAATAATGGCTAAAACACCCAGCTTTTTTAGAAAAGTGAGCGATCGTATACGATCTGATTTATCAGAGTTGATACGCCTTGGCCAGGTGCTTCCCGGTGAGGCGATTGATGAAGCTGCCTTAGCCACACGTTATAACGTTTCTAAAACGCCCGTTCGTGAGGCTTTGTTGCAGTTAGAGGCGCAAGGCCTACTGCAAAGTTTGCCGCGTGGCGGCATGGTGCTCGCTAAGATGGATCTTAGAGAACTATTAAGTCTTTGGGAATTATTGGCGGAAATCGAAGCCATTGCGGTGCGTTTGGCGAGTGAGCGCATTACCGCTGAAGAGTTTGCTGCGTTAGAGGCGGTTCATAACGAAAGTAAACTGCACGCTGATACTGAAAATTTAGAGGGTTGGCAAAAAGCCAATGAACAGTTTCATGAAATAATTTACCATGCAGCACGTAACGCATTTTTACGACAAGATGCGTTGCGCATTAGGGCTCAAACGGGGGCGTATCGTTTGCACGCATTTGGCGCTTTAGGCCGTATACATTCGTCGTTTGTGCAACACGGTCATATAGTTGAGGCTTTACGCCATCGCGATACAGCAAAAGCCAGTCACGCTATGATTAAGCATATTTTGCCCGCATCAGATGCCACCAACATGACTAACTTCATTATGAACATTCCTAAAGAGTTACTTGCCTCTTAGGTTTTGCGTGTAGGGCATTAAATAGACTTTAATGCCCTACACCCTTATTTCAATTACTGAACGGGCGCACCGTTTTGGTACCAATTTTTGACCATCAAGCGCTCTTCTTCAGTGATGCCGGTTGAATTACTCATCGGCATTTGACGCAAGACAACAACTTGTTGATAAACATTGGCTGCGTTCTTTTTAACGGCTTCAGGCGAATCAAGCCTGACGTTTTTCATCTGCACTTGCGCATTGTGGCAAGCGAGGCAACGTTGTTCAAATATGGCGTTAACTTGAACAAACCCAACCGGCGCTTGCGATACATTTGCAGCCGCTGTAGAGGGTGCAGGTTTAAGAATGGCGGCAACTACTACAATAACGAGCACACCCACAATAGCGTAAGGCAAAGGGTTCTTGGCGCGACCGAGGTGATAAACATGGCGTTGAACAAAGAATTGGCGAATGAGTGCACCAGCCAACATCATCAAAACAAGAATGACCCAACGATTATCATTGGTATATAAAAAACTATAATGATTGCTTAACATGGTAAAAATAACGGGCAAGGTAAAGTAGGTGTTGTGCACGCTACGTTGTTTACCGCGTTTACCGTAAAGTGCGAGTTCTTCAGGGTCAAGCATAACGGCGGCTTTCATGGCGGCAACTACTTTACGTTGCCCCGGAATGATCCAGAAAAATACGTTTGCACTCATTGCCGTGGCCATCATTGCGCCAGTTAATAAAAATGCGGCGCGACCCGCAAACAGGTGACAGGCTAGCCAAGATGCAAAGACAATCACAACCATCATGATGCCGCCGACAATCATTTCACCGTTCTTTTTAAAACCAAAAATTCGACAAACGGTATCGTAAATAAGCCAAAATACAACTAAAAATAACAACGCTGTTGTGATTGCGGCCGCAGGTGACCAGTCAAAGACTGACTTATCAATTAAAAAAGTGCTGGCGTTGTATAAGTAAAGTAAAGTAAACAGCGCAAAGCCCGTTAGAAAGGTGGTGTAACTTTCCCAATAAAACCAGTGCAGTGTGCTGTTCATTTTTTGTTTGGGCGCAACCATATATTTTTGGGGGTTGTAAAAGCCACCACCATGCACCGCCCAAACTTCACCGCTAATGCCTTTTTCTTTTGCTTCAGCCGATTCTGGCGGAACAAGATTATTGTCTAAAAAAACAAAATAAAAAGAAGCGCCAATCCAGGCAATAGCCACAATGACATGCACCCAACGTAGTAACAAATTGCCCCATTCCAGCCAATACGAATCAATCATTACGAACCCCTATAAGTTGAATAGCTCCATGGGCTAACGAGCAAAGGTACATGGTAATGTTGAGTGGTGTTAGCTACCCCAAAGTCGATGCTGACGCGGTCTAAAAATGCGGGTTCAGGTAGATCAACGCCATAAGTCAAAAAATAAGCTTTGACATCAAACGTCAAACGATAAGTGCCCGTTTTAAGGGACTGGTCGTCAAACAAAGGCCCATCTGAGCGCCCATCAGCGTTTAAATCAAAAGATTTAAGCAACGTAGCGACCAGCCCAGCTGTGCTGTAAAGTTCAACATGCATATGTTTTGCTGGGCAGCCATGCATGGTGTCAAGAACGTGAGTGCTAAGGCCCATGGGGTAAACCTCTATTTAAATTTGAATGCAAATTGTATACAATAATCTTCACCATCATATAATGGTTTTCACCTAATTTAAAAAAGGGGTGTGTTTCATAATGTCTTTAACTGTAGACAATTCCACAACGCGCGTTTTAGTGGCTGCTTTGACCAAAGCCATTACTGAGCACCGGATCAAGCCTGGCGAAAAGTTGGGCGAGCAAAAATTAGCGACACAGTTTGGGGTTTCACGAACATTAATACGCCAAGCATTGTTTCAATTGTCACAAAAACACTTGGTTTTACTTGAGCCTGCTAAGGGCGCTTGTGTTGCGGCACCTTCAATTGAAGAAGCTCGACAAGTTTTTGCAGTACGCCGCATGCTTGAAACCTCAATGATTCATCAGTTTGTTGACCAAGCCACAGTCGTGCATTTTGCAGCGTTACGTTCACATGTCAAACAAGAAAGGGCTGCAGTTGCTGTAGGTGACGTTGCCAGTCGAACAGAGCTTTTGGGCGATTTCCATATTTTTATTGCCAAGCTTATGGGCAATAAAGTGTTGGCTGAGTTACTAAAAGACCTTATTTCGCGGTGCTCGCTCATTACTTTAATGTATCAAAGCACAAAAGCGGCTGAGCATTCAGTCGACGAACATACCGAAATCATTGATGCCTTGGTTTCTCGCAACAGAACAGTTGCCGTAGATCTTATGAACAAACATTTAAGCCATGTTGAAGCAGGTTTAAGTATTTTTGATGATATAGATTCCGGTGGTCTTAAAATTCGTAAACCGAAAAAAATTAACAGAGAAATAAAATAGTGTCTATTTACGATACAACACGACCCTACCCTAGAGATTTGGTGGGTTATGGACCCAATGTGCCCGATGCACAATGGCCAGATCAAGCGCGAATTGCAGTTCAGTTTGTTTTAAATTATGAAGAGGGTGGTGAAAATGCCACACTACATGGTGATGCGGGGTCAGAACAGTTTTTGTCTGAACTATTTAACCCTGCGAGCTACCCTGATCGTCATATGACTATGGAAGGCATCTATGAATACGGCTCACGAGTTGGGGTTTGGCGCATATTACGTGAGTTTGAAAAACGACAACTGCCATTAACTGTTTTTGGTGTCAGTACGGCACTGGCGCGCTACCCAGATGTAGCCAAAGCCTGCATTGAACTTAAGCACGAAATTGCCTGCCATGGCCTGCGCTGGATTCATTATCAAAACGTTGATGAAACCACTGAGCGACAACATATGCGCCAAGCGACTGATATGCTTGCCGACATTATGGGTTCGATGCCACTGGGCTGGTATACCGGCCGCGACAGCCCTAACACGCGTCGCTTGCTGGTTGACCAAGGTGGTTATGAATATGACAGTGATTATTACGGTGACGATTTACCCATTTGGATGAAAATTGCACGAACAGACGGCAAAGTGATGCCACATTTGGTGGTGCCTTACACGCTTGATACCAATGACATGCGGTTTTCACTTCCCCAAGGCTTTTCTCAATCAGACGATTGCTTTACTTACTGGCGCGATAGTTTCGACACGCTCTATGCAGAGGGTGCTGACAAACCAAAAATGCTTAGCATTGGCTTGCATTGCAGGCTTATTGGCCGCCCCGGCCGCATGGTTGCATTACAAAAATTTCTTGATCATATTGCAAAGCATGATCGTGTTTGGGTCTGTCGCCGCATCGATATTGCCCAACACTGGAAGCGTGTACACCCTTTTGCTGCCGCCCTTTAACTGCAACACTTTGTTACACCCTTTAGCTGCCCTATTATTTTGAGAGACATCGTATGAGCCTAACTTTAGAGCAGTTAAATAATGCTTCAGGCCAGCAAGCTTTTGAATGGTTAAAAGGCTTATATGAGCATTCAGACTGGATCGCTCAAAAAGCGCTTGCTCAACGACCCTTCAAATCAACTGCACATTTAAAGAGTGCAATGATTGACGTGCTAAATGCAGAGGGTGAAGCGGCACAGTTGGCTTTAGTGCGCGCTCACCCTGAATTGGCGGGTAAAGCGATAATTAGTAAAACCTTGACCCACGAGTCGACCAATGAGCAAAGTACAGCAGGCTTAACCAACTGTACCCCTGAAGAGTTTGAGCAGATACAAACACTCAATCGTGAATATTCAGAAAAATTTAGCTTTCCTTTTATTGTTGCGGTTCGAGGCCCCCGCGGCACGGGTCTCACTCGCCATGAAATTATTGAAACGCTCGCGCGGCGCGTTCATAACCCCCGCGACTATGAATTAGCAGAAGCCTTAAGAAACATTCATCGTATTGTTGAAATTCGTTTAAACGATAAGTTTAATGAGCACCCAGTGATGGGGCAAGAAGTTTGGGACCACCAAGAAAAATTGGCAATACACAGTGATTCGCCTACTCATTTGACTGTTACATATCTAACCCCGGCACACCGTGCATGTGCACTGGAGCTGGCGCAACACATGCAAGCAAGTGGCTTTGATGATGTCAAGCACGATGCGGTGGGTAATGTTGTGGGCGTGTATCGCGCTGACCCAAAATATAAAAATGCACTCACCCTTTTAACTGGTTCGCACTTTGATACGGTGCGAAACGGTGGTAAATATGATGGCCGCTTAGGTATCTTTGTACCCATTGCTTGCGTAAATCAATTAAGCAAACAAGGTCGTCGATTACCTTTTAATTTTGAGGTGGTCGGTTTTGCTGAAGAAGAAGGGCAACGTTATCGTGCAACATTTTTAGCTTCAGGCGCTTTAGTGGGCGCGTTTAATGAATCGTGGTTAGCGCAACTTGATGCCGATGGCGTATCAATGAAAGAAGCGATGCAAGCGGTCGGTTTAAAGCCAGAAGAAATTGCATTAATTAAACGTGATTCAAAAGATTATTTGGGCTTCATAGAAGTTCACATCGAACAGGGCCCTGTTTTAAATGAAATTGATATGCCACTGGGTATTGTGACGTCTATCAATGGCAGCGCCCGCTTTACGGGGCATTTCTTAGGTATGGCCAGTCATGCGGGCACAACACCGATGAATCGACGTCAAGATGCTGTTACAGCGCTTGCTGAGCTCGCTTTGTATGTTGAGCAGCGTGTTTTAAAAGATGGCGACTCAGTTGGCACCATTGGTCAAGTTAATGTGCCAAATGGCTCAATTAACGTGGTGCCAGGGCGTTGTGATTTCAGTATTGACTTGCGGGCGCCTAGTAATGCGCAACGCGATGCGTTGGTTAACGATGTTAAAGCTGAATTGGCCCGTATTGGCGCGCGACGCGGTATACGTTACGAGTTAAATGAAATCATGCGGGCGGCTGCCGCACCAAGCGACCCTAAGCTACAAAAATATTGGGAAAATGCTGTTGAGTCGTTAGGTCTTCCGCTATTTCATCTGCCAAGTGGCGCAGGCCATGACGCGATGAAACTGCATGAACTGATGCCGCAAGCCATGTTGTTTGTGCGGGGTTTAAATGCGGGTATTAGCCACAACCCACTAGAAAGTTCAACAAGCGACGATATGCAATTGTCGATTCTTGCTATGCAGCATTTGCTTGAATCTATGGCAAAAGACTTGCATTGAAAACGCATAAAAAAAATTAATACTCTATTTTTGGATTATTTTTATGACCGCTCATCAGCAGCTTGATACTTGGATCAACAACCATTTTGACGAAGAAGTTAGTTTTCTTCAGCGTCTGGTGCAACAACCGACCGACACGCCGCCTGGTAACAATGCACCCCACGCTGATTTAACCGCTCAGCTTTTAACAACGATGGGTTTTGAGGTAGAAAAGCACAAGGTACCCGAGCAGGACGTGAAAGAGTATGGCCTTGAGTCAATTACTAATTTAATCGTTCGTCGACAGTATGGCGATAAAAATACAGGCCCAGTTATTGCTCTAAATGCCCATGGCGATGTAGTGCCACCGGGTGAAGGTTGGACACATGAACCCTATGCTGCCAAGGTTGTAGATGGCGCAATGTATGGTCGTGCTGCAGCAGTCAGCAAGTCAGATTTTGCAACCTTTACATTTGCTGTGCGTGCGCTAGAGGCACTGGGCTTACCCCTTAAGGGTGGGGTTGAGTTGCACTTTACGTATGACGAAGAATTTGGTGGAATCATGGGCCCAGGGTGGTTGCTAAGCCAAGGTTTAACGAAGCCAGACATGATGATTGCAGCGGGCTTCAGTTACGAAGTCGTGACGGCACACAATGGTTGTTTACAAATGGAAGTGACGGTTCACGGCAAAATGGCTCACGCTGCTGTGCCGCACACCGGCGTTGATGCGTTGCAAGGCGCCACCCATATTTTGCAAGCGCTTTATGCGCAAAATGTGTTGTACACCAAAATTTCTTCACAAATTGTGGGTATTGACCACCCTTATGTCAACGTGGGTCGAATTGAAGGCGGCACCAATACAAACGTGGTGCCAGGTAAAGTTGTTTTTAAGCTTGATCGGCGCATGATTCCTGAAGAAAACCCCATTGAAGTCGAAGCAAACATTCGTGATGTTATGGCTCAAGCGGTTGACCAGTTTAACCAAGGCTGTGCGGCTGACGCCATGATTTCTATTGAGATTAAGCGTCTTTTATTAGCCCGTTCGATGAAACCTTTGCCAGGTAACGCGCAGTTGGTTCAAGCTATTCAGGCGAATGGTGAGCAGGTTTTTGGTGAAAAAATACCTGCTATGGGTACCCCTTTGTATACAGATGTACGACTGTATGCTGAGCACGGTATACCCGGTGTTATTTACGGCGCAGGCCCAAAAACGGTGCTTGAGTCGCATGCCAAACGTGCTGATGAGCGTTTACAGATTGAAGATTTACGTGGCGCTACAAAGGTTATTGCACGTACCTTATATGATATTTTGAAAGCTTAATGCGAATTGGCATTAATTGGATATTCGGTAACCTTTTTGGCCCGACAGCGCCCAACGTTCTTAACCCTGATCATGTCAAATGGTTAGCCGATGTCGGTACAGCGGCATCAGCCCCAGGTTCAGTTGTACCTGCAGTGCCTAAAGGCTTCATTAGCAATATTTCAGTTTTACTGGGCATAGTGATTGGTGCAGCCATTTCTATTGGCGCCGGCGTAATGAACTTTAGTCATGTGGGTAAAGCTGAATGGTTTGCATTGATTGCACCGTTTCACTTTGGCATGCCTATTTTTGATCCCATATTAATTTTGAACATGACACTTGTCATGATTGTGGTGATGATTGAGTCAACCGGTATGTTCTTGGCTTTAAGCGATATGACGGGTAAAAAGGTCGATCAACCTGCCTTGTCAAGTGGTATGATTCCTCTGATAGCCATTAAGTACTCAGTAATCGGTATTACTTATTCAGTATGTATTGCCGATAACTAAGCCTTAGCAGTTAAGAAAAAAATACTGAGCGTTGCGCTACATATCTAGCCTGTGACTCAGTTTTAGGGAACCCCAAAAGAGGGGGTTTAGCAGTCTGACCGATCACGTGCTGCACAGTGCGTTTGAGGTCAGGCTGTTTTTCTTTTATAGCCTTGGTCATGCAGTAACATGCCCGCAATCATGGCGATGATAAACACCAACGCTTTACCGTAACCCGCACCTAATGAGACCACTGCAGGCCCGGGGCAAAAACCAGCAATAGCCCAACCTGCCCCAAAAATGAAACCACCTATCACTAATTCTTTATTGATCTGGGTTGTGCCGGGCAGATGAAGGGGGTCGTTAAATATTGTTTTTTGGCGAGCAACCACTAAACGTGTAAAAATTAACGTGACTCCGACAGCACCGAGCATGACAAAGGCAAGGCTTGGGTTCCAGTTACCCGCTAAATCTAGAAACCCAATGACGTTGTAGGGGTTACTCATACCAGAAATGATTAAGCCAATGCCAAAGACTAGTCCTGAGATAAAAACTAAAAAGTTTTTCATGTTTAATTTCCTAAAATGACATGAAAGAAAATATACGCGGTCACAAAACCAGCGGCCATAAAACTCAGCGTTGCGGCGAGCGAGCGCATCGATAACCGACCTAACCCACAGACCGCGTGGCCACTGGTACAGCCAGACCCCATGCGGGTTCCAAAGCCAACTAACAAGCCAGCCACAATCAGCGTGAGATAAGACGAATCAATTTGTGAGGTTGGCAAGGTGAAAAATAAACCATATAGGTTACTTGACAGCAACAAACCTAATAAAAAAGCGACACGCCAGCTATAGTGACCTGAAGGCGTATTTTGAATTTGCATCAAACTACCTAAAATGCCACTGATACCCGCGATACGACCTTTAAATAGAAGTAGCATGATTGATGCGAGACCAATCAAAATACCACCAAAAAGTGAGGCCCAGGGTGTAAAGTGCCCCCAGTCAATTGTGAAGTTCATGCCGCTTCCTTTTCATTTATATGCGGGTGTTCAACGTTGCGTAAACAGTGCTCAGAGCTTGTTATTTAGGTAATTACGCAATGCTAACTATCATTTAAATAAGCAATACAGTATGTTAGCAACAATATACTATTTTATAATATGTTTTTATTATTATTTTTTGTATTGTTATCAAGTGGTCTTTCAACCTAGGTTTAAAAATGAAGCAGTCAGTATGGCGAAACAACATAAAACCGGGCGTTAGTAAGCGTGAAGTATTGGCTTGGGCGTTTTACGACTTTGCAAATTCCGGTTACACCACTGTTGTTTTAACGGCTGTGTTTGCGGCTTATTTTGTCGGTACGGTTGCAGGGGGTGCAAGTTGGGCCACCCTTGTCTGGACTCTCGGTTTAAGTATTTCTCATCTCATCGTTATGGTCACTATGCCGCTTTTAGGGGCGTGGGCCGATCAGCACACGGGAAAAAAACGTTTACTTTGGTTCAGCACAATAGGTTGCGTTATCGCAACAGCATTGTTGGCAACGGTTGAACCCCAGGCTATATATTGGGGCTTATTTCTAATTATTATTTCAAATGTTTGCTTTAGTTGGGGCGAAGCATTAATTGCTGCGTTTTTACCTGAATTGGCTAAACCAGAAGCGATGGGGCGAGTCAGCGGTTGGGGTTGGGGCTTTGGTTATGTGGGTGGCATGTTCACCTTAGGGTTATGTCTGTTTTACGTTTTGTCGGCGCAAGCGCAGGGCGTTTCAGCTACTGATTTTGTGCCCATCACAATGGTTATCACTGCGCTCGTGTTTGCTTGTGCAGCCGCTTTTTCGCTATGGGGTTTGCGCGAAAGATCGCCCGCCCAAACTGTTGTGCTGGCTGCTTCAAATAAGTCGGGCGTATTTAAAAAGTTATTGCATACTTGGCGCCAAGCACAAGCATTTCCAGCCTTTGTTGGTTTTATGTGGTGCACGGTTGCTTACCAAGGTGGCGTTGCGGTGGCCATCACTTTAGCGGCGATTTACGCTGAACAAGAAATAGGTTTTTTACCCCAAGAAACCATGGTGTTGATTTTTGTTTTAAATATTGCCGCCGCGTTCGGGGCATGGGCGCTAGGCTACGCTCAAGATCAGTTTGGCCATAAGCGAATATTGAGTCTGACCCTCGTTGGTTGGGTGCTCACATGCGTGATAGCCGCTTTAGCAACCAACAAAGAAGTGTTTTGGTGGGCGGCCGTATTGGCGGGGCTGTGCATGGGCTCAAGCCAGTCAATTGGCCGAGCCATGGCGGGCATGCTTTCCCCCTACGACCATCGCGCACAGTACTATGCTTTGTGGTCGTTTGCGACTCGGTTAGCTAGCATTGTGGGGCCCATAACGTATGGCTTAATTACTTGGTTAACGGGGGGTAACCAACGCTGGGCGTTAGTCAGTACAAGTCTTTTATTTATGTTGGGATTTTACTTGCTGAAAAAAATAAATTTTAACCAAGGTGTGAAGCAAGCCAATGGTGAGGTTTAGCACTCATATGCATGTAAGCAGTAAGACGGTTACTTAAAGCCAGTCAAGACTAAGCTGAACGCTTCAGGTCACTAAGCGATACCGAAATTTTAGTGGGTTTGTGCAACAACTCGATCATGACGAGGGCACGGCTTTCGCCATCGTCCATCTGATAAATTAAATCTAAACCTACAAAAGCACCTTCTTTCATTTGCACTAAATCACCCGGTTTGTAGGGCGAGGGTGCTTTTTGTATGATGTCGTGACAGGTCTGTAATAAATGTATGAGGTCAGGGTCGACTTTTAACGGGTCAGTGCCAAACGTAACAAGTTTGCTAACCCCCAAAGTTGAACGAATCGGTGACCAACTTTTACCCTGAATGCTGACATCAAGCGAAATAAACATATACCTTGGAAATAAAGGCTCTTGAATAATTTCTACCGATTTCTTAAGTACTTTTTTCTTTGGAATGGTCGGCAAGAAGCATTCGAAACCCTGCAATTCAAGATTAGTTAAAGCACGAACCTCTTGACGGGGTTTTGTATGTAAAACGTACCAATGCATATGTTTGCAACCAGAAAATTTAATGGCTAAATAGTTAACGACTAAAGTGACATACCAACCTAAACGATATTTGCCATTCAATTTGACAATTGTAGTGTAAATTCTTTAGGGTAATTTAAATAAAATCGCATTGAGCTAAAAATTAAAATTAATAAGCTTTAATGTTGATCATCATAAAAATATTCGTTGTGTGAACCCCTAACCATTCACAGCCAAAATATTAGGTTTTTAGGCGCCTGCCTTTTGTTTAGCCAAATGCTCAATGGCATTAATCAAACTTTCAGCAGGTTGCGCCCCTTCAATCAGATACTTTTGTTCAATCACAAAAGCGGGTACGGCATGAATGCCTTTGGCCTGCCAAGCTTGTTGAGCCTCGCGTACTTGTTGGGCATAAGCGCTAGCATCATCAACAACTAAAGCCGCTTCGTTGGCATCAAGCCCTGCCCGTGTCACCGCATCAAGCAACGTTTGGCGGTCGTCCATATCAATAGCCAATGTAAAGTAAGCCGCTAACAATTCTTTCTTTAGGTTTAAAGCAGCTTGGGCATCAAACTTTTCTTCTGCCCAAAACATTAAGCGATGACAATTAAAAGTGTTGTAAACACGTTTACGGCCCTCAGGGTGGAAGTTAAAGCCCACTTCAGCGCCACGCGTGTAAATATTTTTTTGATTTTTAAGTACCTGTTCGGCACTCATGTTGTACTTCTCAGTGAGATGCTCAATCACATCTTGCCCGCCAAGCGGCATGTTGGGGTTTAGCTCAAACGGTTGTAGATGCACGTTAACTTTAATAGCGGGGTCAATTTTCTCTAAAGCCCGATCAAGGGTCGACAAACCTACCGCACACCAAGGGCATGCAATATCTGAGACTAAGTCAATACGTATTGTTGTGGTCATTTTTGTAAATCTCGTTTGAATATATCAACCTAATTTTGCCCCGCTACCTAGTTTGTACCACCATGCGTACAAAGCGGGTACAAATATCAAGGTAATAATGGTACCTACTAAAACGCCGCCAATCAGCACGTACGCTAGAGGGCCCCAGAAGCTATCAAAGGTAAGTGGAATAAAAGCCAATGCTGCCGCGAGCGCGGTTAACACCACGGGTCGAGCTCGGTGCACTGCGGCTTGAACCACAGCCTCTTCAGCAACCAAGCCCTCAGCAAAGTTTTCAGTGACCTGTTGGGTCAAAATAAGCGTGTTGCGCATCAAAATACCAGCTAAACCAATGAGCCCAAGCAGCGCGACAAACCCAAAAGGTTGTCTAAAAATTAACATGGCTAATACCGCACCAATTAAACCCAACGGCGCGGTTGCAAACACAATGAACGTGCCAGAAAACGTGCGCATTTGCAACATCACAAAGATAAGCATTAGGCCCAACATAAGGGGTTGAAGCTTTTGAATAGAGGCATCGGCTTTACCCGATTGTTCGATCGAGCCAGCAATCGAGATGCGGTAACCCTCAGGCAAACTTGCGCGCAGGGGTGCAAGTGCTTGCCAAACGGCCATGGTTACGTCAGGTGGTTGGGCACCGATCACGTCAGACTGTAGCGCCAAAAAGGGCTCTCGATTGAGGCGTTTAATGACCGGTTCTTCGTATTTGACTTCAACTTGACCCACTTGAGCTAAGGGTACTTTGCGACCATCTTGCGTTTTAAATTCGATTGCTGACTGCAAGCCCGCCGGGTCGCGTAAGCCGCGGGCGCGAACTTCAACTGAGCGTATATCTTGCCGCACTTCTGTAACCACCACACCATCAAGTTGAAATTGCAATTGTTGTGAGATGTCACGCGGGGTTAAACCCATTGCACGTAAACGCTGTGGGTCAGTATCAATGTGAAGAACAGGTGCGCGTTCGTCCCAATCAAGATTGATGTCGGCCACGTTAGGGTTTTGCGCCATGATGGTGCGCGCCGCGTAACCAATGCGTCGCAGCTCGTTGGTATCAGGCCCATAAATTCTAAAGCTTACCGGCCAACGCACGGGTGGGCCAAATAACAGGCGCGAAACATGAACCCGGGCGCCGGCATAATCACCGGCTTGAATTTGATTTTCTAAAAGTGCAATGAGTTTTTCTCGCGATTTAACGTCATATGTCACAGCAATGATTTTGGCAAATGCAGGGTCAGGCTGTTCAGGGTTAGCTGAAATAAAGAAACGTGGGGCACCAGCCCCAATATATGCTGATAAGGTTTTAACCTCTGGCAATTGAACAATGGCTTTTTCAATTTTTTGCGCAACGGCATCAGTATTGGCAATGGCAGTGCCTTGCGGTAAGTACACACTGATGAGCACTTCGGGCCGGTCAGAGCTGGGAAAAAACTGCTTTTCTACAGGCCCAATCATGCCGAACACGCTTAATACAAGCAGACCCACTGTGCCCAATACCACCGTCTTACGGTGGTCAACACTCAGCACAATTACCTTGCGCAACCAATGGTAAAGCGGCTTGTCGTAGGGGTCAGCGTGGTGGCCAGCATCTGTGTGGTAATCAGGCAAAATTTTGACGCCCAAGTAGGGCGTAAAGGTCACGGCAACTAACCAAGAAATAAGTAAAGCGAATGCCAACACCCAAAAAATACCACCGGCATATTCACCGACTGACGAGCGTGCAAAACCAATCGGTACAAAACCTGCCACGGTGACTAGCGTACCAAACAACATGGGGGCAGCGGTGGCGTGCCACGCGTGGGTAGCAGCGCGCACTCTGCCCCACCCTTGTTCCATTTTGACAATCATCATTTCGATTGAAATGATGGCATCGTCAACCAGTAAACCAAGGGCAATAATTAAAGCCCCGAGGGTGATTCGGTCAAGATTCATGCCGACCATTTTCATCAGTAAAAAGGTCAACCCCAGTGTGACGGGTATAGCAATGCCAACGATTAAACCTGCGCGCAAACCAATCGCTAAAACAGTGACACCCATGACAACGATGACAGCAACTAAGAATTTAATCTGAAACAGATTGACTGCACCTGAAATGGCTTCAGCTTGATTCGTTAATTGCGTGAGCGACATACCCAACGGTAACTGAGCACGTTCTTTTTCAAGAAATTCTTTGATGCGATCGCCTACTTTAAGACCGTTTTCACCTTTTTGCATCACCACACCTAAAATTAAGGCGTCTTGATTATTGGCCCGTATGAGGTAGGTGGGTGGGTCTTCGTAACCTTGTTCGATTTTGGCAACATCACCTAAACGAATAATACGATTACCCACGCGTAAGGGTACATCAGCCAATGCTGTAGGGTCAGATAAGTCAGCGTCAACACGCACAAAAACACGCGGCCCAGCTGTTTCAATACGACCTGCAGGGACCAACTGATTGTTGGCTTGAATCGCATCTAAAATACTTTCGGGTGACACGCCAAGATTTGCAAGTTTGACATTGTCAAAATCAATATGCACACGTTCTGGCCTTTCGCCTACAAGAATGACTTTTTGAATGCCTTCAATTTGTTGTAGGTGATCACGAATTTTTTCAGCATCGCGAGTGATTTCCCGCATGGGCAAACCCGGTGCAGTTAACGCGATCATGGTGAAATAGACGTCTGAAAAATCGTCGTTAACGATCGGCCCAATCACCCCTTTTGGCAGCTTGCCGGCTTCATCTTGCATGCGTTTGCGCACTTGATAAATCAGTTCAGGTACTTTAGTGGCGGGTGAGTAATCTTGAAACTCAACCAACATGTCTGCTCGGCCTGGCCGAATTGTGGTTTCTATACGGTAAAAATATTCGACTTCTTGTATGCGTTTTTCTAGACGATTAACTACTTGGTCTTGCATTTGCTGAGGTGTGGCGCCTGGCCACAGCACCGACACCACCATGACACGCACGGTAAAAGGGGGGTCTTCAGCACGACCAAGCGAGTTAAAAGCATATACCCCCGCAATAATCGATAAAATTAGAAAAAATAGTGTGACCGATCTTTCTCGAACGGCCAACGCCGATAAGTTCGGAAAACTCACGGCGCAATCTCGCGCACAGGCATGCCGGGTTCTAGTAAATGGGTACCCAACGCAATTACTTTAGTACCCACCGGTAGGGTTGATTCGATGACAGCTGTTTCAGCCGACAGTGAGATCAGTTTGACGGCTAAGGGTTTTGCTTTGCCCTCAACAATTAACCAAACTTGTGGGCCTTGCCCCCTTTCATCAAGCGCACCAATCGGCAATGTTGTTAACGTTTTTAGGGGCTGCTGCAGTTCAGATGTGCCGGTTGACGTAGGGGCATTAGCGAAGGCTTCGTTTGTCGTGTTGATTGACAAGCTAGACTGAGCGCCAGAGGTTGCGCTTTGTAGGCTGACTTTGGCCACACTACCTAATGGCCAAGGTTGTGGCAAATTAACCAATTGATACCTGGCCCTAACTGTGCGACTAATGGGGTCAGCACTGCCGGCAGCTTCTCGCAAGGCCACCGGTGCGGTTTGGTTGCCAAACTGGGCTTGACCTGTTGTTGGGGCTTTAAAGCCTTCAGGTAAGAACACTTCCACCTCAAGTGTGCCTGCATGTGCAATTGTGCCAATCGGTTGACCGGCCGAAACAACCTGACCCGCTTCACCCGTAAGCTCAGTAATGATGCCATCATTGGCGGCTATTAAATTGGCGTACTCGGTTGCATTAAGTGCTTGCTTTTGTCGCGAAGAAGCTGCATCAAAGCGTGTTTGCGCTTCTTTTTCTTGTAGCAACACACGATCAAACCCCTGCTGACTAATAAACCGTTCTTTCAAAAGTTGCCGATTGCGTTGTGTATCAGATTTTGCGGTGTTCAAAGCAGAGCCCGCCGCGCCAACTTCAGCAGCTGAAGCCTGCAATATTTGGTTTAAGTCGCGGGGGTCAAGTTCGAATAAAAGCTGCCCTTTTTTGACCGTTTGACCCGCTTGAATCAGTCGTTGCGCAATGCGCCCATTAATTTGAAAGGCAATGGGCGTTTCAACTTCAGCCCGTATGGTGCCTGACAATGCGAGCAACGGTTGCGCCGATGACACCGCAGCAGCGGTTCGTACCGCATAAGCAGGTGTTGGGGTGTCGTCATTTTTATTTCCACAGGCTGAAATCAACAGTGCTGATGTCAGTAGAAAGAGTTTCATTTTAAAAAGCATAATAAGCCTGAGCAAAGCAATAAATTATAGTAAAACAAATAATGAAAGTTAAGTTTTAGATCGCCAGCAAAGTATGATTAAGCCTACAAATTGTTGACGTAAATAAGAGGCTAAATGGCACACCGAAATAACCGCATTGCAGTTGTTGGGGCAGGTATGGCAGGGGCTGCCTGTGCCCACCACTTGGCACAGGCAGGGTGCACGGTAACACTTTTTGATAAAGCCCGAGGGGCAAGCGGTCGGGTGTCAACTCGGCGAACCGACACAGCGCATTATGATCATGGCGCCCAGTATTTCACCGCACAATCAGCTGCTTTTATTACGCAAGTAAGCGATTGGCAGCAACGCGGTGTGGTGGCGCAGTGGCAACCCCGCGTGGTTAAACCCGATTCGCAGCAATGGTTTGTGGGCACGCCCGATATGCCCTCTATTGTTAAAGACCTCGTCAAAAATATTGACTTACATGTTAATACGCGCATTGAGCGCATTGAACCTGTTCCATATCGTGATCAGCCTGAAAAAGGTGAGGGCGTTACAAGTGCATCACAGCAATCGCTTCAAGCACGACATGACGGGGTTACAAACTTAATAAGCTGGCAATTAACAAGCGATAAAGGCGAGGTTTTTGCTGATTTCACTGATTTAATAATTGCCGTGCCACCCGCGCAGGCGTTGCCTTTGATTCAACCGGTAGCATCAAGTATGGTTGGCTTGTTGAGTTCAATTGACATGTTGCCTTGCTGGACAGTGATGCTCAGCACAACTGACCCCGTTACAACGGCTTTGCTATTTGAAGCCGAGCGGGTTGTTGATCACCCGACTTTGGTTTGGTGGGCTCGGAATGACAGCAAACCGGGGCGTGTGCAGCACGCCGGTCAAGCTGACTGGGTGATTCAAGCAACGGCTGACTGGACGCAGACACACCTCAATACAGACCCAGCTGATGTGATTCGCCTGATATCTGATGCTTTTTGGCGGCATATTGGGGTTCAAACAGCACCCTTGGTTCAGCAGGCGATGGCGCATAGATGGCTGTATTCGCGTCGTCAACTCGAGCCCCTGTCAACGCAATCTAGCCTGTGGGCGGCTAACTTGCACTTAGGGGTGTGTGGTGATGGCTTGATTCATAGCCGAGTAGAATCAGCTTATGCCTCAGGTTTACATATGGCACAAACGCTATTGGATGAACTATAAACGTTCTTTTTTGTGTTTTGCCCGATACGTCGCAGGCAATGTAGGGCGCATTGGGCGGCAACTAGGTTGAACGCATCATCACCATATTTTTATGTATAAAGTGCACAAGTGTGACAAACGTCAATACGATGCCCAGTATTTGAAGCGGGGCATTGATCACTAAATCAAGTTTGCTTGTTGCCAACAGATAAATATTAAAAACCCCAATAATAGCTATTAGACGCATCAACCAAGCAGTGGGTATGAACAAACTGTCGGGTAAGTAGCGACACATTAAAACACCTACTAGCCCACTGAATATGCCTAGTGAAGCGCCCATCAAGACGTCGTCAAGCCAGTGAACGCCAATGGCGATGCGCGCCATGCCCGCCAGTGCAGCGAGGCTGAATAACCAAAAAAAAGGCTTACGGTGCGCCAGGGGTATTGCAAAATACATGGCAGTTGCCACCGCAAAAGCGGTTAAGGCATGCCCTGAAGGAAACGAATGGGCATGCATGGCTTCTTCAAGAATAAAAAAACTACTGTTGTCTAGCACTGCGGGCGGGCGCGGCATTTCAAAAAACAATTTGAGTGAGCGCGACAATATACCTGCCGGAATACCTGCCAAAATACCGGCCATCATGACGCGTGGTGCAAAAATCAGTAAGGGGAATGCCAGGCCGTAGATACCCCAACCATTGCCTAAATTCACAAAAAAGCCCCATAAGCTGTTTGGCCACTCTTGCGACCAAGCATTTAAAAAATAAAAGCTTTGCTGCTTGGTAACAAACAAACTGATTAAGCCCCATAGGGCTAGGGGAATAACAGGAAGCCACCATGCAAATTTTGGAATCGACAATGTGTTTGAAGGGGTAGATACTTTTAAATTTTTTAAAATCATGTTTTTTGTAAGCGTGATGCCGTAAATTGATGCTTGATACCTTGTAATACACGATCAACACTGATTGCTTGCATGCAAACATTGTTTGAACAGGGTGTTTTGCGATGATTGGCGGCGCTCACACAGGGTGAACAAGCTAAGCGGGCGGTAATAGCAATTGAGTTACCCAGTGAACCGTAAAGCTCAGGGGTTTCAGGGCCAAACAATACAACGGTATGAAGCGGCGTGACAGCAGAAAAGTGACCGGGCCCTGAGTCATTGGTTACCATGACATCAGCTAAAGTGTATAAAGCAGGCAATTCATTAAACGTTACTTTGCCAGCCCAATTGAAGGCTTGTTTCACGTTGGCCTGAGCCCGTACGTTTTCCACATACGCAAACTCTGCGGGTGAACCCGTCAATAAAATGAGTGCTTCAGGCCAAGTGCGTGCAATCTCTTGGGTTAGGGTTGCAAATCGTTCGGGGGCCCAACGCCTTTGCACCAGCAGATCGCTCGCGTTGGCATTTACTAAAATGAGGGGTTGTTGACCTAAAGTAAATGCAATGCCAGCTTGACTCGCAGCGTTTTCAATTTGCATTAAAACTTTTAAACGTTGTGGTTCTTCAATGATGGCTTGTGCCAACTGAACGGGTTGGTCAGATAGGGCTATTTTGCTAAAGGGTACTTCTTGTTCGGTTGAAAACGCCGCGTGCACCAAAGATAAAAAATTATGAGCAATATGAATGTGGGGGTTGTAGTGCACTTTATGCGTCAGCATATTGCCACGCCAAAGGCCTTCGCCATGAAAAATATGGTAACCCACTCGCCGAGTGGCGCCACATAAGCCCGTGAGAAGAGCGGTGTATCGAGAAAAAAGCTCAAGGTCTATAACGGTGTCGATTTGGTTTTTGCGCGCCCACCACAAAAAACGTAAGGTGTCGCGCATCAAAGGCCACAAGCCAGATGAATCAATCGTAAAGATATGTTCAGGCACTACGGTGTTGAGCAGCGTTAAGCTAGGTTGATTACTTTTAAAAATTAAAAAATATAATGTGGCGCCGCGAGCCTGTGCATCACGCATGGCCGGGTCAACCAAAATAGCGCTGCCCATTTCAGATAATTCAATAAACAGTAATTTTTTGGGTTTAAAGTTTTGATTGTTAGGGTTGGCAGCTTCAGCAACCAAACCATTAGGTGGCCCTATTTGCTTTTGCTGACGTCGCTCGCGCCACCAGTCGAGTGAAGCAACAATGGGGGTCGCTATCGCACATAGCGGTATGCCCGCAAGGCGATCAATGGTGCGCATCGTGTCAACATTTAAGCTCATAGTTTTGTATTTTAGACGCCAAATACAATACTTAGCGTTTCGGCCTTTTTTTCACTAAAACTGAAGTGGCGGGCAAGTAGACCAATAAAATAATCAGACCGTAGGTAATCGATGCTAATAAGGTTGTACTGACTGGTATACCCCATAAGCTCAGAAACGCTGACAGGGTGGTTTCACGTAAGCCCCAACCTGAAATGCTAATGGGTAACATCATGAGTAAACCCAGTGCAGGTATGCCAATCAGTAGTGCTTCAAACGGTACGGTTACACCGTAGGCTCGAAGGCACGCTCCAAATGTAGCGAGGGTTAGCAGATGCACTGTTATTGATGCTGAAACTTGCGCCACATTGATAGGCCAGTCGAGTACGCTTTTAAGGCCATTCATGCCTAGGGGTAAGCGGGTAGCATTTAGCAACTTTTGTACAAGGTTTAAAAAGCCGGGTACCTTAAATAAAAACCCGACAATCAAAACGCCGCCGACAAGACCTAAAAACACCAGTAAACCGATAGGGCTAGCCCAAGTCGATACGGTTGCGCCCGCCATGACCAGGCCGATGGCACCTAGCAGGGTGTTACCCAATAAACCCATACCGCGATCAAGAAAAACAGCAAAAACACCATATCGAATGGCAGGGCTTGCACCGATTGTTTGTTGTCGACTGCCTTGCAAGGCGCGGTAGCTATCACCCCCTAGGGTCGAGGGCAAACCTTGGTTAATTAAGCCACCTGCAAAATACAGCGTGATGTATCGTTGCCAAGGGTTCGACAGACCGGTACGTTGCATAATAAAACCCCAACGCCCTGCGGCCAGTAGGTTCGCCATTGAGATTAAAAGCAACGCCAGTACAAGCCAGCCCAACTGTAAATTTTGGCTTGAAGCCCATAGAACTGACCAGTCAATATGTCTAAAAGCAAGCCATAGCAATGCGAACGAAAAGACCAGTCGAATCACAAACCAAACTTTTGGTGAAAGGCGCATCATTTGGTTTCGCCTTGCCAGTCTTCGCAACGGTAATACGTAAATTGCGATGTGATGCGACCTAAACGCACAACGGCTAACTGATCAAGCTCGGTGCATCGGGCATATTGTTGGGCTGATATGGGCGGTTCGTAAGGCACTTGTGACCAATTAACATACAAGGTACTTTGCCCTTTTTGAGGGTTTCCAAACCAGATATCAAATTGGTCAAAACGGTCGTCTAGCACTTGAACGGGTAAGGGTCGGGCGTACCACGCTAAACGGCTAGCGAGTGTCCAGTTGCTAACCGTTAGTATTTTTAGCGACTGTTGCTGGGCAAGGTTTTGAGCCAGTTGACCGGCTTGGTCCCAACCCCACAGGTCGGCTAAGGGGTTTTTTTGATGTAGGGGGTGCTGCGCACTGAGGCTGGGTACACCTACAAAAAACAGCATCACAAAAGCTAAACCACATAAAGTGGCTTGTAAGCTCACCATGATGGCGAGTGCTTTGCGTTTGCCTTGTTGCCAGTGCAGGGCCAGCGGGTTAGCACCCAGCACAATTGCTGCTAACCAAGCGGGTGCCAACCAATGCGCAAGGGTGCGACCCCCGCCTGCCATATAAGCTGTAACTATAAAGGGCACAATTAAAAAGAGCAACAACCCCCAAATAACGCGGTTAGGTTGTTGACGTAAAAATTTAACCAGGCCAACGATGATAGCCACAATCAAAGGGCCAAAAGCTGCGATTTGTAAGCCAACAAACACTGCAACACCTTTTAACTGCCAAAGCCCGCCACTGCTGTGTTTAATTTGATAAGCAAACGAAACCCAGTCGTGTCGTGCATTCCATATGATGACAGGTGCAATCATGATGCCCGCGATCAGCACAGTTAGCCACGGGCCACGTTGTCGCAGTACCTTCCAACCTAAATTAATCACCAAAGCACCGGCTACCGCGACGGCAAAAAGAACAGCCGTATATTTACTTAACCCTGCCAAACCTAACCAAATACCTAAATACAACCAATACTTTAGGGGCGAATGGCATATTGAGGATGAAGTGGGTGGTGTGAAGACAGACGGGTTTGCTGTGATGAGGTGCAACGTTGTCTGCATTATGCCAAGCACGATGACAAGAAGTAGGGTGTCAGGCAACAAGCCTACGCCAAGTACGTGCATGACCGGGGCAACTAATATGGCAATGACTGCCCAGCGACCCGCAGCACCCTGGGGTATGACACTTAACCAGCTCGGCACAACAAGTCTGAGTGTTTCAGCCAAATGCCAAGCCATCACGCTGGCAAGCCACCAACACGCTTGGGGTATGAGTCGCAAAACCCAATCGGGGGCGTTTAAATAAACCAAAGGCCATTGCACCCACCCAACAAGCGGCGGGTGATCAAAATAGCTGAGTGCTAAATGTTGGCCATATAAAGCGTAATGCGCTTCGTCAACTGACAGAGTGAGTAATGCTGAAAAGCCAAAATGAATCAGCGCCCCAAGCAACAAAAGCCCGCGCACTGAGATGCGGGGCTTTAGGTTTGAATCGTTGGGAAATAAAAATTCAATAGATCGCAAAATGAAAATGTTTTTATTAAGTGCTAAGTTGAATGGCTAACATGGAATGCTGAAATGAAGCATTAACAAACTAAAGCACTAAAGAACGAGCAAACGCGGTGAAGTTAACGATTCAGGTTTCAAAATTTCGTCAAGTTTAGCCTGTTCAAGTAAGCCGCGTTCAAGCACGATATCGTAAACGCGTTTACCTGTTTCGAGCGCTTCTTTAGCCACATCGGTTGCGTTTTGATAACCAATGTAAGGGTTTAGAGCGGTGACCAGAACGATTGAACGGTCCATATGTTCTTGAAGAACAGACAGGTTCGCAGTGATTCCGTTGACGCAGTTAACCTCTAGCGTATGTAGAGCATTGGTTAAGTGTGACACGCTTCTAAACATTGAATAAGCAATAATGGGCTCAAAGGCGTTGAGTTGCAGTTGACCCGCTTCAGCAGCAAAGGTGATGGTGATGTCGTTACCAATCACTTCATATGCAACTTGGTTCACCACTTCTGGAATAACGGGGTTAACCTTGCCTGGCATGATGCTTGAACCGGCTTGTTTGGCAGGTAAGTTAATTTCATTAAAACCTGCGCGCGGGCCGCTTGATAATAAGCGTAAGTCGTGGCAAATTTTAGAGATCTTCACGGCAATTCGTTTGAGCACACCTGATAATTGCACAAATGAACCGACGTCTTGTGTGGCTTCAATTAAATTGGCTGCTGTCACCAAAGGCAGACCCGTGACAGTAACCAAATGTTCGCATGAAGCCCGCGCGTAATCTGGGTGGGTATTGATTCCGGTACCAATAGCCGTGGCGCCCATATTAATTTCGCATATTAAAGGTAAGGCTTCTTGTAACCGCAAAATGTCTTCGCCCACCATCACTGAATACGTGTGAAACTCTTGCCCAAGGGTCATGGGTACGGCGTCTTGTAATTGCGTGCGACCCACTTTTAGTATGTCTTTAAACTCGACTGCTTTACGCTCAAATGCAACTTGTAAAGAGTTCATATTGATCAATAAGCGTTCGCAACCCCGGTATGTGGCAATTTTGAGCGAGGTGGGGTAAACGTCGTTAGTCGATTGACTCATGTTGACATGTTCATTTGGGTGCAAAAATTGATATTGCCCCCGCATGTGACCCATAATTTCTAAAGCGCGATTGGCAATCACTTCATTAGCATTCATGTTGGTCGACGTGCCTGCACCGCCTTGAATCATGTCAACTTTAAATTGGTCGTGCAGGGCGCCATTCAAAATCTCTTGCGCCGCTGAAATAATGGCTTCGGCGCGCGTTTGGTCAAGCATGCCCAGCTCTACATTAGCCTTTGCGCAAGCAATTTTAATTTCAGCTAGTGCTCTGATTAAGTCAGGCGAAGCTGAAATGGGTAAATCACTGATCGAAAAATTTTCAATGGCGCGTAAAGTATGAACGCCATAGTAAGCATCAAACGGTACATCGCGATAACCTAATAAATCGTGTTCGCTTCTGTGCGTTGGGTAAGGTTGATTTGATGTACTTGACATGATGAGTCCGTTAAATAATTGACAACATGAAACAAAATGGGGCTGTTATAGCCATCAGTGCGACTTTAGGGCACTTGTTGAACATTAAATGTACGCCAGCCTAGTGCGCGGTTGCTATCGGGTTTATACACCCGAATGGTGCCTTTTGCGGCAATAAAGCCAGGGGGAAATTCAAGACTACCTTGTACAAGTTGATACGACGCAATTTTAAGCGGCAAAGCAGACGTTTTAATGGCGCCCGCACGTCCGTTAGGGTATGTGCCTTCAAAGGTGATGTCAGCCGTGCCATTAAAATCACTTTTAGCATCGGTCGCTTGAAGCAACAACAGCTCATAACTTAATGATGTTTTTTGTTTAGACTGAGTGAATTGGTCGCCTGCAATGCCCACGGGTTCAAAACGCATACTGGCAGCAAGGACACGTTTAAAAATCTTTAAAGACTGCTCAGCGGGTTCAACTTGTTGTTTAAGCGTCAAAATTTCAGTTTGCGCGTCTTGCATCGCTTGTTTAGACGCACCTTGACTGCTTTTAAGTTGCGCTGTGAGCGTAAGAATCGTGTTTTGTTGGGTTTGATCTCTGACAAGAAGTGACGTGTAATCAGAAGTTAGTTTTTCAGACTCTAAAACAGTTAATCGTTTGGGGCCATAACTGGCTTGTAATAAAATCACGCCCCCGCTGCCAAGTAACATGCCTAAAACCAACAAAATCAACCAACGTGGTAAACCACGGGAGTTACGGTGCGAATGATAAGGCGAGGGTTTAAAAGCTTTTCGTGTGCTAAGTGGGTTTAATGCCATTAACTTTCCTAATACTTGCTATGTCGTGAAAGTCTTAGCATAACGCCATCTTCACGAACGTGTGTAGTGCTTTGTTTGATTCAGTCTTGCCAATCGCTCGGGTGTACCAACATCTACCCATTGCCCGTTGTATTTTTCACCGATAACGCGCTGTTGTGTCATGGCGTGCTTTAGAAGCGGTGCAAGCTTAGCGGGTTGGTTGGGCTCAAGCGATTCAAATAGATGGGGCTTATAAATGCCAATGCCACTAAAAGTGAGGCGCGGCACGATGTTGTCTACACCACCATGCGCAATAAAATGCGCGTTGATATCTGCACCTTGGTTCGTCGCATGGTGTTCAACGGGTTCACACGATAGGACGCCATTTAACGGCAAGAAAAAATCGCCACCGGCGTGAAAGTTGGGGTTGTTTACCAATAATAGCCATGCTAAAAGAGCGGGGTTGTCTTCTAGTTGTTTTTGAATAAGAAACGCTCGAGCGGGTTGCCAGTCACACCAGACGTCTGCATTCATAACCAAAAAAGGTTTTTCATCTAAAAAATGCAGCGCCTTGGCTAGGCCACCCGCTGTTTCAAGTGCTTCGGTTTCGGCTGAATATTGAATGTTAAGCCCCCACTGGCCACCATTTCCTAAAGACGATTCAATCTGGGCGCCCAGCCAAGCGTGGTTAATGACTACGTCTTTAAAGCCAGCCAGCGCCAAACGTTCAAGGTGCCAAACAATGAGGGGTTTACCACCCACTTTAAGCAAGGGTTTAGGGGTGTGATCGGTAAGGGGCTGCATGCGTGTGCCACGCCCCGCAGCAAGCAGCATAGCTTTCATTAAAACGTGTACCTTGCTTTGACTTCAATGCCTTCTAAACGATTCAGTATGCGATTTAGCGGTGCAAACGCCCCATATCGTTGCGTAACTTGTCTAATATAGGCCAGCACACGAGGTATATGGGCTAAGTAACTGGGCTTGTGGTCTCGGTGGTTGAGCCGCGCAAATACACCCAAAATGCGCAAATTACGCTGCAAGCCGATCCATTCATAGTCTTTGTGAAAATCAGCAAAATCGCTGGGTATAGGTAAATTGTGTTGACGAGCCCTTTCCCAATACCTAATTGCCCAATCAAGCTGTTGAGGTTCTTCCCAGGTGGTGCGAGCATCAAATACCAACGAGGCGATGTCGTACGCAATGGGGCCTTCTAAGGCGTCTTGGTAATCAAGTACGCCAGGGTTGGCACCAAACTGGGGTTGCTCGCTAAGCATTAAGTTGGGCGAATGAAAATCTCGGTGCACCAAAACGGTGGCTTGTTGGGCACCCGCTTCAGACAGTAAATCAAAGGTAGCGTCTAGTTGTTTTGCCTCGGTATCGGTCAGGGTTTGGTTGCAGTGCACCTTGATATACCAATCGGTAAAAAGGGTGAGCTCTCGTTTCAGGCGCAATGCGTCAAGTCGACCTAAACCTTGGTGATCGGCTTTTTGTAGGGTCACCAATGCATCAATCGCGTCGCTGTAAATAGCATTTAAGGCGGTCTCGTCAAGGCCCGATTGAATCTGGGCATAATAAGTGGTGGGCCCTAAGTCACTGAGTAGTAAAAACCCTGCGTCAATGTTTTGAGCCACAATTTTGGGAACATTTAAGCCTTTTTGTGCCAACCTCTGGGTAATATCTATAAAAGGTTTAACGTTTTCTTGTGGGGGCGCAGCGTCCATCACAACGAAAGAACACTTTGCACCTTGCACGCGAAAGTAGCGCCTAAAACTGGCATCACCCGAGGCGGGGGTTAGCGTGTCAAGCAATAAACCATGCACTGTTGTGAGGGTTTCTAACCAGCTTGAAAGGGCATGGTCGCGTGCGTTAGCGTGAGGCAAATGAGACATATTGAGGTAAAAATTTGAGTCTAATGGAGCCATAAACTACTTGGGCGTCGGAATCCCTATAATAATGGGTCTAGCGTCGCATTGTGAAGCTAATATACTTTTGCGAATGGGTGTTTAAAAATGGGTTGCCACGTGTGGGTGTAACGAAAGGTCTGATATTGCTGGCAGCTTATTCGATAACTTCGGTTTTCGGGGTCGTTGCGACTGCTCAAGAAAAAGACCCTGTTATTGGTGTCGTGATTGTAAATGGCCTGCGCAACTCAAACCGTATTACCACCCCCCCTATTTCAGACAAGCAAATGCCTTCTTATTTGCAAGCTACTCAATCAATCACTGCCGACGATAAAGACAACATTACTTTAGAAAAAAATGCCTCAGTACGTCGAGCCGACTCAGTGTTAAAGGCGGGCTTTATTCGTTACAACAAGGGTACAAGCGTGATGAATGCTCAAGGTAACGCTCGCCTGATAAGAGACGGTAACATCGTTGTAGGGCCTTCGTTAACGTACACCACAGATAAAGAAACCGGCCAGGTTCAGCAGCCTAACTTTTGGCTTGAAAGCGGGGGTGCAGGGGTGGGCTCAAAAGCCGAAATCACCAGCCGTTCAACCATGACTGTGCATGATATGACATACAGTGGCTGCCCTTGCCCAGCTCCCGCTTGGTATATTGAATCTAAAAAACTTGATCTTGATTTTGATGCCAACGAGGGTGTGGCCAGAAATGCAGTGCTGTACTTTAAAGACTTTCCTATATTGGCATCACCATACTTAACTTTTCCACTCAAAAAAGAACGAAAGTCAGGTTTTTTAATACCGACTTTTGCGTCAACCAGCCAAACGGGTTTTGACTTTACCCTGCCTTACTACATCAATATTGCACCTGATTACGACGCGACGGTGCAAACGCGTTCAATGAGCAAACGCGGCGTGCAGTTGGGTGGCGAGTTTCGGTACTTAGGTGAAAGCTACGCTGGCACCTATGGGGGTACTTACTTAAGTAACGATACACAAACCGGCACTGATCGTTGGCTATACTCAGTTCAGCACGCACAAAGCTTTGGTAAAGGCTTTTATGGGTCGTTAAATTTAAATGGTGTGTCTGACGACAATTACTTTAAAGATTTTTCTATTTTGGCGGTTAATCAAGCTTCAACCACTTATTTACCAAAAACAGGTGTGGTGGGTTGGGCCGACAAATACTGGCAATCAAGTGTCACGGTGGCAACATACCAAACCTTGCAAACTGAGTCTGCACCGATTCGGCCACAGTACAACCTGTTACCTAGCGTCGCGCTCAATGGCGCACGTTATAACGTTAAGGGTTTTGATGTGGTTACTCAAAACGCAGCCACCTCTTTTGAAATGCCATTAACGCGAAATGGCCAGCGTCAAGGTCAAGATGGTCAACGGTATTCTTCATATACCAGCGTTGCCATGCCAATTGTGCAACCGGGTTGGTACATTACCCCTAAAGTAGGCGTGAATGTCACGCGGTATGACACCAATTGGTATCAAGCAACGGGTTTGGGCGGGCGGGTGCCAACTAACGAGCGTGTTTTACCCATTATGTCGCTTGATGCCGGTATGACATTTGAACGTAGCGCCTCGTTTTTTGGTAGCAATTCTATTCAAACACTTGAGCCACGTATTTATTACTTGAACGTGCCGTATCGTGACCAATCAAATTTACCGGTCTACGACACCACACTGGCCGACTTTAGTTTTTCACGTGCGTTTCAAGAAAATATTTATACGGGTGGCGGCGATCGTATTGCCAACGCGAATCAAGTCACGCTTGCATTAGGTTCGCGTATGCTTGACGAAGAAACTGGTTTTGAGCGTATGTCTGTAGCGGTAGGCCAGCAAATTTATTTCGAAGATCAAAAAGTTACCTTGCCGGGTGAAGTGCCCCGCACAAACGTTAAATCTGAATTTTTAATTGGTGCCAGTGCCGCGTTAACTAATACGCTAACAACAGGCTTAAGTTTGCAATATAACCCCTATGATCAAATGTGGGATCGTACTCAAGTGGGCCTGCGCTGGAACCCTAAACGGGCCGCTTCAATTTCAGCATCATACCGCTATCAGCGCCAACCAACAGGCCTTTATCAACCACAAGGTCAGGAACAAGTAAGTGTTAGTTTTCAATGGCCCTTGACGAAAAAAGTATATGCAGTGGGTCGAGTTGATTACTCTTTATTAAGTAACCCAAATTTACAAGTGGTTCCGCGTGTTACACAAGCCATTGCTGGCATCGAGTACAAAGGCGATTGCTGTTGGACAGCGCGTGTGGTCTACCAAAGTTATGCGATTGACCCAACCCAAGTAAATAATGCTATCTTCTTTCAATTAGAGTTGTCTGGGCTGGGTCAGTTAGGGCAAAACGCGATGGGTCTTTTGGGTAGCAGTATTCCTAATTTTGAGAATATTACAAACCCTGTTCCGTCTGTCGGAAAATATCAAAGGTACGAATAATGTCAGTTTTTGTTCATCAATTCACACTTAATCAACTCAAACGTTGGTTTGTTGTGTCTTGTATCACTATCATGTTTGGTTCATCACTTGCTTGGGCCCAGTTGGGTAAACCCATAGCGCCCACGCCAGCTGACATTGCAGCCAAAAACAATGCATCAAACAAAACAATTGGTGCTGACAAAATTGCTGCAGTTGTCAATAAAGATGTCATTACACAGCTGCAAGTTAATGAACGAATTGCCTTTATTACAAATGATTTAAAAAGTCGCGGTGCACCCATGCCAACGGCTACAAGCTTAATGCAGGTTGCACTTGAACAACTGATTGCCGAGCGATTGGTTGAGCAAGAAGCAAAGCGTATGAAAGTTGTGGTTAAAAAAAGTGATGTCGATAGTTCTATTGCAGAAATTGCTAGGCGCAATAATTTAGACGTGTCACAAATACGCAAACAAGTCGAATCTTTAGGTTTAGCATGGGAAGAATTTCGCGCCAAAATCGGTCGCGATATTTTGTTTGATCGCATGCGTTCACGCATGGCTGAAACGACCATGATGATCAGCGACGCTGAAATTGATGCATACTTACAAGAGCAAACAGCCCGCAAAGCCAGTGGCCTAGAGCCACCAAAGCCGCCACCACCACCGCAGCCAAAGCCACAGCCACCGCCACGTGCTCAACCAGTACAACCATTAATTTTAGGCATTGCACAAATTTTTATTAGAGTGCCCGAGGCGGCTTCACCTAGTGAAGTTGAAGCGTTACGTAAAAAAATGATTCAACTCAGAGCCCAGTTGTCAAAAGAAAGCTTTGATAAAGTTGCGATTGCTTCTTCGCAAGGCGTTGAAGCGTCTCAAGGTGGCGACATGGGGGTGAGGCCTGCCAAAGACTGGCCTGCTTTATTTGAGAAAACAGTCGTTGATTTGCAACCAGGTCAAGTGAGCCCGATTATTAAAAGCCCAGCAGGTTTTCATATTTTAAAACTAATGGGTCGTGCTGGTGGCCCACCGCCCAAGCCAGCGCAAGCCCCTGCACCCCCACCAGAATCCACTGCACCCGCTAATTCAGCAGGCCCTGTTGGCCCAATGATGGTTGAGCAAACGAAAGCCCGTCATATTTTGATCAAGACCTCTCCAATTGTGAGCTATGAACGCGCTAAACAACGTATTGAAGAAGCCCGTCAACGTTTGACCCAAGGCGGTCAAAATTTTGCTGATGTGGCTATTCGTGTGTCTGAAGATGCTTCAGCCCCTTCGGGTGGTGAGCTGGGGTGGTTAAACCCCGGCGAGACCGTGCCGCCTTTTGAGCGCGCAATGAATGCCTTGGCAGTAGGTGATATTAGCGAGCCTGTTCAATCTCAATTTGGCTGGCATTTGATTCAGGTCGAAGAGCGTCGTACCAAAGACATGGCAGATCAGTATCAACGAAACGTTGCACGTCAAGCATTGTTTGAAAGGCGAGCTGCAGCAGCCTTTGAAGCCTGGTTGCAGCAGGTCAAAAATCAAAGCTATATTGATGACCGCATGAAACGTTTGAACCCAGATCTTCAACAATAGTGTTTTAGGGCAATAACGCGTGGCGCACCATACTGCTCGAAAGCGGTTCGGTCAAAATTTTTTGATTGATGCCGCTGTGATTGAATCAATTGTTCGGGCTATTGCCCCGGTGCAGACTGACCATTTATTTGAAATTGGACCGGGTCTTGGTGCGTTGACTATTCCAATCTTAGACCGTATTAATCATCTAAATGTGATAGAAATTGATCGTGATTTAGCAGCCCGTTTGGCCCATCGTTTTAAACCAGAACGACTCACCATCATTGAACAAGATGCGCTTAGGGTTGATTTTTCAGCGCTCGCAAAAGATCTTGGCCAGCCCATAAGAATTGTGGGTAACTTACCCTACAATATTTCATCACCGATGCTGTTTGCCTGTGCAGAGCATGCAGACCATATCGTTGACCAACATTTCATGCTGCAGCGAGAGGTGGTTGATCGTATTGTTGCCGCACCTGACACCACGCATTACAGTCGTTTGTCGGTCATGCTGCAATATCGATATGCAGTTGAAAAATTATTTGATGTGAGCCCTGAGGCTTTTGACCCACCCCCGCGTGTGGTGTCTTCAATTATTCGTATGATACCTTTGCCGTCAGCAAGAGCGCGTGCAAAAAATGATCAGCTTTTTGCTGCGGTCGTGCTCAAGGCATTTGCACAACGTCGTAAAATGTTGCGGGGTGCCTTAGGTGCATGGGCCAAGCTAATGCCTTGGCAAGAGGTGGGTGTTGAACCCACTTGGCGGGCCGAGCAAGTGAGTATTGATGGGTTTATAAAAATGGCTGACGCTTTAAGCCTATTGGGCAAAGAATAAACAGCACGCCGCAATGGCCAGTGTTTAGCCTACTGCCTCAGCCCATTAAACGCACCCCATTACACTCACCCCGCACAATAATGCCAAAGCTGCTGTGGCACTTAAGCACCCGCTTGAGCAGCCTCATCAATATTAAGTTGTGCGACGCTCGACTAGTTCAATTTTGTAGCCATCAGGGTCTTGAACAAAAGCGATGACGGTGGTTCCACCTTTCATGGGGCCTGCTTCGCGAGACACTAAACCGCCTCGCTTTTTGACTGATTCGCAGGCGGCGTAGGCATCGTCAACTTGAATGGCAATATGACCGAATGCATCGCCTAACGTGTAGGCGTCAGTGTCCCAGTTGTGGGTCAGTTCAATCACAGCGGCTTCAGTTTCGGGTTGGTAGCCCACAAAAGCGAGTGTAAATCGACCCGCTGGGTAATCTTGTTTACGCATTAGTTTCATACCCATTACTTCAGTATAAAAAGCAATTGATTTGTCAATATCAGTTACGCGTAACATCGTGTGCAAAATGCGCATAGAAAGCTCCTTAATTGGTAACGTCAGGTAAATCGCCTGGCGAAAATTTTTTTAACGCTTGCCGTGCTTGAATATAGTCAGGGTAAATGGCTTTTACTTCGGCCCAAAAGTCTTGGCTATGGTTAAGTTCTCTGAGATGCGCCATTTCATGGGCAATAACGTAGTCAATTGCGCTGGGTGAAAAGTGTATTAAACGCCAATTTAACGCAATTACCCGGTCGCTCGTGCAAGAACCCCATCGACCAAGGGCATTTGAGAGGCGCCAAGACTTAATGGTCAACCCTGTTTGCGCTTGAAAATGTGAAATACGTAAACCAAACCAGTGTTTTGCTTGTTGTTGCAACCAGCTTTGTGCAACCTCACGTATGCGCGATGAATCGCTGTCTGCAGGAATAGGTAACCATAACGTTTGACCTGATTCAGGTTGCAATGCGTTGCCTTCAAAAGAAACTTTTCCGCGATTACTGAGGTTTGCACCAGGACCGCATTGCAACGTGATGTGTTTAGCAAGGTAGGGAATGGCACCACCAGGTTGCCAACTCTTTGTCGCCAAAGTTAAGCGGGTGCGACGTTCATGCATGGCTTTAAGTTTGTTAAGCACCCAAGGCATTTTTTCAATAATCGCTGCATCAATTTGCGTTAATGTGACCCAACTGGGTGCCGCAATACGTAAGCCTTCTTCGCCCACCATAAAACCAATTGAGCGCCGACGCGATCGGGTCAACACAAAACCGATTTGTATGCCTTGGTGATTGATTTCACGCCACTTACTGCCCGTTGCGATTTGAGAGGGTGCAGGGGTGAGTGAGGCCACAGCCTCGGTGCTGACATCTAGCAAAAGTGAGAGCTGCTCGCTCATGACTTAGGGCTGTAGCGTTCAGGGTTGAGACGCTGCATTTCAGCAGATATCCAGTCGTGTACTTTTTGGTTAACGGCTTCAGGGGTAAGCCCTTCAGGTGATATGGGTGCCCCAATCGAAACAGTGATTAAGCCACTTTTTTTCAAAAAGCTGTTACGTGGCCAGCATTCACCGGCGTTGTGAGCGATGGGTATGATCGGTGTGCCAGTGCGAATAGCAAGCAAAGCACCACCCATTTTAAATCGCCCCATTTTGCCCGGGGCGATGCGTGTACCCTCTGGAAATAATAAGGGCCAACGACCCTCGTCTAAACGCTGTTGACCTATTTGCACCACTTGTTCAAACGCTTCACGACCTTTGGCGCGATCAATTGGAATCATGCGTAATAACGCCAAACCCCAACCAAAAAACGGCACTAAATGAAGCTCTTTTTTATACACAAAACAAATTTGACGTGGCAGGTGGCTAGTTAAAAATAAAGTTTCCCAGGCTGACTGGTGTTTCGACAAAATAATGGCAGGCCCATCAGGAAAGTTTTCCCAACCTTGAACTTGCCAGCGAAGACCACAAAAAAAGCGTGCACCCCAAACAGCCATTCGTGGCCAGCCTACCGTTAATTTATAGCGAGTATGCAAAGGCAGGGGCGACCACACTATGCATAACAACGCATAGGGTATGACTGTAATAATTAGGAAGAGATAATAAAGCGTTGCGCGAAGCCCAGTCATCATGGCGTTAGGTCTTTAACGTGAGTAGTTGATCAGCTACGCTGCCTAAGTTGCTTGCAAACATCACGTGCTCGGGTAAGCCGCCTTGTGAGCGTGTTTTGATACCGTTGCCGGTTTCAACCAGCCAGGGCTGACAGCCTAATGCGTGTGACGCTTGCAAGTCGCGTAAGGAATCACCCACTGCAGGTACCCCTTCTAAGTCAATATCAAAGCGTTGCGCAATGTCGTGAAATAGGCCTGGTTTAGGTTTGCGACAATTGCAATGATCATCGGGGCCGTGTGGGCAAATAAAAAAAGCATCAATTGCCCCGCCCAAACTAGCGAGTGACTCGCGAATTTTATTATGAATTTTTGTGAGAGCAGGGGCATCAAAGTAACGGCGTGCCAAGCCCGATTGATTTGAAGCCACAACGACCTTCCAGCCCGCTTGATGAAAGCGTGCAATCGCTTCAAGGCTGCCCGCAATGGGGTGCCATTCGTCAGGGGTTTTAATGTAATCTGGGCTGTCGTGGTTGATGACGCCGTCACGGTCAAGAATAATCAGTTTCATGAGAGTTTGATTGGTTTTATCGTTTTTAGGCCGAAAGTTTTGAGATGTCAGCCACTTGATTCATGACGCGATGCAATGCACTCAATAATGCAAGACGGTTCTGACGAATAGTTGGGTCATCAACCATCACCATGACGTCGTCAAAAAACGTATCAACCGGGTTGCGCAATGAAGCCAACCGTGACAGTGCCGCCGCGAACTGACCTGCTTGCATATCAGCATGGGCCAAGGGCGCTAAGCGCGCTAAGGCTTCACCTAGATCTTGTTCGGCACCCACTTGGTACAAAAGGGTATTTGGGCTGGTTGAGCCATTAAAACCCTCAGTTATTTTTTTAAGTACGTTGCCAATTCGTTTGTTAGCTGCAGCCAAACTGGGCGCTTCATTCGTTTTTGAAAATACCACGGTAGCCTCAATGCGAGCCAGCACTTGATGTATGGGCGGGTCAATGGCCAACACGGCATCTACCACCGTGCGAGGTGTCTGGTTAAGCTGATTGCGATAGCGTTCAATGACGAATGCATACACTTGATCGATGGTTTCGGGTAGCAGAAGGTCACGTTGGGCGAAGCTTTCCCAAGTGGCCTGTAACAAGCCACGCAAGTTCAGATCAGTGGTTTGGTTAATGGGTAGTAAACCACCCGCACACAATTGTTCAAACGCATTAATGATGCCCAGCGCGGCGCGGCGTAAACCGAAGGGGTCGCGCTCGCCCGTTGGGGCTAAACCAATGCCCCATATACCGACTAAGGTTTCTGAGCGGTCAGCTATAAATAAGGCGGCTGTAACAGCTTGATCAGCAGTGATGGGGGTTTCAAGGCGGGTGCGGTACTGCATGGCAATCGCTTGCGCGACGGCATGGGGTTCGTTATCGCTCAGGGCATAGTCGCAACCCATTAGGCCTTGCAATTCAGGAAATTCACCCACCATGAGTGTGGTGAGGTCGGCTTTGGCGAGCAAAGCGGCTCGCTCACATTGCGCAACATCAGCACCCAGTGCATGGCCGACCCATGCGGCGATATGTTTGACACGCTCGGCGCGCTCGCCCTGTGAGCCTAATTTGTTATGGTAAACAATTTGCTTGAGTGCATCGACACGTTGATGCAAAGGGGTACGCAAGTCGGTGCGATAGAAAAATTCAGCATCAGCTAGGCGAGGTCGAATGACGCGCTCATTGCCTGAAATAATGGCGCTGGGGTCACTAATTGGCATGTTGCTTACGATTAAAAAGCGATGCGTTAGCTTGCCAGTAACCGGGTCAAAAAGTGGAAAGTATTTTTGATTTAATCGCATGGTTAAAATCAAACATGCTTGGGGTACTTTCAAAAAGCTCGGTTCAAACTCACCGACGTATACGGCAGGCGCTTCAACTAAAGCGGTGACTTCATCAAGCAGCGCTTCAACCTCAGCACCCTGACCCATTGTTGCTGACAGCTTGCTGGCTTCAGACAGCAACGCTTTTTCAATACGATCGCGACGGGTAGAAAATGCAGCACAAACTTGGCCTTTTTCGGCCATCAGGGTCTCGTATTGATCAGCGTGGGGCAAATCAAATGCTTCGGGGTGTAAAAAGCGATGCCCCATGGTTTGACGACCCGACGTTAGACCTAAAGCGTGCGCGGGTAATATTTCATCACCCCACAGCACAACAAGTTTGTGAGCAGGTCGTACAAAATCAACAGAGGTCACACCGTCGGCTAATTGGTAGCGCATCACTTTGGGTATGGGTAAAGCGCTTAGCGCTGTATCAAGGGCACTTTGAATGGTGGCTTTTAAGTTGGCACCAGGCGCTTGACCTTCTGCGACCAAATAGTCTTGCTTACCATCAGATACCTTTTGTAGCTGAGACACATCAAAATGTTCTAAGCCTTTACTGGTTAGCTTTTTAAGCAATGCAGGGGTGGCTTGGCCATTGGCATCAAGACCAATTGCGGCCGGCATGAGTTTTTCAGAAAAGCTTTGCTCGGGTGCGGCGTCGTTGACGGCAGACAAGTGCACAGCCAGATGCCTAGGGGTGGCATAAGGCGTGACCGTGCAAGGGGTTGCTAATAAATGGTGGTTCGCTAAAGTGGCTTGCACACTTTGTGCAAAAGTATCACCTAAACGTTTCAAGGCTTTAGGGGGAAGCTCTTCAGTAAATAATTCAATCAATAAAGGGTGCGTAGTCATGCTGTTAATGTCTCTTGCTTGGTAAGCATGGGAAAGCCCAATGCTTCGCGTGATTCAAAATATGCCTTAGCGACAGCGCGTGATAGGTTTCGTATACGCCCTATGTAAGCTGCACGTTCGGTCACACTGATTGCACCCCGGGCATCAAGCAAGTTAAACGTATGGGCGGCCTTTAACGCAGCTTCATAGGCAGGTAAGGCTAACGGCACTTGCATCAGTTGCTGTGCCTGTTGCTCATAATCAGTGAAGTGTTGAAACAACATGGCGGTATTGGCGTGTTCAAAATTGTAGGTTGATTGCTCAACTTCATTTTGATGAAAGACATCGCGGTAATACAAAGTATGGCCTTCATGCTGCGTCCAGACCAAATCGTAAACGCTTTCAACGCCTTGCAAATACATGGCTAATCGTTCAAGACCATAGGTTATTTCGCCCGTAGCAGGGTTGCAGTCTAGGCCACCAACTTGCTGAAAATAGGTGAATTGTGTTACTTCCATACCATTAAGCCAGACTTCCCAACCTAAGCCCCAAGCGCCTAAAGTGGGGTTTTCCCAATCATCTTCCACAAAACGAATATCGTTTTTTTGGGGGTCAACGCCAATGGCTTTAAGCGAACCAATATACAAATCTAAAATATTGCTCGGTGCGGGTTTAAGCACGACTTGGTATTGATAATAATGTTGTAGACGATTTGGGTTTTCGCCGTAACGACCGTCTTTGGGGCGTCTAGAGGGCTGAACATAAGCGGCTCGCCATGGCTCTGGACCAATGGCACGTAAAAAGGTGGCGGTATGTGAAGTGCCTGCGCCCACTTCCATGTCGAGCGGTTGCAATAAGGCGCACCCTTGTTGCGCCCAGTATTCTTGCAGGCGCATAATAATTTGTTGGAACGTTAGCATGGCTGTTTTGTATATAAATAATTGATGTTAGCGTTAATTTAGGTATTTTAACGTGCATGCTGCAAACCCATGGCGCATACTCGGTCTATTTGCCAAAATACACCAGTATCGACACAATGTTGTTTACTCACGTTGTTTAATACCCATCGCTCTTAATTATTAAGGTTTAACCATAATGTCTGTCACCATTCGCGAAGATGATCTAATTGAATCAATAGCCGATGCGATTCAATTTATAAGTTATTACCACCCCGCTGACTTTGTTCAATATATGTCGCGTGCTTATGAGCGAGAGCAAAGCCCCGCTGCGCGGGACGCGATGGCGCAGATTTTGACTAACTCACGCATGTGCGCTGAGGGCCGTCGACCGCTTTGTCAAGATACGGGCATTGTGAATGTATTTTTAAAAGTGGGTATGAATGTTCGCTTTGACTCAAAGCGTAGCGTGCAAGAAATTTGTGACGAAGGCGTTCGCCGCGGTTACACAAACCCTGACAACCCACTACGCGCCTCTATATTAGAAGACCCCTTGTTTTCGCGACGCAACACGAAAGACAACACGCCCTGTATCGTTTCAGTTGAATTGGTGCCCGGCGATACAGTTGATGTTCAAGTCGCCTCAAAAGGCGGCGGCTCTGAAAACAAGTCAAAACTAGCGATGCTCAACCCTAGCGATTCAGTCGTTGACTGGGTTTTGAAAACCGTGCCCACTATGGGGGCGGGTTGGTGCCCACCAGGTATGTTGGGTATTGGGGTGGGTGGTACCGCTGAAAAGGCTGTGTTGATGGCCAAGCAAGCCCTGATGGAAAGTTTTGATATGCACGAGCTATTAACGCGTGGCCCTCAAAACAAGATTGAGGCGCTGCGCATTGAGCTGTATGAAAAAGTAAACGCATTAGGTATTGGTGCACAGGGTTTAGGCGGTTTAACGACCGTACTTGACGTCAAAATTAATACTTTCCCCACGCATGCGGCATCATTACCTGTTGCCATGATTCCAAACTGTGCGGCAACGCGCCATGCCCATTTTGTGCTTGATGGTTCAGGCCCCGTTCATTTAGAGCGGCCTTCGCTGTCAGACTGGCCTGATGTGAAATGGGCGCCCGATTACAAATCATCTAAACAAGTTGATTTAAATACTTTGACGTCTGCAGAGGTCGCAAGCTGGAAGCCTGGTCAGACCTTGTTGCTGTCAGGCAAAATGCTGACAGGCCGCGATGCAGCCCATAAACGCATTCAAGATATGCTGGCCAAGGGCGAACCGTTACCGGTTGATTTTAAAAATCGTGTCATTTATTACGTGGGCCCAGTTGACCCCGTGCGTGATGAAGTGGTGGGCCCTGCAGGCCCTACAACTTCTACCCGTATGGACAAATTCACTGACATGATGCTTGAGCAAACAGGCTTAATCGCCATGGTGGGTAAGGCCGAGCGAGGCCCGATTGCAATTGAGTCTATTCGAAAGCACAAGTCAGCGTATTTGATGGCAGTAGGGGGTGCGGCGTACTTGGTGTCAAAAGCCATTAAAAAATCACGCGTATTGGCATTTGGTGATTTAGGTATGGAAGCCATTTACGAATTTGACGTGGTTGATATGCCTGTGACTGTTGCGGTTGATTCAAACGGTATTTCAGTTCACAACACCGGGCCAGCCGAGTGGTCAGCCCGCATTGCAGGTATTCCTGTCGTAGCAGGCTAAGCCCGACTCAGAAAGCTAAGTTTGATTGGCTCAAGCGCGACGACACCTAATGAGGTGTTGTCGCGCTTGGTCTTAAAGCTTTACGCTCAGGGCTTGAGCCCAAACTCATTGATCACTTCGTCGGTATGTTCCCCAAGTAACGGGGCATGTCGACGATATTCAATCGGTGTGGCAGAAAAGTGAATGGGGTTAGCTGTTGTCGGTGATTGGCCGGCAAGTGGGTGAGGCAAGGTGCGCCAAACCTGCCGTGCTTTGACCTGAGGGTGTTCAAATACCTGATCTAAAGTTTGAATCGGCCCGCTGGGCACACCTACTTTTTCTAGCGCGGCAAGCCAATGGTCACGCGTGTGCTCGGCCATAACGGCTTCCATTAACGGTACTAAAACCGCTCGGTTAATCGTGCGCTGACGATTGGTGCTGAACAGCGGGTCTTGCCCCCATTCGGGTCGGCTTAATACCTCACAAAACGCTCTAAACTGACTGTCGTTGCCGACAGCAACAATTAAATAACTGTCTGAAGCTTTGAACACTTGATACGGCACAATGTTTGGGTGTGAGTTACCCGTTCGTTTGGGTACGACACCTGACACCATGTAATTAAGGTTTTGGTTCACTAACATGGCAATGTGGCTGTCGAGCAATGACACATCAATTTGCTGCCCCAAGCCACTCTGATCGCGTTCACGTAAGGCAGCCAAAATGGCGACACTGGCAAACATGCCGGTCATCACATCAGTAACCGCTACCCCCGCTTTTTGTGGGCCACCACCGGGTAGGTCGTCGCGTTCACCGGTGATGCTCATGAGGCCACCCAACCCTTGAATCATGAAGTCATACCCGGGCTGCGCCGCAAAGGGCCCGGTTTGGCCAAAGCCGGTGATGGAGCAGTAGATTAATTTGGGAAATTGGCCCTTCAAACTGTCGTAGTCAAGCCCATATTGTTTCAGGCCACCGACTTTAAAGTTTTCAACCAAGACATCACACTCAGCCACAAGCTTAAGCACCATAGCGATCCCTTCTGCGGTGGCTATATCAATGGCGACAGAGCGTTTGTTGCGATTGGTGCTGAGGTAGTATGCCGATTCGCTGGTGTCTTGACCTTGCTCATTTTTCAAATAGGGTGGGCCCCAACCGCGTGTGTCGTCGCCGCTACCGGGGCGTTCAATCTTAATCACGTCGGCACCCAAGTCAGCTAGGTTTTGGGTACAAAACGGCCCCGCCAATACTCTTGATAAGTCAAGTATGCGAATACCTGAAAGGGGGGCTTGACGGGTTTGGGTCATGACATAAAACCTATTAAAAGTCGGTATTTTAGAATAACAGACCCGCAGAGCCCCGCCTTATAGTTAAATTAGGGGAATACACATAAAACCAAAGAGAGAACAATGTCATCTGTTGATTTGTCAGCCTGGTTAGGCCGTTCGCAAACATTTGAAGATGCACTCGATGCCGGTCAGGCTCGACGCATTGCAGCCACACTGAGTTGCCCCATACCTGCAGCGGGCGACACGTTAAGTGCCTTGTGGCACTGGTGTTATTTTTTAGAAAATGTACCTTCAGCGGAAATTGGTCTAGATGGTCACCCTGAGCGGGGCGGCTTTTTGCCCCCCGCAAATAATAGAAACCGCATGTGGGCGGGTGGGCGCGTGACTTTTGAGGGTGACCTTAAAATTGGTGTGCCCGCACGCAAAACGTCAACCATCAAAAACATACAAGAAAAGCAAGGTAAAACAGGCGCCTTATTGTTTGTGACGTTGACGCACGAAATTGAACAATTGGGTCGACGCGTCATAATTGAAGAGCAAGATATTGTTTACCGAGAGCCCAGCCCCCCTAAATTGACGGGCACTGAATTGCAGCCAGTAGCTCAATGGCAACGCGCCATTGAGCCCACCCCTGTTTTATTGTTTCGCTATTCAGCCATTACATTTAATGCCCACCGTATTCACTATGATTACCCTTATGTGACTGAGCAAGAAGGTTACCCGGGGCTTGTGGTGCATGGCCCCATGTTAGCGACATTTATGGTGCAAGCCTTTCAGGCTGCGAACCCCCAAGCACGCTTAAAACATTTAAATTATCGCGGCCTTCGCCCTATGGTTTGCCCCACCCCTTTTGAAGTGGGCGGTACCGTTGAGTCGCCTGGTGCGGCACAGTTATGGATCAGTCAGGGCGGAACACTTGCCCATCAAGCCCAGCTTACTTTTGAATAAAAAATATTAAAATTTAAAACCATGACCGAATCCGTTCAAACCGCGCACACGATACCTGCCACGCAAGCTGTCATGAGACCGCTTGACGGCATTACCGTCGTCAGTCTTGAGCATGCCATTGCAGCGCCATTTTGTACGCGCCAACTGGCTGATATGGGAGCGCGGGTGATCAAAATTGAACGGCCTGGTGTGGGCGATTTTGCGCGTGCTTACGACGAGCGCGTAAAAGGTATGGCTTCTCATTTTGTTTGGACAAACCGCTCTAAAGAAAGTTTGACGCTTGATTTAAAGCACCCTGAAGCAGATGCGATTTTGCAGCAATTGTTAGGCCAAGCTGATGTCTTCGTTCAAAATTTGGCGCCTGGTGCAGCAAAACGTATGGGGCTATCTTTTGAAACCTTGCATGCTAAATTTCCAAAATTGATTGTCTGTGATATTTCAGGTTACGGCGTGGGCGGGCCTTATGAGACCAAAAAAGCCTATGACTTATTAATTCAAAGTGAAAGTGGTTTTGTGTCGGTTACAGGTTCAGCTGATGAGCCGGCAAAAGCCGGTTGTTCGATTGCAGATATTGCAGCGGGTATGTATGCCTATTCCAGTATTTTGAATGCTTTATTGCTTCGCGGTCGAACTGGTTTGGGCAGCCAGATTGACGTGTCGATGCTTGAAAGTATGGTCGAGTGGATGGGCTTCCCCCTGTATTATGCCTACGATGACGCACCCCAACCGCCACGCGCAGGTGCCGCGCATGCAACAATTTTTCCCTACGGCCCTTTTCCTGTGGGCGATGGTCATACGGTAATGTTAGGTTTACAAAATGAGCGCGAATGGGCTGTATTTTGTGACAAGGTCTTATTTAACTCGGCTATTGCAGTAGAGCCCATGTTTGTGTCAAATTCCAAGCGCGTTGAAAATCGTGACGTGCTGCGTCAACATATTGTTGATGCGTTTAGTTCGTTAACGATTGAAGAAGTAACGACTAGGCTTGAAGCTGCACAAATCGCCAACGCGCGAGTCAATCAAATGAAAGACGTATGGGACCACCCTCAACTCAAAGCACGTCAACGTTGGGTTGATGTGGCCAGCCCAGTCGGTATGTTGTCTGCATTGAAGCCACCCGCAAGTAATCTTTCGTTTGAAGCGCGCATCGATGCCATACCTGCGTTAGGTGAGCACACAGATGCGATTTTGGCAGAAGTAGGGTGCAGCCCTGAACAAGTTGCCAAGCTTCGACAAGCAGGGGCTATTTAGAAAAATTTAGGTATGCCTGAAGCAATTAAATATATGCTTACTTAAGTGAAATCTCGGTTGCTATGAGACGCTGATGAGTCAATATAAGGTGACCTGATATGTCTGAGGCCGCCCTTTTAAGCAGGGTATTTTATGCAGGTTTGGTCGGTAACGGCGGCACGCCAAGCGCTCAGCTTCTTTGCAACACCTGCATGACTTAAAACAAAATTGCTCGGTGTAATATCGGCCCAAGGCATTAAAACAAAGGCCCTTTGATATGCCCTAGGGTGTGGCACGGTAAGTTGTGGCAAATCAATCGTTTGGTTATCAAACCAAAGTAAATCTAAATCAAGGGTGCGTGGGGCATTGCGAAACAAACGTTCGCGACCATGTTGTTGTTCAATCTGTTGAATGCGTTCGAGCAAGCCTAAGACATCAAGCGTAGTTTGAATACTTATTACTGCGTTGGTGTAGTTTGGGCCCGGTGCGTCAACTGGGGCTGAAGCATAAAAATGCGATGATTTTAGTAATTCGATGCCCGGGCTTTTGGCAAGTGAATCGATGGCTGCATGCATTGTATTTGATGCATCACCTAAATTAGCACCGACACCGATATAAGCTAAAACAGAGTTGTGATGGCTATGAGCAGGCATGGCGTTAATTAATCAAGCGGCTGGTCTGAAGGGGTTTGAGGCAATTGCGTGGCGTCTGAAATTGCAGGCTTGCGCTTGCGAGGCCGGCGTTTGCGGGCTGCACGGTCTTGATTGCTAGGCGGTAAGTTAGCGAGGTCTTCAAGCATGTCGTGTCGGCCGTCATCTGAAGCGTTGGCGAGGTCCATCCACCATTGTGCAAGTACGCTGTCAAATTCATGGGCCGCCGCTCGCAGTTGTAAAAAGTCAACGGCTGCTCGAAAACGCGGTTGTTCAATTAAACGATGAATCATGCGTGGTACACGTCGCTCAAAGCGCGGTTGCATAAACCAAATGTCACGCATATCAGAGGTGAAACGTTTATGAATAGCGAGTTTTTTTGTTTGCATGTCAATAACGACATCGGCCGCGCTAACCAATGCGGGCAAACTGATTGCACCTGCAGCGATTTGCTCGCGCCAGCGTAATTCAACTTGCTGCCACAACAGCGCTGCAAATAAAAAACTGGGGCTAACAGGCTTGCCGCTGCGTACCCGATGGTCAGTACGATCAAGTGCCAGCTGAACGAAAGCCGCCCCTGAGGGTTGCTCAAGCACGACGTCAAGCAAAGGTAACAGACCTTGGTGTAGACCATGTGTGCGCAATTGTTTCAAACATTCAAGCGCATGGCCGCATGTGAGTAGCTTGAGCATTTCATCAAATAAACGTGATGCGGGCACGTTGTCGATTAAGTCAGCCATGGCTTTGATGGGTTCGCGTGATGCCGTTTCAATCGTGCCATTTAGTTTTACTGCAAAACGCACCGCCCGCAACATTCGAACAGGGTCTTCGCGATAACGAACTTGGGGGTCACCAATCATGCGCACAATGCGTTTGTTTAGATCGGGTACACCGTGATGAAAGTCGATCACTTCTTCATTAACAGGGTTGTAATAAAGGGCATTAATGGTGAAGTCACGGCGTGCTGCATCTTGAGGGTGGTTACCAAAATCGTTGTCACGCACAATACGACCGTTGTCGTCTGTTGATTGTGCCGCGTGCGCGGGCGCACGAAAGGTTGAGGTTTCAATAATTTCTGAACCAAACACCACATGCACCAGTTGAAAACGACGACCAATAATGCGTGCGCGCCTGAATAATGGGCGAATTTGATCAGGCGTAGCGTTAGTCGCCACATCAAAATCTTTGGGTTCCAGACCAATGATTAGGTCGCGCACAGCGCCACCTACAATGTAGGCATCAAAACCTTTTTGCTGCAACACTTCACAGACCTTCACTGCATTGCGCGACACCAACCGTTTATCGATGCGATGATCTTTAACTTGAAAACGTTTGGCTGTGCCGTTAGCAACACCTGATGGTTTAAAAACTTTATTAACGATGTTTTTTATTGTTTGAGCGAGCATGAGTTCAGTGGTTGTCTTTTTCAAATAAATCAATAACGACCCATTGCTGTGATGTGGCTAAGGTGCGCAAATCATTGCTTGGGTTGGTTGCAATAGGGTGCGTTACGCACTCAAGTAAAGGTAAATCATTCATTGAATCACTATAGAAATGTGACGACTCAAAATCACTCAACGCCAGGCCCATTGTAGCGAGCCACTCGTTGACGCGTGTTATTTTGCCTTCTCGAAAGCTCGGAATGCCCTCAATGTGACCGGTATATCGCCCCTGAAGGTACTGCGGGATGGTTGCAATCAAGTGATGAATGCCAAAGGCACGCGCAATGGGCGCGGTTACAAAGCTATTGGTGGCCGTCACGATGGCGCATAAATCACCCGCGTTTAAGTGTTTTTGAACCAAAGCAATTGATTGCGGTAATAGGGCTGGCCGAATGACTTCATGCATAAAAGACTCATGCCAATGGGCTAAATCTTGTGGCGTGTGAGCGGCTAATAGCCCCAACATGAACTCAGCAGCTGCGTGTGCTGTTAATTGACCTTGGTTGTAACGATCCATCAGGTCATTATTGCGCGCACGTGCTTGGTCAGGGTCGCCCGCGCGACCGGTACGGGCTAAAAAATCTGCCCACTGATAATCGCTATCGAGGGGTAAGAGGGTATGGTCTAGATCAAATAATGCAAGACGAGTGGGTTTCATAAGCTTCATTTTTAAAACAACGTTTGCCCAGCCAACATTGTTTTTAGTAGGGGAACAGTGATTGCACGTTGATTTGACAAAGCGTAGCGGTCAAGCGCTTGAATGGTGCCCCACAATACCCGAATATCACGTGAACCATATGTCAGCAGCCATTGTAGAACTTCAGGCGACAAGGGCATGGCTTGCTCAGCGGCTAGGGTCGAAAGCGCTTCAAATTTATCTTGATCTGATAAAGGCATTAAACGTTCAACCAAACCTGAACCTAAGCGGGTACGCAGGTCTTCGCGAAGCGGCATATTGAGCGGTGCGCGATCGCCCGCCACAATGAGCCTAAAAGCGTGCGCGCTGCCACTGAACTCTTTAAAACGGTTGTAAAGTGTGAAGCAAGCGGCTTGGCTCGCTAAATTAAGCTTATGCACATCGTCAACGGCCACCACGGGTGGCATAGCCGTATCGCTGGTTGCGCACGCTGTCATAAGCTCTGGGGGCGATGTGGCATCAAAATATAGGCCGGACGATTTGTGCGTACTTGCACGTAACAAATGGGTTCGACCTGAGCCATCTTGGCCCCATAAATAAAGGGTTTGACCCGCTTCTAGGGCAAGTGCCGCACTGATCGCCTGGGCGTTGTGACCCATCACCATGTTGTCAAAACTAGGCTGAGTAATAGGCAAAATATCTAAAATCAGTTGATGGTTCATCGACTCATCGTAAAATACGGGGTTATACGGGTTTTATTATCCGCAATTGTCCCATATTGGCGCCTTATATGACTTCTAAACCCACTTCTCTTACTTACCGCGATGCGGGCGTTGATATTGACGCTGGCGAGGCGCTTGTTGATCGCATTAAACCTTTAGCTGCCCGCACCATGCGTGACGGCGTTTTAGCCGGTATTGGGGGCTTTGGGGCGTTGTTTGAAGTGCCTAAAAAGTATCGTGAACCGGTTTTGGTGTCAGGTACTGATGGGGTGGGCACTAAACTTAGGCTTGCCTTTGAGTGGCAACGCCACGATACAGTTGGCATTGATTTAGTGGCCATGAGCGTGAATGACATTTTGGTGCAAGGTGCCGAGCCTTTGTTCTTTTTAGATTACTTTGCCTGCGGCAAACTTTCTGTTGATGTGGCGGCACAAGTTGTTGGGGGTATTGCACGGGGTTGTGAGTTGGCCGGTTGCGCCTTAATTGGCGGTGAAACAGCTGAAATGCCCGGTATGTACCCCGATGGGGAATACGACTTGGCGGGGTTTGCTGTGGGTGCTGCTGAAAAATCAGCTTTAATTGACGGCAAATTAATTGTGCCAGGTGACGTGGTGTTGGGTTTGGCGTCAAGCGGTGCGCACTCAAACGGCTATTCGCTTTTGCGTAAAGTACTTGAGCGCACGCAAGCCCAACCGACACAAGATTTTCACGGCCAACCATTGGGTGATGTGGTGATGGCACCGACACGCATTTATGTGAAGTCTGTGTTGTCAGTTCTAGCGCAGTTCAAACAAGACATCAAAGGTTTGGCTCACATCACCGGCGGCGGTTTGCTTGACAACGTACCCCGTATTTTGGCGCCCGGCTTACAAGCTGAACTCGCACGCGATGCTTGGGCGCTACCCCCCTTGTTCGCTTGGCTTCAAAAAGAAGGAGCTGTGGCCGACAACGAAATGCACCGCGTCTTTAACTGCGGTATTGGTATGGTGGTTGTGGTGCCTGCTGGCGCAGCTGAGGCCATTGCCAAGGCCTTCACGGCTCAGGGTGAAACGGTCTACACCTTGGGGCACATTAAGGCGTGTGCCGCTGATGCAGCGCAAACTGTAGTGGTTTAATGGCACTGATCTAATTGTTGTGAATGAATTGCCATGGTTAAGCTGTGGCAATTTAAACGAGCGGTTCAAACAAAGTGCGGTGCTAACGTATCAATCACTCGGGTGGGTGCGTTCGTAGCTAAACAATTAATCACCGTGCGTTGGGGCATGCCACGTAACCATGTCAACTGACGTTTAGCCAGTTGGCGCGTGGCTGTAATCGCTTGTTCACGTGCCTCAACAAGAGACAATTCGTTTATTAAATAAGCCCATATTTGCCGATAACCAACACAACGTATTGAAGGCATATCTAGGTTTAAGTCACCGCGCTCAAATAGCGCACGTACTTCATCGACCAAACCTTGATTAAGCATTTCATCAAAACGATTTTCGATACGATGGTGTAGCGCTAAACGATCGGTCGGTTCAAGACTAATGAGCCGCGTTGAAAACCCATTGGTAGACTTAGGTAAGGGTTTATCTAACCAAGCTGATAGGGGCTCGCCGCTGATAAGCCACACTTCGAGTGCGCGCTGAATACGTTGACTGTCATGGGGCGCCAACCGGGCTGCGGTGATGGCATCAACTTGACTTAATCTTTGATGCATAGCTGGCCATCCTTTGGCAAGCGCCTCTGATTCAAGCTGTTCACGTATCGCGTGATCGGCGCTGGGTAAATCGTGTAAACCGCGTTGCAAAGCATTGATATACATCATGGTGCCGCCTACCAATAACGGTATGTGGCCTCGGTTCAAAATATCTTGAACAAGCTGTTGTGCTTCGGTTTTAAAGCGTGAAACGGAATAGCTTTCGTTAGGGTCAATAATATCGAGCAAATGGTGAGCGGTGTGTTGGCGTTCTAGGGTGCTGGGTTTGGCCGTGCCAATATTCATTTCTCGGTAAATCGTCGCTGAATCAACATTAATAATTTCAATCGGCCAGCGTTGAGCCAATGCAGCTGCGACGGCACTTTTGCCTGAGGCTGTTGGCCCAGCAAGACACCATACGGTCGGGTTAGATGTGGGCTGATCTACTGAGGCAGCGATCACTTATTGACCTCTTAAAAACAGCTTGTCGAGGTCGTTCATTTTCCAGTGAACCCATGTGGGTCGCCCATGGTTACACTGATCAGCGCGTTCGGTTTTTTCCATTTGCCGCAGCAATGCATTCATTTCTTCTAGTGTTAATTGTCGGTTAGCACGCACCGCACCATGACACGCCATGGTGGCCAATAAAATGTTGCGCTGTTCGGTCAGTAACGCTGATAAGCCGACCTCGGCGAGGTCTTTCAATACCCCACGCGCAAGCGATTCTAAGTCGCCTTTGGCAAGCATTGCGGGCACAGCTCTGATTGCAATAGCTTGGGGCCCAGCTGACGATAATTCAAACCCGATTTTTTCTAAACTGTCTCGATGTTCTTGAACCAGTGCAACTTCAGTTTCATTGGCTGACATGATGACAGGTACCAACAAAGCTTGAGTGGGAATTGTTTGATCTTCTAGGGCAATTTTTAATTGTTCATACACCACGCGTTCATGTGCGGCATGCATGTCGATTAATGCTAAACCTTGGTGGGTTTGAGATAAAATGTATACGCCATGAATTTGAGCGACAGCCCGACCTAACGTCCAATCGGGTTGTGCGGTACTAACGTCGTTAACCAACGGCGCGTGGGCGGGTATCCAGGCGTTTGGGGGTGAAGCATGTGAGCCAGGCGCTGGGCGAGGTGATGAACTGAAACCACCAGACCAGGGTTCGCTGAGCGTTAACCGTGTTTGAGTAGGCATAAATGTATGCGTCAAATTGGTTTGAGCAAACGGTGTCTCGACAATGGTTTGTTGTTGCGTGGCGTTGCTCAGCGCTGCACTGCCTTGTGCAATGACCCGTGACACGGTGCGTTGTACAAACTGATGAACGGCGCCACTGTCGCGAAATCGAACCTCGTGTTTAGCGGGGTGTACGTTGACATCAACTAGGTTGGGTTCAATTTCCAAAAAAAGCACAAAAGCAGGTTGTCGATCACCATGCAGTACATCGGCGTATGCACTTCGTAAGGCATGCGAAATGGTGCGGTCTCGAACATGTCGACCATTGACAAATAAAAATTGACGATCGGACCGAGCCCTTGACGCTGTGGGGCGCGACACCATACCAGTCAAGCGTAACAGCCCGGTGTGGTCTTCAATTAGCAAGCCTTCTTGAACAAAAGATTCACCTAAAATTTGATCAATGCGCTTCAACAATGAACCGGGTAACCAGTTTTTAAGGGCCCGTTCACCGTTAAAAACCCTGAACCCAATGTCTGGAAAAGCCAGGGCTAACCGTTCTAATGTGCCGACGCAATGACCCAGTTCGGTTTGTTCAGCCCTTAAAAATTTTCGTCGAGCGGGCACATCATCAAATAAGTCTTTGACTTCTACACAAGTGCCCACCCCCCCCGATGCGACCTCAGGTTGCTTCATTTGACGTGTTAACGCCCATGCGTGGGGTTCAATAGCGGTACGTGAGGTGATTGTGAGTTTAGACACGGCAGCAATAGACGCTAAGGCCTCGCCACGAAACCCCATTGAAGCCACTGATTCAAGCTCGGACAACGATGTGATTTTGCTGGTGGCGTGGCGTGTCAGGGCTAACGCTAACTCGTTAGGGGGAATACCGTTGCCGTCATCAATGACCGCAATACGGCGAATGCCGCCTGATTCAAGGCGTATTTCAATTGTTTGCGCCCCAGCGTCAATGGCGTTTTCAACTAACTCTTTTAGAACTGAGGCGGGTCGTTCAATGACTTCACCCGCTGCAATTTGACTGATGAGCAAGTCGGGTAAAGCACAAATCGATTTTCTATCAGGCATGGCTAAATGCACCGTCAAAGGTTAGGCTTTTAAGCCCAGAATCTTGACATTGTAGAAGCCTGCCGCTTAACGAGGGTTTAGTCTGCCATCGCCAAGTGCGGGTTTTGCGTAAAAAACTTAGAAACACCACGATGTAATGCCGTGGCAATTTTATCTTGATGGTCTCTGCTTCGCAGTAAACGTTCTTCACTCGGGTTACTTATAAATGCTGTTTCAACTAAAACAGAGGGCATATCGGGTGATCTCAGCACAGCAAAACCGGCATACTCAACTTGAGGCTTATGTAAACGGTAAACGCCTTCAAGCTCGTTAAGTAAAGCGTCAGCGACATGCGTTGAGTCTTTAATTTGCGCTGTAGTCGATAAGTCGAGTAATAATTTGGCGACTTGGTTATTTTGGTGACCAATATTCACGCCACCAATTAAGTCGGCAGCATTTTCTTTTTTGGCTAACCATCTTGCCGCAGTGCTTGAGGCACCCCGATCTGACAATACATAAACCGAGCTTCCGCCTGCCGTTGGGCGCACAAAGGCGTCAGCATGTATTGAAATAAATAAATCAGCCTTAACACGCCGCGCCTTTTCTACACGAACGTGTAGGGGTACAAAAAAATCAGCATCGCGCGTCAAATAAGCACGCATGCCGGGTGTGCCATCAATTTTTTCTTTCAAGCGTTTAGCAATTTGCAACACAACGTCTTTTTCGTAAGTGCCGCCTTTGCCGACTGCACCTGGGTCTTCGCCACCGTGGCCAGGGTCGATTGCAACCGTTAAGACACGACGGCGACCGTTCAGGCTGAGCCTAGCGATAGAAGCCGTCGAGGTTTGAGGCGCAAGAGAAGGGGGTATGACAGGTTGCTCTTTCGAGGCGGCTGGCGGCAATGAACGATTTAATTCGCTCAATACTTTAGCCAGCGGGTCGTCGCCTGACAGCTTGGGCTGATCTTTTAGAAAAGCAAGAAGGGGGTCTTGAGCCACGAGAGGGTATAAATCAAGAACCAATCGGTACTGATAATCACCAATAGGTTTAAGGGTGAAGACCTGTGGTGCGATGGCCTGTTTAAGATCCATAACGATGCGCACCACGCCTGGGCGGTTTTGACCGACGCGTAGTGACTGAATGTAGGGGTCGTCTGGCTTTACGTTGCTGACCAACTTACCTAAAGCGGGGCTCATATCGATGCCAGCAATATCAATCACAATGCGATTGGGGTTATTTAACGTAAAGTGCTCGGCCTTTAACTCACTATCGAGTTCAAGCGTGACCCGCGTGTATTCGCTAGCAGGCCAAGTGCGCACGGCCAGTACGGTGGCGGCCATTGCCATTTTGGGAAACACAGGTAAACATAAGAGGGTGCCGGCTGCTGTTAAGACGCGGCGTCGCGTAAACAGTTTTGACTGAGTTAAATCTTGCTCTGCAGATTTATGTAATTTACGCATGCTAAACCTTTTTGAGTATACGCATCAATGTTCACAATGCGCCCTTCACCCTCATACAGTAGATTAATAAGTAGGTCTGGTTGAGGCAGTAAACCGTCAGCCTTTTCAGGCCATTCAATCAATACAACTGCATTTGAATGGAACAAATCTCTGAAGCCTGCTTCTTGCCATTCCTGTGGATTTTTAAATCTATAAAAATCAAGATGATAGAAGTATAAGCTAGAAACTTTATAAGTTTCAAGTAGGGCGTAACTCGGGCTTTTAATTCGACTCTGAACCCCACATGTCCTCAGTAAGGCGCGAACCAGTGCTGTTTTACCCGCACCCAGTTCGCCTTGCAGGTAAATAACCCCGCCAGAGCCTTGATTTAAAATGGCTTTTCCCAAAAAAAGCCCTAAGAGATCGGTGTCTTCGGGGGCGGCGAGTGCATGGGCTTGGGTCAACAGAGGGGCAGGTAGGATCATAGTGAAATAAAGTTTAAGGGGTGAACCATGACATCCAGAAAGGAATAGTGAGGGCACTCAGTAAGGTGGTGACAGTCACCAAAACACTAACCAATGGGGCATTGCCACCCATTCTTACGGTGAGCAAGTAAGAGGCGGTTGCACAAGGCAGCGCCGCAAACAGCACTAAAACCTGCGTGCCAGTCTGGCCCAACCCAAATGCGAGTGCAATTAACCAGGCAGCAATGGGTAGAAGCAACAGTTTAATGATGACCATCCAGAGAATGAGCCCCGTTTTCTGGTGCAAACCTTGCCAGTTTAAATTAGGGCCGATACAAAGTACACCGAGTGCAATGGCAGCTGCACCGAGTCGACCAAGCAATGTGTCAAGGGTTGTGGGTAGTGTGAACCCCGCAAAATTACAAATGAGACCCAGTACGGTTGAGATCAACAACGGGTTGCGTAATAATTCCAACCCCACTTTTTTACCCTGCTGATGCGCCAAATTGTAGACAGCAAAAAAATTAACAACTGGAATAGCCAACCCAATTATTAAAGCCATTTTGGCTTGCCCGCTGACGCCCGCAACGGCTGGGGCCAGTGACAAGCCAATAAAGGTGTTGAAACGGTAACCACACTGCATTGACGAGGCTAAATTGATGGCACTGGGCTTAAGTATCGGTTTTGCCAAAGCAGCAAGAATGACCCCAACTGCAAGCACTGAGAGGGTAGCTAGGAATAAATCACTCGCGGTTGTAAGAGAAATAGGCGCCCGTAAAATGGACTGGAAGAGCAGGGCAGGAAACAATACGTAATAAATTAGTTTCTCAAGCCCGGTAAAAAACTGACGATTAAAGCCAAACCGATGAAAAAGTAACCAGCCGATTAAAATCAATAAAAAATCAGGTAAAACGAGTAAAGCAACAGTCATATTTTTGTGCCAGTTGGCGAACACTTAATTGTTAATGCTTATATTGTGGCGTAGTTTTTAAAATGAGGCCTTGTCGTGTTAATAAATCAAACGGCTCCTGTTCTTAAAGCCATTCCCCCTTCATTAGATGCTTTTATTGAGTCTCTGTGGCTTGAAGACGGTTTGGCACACAATACGCTTGAGGCTTATCGGCGTGACATACAGGCTTTTGTTGAGTGGTTGCGCGTTGATCGTAAGTTACTTGAGCTTGAACAGGTGACAGGGGCCGACATCAACGGTTGGTTAGCTGATCAAATGAAACTGACACGCGCCAGCACTGCTAATCGACGCTTAGCCTCGTTGCGACGTTACTACTTATGGGCGCGTCGTCAAGGCCGCATCGAAATTGACCCTTGCTTACGTATTTCAGCAGCTAAACAAGCTGTGCGCATGCCTAAAACGTTGACTGAGGCGCAAGTTGAAACGCTATTAAATACCCCCAATATTCAAACCCCACTTGGCTTGCGTGACCGCGCCATGTTTGAAGTGTTGTATGCGACTGGGTTGCGCGTGTCTGAGTTGGTTAGTTTGGCTGTGCACCACATATCGCTAACAGACGGGGTGGTGCGGGTTGTGCAAGGTAAGGGTGGTAAAGATCGGCTGATACCGATGGGGGCTGAGGCGGCTCACTGGGTTTCAACTTACCTGAATGAATCACGTTCAAGCTTGTTGGGTAAACGAACCAGTCAGGCGTTGTTTGTCACCTCACGGGCGGCGGCGATGACAAGACAATCGTTTTGGTTGATCGTTAAAAAATACGCGCTTATAGCGGGTATAAATGCCCCGCTTTCACCACATGTGCTTAGGCATGCTTTTGCGACCCATTTAATTAATCACGGTGCTGATTTACGCGTAGTGCAACTCTTACTCGGTCATGCTGATATTTCGACAACACAAATTTATACCCATGTTGCGCGTGAAAGACTCAAAACATTGCACGCCCAGCATCACCCGCGTGGTTGACGCGCTAAAATGACGTCAACTTGTTGTTTTGGCCGCCGTAACTCAGTGGATAGAGTACCTTCCTCCTAAGAAGGGAGTCGCACGTTCGATTCGTGCCGGCGGCGCCAAATAAGCCGTAAGTTGCTATGTAATGCTACATTTAATAACAAAAAGCTTAAGGCTATTGATGGCGACGCAAATAGAACAAGAAAACATGAATCGTACGATCATTGTTGGCACATTAATTGTGCTGATGGCGATGGGTACGCGCGCGACATTCGGCTTATTTATGCAGCCCATGGGTTTGCATCATGGGTGGTCTCGTGAAATCTTTTCAATGGCCTTTGCCATTCAAAATCTCGTTTGGGGTTTTGCTGCGATTGCAGCGGGCATGATGGCCGATCGCTATGGGTCAGGTCGAACCATAGCCCTCAGTGCGCTGTTATATGCTTTAGGTCTTGTTGGCACGCGTTTGGCCACTGATACCTTTTCGCTTTACATGACCGCAGGTGTTTTGGTGGGCTTAGGTCAGGCGGGCACGACTTTTGCGGTGATCTTACCGGTTGTGGCGCGCGTGGTGCCGCCAGCTTCGCGCAGTACAGCCATGGGCATTGCAAGTGCAGGGGGCTCTTTAGGGCAGTTTTTGGTTGTGCCAACGGGGCAGTTGCTGATTGATACATTCCAATGGTCTGGCGCATATTGGTTTTTGTCGGTCTTTTTAGCGATGGCAATACCTATGGCCTGGTATATGCGCGGTCGACCTGATCAAACAGTGGGTGCAGGGCCGCAATTGTCAATGAAGCAAGCCATTAGCCAAGCCATTCATCACCCCACCTTTCATTTTTTATTTCTAAGTTATTTTGTGTGTGGTTTTCACACCGCATTTATTACTTTACATTTACCTGCTTTTGTGACCGACGGCGGTTTAAACGCCAGCACAGGCGCAATTGCGATCGGCTTAATTGGGCTTTTTAACGTGTTTGGTTCATATGGTGCAGGTCGATTGGGTGGCATCTACAGCAAGAAAAATCTCTTAAGTATCATCTACACATTACGTGCAGTGGGCATGCTGTGGTTAATGGCTATGCCCCTCACACCTTTTGTTATCTATGTTTTTGCCGCCTGGATGGGTGTATTCTGGTTGGGTACCGTACCGCTAACTCAGGGGCTTATTGGTCAGATTTATGGGTATAAATTTGCTGCAACCCTATCGGGTATCGTGTTTCTAGGCCATCAGTTGGGTAGTTTTACTGGCGTATGGCTCGGCGGAAAAGTACAAGCAGTAACAGGTAATTACGATATGGTCTGGTGGCTTGGCATTGCGCTTGCATTAATTGCTGCGGCCTTATGCTGGCCGATTAAAGAGCAACCTATTGCTCAGTCGCCACTTGCGCAGCCCGCATAGGCACTTACTAAAAGGGGATGGCTATGGGCGCTAAATCTGCGGTAGAGCAAACATCTCAAGCTCAACCGCTGCAATTTTCTAAGCGTGTAAGGGTAGCGAGTTGGTTTTTACTTGCCGCTGTTTTAGCACTCGGTTTTCTGGGTTACATGATGCCCAGTGTGCGTGTTAACTGGCAAACCATAGCATCAATGTGTGGCTTCTAATTTAACTTTGCTATGACTCAGACCAGTTGGCCCTCGCTTACGATTCAAGCATTGCTTGAACTGCCCCCTGAGCAGACCCATATATTGACGGTTAATAACCGAACCGCACGAGAGTTGGTGCAGTACTTTAAACCTGACTCAAACCAGGTGCGGGTGTTGCCAACTATTGCGCCTTGGTCTGCTTGGTTAAAACAACGCTTATTTGAGGTGGGCCTCAATGCGGCATTACAGCCTACCCATACTGTATCGACGGTTATTGATGCGTTCAGTAGCCAAGTCTTATGGGCTCAAATTATTGAAGAGATCGAAGCTGATCAGCCCCTACTCGATGTGTACCGCGCAGCACAGCAAGCAGCCAGCGCTCATGGTCTTCTGCTGGCTTGGCAAATTAACGTGCCGGCTCACCAACAAACGCCTGAATTTAAGCAATTTAAAATATGGCGAGACCGCTATGTTGGATGCTTACAGAATAGGCAGGCAATCGATGCCTCTGAACTTGCACAGTTAATTGAAACGCTTATTCAAAAGGGGGCGGTTGATCTGCCCCAAGCGATTGTTCTATTGGGTTTTACGGAATGGTCACCCGCTGATTTGACGGTGCTCAATGCCCTCACGCAAAAAGGCGTTGTCATTAAGCAGTTAATCTTGCCAGCGCATGACGAGCCTAAGGTAACAGCATTTTCTTGCCTCGATACGTCTGATGAGTGGCAACGTGCAGCGCAGTGGGCACAGCATCGACTGAGTACGCGCCCAAACGAGCGTTTTGCGATTGTTGCGCCTAATTTACAAACCGATGCACCGCACGCTAGGCGCGTGTTGAGCCGTGTGTTGCAGAACGCTCAGCGCGAGCCATATTTTGCTTTTAACGTAGCCGTTGCCCCAGCGCTAGCTGATTGGCCTGCCATGCGGGCCGCCCTGGGCTGGTTGGGGTTCTTGATGCAAGCAAGTCGAGGCCTTGACGTACCCGTTGAGCAAGTCAGTCAACCCTTGCTTCAAGGGTTTTGTGCAGGTTACGAAAGTGAGGCGGCTCATCGCGCCATGATTGACTGCACATGGCGACAGCGTGACATGATGAGTGTCACACAAGTCGATTGGCAGCATGCGTTAAGTCGACTTCCAAAACTTGCTCAAGCTTGGCAAGCTGCCCTTGATGTTACCCACAACTTAAAGTCTGATGTAAAAAAACAAAAACAATCAGCCTTAGGTTGGACAATGCTATGGCGTAAACAACTCTTTGCACTGGGTTTTCCTGGTGATACGCCGCTTGACTCGGTTACATATCAAGTGGTGCAAGCAATTGAAAAACAGTTTGAAAAATTTACCGCACTTGATCAAGTGCTAGAACCTATGTTGGCAACTGAAGCCTTAGGTTTGATGGGCCGCATGGTTAGGCAGTCGCCCTTTCAGCCGCAGCGAGACCCTACTGCCCGTTTAGATGTGCTGGGCTTGCTTGAGGCAGAGGGCGGTCGTTGGCATGCGGTTTGGGTGATGGGGTTAAATGATGATGTTTTGCCTGCAACGCCCAACCCGAACCCATTTATTCCGCTGCCTGTTTTGGTGGCGGCCCAAGCGCCGCGTGCCACACCAGAGCGTGAGCGCTTATGGGCTGAACAAATTTTTAATACGCTTTTGCAGTGTGCGCCAGATATCGTTCTAAGTTGGCCCGAACAAGCCGGCGAGCGCCAATTACGGCCTTCACCGTTGCTTGCACAGGTATTGACTGAGCAAGCAAATCAACCTAATTTGTCTTTAACTCAAGCGAATGCTTTGTCAAGCTCGGGTATTTTTCATCAAATTGATATGGCGGTATGGACTGACGATGACGTACCGTTGGTAACGGTCGAAGAAAATATAAAAGGCGGTGTCGGCTTATTTGAAACGCAAGCGCGAAACCCCCTGTGGGCATTTTTTAAATATCGTTTAGGTGTAAGTGCTTTAAAACCATACGCTTTAGCGCGACCATTTAGTGAGCAAGGTGATTTTGTTCACGCGGTTATGCGAGCGTTGGTGTCGCGCTACCCAACCCAAGCCGCCTTACAAGCAGCATGTCAGCATGCAGACTGGCTAAGTCTTGTGCGCGTTGTCGTTGCCGAAAAAGCAGATCAAAAACTAAAAGGCATGCCGGCTCAGTTACTGGCTATGCATGTTGAGCGGGCATTGAGTATTGTGCAGTCTTGGTGTGCGTTTGATGTTGCACGCATGGCATACACCAATGTAGCCGCAGAAGAAACGTTTAAATTCGTACGCGGCCCGCTTGAGCTGGCCTTGCAAATTGATCGTATTGATCAATTAGACCAAGGGGGCTATGTGGTGATCGATTATAAAACGGGGCAAATACCTAAAGATTTACAAAAAGAATGGTTACGCCCCCAGCCCATATCAAATCAGTTACTAACGTACTCAATAGCTTGGCAGCAACAGCACCCTACAGTGTCACCTGTTCAAGCACTGGTCTTGGCTCAAATTAAACCGCATCAGGTTAAAGCTGCTGGCTTCAGTGTTGATGATTTTGGTTTGTTTGGTGTAAAAGTTTTCGATGCCTTCGCATGGCGGTCTGTCGCTCAAGCCGCTTCATTTGGGCCGGTAGCTAATCAGCAACCAACTGAGCCTGTAACAGCTGAGCTCGCTGCAAATCAAGCGTGGCAGATTGCGTTAGACGAGTGGCAACAGAAAATAAATAATATAGCTGACGCCTTTATTGCGGGCGATGCACGCAATGCGTCAGCATCCATAAGTGATTTATTGTTTTGTGACATCAAAGCATTACTCAGGCTGCATGAAATCGATCTAGAATCAGATGAAGCCATAGGTCTTGAAGGCGGGGCTGAAAATGACTAAGCGGTTGCCCTCAGATATTGTAGAGCGTCAAACTGCAGTTGACCCAACACGATCTTTTATTGTGCAAGCCCCAGCGGGTTCCGGCAAAACAGAACTTTTAACTGATCGAATACTGGCTTTGTTGGCGCTTGTAAACCAGCCTGAGCAAATCGTAGCCATTACGTTTACCCGTAAAGCGGCGGCTGAAATGCATGCACGAGTTCTTGAAAAACTGGCGTTGGCGCGACAACCAGAGCCCACCGAAGCGGGGCACCAGCGTGAAAGTTGGCTGTTAGCACGTGCGGCCTTAAATCGAGATGAAACCCAAAAATGGCACTTATTAACGCACCCTGCGCGTTTGAGTATTCGAACCATTGATGCATTTTGTGCCGCTTTAGTGCGACAAATGCCATGGCTTTCTAATTTAGGGGGTATGCCACGTATTTGTGACGACCCGTTGCGTTATTACATGGTTGCAGCGCGCCAAACCATTGCCATGGTGGACAACTCATCTGTACGCACATTGCTTGAACATCTAGACCTAAACCAGCAAACGGCTTGTGAAGCGTTAGCGCTCATGTTGTCAAAACGAGACCAATGGTTGCCGCTGATTCATCATGGCCAAAGTCGCGAAGACATCAACCAAAGTTTGGCGCGTTTTGTGCAATATGACATTGAACGATTATTGCAAAATCTGCCCCCAACTTGGCAGCCATCGTTGCAACCGATCGCACAAAAAGCCGCAACGTTTTTAGCTCAAGATGTCGACAAACCGAACCCACTTGATGCGTTATGTCATTGGAACAGCAGTTCATTCACAGCCGATATACGTCATTTGCCAGCCTGGAAAGCCATTGTTAAATTTGTATTAACTGATAAAAATGTGCTGCGTAAAACCCATACTGTATTAATGGGTTGCCCGCCAAAATCAACACAAAAAAATGACTTTGTCACGTGGGTAAATACCTTTGACTCAACTGATTGTTCAGCCTGGCTTGACGCGTTGGCGGCTTTACGAGATGCACCAGAGCCAGTCTTAAGTGATGCGCAATGGGGGGTTCTTCATGCTCAACTTGAGTGCCTAAAGTTAGCCACTGCCGCGCTCTGGACAGCTTTTTCTCAAACGGGTGAAGTTGACTTTATTGAAGTGGCACAGCGTGCCAATCAAGCGTTGGGTTCTAGTGAAGAACCCAGTGACCTATTACTTAAGCTTGACACGCAAATTCAGCATATTTTGGTTGACGAGTTTCAAGACACGAGTCAAAGTCAGATCGAATTATTACAAAAACTCATTGCAGGTTGGCAGCAGGGTGATGGCCGTACACTTTTTTTAGTGGGCGACCCAATGCAGTCCATTTATCGTTTCCGCAAAGCTGACGTTCGACTGTTTTTAAATGTGCGTGATGCCGGTTTAAATGATGCAATAAATATCGAATCATTGATTCTTAATACTAACTTTAGATCACAGTCAGCCATTGTTGATTGGGTGAACCAAACATTTTCACAATGCTTGCCTAGGCATGACGACCCTTCAGTTGGGGCGATTTCATATGCCCATTCAGAGCCTTTTTTAGCACCAACCGTGAAACCGGCTGTGCAATGGCACACGTTAATCAACGATCAAGATGAAATTAATTGTGTAGTTGATCTTGCTCAGGCAGGTTGGCTTAATTACCCTAACGCAAAACACCCTGTTGCAATATTGGTGCGCGCACGCAAACACATTGGCGATGTCATGCGTATTTTGCGAAGTAAAGGCCTACCCTGCCGAGCGGTTGAGTTGGTGCCGTTACGTGAACGCTCGGTTGTTGTTGATTTAATTCAACTGGCCCGTGCGCTGTCTCATGAAGGTGATCGGGCTGCTTGGGTTGCCGTGTTGCGTGCTAAGTGGTGCGGTTTAAACTTAAAAACCTTGCATCAGTTGTTAGCGGGTGAAAACCTTAAGCGTTCAGTACGTAGCGTGATGCAGCGTGCTTTAAAAGATGATGCACCCCATGCAACCCGACACCAATCGATCGATGACGATCAATGGCAACGTTGGTTATCAACTTCCCAAATCTTGTGCGTTGCATTTGAGCGCGTCAACTTACCGTTTGCTTTGAAGCTTGAACAAACGTGGCGCGATCTTGAGGGCGACCATGTCGTTGACGATGCGGCTGAGTTGGGTGATGCCCAGGCTGTTTTTGAGTTTGTTGAAAAAATGGCTGAACATGCCACGCTCGACATTGATGCAGCAGAGGCAGGCCTATCTCGCTTGTTTGCACAGCCTGAAGCCAGCGGTCGGGCAATCGAAGTGATGACTATGCACAAAGCTAAAGGGTTACAGTTTGAAACGGTCATTTTGATGGGCATGCACCGCGCTACTAAGAGCGACACGGCTCCCTTAGTTCGGGTAGATCAGCTAGATGACGCTATTGTGTTTGGCCCGATAAAAGCTTTTTTAGAAAAAGAACAAGACCCTATTTCACAGTATTTAGGTCGCCTTGAGGCGCGCCGCAGCAGTTACGAAGTAGATCGCTTACTTTATGTGGCGGCAACGCGTGCACAATCTGTTTTGCATTTGGTCGCTCAGGTTACGCTTGATCAAAAAACGAGAGAAATTAAATCGCCCAGCGCCACAACTTTATTGTCGAGATTGTGGTCTTTTTGCCCGGTCGAAGTTCTACTTACTGCGCGTGATGTGTTGCAGCGACATCACGACGAACAACCTGAACAGGTCAGCTCGCTCTCTTCACGCGCTTGGGTTGGCCCAAAACTTTATCGTCGTCAATGCCCGTTAGCTTTTAAGGTGGCTAGAGCAACCGTTGCCCACAACCCTTATGGGGCGGCAGCTTGGTCTGCTGAGATGTCAGGTGAAAGATGGGTGGGTACAGTTGTGCATGCTTGGCTCGCGGCAGCCGTCGTGAAGGGTGCTTTGCCGAACTGGTCCGTGTCAATTTTTGAAATGGCTCGCCCCACAATCGCCCGTCAATTAGGGCTAAGCGGTATGCCTGTCTCGATGCGTCATGATGCAACCCAAGAAGTGATCGATATTTTGTTGGCTATGTTGCAACACGAAAAAGGTCGATGGTTATTAAGTCAAACCCATGCTCGTGCTGAATGGTCGTTAGTTGATGACGAGGCTAGCGTGTCAGTGCTTGATTGGGTTATTTTGAATGAAGACGGTTGGTTGGTGGTTGACTACAAAACCAGTCGCAAGGGGCAGGACGAGTCGCTAGATGCTTTTATTACACGCATGATGACGCGTTATCAAGACCAACTTAACCGATATTGTCGTTATTTACAGGCTATTGACGGCCGCCCAGCGCGTGCCGCTTTGTATTTTCCAAAAGATGACATTTGGTTGCCCTGGTCGCCCGCAGCGGTTTTGGCTTCACCATATATTTAGTTTCAGACGCCTGTTAGAATATCAAAGGCGGGCCCCTTCGCATGGTTCGGCGGTGAAACTGGTCAGGTCGGGAACGAAGCAGCCATAGTCGTGCAGAGTCAGTGCCGAAGTCAGGCTCGCCATTTTTTGTTTTACAGATCACCCAAGCTTTAAGGTTTTAACAGAGGGCCCATGACATATCTTGTTCTCGCGCGCAAATGGCGCCCTCGTTCGTTTGAAACCCTTATTGGCCAAGACCATGTCGTACGTGCTTTAAGTCACGCTTTGGCGACTAAACGCCTGCACCATGCTTGGTTGTTTACGGGTACAAGGGGTGTTGGCAAAACAACGCTTTCACGCTTATTGGCTAAGGCGCTTAATTGCGAGCAAGGTATCACTGAAAAACCCTGTGGTACGTGTCGTGCTTGCGTTGAAATAGACGAGGGCAGGTTTGTTGATTACCTTGAGCTAGATGCTGCTTCTAATCGCGGTGTTGATGAAATGACTCAATTACTAGAGCAGGCTGTGTATGCGCCTTCCTCAGGTCGTTTTAAGGTCTACATGATTGACGAAGTGCACATGCTCAGTGGCCACGCCTTTAACGCCATGCTAAAAACGCTTGAAGAGCCACCACCGCATGTTAAATTTATTTTAGCAACAACCGACCCACAAAAAATTCCTGCTACGGTCTTGTCGCGTTGCCTGCAATTTAATCTAAAGCAAATGCCCCCCATCGCGGTGGCTGAACATTTAAACCACGTCTTAACGGCCGAAGAAATTCAATTTGAGCCGGCCGCACTTAAACTAATTGGTCAAGCTGCCGCAGGGTCTATGCGCGACGCGTTGTCATTAACCGATCAAGCCATTGCTTTTAGTGCCGGCAACATGACCGAAGACGCGGTACGAACCATGTTGGGTAACGTTGATCAAACTCACTTGGTGCGCTTGATTGACGCCTTGGCGCAGCAAAAACCACACGATATATTAGCCATTGCTGATGAATTCGCGCAGCGTGGCCTGTCTATGCGCACGGCTTTGGCTGATTTAGCGATTTTATTATCGCGCATTGCTATTGCTCAACGCATACCCGCCAATACCGATGTGGAAGACCCTGTTTACGGCGATATTCAGCGTTTGGCGCTAACGGTGCCAGCTGATGTGGTGCAAGTGCTCTACACCGTTGCGGTGCATAGCCGCCAAGAACTAACGCTCGCGCCAGACGAGTATGCCGGTTTTGTGATGACGTGTTTACGCATGTTGTCTCTATGTGAAGGGCAGGCAGATCCCACGCCTGCTCGAGGTCAAGCGTCGGGTGGTGGCACCTCAGCCCAACCGCCTGTGGCCCAGCCAGCGGCTGTGGCACCTGCAGCATCCGCATCAGCCACAGCGGCCGCACCCGCACCCACAGCATCACCCACAGCATCACCCGCAGCACCTGCACCCGCAGCACCTGCACCCGCACCGGCAGCATCACCCGCAGCACCTGCACCCGCGCCGGTAGCAGTTACCCATGTTGAGCAGTCAACAAGGGTTATTGACGTTGTGACCACTTCAGCCCCAGCCCAAACTCAAAAAACCGAACCCGTTTCGTTCTCTAAGCCTGACCAATGGCCCAGCTTTATTGCTAATTTACCGTTGAGTGGTATGGCTTTGCAGTTGGCACGACAGTCAGAATGTGTTTCAGTTCAACCGCATGCATTGTCGTTACGCGTGCCCAATCAGTCACTTGCTCAAGGCCCACATGCTGAGCGTTTATTAGATGTGCTCAAGCAAGTTTTGGGTGCTCACGTAGAGGTGAGTATTGCGGTGGGCGAATGGGTGACGGGGGTTTCAGCTCATAATATTGATGAGCAGGCTCAAAAAGCGCGACAACTTCAAGCTGAACAATCTGTTGCTCAAGACCCGTTTGTACTGACCTTGATTCGAGACTTTGATGCAAACGTTATACCTGGCTCAATTCAACCCGTACCACCCACCCTACACTAACCCTATAAATTCCGTGTCGTTTTAAACTGCACGATTTGACTCAAAGGAAATAAAGAAAATGATGAAAGGACAAATGGCAGGTTTGATGCGTCAAGCCCAGCAAATGCAAGAAAATCTTAAAAAGGCACAAGATGCTTTGGCTGATATTTTTGTGGAAGGCGTCGCCGGTGGTAGTTTGGTGAAAGTCACGATGAATTGTCGTCACGACGTAAAGCGTGTTGAAATTGACCCCAGCCTTCTGGCTGACGACAAAGACATGTTAGAAGACTTGGTCGCAGCTGCATTTAATGACGCTTTGCGCAAAGCTGAGGTTACATCGCAAGAGCGTATGGCAACTGTTACAGCGGGCTTGCCCTTGCCACCCGGTATGAAGTTACCTTTCTAAAATCGATATTTTTTTAAACCATCCTTAAGCGTTAAGCTATGACGTCAATGTTGCCCGAACCGAAACCCCTGATTGACCTCGTGCAAGCATTGCGGCAGTTGCCCGGAGTAGGCGAGCGTACAGCACGCCGTATGGCTTACCACTTGTTGCAGCACGACCCCCAAGCGGCAAACAATTTAGCCGCAGCACTAACTCAGGCTGCGCTAAACTTGTTGCATTGCGATCGATGCAACGGTTTCACCGAGGTACCTGTATGCGCCACTTGCCTCAACCCTCAGCGTGACCAAACGCAGCTCTGTATTGTCGAGACTTCGGCTGATCAAAATTCAATTGAGTCAACGCATAATTACAAAGGGCTTTACTACGTATTGATGGGTCGATTGGCACCACTCGAAGGGGTGGGGGCGCAACAACTTGATTTTAAGCGTGTGGTGGCTCGCGCCACTGACGGTTCGGTGCAAGAAGTGATTTTAGCTACTAATTTCACTGCCGAAGGCGAAACCACGGCGCATTACTTAGGCGATGCGTTACGCAGCAAAGGCTTGAACGTGACGCGCATTGCGCGCGGTGTACCCGCTGGCAGCGAAATCGAATATGTTGATGCAGGCACCGTAGCGTGGGCTTTAATGGAAAGGCGCCCTACATAACAAAGGCACATGTTCTTAAAGGCACATGTTCTGGCTTTTTTACTGAAGTAAAGAGTCAAGTTTGATTGAATCTGCCACAAACGCCCGAATGCCCTCAGACAGTTTTTCACTAGCCATCGCATTTTGATTAAATAAAAATCGAAAGGCCGGCTCACTTGAAACGTTCACATCAGCCCCAGCATGTTGTTGCACGAAATGTGCGGTCAGGCGTGCCTGATCAGTTTGTTCAAAACCAGGTAAATCAATGTGCGTTTTATCTTTTAGTTCAGCCATCAGTTCAGGGCTGATAGTCAGTAAATCGCAACCTGAAAGCGCCATAATTTGGCCAATATTTCTGAAACTGGCCCCCATAATTTCTGTGCGAATACCGCGGGTTTTAAAGTAAGCGTAGATTTGTGAAACAGATAAAACCCCGGGGTCTTGTGCCCCAGCATGGGCGTCTTCTTGCCAAGAGGTACCCGCTGATTTTTTATACCAATCGTAAATACGACCGACAAAAGGTGAAATCAGTTGTACTTGGGCATTGGCGCACGCAACCGCTTGTTCAAGTGCGAACAACAATGTCAAATTGCAGTGAATGCCCGTTGACTCAAGGTGCTTGGCGGCTTGTATGCCTTCCCACGTGGCTGCAATTTTGATTAAGACGCGATTGCGGTCAATGCCTTGTGCCTGGTAAAGCACAATTAAACGCTGGGCGCGCTCTACGGTAGCGGCAGTGTCAAAAGACAAGCGAGCATCAACTTCAGTTGACACCCGACCCGGTACGATACGTAAAATTTCAGTACCAAACGCCACCAACAAGTGATCTGCCCGCAAATCAAGCGGTGCCTGAGCATGCTGTTTGACGCATTGCTCAAGCAAGTGTTTGTAGGTGGGTTGCTGAACCGCTTTTAAAATTAAAGAGGGGTTGGTGGTGGCATCGGTAGGGCGAAATCGTTGCATGGCTTCAAAATCACCGGTGTCGGCCACCACTATAGTCTGTTGGCGAAGTGTTTCAAGCAAATTGGTCATGGCGGGTTATACTCACAGGGTTTGAATATGTGGTTTGAAACCGGGGTTAATAGCGTGTTGTCGTCAATTTTTCCAGAGGGTTTGAAAGAAAACCCACAAGCCGTCGTTTCTCATGCAATTTTAGCCTTAGCTGACGGGTCTTTGTTTTATGGCCATTCAATTGGTGCACCTGGGTATTCCGTTGCCGAGTTAGTTTTTAACACGGCCATGACGGGCTACCAAGAAATTCTCACTGACCCAAGCTACAGCGGCCAAATTGTGACGTTAACGTACCCGCACATTGGTAATACGGGCGTCAACCCAGAAGATGTTGAGTCAAATAAGGTGCACGCAGCAGGCCTTGTCATACGCGACTGTTCAATGCGCGTCTCAAACTTTCGCTCGACCCAATCTTTACCCGAATATCTAAAAGAGCATGGCATCGTTGCAATCGCTGGGGTTGATACCCGCGAGCTCACTCGCATTTTGCGCGAAGGGGGTGCGCAAGGCGCATGTATTTTTGTGGGTGACGATTCAGACAAAGCACTTGAGTTAGCCAAACAGTTTCCGGGCATGCAGGGTAAAGATTTGGCACAAAAAGTATCATGTACCGCCAGCTACAACTGGCAAGAATCAGTTTGGGCGCTGGGCCAAGGTTTTGCGCCAGCCTTAGCCAATGGCCCGCATGTGGTGGCTTACGATTTTGGTGTTAAAACAAACATTTTAAGGTTGTTAGCTGAGCGTGGGTGCCGCATTACTGTGGTGCCGGCACAAACCACAGCTGAACAAGCGCTGGCTTTAAAACCCGATGGCATTTTCTTATCAAACGGCCCGGGTGACCCCGAGCCTTGCGATTACGCAATTGAAGCCACCCGCGTATTTTTAGATAAAAAAATACCCATATTTGGTATTTGCCTAGGCCATCAAATTTTAGGTTTAGCGGTCGGTGCACGCACCGTCAAAATGAAAAACGGCCATCATGGCTCAAATCACCCCGTACAAGAGTTGGCTTCCGGCCGTGTCTTCATCACAGCGCAAAACCATGGTTTTGCAGTCGACGCCAGCAGTTTGCCTCAGCACGCGCAGGTTACACACACTTCATTGTTTGACGGTACCTTGCAGGGTTTTGAGTTAACCGATCGCCCCGTTTTTTGTTTTCAAGGGCACCCAGAGGCCAACCCTGGCCCCCACGACATCGTGGCTTTATTCGACAAATTTGTAGGCCTTATGGCCCAGCAGAAATAATTCAAGAGCCTTATGCCTAAACGTACAGACCTTAAAAGCATTTTAATCATTGGCGCGGGCCCGATCGTAATCGGTCAAGCCTGCGAGTTCGACTATTCAGGTGCACAAGCGTGCAAGGCCTTAAAAGCTGAAGGGTTTCGAACTATTTTGGTCAATAGCAACCCTGCGACCATCATGACCGACCCTGAAACGGCTGATGTTATCTACATCGAGCCCATCACCTGGCAAGTCGTAGAAAAAATCATTGAAATTGAAAAGCCCGACGCCTTGTTGCCCACTATGGGTGGGCAAACAGCACTTAATTGCGCACTTGATCTAGAAGCCCAAGGTGTTTTGAAAAAACATGGCGTCGAAATGATTGGTGCCAATGCCCATGCCATTGAAAAGGCCGAAGACCGCCAAAAGTTCAAAGTCGCCATGACCTCTATTGGCCTTGAGTCTGCTAAATCAGGCGTGGCGCACAACTTGACAGAAGCGTACGATGTACAACGCCAAATTGCTCAGCTCACCGACACAACAGGTTTCCCGATCGTTATTCGCCCGAGCTTCACGATGGGTGGTAGCGGTGGCGGTATTGCCTACAACCCCGAAGAATTTGAAACCATTTGCCGTCGCGGTCTTGAAGCCTCACCAACCAGTGAGTTGCTCATTGAAGAGTCTTTATTAGGCTGGAAAGAGTTCGAAATGGAAGTCGTGCGCGATAGCGCTGACAACTGCATTATCGTGTGTTCAATTGAAAATCTTGACCCCATGGGTGTGCATACGGGCGATTCAATCACGGTTGCACCCGCTCAAACCTTGACCGACAAAGAATATCAAATCATGCGTAATGCATCGATTGCGGTCTTGCGCGAAATTGGCGTCGATACGGGTGGTTCAAACGTACAGTTTGCGGTGAACCCTAAAAACGGCCGCTTGATCGTTATTGAAATGAACCCACGTGTATCGCGTTCATCGGCATTAGCATCTAAGGCAACGGGTTTTCCGATTGCAAAAGTTGCCGCGCGTCTTGCGGTAGGTTATACCCTTGACGAGCTCAAAAATGAAATCACAGGGGGTGCCACCCCAGCCTCATTTGAACCGACGATTGATTACGTCGTTACTAAAATACCGCGCTTCGCATTTGAAAAATTCCCAACGGCTGATTCGCGTCTTACGACTCAAATGAAATCGGTCGGTGAGGTTATGGCCATTGGTCGCACCTTCCAAGAGTCATTCCAAAAAGCCTTACGCGGTCTTGAAGTGGGTGTTGATGGTTTAAACCAAAAAACCATTGACCGGGAAAAAATACAAATCGAGCTAGGTGAACCAGGCCCTGAGCGTATTTGGTATGTTGGCGATGCTTTCGCGCAAGGTTTTACGCTCGACGAAGTGCATCAACTGACCCATATAGACCCCTGGTTTCTAGAACAAATCAAAGAAATTGTTGATATTGAATTAGCGCTTGAGCAAAAAACACTGGCCGATCTGGGTCGCGACACCCTGTTTCAACTTAAGCGTCGCGGTTTCTCTGACCGTCGCTTAGCATTTTTACTCGACAGTACTGAATCTGAAGTGCGTAAAATACGCCACCAATTTAATGTGCGCCCCGTTTTTAAACGCGTTGACACCTGCGCGGCAGAGTTTGCGACCAACACGGCGTATATGTACTCAACTTACGAACAAGTGTGTGAAGCCAAGCCCACTGACCGTAAAAAAATTATTGTGTTGGGTGGTGGCCCCAATCGCATCGGTCAGGGCATTGAGTTTGACTATTGCTGCGTGCATGCAGCCCTCGCGTTGCGTGAGCATGGTTTTGAAACCATCATGGTTAACTGCAACCCTGAAACGGTATCAACCGATTACGACACCTCAGACCGTCTTTACTTTGAACCACTCACGCTTGAAGATGTTTTAGAAATTGTTCATGTTGAAAAACCAGTCGGTATGATTGTTCAATATGGTGGGCAAACCCCGTTGAAATTAGCCCGTGCGCTTGAGGCCAACGGTGTACCTATTATTGGAACCAGTCCCGAGTCTATCGATGTGGCTGAAGACCGTGAGCGCTTCCAAAAATTATTAGTAAAGCTTAATTTGCGCCAACCGCTTAACCGCACTGCGCGAACTGAGGCAGAAGCTTTGGCGCACGCAAGTGAAATTGGTTACCCCCTTGTGGTTCGACCCAGTTACGTGTTGGGTGGTCGTGCAATGGAAATCGTGCACGAGCAAAATGATCTTGAACGCTACATGCGCGAGGCCGTTAAAGTCAGTAATGATTCGCCGGTTTTACTTGATCACTTTTTAAATCATGCCATTGAAGTTGACGTTGATTGCATTGCTGACGGCCAGCGCGTTTTCATTGGTGGCGTAATGGAACACATCGAACAAGCGGGCGTGCACTCGGGCGATTCAGCCTGCAGCTTGCCCCCTTTCTCGTTATCAGCAGATGTCATCGAAGAAATTAAACGTCAAACAGCCGCTATGGCGCGTGCGTTAAACGTGAAAGGCCTGATGAATGTTCAGTTTGCCGTGCAAGATGGTGAAGTGTTTGTGCTCGAGGTTAACCCGCGCGCATCACGAACTGTTCCGTTCGTATCAAAAGCCACAGGCTTGCAGCTCGCTAAAATTGGTGCACTGTCAATGGCAGGTATATCGCTAGAAGAGCAAGGTATTACGCACGAAGTGGTGCCACACTATTTCTCAGTCAAAGAGGCTGTTTTCCCTTTTGTAAAGTTCCCTGGGGTTGATACAATTTTAGGCCCAGAAATGAAGTCGACTGGTGAAGTCATGGGCGTGGGCCAAAGCTTTGGCGAGGCGTTTGTGAAATCACAAATTGCTGCTAGCGTTAAGTTGCCAGAATCAGGTCGCGTATTTATTAGCGTTAAAAATCAAGACAAGCCACGCGCTGTTGATGTTGCACGTGGTCTGCATTCAATGGGTTTTAAAATTGCAGCTACCCGGGGTACAGCAGCGGTAATTGAGGCCGCCGGTATACCGGTAAGCATCGTTAACAAAGTGGCTGAAGGTCGCCCACATATCGTTGATATGTTGAAAAATGGCGATATCGCATTGGTTATCAACACGGTTGAAGAACGCCGTAACGCCATCACCGACTCACGCACTATACGTACCCAAGCCTTAGCCGCTCGGGTCACTTACTACACCACCATTGCGGGCGCTTGGGCGGCTGTAGAAGGTATGCAGTATTTGCGTCAAGGTCGTGGCTTGCAGGTCTATTCTTTGCAGTCTTTACATGACTCATTGGCCAAGCAATAATTTACAAACCACTCGTCAGCCCACCGTATTTATTACGGGTGCAAGCAGTGGTTTGGGTGCTGCCTTAGCCATTCAGTACGCACGAGCAGGTTATGTTTTGGGTTTGGTTGCGCGCCGTCAGCCTGAGCTGTCGGCTGTGGTGGCCAACTTGCCAGGCCAACACTTCACCTACTTGCTTGATGTGCGTGACCGTAACGCCCTGCATGCAGCGGCAGCTGATTTTATGAAGCAAACAGGTGGTGCGGTTGATATTGTGATTGCAAATGCAGGCGTCAGTGCCGGCACATTAACTGAGTCAACTGATGATTTTGCAGTTTTTAAAGAAATATTCGACATCAATGTTTTAGCCACCGTTGCCACATTTGAGCCGTTCATACCCGCCATGGCAGCGTTAGGCGCAGGCAGGCTAGTGGGTATTGCCAGCGTAGCAGGCGTAAGGGGTTTGCCTGGTGCAGGGGCCTACAGTGCGTCTAAATCGGCCGTGGCAACTTATTGCGAGGCTTTGCGTCTTGAAATGGCCCCCAAGGGCATATCAGTTGTGACGATTGCACCGGGTTATGTCAAAAGTGAAATGACCGCAGTAAACACTTACCGTATGCCATTTTTATTGCCAGCCGATGTATTTGCAAGACTGGCAGCAAAAGCCATTGAGCGCCGTCGTCGTTACATTGTGATACCTTGGCAAATGGGTTGGGTGGCCCGTTTGATGCGGCTCATTCCCCCAGCGCTTTACGACCGATTGGCATTGAATGCACCACGAAAAAAACGCCGGTGATTAACGAAAAAAACCAGTGTTGGTATTTCCGAAGCCCTCAAGGTGTGCAACATCGCCCCATTCTATTAATTGCCAATCGGTTTCACCAACAAAAATACGATTAATACTTGCGTTAGCCAGTTTCGCAACGCGCGGCGATTCTAAAGACGACTGGGTGGCATGGCGCCATAACACGTCCATCGTGCCGCCATGGGTAACCAAAGCAATACGACCCCCTTGGTGGCGTCTAGCAATGGTGTTCACGGCCTGTATGGCACGATCATGCAAGGTTTGAAGCGATTCCCCCTGAGGTATGGCCTCGTTGGGTTGGCGTCGATGCCAAATTTCAGCCGCTTCAGGTTGCACTTCAAACATCTCATTAAATTTAACGCCTTCTAGCACACCAAAATTGCGTTCACGAATACCAGCATCTACTAGCACGTCTAAGTCTAATGCTTGCGCCACAGCGTGCGCTGTTTGATGTGCGCGCTTGAGATCACTTGAATAAACTTGGTCAATGGGGCGATTGCCTTGATGGTGTTCATGTGCAAGCCGTTTGGCCAGCGCTTGCGCTTGCCGTTGCCCCATTTCATTTAAGTCAATATCGCGCCAACCTTGCAAACGATGTTCAGTGTTCCAGTGGGTTTCGCCATGGCGAATGATGATAACTTCGGTCATAAAGTAAAGTGCCAAAAAAGTTTTTCAGTGAGATGTTTAATATTTAAGAGCGGCATGAAAGGTTAACAACCTAGAGCGAAATGTTTAATCTATTCATCATAGTTTAAGTAGCGAAATAAAAAAATTTCAACATTAAAGAATAAAAAACTAAAAATAGGGTTAGATCTCTGATATTCAATAGACCCCCCTTGCAAAGTTTCTAAACTTTCCTACAATAGACCTATTCGTTTAAATATCAACCCCGGTTCAAATCTCGGCCGGGGTTTATCTTTTTTTATTTAGGAATCTTGTTATGTCTGCCATACCTATGACCGTTGCCGGTGCCAAGCGTTTAAAAGAAGAATTACATCGTCTTAAACATGTTGAACGCCCTGATGTGATTAACGCTATTGCCGAAGCGCGTGCGCAAGGCGATTTGTCAGAAAATGCTGAGTACGATGCGGCACGTGAACGCCAAGCGTTTGTAGAGGGTCGTATTATCGAGCTAGATGGCACCCTTTCAAATGCACAAGTGATTGACCCTAAAGAGCTTCATGCCGAGGGCAGAGTTGTGTTTGGTGCCACGGTAGACATTGAAGATTTGTCATCAAGTGCGCGTGTTCAGTATCAAATTGTGGGCGATATTGAAGCCGATATTCGTCAAAACCTTATATCTATTTCAAGCCCGGTTGCACGTGCGCTTATTGGTAAGGTTACGGGCGATGTGGTCGAAGTAAATGCGCCATCTGGCGTCATTGAGTATGAAATTTTAGACGTACGCTACATTTAACATTTTCTTCGGGCTAAACCCCGAAGATTCCTTTTGATTGACGGCGATTTCTCGCCGCGAGAATGTTCTTGGTGGCATTCACTTCGCGATCATGATGTGTGCTTTTGAAAAAGCCCCCGACTTGCGGGGGCTTTGCACATCAAAGTTATTTAGTCTGTGCGGCCACGACGTGCGCCTGATTTCAAACTCATGGCACTGCGGGGTTTTGATTGTGTTGCACGTTTTGCTGTTTGGCCTACAGCACGACGGGTGGGTCGTGTGGGTTTTTCACCTGAAAATACCCGTGTTGCGCGACCGCTTAAGGCGTCTGCGTCAGTATCTTTTACAATACGTGAACGTTTGCCTATGGTTTTGCCTTGAGCGGCTAGTTTTTTAGGGGTATGGGGGGCATTGGCCTTGCGTTTTAATATGGCAATGGGCTTAACTATTCTTTCACCTAAAACTTCAGCGTAAGCGCGGCGATCACTTGGGCGATACAAAATGAACGTCTTGCCTAAGTGGTGAATCGCAGCACAATCAAGCTGATCGCAAATTTGTGTCAAGATAGTGTTGCGGTCATTGCGTTCTTGGCTTCCAGCTTTAACCTTAATGAGCTCATGCGAATTGAGGGCTAGGTCAATTTCTTTAAGCACCGGGGCGGTTAAACCTTGGTCACCAATCATAACGACTGGTTTAAGTGGGTGGGCGGCGCCGCGTAGTGCGCTTCGTGATTTGCTGGTGAGTTCGAGTGTCGACATAATGGAATTGTACGGTAATGGCTAAAAAGAAATTTTCACAAGAGTGGATCAACCAACATATGTTAGACCCCTATGTGAAACTGGCGCAGCAAAAAGGCTATCGGGCACGGGCCGCATTTAAGCTTATTGAGATTGCCGATACTGAAAAACTGTTACGCCCGGGTGATGTGGTGGTTGATTTAGGTTCAACACCAGGTAGCTGGTCTCAAGTTGCCCGAGAAAGGCTGGTTGGGGCGGGTGGCGTGCTCAATGGTCGTATTATCGCCTTAGATTTGCTTCCAATGGAGCCCATCGCGGGTGTTGAGTTCATTTTGGGCGATTTTAGAGAAGATAGTGTCTCAAGCGCCCTGAATGAAAAGCTCGGTAAAATCAAAGTAGACCTTGTAATTTCAGATATGTCCCCCAACTTATCAGGTGTAAGTAGTGCTGATTCAGCGCGTATTGCCCATGTTTGTGAGTTAGCACAGCATTTTGCAACCCAAAACTTGAAGGCTGACGGGGCATTAATTGTGAAAGCATTTCACGGTACAGGTTTTTCTCAAATTGTGGAATTGCTCAAAAGAGACTTTAAGCGGGTGGTTGAGCGCAAGCCAAAGGCCTCACGTGACCGATCGTCTGAGACGTTTTTGATTGCAAAAGGGCTCAAGACTTAATTGGCCATGCAGCGAAGGGGTGTTGGTCGAAGTTGACTCAACTGGAAGCAAAAAGTTCTAAATAGGCTGGCTTCATGTGGGTAATAGGGTTAACTGTCATAGACCCGTAAAATTACGGGTAGAATGAAATGTCAAATTTTATTTGCAAAGCCTTTGCCGAGGCTAGGTAAATTGTGAAATATATTGCAGGAGATCGGCCGTGAACAACTCGTTCTCAAAAATAGCAGTATGGATGGTCATTGCCTTGGTTCTTTTTACTGTTTTTAAACAGTTTGACGGGCGGCCAGTTGCGCAAGAGTCTGTGAGCTATACCCAGTTTATGGACGATGCCCGTGCTGGAAAAATTCGTAAAGTTGACGTACAAACTGATGTGTTGCACGTCACGCCTGACAACGGCCGCCCATACACCATTACGTCGCCTGGCGACATCTGGATGGTGTCTGACCTAATGAAGTCTGGCGTTCAAGTATCGGGTAAAGCACGTGACGAACCATCATTGTTGATGAGCATTTTCGTTTCATGGTTTCCCATGCTGTTACTGATTGGCGTCTGGGTATTTTTCATGCGTCAAATGCAGGGTGGTGGCAAAGGTGGCGCATTCAGTTTTGGTAAATCAAAAGCGCGCATGCTTGATGAAAGCACTAATTTGACAACTTTCGCAGACGTAGCCGGCTGTGACGAAGCGAAAGAAGACGTTCAAGAATTGGTCGATTTTTTGCGAGACCCCACGAAATTTCAAAAACTCGGCGGTCGTATACCTCGTGGTGTGTTGATGGTGGGTTCACCCGGTACAGGTAAAACGCTTCTGGCGCGAGCCATTGCAGGTGAAGCCAAGGTGCCTTTTTTCAGTATCTCGGGTTCAGACTTCGTTGAAATGTTTGTCGGTGTGGGTGCTGCGCGCGTTCGAGACATGTTTGAAAACGCCAAAAAGCATTCACCTTGCATCATATTTATTGATGAAATTGACGCAGTAGGTCGCCAGCGTGGTGCCGGTGTCGGTGGTGGTAACGATGAACGCGAACAAACACTGAACCAAATGCTCGTCGAAATGGACGGTTTTGAACCCAGCCAAGGTGTGATCGTTATTGCAGCGACAAACCGTCCTGACGTACTTGATCCTGCATTGCTACGCCCAGGTCGTTTTGATCGTCAAGTCATTGTGCCGTTGCCCGATATTCGTGGTCGCGAGCAAATTTTGAAAGTGCACATGCGCAAAGTGCCTATCGCTCCAAATACTGAGGCAGGCATTTTGGCCCGCGGTACCCCCGGTATGTCGGGTGCTGATTTAGCTAACTTAGTTAACGAAGCTGCACTTTTTGCAGCGCGTCGCAACGGTCGCTTAGTTGATATGTCTGACTTTGAAAAAGCCAAAGACAAAATCATTATGGGTGCCGAGCGTCGTTCGCTTGTTATGCCTGAAGAAGAGCGTCGCAACACGGCATATCATGAGTCAGGTCACGCCGTTGTTGCACGTATGATTCCTAAAACTGACCCCGTTCACAAAGTCACGATTATTCCTCGTGGCCGTGCGTTAGGTGTCACCATGCAGTTACCTGTTGCTGATCGTTACAGTATGGACAAAGAGCGTCTGCTCTCAACCATAGCCGTGTTATTTGGCGGTCGTATTGCTGAAGAACTATTCATGCAGCAAATGACAACTGGCGCCTCAAACGATTTTGAACGCGCAACGGCTATTGCCCGTGACATTGTGACGCGTTACGGCATGACATCAGAACTGGGCCCAATGGTCTATGCTGAAAACGAAGGTGAAGTGTTTCTTGGCCGTAGTGTGACTAAAACTACGCACATGTCTGAGTCAACGATGAAAAAAGTCGACGATCAAATTCGAAAAATTATTGACGAGCAATACGCTTTCGCTCGTAATATTTTAGAAAATAATCGTGAAAAAGTTGAGGCGATGACGAAGGCTTTACTTGAATGGGAAACCATTGATGCTGATCAAATTGATGACATCATTGAAGGTCGCCCACCTCGTCAACCTAAAGTACCTGCTACACATATTGATGCTTCAGACATTCCGCCAGCAGGGTCTACACCTTCAGCCAGCAGTGGCAAACCAGCCGAGGTTGTATAACCGGGTTTGACATGATGAGTGATATTTGGCAATGCGGGCGCTTCGCCTTTACGCGCTCGCAACCCATCATTATGGGTATTGTGAATGTCACGCCAGATTCGTTTTCTGATGGCGGTTTAAATTTTGCCACTGAAAATGCTGTGCGCCATGCCCGACAATTAATCGGGCAGGGCGCACAAATTATTGATATTGGCGGTGAGTCTACTCGGCCCGGGGCAGGTACGATCTCGGTTGAGCAAGAAATAGAACGCATTATGCCCGTGCTTGATGCGTTACACCAAGCGGGTGTTGCCATTTCCATTGACACCCGAAAACCTGAAGTGATGCGCGCCGCCCTAGATGCGGGCGCAGACATCATTAATGATGTTGACGGTTTTAGAAACCCAATCTCACGGCAAACGGTCAGCAATCACCCAAGCTGTGGTCTTTGCATCATGCACATGCAAGGCGAGCCCATGACCATGCAACAGGCACCGACCTACACAGATGTCGTAAAAGAAGTCGTTAAAACGTTGGCTGATCATGCGCAGGCTCTGATTGCCCAAGGTGCCAACCCTAATCGTATCGCACTTGACCCAGGCTTTGGCTTTGGTAAAACGACAGACCATAATTATTCAATATTGGCACACCTAGAGCAGCTCGTTGCATTAGGTTTTCCTGTTCTAATTGGGTTGTCACGCAAATCTATGATTGGTTCAATCATTAATAAACCGGTTAATCAGCGGGTTGTGGGTAGCGTGGCAGGCGCATTAATTGCGCTTAATCAAGGTGCAATGATTTTGCGTGTTCATGATGTTGATGCAACACAAGATGCTGTAAAAGTTTGGCAAGCCACACAACAACAAAAATGAGCTTACACAATATGACAAAGAAAGCATATTTTGGTACAGATGGTATTCGAGGTAAAGTAGGTGGCCCAGTCATTAACCCTCAATTTGCACTGCATCTAGGCTATGCCGCCGGGCGCGTGTTTTCTCAAAATGCATCTCGTCGAGGCCGCCCAACGGTATTGATTGGAAAAGACACGCGTATTAGCGGTTACATGCTGGAATCAGCTCTCGAGGCAGGCTTTGCCGCTGCGGGGGTCGACGTCCTACTTGCTGGCCCTATACCCACGCCTGCAGTCGCTTATTTGACTCGCGCATGGCGGTTGGTGGCGGGGATTGTCATTAGTGCATCACATAACCCGTTTGATGATAATGGCATTAAATTTTTCTCATCACAGGGCATGAAGCTGGGTGATGATATTGAAGAAATGATTGAAGCCGAGCTTGCAAAGCCGATGTCTTGCGTGGCTTCCGATCAACTCGGCCGTGCCCGCCGTATTGATGATGCGGCAGGTCGTTATATTGAATTTTGTAAAAGTACTTTTGACTCTGATCTTGATTTGGTGGGCCTCAAGTTGGTGGTCGACGCCGCGCACGGTGCGGCTTACCATATTGCTGCACCTGTTTTTAAAGAGTTGGGTGCTAAGGTGCATAGCATCGGTGCGCAGCCAGACGGTTTCAACATTAATCAAGACGTGGGTGCGATGCATCCAGAGCTACTGGCGCAAACAGTTTTAGAGCAGGGTGCTGATTTAGGTATTGCATTAGATGGCGACGCTGACCGTTTACAAATGGTCGATTCAAACGGTCGCATCTATAACGGTGATGAATTACTATACGCTATTGTGCGCGCCCGCGCGACAATAAGCCCGGTTCAAGGGGTGGTAGGCACACTCATGACCAATTATGCTTTTGAAAAAGCCATGCAACGCATGAACATACCTTTTGTGCGAGCAAAAGTGGGTGACCGCTACGTATTAGAGCAATTAAAAGAAAATCATTGGCTTTTGGGTGGTGAAGGTTCAGGCCATTTATTATGCTTAGATTGCCATTCAACGGGCGATGGCATTATTGCTGCCTTACAAGTTTTGGCAGCCTTAAGACGACACCAGGTGAGCTTGGCGCAGTGGGTTGCTGACCTGCATCTCTTTCCGCAAGTGATGATCAATGTGCAAATTGACCCTATGCTTGATTGGGCCGCACACGAAGGTTTAAAGCGAACACGTCTAGCTGTCGAAAAGCAACTCGGCGATACGGGCCGAGTGTTAATTCGAGCTTCGGGTACTGAGCCCAAACTACGCATAATGGTTGAGTGTCAAGATGCGCAACTTGCGCAGCAAAGTGCTCAAAGCATGGTTGATGCCTTAAAAGCGTAGCAGGTTCATTTAGCGCTTAAGTCGTCACTAAAGAAAACTCAAAACCAACCTTAGCCCATTCTGCTTCTTCTGCATGTAGCGAAAAGTCAGTTAGCGGGTGGTTTACCAACCATTTTTTATCAACCGTAGCGGTAATGTGTTGATCATCTGTTTTAACGCGAAGTGCTAAACGCGATAACTCTTCACGTCGACGGCATAGTAAAACAGCTAACCGCAATGCCAGCAAGGCATACCATTGTGTACGACTTTTAAGGGCGGGTTGAACCCGAGTGAGTTTACTGGTGTGAGCCACCACTAGTGTTGCGAGCAACGACTGGTCTACCTTAGAAAAACCAGGCATATCAGCGTGATTCAAAATATATGCACCATGCTTATGGTACCCAGCTCTTGAAACCGACATGCCTATTTCATGCAAATCTGCAGCCCAACTTAAAGAATGTCTAAGCTCTTGATTTGCTTGGTTTGGCTGAATCAAAGTGTCAAATAGGGTTAAGGCTGTACGCTTGACTCGAGAGGCTTGGCGTGCGTCGACATGGTAGCGCTTCATAAAAGCTTTAACTGACTCGTCACGGCGATCGAGCGACTCTTCACGGCCTGACAAATCGACTAAAACCCCTAAACGTAAGGCACCATCGCCTGTTTGCATCGTTTCAATGCCAAACTCATCAAAAAAAGCCGACATAATAGCTAGACCGCCGAGCAAAACATCAGTTCGATCAGTTTTAATGCCGGGTAAATTTGATGGGAAAACCCGACCATCAGCAATTAACTTTTCTTTTAAGGCTTTAAGACCTTGAGCGGTGATGCCGTGTGAAGAAAAACCACCCTCTTGCAATATCGCAAATAGTGCTTTGGCAGTACCAGATGAGCCATAAGCTTCAGCCCAACCCAGGCGCTTAAACGGTTTGGTAATGACCTCGATTTCACGGCGTGCCGCCATTTCAGCCTGTTTCATGCGCTGCGCATCAACCAACCCATCTGGAAAAAATTTTAGGCTGTAACTAACGCAACCCATATACAAAGACGACAAATTGATCGGTTCGTCGCCTATACCGATGATGACCTCTGTTGAGCCACCGCCAATATCAATAACGAGCCGCTTGTTGGCGCTGGCGGGAAGAGTATGGTTAACACCGGTATAAATTAAACGGGCTTCTTCTTTGCCTGCAATGACTTCAATCGGAAAGCCTAACGCTGTTTCTGCACGAGGCAAAAATTCGCTCGTATTTCGGGCGACACGAAAGGTGTTGGTTGCGACAGCCCGCACACGGCTAGGGTGAAAACTGTCAAGCCTTTCGCCAAAACGATGCAAAACACTGATGGCGCGTTCAATAGAACTTTCGTCAAGTATTTTTTGATCATTCAAACCGGCTGCTAATCGAACCGTTTCTTTTAGTCGATCAATTTGGTAAATATGGCTCACACCATTAATAAGTTCAATGCGCCCAACTGATAAGCGAAAACTGTTAGAGCCCAAGTCTACTGCAGCGAGTAAATGTTCCATATTTCACAAATAGATGAATGAATAAAACCATTATATGGAAGTAAGTGTGACACATTGCCTAGGCAATCAAAAACCGACTTAAATCATGCGAATTGCATGTAAATTTAGATGAATTTCGGTGTAAATCTATTAATCTCAATAAAATCGCAACCTAAAAATGATATAAAAGTACCATTAATGTTGAATTCAACTTAGAGATCGTGCCAATATGTCTGAATCTGTCAAATATAAATCACCGCTTGAAACAGCACATTATTTAAACCGCGAATTATCACTATTGCAGTTTAATAAACGCGTTTTAGCCATGGCAGAAGACGACACGACCCCATTGTTAGAGCGCCTACGTTATTTGTGTATTGTGGGTTCAAATCTAGATGAATTTTTTGAAATACGCGTTTCAAGCTTAAAAGAGCAGATGCGGTTATTTCCGATTTTACGCGGCCCCGACGGTTTGACAGCGGGTCAAGCGTTTGAGCAAGTGCAAGAAGTTGTTCATAAACTCGTTCATAAAATGTACACCCTGCTCAATAGTGATGTTTTGCCCAAGTTGCGGACTGAAGGCATTTATTCGCACCCACCGGCTGAGTGGAATGAGGCACAAACCACGTGGGCGCATGAGTTGTTTGTGCGCGACGTGATGCCTTTACTTACCCCCATTGGTCTAGACCCAGCGCACCCCTTTCCGAGGGTTTTAAACAAAAGTCTTAATTTTATGGTGACCTTGTCAGGCGATGACGCGTTTGGTCGTAAAGCAACCATTGCTGTGGTGCAAGCCCCGCGTGCGTTACCTCGCCTGATTCGCATGCCCTCTGCCGTTTCAGGCTTGCCACATAGCTTTATTTTGCTTACGTCGTTTCTTCGCGCATTCGCGGGTGAATTATTCCCGGGTATGACAGCGCATGGTGTTTTTCAATGGCGAGTGACACGTAATAGCGATTTGTTTGTTGATGAAGAGGAAGTCACCAACCTGCGTTTAGCGTTACAAGGTGAGTTGTCACAACGCAATTTTGGCTCGGCTGTTCGTCTTGAAATCGATCAGCTCACACCACCCAACATAGAAGAACTGTTGCAGCGTGAATTTAATCTATCAAGCGCAGATACCTATCGTGTGCACGGGCCTGCAAATATTGCAAGACTCATGCAGGTATGTAATGAGGTTGATCGACCCGACTTGTTATTTCCAAAATACAAAGGATCAATACCTAAAATATTTGAAAAACAATCGCACAGACCACATCTCATGTTTGAAGAGATCGCAGCAGCTGATCGTTTGGTTCATCACCCCTATCAGTCGTTTCAGCCGATTATTGATTTTTTAACGGCTGCAGCGATTGACCCTGATGTGATGGCTATTAAACAAACCATTTACCGAACAGGTGAAGACTCTGAGTTGATGCGCCTGCTTTTAGCCGCTGCAAAAGCAGGTAAAGAAGTCACGGTTGTGGTTGAGTTGATGGCACGATTCGACGAACAAACCAACATAAATTGGGCTTCGCGTCTAGAGGAAGTCGGCGCCCATGTGATTTACGGTGTGGTGGGTCATAAAACCCACGCCAAAATGTTGCTCGTATTGCGCCGTGAAAATGGCCGTATTCGGCGTTACGCACACTTGGGCACCGGCAATTACCACCCCCGTACGGCAAGCCTCTACACTGATTTTGGCTTGTTTACTGCTAACCCTGATTTGTGTGAAGACATGGACAAAGTCTTTGCTCAACTTACCGGTTTAGGCGCGCGACGTCAGCTTAAGCTACTGTTGCAGTCACCTTTTAATATGCATGACACCGTTATGTCTTTAATTAGAGCCGAAACCAAAGCCGCTCAAGCAGGAAAAAAATCTCGCATTATGGTGAAAATGAACTCTTTGATTGAATCTGAGGTGATTGAGGCACTATATGAAGCTAGCCGAGCTGGTGTGTCAATTGACTTAATTGTGCGCGGTTTATGCACACTAAGGCCTGGCGTTAAGGGGTTATCAGAAAATATTCGTGTGCGTTCAATTATTGGGCAATTTTTAGAGCATGCGCGCGTACTGTATTTTTATGCTGCAGGTGAAGAGCGCGTCTATTTATCGTCTGCCGACTGGATGGACCGAAACTTTTTTAGACGGGTTGAAGTGGCCTTTCCGGTGCTAGACCCTAAACTTAAAAAACGCGTGATTGACGAATCGTTTACCTTTGCATTGCGCGACAATCAAAGGGCTTGGTTGCAGCAGCCTGATGGTCAATACGAGCGCATTGTGAACCGTCGAAAACCATTTTGTTTGCACGACCATCAAATGACGTTGCTGGGTGATTGATCTGAACACTATTTAAACACCGTAAAACTGAGAAATGATCATAACTGTCACAAAACCGTCATGTTGAGCGCTTAAAGTGACGTCAGTCTCGATTTAATTCGAGCTCACTTTAAATCATTAAAAGAGAGGCTTTAATGCGTAGATCATTTATCAAAACACTGATAGCAGGCGGTATGTTGGCTATTGGTATGAATACAGCCATGGCTGCTGACATTACAGGCGCTGGGGCAACGTTCCCGTACCCTATTTATGCTAAATGGGCTGAAGTTTATAAAAAGCTAACAAATGTTGGCCTAAATTATCAATCGATTGGTTCTTCAGGTGGCAAGCGTCAAATCGCGGCTAAAACCGTAACCTTTGGCGCAACTGATGCACCGTTAAAGGCTGAGGAATTAGATAAAGAAGGTTTGGTACAGTTTCCTGCTGTTTTGGGTGGTGTCGTGACAGTCGTGAACCTTGAGGGTTTTAAACCAAACGAAATTAGAATAACAGGCCCGGTATTGGCTGACGTTTATTTGGGTAATATAACCAAATGGAATGACCCTAAAATTCTTGCACTCAACCCAAACAAAGTCTTGCCAGCACTAGATATTACAGTCGTTCACCGCGCTGACGGTTCAGGTACAACCAATATATTTACTGATTACTTGTCAACTGTTAGCAAGAATTGGGCCGATAAAGTGGGTACAGGGTCAAGTGTTAAGTGGCCCGCTGATTCGTCATTGGGTGGCAAAGGTAACGAAGGTGTTGCAGCCAACGTAACGCGTGTTAAAGGTGCGATTGGTTATGTTGAATATGCTTACGCCAAGAAAAACAAAGTGCCTTACTTGCAAATTCAAAATAAAGACGGCAACTTTGTGAGCCCAAGCGCTGAGTCTTTTGCCGCTGCTGCTGCGGGTGCTGACTGGTTTAAAGTGCCTGGCATGGGTATTTCACTAGTTGATCAACCCGGTGCAATGTCATGGCCCATTACAGCCGGTACATTTATTTTGATGTACAAAAACCCGACGAATATTGCCGATTCAAACCAAGCCCTTAAATTTTTTAAATGGTCGTTTAAAGATGGCAAACAGCTTGCGCTTGACTTAGACTACGTTCCACTGCCAGATGTTTTAACATCAGCCATCGAAAGTAAGGTTTGGTCACAAATTAAACAGAAGTAAATTGAATTGAGTAGCGAAACAGGGTGTTTAAATAACACCCTGTTTGTTTAATAAGCATACGGAGCATTCATGAGTGCAAGCCCCACTGATAACGGCATGATGAAACAAAGCTTGTTAGCCGTTATTCGTAAACAACGGCTACAAGATTTTTTCTTTCATAAAATCACCATGCTTTTTTCATTGGTGGTTTTATTTGCTTTAGTTGGCATCATTATTTCATTACTCATCAATGCATGGCCAGCTTTTCAAAAATTTGGTTTCCCCTTTATTTGGACAATCGAATGGGATGTTCGCGACCAAAATTTTGGTGCACTCATTGCCATTTACGGTACCGTCGTGACCTCAATTATTGCGCTACTGATTGCCGTACCTTTGGCATTCGGTATTGCACTATTTTTAACTGAAACATGCCCCTTAATGTTGCGCCGCCCGTTGGGTACGGCGATAGAACTGTTGGCCGCGGTGCCATCAATAATTTACGGTATGTTTGGCCTATTTATTTTTGCCCCACTTTTTGCTAACTATGGGCAACCTGCATTACAAGCAACACTAGGTCAAATGCCGATCATTGGCCTACTGTTTGGTGGCTCGATGAACGGTATTGGTATTTTGACTGCAGGCATTGTGCTGGCTTTTATGGTTTTGCCCTTTATTGCCGCTGTGATGCGGGACGTCTTTGAAATTGTGCCGCCTATTCTGCGTGAATCAGCTTACGGCATAGGCTGCACCACATGGGAAGTTGTAAGAAACATCGTGTTGCCCTATACCCAAAAAGGCGTCATTGGCGGCATCATGTTGGGTCTTGGTCGTGCATTGGGTGAAACCATGGCGGTTACCTTTGTTATTGGTAATTCGCAGCGCATACGCGAATCACTCTTTGCTCCAGGTAGCTCAATTGCATCAACGTTAGCGAACGAATTTGGCGAGGCTGATGATTTTCAATTAGCCACTTTATTTGCACTGGGTCTTTTACTGTTTGTCATTACCTTCTTTGTATTAGGTGCCGCAAAACTCATGATTATTCGTGGTGAAAAAGCCAAGGGTAGCAAAACCTAAGGGTATGTCTATGAATCAAAATATATATCGCCGTCGAAAAGTCGTAAACCAAATAGGCCTCACACTATCAATGATGGCTATGGTGCTCGGGCTTTTTGTTCTACTCTGGATTTTGCTTGTCTTGTTTAAAAATGGGCTTTCAGCTTTTGACCTTGCGCTCTTTACCCAATCAACGCCGGCACCGGGTTCGGCGGGTGGCGGTTTAGCCAACGCAATTGTCGGTAGCTTAATGATAGTGGGTGTAACGACTTTAATCAGTGCCCCAATAGGCGTTTTTGCAGGTGTTTATTTAGCCGAGTTTGGTGATGACAATAAAGTGGCTGCCACCACTCGTTTTGTAACCGACATTATGTTGTCTGCCCCATCAATTGTTTTAGGCTTATTTATTTATGCCATTTACGTGGCTCAAGTGCGTCACTTTTCAGGGTGGGCCGGCTCGTTTGCTTTGTGCCTTATTGCTATACCCGTTGTGGTGCGCACCACTGAAAACATGTTGCGATTGGTGCCTGGCAGTTTAAGAGAAGCCGCTTTTGCATTGGGCTCACCCCGCTGGAAAGTTTCAACCTTTGTGACGCTACGAGCCGCTAGAGCTGGCGTGATTACGGGTTTAATGTTGGCTTTAGCACGCATCAGCGGTGAAACGGCCCCCTTATTATTTACCGCTTTAAACAACCAATTTTTCTCGACCAATATGAATGAACCGATGGCAAACCTGCCGGTTGTTATTTTTCAATTTGCGATGAGCCCATACGATAACTGGATAGGGCTTGCTTGGGCCGGCGCATTACTGATAACGTTAACGGTTTTAGTCTTAAATATTATTGCGCGGGTTTTATTTCGCGATAAACTTTCTTCTTAATAGTTTTGGCCACACAAAATTGGGTTTTTAATTTTAGGAAGTATTATTTTAGGAAGTATGCATGAATAACCTTAAAACAACCCCTATTGCAGCACCTCAGTCTGCATTTGAGCCTTCATCTGATCTAGCAACTAAAACGGCATTCGAACAATCTTCTGAACCCACCTCTGTGCCCACATCTGAACAAGCATCTAAATCTTCAATGTCAAATTCGATCGCTTCAAATGCGTTTGCCCGTTCTGCCGTTAAAAATACAATGTCAACACCCCTGGCTAACGCAATAGAAGTGCGTAATTTAAATTTTTATTATGGTAAATTTCAAGGCTTAAAAAATATTCATCTTGATATTGCTGAAAATAAAGTCACGGCATTTATTGGCCCTTCAGGTTGTGGCAAATCAACTTTATTACGAACGTTAAACCGCATGTATAGTTTGTACCCCGGCCAGCGTGCTGAAGGTGAAATTAACTTTTACGGTCAAAATATTCTTGACGCGAAGCAAGACCTTAATTTGTTGCGCGCCCGTATTGGTATGGTGTTTCAAAAGCCAACACCGTTTCCGATGTCTATTTATGACAACATTGCGTTTGGCGTTAAGCTTTATGAAAATCTAAATAAAGCCGATATGGACGAACGTGTTGAGTGGGCTTTAACCAAAGCAGCGCTCTGGCAAGAAGCAAAAGATAAGCTGGGTCAAAGTGGTTTGTCGTTGTCGGGTGGGCAGCAGCAGCGGCTGTGCATTGCGCGTTCTGTAGCAGTAAAGCCGTCGGTTATCTTGCTAGACGAACCTACCTCAGCGCTTGACCCCATATCAACGGCTAAGGTTGAGCAATTGGTGCATGAACTTAAATCAGATTACACCGTAGCCATCGTGACCCACAATATGCAGCAAGCGGCACGCTGTTCAGACTTTACAGCGTATATGTATTTGGGAGAATTAATGGAATTTGGCAAAACTGACCAAATCTTTGTTAAACCCAAACGTAAAGAAACAGAAGACTACATTACGGGGCGGTTTGGTTAAGTTCAAATAATCTGCTATATTACTGAGCTTCGGGGCTTAGCGCAGCCTGGTAGCGCATCTGCTTTGGGAGCAGAGGGTCGAAGGTTCGAATCCTTCAGTCCCGACCAAATATTTAAAAGGCCTATTTAAACCATGTCCCAAGACACACACTGTTGTTTAGCGTCTGTCAGTGGTTTAAATAGGTACTTTTATTTCATTTATTCACTATTCCATTCGTTTGTTAAACCGTTTACCCATTCGGTTATCTTTTTCATCATTTATATATTAATCACCTGCTTGGCCATACTGTTGTCATGAAGCGCGTACTTGTTGTACGTAATGACAGGCTAGGTGACTTCATGTTGATTTGGCCTGCTTTGGCCTTACTCAAACAAGTTTCAAAAGCGCACATCAGTGTTTTGGTGCCGGCATACACCGCACCGATGGCACAACTTTGCGCTTCAATTGATGCTGTCATCATTGACCCAGGGCCGCAGGCAGAGCGGGGCGCCCAGCGTGCTTTGTTACAGCAAATTAAAGACCAACAGTTCGACTGTGCCATTGCTGTGTTTTCTAACGGTCGCAATGCCCGTATGCTGTGGCAAGCCAATATTCCCAATCGTTTTGCCCCCGCAACCAAGTGGGCACAGCTTTTATACAATCACCGTTTGCGGCAGCGTCGTTCACAATCAGCACAACCTGAGTGGCGTTACAACGTTGACTTAATTCGGTTTGCATTAAAGCAGCAGGGTTACAACCTACCTGTCAGCTCGGCACAGCAACAGATTAAGCATCATGTTTACCCGCTAATGAGTAGACTTGAAGGTGATCAAATAAATGGTCAGCCTGTTTCACCATTAGGTGAGCATGATGACAACACGTATAACGCACCTTACTTAACGTTTGAGCCACAGGTTTTAAGCGATATGCGTCATCAAGTGGCGTCCGGTTTGGGCCTTAATGTGGCTCATCGTTGGTTAGTTGTGCACCCGGGTACAGGGGGTTCAGCAGGCATTCTTGCAACAGCTCAATATGTGCAGTTTATATGTGCATTTATTCAAAATAGATCACAGCCAGCTGACTCATCACATCCAGCTGACTCATCACATCTAACCCCTCAGTCGCTGTTAAGGCATGCCGACAAAACATCATGCGAACCATTTTATATTTTAGTCACTGCCGGCCCTAATGAAACTGAGTTGGCTGAAACGCTCGTACAGGCTTTGTCGCTTCAGGGTCTTAAGGCCGTGGTGCTCACTTCTCAAGACGGGTTGGTTGCCTTTGCGCAGGTCATAGCGAACAGTGCATTGTTTTTAGCGGCGGGTACGGGCCCGCTTCATATGGCGGGTGCGCTTGATGTGCCCACCGTTGGGGTTTTTCCTGCGCGCCGCTCAAACACAGCGTTGCGTTGGCAGCCTTTAAATCAACCGTCACGACATTGGCCTATTAGTGTGCCAAACGATGCCCTCGACCCTGAAGATTTAACCGTAATTAACTGGGCTCAAGCCGGGGTGTTAGCAAGAGATTGGTTTGATAAGTTAACTCAACAAACTTAACAATCTCAATTAGCAACCATAACCGCTTATTTAAATGACAATAGCCCCCTATAAATAGTGGCAGCATGGTTTAAATAAAAAGTTAAGGTCTATTTTTTTTGCGGCGGTTCAGGTTGTCGCCGCGCCCACAAATCAGCGTATTTTACGAAGGCTGAATGGGCAGACAAGATAGCCAGTAAAAAACCTGAGCGACCATCACGAAACCCCTGGCGAATGATATACATTTTAATGAAACACCCGATAGCGTGTGCCACACCCTGTAAAAGTGATGCTTTGCGACCTTGTTGGGTTTGTTTATCAGCCCAAGCCCTTGCATAGTGGGCTGACTTAACCAAATAGTGCTCAACACTGCGGTAGGTGTAGTGCAGTAAATCGCCCCTTAAGTCTTTCACCACAGCTTTTGCGGGAACTGTGACATGCTCATGTACCAAAGAATCGTTGTATTGCGTGAGCGCCCTGGGGTAGAGCCTGACAACACGATCGGGGTACCAACCACTATGACGAATAAATCGACCAAATACCCAAGATAAACGATTAACGCGATAAACCGTGTGAGGGGCGTTAGCACGCACCATTTTTACGATAGATTTTTGTAGTTCGGGGGTGACGACTTCGTCTGCATCGATCCAAAATAACCAATCAGCATTGCAGCGCTGTTGAGCCCATTGCCTTTGCTGACCAAAGCCTTGCCAATCAGTGTTGACAATAAACCGTGCATTAAAGTAACGAGCAATGCTTTCAGTGCTATCAGTGCTGCCCGAGTCAACAATAATGATTTCGTCAACCCAGCCTTGAACCGATTGTAAACAGGCCTCAAGTTGTAAGGCCTCATTTTTAACGATAAGAACGGCAGCAAGGGTGGGTTTAGTCATGACGGTATCTTACCAAATAGCCGCTAAAACCCAGCCGTTTTCTGGTTCGTTTGAATTGAATATGGTCAAGTCAAAAGATGCGCATGTAGAAATAGAGTCAAATTCAGCGCACCCATTGCACCCTTAGGTTTGACGGTAACTGATGAAACTTGCCCACCAAAACGTCACAGCCATGGCCACACTACCTAAAATTAAAGCCCATAGTACAGGTTGATACGATTGCTCAATTGCCCAAAGTGTGGCGGCCAGCAAAGGGGCTAAAGCCCTAGCAATTGTGGCGGGAATAATCAACACCCCATTGAGTGCCCCATAGGCATTGGGTGTCAGCATTTCAGGCACCACAAAGCTGCGCACGATCGTCAAAACACCGTTTGATAACCCATAGGCAATAAATACAGCCGCCACCCAGAACCAATTGGGCGAGGTCGGTAATAAAGCGGCAAACGCAAGGGGGAATACCACCATCATGACCGAACCAAGCTGACGCATAGACAAATTTTCAGCATATCGGCTAATAACAAAGCGCCCAAATACTTGTGCCGGCCCAATCAAGGCGATTGCCCAAACCACTTCTCGTATGGATAAATGCTTAGATTCCAGCAAAGGGTACATATGATAAGTGAACGCCGAAAAAACCAATGCGTACAACGCCAATGAAGCGGTGATCAACCAAAAAAGGGGGCGTTTAATAAAGGCGCGAACCGTGTCACGGTTTAAAGCAATTTGCGCTTGTTTTTCGCCTTGATGGTCAGTATGTTCAAGGTCTTCTTTGGGGCGAATGGCCCAAAAATACAGGGTACACATTAAGGCGTTGACCAAACCAAGGGCAACCAGCGCCACGCGCCAACCCCATGACTCAATAAATAGGGTCGTAAAAGGTATAAAAACAGTGCTGGCAAAGCCGCCCCAAAGCGTTATGTGTGTAATACCCGCTCGGGCCGAAGCCGCACCAACATGTCGGGCTAACACTGCAAAAGCGGGTTCATAAAGCAATGCGGCTTGCAAAGCACCAAGCACCACGCAAATGACGTAAAACGCAACGAGGCTTGAAGTTATGGACCACCAAATCATCATCATACAAGCCAGTAAAGCGCCTGCTGACATAACCCATTTACCACAACCGCGATCAATGGCAACCCCAACTGGGTAGGCGACTAGGGCCGCCGCTAACAAACCTGCGGTCGCACCGCCAAATAAAAGCGATTTAGACCAACCTAATTCTTGATGCATTTCAATCGCAATTAAGGGAAAGCTATAGTACAAAGTACCCCAACTACAAACTTGACCGACACCTAAAATCGGCGCAAGTTTGATGTGTTGGCGCAAGGCAATCATGAGTGATTAGCAGCTTTTAGAAAGCCTTTCAAAAAACGACCGGTATGTGAATCGGGGTGTTTTTTAACCATATCTAACGGGCTGCTCTGCGCCACTAAATGACCGCCACCGTGACCGCCTTCAGGCCCCAGATCAACCAACCAATCTGCCTCAGCGATGATGTCGAGGTTGTGTTCAATCACTACTACGGTATTGTCTGCTTCGACCAATCGATGCAAAACACGTATGAGTTTTTCAACGTCAGCCATTGACAGTCCCACTGTGGGTTCATCAAGCACATAAAGGGTGTGTGGCAACCGCGAGGCACGGCCGGTAGTGATGACACCTTCGGTGATGCGCGCTTTGGCCAGCTCGGTAACGAGCTTAATACGCTGCGCTTCGCCACCAGACAATGTCGGTGAAGGTTGCCCTAGGGTTAAATAACCTAGACCCACTGCTTGCATCAGCTGTAGGGGGTGATAAATTTTGGGGTGTGCGGCAAAAAATTCAACCGCATCGTCAACGTCCATTGAAAGCACTTCACCAATATGTTTGCCCCGTAACAAAACGCTCAATGTGTCGTGATTGAAACGGTTGCCATGACACACGTCGCACGGCACTTTGACATCAGGTAAAAAGCTCATTTCAATGGTGCGCATGCCTTGGCCTTCGCACATCGGGCAGCGACCTTCACCGGTATTGAACGAGAAGCGAGAGGCCTTCCAACCACGTAACCTAGACGCTTGCGTGTCTGCAAAGAGTTTACGTATGTCGTCCCAAAAGCCAATGTAGGTGGCGGGGCATGAACGCGGTGTTTTGCCAATAGGTGTTTGATCGACTTCTAATACACGATCAAGGGGTTGCCAGCCCGTGATGCGTTGGCAGCCTAACCATGCGTGAGAGGCTTCATCGATGGCAGGCCTTTGGCCCACAACATGCGATAAATTATTCAGCAACACATCACGTGCCAGTGTTGATTTACCCGACCCTGATACACCTGTTACAACCGTTAAACGGTTGATGGGAATAAACGCATCAACCTGTTTCAAATTATGACGTCTCGCACCTTTGATTTCAACGCGAGGGGTATTACGGTCAACTAAACGTATAGGTTGCAGCGGGTGTTGCAAAGGTGTTTTAAGGTATTTGCCGGTAATAGAAGTAGGGTGCGCCATTAGGGTTTCAAGCGTGCCTTCTGCAACCACTTCCCCACCTCTTACCCCTGCCCCGGGGCCCATATCAATAATGTGTTGCGCGCGGCGAATGGTGTCTTCGTCGTGTTCAACCACCACTAGCGTGTTGCCATTGCCTTCAAGCTTTGACAAGGCGTTTAACAAAATATGATTGTCGCGCGGGTGTAAACCAATCGTGGGCTCATCAAGCACATAACAAACCCCTTGTAGATTTGAACCCAATTGCGCAGCCAAACGAATACGCTGTGCTTCGCCGCCTGAAAGAGTGGGCGCTGCGCGGTCAAGCGACAGATAGCTTAAACCAACCTCAATCATAAAATTTAGGCGTGATTTGATTTCTGCCAAAATATCACGACCAATTTCGGCTTCACGGTTGCGCAATACTAAGCCTGTAAAAAAGGTTTGTGCATCTGAAACCGCTAAACGTGATAACTCAGTAATAGAATGGTCACGCCATTTCACGGCACGTGATACGGGGTTTAGCCTGTCACCATGACAGGCATCGCAAGGTTGTGGTTCACCTTCAAGCGAAGCGTTCCACGTATTTTCTTCACCCGTTTGAATGTCATCAAAACCACTTAACTTAAGCCCCGTTCCAAAACACCCCTTGCACCAACCGTGCTTAGAGTTGTAAGAGAACTGTCGGGGGTCAGGTTCGGGGAAGCTGGTGCCACAACTTGGGCAAGCCCGTTTGGTTGAAAAATGTTGTTGCGTAAGCGGTGCATTCAGGTCGCTCTTAATGGTTTCAATCGGCCACACCACGCTGAAGGTGCCTTGCCCAAGTTCTAATGCCTCACCAACAGCTGCGCGCAGGTTGGCTTCATCGCGCACATCAATGACTAGATCACGAACAGGTAACTCAATTGTGTGTTCTTTAAACCGATCAAGGCGTGGCCATGATTGTGTTGGGGTAAACACACCATCAACTCTCAAATGGGTGTAGCCTTTGCCGCTCGCCCATTTGGCGAGATCAGTGTAATAACCTTTACGTGCATTGACCAACGTTGCCATAACACCAATATGCTGGCCAGCATGGTCTTTAATTAAACGCGCCACAATTTGATCAGCGCTTTGGGGTTCAACACTCACCCCACAATCAGGGCAGTGTTGCACCCCCAGTTTCATATAAAGTAAACGCAAAAAATGATGCACTTCAGTCATGGTGGCAACGGTCGATTTACGACCCCCACGGCTGGTTCGCTGTTCAATCGCCACGGTTGGCGGTATGCCAAAAATAGCATCTACATCGGGCCTGCCAGCAGGTTGCACAATTGATCGGGCATAGGCGTTAAGCGATTCAAGATAACGACGTTGACCTTCGTTAAACAAAATATCAAACGCTAAAGTTGATTTTCCTGAACCTGAAATACCGGTAATAACAGTAAATTTACCGTGCGGAATACTGACTGTGATATTTTTTAAATTGTGTTCACGTGCGTGCAAAATATCAATACTTTGCACGGGTTTACGGGGTTCAATTGCATACGCAGCACGGGTTTCTTGAAGCGCTTGCAGCGCCAAGTTAGCCAATGCAGATTTAGCTTGACCTGAATCAGTGCTCAGCGAATTTAAAGTTGCATCATTAGCCGACAGCATATGGCTATATTCAAGTAGCGCTTGTCCGGTGAATGAACCCGCCGTTTGCATGATGGTTTCAGGTGAGCCTTCAGCCACCAACTCGCCACCGTTTCGACCGCCCTCAGGCCCTAGGTCAATGACCCAGTCGGCAGCACGTATGACGTCTAAATTGTGTTCAATAATAATGAGTGAATGACCGGCCCCCAAAAGCTTACGAAACGCGCGCATCAATCTGGCCACATCATCAAAATGCAAACCAGTGGTGGGTTCATCAAATAAAAATAAGCTGCCTTTGCGTGCCAATTGACCGGCGCTAATGCCTTGGCGGGCTGCATCGGCTAGGTGGCCAGCCAGTTTAAGTCGTTGCGCTTCACCGCCAGACAAAGTGGGTACCGGTTGACCGAGTTTGACGTATTCAAGCCCCACATCAGCCAAGGGTGCCAGCGCAGTTTGTACGTCACGCAAACCTTTAAAGAAATGCAACGCTTCAGACACGGTCATGTTTAGTACACCATCTATTGATGCGCTTTGCCCTAAATGCTCTACCTTCACTTCGCACACTTCAGGCCTAAAACGTTTGCCGTCACAATCGGGGCAACGTAGGTACACATCAGATAAAAACTGCATTTCGACGTGCTCAAAACCCGTACCACCACAGGTGGGGCAACGCCCATCACCACTATTAAAACTAAACGTGCCAGCGGTGTAACTGCGTTCGCGTGACTGCGGCGCTTGAGCAAACAGTTTTCGTATGGCTTCAAATGCACCCACATAGCTGGCTGGGTTTGATCGCGCGGTTTTACCAATTGCGCTTTGATCAACCATCACCACTTCAGCGATTTGTTCGGCACCCAACAAACGACCTAAATCGCCAGGCGACTCAGTGGGTTTGCCCTGATGCTTGAGTAGAGCTGGGTACAAAACATCTTGAATTAATGTCGACTTACCTGAGCCTGAAACACCGGTAACACACACTAAACGACCGAGTGGAATACTGACGTCTATGCCTTTAAGGTTATTAGCGGTGACGTTCTCTAAGATCAATCGTGGGGTGTTGGGCATCACCGCCAAGGGGCGGGGCGCTTCAACCCGTAGCACGTGCCCCATATAACGACCTGTCAACGTGTCGGCACTGATTAACGCTTGTGGCGTGCCGTCAAACACGATTTGCCCACCGCGTTCACCGGGCCCTGGGCCCATGTCAATGATTCGATCGGCAGCCACCATCACTTGCGGGTCATGTTCAACCACCACCAAAGTGTTGCCGGCTTGACGCAAGCGATGCATCACTTGCACCACGCGATGAATGTCGCGAGGGTGTAGGCCAATTGAGGGTTCGTCTAAAACAAATAAGGTGTTGACTAACGACGTGCCTAACGCAGTGGTGAGATTAATGCGTTGCACCTCACCGCCTGACAAGGTGCGGCTTTGTCGATCAAGCGATAAATAGCCTAAACCCACATCACATAAGAACTTAAGGCGTGCCTTAATCTCGTTTAAAACGAGCTTCATGGCTGCGTCCATTACCCGATCTTCAAAACTTAGGGTGTCAAACCAAGTGCGAAGTTGATCAATTGGCATCAACATCAACGTGTGAATGGTTTTGTCATCAATGCGCCACAGTAGTGCTTCTGGTTTTAAACGGGTGCCATGACAAGTGGGGCAGGGGGTGTAACTGCGGTATTTAGACAGCAGTACCCGCACATGCATTTTGTATGACTTCGTTTCAAGCCAATCAAAAAAACGCTGCACACCATACCACTGCGTATTCCAAGCGTGACGTCCACCCGACCAGAGCGGGTCACCGCTGATTACCCAATCTTGATGTTCAGGGGGTAAGTCGCGCCAACGGGTATTGACCGATACGTGTGCTAGCTTGGCGTACTTTTCTAACTCGACTTGGCTCTCTTTGTAACTCGGTGTTTGCCAAGGCCTTACAGCGCCCTCAGCGATGGTTTTGTTTTCATCAGGTACCACTAAACCGAAATCAATACCAATGACGCGACCAAAACCACGGCATGCCTCGCATGCACCCAACGGCGAATTAAATGAAAAGGTGCTCGGTAAAACCGATTGATAACTGATGTCACACGCGGCACAGTGCAGGTGGTCGCTAAATTTCCAAACAACTTGATCTTGCCCGGCATCGTCTAATGCATGCACAGCCATTTTACCGTTGCCCATACGCAATGCAGCATCAAGTGCTTCTGTTACGCGTTCAGGTTCAGTGGTTGATAAACGAAAGCGATCTTGCACCACGCTAATATGCCGAATGTCAGGTGTTTTTTTAGATGCAGTCGGTTCACCATGGGTTCGCGTATAACCTTGGCCTTCTAAAAACCCTTGTACTTCAGCGTCGCTAAAGCTTTTGGGTACAGTCACATCGAACGTTAAGACCAACCTGGGGTCGCCTAGCTCGGCACATCGCTTGGGCAGTTCGGTGGCAATACTTTGGGCTGAGTCACGATGAACGGGCTTGCCGCAGCCACGGCAATACAAGGTGGCACCACGCGCAAATAAGAGCTTTAAATGGTCGTTAACTTCGGTCATGGTGCCAACCGTGCTGCGAGAGCTGCGTACAGGGTTGGTTTGGTCAATTGCAATAGAGGGCAAAATACCTTCTATTTTGTCGACTTGGGGCTTGTCCATGCGGTCAAGAAACTGCCGGGCATAGGCTGAGAACGTTTCAACGTAACGTCTTTGCCCCTCAGCATAAAGGGTGTCAAAGGCGAGCGAGCTTTTGCCCGAGCCGCTGACACCCGTAATAACTGTCAACTCACCGGTTTGAATGGTGACATCAAGGTTTTTGAGATTATTTTGTTTTGCGCCGGTAATGCGAATGGTTGGTTTCATATGCTTATCGTAGCGTTTTATCGGGCCTAATTTGTTGTTGTAGTAGGCTCAACTCAGGGCAATTTGTTAGATTTTCAATGTATGAATCAAAACCCTTAGATTTAAATGCGCTTCAGTTGTTTTTTTGTCGCTATGTTTTGTATGAGTATCAATTAAAATGCTAAATTAAACTTAAAGAAAATTTAAACTGAATGCGTTAATATAGTTGACTAAATACGGAGATCTAACATGGCTGAAATTAAGCGTAAACGTCGCAACACGCTCGAGCGTCGTTGTTTGGGTAAGGCTTTCAAACGCCTGTTTGTCAATGCACCAAAAGGTGTGTTTAAGATGTTAGAGAAAGTTAAAAAAAGCTAAACACATTTCATAACGAGCTCATCATTATGTTCACGACATAATGTTATCGTTTAAAAAAAACTGTAATAAAAATAGCTGCAGGTTATAACCTGCAGCTATTTTTTTGTACTTTTTAATTCGTTGACGTTATAGGCAGGCTCAGTCAAACTGAAAGTTGAGTCGATAATTAAATTCTATTTAAGAATTTATATTAACTACACTAAGGGCATAAACGTTTGGCATAGCGTGCCAAATAAATTAGATCATATAAACCTTATTGAACCGGAGTCATCATATGCGTCGATTAATTCTTGCAACAGCCTTATCTGTGGCGTTCGCCTTGCCCACAGCTGGTTTTGCCAAAACATTAAAGTGGGCCAGTCAGGGCGATATTTTGACGCTTGACCCGCAATCTCAAAATGAAGGTTTGAATATTCAAGCAAACTTATATGTTTATGAACCCTTAGTTCGCTATGACGAAAACTTTAAGTTTGAACCAGCACTGGCAACGTCGTGGGAACAAATTAACCCCACAACCATGCGTTTTAAATTACGACCTAACGTTAAGTTTCAAGATGGCACACCGTTTACGGCTGAAGATGTGGTGTTTACATTTCAGCGCGCAGCAGCGCCCACATCACAATTCAAGTCTTATGTCAGTGGCGTGAAAGAAGTCAAAGTGATTGACCCATTAACAGTTGATGTGATTACTGATGGCCCCAACCCAGTTTTATTACGCCAGCTACCTGTTTTAGGCATGATGAGTAAAGCTTGGTCAGAAAAAAATGACGTGATGTTGCCGCAAAACTTTACCGATAAACAAGAAACCTTTGCTGCCCGCAATACTAACGGCACAGGCCCTTATATGTTGAAGTCGCGTGAAGTTGATGCTAAAACGGTTTATGTTGAAAACCCAAATTGGTGGAATAAAGCCAATAAAAAGGGCAACGTAACTGAAATTATTTATACGCCTATTAAACAAAATGCAACCCGTACGGCTGCTTTGTTGTCAGGTGAAATTGATTTTGTACTCGACCCAGCTGCACAAGACGTAGGGCGCTTAAGCAAAGAAGCTAAAGTTGTATCAGGTAACGAATATCGCACCATTTATTTAGGAATGGACCAAGCCAGCCCAGAATTGAAATACAGTTCAATCAAAGGCAAAAATCCTTTAAAAGATTTGCGTGTGCGAGAAGCGTTGTATCAAGCGATTGACATCAATGCCATTCAAAAAGCGATTATGCGTGGTGAGTCTGTGCCAACAGGCGCTATGATTTCGCCCCAAGTAAATGGCTATACCGAAGCAATGGGTAAACGTTTACCGTATGACCCTGCAAAAGCCCGTGCGTTGTTAAAAGAAGCGGGCTATGAAAATAGTCTCGACTTCACCCTTGATTGCCCAAACAATCGTTACATCAATGATGAGGCCATTTGCCAAGCAATCGTAGCGATGTGGGCTAAAGTAGGCGTAACGGCTAGTTTGTCGACCATGCCACGCGCAACGTACTTTCCAAAAATGGCTAAGCGTGACACCAGCGTTTATATGTTTGGTTGGGGCGTTCCCACCTTTGATGCGCTTTATACCTTACAAGCGTTAATTCGTTCAAAGGGTGAGGGTGCAGATGGTTCATTTAATTATGGTAGCTATTCAAACCCTAAAGTAGATGCTTTGGTAGATCAAATTAAAGTCGAAACAGACCAAGCCAAGCGTAACGCCATGATCGAAGAAGCCCTGATGATTCATGCACAAGAAGTGGGCCACATACCTCTACATGACCAAGTGATTCCTTGGGCTATGAAAAAGAATATTGATGTCTTGCATCGCGCTGATAACCGAATCGTTGTTGAGTGGGTCAAAATCAATTAATCATCTACAACCGTTTTTTAACGCTTCACTAACAGGAAATGCCCCTCGTGCTATTTAATTATTGAGCGTGAGGGGCAAAATAAATGTTTGCTTTCATTGTTAGACGGCTCATTCAAGCCGTAGTGGTCATGCTGGTTGTGGCCATGATTGCTTTTTATCTTTTTCAGTTCGTGGGTGACCCCGTATCAATTATGTTGGGTCAAGACGCCACTGATGCTGATCGCATTCGCTTGACAGCAGAATTGGGTCTTGATAAGCCTGTTGTTTTGCAGTTTTACCAATTTATTTTGAACGCCGTACAAGGCGATTTTGGTATTTCTTTACGTCAAGGTCAAAACGTTTCAACATTATTACTTGAGCGCATGCCCGCAACGTTTGAGTTGTCGATTGCAGCGGCTGTGATTGCGCTTGTTGTGGGTTTACCGTTAGGAGTTTACACAGCACTGCGTCGAAATGGCTCAATGGCTAATGCGATTTTGGCCTTTTCGTTGTTGGGGGTATCTCTACCCACCTTTTTAATCGGTATTTTGTTAATACTGGTATTTTCAGTTCAGCTTGGTTGGTTACCCAGTTATGGCCGTGGTGATGTCATCAAAATTGGTTGGTGGTCAACGGGCCTATTAACGGTTGACGGCTGGAAGCATTTAATACTGCCCGCTATAACGCTGTCATTGTTTCAGTTAACGCTGGTATTGCGTTTAGTACGTTCGGAAATGCTTGAAGTGCTGCGCGCCGATTACATAAAATTTGCGCGTGCACGTGGCTTGACTAATCGAGCCATTCACTTTGGCCACGCACTTAAAAATACGCTTGTACCCGTCATCACCATTACAGGCTTACAGCTTGGTGGCATCATTGCTTTTGCAATTGTCACTGAAACGGTGTTTCAGTGGCCAGGTATGGGGTTACTGTTCATTCAAGCCGTTCAATTTGTTGATATACCGGTTATGGCTGCATATTTATGTTTTATTGCACTGATTTTTGTGGTGATCAATCTGATTGTTGATTTGCTTTATTTTGCAGTAGACCCCCGCTTGCGCAGCAGTGTCGGTCGAGGGGGCCACTAATGGGTGATGCATTCAAACGTCTTTGGCAAAGCGATTTGGCGTGGTCTTGGCGCCATTCGTATATTGCAATCTTATCAACGGTTATTTTTGTGATGATGATGGTTGCCTCATTTGGTGCGCCACTGATCGCACCCCACAACCCCTTTGATTTAGCCACGCTTAACTTATTAGACGCGCTCAAGCCCCCCGCCTGGAATGTTGATGGCCAAGCGCTTTACCCTTTAGGTACTGACAGTCAAGGCCGCGATTTATTGTCAGCCATGATGTATGGCATGCGGGTTTCATTATTGATTGGTATTGCGTCTGTCGCGTTATCAATGCTGGTTGGCGTGGTGTTGGGTTTGTTGGCGGGCTACGCCGGTGGTAGAACCGATGCCTTTATTATGCGCGTTGCAGATGTGCAGTTGTCATTTCCCGCTATCTTGATTGCGCTATTAATTGATGGTGTGGCTCGGGCTGTGGTGCCCAGAGAAATGCATGAGCTCATTGCCATACCGGTTTTAATTGGTGCCATTGCCCTAGCGGGTTGGCCCCAATATGCCCGCACTGTTCGGGGTTCAACCATGGTTGAAAAAAATCGTGAATATGTTCAAGCCGCCCGCGTGATCGGTATCAGCTCACCGGTCATTATGTTTCGACATGTCTTGCCAAACGTCATGGGCCCGGTGCTGGTGTTGGCTACCGTTCATTTGGCAACCGCCATTATTACTGAAGCAACCTTGTCGTTCTTGGGGGTTGGTGTGCCGCCTACCGAGCCCTCATTGGGTACCTTGATACGCATTGGTAATGACTTCTTGTTTTCAGGGGAATGGTGGATCACTATCTTTCCAGGTTTGGCGCTTGTCTTACTGGTGTTGTCAGTCAACTTGCTGGGCGACTGGTTGCGTGATGCTTTGAACCCAAGGCTAAGCTAATAATATGGTACCTATTCTTGAACTAAAAAACTTGAGTGTTGAATTTCCGACTCGACACGGTACGCTTAAAGCGCTTGATCACGTTTCGTTCTCAATTGCGCAAGGCGAGGTGGTTGGCGTCGTGGGTGAGTCGGGGGCAGGTAAGTCGCTTACCGGTGCCGCTATTATCGGGTTACTTGAACCACCCGGTCGGGTGTCGGGTGGGCAAATTTTGTTAGCAGGCCGTCGCATCGACCAACTGAATGACGATCAAATGCGTTTAATTCGTGGTCGAGAAATTGGTGCAGTGTTTCAAGACCCATTAACGTCTTTAAACCCACTTTATACCGTTGGCCAACAAATCACTGAAACGATTTTGGCACACTTGCCACTTACGCCTAAGCAAGCATTATCGCGAGCGATTGAGTTACTTGAGTCAACGGGTATTCCCGCTGCGCGTGAGCGTATTGATCATTACCCCCATCAGTTTTCAGGGGGAATGCGCCAGCGTGTCGTCATCGCTTTAGCCTTAGCGGCTGAGCCAAAACTAATCGTAGCTGACGAGCCCACCACCGCGCTTGATGTGTCGATTCAGGCACAAATAATTGAATTACTTAAGCGCTTGTGTCGTGAGCAAGGTACCGCCGTAATGCTGATTACGCACGATATGGGCGTGATTGCTGAAACCGCTGATCGCGTTGTGGTGATGTATGCCGGTCGAGTAATTGAAGTGGGGGCGGTAAAAGATGTGATTCATAAACCCCAGCACCCCTACACGATTGGTTTGATGGGTTCTATACCGTCCATGTCGGCGCACCAAACGCGATTGATGCAGATAGATGGTAGTATGCCGCGCTTAAATGCCATACCAGACGGCTGTGCGTTCAACCCTCGGTGCGAAAGAGTCATGCCAATCTGTCGAACAGATCGCCCTGAATTAATGGTGGCTGGTGCGTCGCAAGCGGCCTGTTGGTTGCATCGCGAATCTAAAGAAGGGCAACCATGAGCGACGTAAAACCGTTAATTAGCGTAATAGACGCAACGCGCTGGTTTGATGTGTCGGCGCCATGGCTAGAACGCATGATCAGTCGTAAACCACGCACCATGCTCAAGGCAGTTGATGGGGTTTCGTTCACCATTAACCGCGGTGAAACGCTGGCGCTAGTGGGTGAATCAGGCTGCGGCAAATCAACGATTGCGCGCCTACTGGTTGGTCTTCATGACTTAACCCGCGGCGAAATTTTGATTGAAGGTCAATCAATTCGTACGATTCACGGGTCAAAAGGCAAGGCGTTGCGCAAACGCTTGCAAATGATTTTTCAAGACCCCTTCGCAAGCTTGAACCCACGTTGGCGTGTGGGCCGCATTATTGCTGAACCCTTAGCCGCCCACACAAACATGACACGTGATGAACAATTGGCTCGCGTAGACGTGTTGTTGCGGCAAGTTGGCCTTGATCCTGCAGACAAATCGCGTTACCCGCATCAGTTTTCAGGGGGGCAACGACAACGCATTTCAATTGCCCGTGCGCTAGCGGTTAACCCTGACTTTTTAGTGTGTGACGAACCCACTTCTGCGCTTGATGTGTCGGTGCAAGCGCAAGTGCTCAACATCATGAAAGATCTGCAACGTGAGTTAGGTCTGACTTATTTGTTTATTTCACACAATTTAGCCGTGGTGCATCACGTTGCTGATCGAGTTGGGGTGATGTATTTAGGGCGTATTGTTGAAATCGCAGACCGCGACACCTTGTTTGCTGATCCGCAACACCCCTATACACGTATGTTGCTTTCAGCTATTCCTGACATTTCTGGCTCTGGTCGGGCCCGAACTCCGGTTGCGGGTGAGGTACCTAACCCGCTTAACCCGCCATCAGGCTGTACCTTTCACCCACGCTGCCCTTTCGTGCGTGAACAATGCCGCCAAGAAGCCCCTGAGCGGGTTGTGTTCAAAGGTATTGAAGTGGCTTGTCATGGTGTTGCGCAAGGTTGGCCGATGCAAGCGAACTAACGCTACAATGACGCCTTCATAAAACTTAAGTTGTTTGTGTGTCATTTTCTTTTAAACCTAAACCGCTGATATCGTCGCGAACGTTGTGGTTAACCGTTTTGACGGTAATCACGCTGCATGCTTTGGTTTTTGTTTTGTATATTTGGCGTTCAGAGCAACTAAAACGTGAACCATTGACACAAATTTCGGTTGAATTGGGTGATGCAGTCGTACCTGCACCCAAGCCCGAGCCCAAGCCCGAGCCCAAGCCAGAGCCCGAGCCAGAGCCCAAGCCAGAGCCTAAGCCCGAGCCCAAGCCCGAGCCCAAGCCAGAACCCAAGCCAGAACCCAAGCCAGAGCCCAAGCCAGAGCCCAAGCCAGAACCCAAGCCAGAGCCCAAGCCAGAGCCCAAGCCAGAGCCCAAGCCAGAGCCCAAAAAAGCTGAGCCTAAGCAAACCGTTACACCCAAAGCAAACCCCAATTCAAAACCCAGTGATTTGAACGAATTCATAGGTGGTGGTTTAGCCGGCTTGAAGCAACCGACTTACAGCGATTCTAATTTAAAAAACCCTGCACCGGTTTACCCCCCTGAAGCGTTGCGACAGCGCATTGAGGGTACGGTTGTGGTTTATACAGAAGTTTTACCCAATGGTGAAAGTGGGCAAGTTGAAGTGGCCCAAAGTAGTGGTCATCGCATTCTTGATGCTGCAGCCGTTGCAACCATTAAAAAATGGCGTTTTACACCTGGTACTCAGAACGGTCGAACCACGACCCAATGGGTACAAATTCCGATCACCTTTCGTATTGAACAGCGCTAGGAGCACTCACTTGAATTCTTATATTGTTGACATCACACTGTTAGCCCTACTTGTGCTTTCTATTATTACTTGGTCGGTAGGGGTCGTCAAATATTTGTCGATTAAAAAAGAGCGTGCAGCATCTACTCGTTTTGAAGCTGCGTTTAAACAGAGCAGAACATGGGATGGCGTTGTCAACGCTACCCGCACGGCGAGTTTACCTGACAGCGATTTAGCTGAATTGGCGCGCACTGGCGTGGCAACCTGCGCTGAACTAAGTGGTTTTGATCATAATCGCCATGCGCTTGATTCATTACGTGAACTGCTTGATCGGGCATTAATGCAGCGGGTTGCTCAAATTGCACGCACCCGTGAGCGCGGCCTGTCGGTCTTAGCCAGTATTGGTTCAACTGCGCCTTTTGTGGGTTTGTTTGGTACGGTTTGGGGCATTATGAGCGCACTGATTGGCATCAGTGCAGCGGGTCAAGCCAGTATTGATGTGGTAGCAGGCCCAATTGGCGAAGCGCTGATCGCCACCGCAGTGGGTATCGTGACGGCTATTCCAGCGGTAATGATCTACAACTATTATGTGCGACAAATGCGTGTTCGGGTGACAGAGCTTGAGGCCTTTAACGAAGATTTCTTGCGTCTCGCGATGAAAAATGAAGCCCTGTGGGGTAAGTCATGAGGTCATCAAACGACACCGAAGGGTTAATGTCAGAAATTAACGTGACACCGCTTGTTGATGTGATGTTGGTGCTGTTGGTCGTTTTTATTGTGACCGCGCCGCTATTGGTTCCACAAAGTTTAAAAATCACTTTGCCCGAGACTGAGCGTATTAAAAGCTCAAGTTCAGTCTCATTAGCTATTGAAAATACGCGTTTAATTATTCAAGCTGATGGCACGCTGGTGTTTGACAATAAAACGGTAAACGATGCCGAGTTAGGTGCTTTTTTGCGCGCTAAAGCAATCGACCCTAACTTTCAGCTTTATGTTGAGTCAGATGAAGCAGTAAAATATGGTCGTGTTGCTCAAGTGATGGCCATTGCAAAAAATGCGGGCATTCCGCGCATTTCATTCTTGACTTTGCCGCAAACGGGCGTATCTAAAGAAAAAAAATAAGAAAAAAATAAGAAACAGCCCATTTTCATTTAACGCAGAATAGCGAGATCTTATTTAGTGTCTAGTGGGGGGCTTGTTGCCATAATCACTCGTGCCGAAACGCGTGTTGAATTCATCATCTACCGCTTCATCTTCATCTACATCTGAATCACTTTCACTTTCTTCACCTTCAATGTCATCTTCAACGAACTCAGGTTCAACAATTGAAAACGGCAGCAAGGCGTCAAGCGTCGGAGAGGTGTCAATCACTTCACCGATTGAATCAAGCTTTACGTAGCGCTCATCATCATATTCAGTGATTTGAATAGACCACAAATAACTGCAATCGTACGGTTGGTCGTTGGCTTCAATGCCACCCGTTCCCCCCAAAAGTCGGGCCTCTTTACCCCCTAGTTGCACCAGCAAAACACCCTCTTCAGGGGTTTCGTCGACTGCTAGCGCTTGCCCAAAAATAACCCATTCAGCACCCTCGCTTTCACCCACCTCAGCCAGTACCGCGGCGCCCAAATAAGCACTCAGTGAATCAGCCGTTTTACCCAATAAAATCAGGTCTTGTGCTGAAAACATCAAGGGTGTGGGTTCAGTCTCAGTGGTGTGATTGTGCGTTGTCATATTCAGTTATTTTAAAAAATTCAACAATAAATGCCTTGACGTTAACATAGCTTCAGAGACAGCCTACAATAACGAATCATTTTTCATTTCAATCACTTTGCTTTAGGTACGCTCAAACATGGCTCAGTACGTTTATACAATGAACAAGGTGGGTAAAACGGTACCCCCCAAAAAACAGATTTTGCGCGATATTTCTTTGTCGTTTTTCCCGGGGGCCAAAATTGGCGTCTTGGGTGTCAACGGTTCAGGTAAGTCAACGCTGCTTAAAATCATGGCAGGCATCGATAAAGAGATTGACGGTGAAGCCATACCCATGGCGGGTTTAAATATTGGTTACTTGTCGCAAGAACCTATTTTGAACCCCGAACACACAGTGCGTGAGTCAGTTGAAGAAGGTCTTGGCCCCGTCACAGCTGCCCGTAAGCGCCTTGACGAGGTGTACGCCGCCTATGCTGAGCCCGACGCTGATTTTGATGCATTAGCGGCCGAGCAAGCCAATCTTGAGGCTATCATTTCAGCGGCTGCGTCAAGCGGTTCTGATGACATCAATACACAGATGGAAATCGCTGCCGACGCGCTGCGTCTCGCCCCATGGGACGCCAAAATAGGCCCCTTATCAGGGGGCGAAAAGCGCCGTGTTGCGTTATGTCGTTTGTTGTTGTCAAAGCCCGATATGTTGTTGCTTGACGAGCCCACTAACCATCTTGATGCTGAAAGCGTTGATTGGCTAGAAATGTATTTGCAAAAATTCCCAGGTACTGTCGTGGCTGTGACCCACGATCGCTATTTTTTAGACAATGCCGCCGAATGGATTCTCGAACTAGACCGGGGTCACGGTATTCCCTGGAAGGGTAATTACAGTTCTTGGCTTGAGCAAAAAGGTACTCGCTTAAAGCAAGAAGAATCTTCAGAATCAGCGCGTCAAAAAACCATTGCTAAAGAACTTGAGTGGGTGCGCCAGAACCCTAAAGGTCGTCAAGCAAAGGCAAAAGCGCGTATGGCACGATTCGAAGAATTGTCATCTCATGAATACCAAAAGCGTAATGAAACCTCTGAAATTTTTATTCCCGTCGCCGAGCGTTTAGGTAATGAAGCGATTGAGTTTAAGGGTGTTAGCAAAGCGTTTGGCGATCGATTATTGATCGACAATTTAAGTTTTAAAGTGCCACCTGGCGCCATTGTGGGAATTATTGGTCCGAACGGGGCGGGTAAGTCAACGCTATTTCGTATGATCGCTGGCCTTGAAAAACCCGATTCAGGCGAAGTGGTGGTGGGGCAAACCGTAAAGCTTGCCATCGTTGACCAAGCGCGCGACGAATTGCCAGACGATAAAACCGTGTTTGACGCTATTTCTGACGGTGCAGATTTGCTCACGATTGGCCGCTTTGAAATGGCAACCCGCGCATACCTAGGTCGCTTTAACTTTAAGGGTAGCGATCAAACCAAGCGTGTCGGCCAGTTGTCTGGCGGTGAGCGGGGTCGATTGCACATGGCTAAGACCTTGCTTAAAGGCGGTAACGTCTTAATGCTTGACGAACCATCAAACGACCTTGACGTTGAAACGTTGCGTGCACTCGAAGACGCCTTGCTTGAGTTTGCCGGCTCAATCATGGTTATTAGTCATGACCGTTGGTTTCTTGACCGCATTGCCACCCATATTTTGGCGTTTGAAGGTAATTCACAAGTTGTGTTTTTTGATGGAAACTATCAAGAATACGAGGCCGACAAGCGCAAGCGTTTGGGTGAAAACGGCGCTGCCCCTAAACGGTTGCGCTATAAGCCCTTGATGTAAAAAACGTGTTTAACCCTTGGTTCGGTTCTGGTCTGGTGATATGGCTTTAACATGCGCGGCATAAACATGTATATGAAGCGCTTTCTTTCGTTACCGTTTAGTGATCAGATTTATGTCAGAGATATGTATTATTTAAAAGGCTAGTATGCGATTAAACCCCAATACATCTTTAGTCTTGATTATTGATATGCAAGAAAAACTGATGCCCGCAATGCATGGGGCATCTGTTCAAATTGCAACGGTTGATCGCTTGGCGCAGTGTGCCCGCATTATAGGTATACCCGTTTGGGCAACTGAGCATGTCGTTGAAAAAATTGGCACAACCGTTTCACCGATTGGTGAGCAGCTTCATAACCGGTTTTATAAAACCCATTTTGACGCCACCTGTGAATCAAGCTTTAAGGGGTGGCTGCCAAAAGATCGCCCTCAAGTGCTAGTGATGGGTTCTGAAACCCATGTTTGCGTTATGCAAACTGTACTCGGTATGCGCGAGCAAGGGGTTGATGTGTGGGTCGTAGAAGACGGTTGCAGTTCACGCACACCAGCAGATCGGTTAGCGGGTTTAGCACGCATGCACGCGGCGGGCGCGCATTTAATTACAGCAGAAATGCCCATGTTTGAATGGGTACAAGACAGCCAAGATTCTCGGTTTAGATCTGTGATTTCAGTGGTGAAGTCTAGGCAGTTGGTGTAGTCAGTCATTGGCACAGCGTTTGCACCAATGACCGAGATCTATTTAAGTTTGTTGCTGCAATTCAATTTTGACTTCAAGCACTTCAATCTGACCCTGTCTTTCTAGGTTAACTTTAATGTCTTCAGGGTTGATTTTGACGTATTTTGAAATCACTTCCATCAGTTCTTTTTGCAACTGAGGTAAATAATTGGGTGTGCCGTTATCGCCGTTGACACGCTCATGCGCCAAAATAATACGTAAACGTTCTTTTGCAACGCTAGCCGTATTCTTTTTTTCGCCTAGGAAAAATGATAAGAATGACATTATTTACCCCCAAGCCAACGCTTAAGCAAACTTGGCTTTTGATATTCAGTGAATCGCAAAGGTTTGTCTTCACCTAAGTAGCGCGCTACAACATCTAGATAGGCCTCTGACACATCGCTTTGCTTGATGTGAATAGCAGGCAAACCTTGGTTCGAAGCCTGCAGCACAGATTCAGATTCAGGAATCACACCAATAAGTTTGATGCGTAAAATATCTTCGATATCTTGCAATGACAACATTTCGCCATCTTCTACTCGCTTAGGGTTGTAGCGCGTGAGCAGTAGAAACTCTTTGATGGGTTCCTCGCCCATTACAGCACGGCGTGATTTTGAGGCCAAAATACCCAAGATGCGATCAGAGTCGCGCACAGATGAGACTTCAGGGTTGGTAACCACCAATGCATCATCAGCAAAATAGGCAGCTAATAGGGCGCCAGTTTCAATGCCAGCGGGCGAGTCACAGATAATATATTCAAACCCCATTTCTTTTAAATCGTTGATAACTTTTTCAACGCCATCTTGAGATAAAGCATCTTTATCGCGCGTTTGTGAGGCGGGTAAGACAAATAAGTTTTCAGAATTTTTGTCTTTAATTAACGCTTGATTTAATGTGGCTTCACCTTGTATAACATTCACAAAGTCATACACCACGCGGCGTTCGCAACCCATAATTAAATCAAGGTTACGCAAGCCGACATCAAAGTCGATGACAACGGTTTTATGACCGCGCAGGGCCAAACCAGAAGAAAAACTGGCGCTGCTTGTGGTTTTACCCACACCGCCTTTGCCTGAAGTAACCACCACAATACGTGTCATAACGTAGGCACCCTTGTATTAAAAACTTAAATAATTGTTAATCAAATGCTGCATTGTTGACAGTATACGTTTAACTGACTGTGGCTAGTCGCCTAATGGCTCAATCACTAAGACCTCATCTTTAAGGTAAATCATGCTTGGTTTACGATGAATAGTAGCCGGTAAAACGCCCTCAATAACACGGTAAACCCCTGCAACGGCAACCAACTCGGCATCTAAGCTGGTGGTAAAAATACGCGCATCGGCTAGCCCAAGTGCACCAGCCATAGCCTTGCCGCGCAAAGGCCCATAAATATGAATGTTGCCGTCGGCAATGACCTCGGCCCCTTGGCTGACAACACCCATCACGATTAAGTCGCACTGCCGGGCATAAATGCGCTGACCCGATCGTAAGGGACCATGAACCACCATGGTTTGAGGGGCTGGCAAGAAGGTTGTGGGTTCTTTTGGTGTTTCAAGCACTATAGGCGTATCTGCCGTACCCAGCTCAAGCGCAACTTGTGGCTTAGGCTCAGCCAGTCTGGCAGGTGTTGCCAATTCGACCGCTATGGCGTCTGTGTTTTGTAAACGACCAGAGTCAGCCGATTTACTTGCCGTTATATCGATTGACACTAACCCTGAAGCCACGGCGCTTATGAGTACCTCACCGTGTGCAAAAACCCCTAAAACAGGTAATGCGTGTTGCGCAAAAGCGGCCAACAATAAAGGCCAGTTAGGTGTTTCGTTAAGCCCAGAGGCGTCTATGACAACGGGCTCTTGTGCAAAGAACCCCCCCGCATCTTGCATGCGCTGCCCCAAGCTAGCGATCAGGTTCGGGGTGTTGTGTTCATGAAGCACCACCCGCACAGCATAAAGCGTGGCACTTTTGAAGGTTAGAGCATGGTTTGATTGAGTCATAGTTTTATTAAGTGACAGCGTTGCGAGATGGCGTTAAGTGATAAGGCTAAGTTAGGAAGCACTGGAAGCCCATGTATCTTTAAGCGTTGTGACGCGATTTAAAACAGGTTTTTCGGTAGTTGAATCAACTCGGTCAGCCACAAAGTACCCCAAGCGCTCAAATTGCAACAGACCTCGGTCAAGTGGCGTACCTGGCTCAAGCCAACCTTGAACCCTTTCAATTGAGTGGGGGTTTAATGATGCAACAAATTGACCATCGGCCTGCTCAGGAAAAGGTTCGGTAAACAAGCGATCGTAAAGATTAAACTGAGCGGGCACCGCGTGTTGCGCGCTCACCCAAGTGATGTTGCCTTTAACTTTTACGGCATTTGAGCCATCTGTGCCACTTCGGGTGTCAGGTAAATATTCAGCATGTACTTCAATCACCCGCCCTTGGCTGTTTTTAACACAGCCTGTACATTTCACAACGTAGGCGTACTTTAGCCGTACCAAGCTACCGGGTGACAACCTAAAATATTTTGGGGGGGGTACTTCCGCAAAATCGTCTTGTTCAATCAACAAATCTCTAGTGAAGGGAAAGCTTCGCAGACCTGCTGCACTGTTGTGCGGGTTTGCGGGGGCGCGGCATATGACTGATTCATCGGCCGATAAGTTTGTAATAATTAATTTTAATGGTTGCAAAATGGCAACAGAGCGAATAGCAATAGGGTCTTGTTCTTCACGCAAAGCTTGATCAAGCAAGCTGTAATCAATGCGAGAATTTGATTTTGAAACACCTGTTCGTTCACAAAACAACTTAACAGCACCTGGTGTGTAACCACGGCGACGCAGCCCTGCAATAGTAGGCATACGCGGGTCGTCCCACCCGTTGACGTGGTTTTCAACCACGAGTTGAAGCAGTTTGCGCTTACTGGTGATAACGTAGCTCATGTTGAGCCGGGCAAACTCGTATTGTTTTGGCAAAGGCTCAGCCAATAAGCCAAGCGAAGCCAGTTTTTGCAGTGTCCAGTCGTAAAACGGCCGTTGGTCTTCGAATTCAAGCGTACAAATGCTGTGCGTAATGCCTTCTAGCGCATCTTCAACGGGGTGAGCCCATGTGTAGAGCGGGTAAATACACCATTTGTCGCCAGTACGATGATGTGTTGCATGGCGAATACGGTACATCACCGGGTCGCGCATATTCATATTGGGTGAAGTCATATCGACTTTCGCGCGCAAAGCCATCGCACCATCGGGGAATTGACCCGCTTGCATGGCATGAAACTGCGCTAATGACTCAGCAATTGGGCGGTTACGCCATGGGCTGTTTTGCCCTGGTTCAGTTAGGGTGCCCCGCATTTCACGCATTTGAGTGGGGCTTTGTTCATCAACATAGGCGTCACCCGATTGAATCATGGCCACGGCGCATTCGAACATAACGTCAAAATAATCGCTGGCAAAGTACATATGATTGCCATCTGAATTTTGCCAATCGAACCCAAGCCATTGCACCGCATCAATGATTGCGTCAACGTAGGTTTGGTCTTCTTTTTCAGGGTTGGTGTCATCAAAACGTAAATGGCATACCCCCCCGTATTCACGAGCCAAACCAAAGTTTAGACAAATGCTCTTGGCATGACCAATATGTAAAAAACCGTTTGGTTCAGGCGGAAAACGTGTGCGAATTTTTGCTGGGTCTAAGCCGCCCGCTTGCTGCACCTTGGCAGAGCCGGGGTGACCTGCCCAGCGCTTGGTCGCAAATCGCTGGGTAGACAAGTCAGACTCAATAATATGTTTGAGAAAATGTGTAGAAATAATGGGGTTTGATGATGCTGTCATACGTTTTTGTGAGCCAAAATAGAACCAAAATAAAGCCAAAATGTAGAAAAAAGGCTAATCAAGACACCATTTTGCCACGAGGCGTCTACACTTGAAGCGTTATGGAAATTTCTTCTCTCTTTTTTGGCCGCATTCAGTTTGAACTGACGGTTACCCTGTTCTACACTTTTATCGGTTTGTCGATCGGTTTAGCCTTTTTATTGGCTGTCGGTTTTGCAGGTAAACATTCAAATGAAAGTCATTTTAACTCAGAAACTTTTAGAGTTTGGCTACGCATCTTTGCACTCACCCTGTTTAGTGCATTCGCACTCGGGTTTTTAACAATCGTTGAAATAGGCGTGGTGTGGCCCATCATGATTGAGCGAATGGGCAATGTGTTTGGCCCATTAATGTTTTTTGCAGTGGTTATTTTTGTGGTGCTCAAATCAACCGCGTTAGACGTTATGCTGTTTGGTAAACAACGTGCATCAGTTGCTCAATATAAATGGGCTATGTGGCTTGTGTTGTTTGGGCTCACATTAGTCGCATACTTTGTCATTGTTTTTGATAGCTGGACAAGGCAACCCGCCGGCACCATGATGCTTGATGGTCGCTACCGTATTTACGAGTGGGCCGAGTTGTTTGTTCAACCTGCAGCCTATTTACAAAGTGTTGAATTCTTTTTACAAACAATCTATTCAACAGCGGGCGTGTGCTTAGGCTTTTCAGCCTGGCAGTCTAAGTTTAGACCCTTGCAAGACGGCCACATTATTTTTTTAAAGCGAGCCCTTAAATGGGGTGTCTTGGCTTTGCTCGTGCATGCCACGTTAATGTGGTTTTTGTATACCAACAATGGGTTGCCGTATAAGATTGAAATTGATCGTGTTTATTTCTTAACTTGGTTAAGTTTCTGTATAACGCTTTTTATATGGCTTGTCGCCGCATACTTATCACTCAAACTGTTTAATAACCAACTAAAACCTAAGTTGGCTTTTATTTTTGGTGCACCACTTGGCATGATAATACCGGCTTTGGCTTGGTTAACAAACAGTGATTTTAGAAGTGAATTTGCAGTCATGAATGCATTAAAAGCAGCTGACGTCATCACAGCAACGCCAACGACCTCGATAGCATTAGGCTTGATTTTATTATTAGCGCTTTTTTCCCTCATTATCTTTGGTTTCGTGCGGTTATCGGGTTATGCCATGAAACAAGGTGTGGTGCCAGTGGTTAAATCAGGTGGCGCGCCGTGATGTCATCTTATGCCGCCTCGTTAGGCCTGTTACCAACAGACCCTACTTTCTGGATGCCACTGCTATTGTTGACCCTCACTTCGATTATGGTGCTGGGTACCATCATTTTTGATGGCTTTGACATGGGTGTGGGTTTATTGCTGCCTTTTGCACCGGCTTCCCACCGACAAGCGTTAATGACCAGTTTAGCCCCATGGCGAAGTGTCAATGAAACGTGGGTATTGCTCACATTTGCTTTAGCCATCGCATCGTTTCCCTTTGCTTTCGGCGCCATCTTAAGTCAGCTCTACCTGCCCATTTTATTGTGCATGCTGGGTGTTGTGACGCGAAGTGTGTCGTTTGAGTTTCGCGCACGTTCAGCGATCACTATGCGATCATTTTGGTTAGTGGTTTTTTGTATCGGGGCATTTTTAAGCGCCTTAGGCCTTGGCTTAATTTTGGCTGCATTTGCTGCAGGTTATCAGCAAGACGCGACCAACATTGGCTTCATTTTATTTGTTGCCCTATGCGCGATGGCTGCATGTATGTTGATGGGTTCGTGCTGGTTGCTGATGCGATGGGAAGGTGAAATGCGCGTATTGGCAGCGCGATGGGCAAGCCATGCGGTGCGTTGGGTTGCCGCTGGCATGACAGCCGTGTCAATTATGTTGGCAATGGCTAACCCGGCTATTTTGTACAAATGGACGCATATTGATAACCTTATACCTGCAGGTTTGTTGTGGGGTGTCATGTTATTTTGTTTTGTGTGGTTAGAAATATATTTCAAACGTGTACGTCAAAACGTTACACCACACAGATTATGGTTGCCTTTTGTTTTGTGTGTGGTTTTACTCGCGCTCATGGTGTTGGGCATTTTGTACAGCCTATTTCCATTTATGGTACTTGATGAAATCACCCTGTGGGACGCCACCCCTTCGGTGCTGTCGATGCAATTAATTTTGGCGGCACTCGTTATCGTGACGCCTGTCATCGTGTTGCGCCATCTGTCAAATTACAGTCTTTTATTTAGTCCAGCGGGTGCACGTTTGTGAGTTTGAATAATCGTTTGAAAGGCCCCGTCATTTCAGCGCGCGAAACGCTACAACACGTCTTTGGTTTCAGTGAGTTTAGACCCGCTCAACAAGCCGTGATTGAGCACGTTGTACAAGGTGGTGATGCCCTAGTGCTGATGCCCACAGGGGGCGGTAAATCATTGTGTTACCAAGTACCGGCTTTGGTGCGAGCAGGTGTCGGGGTGGTGATTTCCCCCTTAATTGCTTTAATGCAAGATCAAGTTGATGCCTTAAAAGAATTGGGGGTTCGCGCCAGTTATTTAAATTCTACCCAAACTTGGCAAGACGCTAAAGATGTTGAATCAGCCTTGAGGCAGGGGCAACTTGACCTGCTCTATATTGCCCCCGAACGCCTGATGACAGACCGGTGTATTCAGATGCTGTCTGAAATTGAAATTGCTTTGTTTGCTATTGATGAAGCCCACTGCGTGTCACAGTGGGGCCATGATTTTCGGCCTGAATATTTAAGCCTGTCGATTTTGCATCAACGCTGGCCTAATGTGCCGCGTATTGCGTTAACGGCAACCGCCACAGAAGAAACCCGCGTTGATATTGCACACCGTTTAAATTTAGACGCTGCTCAGCATTTTGTTTCAAATTTTGATCGACCCAACATTTTGTATCAGATTGTGGAAAAACAAGATGCTAAGCGCCAATTAAAAGCATTTATCGCAGACCATCACGCGGGTGATGCAGGCATTGTTTATGCGTGGTCACGTAACAGGGTTGATGAAACAGCCAAGTGGTTAAGTCAGCAGGGTGTGCGTGCTTTGCCATACCATGCGGGTCTAAGTGCCGCCATGCGCGCAGAACACCAGTCTATTTTCTTACGAGAAGAGGGCGTGGTTATGGTTGCCACCATTGCCTTTGGTATGGGTATTGACAAGCCTGATGTGCGTTTTGTGGCACACATTGATATGCCTAAATCAATTGAAGGCTACTACCAAGAAACCGGTCGTGCGGGTCGTGATGGTTTGCCTGCTACGGCTTGGTTAGCCTATGGCTTACAAGACGTGGTGCAACAGCGGCGCATGATTGATGAGTCGTTGGCTGATGCTTTTGTGCGTCGCCGTCAGTTAGCAGGGTTAGACGCGATGTTGGCGCTGTGCGAGGCGGTGGTGTGTCGTCGGCAACGGCTGCTGCAATACTTTGGTCAAAGCATGACGCCATGCGGCCATTGCGATAACTGTTTACGACCCCCACAAACGTGGGACGCCACCATTCCTGCGCAAAAATTACTTTCAGCAATTTACAGGCTGTGGAAAGAACGTTCACAACGTTATGGTTCGGGTCATATTATTGATATTTTGATGGGAAAAAAAACCCCACGTGTTATTGAGCAATCACACGATAGCCTGAGTGTGTTTGGTGTAGGAGCCGATTTGTCAGCAACGGTATGGCGTAGTGTGATGCGACAAATGCTGGCGTTAGGTTATTTAATGGTTGACCAAGAGGGTTACGGTACATTTGCGATGGCAGAAAGTAGTGTGCCCGTTTTACGCGGCCAACAGTCGTTGCGTTTACGTCAAGACAGTGCCGCACCGGTCAAAGCTAGTAAAACCGTTCAAGGGCGACAGAAACAAGCATTAAACGTACCTGACTTTGCACAAGATAATTTTGAATCGTTGCGGCAATGGCGCGCCCAAGTGGCTAAAAGTCATGGGGTACCCGCATACGTCATATTTCACGACGCCACGCTGCTAGAAATTGCCATTGAACAGCCAAAATCGTTAGACGATTTAAGCGAAATTAATGGCGTGGGCACGCGTAAACTTGACGCTTACGGTGAAGATATTTTGTTGCATCTAAAAGCTTAAATAACGCTTCTTGCGGGCTGTTGCATCAAAATAATGTCGCAGTGGGGTTGGGTGTTTGATCGGGTGGGGTCAAACCTAGGTGGCGCCATGTGGCTTGTGTTGCAACACGACCACGGGATGTGCGGTGTAAAAACCCCCGTTGAATCAGGTAGGGCTCAATCACGTCTTCAATGGTGTCGCGTTCTTCACCAATCGCGGCGGCTAAGCTTTCAACACCCACCGGGCCACCGTCAAATTTATGCACAATGGCTTCGAGAAGTTTGCGGTCCATTAGGTCAAGCCCTAATGGGTCGACTTCTAACATGGCTAAGGCATCAGAGGCGCTGGTTTTTTCAATCGTGCCATTGCCTTTTACTTGCGCATAATCGCGCACACGCCGCAGCAAACGATTAGCAATGCGCGGGGTGCCTCGAGCACGGCAAGCGATTTCTTGCGCACCCTCTGGGGTGATCGACACTTTTAGTAATTTAGCGCTGCGCGTCACAATGCTTGCGAGCTCATCTGCTGAGTAAAAGTCAAGCCGCGACACAATACCAAACCGATCGCGCAAGGGGTTGGTAAGCATGCCCGCACGGGTGGTGGCACCGACGAGTGTGAACGGTTGTAAATCAATTTTGACACTGCGCGCGCCTGGGCCTTCCCCAATCAAGATATCGATTTGGAAGTCTTCAAGGGCAGGGTACAGAATTTCTTCGACAACCGGCGATAGCCTGTGTATTTCATCAATAAACAAAACGTCGTTACGTTCAAGGTTGGTGAGCAGTGCGGCTAAATCACCTGGTCGTTCAAGCACGGGCCCAGAGGTTTGACGTAAATTAACACCCATTTCATAGGCCACAATATGCGCCAAAGTGGTTTTGCCCAACCCGGGGGGGCCAAATAATAAGACGTGGTCAAGCGATTCAGAGCGGTTACGAGCCGCTTCAATAAAGACTTGAAGCTGCTCACGCACACGTTGTTGGCCTACATACTCTTGAAGCGCCTTGGGGCGTAGGGCACGCTCAACCGATTCTTCGTTAGGTGAGAGGCTAACTGGGTTGACGATACGGTCAACGGGGGGTTGTGCTGAGAGGTTGTCTGACTGAATTGCCATAAAATTGATCTAACTTGTAAAGGTCTGGTTAATCGTACACTATGGCAGAATATTAGGCATTGAACACGATTTTTTGCTTAATTGTTGACGTCGTCACTTACCTTTGCTAGCCATCTGCGGTAATTTACAACTGACACAATAGTAACTAACTCTCATTGCTAAATAACCTCAATCACCTCTAAACACTTTAATTGCCTGAACTTCATGACGCTTGAATCTTTAAACCCCACTTTTGCAGATGTCTGTCTAGCCAGTCAACGTTTAGCAGGGGTCGCACATCGAACCCCGGTCATGACTTCCCAAACCTTAAACGACACACTGGGTGCACAGGTGTTTTTTAAATGTGAGCATCTGCAGCGGGGTGGCGCTTTTAAGTTTAGAGGCGCTTATAACGCCATTGCGGCATTAACTGATGCGCAACGGGCGCTGGGTGTAGTGGCGTTTTCTTCAGGCAACCATGCCCAAGGCGTGGCCTTGGCGTCGCGCTTATTGGGGGTGAACGCTACCATCATCATGCCTAGCGATGCGCCCCAAAGCAAAATTGATGCAACGCGGGGCTATGGCGCCCAAGTCATACACTATGATCGCGCCACCGAAGACCGCAGTGCGATTGCGTTAGACCTGCAAAAACGTCACGGCATGGTTTTAGTGCCACCCTACGATGATGAAAACGTTATCAGTGGCCAAGGTACCGCTGCCAAAGAGTTGTTTGAGGAAGTCGGCGAGCTTGATGCTTTAACGGTGTGTGTGGGCGGGGGTGGTTTGCTGGCCGGTAGTGCTTTAGCCGCTTCAGTCTTAAGCCCACAGTGCAAAGTGTATGGGGTCGAACCCGAGGCGGGTAATGACGTTCAGCAGTCGTTTAGATCGGGGTCAATTGTACGTATCAAGCCACCTCAATCGATCGCTGACGGCGCGTTGACCTTGGCTGTAGGTGACAAGCCCTTTCCGATTATTCAACGGTTAGTGACCGATATACTGACCGTAACCGACACGCAATTGATACAAACGTTGCGGTTTTTTGCCGAGCGCTTAAAAACTGTGGTTGAGCCAACGGGTTGTTTAGGCGCTGCGGCAGTGCAACATGGCGTTTTAGCTATTAAGCCCAATAGTCGTATTGGCGTGATCGTTAGTGGTGGTAACGTAGACTTATTGACGTATAGTCGTTATTTGAGCATGCCAATATAAGGCATGACAGCATAGCAGGAGACAGCAATGCGAATTTTAGTCATAGGCGGCTCAGGGTTTTTAGGGCAGCACCTCATTGCCAAACTTGCTTTACGTGGCGACAAAATGACCGTGCCCTCACGTCGTTTAGCCAATGCACGCGAGTTGTTAGTGTTCCCCACCGTTACGGTTCAAACAGGTGATATTCACAACGATCAAAAGCTCTCTGAGTGGGTGCGCGATCACGATGTGGTGATTAACTTGGTGGGCGTTTTGCATAGCCGCCCTGGCCAACCTTACGGCCCTGATTTCGAACGTGCGCATGTCACACTGCCGGCCCGTATTGCAAAGGCGTGTGTTGAGCAAGGCGTTAAGCAGTTTATTCATATCAGTGCTTTGGGGGCTGATGCAAAAGGGCCTAGCGGTTATCAACGGTCTAAGGCAGCGGGTGAAGCCGCAATTTGGGCGGCTTGTAAAGGGCACGATGATCTTTGCGTCACGATATTTAGACCCTCGGTGGTTTTTGGCCCTGGTGACCGCTTTATGAATATGTTTGCGCAATTAGCAAAGTTTTTTCCTGTGTTGCCCATGGCAGGTAGCAAAACCCGTATGCAACCAATTTTTGTAGGTGATGTGGCACAAGCCGTGGTGAACACGCTTGGCAATGATCATCTTTGTGGTCAAACCTTTGACCTAGCGGGCCCACATGTTTACACCTTGGGTGAGTTGGTTAAGCTCGCCTCAAAATGGAGCGGTAATGAGCGCAACGTGATTGACTTACCGATCAGCATTGGCCGTTTGCAAGCGTCATTCTTTGAGTTGTTGCCTGGTGACCCGTTGATGTCTCGCGACAACCTTGATTCGCTTAAAGTTGATAACGTCAGTGATCAGCCCATAAGCCCTTTGCTAGGTATTATGCCGACTGCGCTTGAGGCTATTGCACCAATGTATTTAAGAAAGGGCAGCTAAACAAGGCTATTTACTGAGCATTGTTTAGTGGGCATTCTTTAGTGGGCATTCTTTAGTGAGCATTCTTTAGTGTGCCTAGTTGAATCAGGGCTGATTTACACAACCTATTTAGCTCGGCTTAACGAATTAACGAGACAACTGTTTAAGCGCTAAGCGAATGCCTTCTGAAACGGTTGCATCTGCCGGCACAGTTTTAACCGCTGCAGCTGACTCTTTGTCTGAGTAACCCAACCCAGCTAATGCTTGCAAAATATCAGCGTGATGGCTTGTTGCGGTATGTGCAATATTGCCGATATCAGCGCCTAGTTTTCCACGTAACTCAAGCAGTAGGCGTTCAGCCGTTTTTTTACCAATACCCGGCGCCTTCATGATGCGAGCGCTTTCTTGTTGGGTAATCGCTTGCGCTAGGTCATGAACTGACATGCTCGATAAAACGGCTAAAGCAGTGCGAGCGCCAATACCCGACACTTTAACGAGTTCACGAAACGCACGACGTTCGTCTGCTGTTGCAAAACCAAATAATAAATGCGCGTCTTCACGCACCACTAAGTGTGTGAGCAGGGTGACCTCACGACCGATTTCAGGTAGGTCGTAGAACGTCGTCATCGACACTTCAATTTCATAACCGACGCCCTGCACATCAAGACCGATGCGGGGCGGTGATTTTTCAAATAGCTTACCCGTTAAACGACTGATCACGCGCTTTACCTCGTAGAAGAAACATGACGAATACGACCTTGTCGCAGGCCGGTGCGGCCTCGACTTAAGGTTTGTTGCGTGAGCCCTTGTGCACCGAGTGCTAGGTTCAAGGGCGCAATATGGGCATGACAAATAGCGCAGGCTAAGGCGTCTGCCGCATCAGAGCCTGGTAAACCATTTAAATTCAGTAAACGTTGCACCATTGACTGTACTTGTTCTTTGGCTGCCTTGCCATGACCAACAACTGATTTTTTAATTTGTAACGCGGTGTATTCATGCACCTCTAGACCACTGTCTGCAAGGGCGCACAGTGCTGCACCCCGGGCTTGACCCAGCAGCAAAGTTGATTGTGGGTTGGTGTTCATAAAGACAATTTCAATCGTAGCCAAGGTGGGTTGCGTGTCTTGAATAATTTGTCTTAAATTATCAAGAATGACACGCAATCTTTTAGCCAGCGGTTGGTCAGAGGGCACCACAATTGAACCACTTGTTACGTAACTCAGGCGTGCACCCTGCACATCAATCACACCAAAACCTGTGCGACGTAGACCGGGGTCAACACCTAAGATGCGCATGTTGTCATTAATGTCTAAAGTGACGCATGCCTGTCAACACCATGACGATGTCACGTTCATTGGCGGCTGCTATGACTTCGTCATCACGCATGCTGCCGCCGGGTTGTATGACGCAACGCGCACCCGCATCGATCACAACATCGAGACCATCTCGAAACGGGAAAAACGCATCGGACGCCGCACAACTTCCTTCTAATGAAAGTTGTGCATTTTGTGCTTTGATGGCTGCAATGCGGGCTGAATCAACACGACTCATTTGCCCTGCACCAACTCCTAGTGTGCTGCCTTGACCCACAAAAACAATGGCGTTTGATTTGACATACTTGGCTACTTTCCATGCAAACATGAGGTCATGCATTTGCTCGGTCGTGGGTTGACGTTGCGTCACCACATGCAAGCCATCAGGTTGCACATCGTTGACGTCGGGTGTTTGAATCAACCAACCCCCACCTACACGTTTCACATCAATATCATTTTGACCGTTGCCCAAAGCAACCGTCAAAATTCGAATATTTTTCTTGGTTTTGAATACAGCTAAGGCTTCACTATCAAAAGCGGGGGCAAGTAAGACCTCGACAAACTGACTACTTACGGCTTCAGCTGTGGCTGCATCAACGCGATGATTAAATGCAATGATGCCACCAAATGCTGAAGTGGGGTCGGTGCGAAAGGCTTTTAAATAGGCCTCGTAGATTGACTCAGCAATCGCCACACCACACGGGTTGGCATGTTTAACGATAACGCAAGCGGGCTCATTAAACTGACGCACACATTCCCATGCTGCATCAGCATCGGCAATGTTGTTGTATGAAAGTTCTTTACCGTGTAACTGTTGAAAGTGACCTAAAGCGCCGGCAGGCAGGGCTGGGTCGCGATAAAAGGCGGCAAGTTGCTGCGCGTTTTCACCGTACCGTAAAACTTCTTGACGATGCAGTTGCAAGGTCAAGGTGCGCGGCCAGGTTTCACGCTCGGGCACTTGATCTTGTGCAGGTTCAGCTTGAGACAAACTGCTTAAGTAGGCCGCAATTGCACCATCGTATGCAGACGTATGCGCATACACTTTGCTGGCAAGCGATAAACGAAAACCGTAAGAAGTCTGCCCGTGCAAGCGGTCAAACTCGCGCAACACTGTTTCGTAATCAGCGGGGTCAATGACTACGGTGACGCCACCGGTTTCATTGCCATGATTTTTAGCGGCAGCACGCAACATTGCGGGTCCGCCAATATCAATATTTTCGACAGCATCTTCAAATGAACAATCGAGCTTAGCGACGGTTTCACGAAAGGGGTAGAGGTTAACGACCAGTAAATCAATGCGCTCAATGTCGTGCTTGACTAAGGTTTGCATATGCTCTGCACGATCGCGTCGAGCCAGTAAACCACCGTGAATTTTAGGGTGCAGCGTTTTGACACGACCGTCTAAAATTTCGGGTGAGCCCGTGTGTTGAGCAACCTCAGTCACCGCTAAACCTGCATCACGCAACATTTTGGCGGTACCACCCGTAGACAGCAGTTTGATACCGCGTTGGGCTAAGGCTTGTGCAAATTCGAGAATACCGGTTTTGTCTGAAACTGAAAGTAATGCGGTTTGAATCTTCATAAGAGGGTAATGGTGATTAAATAGTGTGAAGTGTTTAGTTTTAAAAAAATAGAGATGAAGTATGTGTTTTTATTTGTGATTAAGTATGAAGGCTGTGGCTCAATCAAGAGTCGATTAACTTGTGTTCAAGTAATTTTTTTCGTAAAGTGTTGCGTGTAACGCCCAGAGCGAGCGCGGCACGAGATTGATTGCCTTTCGCATGTTGCATAGCCACTTCAAGCATGGGTTTTTCAACACGGTGAATCACCATTTGCCACATGTTGTGGGGTTGCATGCCACCTAAATCTGTTAAGTAGCGTTCTAAGTTTTGTCTGACACATTCATCGAGCGGGGTAATGGTTTTCATTTTTTTCTCTCAAGCCGCGTGTTGTTCAAAGCAGTTCATGCGCGCGTCAAGCGCTTTCATGATGGCTTGAAATTGTTTTGCGCTTGATTCTATCGTGTTTAATTCTTGTCGCAATGCTTCGGTATTTGGTAGAGCTGATAAATACCACCCAATGTGTTTTCGGGCGGTTCTAACGCCGGTTTGTTCCCCATAGAAAGCGTAATGCTCTTCTAGGTGTTCGAGCAAGTCATTTTTGAATTCATTTAGGTTAGGTGCGGGTAAATGCTGACCAGTTTTTAAGAAATGGTTCACTTCACGAAATATCCAGGGGCGACCAAGTGCTGCGCGACCTATCATGATGGCATCAGCACCGGTATAAGCCAGCACGTCACGGGCTTTTTCGGGTGAGTCAATATCGCCATTGGCAATAACGGGTATGTTGATTGAGGCTTTCACTTCACGAATGGTGTCGTATTCAGCTTGACCCTCATACATGTCAGCACGTGTGCGACCATGCAAGGTTAAAGCAGCAATGCCGGTTTGTTCTGCCAGTTGTGCAATGCGTAATGCGTTTTTGTTGGAACGGTCCCACCCGGTGCGGGTTTTGAGGGTTACGGGTACGTTATAAGGTGAACAGGCATTAACTACTGCTTCTAAAATACGTTGCACAAGGTCTTCATGTTTAAGCAGTGCCGAACCGGCCGCCACTTGGCACACTTTTTTAACTGGGCAACCCATATTAATATCAATGATGCGTGCGCCCTTTTCAATGTTAAATACAGCCGCTTGCGCCATCATGGCTGGGTCACCGCCAGCAAGTTGAACCGTAATGGGGTCAATCTCACCCTCATGGTTTAGGCGTCTTGACGTTTTAACGCTAGCCCACAACTGTGGGTTGCTGGCGGCCATTTCAGACACAGCATGCCCAGCGCCTAATCGTTTACATAATTTACGAAATGGCCGATCAGTTACCCCAGCCATGGGGGCAACAAAAACATTATTAGGAAAAGACCACGAACCAATTTGCATAGACGTATTGTAGGGTACGACGCCTAGGGGTTATGAGCGCCGATTCGACTGCTTTAATTACTGCCGTAACCCCTGCATCAGTTGGCGCGCTAGCGGTGCACGTAAAAATGGCAGGGTATCAAACGCTAAAAGCGTTAAACCCGCTGCGTGTTCAATGGGTGACCAACCGGTTGTGAAAATATCTGACATAAAAGAGGTCAGTTTGCTGGTGACGAGGCGGTCGTTTTTTCGAAGACCTGCGTAAATAGCCAACACTTTTTCAGGCGGTCGGGTGGGGTTTGCCACCCAATCACGCAGGCAGTGCATGAGCGTTGCCGCATCGCGCAAACCTAAGTTCATGCCTTGGCCTGCAACAGGGTGCAGGGTTTGGGCTGCGTTGCCAATGGCAACCAAGTGCCCCTGAATGGGTTGTGGGTTCAGGCTTTGATAAAGCTGATAACTGTTCAAGGGTTGTGCCAATGTTAAACGCCCCAATCGGTCACCAAAAGCGTGCGTCAGTGCGTCAGATGCTTCAGCTAACGACATGGCGGCTATAGCGTGCGCTTGTTCTGGTTTGCAACACCACACCACCGATTGGGTTGCGATGCTGTCAGGGTGCGGCAAAACCGCTAACGGGCCGTCTTGTGTAAAACGCTCAAAAGCCCAGCCGGGTCGCGGGGCTGAGGCCACAGCGCAACCTAAAAGGGCCACTTGTTTTGGGTTGGCTTCTGGAGTTGATACACCCTGTTGGTTTGTATTCATGCCATCTGCCTGCACGCCTATTCTGGCACGGTAGGTGTGCACACCCTGATTGATCGTAACGGAGAAATTTGATGCGTTCTCTAGAGCAGGTTCCGTTGCAGAGTGAGTGGCATGATTAGGTGCCTTAGGCGGTTCATTGCTCGTTTGATGCACTAATTTATCTGCAGCTTGGGTGCCGTTTGTTATTGACGCGACACCCTCTGTTAAGACGGTCAGCCCCGAGTTTTTAGCGGCATCGAGTAACAAGGCGTGAAGCTGTGCATAGCGAACGATATAACCCAACGCTTTGACATTAAAGTCTTTCGGGTCAATGACCGTTCGGCCCAAACGACCGCGTTGTGAAACGTGTACTTTCTTTATGGCTTGGTATTTTGCGGGCCAACAGCCTAAGTCAGCCAACACAACCCGACTGCCTTCGTTTATGGCAATAACCCGTGGGTCGACACTCGCTTGATAACCATAGCGGCCGGTATCATCGTGGTGAAATAGTGCAATACGAGCGGGGTCAGGTGCTAGCCTAGCCAACATCAGGGCGAGCGCTGTCCCGATGGGGCCACCACCTACAATCGCAATATCGAATTCAAGGTTTTTCATGGTTTGATTTTACAACTCCTTACCCGCCCAGATTACAATAACCGTTATGACAAAATCTTCTGCATCGACCTCACCTGAAAGCCCTCAAGAACCTATTGTTTCAGAACAAAACCCATTGGTTTCAAATCCATCAGTTCCAAGCCCATTAGTACCAAGCTTATCAGTACCAAGCTCATCAATACCAAGCGCATCAGTTCCAAGCTCATCAGTTCCAAGCTCATCAACCATACAGGCTGAACCTTTTGGCATTCGCAGTAAGGTAATTGCTGGGTTACTGTCTTTTTATGGCGGTTGGTTTGGCGCGCACTGGTATTACTTGGGTCGCCCTTACGCAAAATGGCTCACTTTTGCTGTTGTGGCCTGTTTATTGTTGGCCAGTCAAGCCCCCGTTTGGTGGGACACCCCCGCACTCTTTGTTGTCTTTATTCCCGCCATCGCAGGGTTTATTGAGTCTTTGATGCTGTGTTTAATGTCAGACGAGCGCTTTGATGCCCGCTATAACCCCGGTTATGTACGTATTAAACATACGGGTTGGGGGCCTGTGTTAGTGGCGATTACCGGTTTGCTAATGGGTACCATACTCACCCTATTCGCCATTGCCCACGTGGTGTTACACATCTGGCAACGTATGGGTTGGCTCGAAGGGTTGAATTTTTAAAGTTAAAGATTTTGGTCGTATAGTGTATTTAATGGGTGTACAATAAATTAATGAAGTTGGCGTTTGATGTACAAAAAACGAGACAAGACATTACTAGAACGAGGTTTAGATTTTGCTCGGGCTATCGAAATCTTTGATGGGGTTCATTTCACAGGGCAAGATATTAGAATTGAATATAAAGAAGACCGATTCATAACCGTTGGGTGGTTAGATGCCAGCTTAATTGTTTTGGTTTGGACGCTGCGCGGCGAGGTGCGCCGTATCATTAGCATGAGGAAAGCAAATGACCGCGAAAAAACGCTCTATGCCACCCACTTGGAATGACCCTGATGATGCGCCTGAGTTGACAGCAGCTTTTTTTAAGTCTGCCGATGTTTATGAGGGTGTTAAATTAAAAGTGCGTGGGCGCCCAAAAACCGCATCACCCAAAGAGCCCGTCAAGTTGCGTTTAGACGCAGATGTTTTGGCAGCCTTGCGTGCTAGCGGTGATGGTTGGCAAACACGTATTAACGATACCTTACGTGCTTCATTGCGGCTTGCTGGCAAAGTTTGAATTTTAAACTTGATTCAACCATCAAACGATTCAGCCATGAGCGCTTCAATTTCAGCCCGTTCAACTGGCACATCGCGAGTCAATAATTCGCACCCGTTCGGTGTAACTAAAGCATCGTCTTCAATACGAATGCCGATATGCCAAAACTGTTCGTGAACGTCGTCTTGAGGTCTCACGTATATGCCCGGTTCAATAGTCAGTACCATGCCGGGTTGAAGCTGTCGCCATGGCGGTGCAGCAGTCGTATCCGCATCGGAAGCTGAAACTGACTCAACAGGTAAGTCGCGATACCGACCCACATCGTGTACGTCTAATCCTAACCAATGGCCGGTACGATGCATGTAAAACGGCTTGTAGCCCTCTTGTTCAATTTGGCTGTCTAACGACCCTTTGAGCAAACCTTCATCAATTAACCCTTGGGTAATGATGCGAACTGCCGCTTCATGCCCCGCATTAAAATGATGTGCGGGTGAGGTGTGTTCAACAGCGGCTTTTTGAGCCGCTAAAACAATATCATATAAGGCTGCTTGTGGCCCGCTAAAACGGCCGTTAGCGGGAAAGGTACGGGTAATATCTGACGCGTAGCCATTCAATTCACATCCTGCATCAATTAAAACCAAGTCACCATCATGCATTAATGTAGGCCCTGCGCGATGATGCAAAATGCAGGCATTTTGACCCGCTGCAACAATCGTTTCATAAGCAGGGCTTTGTGCCCCATGCTGCCTAAAAACTTTTAGTATTTCTGCCTCAAGTACGTATTCAGCAATACCTGGGCGAGCCGATCGCATGGCTTGACGATGTGCCTGCGCGGCAATGCGGGCAGACTGATGCATCATGTCGCATTCAGCAGCGTCTTTTATGACACGCATGTCGTTCAGAATAGGCGATAAGTCGCTTATTTGTGTAGGTACAGTCTTTAGCCCACGGGTTACCGACTTGGCTTGCGACAACCCCGTTTGCAACTGCGTCATTAAATCAGGCACAGCAGCGTTTGGCATGGGCGCCCAAACTTGCCGATGACCGACAAGCGCATGCGGCAGCCATTCGTGTAAACCATCGTAATCAAAGGCTTGATCAAACCCAAACGTGGCTGCTGCAGTGTCGGGGCCCCACAACAAACCTTCCCAAATTTCCATCTTAGGGTCTTTGGGCTGACAAAAAAGTGTGCTGCGCGATCGATTTGGGCCGGCTTCAATTACCAACCATGCATCAGGTTCATTAAACCCAGTTAAATAATAAAAGCTGCTGTCAAACCGAAACGGGTAGGGGCTGTCAGCATTACGCATTTTGAGGCGGCCTGTGGGTATTAAGGCAATACCCCCGCCTTGGGCCTCAAGAGTGGCTATTAAACGTTGGCGTCTGGCTTTAAAAACCGACAAATCGTATGCGGGAAGTAAGGGTGTCATGATTCACATACTACAATCATTTTCTTAAAATCAAGTTGATTGTCTGGCGCTTCAGTAAGGTTGAATAAATGGATGTCTTGTCTTGGCTTGTGCCGTGGGAATTTTCACCGACGCTATTAATTGGCTTTGCAGTGGCTATTGTGCTGTTTGTGCGAGGCACACGGGTTAAGCGCGTAAGCGTTGTACGCCAAGCATTATTTTGGTCAGGCATCGTCTTACTTTACCTGTCGTTGCATACCTTGCTTGATTATTATGCCGAGCGCATGTTCTTTATGCACCGCATACAGCATTTGGTTTTGCACCATTTAGGGCCGCTCGTGCTGATGGCTGCCTACCCAGGTTCAGTCATGCGAGCAGGCCTGCCTTTACGCTGGCGTGCTCGCTTACGGGTATTTAATGCAACCCTACCTGGGCGGTCAATTATTGCCGTCATGACCAACCCTATATTTGTACCGGCACTTTTTGTGTTCTTGGTGATTATTTGGCTGGTGCCTTCAATACAGTTCTATTCCATGCTCGATTGGCGCTTGTACCGGCTCATGAACTGGTCTGTTGTTATCAGCGGGTTTATGTACTGGAATTTGATTCTTGATCGTCGTACTTCACCGCCAGCGGCCATGTCGCCTGGTGGGCGCGTCATTTCACCAATCGTAACGATGGCGCCGCAAATGGTGGCGGGTGCCATTATTGCTTTCACCGATCGTGATCTTTACCCGCTGTTCGATTTGTGTGGCCGAGCCATTGCCATGGCTGCCACGACAGACCAAAGTATTGGCGGTTTAACCATGTGGATACCCGCCGCACTGACCGAAGTGATTGGGTTATTGGTTGCTTTAGGTAACTTGATGCGACTTTCTGATAAAGGTCGTTGGGGTGTTAAAGCAAAGCCTAAGTAGGATCAGGGCTCAGGGCTTCAAGTTGTGATATTTGCGACCAATGGCCACTGTCGCTGCAAACATACCTGCTTTGCTACCGCAATCGTAGCGAATGCCTTCATACCGATGGGCAAACACGGCTTTTTCGTTCATGAGTGAAGCAATGCCGTCGGTGAGTTGAATTTCACCACCGGCACCGGGTTGCGTTTGGCGTAAATGCGCAAAAATGCGGGCATCAAGCACATATCGGCCAACGACTGCCAACGTTGAAGGCGCTCTAGATGGGTTAGGTTTCTCAACAATATGGGTGACACGGCCGGTCAAAGGGCCAACAGACTCAACAGCCACAATGCCGTATTTATCAGTGTCTTCGCGGGGCACCTCTTGAACGCCTAAAATACTGCCTTGGTAGGTCAAGGCGGCATCAATTAATTGCCCTAAAACAGGGTGGTCAGCATCAATCAAATCGTCTGCAAGCAACACCGCAAAAGGCTCTTCGCCCACAATGGGTGCCGCTGTTAACACCGCATGGCCCAAGCCTAATGGCGCAGACTGGCGAATATAAATACAATTAACGTTAGAAGGTAAGATGCTACGAATCATTGACAGCATGACATCTTTGCCCTTTCGCTCAAGTTCGGCTTCAAGCTCAGGCGAGGCATCAAAATGGTCTTCAATTGAACGTTTACTGCGACCCGTTACAAAAATTAAATCAGTTATGCCAGCCGCTACAGCCTCTTCGACGGCGTATTGAATCAAGGGCTTGTCAACCACCGGCAACATTTCTTTAGGCATCGCTTTAGTGGCAGGTAAAAAGCGGGTACCAAGACCTGCAACGGGAAATACAGCTTTTCTGACAGGGCGCATGGTTTTATTTCTCGAAAATAAATCGTACTATCATTATATGAGTCAATTTATACATCCTTTAGTCAAACGCACCCTTGCGACACTTTTAATTTGTGCGCTGGCGCCAGCAAGCCTGACAACTGCCCTGGCACAGCCGGTTGGGTTACCCTCATTGGGTGCTGCCTCTGCAGCTGATCTTTCACCCGCATGGGAACGACGGCTTGGCGAATCAATTATTGCTCAAGGCCGCGTTGACCCTACTTACGTGCACGACCCAGACATTAATCAATATTTAAATAATATGGGGCAGCGTTTGGTGCGACATGCCCCGGTTAGCTCAACTGTCATTGACTTGTTTGGTGTTAAAGACCCTGTTGTTAATGCCTTTGCATTACCCGGTGGTTTTATAGGTATCAACACAGGTTTAATGGTGGCCGCTAAAAACGAATCTGAATTGGCAGGCGTGACGGCTCACGAAATTGCACACGTGACCCAACGTCACATTGCTCGTGGTTTTACCCAACAAAAACAAAGTAGCCACATTGCAATGGCTTCAATTGCAGCAGCCTTGTTGGCTGGCTTAGCGGGCAGTGCAAATTTAGGTGCCGGTGTTGCAGCATTTGGTCAAGCCACAGCGATCGATGGGCAACTGGGTTTTTCGCGCGACGCTGAGCGCGAGGCAGACCGGGTTGGGTTTCAAATGTTATCTAAGTCAGGTTATAACCCTGAGGGCATGCAAAACTTATTTGAACGTTTAATGCAGGCCTCACAATTTAACGAGCGTGGCGGCGGGGGGGCTTATATGTCAACCCACCCCATGAGCATTGACCGCATGACCGATATGCAAAACCGTACCAGCACTTTAGCTAAAGGTGTTTATCGTGATAGCGACGCATTCTGGTATGTCAGGGCGCGCGCGCGGGTTTTGCAAGCTGATGACCGTCAGTTTCTGTCACGTGTACGTGAGCAATTACAAGACGAGGCACGGCGCTTAACAGGGGTTCAACGGTCGTCAGCATTTCTGGGTTTAGCGCTGGTTGAGCTTCGGCAAAATAACGTAGCAGCTGCCAGAGACTTTTATCAACAAGCCATAGCAGGTGTTGCTGCATCGCCTTATTTGGCTCGTGTAGAAGTTGAACTGGTGCTGACAGCAGGTCAGTCTGAGCGTGCGTTAGTGCTTAGCGAAGAAAGTATGAAACGTTGGCCTGAGCAGCAGTCACTTGCTAACCTACATGCTCAAGCACTTCAGCAATTAGGGCGTTATGCGCAGGCCGCTAAATTTTTAGAAGCACAAATTAAACGTTGGCCGACACAAGACCCAAGTTTATATAAAGCCTTAGCCAATAATTTGGCACAAGCAGGTGAAGCGATTCGGGCGCGTCAATCAATGGCAACCTATTACACCCTCACGGGTGCATTTCCTGCTGCAATGTCACAATTACAACAAGCGCGCCAAATCTCTAAAGATTTTTATCAGCAATCACAACTTGACGTGCAAATACGCCAGTTAACAGAAAAAATGGCGAATGAACGAGAAGTTATACAACGTTTCAGTGGCTAGCCCGATCAAAGAACCTTGCCAAACGCTGCGGTAACCACAATAAATTGCCTGGAAACGGCCCCGTTGTAAACCCCGCGTGCCCCCCTTCAGCAGGTTGGTGCAGCATCACCGAATTGCTGCCATCACGCGGACTGGGCAACGAGCCTTCAGGTATAAAAGGGTCATTGCGGGCATTTAAAACCAAAGTGGGTAATGTGATGTGTGATAACCACGGTTTGCTGGAAGCTTTGCGCCAGTAATCATCAGCATCTTGAAAACCGTGCATCGGTGCGGTGTAAGCATCATCAAAATCACGCAAGGTGCGTGCGCGATGTATGCGCATCACATCAATCGTACCAGGAAACTGTTTTGCTTTTTCGATCACTTTTGGTTTAAGAGACCTTAAGAAAAAGCGTGTGTAAATTTTTCTACAAAAGAAGTTCTTGCTGAGTTGTTCACCCGCGGCCCAAAGATCAAGTGGCGCAGAGACTGCAGCGGCTGAGTGCAACGAGGAGCCAACATTAGCAGCATGTTCACCTAAATACTTGAGTAAGGCATTGCCACCCAACGATACGCCTACAGCGTGCCATAGCGCATGGGGCACATGCTGTTGAACCGTTTTAAGAATGAAATCGACTTCTTCAGAGTCGCCTGAATAATAAGCGCGAGCCAGTCTGTTAGGTACACCACTACAGCCTCTAAAGTGGGCAATAACAACCACCCACCCACGCGCCCGAAAATACTGCATAATTGACTGCGCATAGCGACTGCTACTGCTGCCTTCAAGACCATGAAGCAAAACTAAAGCATGGGTATTTTGCGTACTGTTTAAAACGCTTATGTCGTGGGCATTAAGCCAACGATCAGCCATGGCTTCGGTGGGTATGCCTTGCGCTTTTGACTCATGTTGGGCGGGTTTGACAACAATGCCAGGCGCGCTCCAGTCAAGATCAATGAAGTCGCCGTCAGGTGTATCAACACGTTCACGCACAAAACGTAAAGAATGGGTGGGGGCTGCCAAGGCGCTGAATAGTGTTTGGCTGTGTGGGCCTGGAAGCCAAAACGGGGTGGGGCAGGCCGATGTATCGAGTTGAGCAGTCACAAGCTAAATGTTAATGACCGTGGTCGTGAATGACCATGTTGGGGTCAAGCTTGTAATGGGTGCCACAATAAGGGCAACTCACTTCACCCTTATGGGCTATATCTAAAAACACCCGGGGGTGCATATTCCATAACGGGGTTTTGTTACCGGGGCAATGCAATGGCAAATCTGAAGCGGTGACAATAACTGTGCCTTCTTGCGTGTTTGTCATACGGTTACCTTTCTTATTTCAAGCATGGCGTATTGTACCTAATTGATTAAAATGCGCTGCAAACTGCCCTGTTCAAGCAAGCTAATATGTCAAATAAAATAAGGGGTCGAAAGTGAGTATTCACTTCATCTAACATTTAAAACTAAAATCACATAAATTTATTCAGCTATTAAAATCGTCTTTTTTAAAAGATTTTAAACAGGAAGCGCTAGCATTGTCAGATTTAAACGTACCACCCCCATCATCTTCCAAGCCCGAGCGCTTTGACCCAACGCTTAAAGCGCGCCGTCAGGCTGCTCTAAAAGAAGGTTTTTTAGGCATCAGGCCGGCCATTATTCCTACGGCTACATGGGGCTTAGTGACAGGTATTGCGCTTGTGAAATCAGGTTTGTCTGAGCAAGCCGCCATCATGATGACATTAATGGTCTATGCCGGTTCAGCCCAATTAAGTTCATTACCTTTAATTGCAGCGGGTGCGCCGCTGTGGTTGATCTTTGCAGCGGGTTTTATTGTTAATGTGAGGTTTTTGATTTTTGGGGCTGCCCTGCAACCCTATTTTCAAAGCCTACCTTGGTACAAACGTTTGGCTTACGGCTATTTCACGACAGATATGTCTTTCGTGGTTTTTATGCCTCGGTTTGGTCATGCTGCTGTTCGGGGTACCCAAGAGCAACGCTGGTTTTTTCTAGCGATGATTGTTATTGGTTGGCTAACATGGCAGTTATCGTCATTATTGGGTATTTTTTTGGGCACTATTGTGCCAACCGCTTGGTCGCTTGATTACGCGGCCATCTTGGCGTTGCTCGGTATTGCCATTCCTTTAGCCAACTCGCGCCCTATGTTGGTGGCCATCATTGCCTCAGGGTGCACCGCTTGGGTTGCGCAACCCTTGCCACTTCGTTTGGGTTTGTTGGTCGCGGTGGTGGTGGGTATGTCTGCAGGTATTTGGGCTGAGCATCGTTTAAACAAGGGGCGAGCATGAATTTAAGTGAGCAAGACTTATACATCGCTGGGGCTATTGGGTTACTCACACTGTGCAGCATCGTGACACGAGCCAGTTTTAATGTGTTTGGGCATCGCATACCGCTATCTGACCGTGTGCGACGGGCACTCTTATACGCACCAGCGGCAGCCTTAACAGCTATTATCGTACCCTCTTTATTGCCTTGGGTGCCCGGTTCAAACGCTGCTTTGATCGATGAAAAGCTCTTTGCAGCCATCATCGCTATTGTGTTGTTTCAACGCACACGTAGCACGATCATCATGATTGTGGGCGGAATGATCTCATTTTGGGTCATTCAAGCCTTGTTTTCGTTCTGGTAGCGCCTGTTTACGGGGTTGGTAGGGTAAACTTGATATAACTTTAACGATTACACCGCATGACTACAGACACCAATACCCAACCAAACGATCTTTCAGTTCCCGTTAGCTTTGAACAAACGGGTCTGCACCCATCTCTACTCAAAGCAGTCATTGAGACGGGTTACACCACCCCTACTCCTATACAAGCGGGTGCTTTGCCCCCCGTTATGGCTGGGCAAGACGTTATGGGTGCAGCCCAAACGGGCACGGGTAAAACGGCTGCTTTTACCTTACCACTATTGCATCGTTTGATGCCTGCGTCCAACACTAGCGCTTCACCCGCAAGACACCCTGTGCGCGCATTAATCTTGACGCCCACACGTGAGTTAGCTGACCAGGTTTATGAAAGCGTTCGTCGCTACAGCAAATACACCCCTTTGCGTTCAGCTGTCGTCTTTGGTGGTGTTGATATTGGCCCTCAAAAATTAGCGTTACGTAACGGTTGTGAAGTACTCATTGCTACACCTGGCCGCTTGTTAGACCACATGGAACAGCGCACCGTTAATTTGTCTCAGGTCAGCCTGCTGGTGCTTGACGAAGCCGATCGCATGCTTGATATGGGTTTTTTACCTGATCTTGATCGCATTATTCGTGCCTTGCCTGCAACCCGTCAAACATTGTTATTTTCTGCAACCTTTGGTAACGACATTCGTAAATTGGCGTTGACTTACATGCGTCAACCAGTTGAAATTGAAGTCGCCAAGCGCAACGCGACAGCTGAAAATGTTTCACAAATTGCTTACCTATTAACTGGCGAAGACAAGCGCGCTGCAGTTGTTCATCTAGTGAAATCACGTGGTTTTAATCAAGTGATTGTGTTTTCAAACACTAAAATTGGTACCAGCCGCTTAGCACTTGCTCTAGAAAAAGACGGCGTACGCGCTGAATCTATTCACGGTGACAAATCACAAGCCGAGCGCATGAAGGCACTTGATGCTTTCAAAGCAGGCGAGCTTGAAGTCTTGGTGGCAACAGATGTGGCAGCCCGTGGCCTTGATGTGGCGGGGGTGCCTTGCGTCATCAATTACGACTTGCCTCATACGGCTGAAGATTACGTTCACCGCATTGGTCGCACCGGTCGCGCAGGCGCTTCAGGCGAAGCCATTTCTTTATTTACGGCCGAAGAAGAAAAATACTTAATTGATATTGAAAAACTGATCCGTAAACCAGTTCTTCGCGCAACGCTTGATCTAGGTGATCGTGCCGCTGCAAATAAACGACCCGTGTCAACAGTCGATCGAACTGAGCGAAGCAGCCGGGGTGAACGTAGTGATCGCGGTGAGCGCGGCGAAAAAAGTGTTGCGCCACCTCATTCTCGTCAAAACGCTAAGCCCGAATCAAAATTTGCTTCGCGTGGTTATGTGCCAAAGGTTAAGCCAGTAGATGAATTTTTCTTGAAGCCTTACGAACCTGCTGTGGCTTCATCAGCATCAAATTTGGCTGCAACGCCTGGTTTTGGGCAAAAATCTGTCCTGTCATCAAAAAGGCCAGCGCTCGGGGTTTTACTGGGCGCTAAACCTAATGTGGCGACTGATTAGTCGGTTATTTCTAATGTGCTTTCTACACTGTAAGCACAGTTTATTTACTGCGTAGCGCCGTAGGAATCCCCTTCCTTCAGGGAGAGGAGGATGTCAATAAGTAGGTTCGCACGTCAGGCAAGGTATTTGCAGCGGCATTATGGTCACCGGTTGCGGTGGCTTGAATCATGCGCTCAAGCTGATCAATATGCGGCAACATGGTACCAAAAAACTGTTTTTGCCCATTTCGTTCAATTAATAAAGTTGGAAAATTTTCAACATCTTCATCACCCAACAATTCTGGGTGATCTTCAATGTCGACCCAAACAAAAACATGGTCTATCAGTTGGTCAGACAGAACCTCTAGTTTTTGTTGGTACACCGTGCAGGTATCACACCATGCTGCACAAAAACAAACAATTAACGGACGTGTTGATACACTAAGTAATGTTTTGAGATCGGGCTTGTTGGGGGTCAAGAGGGGCATGAAGATTTAGGGTTTAGTTTCAATGGTAATTTTTTTGGTTTCGAGGCTATTGTTGTGAGTTTTTTTAATCTGGGGTCAGTGTCAGGAATAGATTTTTTCTCGCGGGGAAACGCGGTAAAAAACCTATTCCTCACACGCACTTATGGAAAAAATGACTGAGTAGCCTTTTATGACTGAGCAGCCTTTTATTTATAACATTTAAATCGATCTATGCATCGAACTTAAACTTATACTAATGTAGGTTTGATATATCAAGTGCAGCAAACCGGCGGTAATGCTAGTCAGCATTAAATCTTTGTATGAGAAAAGATTTTATTAAGCGCAATATTTTTGTGTTTCTCCATCAGATCACTGCGCTTAATTAAATTGAACCCATTTACTTAAGTCATTATTAAGCAAACATGACCTTACCCGCACCCATTCAACCCAAATCCTATCAAGACCCCTTGCACAAGAACACTGTGGCACCGGTGTCGCAAGCGTTTTGGCGGGCACTTCGTTCACAATTGCACCCAAGCATGATTTTCGCGCTATTTTTACCCGTGATTGTCACCATCGTTTTATTTTCTATTTTGCTATGGCTTGGTTTTACACCGCTTAACGAGTGGCTCAAAGCTCAATTTGATCAGTCGGCCATAGCTCTTTACGCAGACCCATTCGTGGGTGCAGCAGGGTTGCTTTGGTTAAAGTCTTGGCTTACTCCATTTGTTGCGCTATTCATGTTGCTACCCATGGCGGGTATTGCTGGTTTGGCCGTAACAGCTATATGGATCATGCCTTGGGTGCTTTCACACCTCAGTGCACGTAATTACCCTGATGTGCAGGCACTGGGCCGTCACGCGACTGTTTTGAGTGTGTGGAATGCCATATGGGTTAGCGTTGTGTTTTTACTGGGCTGGCTAATTACTTTGCCACTTTGGTTGATACCCCCCTTAGGCCTTATTTTGTCAGTTTTTTGGTGGACATTTGCTTTCACCAAAATGATGCGTATCGATGCACTTGTTGACCATGCCAGCCCCACTGAGCGTAAAACTATTTTGCATCAGCGCAGTAAAGGTTTTTGGGTAATTGGTTTAATTTGCGCCCTTGTAAACTTATTTCCACCTGCGTGGGTCTTTTTACCCGTATTTTCTGGTTTAGTGTTTGCCCACTACAGTTTCGAAGCCATACGTGAACTTAGGCATACTGAATCGTTAAACGCTTTGAGGTAGTAGGTTGCCTGAAAATCTTTCAAAACGTCCATTATGATAATGGCAGCACATGCGCTGCCGCGCTAAGATACGCAAGTTTTTAAAAACTTCTAAATAATAAGTAACAACAGGTATGCATTATGCAAAATCATGAGATTGCGCTAATCATTGTCGGTGATGAAATTTTATCGGGTCGCCGACAAGACAAACACTTTCCTAAAGTGATTGAATTATTATCTGCGCGAGGTATGCAACTTCAGTCTTTACGTGTTTTGCCTGACGACCGGGCAACGCTAACGCAGGCTTTGAAAGATTCTTTTGCGGGCGGGCAAACGGTTTTATGTTGTGGTGGTATTGGTGCCACGCCAGACGACCATACGCGGCAAGCCGCTGCGGCTGCGCTTGGTTTGCCTTTAGTGCTTCACCCTGAAGCTGAAAAGTTGATTGCAAAACGGTGTGCAGAAATGGCGGCTAAAGGCTCGGGTAGCGCCGATATGACTATTCCAGAAAACCTGCAACGCTTACAAATGGGGTTTTTCCCCAAAGGGGCTGAGGTTGTTCTCAACCCCTTTAACCGTATTCCTGGGTTTTATATTGAACGGCATACCTTCGTACCCGGTTTCCCCGTGATGGCGTGGCCTATGCTTGAAATGACGCTCGATCAGCGTTATGCGCACATGCATCATCAAATTCAGCATGCTGAAGCGTCTTTTTTAGTATTTGGTTTGCCTGAGTCGCGTATTACCCCAGCTTTAGAGGCGCTTGAAATTAAATGGCCAGGGGTTAAGGCATTTAGTCTGCCTTCAGTGGGTGAAGAGGGGGGGGCGCCGCATATTGAGCTGGGCGCTAAGGGTGACCCGGCTATGGTGCCAGAGGCTGTTGCTTATTTGCGGCAGCAAGCGCACGATTTGGGTGCTCGATTTTCATAATATGGAATACAATAGCACCAACTGAAATAACAATAAGTGAGTAGCCGATAGGCTAATCAAATCTCACCATGGCTAATATACCCACCCCAAGCCTTTCTCGATCTACCTCTGATACGGCTCAGCCTTCAGGCACAACTCAAATCACTATTCAAGTGATTGACCGTGCCATGCAGCTCTTAGATGCGCTAGCTGCCGAGGCAGAACCTGTTGCATTAAAAAAAATCTCTGCTACAACCGGTTTACACCCCTCAACAGCTCACCGCATTTTGAATGACCTAGTAACGGGGCGTTATGTTGAACGGGTTGATTCCGGCATGTATCAGTTAGGTATGCGGCTGCTTGAGTTGGGTTCATTGGTTCGGGGGCGATTAAGCGTGCGTGAAGCAGCGCTTGAGCCCATGCATCAGCTTCACAAATTAACAGGTCAAACCGTTAATTTGTCTGTTCAACAAGGCGATGAAATTGTTTACGTTGATCGCGCGTGGAGCGAACGATCAGGTATGCAGGTTGTTCGCGCTATCGGTGGCCGTGCGCCCCTACATTTAACGTCAACAGGTAAGTTGTTTCTCAGCGCACTTGAGCCACGGCAGGTTAGGGCTTATGTTACGCGCACTGGTTTAGCCGGTAGCACGCGCAACAGCCTTACAAGCTTTGAAGACCTTGACCGAGAATTAGCCTTGATCAGACGCCATGGCTACGCTCGCGACAACGAAGAGCTTGAAATGGGGGTGCGCTGCATTGGCGCTGGCATTTACGATGATTCTGCAAAACTAATAGCTGGTTTATCTATTTCTGCCCCAGCACAACGGCTACAAGATGGCTGGGTTAAACAGTTGGTTGAGACCGCTCAGGGTATCTCTGAGGCCCTTGGCTATGAGCTTTCAAGCCCCAATACAGCCCCAAATACCTCGTTTTAATAAAAAACAACAATTATTTTGTTGCAGCGCACAAAAAACACTTGACATGCAATTCAAGGTGTTTACAATAGAGTTTGTGCAGTGCAACATTTAAAAATTTATCTAAAAATTTAACGGAGTAACACCATGACACAATTACCTAAAGAAGTATTAGAAAGCCAAAAAGTAGCCCTTGAATCATTAATGACATTCCAAACTAGCGTTTTCGCTGGCTTTGAGAAGCTTGTTGACTTGAACTTAAAAGTTATGAAAGCAAGCATCGAAGAATCGTCACAAAAAGCACATGATGCAATGGGTATTAAAGACCCACAAGAAGTCGTCGCTTTGTCTTCATCAATGGTTCAGCCTTCAGCTGAAAAAGCAATGGCTTACAGCCGTCATGTTTATGACATCGTTACCGGCGTTCAAGCAGACTTGAGCAAGCTAGCCGAAGGCAAGTTAGCTGAAAGCCAAAAATCAATGCATGATGCAGTTGAGCAATTTACTCGCAACGCACCCCAAGGTTCAGAAAGCGCTGTTGCCATGTTGAAGTCTTCAATGGCACAAGCCGGCGCAGCCTACGACAGCATGACAAAAGCTGCTAAACAAGCTGCTGAAGTCGCTGAGAAAAACGTAACTGCCGCTACGAACGCTACGTTCAAAGCTGCAACCGACGCTGCTGACGCTGCTGGCAAAACTGCCCGCGGTGCACGTAGCAAAGCGGCTTAATTAACTAACCCGCCTGCACGATAAAAAAAGACCGCTTCGGCGGTCTTTTTTGTTTACAGCGTTTTATCAAATCGCTTCAACACATTCACGTATTAACCCCGGGCCCTTGTAAATCAGGCCGGTGTAGAGCTGAACAGCGTTCGCACCGGCAGCGATTTTTTCTTTAGCGTGCTGGCCTGACATCACGCCGCCCACGCCGATGATGGGGAAGTCAGCACCTAAGTGTTGTCGCAACGCGGCAATGACTTTAAGGGACTGTTGATGCAACGGGGCACCCGACAAACCGCCCATTTCTTGGGCGTGAGGTTGACCCATGACTGAGTCGCGCGACACAGTGGTGTTGGTGGCGATGACGCCATCGATGTGGTGTTTCAACAATAAATCAGCGATTTCGGTAATTTGTACATCGTTTAAATCGGGGGCGATTTTTAACGCGATGGGTACGTGTCGTTGGTGCTGATTTGCCAGTTCTTCGCGGCGTTGTTTAATGGCTGACAACAACTCATCAAGCGCCGTAGCGTCTTGTAGGCGACGCAGGTTTTGTGTGTTGGGTGATGAAATATTAATAGTGATGTAATCGGCGTGCGGGTACACACCACTTAAGCCGATTAAATAATCGTTGGTGGCGTGTTCAATCGGGGTCGCTGCATTTTTACCAATGTTCAAACCCAATATGCCACCTTGTTGGCGGTAGCGGCTACGTTGCACATTGGCTAAAAAAACATCAAGACCTTGGTTGTTAAACCCTAGGCGATTAATCAGCGCATCAGAATCAGGTAATCGAAACATACGGGGTTTGGGGTTACCCGGTTGAGGTTTGGGTGTTACCGTACCCACTTCAATGAAGCCAAACCCCATACTGCCCATGGCATCAATATGGGCGCCATTTTTATCAAGCCCTGCTGCTAAACCGACTGGGTTTTTGAGTGCTAAACCCATGAGTTTTGTGTGCTTCAAAGGGTTGTCTTGAATTAACCCCCGCGTGAAACTGCAGTCGTATGTTTTTTGTAACATCGACAAGGTTGCATCGTGCGCGGCCTCGGCATTCATGGCAAATAACGCTTTGCGTGCGAGGGGGTATGTCGAAAATAGATTAAACATGTAGATCTTGCCATTTACTATTTTGCCGAAACTGAGCCGGCCTGAAATTTTGTTTATAGGCCATTTTAGGGCTTTGCTTGATCCAGTAGCCCAAATAAAGCCAGGGTAGGTTCAGAGTGCGACACTGTTCAATTTGCCACAAAACATTGTAAGTACCTAAACCGGTTTTATTGCTCGGCTCAAAAAACGTATAAACCGATGACAAGCCCGTTTCTAAAATATCAATAATTGAAACCATTAGCAGTGTTTCATCTGCATCTCTGAATTCAACCAAACGCGAATTTACGCGACTATTAAGCAAAAACTGGGAATACTGCTCGCGACCGTCTTCGTCCATACCGCCACCTGGGTGCCGCGCAGCAAGATAACGGCTATACAACTCAAAATGTTCATTTGACCAAACTAAAGGTAGTACGTTAGTTTTTAAGTCTTGATGTTTTTTTAAGGTGCGCCGTTGGCTTCGGTTGGGTACAAAGGCACGGCAATCTACCCTCAAGGGCAAGCACGCTTGGCACTGATCGCAATGCGGCCTGTAGGTAAACGTACCGCTGCGTCGAAACCCTTGCTCGACCAGTTTTGAATAGGTGTCAGTGTTGACTAAATGTGCTGGTGCGGCAACTTGCGAACGCGCTGAGTGCCCCGGTAGATAACTACAGGCGTAAGGTGCCGTGGCATAAAACTGCAACGCGGCTAAGGGAAGTTCGTTAATCAAACTCATGATGTAAATGGTAACGCAAGCAGATCGTTATTTGGGGTAATTCCCCCTTCAGAATTTATCCACCCCGCTTGCCAAGGTAAGTCAGGTTGCTGAGTACCTTGCGCCACGCGTTCGATGAATGCCGATCTATCAATGGGCCGCGCCCCAAGGGTGCTCAGATGGCTTGTAACCATTTGGCAATCAATAAAGCTTACGTTGTGACATTTTAAAAATTGCACTAAGTGCGCCAAGGCAATTTTAGAGGCGTCAGTCGCACGGGTAAACATTGATTCACCAAAAAACGTTGCCCCAATACTGACGCCATACAAGCCACCAACCAGTTCACCGTTTTGCCAGGTTTCAATGCTGTGAACCCGCCCGAGGTGATGCCAGGCTTTGTAGGCATCTTGCATGTGTGGGGTTATCCACGTTGCAGAAGCTAAACATTCGTCATCGTCATCGTCAACTTCAGACTTAGTCAAGGCCTGACGGGTATGGCGCTTTAAACCCCGTTTGGCACAACCGTTCAGTACCGCGTCAAATGCACAATCAACCGTGACAACACAGGTTTTTAAGTCACCTAAGCTTTGAGCACGCGCCATTTGATTTAAACGTTTGCGTAATGAATGCGATGCATGAAAATCATCGCACGCAAGCACCATACGTGATTGTGGTGACCACCATAATACCGGCTGATCTTCTGAGTACCACGGAAATATGCCTTGTCGATAAGCTGAGTCAAGCCGCTCAAGGGTGATCTGTGCGCTAAAAGCAAGCAAGCCGTCAGGTTCGCTTAAAGCGGTATTTACAGGTGGAAAACGATTGTCTGCATCTAAAGCATGTAAGTACATAGTCAATCGCTACTCATGTATAAATGTATGTGTACATGTTTAAGATTCTGATTCTGATACATTCAACAAGAACACAAACATGAATCAGCTTAAGTACCCTAAATCATAGATCGAATAAATAGCGTCTTGAACGACTCATCTTAATTGGACAGCGGCTCAAGTGAGTAGTAACGCGTTACAAATTCGTTGGCTTTTTTATCGTCAATAAAATGCTGCAACGTAGTAGAAACTGACCTGAACGAGAGGTTTTCCCAAGGAATTTCATCAAGCGAAAAATAACGGGCATCTAAGCTTTCAGGGCCAGGGTCAACGTTTTCATTTTCAGCATGTGCTAAAAAATAGACGTGCACCTGATCAACGGTTGGAATGTCAATAACGGTATAAAGTTTGCCCAACTCGACATGAACGCCTGCCTCTTCAAGGGTTTCACGTAAAGCCCCTTGTGAAGTGGTTTCAGCCAATTCCATAAAACCCGCGGGCAGCGTCCAGGTATTGGCGCGGGGTTCAATCGCGCGTAAACAAAGTAAAACCTTATCGCCACAAACGGGCAGGGTGCCTACCACCACACGCGGGTTTTGATAATGAATAGCGCCACAGTTTTCACATAAATCGCGGGCACGATTGTCGCCCTCGGGCACCTTGTTGATCACTTTGTGGCCACACTGGCTACAAAAGTGCTGTTTACGGGGGGCAGGAAAGTAAAAGTCGGCGGAATGTGTCATGTTGTCATTTTACGCGTGAGCCATCGGGTTGCGTGTAAAACCATATTTTTGAGCGAGGGTGCCAACTGAATCGACCACAAAAAGGCGCCTAGGCTGCTCTAAAGTAGGGTTGTTTATACCTGAAAGGGCAAGGGTATGGTGAGTTTCAAAAACGCCGCTACTGTGAGCCAAGGTGGGCCACAAATCATCTAGGCTTTGACCAAGGGGGGTATGAAGCTGCGAAGTCAGCGCTAATAAATCACGATCATCAACCCGGCCGACCCCTAAATTGGTTAATGAATAGACATGGCCGCCTTGGTCAACGAACCAAGATTCTATTGATTTGATGTTTAACCCGTTGTGGGTCACGAGTTCATGGGTCGTCAGAAAAGCGACTGAAGATTGATCACTTTGCCCAGCAGAGGGTTCAATGTGTGATTGATCTGATGCAATTTTAGCGTCTGGAGTGCTTAAAACGGTTGTGCGTAAAATATAGGGCGTACTGTCAAGTCGAACATAAACTTTTTGTGGACCGTTTTGAAAAAGCCATTGGCCTTGGTCGTCACCGACATAGTTGCGGTTAATAAAGCCTGTGATTTGTTCATTAGCAATTGATTCGCCCGGCCCACCTAGCGCGGCGTCACCTAGCGGATGCAACCGCCATTCACCTCGACAGGTCAGTGACAACCAACCCCACGCTGCGGGTACATTGGGCCACCGTTTAATGGCATCAATAACTGAAGTGTCCAAAATAGCCCTCTAAGCAGCTGACAGAAAGTTGAATGAGTAGGGGTTATGCCTCGGCAACCGGTTCAGGTGTTCGCAAAAACCAAATCACGCTCATGACTTGTAAACACAGTAACACCAGCAAAGCTAACCAGAGCGATTGATCGCGCGATTGACCGTAAAACATAAACAAATCAACGGCTAAACCAATGCCCCATTGCAGTAAAAAAGCACCGGTAAACATCACCAGATTAAAGGTGGTGAGAACGCGACCGGCAACAGCTCGTGGAAACAGCATGCCCGTTTGCGTTTGCAACAAAATAATAGCGGGAATACCAGCCGACATGACAACCCATAGCCACCATGCGTGTTGATCGCGCCACACTAAAATGCCAACCATCGAGGCGAGCATCCAGAAAAACCCGAATTTTGACTGTAAGCCCAAGGTGTAGCCGGCGCGAATAAGTTTTGGGCTGACTACGCTCATGATGACGTAAGCTGAGATCAGCGCCAAATTGAAATAAAACAAACGAATACCTGTTTCGTTCGGTGTCATGCCCAAGACATCAGTCATCCACGGCCCCACCCACAAAGACTGCAGGGCAATAAACCCACCTGACATGGTTAATGTTGTGGGAATGACGCGCATCATGTTGGGGTGACGCAATACCGCCAGTAAATTCATTTTTGGCGGTATGACAAATTTCTCAGCCGGGTGTTGCGGGTTTACGGTTGCCTGTGCATTCGCCACATCGTTTTGAGCTTTGATGTGGTCGATATCAATATCTGGCACATTTTTAAAGATCGTGAAAGCAGCTAAGGCAAGTAGAACTGATGTGATTAAAAATACATTGCGCCACCCAATCGCTTCAGCCAGCAGCAGTGTGGGTTGAGTCGAGGCTAACGCGCCAGATGTGCCACCAATTAACATCCACATGGCTAACTGCGCTTGTCGATCAGGCGCAAAGCAGCGTCTAAAGTAGGCGTAGGGCGCCATCAAACAGGCTGAAACGCCAGCACCAATCAATATACGACCCAGTGATAGGCCCCATAACGAAGCGCTAATTGCAACAATAAATGCGCCAATTGCCGCAGTAGCCAACAGTGCCGATTCAGTTCGCCGTGCACCATGCTTGTCGAGCCAACTGCCCACCAACCATTGCATACTCGCAAACGACAAAAAATAAGCTGAAGACAGCCACCCAAGCTCTGCTGCACTCAACCCTAAATCTTGTGCCAGTAGTGGCGCAATCGTGGCGTTGACCGAGCGTAAGGCGTACGATAAAAAATAACCAAATACGAACGATAAAAAGACAATCACAGCTGTTCGGCTGTTTAACGTTTTAGAGTGCAAGGGGGCGGTCTTCATTGTGCAACTGATCATACCCCTAAGTCGAGGTTGATGTCGTAGTCGTGAGTTGGAATAAAGTCGTGACTTAATTCCAACTCACTGGTTAAAAGTCGAAAATTTAGCGGCTTTTAGGTTTTTGGCAGCTGTTGCATACGCCGTATAGCACCATGGCGTGGCTTTCGATTTTGAAGCCGTTTTCATCTGCTACTTTGTGTTGCAGCGCTTCAATTTCTGGGTTGGTAAACTCAACAACTTTGCCGCAATGGGTGCACACCATGTGGTCATGGTGGTCGCCATCGTTCAATTCAAAAATGGCTTTACCGCTATCAAACTGACTGCGCGATAAAATGCCTGCCTGCTCAAACTGAGTGAGTACGCGGTAAACCGTTGCTAAACCAATGTCTATTTCTTCGCTAATTAATGCACGGTAGACGTCTTCGGCACTCAGGTGACGGTCGTCAGAACGCCTAAAAATATCGAGTACTTTAAGCCGGGGTAACGTTGCCTTGAGGCCGACACTTTTGAGGTCTGATTGGTCTGTTTCTAGTTTCACGATAAATTCCCCTGCGGTTTGCCGTCCGATGCCCTATGATAACGTCTTTAAGGCAAACAGAAATAGGGGTTGCCCGTGCGGTCATCAAGCTTAAATTCAATTGTACGTATCACGCTTTTAACAAGCGCAATAGCTATTTTATCGGGCTGCGCGTCAGACCGGTGGGGGTTCCCTTATAAAACGGGGGTTCAACAAGGCAATTGGGTGACCTCTGGTCAAGTGAAGCTGCTCGCCCCAGGCATGACCCCCGAACAGGTTCGATTTGCCTTAGGTTCACCCACGTTGACCAGTATTTTTCGGGCAAACCAGTGGGAATACCCTTATTTCTACAAATCACCGTCTGGTAAAACGCAAGAGCGCAATTTGACCGTTTACTTTGAGAATGGCGTTTTGACCAAGTGGAAAGGCGACGAGTTACCAGAGGTGCAGCCTTTCCAAATTGCCAAAGAAGAGGTGTATACCTCGCAACAACAAGCTAAAAAAGTTGAGCTTGAGCAAGAGCGTATGGGCACATTAAAAGAAGCGGGCATACTTGTTGCGCCAGGCATTTCGATTGAGCCAGCCTTTGGCGTATCGTCTGATCCCAGCGCTCAACCAGACGACCCAGACGCAACGCCTGCCCAGCTAAATTAAGGCCAAAGTCAAACCCGAACTTGACCTAAAACAAAACTCAAATTACTTAGAGAGCAAATACTGTGACACTCAAACTCGCCATTGCGGGCGCTAGCGGCAAAATGGGTCGCATGCTAATTGAAACAACGCTCAAATCAAAAGATTTGCAGTTAGTCGTGGCGCTTGAACACGTGGGCAACCCCAACTTAGGGCAAGATGCAGGCGCGGCATATGGTTTGCAAACGGGTGTAAATTTAACGGCTGATTTAGAGCAGCTTGCACAGGTTGATTGCCTAATTGACTTTACCCGCCCAGAAGGTTCGTTATTGCATTTGCAAGCTTGCGTAAAGCATGATGTACAAATGGTTTTGGGTACGACTGGTTTTGATGAAGCGGGGCGCGATGTCATTGCGCAAGCAGCTAAATCAATTGGTGTGGTGTTTGCGCCCAACATGAGTGTGGGCGTTAATGCCACGTTGAAGTTGCTTGATATGGCCGCGCGTATTTTGAATTCAGGCTATGACGTTGAAGTATTTGAAGCCCATCATCGTCATAAAGTTGATGCCCCTTCAGGTACAGCTTTAAAAATGGGTGAAACCATCGCAAACGCTTGGGGTAAACCGTTGAGTGAAGTGGCCACTTGGGCGCGTCACGGTGAAACCGGTGAGCGCGAAGCGGGCACAATTGGGTTTTCAGTGGTGCGCGGTGGTGACATTGTGGGTGACCACACTGTTTATTTTTGTGGAACCGGCGAGCGTATTGAAATTTCACACCGTTCAAGTAGCCGCGCGACCTATGCGGAGGGTGCATTGCGCGCTGCGCGGTTTTTACAGCCTAAACAAACCGGGTTGTTTGATATGCAAGCTGTGTTGGGTTTGGCTGCTTAAGTTTTGTAGATGTGACTACTTTATTCAAATAAGTTATCTGCAAGCTCAAGCTCGTTGTTAGCCGCTAAAACAATTGCCTTGCGTCTACTGCCCGGCAGGCGCACACCAGGGTCTATCATCATGGCCGAAATCAACGTTTCAACACGTTCGTTAAAAATGTCGGCACCGGCTAATGAACCCGGGTTTATTGCAAGAAATATATGACCTAGGTGTGGGCGATTACCCTCTTTTTCGAAAAAAGAATCGGCCTCAAATCCGAAAGATGCGCCCGTTAAAGCAACGCACAACAATTCAACAGTGAGAGCGAGCATTGAGCCCTTAACGCCTCCTGCAGGGGACATGGTGCCTTGCAGGACTGCCTTGGGGTCTGTGGTGGGTTTACCGCTGTGATCTAAACCCCAGCCGATTGGAATGTCACGCCCTTGTTGAGCCGCAACCATAATCTTGCCTCGCGCCACCTCTGACAGAGACATGTCAATACTGATCGGATCTTTTTCATGTCTTGGGAAAACAGCAGCAATGGGGTTGGTGCCAAATAACGCTCGTTTGCCACCCCAAGCGGGCATGGCCGCTGGCGAATTACTAAAGGCTAAACCAACTAGACCCGCTTGCGCGACGGCCTCAAGGTGCAAAGATGCCGCTCCAAAATGATGGCTACGCGTAACACCTGCAAAAGCTATCCCATACTCTTTTGCACGGGCGATGACTTCTGTAATGGCTAAATCACATGCAGGAAAAGCCAAGCCTTCGTCGGCATCAATAAGTACCCCAGCTCGATTATCTTTAATGATGATGGGTTTTGCTAAAGGGTTCACGCGACCACTCTCTAAATGTGATGCGTACTGTTTTAAGCGCGACAAGCCATGTGAGACTATGCCTTGTGCTTCTGCCATAACGAGCGCTTGAGCAGTGCTGTGTGCCATGGCGTGATTTGCGCCAGCACGCTCTAGAACTTCAGTTGCACGTTGAACAGCATTTTCGAAAGTATAAATTGTCATATGGTTTACCTTGATACATTTATTGATTAATTAGGTAATCTGTTACACGATCAGCCGTTACTTTGCTCACGCGCTGATTTGATTCGACGGTTAACCCTGCAATATGTGGGGTTAGTAAAACGTTGTGAATACCTGCTAGCGGGCTGTGGCTTCCCAATGGTTCAGTGACAAACACATCAAGTGCTGCACCAAAAACAGTTTTATTTTTTAAGGCAGTTGCCAATGCTTCTTCATTGACAATGCCACCACGTGCTGTATTGATTAACACGGCACTTGATTTCATTTGACTAATGAGGTCAGCATTAAAGAGGTCTTGTGTAGAGGGTATTAAGGGAACATGAAGGCTGATGACGTCGCTTTGTTCCACAAGAGATCCTAACGATCGTGATTCAACTCCCGTACGTTGCCAAATATTGTCTTGTGCTGTTATGGCTGGGTCAAACGCCACAACCTTCATTCCAAGACCTTGTGCTAATTTTGCTGTGAGTTGACCAATATTGCCAAAGCCAACCAAGCCCATTATTTTGCCTGAAATCTCATGGCCATTTGATAAGTCGGCTCTAGGCCAAAACCCCTTACCAATAGAGTCAGAAGACATAAAGGCACCACGTAATAGCAACATCATGGCTGTTATAACGTATTCAGCAACGGCTTGAGCATTAGCGCCCACAGCCGGCAATACTTTAATACTGCGTTTTTCGCATTCAATCAGATCAATGTTGTCAAGACCAACCCCTAAACGACCGACAGCTTTAAGGATGGGCGCACTAAGCAAAAGATCAGCTGAAACGTTTGTGCGATTTCGAACAATCAAGGCATCAGCGTCTATTAATAAATCCTTTAATTTTGCAGAATTATCAACCAAGCTTTCATCGTACATTACATCAAAATTTTGACGTAAGTAGTCGACAGCGGTGCCTTCCATAAACTCTGAAATGATGATTTTCATTACGATACATGGCCTTCTTTTAGAAGTTTATAAGCTTTATTGCTTTCAATTATAGACAAAAATAAGTGAGTCATATATATCAATCAGTTGACATATATGTATGATGACTTTATTCTTTATTAATAATAAAACTGTCACACCAAAAAGGCAGCATTCACTGATGGAGACAAAATGAAGAATTTAACAACAAAAAAAATCTTAAGTAAAACGAAATTGTTTGCTGCCACTGCGCTAGTTGGGGCGATCGGTTTTATGTCGCCTGCTCATTCAGCAGAGTTTCCTGACCGCAGCATAAATTACATTATTCCCTACGGCCCAGGTGGTGAGTCTGACGTTACAGCACGATTTCAAGAACCTTACTTTAAAGAATTTACTGGGCAAAGCGTTGCAATTCAGTACAAGCCAGGTGCGGGTGGTGCAGCGGGTTGGTCACAATTAAATAATATGCCAAATGATGGTTACACAATGATGGGTGTTAATTTGCCACATATCATTTTGCAACCTATGGATAAAAATGTGGGTTATAAAACCGATGACTTACAAAATATTTTTTGGTTTCATTACACGCCCGATGCATTGCTTGTTCCAGCTTCAAGTCCATTTAAAACACTTGATGATTTTGTAAAAGCAGCTAAAGCTAAACCCGCTAGTTTGACAGTGAGTGGTTCCGGTACCAAGTCAGGCAATGAGCTTGCAAAAGCGCGGTTTTCGGAAATGGCTGGCATAGAGATGGTTTACATTCCATTTAAAGGCACTGGCGCTTCTAATGTAGCGTTATTAGGCAGTCAAGTTGATGGCTCGTGGGGTTACACTACCGGTAAAGTTCAGCTCGGTGATCAAGTTAGATGCTTAGCTGTTGCAATGAACGCGCGTCACCCGGCTATACCTGATTGCCCAACTTTTATTGAGTTGGGCTACGACCTAGTAGGTGGTGTATATCGTGGGTTAGCTGTTCCAAAATCAACGCCACCAGACATTCAAGAAAAGTTAGTCAGTATCATCAAAAAAATAAATAGTGACCCAGCTTTCATCAAGAAAATGGAAGAGAACGGCTATTCATTAGTAGATGTTGGTCCAGCTGAAATGACAGCTTTTATGACTGGGTTGAAAAATGACCTAAAAAAATTAGCACCTTCTCTTGGTATTAAGGTTGACTAAAAATTGTCGCAAATGTTTATGTCTGGCTAGGGAACACTAGCCAGACATATTTTATTCTGACGTCTAGGGTAAGCATGTTTCATTTCCAGTTCTTTCTTGATATCTTTACACCCCTCAATTTAATAATTACTTTAGCTGGGGTCTGTGCGGGTATAGTGATTGGTGCCATGCCTGGCTTAACAGCAACCATGGCCGTCGCAGTATTAGTGCCATTTACATTTGCTGCACCACCCGCTACTGCGTTGATTGCCTTGGGATCAATCTACACGGGTGCAATTTATGGTGGTTCCTATGCAGCAATTTTGCTCAACACACCTGGTACACCTTCGGCCATTGCGACTACCTTTGATGGTTACCCGATGGCAAAAAAAGGTGATGGTGATTTAGCGTTAACGATTGCCTGTTTATCTTCTGTTATAGGGGGGTTAGTGGGTGCGTTATGCTTGATCTTGCTCGCGCCACCTTTAGCACATTTTGCCTTGAGTTTTGGCCCCGTCGAATATTTCTGGATGGCCATTTTTGGTTTAACCCTCATCGCTTCTTTATCAGACGGCAATCTATTTAAAGCGGCGATCGGTGGCTGTGTAGGTTTATTACTTTCAATGATTGGCTTGGCCGAAGTGGGTGGAGACGTGCGCTTTACGGGCGATTCATCCACCCTGCTGGGTGGTTTAGATGTTGTTTCAGCTCTGATTGGGTTGTATTGCATACCCGTAATAATCGATCTTGTTGCATCGCCTACATCACATATGAAAATTAGCACGCGTGTTTCAAGTTTCAGGCTAAAAGAAGGCTTAGCAAAATGTTGGGTAGATCGATTTAATGTTTTACGAAGTTCTTTCATCGGCACTGGCGTCGGTATCTTGCCAGGAGCGGGTGGTTCAATCGCATCGCTTGTGGCCTATTCAGAGGCGCGTCGCTCTTCGAAAACCCCAGAAAATTTTGGTAAAGGTGACCCAAGTGGTGTTATTGCAACAGAATCAGCTAATAACGCAACTGTGGGTGGTGGTTTTATACCCACACTCGTTTTAGGCATTCCAGGCACCCCACCTGATGCAGTTATTTTGGGTGCGTTGTTGGTGCAAGGTATACGTGTTGGGCCTCAGCTTTTTACAGAGCAAAGTGAAATCGTATTTACATTTATGTACGGTTTAATTTTAGCGACACTTTTGATGTTGCCTGTAGGCTTACTATTTGGGCGGTATGCATTTCGATTATTAATCGCAACACCCAAGGCGTTGCTTGTACCGATTGTCGCTTTTTTAACTGTACTAGGTGGATATGCAGTGAACAACAGTGCAAAAGACATTGTCATCATGGTGGTTTTGGGGGGAATAGGTTGGGTGTTGGCTCGTTTTGGTTTCAAACAGTCGCCAATTGTGTTGGGTCTAATTCTAGGTGTCATAGCAGAAGCAGGTTTTGTACAAGGTTATTTAATTGGTAAGGCACGCGGCAATGTTTTGGCAGAGTTTTTCACTCGCCCCATCAGCATGGTTGTTGTCGCTTTCATTTTGTTAACCCTGTTTTACCCTTTCATACGCCAACAATTTGGTAAGTTAAAAAGTACAACAAAATGAAATCACAAAAAAATGTTTATTCTAGAGATGTTTATGGCCTAGCCTTTTGTATGTTTTTTTTAATTTTAGGTGTTGCCATTTGGTGGGTTTCGATGACTTATTCAGATCTGGGTGCCGTTTTCCCAAGAACGATCGCAACACTTTTGATATTACTATCAGCCATATATATTGTTCGAGTTATTGTTTGGCCTAAAGAGATTGAATACGATTTTGATGGTTCAAATATTCGTCGTATCTTGCTCTTTTTGACGTTAGTAATTTGGGCCTTTACGTTAGAAGTATTTGGCTTTCTTACAACAAGCATCGTGGGATTCATTTTGATTTTGCTGATTTCAAACTATGATAAATGGACATTTAAAAGAGCGCTTGGCTTAGTTCTAAGTGGTTTATCTGTTTTGATTGCGTTGTATATCGTATTTAAGGTAGTGCTAAACGTGCCGTTGCCTAAAGGTATGTTCTTGTAAGTTTGATTGGCTCACCTATAAAGCTTTATTTGCATCATCAGATGCCATGGCGATCTCGATCATAAACATCTGGTCTGTATTCGCATTTAGAAGTTTGTGCAAACGAATAGCGAAGTTCAATGGGTTGATTGTCTATGGTGTAAGCAATACGCACGATTTGCAGTAGAGGTGTACCCAGCTTAATTTTCAGTCGACGCGCTTGAATTGCCGTAGCCAATACGGCCCTTACGCGCTCTTCAGCTCGCATGACAGTAAAGCCAAAATCGTCTTGGTACATTTGATAAAGTGTTGTTTGTCTGACCTGTAAGCTTGCCTCACTTAGGTTGAAAAATAATGCTTGCGGCAAATATATTTCATCAAGCGAAACCACTTCATTGCGAAGCGATAGGCGATTAGTTAATTGCCAAAGTGGTGCACCTGTTTTTATTTGGAGTGACTCGGCTGCATAATCATCTGCTTTAGTAGTCTGAAATTTTAGGAACTCAACTGCGGGATATTCTTTGTGACCGTCTTGCCCCATTAAATGAAAAAAGAAAAATAAATAACGGTCGTGGCTATGGCGTGCCACAAACGTACCTCGACCTTGGTGCCGAATCAGCATACCGGAAGACGTGAGCTCATCTACTGCTTTGCGAAGTGTGCCAATACTAATACCGAAATGTTCGCATAGTTTTTTTTCAGGGGGAATTGCATCGCCAGCTTGCCATTCGCCAGAACGAATTGCCTCAAGAATTTTTGTGCGCACTTGCAAATAAAGAGATGTTTGTGACCACCCACCATTGAGGACTGTTTGATCTATAGCCTTGCGCTTAATAGCGACATTTTTTTCTGTTGTCATAGTCAAATTTTAACCCTTAACGATAAGTACGTATCTGGCATTACACAATTTTAATCTATGAATAATTATAAAACAGTATTCATATATATGATATAGTTGATGGAGTATTAAAAAAATGGTTAAATTTAAATAAAGCATTTATTTCATCAGAACACAGGAGAAACCAGCATGATTCATTTCGTCGTGCACGAAGAAGGCGACTCAGTAGGTACGGTCGTCGTCGAAGGAATTAAAACAGGTCAAAATTTGACTGGTTGGATAATGGAACAAGACAAAATGGTGTCTTTGCCAACGCTAAGTGATATACCTATTGGCCACAAAATTGCATTAGTTGATCTTAAAAAAGATGACACAGTCATTAAATATGGCGTTGATATTGGCAAGGTTATTCACCCCATTAAAGGTGGTGAGCATTTGCACGTGCACAATGTAAAAACTAAGCGCTGGTAATCACACCGAATCGATCGTTAACGAAGGAACTACTTAAAATGATCAATAAAGACACTACATTTATGGGGTATCGGCGTGCCAACGGGCGTGTCGGTGTTCGCAACCACGTTATCATTTTGCCTGTTGATGATATCTCAAACGCAGCGTGTGAAGCGGTTGCTAATAATATCAAGGGCACGATGGCTTTACCACACCCTTACGGCCGCTTACAATTTGGCGCCGACCTTGATTTGCACTTTCGTACGCTGATTGGTACCGGTTGTAACCCAAACGTGGCAGCAGTTATCGTTATTGGTATTGAAGAGGGCTGGACCAAAAAAATAGTTGATGGTATTGCAGCGTCAGGCAAACCAGTAATGGGTTACTCAATCGAAATGCACGGCGACCACGAAACCATCATGAACGCATCACGTGGTGCTCGTGAATTGGTACAAGCTGCGTCAGAAATACAAAGAGAAGAATGTAATATCGCTGAGCTATGGGTTTCTACAAAATGCGGTGAATCTGATACAACGTCGGGTTGTGGTGCTAACCCAACTGTAGGCAATGCATTTGATAAGCTTTACGAAATGGGTAATACCTTGTGTTTTGGTGAAACGACAGAATTAACCGGTGGCGAGCAGATCGTTGCTGCACGTTGCCGCACACCAGAAATTCGTGAGCAATTCATGACCGTTTTTAATCGCTATCAAGAAGTGATTGACCGTCATAAAACATCAGACTTGTCAGATTCTCAACCTACCAAGGGCAATATTGCTGGAGGTTTAACCACCATTGAAGAAAAAGCTTTAGGTAACATTCAAAAAATTGGCAAAAAATGTTTAGTTGATGGTGTGCTTGACAAGGCTGAAACACCAACTGGTCCAGGCCTTTGGTTTATGGATTCATCATCAGCCGCAGCTGAAATGGTTACTCTCTGTGCTGCCTCTGGTTATGCCGTTCATTTTTTCCCCACCGGTCAAGGTAACGTAGTGGGCAATCCAATTGTTCCTGTTATCAAAATTTGTGCGAACCCCCGTACCGTTCGTACCATGGGTGAGCACGTTGACGTTGACACATCAGGCTTGTTACAACGTGACCTTAATATGGACGGTGCAGGCGATAAATTGCTTGAAATGATGATGCGTACAGCAAACGGTCGATTGACTGCTGCTGAAGCTTTGGGCCATCGTGAATTTGTACTGACTCGTTTGTACGAAAGCGCTTAAATTAATTGATTCTAAAAACTCAGTATTTTTAAAATCATTAGATTTTGAAGTACTGAGTATTTAAGGTTATTTTTTTAATCTTTTTATTTGGTTTTGATGTTGAATTACGAACAATTAATTCAACATTTGTTTTGATCTTTCCAGGTAAGTTGTCGACCCCATTTATTTGTGAATGTAAATGGTTCGCAGCTTGAGCCCACATACCGATTGAATCGATATGTATAGTTGTTAAGCTGGGTTCTAAATGCCTAGATATTTCTAGATCATCAAAGCCAATAATAGAAAGATGTTTTGGTACGTTAATACCTTGTTTCTGAGCTTCAAGCAAGGCGCCTAGAGCTAGCACATCATTACCGCAAATAATTGCAGTTATTTCTGGGTTGTTTTCTAGCAGTTTAGTAAGTCCTAATCGAGCATTATTTATTTCGTACAGACATTCAACAATTGATTCAGAGCCAAGATAAATTTTATTTTTCTTTAAAAGCTCAACGGTACCTAGTAAGCGACCTTTAGCACGATCGTTGCCGTTAGTAATACCAGCTAAAACGCCAAAAAACTTGTGACCTTGGTCTAAAAGATATTGAACTCCTATTTTTACAGCTTCTCGATTATCGAAACCCGATGCGTAACCGCCTAATGGTGGTGATAAAGAACCTATATGTATATATGGCATGTTTCTTGTTTTTAAAAGCTTTAGTGCATCTCGATTTTGACTTGTACCAAATAAAGCAATACCTTCAACACCTTTGTTCAAAAAATTTTTAATTTGTGTAGCTTCGATTTCAGCATCGTAATTGCTACAAGCGACTAAAAGTTGATGGCCCGATTGATTTAATTGTCTTTGAAATTCGCCCAGCCCATGAGCAAAAATTGCATTATCAAGTGTTGGAACAATTGCACCAATCGTTCCAGATTTTTTAAGCATTAAAGATCTTGCTCCAGCATTCGGTATGTAGCCTAATTTTTTTATAACATTCTGAATTTTTAGACGCAACACAGTACTAACGGTGTCTGGGTTATTGATAGCTCTTGAGACTGTAGCTGTTGAAACATTTGCAGCAGATGCAACATCAGTAATAGTGGCTGTTTGTAATTTTTTTTTCATGGTGTTGTAAGGGAAAGTCCTGATTAACTTGTGCAAATTAAATAAATTTTTTTGAAATTTAAGGGTTAAAATGTAAGCGCTTACAGAAATATTACACTTTATAGAATAAAAAGTAACCATTCCAATATTTATAAGAAATAATAAAGGAATTAAAATTATTATAAAAATTCTTTACCCCTTCTTTTTTTGTTTAATGTTGCTGCTAGTTTGGTTTGCTTTAACCGAGTGGACAGGTGCAATTTCTAGTTCAAGATTTCCATCCCCAAGTGATACGTGGTATTCATTTACGGTTATTGCATTACACGGTTACGGAAATGGCAAACTTTGGCAACATGTACTTCAAAGTGTAGCTTTGGTAACAATGGGTTTTGTTGTTTCATCATCAGTTGGCATACTGCTAGGTATTTTGATGGGTGCTAATAGAAAAATAGAAGCCTTTGTAAACCCTGTTTTTTTATTGCTGCGTCCAATACCGCCATTGGCCT
>Ga0335398_10000022_pt1 | contig 194719 bp, 121 predicted proteins | sample BON03_FD_205742 | JGI IMG/M metagenome (GOLD analysis project Ga0335398, IMG submission 205742) | Freshwater microbial communities from Lake Bonney liftoff mats and glacier meltwater in Antarctica - BON-03 (spades assembly) (version 2) | ecosystem: Environmental > Aquatic > Freshwater > Ice >...
TCCGCGTGGCCAGCATCCCCGGCCAGACAGGCGACAGTTCGCAGGGCGTATTCCGCTGTTTTTGAAAGCATATCGGTTCCTTGCCGTGGGAAATCCTAGATACTGCACCTTGACGTATAGTATTCAGGCGATACCCTTGGTGACAGGCGAAAGTGATCAATCTGTTGAAATGGGCGCGCCGATCATTTTCATCACAGCTTGGTCTGAAGTTTTTCGTTTGGGCAAGATAACCAGTTTTAAGCCGTTTCGGGAGCCTGCCATGCGAGTCCCTTTTCTTCTGCGGCTGACAATGGCTGCGACGCTGTTGCCTGTGCTTCAGGTGTTCGATGGTGCTGTCATTCTTGCCGATGAAGAGTTCGATCGCGATCCGATTCAGTACAGCCAGGCGGTTCCCAAGAATCGCGTTTCTGAAGTGCAGGATCGTATTGATCGGGGAGAACTGACGCTTGAGCATTCTCCGGAGCACGGGTTCCTGCCGGCTCTGCTGAAGGCGCTTGAGGTGCCTGTCGAATCTCAGACGCTCGTGTTTTCAAAAACCAGTTTGCAGTTGCGACGCATCTCACCGCGGACTCCTCGGGCGATTTATTTTAACGATGACGTCTATGTCGGCTTTTGTCAGTCGGGCGATGTGCTCGAGCTATCTGCCGTGGATCCTCAGCTCGGGACGGTGTTTTATTCACTGGATCAGCACAAGGCCGAGGTTCCTCATCTGGAGCGGCGGACGGACAATTGCCTTGTGTGCCATAGTTCGTCTCGCACGGAAGGCGTTCCCGGGCATCTGGTTCGATCGCTTTATGTCGACGCCGGCGGGCAGCCACTGCTGTCAGCGGGCAGCCGGATGGTGGATCATACAACGCCGATTGAGCATCGCTGGGGCGGATGGTACGTCACGGGGACTCATGGAGCACAAAAGCACATGGGCAATCTTGTCATTCGAGGTCGTGATGTGCAGGAACCGGTGGATAATTCGGAAGGTCAGAATGTTGTCGATCTGCAATACAGGATTAATCCGGATCGCTACCTGACGCCTCACAGTGATATTGTGGCATTGATGATTCTGGAACATCAAGCATTGGTTCACAACCGCATTACGAAGGCGACGTTTGATACTCGCCAGGCATTGGCTTACGACGAAATGCTGAACAAAACATTGGAAAATCCTGTGGGGACTCAGCTGGAAAGCACAACTCGCCGCATTAAAAGCACGGGCGACCGACTTGTCGACGCCCTGCTGCTGGTGAATGAAGCGAAGCTCACAGAACCGTTGGTCGGCACATCCGGCTACGCAGCCGCGTTCTCTCAAACCGGCCCGCGGGACCGCCACGGAAGATCGCTGCGTGATCTGGATATGACGACGCGAATGTTTAAGTATCCGTGCAGTTACCTGATCTATTCCGACGCCTTCAACGGTCTGCCGGAACTGTCGCGAGTTTACGTGATGCAGCGCTTGTGGGAAATTCTTTCCGGGGTCGAGACGTCTGAAAAGTATTCGCATCTGTCAGCGGCGGATCGCCAGGCCATCATTGAAATTCTCCGCGACACAAAATCCGATCTGCCAGATTACTGGGATTGAAAATCTCGCTGTGCACGATGGATGTTTCCCGGCTGCTTGAGTTCCGCAGACAGCCTGCGAACACGATTCGGCAGGAACCACCGAATCCGCGTGCGATAATGCCTGCCGCGTGATCGCTCTTGTGGCTGTGAATCCTTTCCGGCTGTAACGACTTTGCTGACTTGCAGAATCGACTCATTGTCGATGCGGCTTATACCGATTATTTGGTTCGGGGGAATTGTGCGACGGTTGACTTCCGGGGGGATTCAATTGCGTCGCACGGCATTTCTTGTGCACTCAGTCGCAACCTGAATCGCAGCCTGGCCATAACTGACCTGGCTGTTGAGCGGTCTCGCCTGTGCGTACAAGTGCGGGATTCTTGGAGGCAGCATGCAAATCAGAACAGTGCTGGAAGGGATCGGCAACGATCTGTCGAGTCTGACTGGCCGTCGCCGTTCGCTGGCTGAGTATTGTCCACTGACTCCGATGCCGATCCAGTTGCTCCGGCCGCTGACGGCCTTGCTGCTCTGCACGCTGGTTCTTGCGACGGACAATTCTGTACGAGCCGATCAGTTGCAGGACCTGGCCAAAAAAGCCGGTATGAAGATTCTTTCCGATGGTGAGTCGTCGGGTGACTCGCAGAAAAAGACAGTCGCCTCGCTGCCCTTCAATCAGATGACGGCTCCGAACAGACAGCGGGCTCAGAAAATTGTTGAAAGCTGTAATCAGTATCGACGACTGCCGACGCTGCAATACTCCATTGATGCGCCCATCTATCGCTATCTGCTGCAACATCCGGACGTCGCGGTCAGCACATGGCGAGTCATGGGGATTTCAAGATTCGAAATGTGGCAGACGGGTCCGATGGAGTACGAAGCGAAAGCCGTTGATGGCACTGAAGGCGTCGCCGATATTCTGTATCAGGATGCTAATCAGATGCTCTTCGTCTGCGAAGGCAACTATCACAACCTCCTGTTGCTTCGCCCACTGGAAGCTTCAGCTCTGATCTGGTTCCGTGCGGTCTATGCACCTGGAGCCGATGGGACTCATGTTGTCACTCAGAGGGCTGATGTGTTTGTAAGGTTCCCTTCAGCCGGTTTGTCGACTGTGGCAAAAATGCTGACGCCGGTGACGAACAGTATGATGGATCGAAATCTGTTTGAAATTTCGCTGTACAGCAGCATGATGTCACGAGCTGTCCGGGATGAGCCCGAATGGGTGATTCAGGTGGCCGACCAGATGGAAGGCGTGCTGCCCCAACGAAAAAATGAACTGATGGATGTGGCTCGGTTGCTGCGAAAAACCTCTGTTAACGGTCTGTCGCGCAACGAACGAGTGAATTCGGTGGATCGTAGTGTGATTATGTCGCCGCAGCTGCTGTTCTTCGACCCACCGAAATCCGGCACGACCATTGTAACGCCCGAGCCTGTGTCGGCCGGCGTACCCGTTAAGACTGCAGAGCTGACTTCGGGTGGACGTGCTGCGACGGTCAGAACAGCGTCGGCTCCGGCGGAAATCATCCCAGCGGCGAAGGCCGCGCAGTCGACGAAAACAGAATCAAAGAAGTCGCAGTCCGGTGATGAGTTCGCTCTGCAACCCGTGGTGCCCTCGGTTGAATCGGCGGCAACCGATCCAGCCGGGCGTGGCGCCCCTTCAGTGCAGGAACCAAAGTGAGTTTCTGCTCAGTAACGATTGAGCCCTTCGCAGCTGGCCGCACCCAGCGCGGGCTCATCGTTCCTGAGCACCTCAATCGCACGACTTCATCAGCAGCGTGCGAGCTTCTGCGGCGAGGAACAGAGAACCGGTGACGCAGATCAGGCCGCCACTGCCGGCCAGTTTGCGAGCCTCCTTGAGCGCCGCCCCGGGATCGCTGGCCTGATACAGGAGAACGCTGCGTGTGGTGTCGGGGTTCAACGTCTGCGAAATCGCCATCAGCTCTTCCGGAGGAACGCTGCGCGGGTTGCCCAAAAATCGTGTGAAGACGACATCATCAAAGTGCGGTAGAATGATCTGCTGCATTCCATGAACGTCCTTGTCGGCCGACGCAGCAAAGATGAGGACTCGACGACGGTTCTTCCATTCGGCAGCCTGCAGCACATTGGCCACAGCATGCATGGAATCGGGATTGTGAGCCGCATCCAGCACGATCGTCGGATCACCCTCAATGACCTCAAATCGCAGCGGCCAGTATGTGGTACGAATCCCTTTGGAAATGGCAGCCGCGGTGATCGACGGATAGCCCTGACCGCTCAGCAGTTCACAAGCCATCACAGCGAGGCTTGCATTATGAGCCTGGTGCTCGCCCAGCAGTGGAACGACGATGTCCACATAATTGCGAGTGGGAGTCAACACGAGAATCTTCTGGGACCGTCGACGATCGCCGGACGACGCTGAGTCCTGATCTGCGTGCCATGCGAATTCATGTCCGCAGACGAATCGTTGACAGCTGAGTTCTCGCGCACGCGCCGCGACAACAAGATCCGCATCCCCGGGCAGTTGCCCCTGAACAACAGGCACACCGGCTTTCAGAATGCCAGCTTTTTCGAAGGCGATTTTGGAAATCGTGTCGCCCAGAATCTGAGTGTGATCCAGACCAATACTGGTAATCACTGTCACTCGCGGCTGGCAAACGTTGGTGCAGTCGAGCCTTCCGCCAAGCCCTGTTTCCAGAACGGCGACTTCCACGTTTTCTTCATCAAACAGCATCCAGCCCAGCAAAGTGGTGACTTCAAAAAACGTCGGGATGCGATCGCTGACGTCCATTTCTGCTTCCTGCAGAATGTCGTACAGCCTGGCCACAAGCCGCGTCAGTTGTTCCGGGCGAGGCATATGCCCGCAGACTCTCATGCGTTCTTCAAATTGTTCAATATGCGGCGATGTAAACAGCCCACTGCGAATGCCGGCGGCCTGCAGCACCGAATCGATCATCGCAGCGGTCGAGCCCTTGCCTTTGGTGCCGGCAATATGCACGGCCGGGATGCGTTCATGCGGTGAGCCGATGCGTTTGAGCAAACGCTCCACCCGTCCCAGTCGAAACGGGTTGGTCTGGCCCGACGGTCGCATGCGTTCGTAGTCGATGCGGTCGTAAAGCCACGAAATGGCGTCATCGTAAGTTTCAATTCTGGTGGGCAAAGGTTTGTCCATCTGCAGATTCGGTGTGAAGGGTTATTGAAGAGTTCTGGAACACTGATCAGACGCTTTCAAATTTGATATTTCAAATCTCAAATCTCAAATCACGGCACGATCGTCTGGTATTCGGTTCACAAACTGTACCAGCCGCACAACGCTGTGATCTGCTGCAGTTTGGCCAGCTGAGAAATGCGCTGACGCGAAGATTTCAGCCCGAGTGCCGGAGAATATCCAAAGTTGTGATCCAAAGTTGCCAGAGCCGCCTGAACATCACGCAAAGCCAGCACGCTGCGTCCTTCCCGGGCGGCTCGCAGGCGAGCGACCCAAAGCGTGGCTGGATACATCAGTGCCAGCGATCGAAAACCGTCAATCACCGGCATATCGTAGTACGCTCGCCCACAAAAATGAATTCCCTGCACCTTGACTCGAAAATACCGAGTCAACAGTTCATTAAATTCCGCACTGCGTCCGTCAAATGGCTGCTCCAGCTGTGCGAAGCGAGGGGATATCAGGTTTTGCAGATCTGCGGGTTGTCCAAAAGCAACGTTGACGGAAATGGGATCAGCAAGCCGCGGAACTCGACCACGTCCCACGGTAAAACGAACACCTTCCGCCAGCAGGGTCATTCGGCCCAGCAATCCCTGTCGCGCCGTGGCTTCCGTGTCGTGTCGCAACAGTTGAGCAATCATCTGGCGGAACATGAGTTTTCCGAGCTTCGACGGTTCCACAATTGGCAGCTCATTGTCAGGCTGCGCGCGAGCGGCCGCGGAATGCAGCAGATTCAGGAGCTCACCCAGCCGATCGCCACGCAGCACATCGGCCTGCGCTTGTTCAGCAAGCTCCAGCCATGACAAAATTCGCATCAGACGAGTCGCAAAATCGACCTGCGAATCCGAAAGCCCGCGTTCCAGATACGCCTGAACTCGTACAAAGTCTGACCAGTCGAGTTTCTGCCCAGCGAAAAATTCAGGCGTCTCGGGCGCCTTGTAACTTGCCGGAACGATTTGCTTTGCCAGACTTTCGACAAAGGTACGCTGCTGAGCCACAGGCTGACCCAAATTCTGCACAACCGACGGACAACTGAAACGCAGACTCGTTGTCACGGAATTTCCTGCCGGATGAATGGCATACGGATACACCTGACAGGCCAGCGGTTTGGCGGGCTCACCATGTTTCGCATGAATTCGGCACAAGCCTTTTTCATTCAAAAACACGCAGGCCCCATCGTCCTGATGATTCAGTCGCCACGCTTTTCCAAACGGGACCACCAGCGGTCGATCGGCAGGAACGCCATCCGCTGGCGTCCATTTTTGTTTTTCGATGCGACGTTTCTCGTCTTCGGTGATCGCAATCTGATGCTCTCGGCAGCAACCTCCACAATTGTGGCAGCTCCAGTTCTGCAGGACGGGCAGCATGACACCAGAATGAGACATCAGAATCCTCAAAACCATTCGTCCTATGAACGACAGCCGCAAGGTCGCCGGGCTTGCCGCTGTCTTAACAGGCTCTAACAAAACTGGGACATGCACCCTATTCCGGAGCCGGTCCCAATTTTGTTAGGCGTTCGAAGGAATGAGTGTATGGGGAGCAACCCGGCGCGTCGAACCGGGTGCCCTGACAGAAAACGGCCGGGGTGCCGTGGAAATCACATGAGACTTAGAAATTATCCGCAGGCGGGTTCGAGCTGGGCTGGTGCAGCTCTTTTTGCCCGGATGGCTTTCAGTTCAAGTTCGAATAAACACTTTCCGGTATCCACCCATCGACCGACTTCGGCTACGAAAAAGCACCTGTTTCCACGACGAAAAATCCTTAACGGCGTTGCCGAGTGGAGTGGCTCGGGGCGGTTCTTGCGTCTTTGCTCTACTTCTTTACGACCCAGATGTTGCGGTAAACGACAGGGTTACCGTGGCCCTGGAGGTAGATCACGTCCGGGCCGGCCGCTTCAGGATTCTTTCCCGGAGTGCCATGAGTCAGTTCAAGATCGTTATGAATCACGATTCCGTTATGGCGGATGTTGACTCGCGCGTTCTTGATTTTCTCGTCGTTCTCAAACACGGCCGCCTTGAAATCCATGTCATAAGTCTGCCATGTCAGCGGAGGAAAGCAGGCATTCACTTTGGGTTTGGCGATGGAATAGATCCCGCCGCACTCGTTGTTTTCGCCTTCGAGACCGAAGGAATCCAGCACCTGGCATTCATATCGCCCCTGGACATACACGCCGCTGTTACCGCGTTCCTGGCCTCGAGCCGCCGGCCGGAAAGGCGTGCGAAACTCAATGTGCAGCGTATGGTCATCGAATTTTTCGACGGTTTCGCAGTCCGCTGCCAGCAGGTCCTTCATCGTGATCTTGCCGCCTTTGAAATGTTCGGCAGTCGTCCCGTCGAATAGAACCAGTGCCCCGGCCGGTGGTTTGGCGTCCAAAGTGGGGCTCTTGCGTTCCACCTTCTTCAGAGTTCCGCGGGCTTCGCCGGTTTCGGAATAAAGCAGCGCTTCGCCATTCTTCAGGACCGCATAACCATGCCCGGCAGCAGTGACTTTCGTTTCGCCGTCCGCTGTTGCTCCGGTCGCTCGGAACTTTTCGTCGCCGACCCAGCCATCGCCCGGAAGTCCGCCCGGATAAGCGACTGCATCAAACTTCTGATCGCCCAGAGCAATCACCTGCAGGCCCAGTTTCAGGGCCTGACCATCGTGTTTGACTTCTCCGACGTACTCCCCCTGAATCGCATAGTCAGGACCAGCATCTTCCACTGTGACATAGGTGTCGCCCGCCATTGCCACTGACGAAAAGAACAGAACGGTTGTCAGAAAACTTTTTACTATCGCTCGCATACTTACTCCAGTAGGACAGGAACCGGGATTCAATGCGATCGCAACCAACAAAAGGCTGCGGATTCATAAGTGTATCGCGTGGGAGACTTGGTTCACTGACTCAGATTGTGGCCCGTGAGGCAGTGCGTTGCAATCCAGTGGCTGACCTAAAGTCGTTCGTCAGCGGCCGCTGAATTTCGGTTGGCGCTTTTCAGAAAACGCGGCAAGGCCTTCCTGAGCATCCTGCAGTTCCAGACAGCGGATGTACGCGTCCGTATCGACTCGATGCGCCACCTTGGGCTGCGAACCTTCGTCGACGTGAACGATTCGCTTGGTTTCACGGAGTGCCGTCGCCGGCATCTGCAACATTCGTTCGGCAATCTGTCGACCACGACTCATCAGGCCAGTGCCGGAAACGATCTCGTTGATCAGGCCCCATTCGAGCGCTCTGGAGGACGGAATGGCATCGCCCATCAGGCACAATTCCAGAGCACGTGACTTTCCGACGAGCGCCGTGAGCTGCGCGATTCCGTAACCAGGCGGCCAGCCCAGTTTAATCTCCGGCATCGCGAAACGTGCGGAATGCGTGCCGATGCGCAGGTCGGCCGAGTACGCTGCGACGCATCCCCCGCCAAACGCGTCGCCGTTCACGAGTGCAATCATTGGCTGTGGAAGTCGTTCAAACGCCAGATACATTTCGGCCTGCCGCAGGCTCAGATCCCTTGCGGCGGCTAAAGGCAGCGACTTCAACTCTTTGACATCATCGCCCGCGCAAAATGCAACGCCGGACCCGGTGAGCAGGACCACTCGCACGTCTTCCGGATGGCCGAGCAGCCACGCGACCAGCTTTTCCAGTTCTTCGGTCATCTGCACATTGACAGCGTTCAGGGCTCGTGGACGATTCAACGTCACCGTGGCGATGCGATTGGATACGCTGACCAGCAGCGTTTGAAAGGTGGGCATCGCTCCCGTGTTGGCGGCAAGATTCATGACTCGCGATTCTTCCTTCGGCGATTTTTCACTCGACAGTTTTTCACTCGACAGTTTTTCAAGGTTTTCAATGAGACGGCTTAACAGCACGACAGAGCGAACATGAGTCCCCCGGCCGATTTGTCGATCGCCGGCCCACGCTTCGACGTCAAACGCGACTCGCCGCCCGTCGACTGCCGTGACTTTCGCAATTCCGCGTACCGTCGCCCCCAGCGGAGCACCGCCGATGTGTTGAATATTCACATCGGTGCCAACGGATTCTTCACCCGGTTCGAGAAACTCGCGCAGAGCTTCACGCGCCGCGCGTTCCATTAGCAGAATCATGTTGGGCGTCGAAAACACGGTCGCTCGGGAATCACCGCCAAGAGTGATGATCATCGACGCATCAATAGTCCAGCTCAGGCTGCCCGTGGTTCCGATATTCAGTGCGGATTTCATGAAAATTGATGTTCCACAGTAAAGAAAATCAAGCCCCCGCGTCGTGATGAGAACGCAGACCAAAAAACCGGTCGGCTGTCTCCCGACGTCGGTCTGCAGTTTCGCAACAGCGAGGAAAGTTGCGTCTGTTTTTTCGCCCGGCGTAATATCATAATCTCCACCATGGCACTCCGCCCAATGTGAGTCGATTTGCGATTATAGTAGCCATCACTCTCCGAGTGATGAATGCCAACGGGCGCACTTTGCGGCCTTCGTCACTCGGAGAGTGACGTCTACTTTGTCAAATCGAGTGCAATTGGCAGTCCGCCGACAGCAGGGAGACGCGAGAAGCTGAGTTTTTCCACACGCAAAAATGATCAGAGCGGCAGAAAGTTTTCCGCGGCCAGCGTCAGTTCAGTGAGTCGTTCGATCACGTCCGCGGGTGCTGCCGCTTTATCCTGAGTGGCGGCGCGACGACGGAGCCAGGTGACCGGACTGAGCAAAACAGTGGCACCATCCAGAGCTTCCAGCATCAGCCGTTCATGAAAATTTAACAGACGAAGTGTGGCATACGCTTCAATCCCCTCCCGCACACCGATCGTGTCAGCTGCGTACCAGCTGCGAAGCAGGCGGGAGAGATCAAGAGTCACATGATCGGATGCCATCGCGGTCAAATCGATCAGGCCGGTAACATCGTCGCCCGTGAATAAAACGTGAGGCCGCCAGAGGTCTCGAATGACTGGCTGCAAGGGAAACATCTGCCCGGATAACCGCTCAAGGCGCGGAAGCACCCACGGCAGCCAGCGGTCCAGCGCCTCGCAAACACGCAGAGCGAGCACGCTGAATTGACGGTCCGGGTCCCGCTGAAACGTCGAACGATAGTGAATCACCAGGCCGGCGGAAAGTTCCTGTGCGATCTGCAAACGCCGCTGAAGTCCGGGTGAACGCTGGATGCGAGTCAAGAACCATTCATTGGCCGGCAGCAGGGTTGCGCATTTTGCTGCGGCCAGATGAAATTCATGCAGCGCGCGAACTGCCGCAAGTAATCGAGATGGCGTCGGAGTTCCCGTGACGGGCGAACCCGAAAGCCAGGGCTCTGCCTGCCACAAGTATTGATCCCTTTGCACAGTGGTCGCTGAAATTGGCGTCGTGCGCGACTCTGCCGGACCGCAGGGTGGGGCCACATCGCAGTCATGGGCCATCCATGAGCTGCCAGAGTGCTCCCTTGGAACAGCGATCGTGTTGATTCCAGTGGCCTGAATTCTGTGCAGCAGATGATGAAGCAGCCGCAGACGGTCCTCGGGGATTGACGACTCTTTGGGCGTGCGGCGAACGGCAAAGACTTCTGCCTGAGCAGTGAAAACCTGGTACACCGCGGCACCGCTGAATCCTCCGCTGACGCGATGAATGCGTTGCGGCTCGATCCCAAACACTCGTGCGACCTGAGCGACAGAAGTTTCCGGTTCCGGCGTGAGCAGCGTCATGCAGATTCAAATCTACTTCTGCTGAGCGAGCAGTTTCTTCAGGAGCGGATTGATGTCTTTTTCGTAGGTGAAGGCTTCTTCTTCGCCGTCATCCAGCATGCTGTCGTCAAATCGCTGAGCCAGCTTGCCCTGCGCGTCATACACATAAACGGCTGGAATAGAAGACAGCTCCAGCGTCTGAAACACTTTGTCGGATTCTGATGTGCAGAGAAAGTTTGTGAACGCTGCGTTTTCCTTTTTCAGGAACTCTTCAACTCGCGGTCGATAGTAATCAGCCCCTTTGTTCTTGATGCCAACATAGTCCACGTTGAAGCTGATGCAGACGATCTGGTCTTTGTGAGCGTCATGGATCTTGACCAGATTCGGGAACTCAGTCATGCACGGCAGACAGGACGTCGACCAGATGTCGATCACCACGATCTTGCCCTTGTGTGACTTCACCAGCGTTTCGACATCATTCCAAGTTCCCGCGGTCAGCATAACCTCGGACGACGCCGTCGCTGTGTTCTCTGCGGGCGCCTTTTTGTCGTCGGCCAACAACGGAGTCAAGGCCATGGCGAAAATAAACAGCAGACCGGTGAAATTCAGGAAAAGTGACTTCATCGCAAACCCTTTTTGATTCAGGCCGTTGGAAACCATTGGCTGCCAGGCCGTAAAGTCGAACAAAAAAACTGCAGCCGCCGGAGTCAGCCATCGAGCACTCTCAACGTGACACCCACTTTACCACCATCAACCCCCACGATGTAAGGCCGGCTGTTTTGAGAATCCCCAAATCCCATCGACGAGCCGCGTTCGTCCGACGCGTCACAAACCCGTTTCTTCCAAACTCAAAACGCCTTCCGACCGGCGTTGATTCAATCGTAACCCGACGCGTCAGCGAGGGATTTGTTGGCACCCCGCCGAAACGCCACAAGTCAATCCCTCACTTACGTTTCGGGTTGTGAACGCCCATTAAATCAACAACCTGCCGGCCGCCTTGTGGCACTGAACGCTTCAGATCATTCGCAACTTTTTCGAGATGCAGCAGCAAAGACGATTCCTCTTCACGGTTGACGTTGGACAGTTCCAGACTGCGAATCGCAAGGCCAGCGACTTCCGCCGGAACCGCCGCGGCCGGTTTAGTCGATGTGTTGGCAAAGACAATCCCGTCGACAGTCGTGAGCTGATCCAGCTGCGGGAGTTCGACAACTTCCAACTGTCCGGCCGTCATTGACTGGCCACTTTTGTCTTCGTATTCAATTTTTCCATCCGCTGAAAAACGGATGTCGTCGGCTCCTTCGGGCAAAGCCGTGCAATGGTTCAAGGCGTAACCCGTGTCGTTGTAATGGAGCCCGATGCGTCGATCGGGCAGAAGCTGGAAGTCGCCGCGGCGAGTGAACTTGTCGCCTTCGAGACGAAACAGGAACGCACCGTTTTTACTGTGCAAGGCCACATGCAAAGGCATCGGCGATGCGATGATTCTGCCCGGCTCAAAACTGGTGAACGTCGTGATGTGAGCCCCCGCAGATCCATCGGCCAGCGACATCACTTCAGGCAGAATCACGGTGCGATGAAATCCGGTGCACCACACGCTGTCCAGATTTCTTCTCACAGACATCAGTGCCGAATTCAACGCAGCCGCACTTTCCGGCAACGCGGCTGAAGCAGGGGACTCAAGCGGTGATAATGGAGACGGCAACAGCGGCGACGGAAGCACAGAGATGGTGTCATCGGAGATGAGTGAATCCAGCGATTCGGACAGCAGCCGTTTTTGATCGAGAATAAACTCAACCTCCGCCGGCTCCATCGTTTCGTAGGCGTCTGCCCACGTGGAAGCCACTTCCGGGCTTGTGTTCGGGAAGATGCGATTGATCAAGTCTACAATCTGCTGCCGATTGCTGTCTCTCTTTTGCGGCGGCGAATCGGTCGTGCGACTGTTGCGATCAGCCATCGCAAACAGTTGCGTTTCAGTTTCAGAGACCCGCTCAGTTTCAGAGCCCGGTGCTCGTGAAAGTTCGTCGGTGAATCGCGATTCATGGCTGACCGCTGTCACTGGAACCGCTGTCGTTGGAACCCCGGGAGCAACGGCGGAAGCCCAGTTTCTCCAGGAGTTCAGCGGTGGCGCTGGGTCGTCCGATGTGGATTCAGCAATCAGCGGGGCCGATGCGGGTCTTGAATCCAGTCCCTGGCCGGCCAACAAGCCCGCTCCAAAAAGCATGGCGGCGAATACGCACAACAATATCGGGCGTTGCATCGATCACTTCCCTGCTTCGACGGCCAAGCGTCTTCAAATTCCTTCAATGCGGCGTTTCGTGTATCGTCCTGCGAATCACCGAGCGGCGGGGAAAATCCATTTATGGCCCGCGGCTTCCGGAAACTTACAGTTCAGCGAGGAATTTGTCGCGACGGTTTCTGTCAAAATTCATCTCAAATTCGCACTTCCTCCCTTCTTTCTCGCGGCGCACGGCAACTCGATTTGCATAGTGTCGGCTTTCGCTCCGCGAAAGAAACGCTGCTTTTGCGGAGCGAAAGATGGGAGGGCAAGGCTCCTGCCGAGCCTTGCGTTTCGCCAGATCAGCGGCTCGGCAGGAGCCTCGCCCTCCCGAGAATCAATTTCCAATTTCCAATTTTTTCCGACCGATATCCGAGACTGCACCCGTTTCCTGAGGCCGACGGTTGCCAGGGTAGATGAAGCGGCCACTTTCCTGCACAATAGAGAACGGAGCTGACCAGCCGGGGCAGAACTGCTGAAGGCAGATTGCCATCCGGTCGCAGTCGCCATCACCCGCGATGCGCTCCAATTCAGAGGCCGCTCGAACTTTGATCGACATAAACACATGAACGCGACAACAGGTTCTCATTACACCGTATTGGCCCGCCGTTTTCGGCCGCAGGCGTTTAACGACGTCGTTGGTCAGGAGCATGTGTCTCGCGCGCTGCAGAACGCGATCCGTGCCGGTCGAGTTGCACACGCCTACATGTTCACGGGGGCTCGCGGAGTCGGGAAGACATCAACCGCCCGAATTCTTGCGAAGGCACTTAACTGTCCAAACGCCGTCGATGGGGTGCCCTGCAATCACTGCGATATCTGCGACGGGATCTCCGCTGGCAACGATGTCGACGTTCTGGAAATCGACGGAGCATCGAATCGCGGGATTGACGACATCCGGTCTCTGCGTGCAAACGTAGGCGTTCGATCGATGCGGACTCAGTTCAAGGTCTACATCATCGACGAAGTGCACATGCTGACCAAGGAAGCCTTCAATGCGCTCCTGAAAACTTTAGAAGAGCCGCCGCCGAATGTGAAATTCGTTTTCTGCACCACAGAACCGAACAAGGTTCCCGATACAATTCTGTCGCGGTGTCAGCGTTTTGACTTCTCCAGCATCAACGACAAATCCATCGGCGACCGACTCCGCGAAATCGCCGGGGCGGAAGGGTTTGAGGTCTCTGAGGATGCGCTCGAACTGGTCGCTCGCCGGGCTCGCGGTTCCATGCGAGACAGTCAGTCTTTGTTCGATCAGCTGCTTGCCTTCAGTGACGGCACGGTCTCATCGGATGATGTCCATCGAATGCTGGGTACCGCCGGGGATGACCGCCTGCTGGAACTGTTCGACGCAATTATTGAACATCGTCCGGGCGAAGTCCTGTCGCAACTGGACACCGCATTTGGGCTTGGCGTGCAACCCGGCGAACTGATGGATCAATGCATCGGTTACGTGCGAGACCTGATGGTGACGCTGTCCGGCGGCACGGATGTATCTCTGAGCAGCGTTGCCAATCGACACCGCGAAATGTTAATGAAACAGGCTTCGCGGCTGGGGATGCATTCCGTGATGGCCGCGTTTCAGATTCTGTCGGGTTCAAAGAATCAGATGTTCCGCAGCACCTTTGCCAGAACCGTCCTTGAGATGGGAATGGTGCAGCTGAGCCTGCTCGAAAATCTGACGGCGATCAGTGAACTGCTGTCCGGTCGTCTGCCTGCCCTGCCTGAACTTCCCGCTGGAACTTCCGCTGCCGGTGGCTCGGCAATGGCCGGCTCAACCGGAGCGGTGGTCGGCGAAAAAAAAAACTCTGAAGGACTGATTTTACCCCCTCCGCGACCGGTCATGCCGGCCATTGAGATGCCGAACTCGGTCGACGACGATGGTTACGAAGATCCCGACGACTTGAGAGACGACGATGATCTGTCGCCGTCCGTTTCGCCGCCCTCGAAGGCCTCCATTCTCGCAAGTCAACGGTCCGAGCTGGCTCGGGCCGCATCGACTTCCGTGTCCCCAGTTGCTGCCGTCCCGGTGATGCAGGCCGCGGCTGTTACGGTTCCTGCAGGACAACAATCCCCGGCTGTCGCGAATTCGCCGCGTGCGGCTGCAGATGCTCCCGCGCCTGTGGAAGTTGAGACCGTCGCGCCGAAGGTTCAATCCTCGATCAGGCAGTCGGACTGTCCGAGGTTGTTTCAGGAGCTTCTGAAAACGGTCGGACTGACGATTTCTGCGGGGCTGAAGATGGCCAGCGATCTGGTTCTGGTCGGACCGAATCGCCTGGAAATCCATCTGGATAGCTCTTACGATTTTGCGAAGAAGGTTCTGGACCAGCCGGAAAGCCGGGCGCGGATCGAAACAGAAATCCAGAAGCTGACAGGCGAGTCCATAAGTGTGAATCTGCGCTTGCTGGCAACGCAGCGTCCGGCAGCGGCTCCCGTTCAGGAGCCTGTCGCTGTTGCCGAGAAAACGTCGACTTCAACGGCGTCTCGCGGGCGGCAGAACGAGTCGTCAGGCAGAGCGTCAGCGCCGGCAAAGGCGATTCCTGAGGTTGTTCCTCAACGAAACCTGCTGGGTGAAATTGATCCGGCTCGAGATCCGTTCGTGCGGCAGGTGATGCAGACTTTCGGCGCGACGGTTGTGAAAGTCACGGTCGCTCCTGCGGTACAGATCGCCGAAACTGAAGTGGTGACATGATTAAAAATCAAGAACAAACGAGAGGGCGATTGATATGTTTGGTGGACTAAAGAACCTGGCTCAGATGGCGAGCCTGATGAGCAATGCGGGTGATATTCAGGAAAAAATGACGGAGGCCAAAGAGCGGATCAGCCGCCTTGAGATTGAAGGCACGGCCGGCGGGGATGCTGTGACCGTGCGGATGACCGGCGATTTTCAGGTCACCGCTGTTGTCATTCATCAGTGGCTGGTGGAATCCCAGAACCGCGAGCTGATGGAACAGCTGGTGACTGCTGCCGTTCAGCAGTCGATTCAAAAAGCCAAAGAAGTGGCCACTCGCGAAATGGCTGACATGGCCGGCGGCATGAACATCCCCGGCCTCCAGGACGCTCTCACAAAAATGGGCAAGAGCTGATCGTCCGTTTGGTTGAGTTATGCCTCTCCAACTGACCGCAGTAATTCGCTAAAGAAAAGTGGTGCGTGACGGATGGGACCGGATTCTGGACCGGTGCGTCTACTGCGAACACCTGCTATCCGTTCCTTCGAACTGCCCTGGCTCACCTTCGCCGAAGGTTCGAAACATCTCGAACATGAACTCGGAAGCCGACTACGTTCGGGCTGCCCAAAGGTGTTGACTCCTGAATCAACTGGCTGGATGAGGACGAAACGGAAATCCTGCCAGTCACGGCTACAAGATCTGAGACTGAACGAGGAGATTGCCATGCGGATCATCATGGGGGGGACGCATGAAAACCGCTGATCTGGAGCCATTCGAGCCATGATTTCAGTCTCATTTCTGCTGATTCGGTGCATCCGTAAGCAAGAAGTCTAAAAACCACGCCTTAACTGTCCACAAATGCTGTGTCCACGTGCGTAAATGCTGTGTCCACGTGACAGCCTTGCAGGGCGGAAGCGTGCAGCCGCTGAAGGAGCGGCGCAATCTGATCGAAGTACATCAGACCGGTGATGTCCTTAGATCCGTTGATTTGGATTATGGTCTTCCTTGAGGGCGGGTGAGGAAAGGGAAAGGGGGAATCGAAAAATGATCCGGACGGTGTGTCAGTTTGGGAGCGACACTCGCTACAGGCTAATCTGGTGAAGCGAGCAACACATCGGCAGCTTGTCTCCCTTGTGACACTTTGAAATCTTCGCCAGCACTCGGGTGAACGTGTTGACGTTTGTGTGAAGATTCGTTCGGGGGCATTCCAATGTTTCAAATCGTGCCGTGTCTTGTGGGCGGATTGTTTCTGTTTGTGCTGCTGACGGAATTTCATCCCGCTTTGGCAGCGGACGCCATCCGCCCCAATCTCATTTTCATAATGGTCGACGATCCTGGCTACGGTGAAGTGGGATGCTACGGACAAAAAATGATTCAGACTCCGCATCTCGACCAGATGGCGGCTGAAGGGATGCGGTTTATGCAGTTCTGTGCAGTTCTATGCAGGCAACCGTCTGTGCACCGTCCCGATCCGTGCTGATGACAGGCCTGCATCACGGACATACTCGAGTGCGAGGCAATGCGGGTCAGGGTAACCCTGCGGCGCTGAAGACTTCACCGAACCATGAAGAACTCGGGCATCATGAAGACGGCCCAAAGTGCGTCCTGGATTTCCTCGGGAGTTGGCGGCGTGCTGAGTGAATCAGAAACGACTGTCCTTTCCTCCGCCGTGGGCAATCTGGAAAGAGTGAACTGGAACAAATGGTTCAGCAATACGTCTTTGTCATCTGAGTAACTGGCCGACAGACTGGATGCTCCTGTAGCAAGATAGCCGGCCAGAGTCGACCCGTTTGAAAGGTCGATTGCTTCGAGCGTCGTCAGTTCCGAGGGCCGCATCGACACGATTTGCTCACGCAGCGGACGACCGAGGGACCGCATCAGGAAATCGCTCTTTACCAAAGAGGCGCGAACCATTTGAAAATTCCCACTCACGGCCTGCATCAGTAGATCACGCCCCGTAGAATTCACAACATTGGTCCAGACATCGAGCGCCGGCACAACCGTGGCCGGTCTCCAGTCACCCGCGACAGTGGCAGTGGCAGTGGCAGTGGCAGTGGGGCCCTTTTTGATGTCCGGCACCGCCGCGCTGAACAGCCAGCTTTCGTCACTGACAACAGAAATGTGCTGATTGTCTGCAAGCGTGATGCGAGCTTCAAAGAACAGCGCGGCCGCATTTGGTCCGTTTCCCGCATTTGTTGCCACAACCAGAAAGCTATTCGCTCCATTCTTCAGCAGCCCGCGCAGAGGAATGGCTTCCGGTTTCGTCCAGTCGGAACTCTTCTTCACTTCGTGGCCATTCACATATAACGTGAAGCCATTGTCGCAGGTCATCACTGCGCCGCCGGCCACAACATCGCTGGAAAACGTCATGTCTTTTCTTAAAGAAATTGTTTCACCGGAAGGCGGGACCTGTCCGCTGGACGCTGAGTCGCCCCAGATCCATTTTGCCTGCAACTGGAAATCCGTCGTCGGTAGATCTCCTGGTCGAGCGGAGGAACCGCGAACAATCGGAGCATCCATAGCGGCCGGAGCGGAACCTGTGATTTGCCAAACGGAATCCAGAAACTGTTCGGCCGTCATGCGGCGAGCCAAGGGGCCGCGATACACAAATTCGCCGGCAGCCTGTTCGGCCGCATCGGAACTGCGGGTGACACATTGCGACTGATAGGCTTCCGATGTGGCAATCAAATACAGCACGGATTTCAGATCATATTTCTGATCCGACAGATGGACAGCAAGCGTATCAAGCAGGTCTGAATTCCACGGTTTCGACTGCATCGCGTCCAACGGATGCACGATTCCCCGGCCCATCATTTTGTACCACAGGCGGTTCACGATCGTGCGAGTGAAGCGGCCGTTTTCAGGATGCGTCATTAAACCGGCCAGCTGCTTCAGGCGTTCTTCACGAGGAGCCGCCGCATCAATCTGCCCCAGTTCCGGAAACAGCCATTTCGCTTCGGCCTGTTTTCCGATGGGCTTGTCACAGCGATGCATCTGCATGGGCGATGCCGAATAAATTGCGGCCAGCCCATACGCTTCCTCCAGCTTCCAGCGATCAATGAAGCTGTCATGGCACGAAGCGCATTTCATGTTGATCCCGAGAAACGACTGGGAGACGCTCTGAGCAAACTGTATCTCCACGGTCTGACCGGCGCTGACTTCGCCTCGCCAGCGAATGCCGTCAATGTAACCCTGACTGGCCGGAGTTGGCGGCGCAATCAGCTCCCGAGCCAGCTGATCAAACGGTTTGTTCGTCAGCAGGGACTCATACAGCCAGCCGCTCACTTGTTGACGCCCGCCGGTGATGAAGCCCGTTCCACTGTAATCGTTTCGCAGCAGGTCATTGAAAAACGTCAGCCAGTGTTCGGCGTAGGCCGCGTTATTATCAAGCAGCAGTCGAACCATGCGAGATCGTTTATCGGGCGATTGATCCGCGAGAAAATCGGTGAGCGACTGCGGTTCTGGCAGCAGCCCGTTCAGATCGAGCGACACGCGTCGCAGGAACGCGGCATCCGAAATCGGTTCTGGGCGAGCGACCTGATGAGAGGCAAGATCGACATCCAGAATTCGGTCGACCGGATTATTGCGATTGTCCACCGCTGCCGGCAGTTCGGGACGGCGCGGCTTCAAGGGCGGCTCATAGGAAACCGGAGCGAACGAAAATCCGTCGTCCCACGCAAGTCCATTCGCGACCCATTGCGTCAGAACGGCCCGCTCTTCAGCCGACAGCCGCGGGCGATCCGAAGGAGGCATCTGGACCTCTTTGTCAGCGGAAGCGATCAGTGCCAGCAGATGGGACTCATCCGGCTTACCAACAACTACGTGCCCGGAATCCACCAGAAGCTCACGATGATTCATCGAAAAGCTGCCCTTGGCTTCTCGGCCCCCATGGCACTGAATGCAGTGCTTCTTCAAAACGGGCACAACGTCGTGAGCGAAGTCCGCTGGCTGCTGAGCTGCAAGGTCTGGACCGCCAGCCAAACACACCACGCTGACGAGAATTGAAAGCAAAGAATAACGCACGCCATTGACCCCGGAAGAAGTGAATCCAAAACAGCCGCGAGTTGACTGTCGCAGTGCTTCCAGAGTACGTCCGAGCCCCGTGTTCGTTCAAGCGAGTCCGGGAAAGTCGTATAAACGGGCGCAGTTAGACGCGGACCGTTTGTTTGAACCAGCGGCATTGGGAGCAAGGTCGTTCCGCAGCGTTTTGCTACGCGGCTTTCTTTGCCTTCTGCTGAGCAGCCTGTTTTGCGGCAGCCTCTTTGCCTGCGACGGCCTCTGTGGCATCCGGTTTACGAATGATCTGCACAGGCTCCATGGACGCGGGCTGATGACGAGCCACCAGGGCCAGCAAAGGCGGCATCAGAACAAGCGAAACAATCAGGCTCGACGCTACGCCGAGAGCCAACAGAACACCAATACTGAACATCCCCTGATGCGCGGCAATCATCAGGCTCCCGAAGCCGACGATGGAGGTCAACGAAGTCACCAGCATGCTGCTGATTGTATCCGCCGAGGGTTCAAAGGAATCCTTCCCCGCCGCAATCTGCTTGCGGCAATCGGACACCATGTAGATTCCGTTATCGATGCCGATTGCGAACACCAAAGGCAAGGCAATGAGATTCACCGGATTGAGCTCCAGCCCCATCAGAGCCATGGCGCCCAGCAGCAGCACACCACCGGCCATTGACGGGACAAGTGTCAGAACAGTGTCTCGCAGATTTCTGTAGTCCAGCACTGCGGCAATGAACACCACAAGCCCCATACAGATCATCACGATCATGCTGTTGTCGACTGTGCCATTGCGTTTAAACAGCGTATAGCCGATGAATGCCGCCACCGCGATGGGAGGCAGAATCGTCATCAGCTTTTGGCCAGGACGCAGGTAATTGAACAGCAGAACAAGAGAAATCACGGCCAGAGCATACAGGCCGATGGACGCATACGTCTGATGCATGCGACCGGCGGATTCCAGATTCTGGACAGGAACGCCAGTCACCTGTGCGTCCACAGTTCTCAGCTCTTCCACAAACGTGTTCAACTCTTTGCCATTCCAGACATCGCCCTTCGGATAGACTCGCAGAACCCAGCGTTGTTCGTTGGTGTTCCGATCGGCCCAGACAAAGCGGCTTTTCAATTCGGGCGGCAGTTCTTTCGGTGTCACCGGATTGAAGTTGCTGGCCGAGGCGATTTCGGAATACTCCAGCATCAGCCAGCGAGCGATCATGTCGTTGTAGCCGGTCAGGATCGCACCTGCAGGACGTCCCTTTGTCGCCGACAGATCCGTCAGAAACAGATCGAGAGACTTCGCAGCTCGCTGAGCCGCCGGGTTATTGGACTTCTTAATCGCCGCATAAAGTGCATCCACTTCCTTGCCCACGGTCATATGGTTCGCAGGGGCAATAGTGGGAAGGCTCTTTTGGATACTGCTCGCACGCGACTGCAGTTGCTGAATCACCTGCATCGTGCGGGCATCGGGACGATCGGGCATTTTACTGGCCACATCGCTGACGCGGGCCACGGAACTCAGTTGCAGAAACTTCGAACGAAGCGACATCGCTTCTTCCCAGTTGCCCGCCACTGAAACCGCATAAAGAACTGGCTCCGATCCTGATGCGACCAACGCACGTTCGGCTCGAACGGATTCCGCATTGGCGTCCTTCAGGATGATGAGATTCGGATTGTATCTCACCAGACAATGGACCTGGCCCTCGCGATAACGGAATGCCTGATACCCAAAGAAGCCAAGTCCAACCAAGGCAACTCCGATGGAGACCGCAGGCCACGCAACAAGGACGCGGCGAAGGACCATTGGCGAAAATGGTTTTGGCAACGCTTCAAGATCGTACTCGGCATCGGACAATGCGATCAACGCGGGCAGAAATACAAAGGTGGACACAGCACACAGCAGAACGCCCATCGCTGAGATCAATCCCAGCTCGGCGAGTCCCGGGAAACCGGTCAGCATTGCAGTTGAAAAAGCCAGCGCTGTTGTGATCGCGGATGTCAGAATCCCGCCGCCAGTAGTCTCGGCCGTTTCGCGAAGAGCCTCCGGCAGTTCGTACAGTTCCTGCCGCAGCGTCAGATATTTGTTAATGAACGAGACTGAGAAATCAATTCCAAGGCCAATCAGAAACACGGGGAAGCATACGCTGATGATATTCAGATGACGCACGACCAGAGTCGCCGCGCCGAACGTCCAGCACAGGGCGACAATGAGAGTCAGCAGCGCGAGCATCGGGTGCCGAATGCCACGGAAGGCCAGAAAGAGCATCCCGCCGACGGCAAAGAAGGCCACAATGCCGGCGTTGCGCATGTCGACTGACGTACTGTGCATTTCGTCGTGTTCAAGCGCCGGAATTCCCGTGACGGAAATTTTTAAAGCCCCCGGTTCGCCGGCAAACTCCTTCTCGACCTCGGCCACCAGTTCCCGCAGGCGGGCAATGGGAACTGCATTCGGATCACCCGTCGTAATCTTTGGATTGCGAAGCGCTGTGACCTGAATCACGCCGACTGTGTTCTCAGGGTTCATCATATAAGCGGTTTTGTCGTCGGTCAGCTTTTGGTCGGCTGCCACCTGCATCAGCTCGGGCAGCGGCGACTTGAAGGCATTGCGCTCGACTTTACCGGTTTCCAGGGCGTGTCGCATATAGCTGGAAATGCTGGTCGAAAACTGTTCGACGTTTCGCCAGGTCGCCTCAGAAACAACACCGTCCTGCTTCCCCTGTGTCACTTTTTTTCGCAGTGTATTGGCGATGGCTTCGGCACGGATCAGGTCCCAGTTCTGGCTCTGCACGACTCGATCGTATTGCTGAACACGAGCGGCGGTTTTCTGAGCCTCTTCGGGACTGAGAAACAGCAGGGCCTTCTGACGCATCGCCGTGAGGTCAACACGGGCCAGAACATTGCCGAACATTTCGGGTTCGCGAGCAAGGCGGGTACCGACATTGTCGATCGTGGCCTGAATCAGTTTGCCGTTGGGCGACGGAGTCTGAACCACGATCAGCAGATCAGATTCTGCTCCAAAGGTCTCGGAGTATTGCTTCCACGTCTGAGCGAACTTTGAGGCCGGGTCCATCAGATCAGCTCGGCTTGTTCGCAGCTGAAGCTGAGTCACGGTGAATCCCACACCCGCACACGCGACCAGCAGAACCAGCCACAGCATAAACCGCGGCCGCGCTGAGACCGTTGCCACGGTCCAGCCCAGAAGCCTGGCTGGCAACGATCTTGAGCTGTTATTGTCCGACGGTCGGCTCATGACCTTCCCTGGTCAAAGGGTGATGGGTTGAGCAATGAAAACAAGACTGAGCGGCAGCGTATTCCGCCTGACTCGACAGGGTACGAGCAGTTCATGCCGCAGCGCACGCTGAACGTGTTGGGCCGGACTGGACGTAATCGGAAGATCGGCATTGAGGCGAGACTGTCTGGAGTCAAAGTCCAACAGTGGGGAATTGGTCGGGAATTCTTTAACACGAAAAGTTCGTCTCTCAAAAAAAGCAACGCTTTCGTGTGAAGCTGGAGCGAATCTGACGTCTGTGAAGTCTCCAGTTTGCGCGTAACGCGGCTGGCGGAGCTTTAATTGAGCAACCACGAATGATGAATGACAACTGCTTCAGCCCATTTGACTTGAGTCTGAGGCGCTAGCCGATTTCATGCTGTCAAGTCGGCTAGCGACTCAGGCTCAAAAGCTTGCCTAGCAGCCAGACTCTTTGTGAATTGCTGAAAATATTGAACGGCGCAGCCATCGCCGTGAACAGTGCATTATACTCGGACCCCACAGAGCTGTTTTTTCTCTGCGATGTTTGCGGACAGCCTCGGTTGTGTTTCTTCTTCTCTGGGGCGATGCCTGGAAAGTTGTTTTGTGATCGGCGAAATGACAGTCAAAGAAGGCTCAATGGCGTGTTTGCTGACGGCATCCGGACCTGGCGCGGTCGCCGTTATTGAAGCGAAGTTTTTAACGCCTGCCGTCGAACAAGAGGCTCTGCATTCGTTTGTACCGACGCCGGCGCGAGATCTTCAGCTGGTAAGTCCAGGCAGGATTCTCTTTGGCAGCTGGCGTGGCGAAGACATCGTGATTGTGAGGCGGAAGGAGCGGCATTGGGAGATCCATTGTCATGGCGGTTCGATCGCCGTCGAACGGATTCTGACAGACCTGCAGGCGGCTGGGGTCATTGTGCGTGCGTCAGGCGATGGCATCTTTGGGATGAACGACGATCCTGTTTCCGCGGCGATCATGTCGACGTTAATTCGCTGCCGGACGCCAAAGACGGCCGGACTTGCTTTGGCTCAGCTGGATGGTCGTCTGGCGCGCCTGATTCACGACAGCCACAGTCATTGCGAGGCGACCAGATGTCAGGCTCGTCGCATCATCGCTGAGTGGGGGCCGATTGGGCATCATCTGGCAATGGCGTGGCGAGTTGCATTTGTGGGGGCGCCCAACGTTGGCAAGTCGTCTCTGATCAACGCCATGGCTGGTCTGCAGCGGTCCATTGTTTCCAGCATGCCAGGGACAACGCGAGACCTTGTTGAAGTGGATGTGGTTCTCGACGGCTGGATGTTTCAGCTGGTCGATACAGCCGGCGTACGTGCCGCAGGGGCGTCTGTGATCGAAGACCTCGGGATTGAGCAATCGCTGGAGGCAGTGGCAGACTGCGATCTTCTTTGCGTGGTAATGGACGCAACGCAGCCGTCGGTCGAACCGCGACTTTGGCAGTGCCTGGCAGAAGTATCGGTGCCCGTCTGTGTGGTGCTGAACAAAGCCGATCTGATGGACAAAGAAACGCTCATTCAGAACAACTCCGATTTCCCGGCACCTGCTGGAATGGCTGCAGACGACCTGAAGCAGTTTTTCGTTTCCGCGATGACATCCGCAGGATTACCACAGCTGTTTCACTGGATCGTCCGTAGCGTGGTTCCGATCGAGCCTGACAGCCAGACTGTGCTGCCGATTCCTGATCTGCCTTGGGCGTGAGTTCGCCATGTAAGCGTTTTGCGAAAGCGTTTTCGGGCGTGCGAGTTCGCTTGTCACACCCTGCAAACTGCTGCGATTTTCTGTAAGGCGAGGGCCAGATAAAAATTTACCTGCTGTACGACGGACTTGGAAGTCCGTCGTACGATAAGGTCGCGAATGCGAACGCAGAGGTCCATGCCGGACTCAACCAGATCTCAGGCTCCAGATTGTCTCGGCGCGACGTCAAAGCAACGATCTGAATTACGGTGCTTCTTTTTTCTGGGGGTCTTTCGCTTCTGTCTTCACTGCCTGCAATCGCTTGTTCAGGTCGTTGATCTGCTTCTGGATATTCGCCATTTGTTCGTGAAGTGCGGCAATCATTTTGGTCAGCAGCTCCGATTCGGATTGTGGAGACGGCGGTCCATCTTGAGCAGCATCCATGTCGATAATGATTCGTCCAGATGCTCCATCATTCTCGGACGACTGCTGTTTGGCCATCACGCGCAGCTGGTGCAGAATCTTCTCCACGTTCTGCTGCAGATCGGCCCCATCTTCCTGCAGATACGGTGACGATCCTTCAAAAAGTACGCCCGGATAAACATTCCGCAGGTTGGACCGTCCGTCGGCATCGACGTCATTTTTCGCGGGCTCAGGATTTTCTGAAGTCGCCGGGGCCACCAGCACTTCAACCATCATTTTTTGCGGCGTGATTTTGACCATCCGGCGATCGCCTTCCCGAATGATTGCCAATTCCAGCGGCTCACCATCGAAAGCCTGAACTCGTTCAGTCAGATCGTTTCGACATGTCAGCTGATCTTCGTCCATCTGGACAATGATGTCGCCGACCTTAAGGTCAGCCTTCGCTGCGGGCGTTTCCGGGTGAACACTCAAAATCACAACTCCCGCTTCACCCAGCTTCAGATGAGATCTGAGCAGATACGGAGCTTCTTCGCAGCGAATTCCAATGACCCAGCGTTCCACCGCTGTCGCCGTCGGTGTTTCTTCGTCGGCAGCTGATTCGTCGGATGTCGCAGAAGCTGGCACATCGCCTTCGGATTCATCACACGCTTGAACTGCGGCGGAAATGAAAGCCGCAGAACTGACAGCAATCGAAGGCTTGTCGTTGGTGCTCGTTCCTGCCGTGTGCGCGTCAGAATCAGAATCCTCTGGCGGCTGATTCGACAGGTCCGTCTCACCGTTAGCAGTAGCACCAGCCTTCAATGCAAGACCGTCGCCGACCATGACTTGATTCGAGGACGGACCATCCACGGGCCAACCGAACGACGGGCCTGTGCAGCAAACCGAAACCATAATCAACGTACTCAGGAGTTTCATCATCAGATCCATCATTCTCTTCATGCAGGGAAATCTACTTCGCGTTCGCCGCCACGACTTTCTTGCCGAGGTCACAACTCGGGCAGTGGCAGTGCGAGCCACTGCAGTCGTGCAGCTACTGAATATCAAGCCCTGGATCTTCCTGAACAGGAAGCAACATCAATCGATTTCCCTCGATTGGAATAAGCCGCCAGGAAAGCTTCTGCTTTGCCGTTGTCGGCTCGGAAAACAGCGGATGATTTCGGTCAAGTTGAGACAGCTCATTTGGCTCGCTGACAACCGGCACTTCCACGCGCCCCCTGCCCGGTTGCATCTCGACAAAATAAGAGTTTCCCTGGCCACGGATCGGCGCGGAAGGAGCAGAGTTGGTCTGTCTGCCAGCACTCGTTAAATTGTTCAGCTCTCCCAAATGCACGTCAGGAATCAACAGACCGCTCACAAACGCGATTGCTGTGCACAGGGTCAGTGACGTCACAGGATGCGACCACCAGCGGCGAGCCACGTCATTCACGCTTCGACCGCGAGAGAGCGTTGGACGCTCATCAGAACCGCCGGGTGAAGGAGTCACTGCGGTCGACTTCGTCGTTGTTGCCTGACCACCGAATGTGGTTCCGTCGAATGCTGTGCCGTCAATTGTTGCGTTCGCGGAAGAACTATCGACGTCGGCGATTGAGCCCCCCTGAACTCCAAATTTGCGGAAATCGGCCGCGGCATTCATTGCAGTTCGGAAATTTCGGTCTTCCAGCAGTCCGCAGGCCAGGTGTTTCCAGCCGTTGTTCAACGAATCCAGTCTGTGCAGAAGGCTGCGAGTCTCCGCTGGCGACAGTTCCTGATCCACACACCTTTGAATCTGCAGCTCATCATTTTTATTCAGCATTTTCGCCACCTTCCTCACCATAACTCACAAGCAATCTGCGAAGCGTCTTCTTTGCACGAAACAATCGATACTCGATCGTGTCTTCCTGCACTCCAAGATGTTTCGCCAGATCCCGGTAACTCCATCCCTCGGTGTACTTCAACATCAGAATCTGGCGATCGATGTCGTTCAATTCCGTCAGAGCCCTCTGAACATTCTGCTGGGACTCGGAAGCCAATACACGGTCCACGGGAGAGCCCTGCTCACCACGCTGAGACGGATCGGCCAAAAGCCTGTCCTGCATTTTCCTGCGCCGTCCCGTGGAGCGGCGATACATCAGCACCTGGCGAACCGCAATTTGATACAGCCACGCCCCGATTCGGCTCACTTCTCCCAGCATCCCGCTCTGTTTAACAAGTGCCAGGGCAATATTCTGCATCACATCCTCGACCGCATCCGGCTCGCGAAGACGACTGCGCACGACGGTGCGTAACCAATTTTCGTGTTCCTGAAAAACAGCCTGAGGACTCTCGGTGGTCACGATGATTCCCTGCACTTTCGTGCGAATGATCAGAAGAGGATGCCTTGGAATCTTTGTCAGGACTTACCCGCGGCGGAAGGTCCTGCGTTGATCTTTGAACATATCCTCTTGATCACACTTCTGAAATGGATGTTGCCGTGTTGTGAAAATGTCGGAAACGAATTTCACGAGTTTGCCAGATTTCTACAGTGCAATCTTCAGGCCAGACAGAGCCGAAAAGGCAGCCTCACAGTTCGCCTGAGCTTCTTTGGAAATCGCAGCAAAATTGGCCATTGTTTTTGCGACATAGTCACTTCGGGGAGATGTGTCGAGGACGGGAGTCAGTAAATCTGTACTACGTTCACTATTTGATCTTTATGATCTTTTTTTGAAAAATCCGCACGTAATGACGGCCTGCCGCCGATCGTCAACTCATACCATATTTTGTGTTGACAGTTTTTCTGTGCCCACTATATTGCGGTTAATGTCGAATTAACGATTTTGGTCGCGTCCCGGCTCCAGCAGCCGCAAACCGTTATCTGAAAACGGTTTGAGTGTCACCTGGGTCAGTTGATTGACAGTCCGTCGCAGCCGAATATTCTGCTGCTCGTCCGGTAAGGATGCCCCCTTCGACAGGAGGTCGACCATGATGACGATATTTGGTGTGTTCGTTCCTATCTGCTGTGCTCAGCGCTCGCCGCTGTCCTTAGTCTTTTTGCCTAGCTGAGGTCCCCCGTTAACCGTCCGCGATCGTTGCTGCGCTTCTTGATAAGCGGGCTGTGCTGAAACCGTCAATGTCTGGGTTCTGTTCCAAAAGAGTGTTTTGAAATAAATGTGTCATGGAGTCTCTGCGCAAGATGCGTAGCTTTCACCGGAGTAAGGGGAGTAGCGTCGAATGATTCGAGCAGTGTCTGAATGGATTATCCGCAAACGAGATGGCCGCACGGTGCCGTTTGAAGCCCGCTTAATTAACAAGGCTATTCTTAATGCGTTCCGGGCTGAACTGAACCTTGCCGACAATCAGCCGTGGGATCGTGATATTGAAGCAGAAGTTGCATCGATCACGGATCAGATCGTGAATGATGCGTCTGCTGATGCGGCGACGGACCGCGGCGTGGGTGTTGAGCAAATTCAGGACTTTGTGGAAATGCAGTTGATGAAGCGAGGTCACTACCGAGTGGCGCGTCGCTATATCGTTTATCGAGCCGAACACGCGAAAATTCGCGCTCTGCAGCAGCTCGATGACATCGAAGGCAATGAAACGGCTGTTCAGCCTCGGATGTTTGTGAAGCTGGAAGATGGGGTTCGCGTTCCTTTCGACAGCGCTCGAATTCGTCGCCGTATGGAACTGGCTTGTGCCGGGCTGGTCGAATGCGATGCTGAAGAGCTGACTCAGGAAGTCATGAAGTCGGCCTTCGACGGCATTTCCGTCGGAGAAATTTACCGCGCGTCTATCCTGGCAGCTCGCTGCCGGATCGAAACAGATCCAGCGTTCGACACTGTGGCGGCTCGCCTGCTGCGCATGGTGATCAGTAACGAAGCACTTGGCAGTTCACCGCATAATCCAGCCGAATATGCGAAGCTGTACCGCAATCAGTTCGAACATTATGTGATCGATGGAATCAACGAGGACCGTCTGACTCCAGATCTGCGTAATCTGAACCTGACACGTCTGGCAGCCGCTTTGCAGCCGGAACGTGACGGACTGTTCAAATATCCGGGTCTGCAGGCGGTTTATGACCGTTATCTGCTGCACATCGAAGGTCGGCGTATTGAAACTCCCCAGTATTTCTGGATGCGAGTCGCCATGGGCCTGGCGATGAAGGAAGACAATCCAGAAGAACGTGCCATTCAGTTTTATGACATGCTGTCGACCATGCGGTTCACTTCCGCAACGCCGACGCTGTTTAATTCGGCGACCAACCATCCGCAGCTCAGTTCCTGCTACCTGTCGACTGTAAAGGACGACCTGGAACACATCTTCAAATGTGTTTCTGACAACGCGAAGCTCAGCAAGTGGGCCGGCGGTCTTGGCAACGACTGGACCAGCATTCGTGCGACCAATTCCCACATCAAGGGAACCAACGGCCGCAGTCAGGGTGTGATTCCGTTCCTGAAGGTCGTGAACGACACGGCTGTGGCTGTGAATCAGGGCGGCAAACGCAAGGGCGCCGTCTGTTCGTACCTCGAAACGTGGCACATGGATATTGAGGAATTCCTTGATCTCCGCAAGAACACGGGTGACGATCGTCGTCGAACTCACGACATGCACACCGCCAACTGGATTCCAGACTTGTTCATGAAGCGAGTCGAAGAAGAAGGTGAGTGGACTCTGTTCAGCCCAAACGAAGTGCCCGATCTGCACGATCTGGTCGGCAGGAAGTTCGAAGAACGATATACACAGTACGAAAAGATGGCAGAAGCCGGAGAAATCCGGATGTTCAAGAAACTGCCAGCTCTGGAACTGTGGCGCAAGATGCTGACTCGCCTGTTCGAAACCGGACATCCGTGGATCACATGGAAAGACCCTTCGAACATTCGATCGCCTCAGGATCATTGTGGCGTTGTTCACAGCAGCAATCTCTGCACAGAAATTCTGCTCAACACTTCGTCTACAGAAACCGCGGTTTGCAACTTGGGTTCCATCAACCTGCTCGCTCACATTGTGGACGGCCAGTTTGATATTCCGATGCTGGAAGAAACTATCCGCACCGCAATGCGAATGCTGGACAATGTGATTGACATTAACTTCTATCCAACGGATGAAGCAAAGAATTCCAATCAGAAGCACCGTCCGATCGGGATGGGTTTGATGGGTTTCCAGGACGCACTGGCAGCTCTGAACATCAGCTATGCCAGTACGGGCGCCGTGGACTTTGCCGACTACAGCATGGAAGCCATTTCGTACTTCGCCATTCTGGCGTCAACGGAACTGGCAAAAGAACGCGGGACGTATAGCACCTACAAGGGTTCCAAGTGGGATCGCGGCATGCTGCCGATCGACACGATGGATCTGCTGGAGCAGGAACGCGGTTGCCGAATTGATGTGGATCGCTCCGCCCGAATGGACTGGTCGGTTGTGCGAGAAGCCGTTGCAAGACACGGGATGCGTAACAGCAACTGCATGGCGATTGCTCCGACGGCCACGATATCTACGATCATCGGCGTGGCTCAGTCCATCGAACCGATGTACAAGCATCTGTTTGTAAAGAGCAATCTTTCCGGTGAGTTCACTCATCTGAACACGTCGCTCGTTAACGAACTGAAGCTGCGTGGGTTGTGGGATGCGGACATGCTCGAAACGCTGAAGTATTACGACGGCACGCTGTCCCAGATTGCCCGGATTCCTGGTGACATCAAGGCTCGTTACCTGACAGCCTTTGAAGTTGAAGCAAAATGGTTGATCGAATGTGCGGCTCGTCGCCAGAAATGGCTCGACATGGGTCAGTCGCTGAACCTTTACATGTGCGAACCAAGCGGCAAAAAGCTGCATGAGATGTACATGCTGGCTTGGCGAAAAGGTCTGAAGACGACCTATTACCTCCGTACCCTGGCAGCGACTCAGATCGAAAAGTCGACGGTCGACATTAACAAGTTTGGTCTCCAGCAGCGCTCGTCGAAGCACCGCAGTGCATCGAGCGACATTCAGATGGCTCGTATGGAACAGGATCGGTCGCCTCAGCAAGGACGCAGTGACATCCCGTCTCCGCATGTTGTACCGGTGACTGAGGTTTCTCAGTACAAGGCCTGCAGCATCACGGAACCGGATTGTGAGGCGTGCCAGTAGGCCCGCCTGCGCTGGGAATGACCAATGACTAAGCCGCAATGACCAATGGGTTTTTGCGGTCAGTTGTTGGACGTGATGTGAAACGTCGGCGAGCGGCTGGGCGTCAGCCCTCCATGTCCTCAGCACAGCCACGGAGGGCTAACGCCCAGCCGCTCGCCTGTTCGATTCTGTTTTTGGAGTGGTCCTTATGCATCCCCTCAACCGACGAAACTTTCTCAGCCGTTCTGCATCGGGTTTAGCTGGAGCAGCAGCGGCTTCTTTTTTGCCGTGGTCGGTGGCATCTCGGACTTCCGGAGCCATGTGGGACGAGGCCCCGATTGATCTGGCGAAGGCCGATCTGATTTATCGCACGCGAGCACCTCGCAATGGTGAGCCGCGGTTGGAAGAACTGGTCAAGGATTGGATTACTCCGACGCCGCAGTTCTATATTCGCAGTCACGGGCCGAATCCGTCGATCGTGGCGGATCAGTTCAAAGTGTCGATTGAAGGCATGGTGGAAAAGCCGCTTGTGTTTTCGATTGCCGAGCTGATAGAAAAATTTCCGAAGTCGAGCGTGACCTGCACAGTGAGTTGTGCGGGAATTCGTCGTTACGAATTCATCAAAGAAAAAGCCATTAAAGGTGTGGCATGGCAGGAAGGTCCGATCGGTAACGCGGTCTGGTCCGGAGTCCGTTTATCGGACGTGCTGAAAGCGGCCGGCATTCAGAGCGAAGCAAAACACGTTTGGTTTGAAGGCTCTGATGAGATCGTGGACGGGGAAGCCACGTTTCCGTTTGGCGGCTCGGTGCCCATGAGCAAACTCCTGGAAGAAGACGACGCGATGCCGGGCGTTCTGCTGGCGACACAGATGAACGGTCAGCCACTGCTTTCCGATCACGGCTTTCCGATCCGAACAATCGTGCCAGGATATATCGGGGCTCGCAGCGTCAAGTGGCTGAAGAAAATTGTCGTGAGTGACAAGCCGTCGCCAAATCACTTCATCGCTGATGTTTACAAAATGGTGTATTCGGGAACTCGGGTCGAAATCGACGAAACGGCTCCGATTTACAGATATCCGGTGAACGCCGCGTTATGTTCTGCGGTCAGCAAAGACGGCCCGGTCACGGTGAAGGGCTATGCTCTGCCCACCGGTCAGAAAGGTTGTTCAATTTCCAAAGTTGAAATCTCCGCGGATGATGGGCAGACGTGGATGACAACAACGCTGGGCGAACAGGCTGGCGAATTCTGCTGGCAGCTTTGGTCTGCGACTTTACCGGTTTTGAATCCTGAAGCAGACGTGTGCGTCCGCGCGACGGATTCTCTGGGAAACACGATGCCGGAGTCTGTTCCCTGGAACCCCAAGGGCTACCTTTACAACGCATGGCATCGTGTTCCGGCGAAACAGCTTTTCGCGAATGACCAATGACCAATGACCAATTTGCTTTCGGATTTCAAATCTCAAATTTCAGATCTGAAATCACTGATCTCCCCTGAAACCACCAAGTTTTTGTCCTGCTCTCTACTCACGGAATGAGGTTGCTCATGTCAACGATCTCCTTTGAAGACGAAACCACGATGCTGACCGGAACGTCAGGTCGCGTAAAAGCGACCGAAAAGCGCTTGATCAATAACGCTCAGGTTGACGTCAATCAGCTGATGCCGATCAAGTATCACTGGGCGTGGGAACATTACAATAACGGTTGCGCAAACCACTGGATGCCGACTGAAGTTCCGATGAATCAAGATGTCGAAGTCTGGCGTTCTGATCGCCTGACCGACGACGAACGCCTGGTCATCAAACGCAATTTGGGTTTCTTTTCAACGGCTGAATCGCTCGTTGGAAACAATCTGGTTCTGGCAATCTTCAAGCACGTCACCAATGCGGAGTGCCGTCAGTACCTGCTGCGTCAGGCGTTTGAAGAGGCTGTGCATTCTCACACGTTTCTGTATGTGGTTGAAAGTCTGGGTCTGAACGAAGGCGAAATCTTCAATATGTACCGGGAAATTCCGGCCATTGCGAAGAAGGATCAGTTCGAAATGGAACTGACGGCTGAGATCATGAGCGATGGGTTTTCAACCGATACGCTTGAAGGCCAGCAGATGTTCCTGAAGAACCTGATTGGGTTCTACGTGATCATGGAAGGCATCTTCTTCTACAGTGGTTTCGTGATGGTTCTGTCATTCCATCGCCGCAATCTGATGAAGGGCATTGGCGAACAGTTCCAGTACATTCTGCGTGACGAAACTGTTCACATGAACTTTGGCGTCGACTTGATCAACGGGATCAAGTCAGAAAATCCAGGCATCTGGACATCCGAGTTTCAAGAAGAAATGGTTCAGCGAATCCGCACCGCGGTTGAGCTGGAAATCGAATATGCTGAAGGCTGTCTGCCACGCGGCGTGCTGGGCCTGAATGCCGAATCGTTCCGTGATTACGTTCAGCACATCGCTGACCGCCGCCTGGAACGCATTGGTCTGCCAACGCAGTACGGTTCAGCAAATCCATTCCCATGGATGAGCGAAACCATCGACCTGTCGAAGGAAAAGAACTTCTTCGAAACAAGAGTGACTGAATACCAGAGCGCCGGTTCACTCAACTGGGACTGATCCGGGATCTACAACGAACTGCTGATCTCAGCTGGGTTTCAACCTTCAACGCCTCGCAGCTTCAACGCTGCGAGGCTTTTTTATTGGTAAGAACGGTACAACGACACAGACACGACGATGAGGACCTTCGATGGTCTCTCTTAATGTGACTCATAAGCGACTCACCGATTGAACGGCCCCGGCGGATGCAGCCCATTCCGGCACATGAAGTTAGGGCCTCTCGTTGAACCGAGTCCCTTTAAAGGCTACACTGACGGGCGTCTCAGAGCGGACGAATAAGGGTTAGGCAGCTGATTGGGGATGTTTTCTGACCATCTTCAGCGTTGTTCAAGAGCCAGTCCCGGTTTTGTGATGTGTTCTAAGATGTTCGTCGACGTCGGTTGGCATTGCCAGGCCGCCAGCTGTTCATCCTTGACTTGCGCAAAATTGGAGTCATCCCTGGAGGATGCCCTACAAATGGCATGGACGTAAGGAATTCTAACGGCGAGCCGGGTACGTAAGTGCCCGGATTTCTCCAGCAATCGCAACAAATCAGGGGATTTACATCCCCCGCCCGCCATACGTCCACGGCATTGGGATGCCGTACGTCAGTGTCGGGGAACGCCACTTTAAAGTTCAGAAATTGAACATCACTCATGCGAGATCAACAATCGAACAGTCCGGGGCTCAGCGCAAACAGGCAGAGTTTTTCTCAGGCAAACATTATATTCAACGTTTTCAGGGCTCGCGATGGGGAAGAATGGAATCCATTCGTCTACGGCTCAATAATCCTGGCTCTCATGCTGGTGTTTGTGTTCGATGTTTATTCGCCAGTGGGCGTGGCCGTCTGGATCTTTTATCTGCTTCCGGTCATTTTGACACTCTTTATCTGGCGGCCATGGATGGCGCCGGCTGTGGCGCTGTTGGTCACGGCAATTATGATTATTGGCTATCAGCTCAGTCCTCTCAGTCCGATCGCCGGAATGCCCCGACTCGCCATGATGAATCGCAGTTTCGGGGTTGTCGCCGTCTGGATGATCTCGGTGATCGGTTACTACTTCATCCAGAACAAAGTCACTGTCCGTCGCCAGAACTGGCTTCAGTCCGGTCAGACCGCACTCAGCAAAGTGGTCGGTGGTGAGCAGACGATGAGTCAACTGGGTGATCACGTTCTTGAATTTCTTACGGAATACACGGGAGCTCATGCCGGCGCATTTTTCGGCAGAAACGGGAACGGGTTTCAGCGTCTGGCAGCGTATGGAGTCTCTAACACTTCCGATATGATGATGAGGTTCGAAAGCGGTGATGGTTTGCTTGGGCAGGCCGTCAAAGGCAGTCGACCTGTTCTGGTCAATGATGTACCTGATGGGTACTTGACTATCGGTTCCTCGTTGAGGCAGGGGAAACCTCGGTACCTTTTCATTGCCCCGATTTCTGAAGATGGCACTGTCAATTCGGTCGTGGAGCTGGGCTACATTCACGCCTGCGACACGGCCGTCTCTGAGCTTCTGGAACGGGTCTCGGACTCCATTGGCGTGGCGATTCGATCGGCCCATTACAGGACTCATCTTCAGGATCTACTGGAAGAGACGCAGCGTCAGGGAGAAGAACTGCAGACCCAGGCAGAAGAGCTTCGCGTCTCCAATGAAGAACTGGATCTGCAGAGCCGCGGACTGCGTGATGCCCAGACACGTCTGCAGCACGAGCAAGCCGAACTGGAAGAAACCAACGGGCAGCTTGAGGAGCAGACACAGCAACTGGAGTTGCAGAAACAGGAACTGACTCGCGCCACAGAACGTCTCACGAAACAGACTCGAGAACTGGAACAGGCCAGTCAGTACAAGACTGATTTTCTGGCGAATATGTCCCACGAACTGCGTACGCCACTCAATGCGTCGCTTATCCTGGCGAAGCTTCTGTCGAATAACTCTGACGGCAACCTGACACCCGAACAGGTTCAGTTTGCTCAGACCATTCATGGTGCCGGCAATGATCTACTGATTCTGATCAACGACATTCTGGATCTGTCGAAGATCGAGGCCGGCAGGATGGATGTTCGCTCCGAGCCGCTTAAGGTCGCCCGTTTTGTTGAAGAAATTGCGCGACTGTTCGAGCCAGTGGCGGGTGAAAAGGGACTCGGTTTTTCCATTTCTGTTCCGCCGGATGGACCCGAAATTATTCAAACCGACCGGCAGCGGCTGGAGCAGATTCTGAAGAACCTGCTGTCAAATGCATTTAAATTCACGGAAAAAGGCGAAGTGTCGTTTCGCTTCACACGGGTAACCGAAGGTCGTGTGGCATTCACCGTCAGTGATACTGGAATCGGGATTGCCCGCCATCAGAAGGAGATGGTCTTCGAAGCCTTTCGTCAGGCGGATGGGACAACGAATCGAAAATATGGCGGTACGGGCCTGGGCCTTTCGATTTCTCGTGAGCTTACGCGGTTGCTGGGTGGCGAACTGCTGCTGGAGAGCGAACCGGGTCGAGGCAGCGTCTTCACTGTCCTTCTTCCCGAGATCTATGACGAAGACAAAGTGCGTCCTCGCGTTGCCGCGTCGCTGGCCCAATTGAGCACCGCGACCGGTCTGAACGCCGGTGCCCCTGGGACCGACGAATACAAGCGTTTTGACGGACACCAAAGTCCTGATGGTTACCAGTTAGCAGCGAAGCCAGCCCCGGTGCCTCGGCTACGGTGGCTTAAAGATGACCGCGACAAGCTGTCTGCAAAAAATCGAGTGATCCTGGTGGTGGAGGACGACGAAGCGTTTGCGACGATTCTGGCGGACCTCGCCCATGAGCTGAATTTTCAGTGTATCATCGCCACGACCTGTGACGAAGCGCTCAGTCTGGCGGCTCAGTATTCGCCGTGCGCCGTCCTGCTGGATCTTGGCCTTCCCGATCATTCCGGGCTGACGGTTCTTGATCGCCTGAAGCATGACGTGCGCATGCGTCATATTCCCGTGCATGTCGTCTCAGCGTCCGATAACTCGGAGAGAGCGTTCGCTCTTGGAGCGCTCGGATATATGCTGAAGCCAGTCGAACGCGAAAAGCTGATCGAAGCATTGAAGCGCCTGGAGACGCGTCTGTCGCAGCCAATGCAGCGCGTGCTGGTCGTCGAAAATGATCCGGCACAAATGCTGGCTATCCGTGCTCTGTTGAACATCGAGAAAGTTGAAACAGTCGGCGTTGGAACGGCGGCCGAATGCCTGGAACACCTGAAATCCTCGACCTACGACTGCATGGTGCTTGACCTTTAGCTGCCGGATGCCACGGGCGATATGGTGCTGGAGACTCTGAGTCTGGAAGAAGCGTATTCGTTTCCACCGGTCATTGTTTATACCGGCCGTGAACTGACGGCCGATGACGAGCAACGCCTGCGACGTTACTCGAAGTCGATTATTATCAAGGGCGCAAAATCGCCCGAGCGGCTGTTGGATGAGGTGTCTCTGTTTCTGCACCAGGTGGTTTCCGAACTTCCGCCTGCGCATCAGAAGATGCTGGAAAAGGCTCGCAGTCGGGATTCATCGCTGGAAGGGCGTCGCATCCTGGTGGTTGAAGACGATGTGCGAAACGTTTTTGCAGTCACCAGCGTGCTGGAGGGACCGGGCGTCACGGTGGAAATTGCCAGAAACGGCCGTGAGGCTCTGGAAGTGCTCGAAAAATCGCTGGCCGATCCAGGTCGCCGGATCGATCTTGTTTTGATGGACGTCATGATGCCCGAGATGGACGGCATCACGGCGACTCGCGAGCTGCGAAAACGGCCCGAATGGAAAAAGCTGCCGATTATCATGCTGACGGCGAAAGCAATGCCGGATGATCAGGAAGTCTGTCTGGCGGCTGGTGCAAACGACTATCTGGCCAAACCGCTGGACGTCGAAAAACTGCTGTCACTGATTCGTGTCTGGATGCCTCGTTAACGACAGGGGAGACACGACTGTGTTGGAAAACACCGAAGACCTCGAGATCCGACTTCTGCTGGAAGCCATCGCGCAAAAATATCACTACGACTTCCGCGGCTACTCGATGGCGTCGATCAAGCGTCGTCTGGCGCAGGCCCGCGACCGGTTTCGTTGCGCGACATTTTCGCAGTTGCAGGATCGAGTCCTGCATGATCCTGACATGTTCACCGAGATGCTGACATTTCTGACAATTCAGGTCAGCGAGTTTTTCAGAGACCCCAGTTACTTTCGCGCTCTGCGGGATCTGATTGTGCCGCATTTAAAAACCTACCCGTCGCTCAAGGTGTGGGTAGCCGGCTGTAGTTCGGGTGAAGAGCTTTATTCGCTTGTCATTCTTTTTCGGGAAGAGGGACTGGAAGATCGAACGCTGTTTTATGGGACGGATATCAATCCCGAGGCACTCAAGCGGGCGGAAGCGGGCGTTTACAGCCTGGACCGCCTGCCGTTGTTTACTCAAAATCATCAGGCGTCAGGCGGCCGCAGTTCGTTGTCGGATTATTACACAGCAGCGTACGGGTCGGCGGTGTTCGACAAAAGTCTTCGTAGGCGAGCCGTCTTTTCTGATCACAGTCTTGTGTCCGATGAAGTCTTCGCGGAAGTTCATTTGATCTGCTGCCGCAACGTGCTGATTTATTTTGACCGTCCGCTCCAGGATCGGGTGATCGGGCTGTTCAAAGATTCGCTGGTCAGAAAAGGCTTCCTCGGACTTGGCTCACGAGAAAGCCTGCGTTTTTCCGCGCACGCGGATGCGTTTTCTGAGTTCTTGATTAGCGAGAGAATTTACCAGAGGCGGGGAAACTGATGACTGCTGCTACTTCCGCACCCGGTCCTTATGGGCTTGTCGAGCGACCGCAGGCTGTTGTCATCGGAGCTTCCGCCGGCGCGATTGATGCGGTGTCAAAAATTCTGGAGGCCCTTCCGTCGGGATTCCGACTGCCCATCATGGTCGTGATCCATCTGCCGGCGAACAGGCAAAGCATGCTTGCCGACGTCTTTCAGTCACGCAGTCGGATGTCTGTTGTCGAAGCGGAAGACAAGGAGCCCATTCAAGCAGGGACGGTTTATCTGGCTCCACCAAATTATCATCTGCTGGTGGAAAAAAATGACTGCCTGTCCCTCTCGAGCGAAGAACCGGTAAATTTCTCCCGTCCGTCGATTGATCTTCTGTTTGAAACCGCTGCCGATGCCTATGGAGCCGGTCTGGTGGGTATCATTCTGACTGGCGGAAACAGTGATGGAGCACAGGGACTGCGTGCTGTTCACACGGCCGGCGGCCTGACCGTTGTTCAAAGGCCTGAAATCGCGCATACTTCAACCATGCCCATTGCTGCACTTGACGCCTGTCCGACATCACGAATTTTTGATCTGGATGAAATCGCCAACTGCCTTTTAGAGATTGCTGAATTCAGATGAAAATGTCTGCACCGGTTTATTTTCTGCTCGTCGATGATCTCGATGACAATCTGTTGGCGCTCGAGGCCTTACTTCGCCGGGACGGGCTGGTCCTGCTGAAGGCGCGATCGGGCAGCGAGGCGCTCGAACTGCTGCTGGTTCACGATGTTGCGTTGGCACTTGTGGATGTCCATATGCCGGAAATGGACGGCTTTGAACTGGCCGAGCTTATTCGTGGCAGCGAGAAAACACGACGGGTTCCCATCATTTTTCTGACCGCGGGTGGGCCGGACGAACAAAGACGATTCCGGGGATACGAGACAGGTGCGGTCGACTTCATTCGCAAGCCTGTCGAGAACGACGTACTTCGCAGCAAGGTGGATGTGTTCTATGAACTGTACCGTCAGCGTCAGGAAGTGGCCTGCCAGCGTGATGAACTAAGCGCCGCGACCACGGAAATCGGCCGACTGCTGACCGAGAGCCGTCGTCAGGCGGAGGAATTGCGAGAGATGGATCAGCGGAAGGACGAGTTTCTTGCAACGCTGGCGCACGAACTGCGGAATCCCCTGGCTCCAATTCTGAACGCAGTTTCGGTGATGCAGGTCAGGGGAATGGCTGACCCCATTCTCGAATCCATGCGGGAGGTGATCGAGCGACAGACCAGGCATATGGCTCGTCTGGTCGATGAGCTTCTGGATGTCTCGCGAATCGCAACGGGAAAGCTGTCGCTGCAGTTGAAGCCGATGGATCTTATGACGGTCGTCAATAGAGCCGTGGAGGTTGCACGATCAACAATTGATTTGCATAAACACCAACTTGAGGTGGTGCTGCCCACGCGTCCCGTTCTTCTGGAAGGCGATGAAGTTCGGCTCACACAGGTCTTTGCCAACCTGCTGACGAATGCGGCCAAGTAGACACAACCGGGCGGGCAAATTCGCGTTGTGGGTGAAGCGGACGGTGACACTCTGCGTGTTTATGTTGATGACACCGGCATCGGGATCCCGAAAGACATGCTCTCCAGAGTCTTTGGGCTCTTTGTTCAGGTCGATTTCTCTTTGGAACGATCTCAAGGTGGACTCGGAGTGGGACTCGCTCTGGTCCGCCGACTTGTAGAACTTCATCAGGGCCATGTCACAGCTTCCAGCCTGGGTCTGGGACACGGAAGCCGGTTCACAGTGACCCTGCCACGACTTCCGGATCGTAGCAGTCATGCGTCATGCGACCTTCTTTCGTCCGTTGGCACGGATGATTATGCGTCCGGCGTGCTGCGGATTCTGGTGGTCGACAACAACGAAGACGCCGCCAAAGGCCTGGAGATGTTGCTGGACTTCCGCGGCCATTTGACAAGAGTGGCCCATTCGGGCCCGGATGGGCTCAGCGCCGCACGCGAGTTTCAGCCCGACCTTTGCATTCTGGAGATCAACCTGCCTGGCATGAGCGGCTATGAAGTCGCACGAGCTCTTCGATGTGATGCTTGTTTTGCAGATACGACGCTGGTAGCGCTAAGCTGCTATGCCACTGAGGATGATAAGCGTCTTGCGATCGAAGCCGGGTTTAACACGCATCTGACGAAGCCAGCGAACATCTCTTTGATTGATGAGATTATCGCCGCGTGGCAGCCAGTTTCGCACTTCAATCGTACATTGTGAAATGTAAACATCAGAAAACAAAAATCAGGTGGCCAGGAAAGCCGCCAGAGTCCTCAAAAAAGCCGCAAAGAAGGCCAACGCGTCGCTATGCGAGGAATCAAGAAGGCAGCGCGAGTTGCCCGGAAGGCGGTACGGAAAAGTGAAGTCGACCTTTGCCGTTGCAGTCCGCAAATACCTCGGTCATGCGTCAGCAACCACGTGAACGTGAACTCAGCGACGTCATCGCAGGACTGCCGATCCGATTACTTTTGGACGAACTTCTTTGCCACTTTCGTCGCGACTGCGCCGCTTGTGTAGTAACCGACGGAGACCTGCCCCACCTGAGTCAGCAGGTCGTAGGCCTCCCAGCGATTCCAGCTGAAGTCAGCTTCAAGCCACAAAATCAGCCGCGCATAACTTTCCACAATCGCCCGCTCCAGTGGGCGAGCGACTGCAACGGTCATCAGTTCCGTGGGTGATTCAATGCGTGGACCGGTGAGCTTTGCGTTGCGGACCAGCTCAACTCGAATTGTCGTTCGGGCCGGCATTTCCAAAGCTGTAGCCGAAAGTTCCCCGTGTCCCTGAGCTGCATGCGCGTCGCCCAGATACAGATATCCGCCCGGCACAAACACCGGCAGATAGACAGTGTTCCCGGGACAAACTTCGATCAGATCCATATTCCCGCCATGATTGCCGGCGGGAGCTGTCGATGGAACTCCCCAATCGGGCGCGGTGCCAAGGCAACCCAGCATCGGTGCATAGGGAATCGAAACCGACGGACTCCACTCAATGAAGCCATTCCGAATCGGGCAAATGCGCGTGCCAGGCGGACAGTCACTTCCAAGCCACTCCGTCAGCATTCCGGGGCCACCCGTGTATGTAGCGCACTGACCAATCAATGGCTCAATCGACTCAATGTACACAGCAAGTGCGTCGCCCGGCATCGCACCTCGAACCACGATCGGGCCATTCACGGGATTGCTCCAGGGCATCGCCTGTTTGTCGCGCCGATCGGTCGGCTCGCGCAGTTGCCCCGACAAGGCGTCTTCCGAATCCACAATCAGACGCTCACCCGAATCGATTTCCGCTCGCGGTGCGGAATGCCGACTGAATTCGTACTGCAGCGGAGTTGGATTGAGCGGTGTCATAGGGCTTCCTGATAGATTCAGCGACCGGAGGAAATGAAACAAGGCTCAGTCGGAGAAGCGACATTTTCTTCCCTTCTGCCCCTTCCAGCAACGCTGTGAAGTATTTTATTGAGTGAATTTGCTGTTGTTCCGGGCCGAAGGCCCATCCGTTTGCTTAGCCCGGGCCATCGGCCCGGGAATTTGAATCCCTTGATTTTGTTAGGCCCAAAGGGTCGGCCATTTGAATACCCATTTCCCGTGTACAAACGGTCCGCCCATTGGGCCTTTTCGATGATGTTGGTCGCTGGTCCCGGGCCGATAGCCCAGGCAAGGCAATCGGATGGCCCTTTGGGCCGAAATCGCATGAAATCCTAAACAAAAATGCTTCACGGCGTTGCTCTTCCAGGGAGAGAAAGAACTTCGACGAAGCCGCTGAAAACATGGCAATAAATCCTTAACGGCGTTGCCCTTCACCATGGCCCTCACTCCTAAATGGCGCGGACTTAACGTATTTTTTTAGCGGAACTGGCCAGAAGTATCGGCTTTCCCTGCAAAAACGGGGGCCGCCGAAAGTCTTGGCGACTTCCGCTACGCCTGAAGTCCACGTCATTTCCCTCTCTCTTGCCGGGGATCGGGGACACAGGAAGTTTCACAAACCCGATTCTCAATCGGAACCTGTTTATGTGGACTGCAATCATGCTGGCCGGTGGTGTGACCGTTGCTATGGCTGCGACGGAACTGCCGCATCGGCCGGTTGTTTTGCCTGCGTGAGCACCAGCAGCACCTGTGTTCCCTTCGGTGGAATGTGATCGGACCAGCCTTCAAACGCCTGAGAACCATCGGAGGCAGAACTTTCTTCCTGCACATCAATCAAGGCGTCGGCGAAGTTGGACGTGCAGATCACATGACCGCCTTCCGCCTGATAGAACTGTTCGCCGGTCTCTTCGTCGGTGTACATGCTGCTGCCGACAAAGACAAACCGAGCCGTCATGCCGACCGACTGACTGTCGTCAAAAAACTTCTGAATCGCCTTCTTGTACTCATCCTTGTCCGACTTTGAAAGCAGGTCGTCGCGCTCTTCCGCTGTCATCGGGCCGTACCAAAGGATCTCGTTGTTGAACTTATCCCACCGCAGATTCTTGTAGGGGAACACTAGCCCCGGCGGCGGACCGGACAACGGAGCTGAATAATACCGATGGATATTTCGCCGAACCCAGTTCTGCACGGGCTTTTTCTGAACACCGCCCTTCTCATCCAGCCACACGGCTTCGATCATGATTTCCGGACCTGAAGGCCGAACGAACTCGGGACTAAACTGCACTGGCTTACCAGGCTCCATACCCAGCGCCAGCAAACCCGTATGAATCACGTAAGCTTTTGAACGAACTCGCAGGATGGTCTCATGTTCGCGATTGCCCTCCGGGACCAGCAGCATCTCCAGCAGGCAGTCGCTGCATGCAACCTCCGTGCGCAGAATCAGTCGCTTACTTTCCAGATCGAGAAATACTGTCTTCTCCGGATTCAAAGGCGTCGCTTCCTGCAGCTCCGCCGCCAACTGTTCCTGCAGCGCGGGCAGAGCCTTTTGGGAAGCGTTGCCAGGCCCTTCGTCGGGAACGGGCTTCGGAGCCTCCGCCGGCGACACTGCCTTTGACTCCGTTGCGGACTCCGCTTTCTTTCCGCCGTCCTTTTGGCCACCGTTTCTGATTGCGGGAGTCGCCTTCGACTTTTGAAACACCGGCCGCGCCACAGCACGCACAGTCAAGAGAAGGCTGCCAGACAACGCCACGGCAACCATTGCCGCGAGACAAAAATATTTTCTGGCTGTCATAGCCGCCTCCGTTTTTGAAAGTTTGTCGAACCCAGGCAACAGGGTCAACTACAGGATATCCGAGATCGGTTCGCCATCACAGATCTTGAACGGCCGACCCTGTAGATCGTGGATCTCCCGCCCCGGATCAAGTCCGCAGGCGTGACAGACTGTGGCGAGGTAATCGCCAGGCGTCACGGGATTTTCTTTTACATACGCCGCCTGATTATCGCTGGCTCCGTAAATGGTTCCGCCCTGAACACCACCGCCGGCAAGAACTCCGGAGTAGCAGAACGGCCAATGATCACGCCCGTTGACGGCATTGATCTTCGGCGTGCGACCAAATTCGCCAACGCAGGAGACCAGCGTTTCATCCAGCAGACCACGATCCGACAAATCTTCCAACAGTGCCGAGTAGGCCTGGTCAAACGCGGGCAGGCAGTAGTTTGCCTTCAGCATGCCATAGCCCGTCTCACCGTGTTCGAGATCATTCAGGCCGCCGTGAGCATCCCAGACGTTGTAAACTTTGGCCCGAGGTGTAATAAACATCCAGTTGACAGTGACCAGTCGCACGCCGGCTTCGACCAGTCGCCGCGCGGTCAGAAAACTGTCGCCGTATTCATTGCGTCCATAACGATTGCGAACGGCAACAGGTTCCAGTTCCAGATTGAGCGCGTCTTTCACCGTGGTCGCATGGATCAATCGGTAGGCGGTTTCGTAGATGCTGTCGAAGGCTACGGTCGATGCGTCGCGCTGAACGGCCCGGTCTTCGCTTTCGAGCAGATTGAGTAATCCACGGCGAGCCTGCAGACGTGCGAGAGAAACATCGTCAGGAAGCGCCAGAGGGATGGCTGATTTCTCAGCGTCCAGGCGCGGGCCCATCTGAACATGATTGAAGACTTCACCGAGCTCCACCGGATCGTGGGTCGATCCTAGAAATCCCGAATGAGTCCCCGCGTAGAAAAGTCCGTCGTGAGCAACCGCCCTCGGAATAGAAAAACTGGCCGGCAGCGTTGATCGTTCACCAAGGTAAGAGAACATCGAACCAATGGACGGGAAGTCTGTTCGAACTCGACCGTTGGAAGGAAACGTTCGCGGCGGACTCATGGCTCGCCCCGTCATCGTGTGGTACACCGAAACGCCATGGTCGGTTGCCGAATGCGTAAGCGATCGAATGATGGCGAGCTTATCTGCGTGGCGAGCCGTTTGCGGCATCTGGTCGCCGAGTAAAATGCCGGGCGCCGTCGTTGCGATGGGCTTGAACGGGCTGCGAATGCCTTCAGGGGCATTCGGTTTCATGTCCCACATATCCTGTTGAGGCTGGCCGCCCCACATAAACAGAAAGATGCAGGATTTAGCGGTCGCTTTTCGGGCGGAAGGAACGGCCTGTTCCATCGCCAACAGTTGCGGCAGAGTCAGCGCACCGCAGCCGACTGATCCCAGTCGCAGCATGGCATCTCGACGATGAAGCATTTTCATTTCCTCAGCATTCACGAGGACCTAAGGCTCAAGTTTGTGGATGATCCTTTGTATCACAATTTTCGCCCATTCCCAACCGCCTTTCTGGCAGATTGCTTCAGCATTCCAACGGCATTTCTCGAATCACTGCACCATTGCACAGTGCCGACCATCCGCCCGAGCGTACGACTTTCTTAGGCGATCAGTGAACCGCATGGTTACGACTTGAGTATTATCACAACCCGACGCGTCGGCGAGAGATTTGTGGGCACGCAGCCAAACAGCCACAAAGGAGTCCGTCACTGACGTTTCGGGTTTCTATAATTGAGAAGACGCAACTTCCACGGGGGCGATTCGGGTGAGGTCGCAGCGTGTCTCCGTTGGACGTGTCGCCGGGAATCCGTCATGCTGCTCACTTGTTGCGGACGAGGAGCCTGTTATCCTCGGTTATCTGGCCAACGCGTCGCAGCAAAATCAATGTTTTTGACACCTTCAGCTGAGTTCCTTCGATGATCGTTCCGCAAATCTGTCCACCACAGAGAGTTCTCATGGGGCCGGGCCCCAGTGATATTCATCCAAGCGTTCTGGCTGCGATGGCAGCTCCGACGGTGGGCCATCTGGATCCTTACTTTCTGAAAGTTATGGACGAAGTGCAGTCCATGCTGCGACAGGTCTTTCAGACGACCAACCACATGACCATGGCGATCAGCGGGACCGGCAGCGCCGGTATGGAAACCTGCGTGGTGAACCTCATCGAACCGGGCGACCGCATGATTGTAGGCGTCAATGGTGTCTTCGGCGGTCGCATGGCGGACGTCGCAGAACGCGTCGGTGCGGAAGTGACGAAGCTGGAACGCCCGTTTGGAGAAGTATTTACTCCGGAAGAAGTTGCGGCTGCTGTTCAGAAAGTTCGCCCCAAAGTCGTGGGCATCGTGCATGCTGAAACCAGCACTGGTGCAAAACAGCCGCTGGAAGAAATCGCAAAGATTGTCCACGACGCCGGTGCGCTGCTGATCGTCGACTGCGTGACGTCGCTCGCCGGAATTCCTGTCGAAATCGACCGACTGCAGATCGATGCGGCCTACAGTGGTTCGCAGAAATGTCTGGGCTGTCCTCCGGGTCTATCGCCCGTGACATTCGGGCCGAAAGCTCTGGAAGCCATGGACAATCGCAAGACGAAGGTTTCCAGCTGGTACCTGGACATCGGGCTGCTGCGAAATTACTGGGGCGCTAATCGAGCCTATCACCATACAGCTCCGATCAACATGAACTACGCTCTGCATCAGGCCCTGCGTCTGGTTCTTCAGGAAGGACTCGAAGCCCGTTTTGCCCGACATCAGCTGCACCATGAGGCGCTGAAAGCTGGCGTGAATGCGATGGGAATAAAGTATTCGGTGGCGGCAGAAACGTCGTTGCCGATGCTGAATTCCGTGCTGATCCCGGACGGCGTTGATGACGCGGCCGTTCGCAGCCAGTTGCTGAATGAATTCGGCATCGAAATCGGTGGCGGGCTTGGTCCGATGAAGGGCAAGACCTGGCGAATTGGACTGATGGGTGAGGCCGCTAAGAAGTCGAATGTGCTCGTCTTTTTGGCAGCTCTCGAACAGTGTCTGAATCGCCAGGGAGTGCGACCGGCCCCCGGCGCGGGTGTCGCTGCGGCCAACGCGGTGTACCTGGCCTGAAAGAATCGCCCGAATTTCGCGGTCCCAGGTTTCTGAGGAATGCGGAAGCCTGGTGAGAAATTGATCGAGGCGTCTCGTTCGCGGGTAAGCTGCAGTTTGCCATCCGGGCGAGCCGGATGGCGGTTTAGTCATCACCTGAGCCGCGAGGCGCTAGCCGCGGGTGTTGATTTAATGGGTTTTCACAACCCGACACGTCAGTGAGGGATAAAATTGCCCGCGTTTTTTGCCAACATCCCTCGCTGACGCAGCGGGTTACGATTAAATCGACAGGCCGCTAGCGCTTTGCGGCTCACGAAATCAGCACCGGGTGGCGGGGTGTTCGAGTTTAAATTCAAGCGTCATTACTCTGAAATAAACGTACGAAAGTCGCTCTGTTTATTCCCTGCTACGTTGACCAGTTTTATCCCGGGGTGGGAATGGCAACGGTTGCAGTTCTGGAACACTTTGGTGTCCAGGCGGAATTTTCAACCTCGCAAACCTGTTGCGGTCAGCCGATGGCCAGCAGTGGCTGCATGGACGAAGCCCGGCCTTTGGCAAAGAAGTTCGTCGACACATTCGACGGCTATGATTACGTGGTGGCGCCGTCGGGAAGTTGTGTTTCCATGGTACGCAATCATTACGACCATGTGTGTGACCACAACGACCAGAAGGCCGCCACTGTTCGAAAGTGAACTCTGGCGGAAGCTGATGCCCATTTGAGAACTCTGGAATCATGGCAGCGCGGCAAAGTTCGGTGCACGATGGTCCCGGGAATCGGCGACACAACGTTCGATATCGCAAAGGTGGATGATCCGCATCACCTGGAAAATGTCGACTGCGCGGTTTTGCGCGGTCACTTCTGCGTGGCGGAAAACGGAGCTATCTGGGTCACCGACGACAACGTAAAGCATCGCGTGTTGTATTTCATTCCGCAGCATATCTCGCTGGTCGTGCCTGCGTCGCAGATTGTGCACAACATGCATGAAGCCTATTCACGCATCACGATTGGGGCTCATCTGTTAGCGGGATTTATCTCCGGCCCCTCAAAGACCGCGGATATTAAACAGTCTCTCGTGATCGGCGCCCACGGGGCTCGTTCACTGACTTTGTACCTGGTGGATGCGCTGTGAAATTTGAAAAGCGTAAGAATAGAGGCCGCATCTTTTGCACTACCGGGCCTTCCTGGGACTGAAATCGGAACGTCTGACGACCACTTCTTCTTCAGCGACGGCATGTATTCGACGACGTCAGCAAGTTCCTGAGTCGTCATGGTCTTCTGCACGTCGGCCGGCTTCAGGCTGATCGTTTGTTTGACCAGTTCTTCGGCGAGCGGCAGGGCGTCAGCCCTCCTTGTCACGCGCCGCTCTGTCAGATGCATCAAGAAATCCAATTTTGAGTTCACTCGCGATGCGCCATTCGTACGCTTCGATCTGCATCTCCCGCAATGTCAGTTTCTGGTACTTCTCCCACCAGCGTCTCATTTCTTCTCGATCCCTATTTTTACGGAGGTGCTGAGAGAAATAGCCTTTGCAACTATGAGATTTTCCGTCAGACCCAGTCCGGGACTTGTACCGCATGGGCGAGGGATCGACCTGCTGTTCTATAATCAAGAAGCAGACTTCTCCAACTGACAGGCCACGAACGACTGCCGTTTCGATCGACAAGGAGTATCCCTCATCGTTCATGTGCTCAATCAATGCAGGAAAGGCTTCTTTCCCGAGGGAACCAAGTTTTGCCTGGACCATTTCAATTTTCTGCTGCACGTCCAGGTCATACCCACGCAGGAGCTTGATTGGCCCAGGATTCATATCAGGATTAGGATCCCGATTCGACGATTGAAGTTGGCGGATGAGCGTCTCGACATGATCGCGACTCACGCGCGATCCACTTTCTGCGTCAGAGATGAGCGTCAGCGGCGGAGCAGTCGGAGTCGACCGCGCCAATTGAGGCATCGTCACAAGGATGAGGCTTACGAATACGCACGGAGTGATCGTTCGTATGCTTTCCATATTGAGTTTTGGCTGTTTGGCTGCGTGCAAACGAATCCCTCGCTGACGTGTTTTTGAAGTTGTGCTATTTGTAATAGAGATAGGGGCAACGCCCCGGAAATTTACCTGGCCCAGCCCAACGGGCTCGTTATGGAGCAAACGAATTTGTTTTGAAGGGCCAAAGGCCCGACAGTTTGTGTAGATCCCACTGGGGGGGGCAAATGGCCGGGCCGTTGGCCCTCAGACATTCGTTTTTATTGACTCCCATCCCGCTGGGCTGGGCTAGGCAAATCGCTGGGCCTTTGGCCCGAAACCCAACAATTTTCGCAACTTCAAAACTGACGCTTCGGGTTGGGATAATTGCCAATGCATTGCCCTGGATTTAGAATCGCGTTCCGGCTGATTCAATCAACAACGCGTTGCCACACGGCAGCTAATGTAGCCGTAGTGATGTTCAGTTAGTCCAGCAGCACCAAAGTATCCGGCAGTTCGTTGACGTCCTGCGATGATCGAGGCAGTGCGGTTTCCAGAGAGGTGGCTGCTTGCTGGATTGTGTGACAGATGGCCGTTGCGACGTCGTGCTTCTGCAGACCGGTCGTAAGATGCTGGCATAGCGATTCGGGGAACTTTTCTCCCAACGCTTCGACGACGCTGCGATCGCCGAGCACCACGGCCATGCGTTCATACAGTGACACGAAAATCAGGACGCCCGACGCTCCTGCTGTGTGGTGAATTCGCCGATCAAAGAACAGTTGCCGTGCTCGAACATTCACTTCTTCCTTCATCTGACTTCGAGGCGTGAACAATCGTCGCAGGCCGTGCAGTCGATCGGCGAGAACAGCGCCGACGATGAAGCAGACAACCATCACGACCAACAGGAGTCCCACCTGTCCCCAGACAGACAGGCTTCCCCATTGACCGGGCTCCGGATGCCCCGGCAGGGCCAGAAAAATCGCCGCCGCGCCAACCATCGCGCACCAAAGACCGACAAGATCTTCAGCTCGGTCGTAGCGACCGGAGAACGTGGCCACAACCGGAACGATCTCACAGCACGTTCTTAACTCCGCTGCCGAAACGGCCGCTTCAATCTGTGATCGATATTCTGAACTGATGACTTCAGAAGCTTTTTGCATTGCGATTCTCCTTACCACGATCCTGAAGCACCACCACCGCCAGATGATCCACCACCAAACGACCCGCCGCTGAATCCACCTCCGCCGCTGCCGCTGTTCTGGCTCATGGTGCGAAGAAAGTACCACGCGGCCGCGAAGATTCCGCCCCACATCAACCATGCCCAACCACTGGCGCCTCGCCGATAGAGCGACACGGCTGTGAAGATGGCGAGTCCAATAAACACGATCGGGATAATGATCTCGGCCGTCGATTTTGGCTTCGTTGGCAGTTCCAGTTTGCGAGCCATCTTGTCCAGGGCGTCAACCCCACCAACGATGCCCGCGGAGAAGTTGCCCTGCTTGAATTGGGCGATGATATATTCGTTCATGATCTGCTGGCACGTCTGATTTTCCGAGCGACCCCAGCCAGCTCCCAATTCAATACGAGCCTTTCGGTCGCCTTTGGAAACCAGCAGCAGGATGCCCGTGTTCCAGTCCTGGCCCTGCAGCTTGGCATGCCCGATCTGCCACTGATTAAACAGCAATGCCGCAAAGGTTTCGATTGGCATTCCTTCGCCGCCGTGGCTGGCCATCGAATCGATCGTCACCACGATGAGGGGAGTCGCTTTGTCCGTCAGCAGTTTGTCACAGACCGTCCGAATATGTGTGACGGATGCTTCGTCCAGCATTCCGGCCTTATCGCTGACAAATTCCCGATCTCCCGGCGGCTGCAGGTCAAATTGCTGAGCCGCCGTCGGAACCGAACAGAGCGTTATGAACGCCATGAAAACACACACGCTCAGTCGTTGAGCAGTCATTTGCTGGTCCTAAGGAACAGATTCACAACGTGAGAAAACGCAACTACTTCTTTTTCAGCGACTGCATGTATTCCGTGACGTCGGCCAGTTCCTGAGTCGTCATCGTTTTCTGCAGGTCAGCCGGCATCAGGCTGATCTTTTGTTTAACCAGTTCTTCAACGTCTGCTTTGGGGATCGCTCGCACAAGAGCATCGTCGCCTTTGATGCTGACTTCGGCGTCGGTGTTGCTGACGAGAATACCATTCAGAGTCGTGCCGTCAGTTTTGACGACCGTCCAGAGTTCGAAGTTGTGGCTGATCCCGGCACTTGGGTAGAGGACGGATTCGAACATGGCTTGGCGGCTGAGCTTGCTGCCGATTTCAGTCAGGTTCGGCCCGATCTCACGGCCCATGTTGTCAACGACGTGACACTTGTGACAAGTGCCGGTTGAGAAAAACACAAGTCGACCATTCGCCAGATCACCCGTGAGCTTTGTCAGCTCACTGATCGGCGGAGTGGGCATGTTGTCCTTGGATGGAGGTAGCGGAAACAATCGCTGAGCAGCCTCGCGAGCCTGCCCTGACGGCGAGCTGTGCAAAGCTGCAGCGACGGTTTGTTCCAGTTCCGGATCGAGCGACTTTTCGTCTGCCATCTTCACCAGCTCCGCCGCTGAATTATTGACTTTCGATGCCGCCTTCACTGCAGCTCGACGGACGTCGATGTTGACTTCGGCGTTCTTGACCACCGGCATCAGAAGCCCGCTGATCGCTCCGCTTGAAGAATTGCCCAGAACTTCGGCTGTTGCAATCGCGGCCACGGTGTCGTCACCATTCAATGCTTTGCTGAGAAGGTCCCATTGTTTGAGTTCCAGAAGAGCGATGATAGCTTCAACTCCGACTTGCTCTGTAGGCTTTGACTGAGCTATAGCCAGGATGTCTAAGTACCGATCAGTCGCTTCGAATCGTTTTACAAGTGTCACAAACTGACTGGTGCCTCGAGCCTGATCGAGCGCTCGTGACAGTGCGGCTTTGCTTTCTGGGGTTGCTGCGTCATTGCCGGTCAGCCGTGCAAGGCACTCGGTGAGGATGAGAGTCCCGGTCTCCGGGTTCTTTTCAAATCCAGCAGTTCCTGCCAAGAGCTGGGCACAAAGTCGCCCCACAAGTTGTTTATCTTCGAAATCAAGACTACGGAAGAGTTCAAGTAAAGATTGCTCGACTCGCGGTATATTCGTCTTGTTGATGCTAGGCGAAGTTGCTCGCTGAATAATATTCGCCAGCATCTCAGCCTTTCTGTGTGCTGCAGTCATTCCTCGCGAACGCCAGACAACTCCTGGAACCACTTCTTTCGACTCCCTCAGCGCATCAAGAACACGATCCCAGCCGAACTTGAGATCTGAATCGACCGCAATAGCCAATGCCTCCAAATACCAACGGTCCAGATACCACATGTCACCTCGCGGAGAATTCGTTGCCAACACCGTCCAAAGCTTAACCTTATTTTCTGAATGGACATGCCGGAGTGCAATTGAGCATTCCCTGCCCACCTGTGGCGACTCATCCTTCACCAGCTTTTCGACCACCGGGATCACGTCCAGTGACATGCGTCGAGTCAGTCGAATCCCGGTGATCCGAATGTCCTTGTCTTTATCAGCAATCGCCAGGTCCACATACTTCTGAGTCTTCCCTTCGATCTGGCCCAGCAACCACAACGCTCGTGAACGGAAACGGGGATTCGGATCGGATTCAAACATCTTCGCCAGTACAGCTTCGGCCGCGGCACCGGATTCTTTGAGCTTGGTGAAGGCCAGGTAGCGAGTCGCCGTGTTGGGGCTCTTCAAAGCTTCTGCGGCACCTTCGACGGTCGAGAAATCATGCTTCGGAACGGAGTACTTTTGACCGGGCATTGAAACTCGGAACAAGCGGCCTCGATCTGTGTCGCCCTGACGATGACCGCCAACACCTGGATCGTACCAGTCGGCCACGATCAATGATCCATCCGGAGCTACGCAGACGTCCGACGGTCGGAACCACTGGTCGCGAGTTCCGTTCAGGATGTCATTGATTTCGGCTTTGTAACCGGCACCGTCATCGGTCACGGCATAGCTGCGAACCACGTTCGGACCGGCGTCGCAGTGAATGAGCTGGTTGATAAAGCGTTCGGGCAGTTTGTCGCCTTCGTAGATCAGAATGCCGGTCGGTGAACCGGCTCCGGTCTGCAGCAGATTCGGCACAACGCCGGGATCGTTCAGATGCCAGTGGCGGCGAGGAATCTCTTCTTCCATATTGGTACGAGGCGTCTGCCAGCCGGCGCCGGTGATTTCATCCTTGTAACCGTAGTTGCCGTATTCCATCACGTAGTTGATACGGACGCCTTTGTTGCCGTCGTCGTCGTTGTCAGATTGCCAGACGGTCCCGAAGCTGTCGACGCACAGTTCCCAGTTGTTGCGGAAGTTCCAGCCGAGCGTATCGACTTTGCTTCCGTCCAGTTCGCAACGAAACGCCATGCCTTCCTGATACGGCTTGCGAGCGGCTCGGACTTCATTGCCAGCCACGTCGACGACAATCGATCCGTCCGGATTGTGCAGCTCTTCGCCCGCGTTGCCGAAGTTGAAGTACAGCCGACCGTCAGGACCGAACGTGAAGCTATGAATCCCGTGGTCGTGTTGAGTCCCCTTGATACCGGTGAATAGAACTTCCTTGCGATCAGCCTTTGAATCGCCGTTGTCGTCGTAGAAGCTGAATACGCTGTCGCCAGCCGACACGATGACTCGATTGCCCAGCACACAGACGCCGTGAGCCGAATCAATATCGCGGCCCTGGTAGAAGACAGTTTCCTTGTCGGCCATGCCGTCGTTGTTGGTGTCTTCGAGAATCAGAATTCGGTCGCCTTCTGGTCGTTCCTTGTTATTGCCGTTGGCGAAGCGTCGATAGTTGACGACTTCGCACACCCAGACTCGTCCCAGATGATCGATGTCAATGTTCGACGGGCTGAGCAGCATCGGTTCGGCCGCGAACAGCTTGAGTTCCACACCGTCGGCAACATCCAGGCCAGCCACAGCACTGTCAGGCGTCCGATCGACGGGAGCGTCCTGGCCTATCGGTCCGGGAGCTTCGGTATAGACAAAGAACTGTACGCTGGAGCCCATGCCCTGATCACTGCCACCGTTGTCGATCCCGGCTCGTGCGACGAACTTGTCGTAGCCTTCGGGCACTTCAAAATGAATGATGGAGTTCGCGTGGGTGCCAATTCCGAAAGTCACGGGCTTGCCGTTGATGGAAAGGTTGCCGCCACCGACGTTCTTGTTGATGCCGATTTCGCCCCAACCGGTGGCTGCGGACTTCCACTTCAGATCCGTCAGCTTCAGTTCGCCTTTGCTGCCGATCAGCTTCGGTTCGGCCCAGTCCGCCCAGTCGCTGCCGTAGCCGTTGCCTGCATCGGTGACGACCAGGTAAAGATTCTTTGCGCCTTTAAGATCGGCCTCAATCTTCACTGCATGTTCAGGAGTCTCCGATGTGACGATCGGGGTAGAAACGACAGGCTTTGGCGATTCCGCTGCGTGCAGCGTCTGCGCAGCAACGGTGAGAGCGAAAGTGGCAGCCATGCAGCGGGCGGCAAGATTCAAACAGTTCACGGCGGGATTCCTCCAGACGACTTCAGCGCGGGAAACACAAGGTCAGTGGGTGGATTTGACCAATGCCAGGCGGATTGCTCAATTGACTGGAGAGAATATTTTTGTCGCCACCGCCAGTTGATTCACGGAAGTGAACTGTCTGCTGCGGGGACAGCGCGTGGCATTGTCACGACGAGGGCAGCCAGCCGAGTTCGGGTGCTGGTTCGATTCGGGACGTGGCACTTGAGACAATCTGACGTCAGACGGATGGGGCCCGCATAGCGGTATTGATCTGCTGTGAGTTCATCATAAGCCGTTTGGCCAGATTTCAGAGCTTTGACTGCTTCTCGCTCAAAATCGCTGCGGGGCGTGTGCTCGACGTTCATAGGTTCCGCGTCCACCGCCAACCAGCGCAGTTCGATGTTGCGACCCTCTTTAAAGCGGTCGAAGACGCGACGGAGCGTCGTCGCGGGGATGATGATTCCTTCGTCTTCCCGGTAGTAATTATCATGCACAGCCAGCAACGTGTGATTGACAATCTCGTGCAACATTTCAGCTCGCTCACGCGACTCAGCTCTAGCAGGCAAAGCAGTGTCGGCCGGCGTTTGCGACGACGGATCATTGGCCGTGATTGCCTTCTCGACGGGTTGCTCATCGGCAAAGGCCGTCGAAACAAGGTGGCTCGTTAAAGCCAGCATTCCACAAATTACTGCGGGCAGAATCAGGACGGGGAGTCTGTTCATTATCGCGTGCTCCAGAAGTGGACTTGGTGGCTCTCAGGAAATCGCGACCGGCAGGCTCCGAAGCCGCCTTCAGAGCATTTCCGCCTTGTGTAGCGGTCGGTCTCGCTTCATCAGCCAACGGCAGAAGAGGCCTAGTCAGCGTCCACCGGAATGCTGATCACAAGTCCTGCGAAACGAGGCTTCTTTGAAGGTGCCGTAAATGTGCCCATGTGACACTGAACACAATTCTCGTGCAGCGGAATTGAGCCGGCAAAACGGTACGTCTTCCCGTCGATCTGCTCGAGAGATTTTTCGCCAGCTGCAATTTGCCGCGAAGCCTCTTTTTCAAATTCATTCGACGGCTCATGATCGACACTCATCGCCTTTGCGTTTACGGCGATCCAGCGAGTCTTCACGCCTGACTGAGCTTCCCCATCACTGAAGATGTCTTCCATGGCTCGGGCTGGCAGCACAGCTCGATTGGCGTGAAAGTAATGGTCGTGCAGCACGTCCAGCGTTGACGAGTAAATCTGGTACATCGTCTGAGCGCGGTCTCGCGCGACGGCGACAGAGACCGACGCACGCGGCTCTGCGGACACTGGAACAATATTCCCTGTCGCGGCTTGTGGACCCTTGCTGTCATCGGCAGACGGATCTGCTGCACGGGCGAGCGACAGAGCGGCGAGGCTCACAGCAACCAGCAATATCCATGTCTTCCCGAAACGACCCTGTTGTTTTCGCATGGCGAATCATTCCTGCTGGAGTAAGCACCCGTGCATACGTTTCTTCGTTTAACGGCAAGCCGAAGGCGTCGGTTTTCTATTAATTTGCCTACGCCTCCGGCTCGCCGTTAAACGAATTATGCCCAATAAACAGACTACTTTTTCTGCGGCAACTCCGAGACCTCGATATTCAGGTCCTTCAGCTGGCGATCGTCGACAGGTGAAGGAGCGCCCGTCAGCATGTCAGCCGCCTTCTGAGTCTTCGGGAACGCAATCACGTCTCGGATGTTCTCATCACCTGCCAGCAGCATCACCCAGCGGTCCAGGCCAAGCGCGACACCGGCGTGCGGAGGTGCTCCGTAACGCAGTGCTTCCAGCAGAAATCCGAAGCGGCGTTCTGCTTCTTCTGCATTGATATTCAGGAGATCGAAGACCATCTGCTGAGTCTCCGAATCGTGAATTCGCACACTTCCGCTCGCCGCTTCATAACCATTCACAACCAAGTCATAACTGTCGGCTCGCACCTTGCCCGGGTCAGTTTTCAGATACTCGGCGTCTTCCGGGTTAGGCTGACAAAACGGATGATGTTCGGCATCGAAACGACCTTCTTCCGGATTCCATGTCAGCAGCGGGAAGTCCAGGACCCAGATGCAACTGAATTCATTTGGGTCGTAAAGATTCAGTTCTTTACCCAGACGGTTGCGAAGCGCGGCCAGCGCGGAGTTTGTGACCTTCGGAGTATCCGCGACAAACAGCAGAAGGTCTCCGTCTTCGCCGCCCATTCGTTCAATAATCTGCTGCTGATGTTCATCCGCAAAGAACTTGGCAATCGTGGATTCCAGCTTCCCGCCCACGACTTTCATGTAGGCCAGACCTTTGGCCCCGAAGTCGCCTACAAAGTTTTTCAGGTCGACATCCAGCAGACGTCGACTGTACTTCTCGGCAGCGCCCTTCACATTCAGACCACGAACTCGACCACCTGAAGCTGTCACGGTCTTAAAAACGCCGAAGCCGCTGGCAGCTGCGATGTCGCCAACATCCATGATCTCCATCGCAAACCGCACGTCCGGCTTGTCACAGCCAAAACGCTCCATAACGTCAGCATACGTGTAACGCGGCAGTGGCGTCTGCATGGTCAGGCCACGTACTTTCTGCATCACAAACGACACAAGTCCGTCGATGGTGTTGAGAATGTCGTCACGTTCAACGAAAGCCATTTCGACGTCGATCTGTGTGAACTCCGGCTGTCGGTCAGCTCGCAAATCTTCATCGCGGAAGCAGCGCGCAATCTGATAGTACCGGTCATAACCGGCCACCATCAGAATCTGCTTGTAAATCTGTGGCGACTGCGGCAACGCATAGAAGCTGCCCGGATGAACTCGACTGGGGACAAGATAATCGCGCGCACCTTCGGGAGTGCTGCGTCCCAGCATTGGGGTTTCGATTTCCAGAAAGTCACGAGTATTGAAGAACTCACGAACGGCCTGCACCAGATTGTGTCGAAGGATGATGCTTTTTTGCAGTTCCGGACGACGCAGGTCGATGAAGCGATACTTCAAACGCAGTTCTTCGTTTGGAAGATCTCCACCTTCAATTTCAAACGGCGGCGTCTTGCTTCGCGAGAGAACCGTCAGCTGAATCGCGCGGATTTCGATGTCGCCTGTGACCAGTTTTGAATTGACCAGTCCGTCGCCTCGATAGCGAACTTCACCGACTACTTTCACAACGTCCTCGCGTCGCAGCTTGCGGGCGATGGAGTCGATTTTGCTGTCTTCTTCTGTCATGAAAACAACCTGCGTCTTACCGTAACGGTCACGCATATCGACAAAAACGAGTTCTTTGCCCTGTTCGCGATAGCTGTTCACCCAGCCTGCCAGCGTGACAATCTGACCAGCGTGTTCGCGACGGAGTTCGCCGCAGTTATGAGTTCTGTGCACAGGAATGGGATCCGAAGAAAACGAAAGTGGACATGTGAAAGTTCAGTGGAAACAGCGGGCCGGCGATCTTGCAGAGTCCAAAAATTGGCCTCCACTGTTTCGTTGAAGGGGCGGAGTATAGAAGCCTGTCAATCCGCAGGAAAGAAAGGACGGCACAATCTCCGGAGAACTGGCGACGAGAATACTCGGCTGAGAACCGGCAGATGTTTAAAGTTTGATTTCCTGACCCGGTTATGGTCTCATTCAGGCAAGGTTTGACCGCCTGAATTCCTCCTGACACTTGCCGACCTGATATTCTACATTTCCGAACTGTCACGGTTCAGTCGGCTCCGCTGCCGCATTTCCTGACCTCCTGATTCTACCCATCCGGAACAGTGGTGAAACATGATCCGACTCCTTTCTGTTTTGCTGTGCATCGTCCTGGTTCCCAGTTGTGATCCGTTTGCGTGGGCTGCGGACGACGCCAAAGAAGCGTCCGACAATTTTAATCGAGATCGCCTGGTGGCGTGGTGCATTGTGCCTTTCGATGCCAAACAGCGAGGACCGGCGGCGCGGGCGGAAATGGTTCAGGGGCTTGGGATGACTCGCGTGGCCTACGACTGGCGCGACGTGCATGTGCCGACCTTTGAAGAGGAAATTGTGCAGTACAAAAAGCACAACATCGAATTCTTCGCCTTCTGGGGCTGGCACGAGGCCTTTGAGCCGCTGATTGAAAAGCACGCCATTCATCCTCAGATCTGGATCATGTTCGGAGCGCCGAGTGAGGGAACGGAAGAAGAAAAAGTGAAAGCGGCTGCGGAAGGCCTGCTGCCTTTGGTCGAGAAGACTCGCCAATACAAATTGAAACTGGCGCTTTACAATCACGGTGGCTGGAGCGGCGAGCCAAAAAACATGGTCGCGGTCTGCGAATATCTGCGGACTCATCATCAAGCTGATCATGTTGGGATCGTTTACAACCTGCACCATGGTCATGAGCACATTGCCGACTTCGCCGCGCAACTAGCATTGCTGCAGCCATATCTGCTTTGTCTGAATCTGAACGGGATGAATGACAACGCCAATCCCAAGATCCTGCCGATCGGCGACGGTCAGCATGATGTCGAGCTGATCGGGCTGATTCGTCGTTCGGGTTACAAAGGTCCTGTCGGGATTATCGACCATCGCGAACAACTGGACGCCGAAGAGAGTCTGCAGCAAAATCTCTACGGCATGAAGTCCGTGCTGCTGAAACTCGGCGAAACAAAGGCCGCCGCGAGCTACTGACGAGGCCCGGAGATCGCATATCGCCCCACCACGGCTTTAAATCATGCTCAGTTTGAGAAGCGGCACTTCCGCCCCTTCTCCCCCGCGGGGGAGAAGGTGGCCGACAGGCCGGATGAGGGCCTGGCGGAGACGACTGCAAAACGTGTCTGTAAAGCGAGCGGCGGAAACCACCGTACCGAACCCATTGAATTGAGCCTGAGGCGCTAGCCGAATTCGTGCTCTCGAATCGGCTAGCGCCTCAGGCTCAGAGGGTACTTTCCATTCCGCTGTTCGCCTGACAAAGCACTAATCAAGCGTCGCTTGTTCGCCGGTGCGGAGGATATCGAGCACTTCGGAGGCGGTTGTGGCTGTTTGCAGCCGTTCGGGGATGAACGCACTTTCGTCCAGCAGCGTGGCAATCACCGCCTGAAGTCGCTGATGAACTCGCGGCTGGCCGGTTGGAGTCAGCAGAACGAACAGCAAATGCGCCCGCTCCGTGGTGCCGCGATACGGAATGCCCTTCTGCGAGCGAATTACCAGAACGATCGCCTTCTGCAAGCCCTGCAGTCGCGCGTGCGGCATTCCCAGATGACGGCCGAGATAAGTTTCGATCAGGCGTTCACGTTCCTCAACGGCTCGAACGACTTCATCGCGTGGAATCGGCAGAGACTCGGGCTGCATTCGAAATAGTGCCTGACGCACGGCTTCAATTGTGCTGTCCGCTTCGATATCCAGATGAATACGATCTTCGAGCAATGCGTCCGCCAGATGCACGGGCTCTTCGTCTTCGAATTCGTCGCGAATCGTGCCGACGATTTCTTCGATCACGTCCTCGAGCGTCAAAAATCCGGACCATCCGCCCTTGGAATCTTTTACAAGCGCCGCGTGAATTCGTTTCTTCTGCATTTCGGCAAGAACTGTTTCCAGAAGCGTAGTTTCGTCCACCGTAATCACTGGCCGGAGCAGGCTCTGCAAGTCTGTTTCGGTGCCACCTGTCAAAAACAGGTCCTTCAGATGCACGATCCCGGTTGGAACACTTTCGGAACCGATGAACAACGGATAGCGGCTGAACCGGTAACGTCTGGCGATCTGCAGATTCTCGTCCCACGAATTCGACGTATTCATGCATCGCACCTGAGATCGCGGCCGCATCGCATCGCGGACCAGCAGTTCCCCCAAATCGAAAACGTTTTCCAGGAAAAGCAGTCGGCGAAAAGTCATCAGTCCAGTTGACTGCGACTGATTCAGGAGAATTCGCAGTTCATCTTCGCTGTGACTGTCATGCTGCTTCGATTTTCCAAGCCCCATGAGAGTGAGCAGATAATTGGCGGAACCATTCAGAACCAGGAGAGGAAGCAAAAACAGAGTTCTGAAGACTCGCAGAGTCGGCGCTGTCAGTATCGCAGATCGGTCAGTCCGACGAATGGCGATTGACTTGGGAATCAGTTCACCCACCAGAATATGAGCATAGCTGACCAGCAGATAACTGATCGCAAATGCAACACCGTGCGTCGTGAGTAACGCGACGTCTTTGTTCTCACTGAACAGTCCGGTAAATTTCACGACAGGTTCGACAAAACGCACAACGGCCGGTTCGGCAACAAACCCCAGCCCGATCGAGGTGAAAGTGATCCCGACCTGGCAAACCGAAAGGTATTCATCGAGATGATCCTGAACATGCTTGGCGGCGAGAGAGCCACTGACTTTGTCGTCCAGAAGCTCACGAACTCGGGAGGGCCGCATCTTAACGGCGGCGAACTCCGCAAGTACAAAGAATCCGTTCAACAGGACAAGAAGCACTGCCAGAAGCAGGTACACAGTTTCCATTTACCAGTTTGCCTTAAGATCAAAGAATGTCGTCCGCTGGCTATCATAGAATATCCTGCAGGGGTTACCAGTCCGCCAACGCCTCAGAAACTGCGTGAAATCGGGGTTCCAGCTGTTAAGATGCATTTTGTTCACTGTCTGCCGCCAGAGTCTTGCGACCAGTCACGCATGATTCACAGCGCGCAGGAAATGTTTGCAGGTGGTTTTCGGATGGTTTTCGGGTCCGTCCATTCCACGTTCAAAGAACTGCTCAGGAGCTTTCTATGGCGTTTTTTAGACGGGTGGTTGTTGGAGTGGAGATGCCGAACGCTCGTCCCTGGAAGGCAGCGGATCTCTCCAATCCCTGTCGCCTGGCGGTTGAACAGGCGTTTGGTGCCGCGAATTCGGTGAGAACTCCGGTGACGCTCGTGTCGGTCCTTCCAAAGGCCGCAGGTGGGTGGTTCAGCTCGCCCGAGGAAGCCGATCGAACGCTTGCAGCCGACAACGTTTCCGCTCTGGCAGTCCTGAAGGAACTGCGTCAGCAGTATGGCGATGCCGCTGCCGTTGTTCCCTCAGAAATGTTGGTAGTCCACGGTGACGCCTGGGAAGAACTGATTCGCATCGCCGGAAATCGTCCTGACTGTTTAATTGTCTGCGGAACACGTGACCACAGCTCGATCCGCCGCGTGCTGTTCGGCAGCACCGGCCTGAAACTCCTTCGTCTGGCTCCAGGCACTGTCTGGATTCTGAAGCCCAAAACGGAGGACAATGATTCCGTGGATATCGTAGCCGCAACGGACGGTGGTCCTGTTGGTGCTGACGTTTTGCTGACAGCGGTGCTGCTGGCAAAGTCGCTCAATGGCCGTCTGCATGTGGTTCATGCGGTCGATTCGGCCAACAGAAATCCTGACGCTCTCAAGCAGGCCGAAGCGATTGTGTACCAGCAACTGGCGGCAACCGATTATCGAACGCTTCCGTTCGGCGTGAAAGTTTCCGTGACCCAAGGCGACGCCGATCAGTGCATTCTGAAAGCCGTGCAGGACAACAGCGCGGACGTGCTGGTGATCGGCACCTCATCAAAGACAGGGGCTTCGGGGTTGTTGCCCGGGAGCACCGTTGAGCGTCTGCTGCCCGAGCTGTCGTGTTCTGTTATGGCACTGAAGCCGGAAGGTTTCCGTTCGATGCTGCCGGCCGACTTCTGGACTCTGCAACGTTCTCAGCAAATGCACTGAGTTAACGCTGACTGATTCACGGCAGCCGTTACTGGTGATCAGTTGCGCATCATTCGTCGCGAATTGACCAACTTCCATCGTTCGATAAGCGTCAGCGATGGCGGTCTTTTCGGCATGTTGTAAAGTGCAGGGTTGTAACCCGTCATAGGGACTGTGCGTTGTGAAATCCCGTGACTGACCGGTGATTGTTGTTCTCAAATGCTTTCAACATCTTTATGTGACGCAGGACGAATGCATGCGCCGTTACTGGCTGTTCAAGTCTGAACCCGAAGTTTTCTCGATCCATGATCTGGCAGCCAGCAAAGGAAAGCAGACGTCGTGGGAAGGAGTTCGCAACTATCAGGCTCGCAATATGCTGCGGGATGACATCAAAATGGGAGACGGCGTTCTGTTTTACCACAGTAACGCAGATCCCATGATCATTGCGGGCTCCGCTGAAGTTGCGAAAGGCGGCTATCCGGATCACTTTGCCTGGCAGCCGGATCACAAGTACTTCGACGAATCGACCTCGCCGGAAAAGCCCGTGTGGTACATGGTCGACATCAAGCTGAAGCAGATTTTCCGACAGCCGGTGACTCGTGCTGCACTCGCAGACGACCCTGTTTGTGCTCAAATGATGGTGTTGAAGAAAGGCAGTCGCCTGTCAATTCAGCCGGTCACCGAAGCCGAATGGTTAGCCGTGCATGCGCTCGGCGTCGTTGCTGGATGACAAGATGTGGCGCCGTTCCTGTCGAATGTTGAGGAATATGCCGAACAATCAGCCGTTGGGCGCGCGGAAACACGGTTTTCATTTCAAGCAGCTTGCCAATTGCCGGTTTGGGGACCTATCCTTCAGCCCCGCCCCAATGTCGCCCGAGTAATCTCGCCCAAGGTCTGCCTACCATGCTATCAATTACTGGACAACGTCTTTCGTCTGCTTGTGACGGACATTCGCGTCGGCATTTTCTTAAGATCGGTGGACTGGCTCTCGGTGGGATGAACCTGCCTCAGATCCTCAAGGCTGAAGAGACTTCTTTTGCTCCCGTCGGAAAGAAGCTGCCGCACAAGGCGGTCATTATGATTTATCTTTCGGGCGGTCCATCGCATCAGGATATGTACGACCTTAAGATGGACGCACCCTTGGAAATCCGGGGCTCCTTCAAGCCGATTCACACCAACGTGCCGGGCATTGAGATCTGTGAACACATGCCCCGCCTGGCGCAGATGATGGACAAGTTTGCTATTATTCGATCGCTGTACGGTTCGCCCGATCAGCATGCTTCGGATACTTGTCTGAGCGGCTTTCCGATTGGGGCTCGCGGTCGTCAGGACAATCGTCCGTCACTGGGTTCTGTGTTGTCACGCATGCATGGTGCCGTGGATCGTGCTGTTCCGCCGTTTGTGGGACTCACGACGAAGACCGGTCACGCGCCGTACTCCAATCCGGGTCTGCCCGGATTTCTTGGTTCCGCATACGCTCCGTTTCAGCCGGAAAGCGAAGGCATGGCCAACATGCGGCTGAACAATATTACGCTGGATCGACTGCGTGACCGTGAAGCTCTGCTGACGAGCTTTGATGAATTCCGGCGCTACGCCGAAGCCAGTGCCAACATGCAGGGCATGGATTCTAATACTCGCAAAGCGTTCGACGTTTTGACCTCCAGCCGGCTCGTAGAAGCTCTCGATCTGGAAAAGGAAGACGCATCTCTTCGAGATCGTTATGGTCGTGGGGCGGCAACGCCGGCGTTTGGCGAAGATGCCGGACCGCACTGGATGGACCAGTTTCTGATGGCCCGCCGTCTTGTCGAAGCGGGAGTGCGTTGTGTGACGCTGTCATTCGGAAGCTGGGATCGTCACGGCGGAAATTTTGAACGTCTGCCCGAACAGTTGGCGAAGTTCGATCAGGGCATTACGGCTCTGGTCGAGGACTTGCATATTCGTGGCCTCGATCAGGACGTCAGCGTCGTAGCATGGGGTGAATTCGGACGAACGCCAAGAATCAATGCGGGCGGCGGACGAGACCACTGGCCACAGGCTTCCTGTGCGCTGCTGGCCGGAGGCGGCATGCGAATGGGGCAGGTAATCGGTTCGACAAACCGACTGGGCGAAGTGCCTCAGGACCGGCCGATTCACTATCAGGAAGTTTTCGCCACGCTTTATCATCAGCTTGGGATTGATGTGCGTACCGCAACCATACCCGACAACAGCGGCCGTCCTCAGTATCTGCTGGACCATCAGTCGATTGTGAAGGAACTGGTTTGAGATTTTTGATTTTCGATTTGAGATTTTCGAGTTGTTAAGTTCCACTGCTGATCCAACACGCCCCCTGAAGGAGTGAGTCCATGAGCCGCCGAAAAATCTCCTCCATCCGCGCGTGACACGTCGGACCGCTGTTCAGGCGGGTGCGAACGGGATGCTGGGCTTGGGTTCCAATCATCTTCAGGCATTGCAGGCGGCTGACGTTTGAGTTTTCCGGCAGTTTATTTTTGTTGCTCTGTTGCTTTGATTGGGGTGGGCTGAGTTGCCGAACGTTTGTCTTTAAGGTTTGGTTTATAGCGCGCCGACTTGCCGTTGGTTTGCAGACAGGCATCCTTAACCACTTCGCTCAGCTGACGATTCAGAACGCGACCGTTGAACGCATCTTCGTGGCACATGTCCATCGCGTTTTGGATGACCGCTAAGCTCAGCGATACGCTTGAACCGTCCGGTGGTCGTTCCACCTTGATTTGTTCCTGCACCGTAAACAACTGAACCAGCCATAACCCCACCAGCGAACTGACGTCCCAAACCCGCTGCCGCGGCCCTCGCTTTACTCAATAAGACTCGGCGATCGCCCCGCAGGCCGTGCTCTGCCCGTTTTCTTCTTTGAAGTAGTGTCAGATCCACATGGCCGGGATCTTATATCCCGTTTTCAAGCCCGCCAAATATCTTCTTCTCACTACATCGCGTTTCAGATTTCAATACACGGCTGTTTTCGAATTTCAGATTCCAAAACGCAGCAAACTTGTTTTTGCTGATCGCAGGTTGTTCCACTTTTTTGGGGAAGTTGGGTTAATGAAGAGTCACGAATTGACCATCGTAACGGGCGACTCGGTCCGGGTGGCCTTTGGCCTGCTGGTCCAGAATCATCTCCATCGCCTGAACGGCCGCAACAACCTGGCGGTCGGCGGACAGGTCTGCGTAGTCGAGCTTTCGAATGTCGGCCAGTCGCGACGAGCGTTCCGCCGCCGGCCCGCCGTGTTCCACGATGGCCACTTCCCGAGCGAAACGTTCGATGACTTCAATTCCGTAACCGCGCTGCGAACGTTCGCCCCATGGTTCGACAAAACTGCCGTTGTAATGATTGTTGATCGTATTCTTCATCTTGAGCGGCGTCAGATTCTCAACGGTCAATTCGACGCCTCGTTTCCGCGAATGACCGTTCCAGTTTCCATTGTCAAAACGGAACTGAACTTCCTGCTCCACGTAGCCTGGGAAATTGTCGGGCGTGACCCACGAAGTGTGAATATCAAATGCGGCTTCACGTCCGGAGTCATATTCATAGATCAGTCGCAGTTGAACACTGTCCCATGTTGTTCCATCTTTGGGTCCCACGAGCCCTCGCTGGCCAGTGCAGGTGACGGTCTTCAATCGGCCGCCAAAAGTAAAATCGATCAGCTTGATATAATGTACGGCCACGTAGGTTCCCGGGTTCCTTCCGGTGATCCACTCTGAAAACTGGCTTCCGGAAATCTGGCGCGGTTCCAGCAGTGAGCAGTAGCCGTTGTTCACGTGCTGAAGGATGTTGTCGTGAACCAGAGTTCGCAGCTTTTTGTGGTCGGGGTCGAGCAGTTTGTGATAAACCACGCGGGCGAGAACGCCTTTGGCCTGGGCGATCGAATTCAACTCATCGATCTCTTCCAGCGAAAGCACAGATGGCTTTTCCACCAGAAGATGAACGCCGGCCTCCAGAATGGTCTTCGACGCATCGAAGTGGCGATCGTCAGGCGTCGCAACGCAGGCAAAAGTCGGCTTCTCGCTCAGCATCTGCTCAACGGCGTCGTCGCCGCGGAAACTTTTGAATGCCGGGATTTTTCCCGCCGACTGAGCCAGATAACGATCAGCACGCTGTCCGGTCTTAGACGCCACAGCAACCACCGTTACATCGACGTCGCCGAATCGACGATCGTAAAGACCCTTCGCATGCACATTTTCGAAGAACGGTCGGTACGTCTCATCAAAGATCATGCCCATCCCGACCATGCCAGCACGGACTTGAGGACGAACAACTTGAGCACTCATGAAAATATCCTTTGGATGTCAAAAATTTGTTCTATTTCTTTTTCTGCAGATCAAGGACCGCCTGAGGCAGATCCTTATCAGCCAGACCAAAGACGCCTCGACCCTCACTGAGTCGGTCGCCCACGTCAAACTGGATATCTTCAGAATCGATTTTCCAGAAGTCCTCAATCTTTTCACGTGGCAGAGGCTTCAGAGCACGCAACAGCCGAAAGCCGACTCCTCGCGCAGGATCGGTCGTGTACCACCACGGGCTGCGAGGCAGGTTTGGATCGTACTCTTTCCACGCTTCATCATCGGATCCAAGCCGTGATGACGCTCGACATTCGGCAGCCGGAAACGCCCACGAACCGCCACGGACAACACGAGGATCCGGCTTGTCGGTACGAACCCAATCAGCAGCGGCCGCGATCGGCTGATCCTTCGACTCATACGGCGCGTAGCCGTCGATCACCCATTCCGCAACGTTGCCGTGCATATCGTACAGTCCCCAGGCGTTAGGCTTCTTCTGACGAACAGGACGAGTTCCCTCTTCATTCGTGTTGTCCTGGAACCAACCGAATTCATCGAACATCGCGGGGTCGTCGCCGAAAGAAAACGCGGTGCTACTGCCCGCACGGCACGCATATTCCCATTCCGCCTCGGTTGGCAGACGGTACTGCTGCGTCGTGATTGCCGAGACCCATTTTGTATACTGCTTTGCAGCGTACTGCGTCATCGAGACGGCCGGCTGCTTTGGATCATCCCCGAACTCAAATGTGAAGTCGGGCTGATAAAGAGGCGTCGGTGCCGTGATGGCATCAATCCGATTTGCGTCAGTCACTTTGCGAAGTCGACGAGATTCAAATTCCTTCAGAGAACGATACAGCTCCATATAACGAGTGTACTCAGACCACGTCACTTCGCACTCGCCCATCCAGAACGGCTCGACCACAACTTTGCGTTGCGGGCCTTCGTCATCATTGTGGCCGACTTCCGTCGCCGGGCTTCCCATCAAGTATTCGCCGCCAGGAATCGGAATCATGCGAAACGTCACATCCGTGCCGGGGATCTTCGCTTCATAAGGAACCATCCAGCCCTGCTCGGTCTGAACAGAGGGGCCATCCGCGGGCTTTTCCTTTGAAATTCCTGGCGTGTCCTGCCCGATCGCAATCGTCGGGATCATGAGCAGGCTGAACCAAAACAGAGAGATCGATCTCAGCATGAGATCCAGACTTTCAAAAAAGAGACCTGTCCTGACTTGTCATTAATGCGGCGGCGATGCTCGTTCTTGATCAGCATCCCCGGTGAGCTATTGCCGGCTCGGCATCAGCCCTGTCCCGGCGGTTTGGGTCGAGCCTTCATGGGCTTTTTCTTGGGACCACCCGGATTGAAGGTGCGTTGAATTTCTTCGAGCGACGTCTTGCCTTCAGCGACCAGGCGAATGGCATCCTTCTGCAGTGTCGTTTGTCCATCCGTCGTCATCTGACGACGAATGGCTTCTGGCGCCGCCCCGGCCGCGAAAACTTCTTTCATTGTGTCCGTCATCTCGAGCATTTCAAATGCGGCCACGCGACCATGGTACGGAACTCCATCGCAGTCGGCACACAACTCTTCGATCGTTTGTGCCTTCGGATCCTCCGGCGGCGGCGGAGATGGGGCTCGATACAGCACAGAGGTTTCCGGCGGCAGGCCGAGTTTCTTCAGCAGTAATGGATTGGGCCGGAACGCCTGCTTGCAGTCATCACAAAGCTTGCGAATCAACTTCTGACTGATCACGCATTTTAAGCCCTTGATAACCTCATCAACTCCCACCCATTCGATCAGCTTGCTAATGGCTTCAATCGGCGTGTTGGCAGGGATCTCCATTATGAACGACATGCGATCAGCGTACTGAAAAATGGTCTGCGCGTCCTGCGGCGACTTCAGGGGATTCAAAAAGATGACGTCCGCTTCACGGCGCTGAATTCGGTCGAACGTCAGTTCCAGATCGTGCCCGGGTTCAGGCTTAAATTCCGTGACGTTTATCAGTTCCTTCCCCTGCATGTCAGCAAGGTTGTAGACCGAATACAGGTACGGGTCGACGGTGTGCAGCACAACGATCGACAGTGTCGTCACACCAGAATCCGGCGGACCGCAGACGAGAATGACACCCGTACGAGCCGAAGTGAAATCTCGAATCTTCAGCTTCAGATGGTCGGGAAGTCCAACCTCCTGCGGTTTTTGTCGAAGCACTTTCCGGTTGTCGATTTTCACGCGAACCCGTTCTGCGCCGCCACCGGCAGGTACGGATTCGATCATCAGATGATACGGCAACTTGTCGAACTCCGCCTTGATTCCGCCGTGCTGAGCGATCTTGCGTTCATTGGGATCGAGCCCCGCCAGCAGCTTGAGCATCTGAACCATCGCGACGCCCTTCTGACCAGGAACGGCCGCTGCCGGATAGGGAACACCATCGATGACAAAACGAATGGACAGTCGACCTTCGCGAGGTTCCATCAGCACCGTGTGCGCGCGACGGCCAAGAGCATCAGACATCATCTGCTTCACTGGCACCAGAGCCGCCTGGACAAGCTTTGCATTGGCCTTCAGATTGGCTTCGCGCCCAAACAGCGGCCCCTGAAAAAGCACCTGCTCCACATCCGGCTGCTCCTCAGTTCCTTCCGCCGGCTTCTTTCCCGCATCTGCCTTTTTTGGATCTGGTTTTGCTGGGCCAGCCATCTTTTCAAGTCCTCAGTGAATTAAGTTTGTCACAGCCTGATATTTGTCACAGCCTGATGATTGAGCCAGTGATGTTCAGTGACAACAGCCAGCAAACCGGCTGAAGTAGGCGAGACCGGTGGGTCTTCTCGCACCAAAACACCTTGTCGGGAACCCCAGTTCTTAAACTTGATCGGGCCTTTGCCCGCCAGAACCGAAAATTCGCGAGCCATCAGCCGAGTCGCCCGGTTCGCCGTCGAGGGAGGGTCCCGGACGCGCATTTTGGCTTCCTTCCGAGCGATCCTCCAGCATCAAACGCCAAATTGAAGTTCCAACAGCAGATTTCGAACGTCCTGAGCGTGCAAGTCGTCACGTTCAATTCGTTTCGAGGAACAAATAAACACCGGTCCGTCCTGTTCCAGCTGATGAGCCTTCGGGACGCGTCCGTGGCTGCCTTTCACGATGGAGCCATCCAGCCCAATCATGTCCATGTAGTAACGAAATCCCAGCATTTTGCGAGCCAGTCGACAGGCGACTCGCAGCTTTGGCAAGCGAATTTTGGGATCGACGAACAGCTCCACGGGGTCGTAACCCGGTTTCCGGTGAATGTCGACGGTTCTGGCATAATCCGGAGCCAGCTGATCGTCCATCCAGAAATAATACGTAAACCATGCGTCGCGACTGCTGACGCATACCAGTTCCCCGCTGCGTTCATGATCAATCCCGACAGCCTTTTGCTGGGTGGAATCCAGCACCTGCTCAATCCCGTCGACTCGTTCCAGTATCTGCCGGACTCGTTCCACATCCGCCGCACGCCGCACATAAACATGAGCGACCTGGTGATCGGCAACCGCAAACGCACGCGAAGCACCGCAATCCAGAGTCTCCCAGCCCAGCGTCTCGCGTCGGACTGTCAACAGCCCGGCTTCTCTCAGAACGCGGTTGATGGAAACAGGCCGGCTGACTTCCGTAATTCCGTACTCAGACAAAACCACAATATCCGCCCCGGCCTGTTGAGCCGCATCAATCAGATTACCAGCTTCGCGATCCACCAGCCGGATGTCTTCGGCAATCGCAGGATCGTTCGGCCCGAGCCGCTGGAGGTTGTAGTCCAGGTGCGGCAGATACACGAGCATCAGCGAGGGCTGGTAACGATTGAAGATATCGATGCTGGCATCGGCAATCCACGTCGTGCTTTTAATGTCGGCAGTGGGTCCCCAAAAATTGAAGAGAGGAAACTTGCCAAGCGTCTGCTGAAGAGTATCCCGCAGCTCGGCTGGTTCGCTGTAGATGTCCGGCACTTTGCGACCGTCGGCCGGATACGAGGGCCGTGGTGTGACGGCCCAGTTGGCCGCGGAATACATGTTGTACCACCAGAACATCTTGGCCGTCGTGTGCGATGCGTCGCGAAGTCGAGCGGATTCGTAAAGCTTGTCTCCCTTCACAAGGTGATTGGACTGCCTCCAGAACATGACTTCCGACAGGTCGCGAAAATACCAGCCGTTGCCGACGATTCCGTGCTGTGATGGCATCAGGCCGGTCAGAAGAGTGGCCTGAACGGAACATGTGACCGCAGGGAGAACCGTCTGCATCGGCCGCGCAAATCCGGTGTTGAGCAGACGACTGATGTTGGGTGTGTCTGGTCCCAGCATCTGGCTGGTAAGTCCCACGACATTGATCACCATCAGTCGACGGTGCGAAGCAGGGCTGGTCATGAAAACGAAATCCCCGGAGATGGTATGAAGCGGAGTTCATGCGTATGCTGATCCCGGTAGTACGAAATTCAACACGACTGAGGAATGCTATACCATGCCCCGTTCAGTTTCATCCGCCAGATTGTTACTCATTTTGCTGACGGCTTTAGGCGGCAACAGTTTTCTGGCCGCCGAGGAAAAAGCAGTCTCACGCTGGGAAAGCGAGATCGTGGCGATCGAGAAGCGAATCGCTGACGGTTCGTCACCGAAGCATTCCGCACTCTTCGTTGGCAGTTCCAGCATTCGTTTGTGGGATCTTGCGAAATCATTTCCCGATCTGAAAGCCGCGAACCATGGCTTCGGCGGCTCGCTGCTTTCTGATTCAGTCGAGTACTTCGATCGGATCGTGGTTCCCATAAATCCAACCACGATCGTGATCTACGCGGGAGACAACGATATCGCCTCCGGAAAATCTCCTGAAACGGTTCACAGCGATTTTGTGAACTTCGTGGCCCTGGTGGTAAAAAAAGTTCCCGACTGCGGCAAGCTGCTTTACATCTCGATCAAGCCAAGCACGCGACGTTGGGCGATGGCCGATCAGATCCAAAAGACCAATGCCCTGGTCAAAGCCACCTGTGATGCAAATCCCCGCCTGCAGTTCGTCGACGTTTGGGCTCCGATGCTTGGTGCAGACGGTCTACCGAACTCGGAGATGCTGCTAATCGACGGCCTGCACATGACCGAAAAAGGCTACAAAATCTGGTCCGATGCCCTGCATCCGTATTTGCCAGTCGCGGAAACCAAATGACCCGCGAGAGCGTTCGCTGGCCCTGGTATTGTCCTTCTCCCCCACGGGGGAGAAGGACGTGATGAAAGTGAAACACGGGGCGTAGCAGTGATTAAGGATAGCGTGCGGCCGTTTTTTATATTTTCGGTCACTCGTTCAAACCGATGATTGCCGTCGTTCTGTTCGGACGATAGATTCGCAAGGTGGTTGTTTCCGATGCAAAATCCGCGCAGACAGACATTCTGAAGATGCTGGCTCAACTGATTCCCAAACAAGGTGGTCCGCCCATCACGCTGACACGCGCGATCACTGTGATTGGTCGCAGTTCAAAGTTGTGTGACCTCGTGATTGATCACGTCAATGTGTCGAAGCAGCATTGTATTCTTGTGAAGACTGACGGCCTGATCTATCTGCGGGACCTTGGCAGTACCAACGGAACGCGAGTCAACGGTCAGCGAGTCATTCGCGGAGCTCTGTTACCCGGCGACCAGCTGTCGCTTTCGGGGATCAGCTTCAAGATTCATCTGGGCCCAGATAAACCAGTTGGCGGAAAAGTGTCCCTCGCCGGTCCGACCGAAATGGTTCCGATGCTGGACGATGACGGCCTGAACGAAGCCAGCCTTGCCCCGCGAAACCGAGCTGACGACGCCAGCAAAAGCGACGTCCGGTTTCTCCGTGATTCCGATCTGCTCATGCCCGATTGAATCCTTTTCAAAAGTTCCAATGGGGACTTCAGCAGCATGGGCTTTGGGCAGGGTTTGATTCCAGCGGCGAATGAAACAGGCTGCTGAGTTGACAAGCGGGATCAGATTCGCGCTCATTCGTTTTTAGGACGCGCGGCCTTGATGCCGTGGCTGGCAACGTTAAATGGATAACTGCAGAAATACATGAGCCGAACTCACTCGATCGATGGAATTACGCTGCACCTGGGACGTCCGGATCCTACGGAGGGAGAATGGATTGGGCAGCGCGATGTACTCAGACAACTTCTGGCCTGCTGGCTGGTTGTGGACCCTCGCGACCTTCCGCTCACTCCGCGGCTGGTGGGCACGCCGGGCATTGGCAAGACAACTTTGGCGATTTCCGGCGCTCGGCAGCGCGGCCAGGAACTTTACATTTATCAATGCACCGCCGACACTCGGCCTGAAGATTTGCTGGTGACTCCGGTTCTTGCCGAGAGCGGCAAGATTGCCTACCACGCGTCACCGCTGGTGACCGCTATGCTTCGCGGCGGCATCTGCATTCTGGACGAAGGCAACCGCATGAACGAAAAATCATGGGCCAGCCTTGCCCCGCTGCTCGATCATCGACGCTACGTCGAATCCATCGTGGCCGGCATCTCTATTCCCGCGCATCCGGATTTCCGATGTGCTGTGACGATGAATGAAGACGAATCGACATTCGAGATTCCCGATTACATTCTCAGCCGTCTTCAACCAACGCTGACGCTGGGACATCCGGCTCGCGAAGATGAGCTGGCAATTTTGAAATATCACCTGCCATTTGCGGACGACCAGATGCTGAATCTGACCGTCGACTTTCTACAGGAATCGCATTCGCTGAATCTGGACTTCTCGACGCGTGACGGGATTAACATCCTGCGATTTGCGCTCAAGCGAATTGCTCAGGATCCCGCACATCCGCTGGCTCGCGACGATGCGTGGAGAGAATCGCTGGAGAAGTGCCTGGGGCAGGATGCCGTGGACCTGAAATCGCTCGCTGACAAACGCAGTCAGTCGCTGGGCGGGAACAACGTGCCCATGGGTCTGGGCGACTTCTTTTTCTCACCAAATGATCCTCTCCACCCGGATGCGGACTTTGATGACGATGATGACTTCGATGACAACGACGACGATCTCGACGAGGATGACGACGAGACAGAAGGCTAACGCTGAAAGGCCTGTGACCTGCTTGCGGATCCAGTTCGCCCGCTGTCGCAAAGGGAACCAAGCAAACTCAAATCGCCGGCGAGCGGGCTGTGTTCCCGGAAGGGCCACTCGCTGGCGCTTCGAGCTTGTAAACGTTACGGCGCTCGTTGGGCCAGTTTAAGTGGTCGGCTCTGCCGAAGCTGCGTCTATTCGTCTCGCAGCCGCTGAGCGAATGCAAAGGGCGCCGACAATGGCGAGACCCGTTGCGGATGCAAGGAACCAGGCTGGCAGATGGGCTTCGTTCTTGACGGCCAGATCCAGACCCAGCTTCTGCAGCACGGGCTGTAATTCTGTCAGGGACAGCAGCAGCCCGTTGCTGACGATGTGCATGACAATTCCTGGGATTACGCTGCCTGTGGAAATCCGGATCCAGCCGAGCACCAGGCCAAGCACAAACGTCGCCGGAAAGCGTTCCAGTGTCAGCGACTGATCCACGATGACGTGAAACGCGGCAAACAGAAATGAACTCATCAGCCAGGCCGACTTCCACTTCACAGAACGTGACTGCAAAGCGCTCAGCAGGAAGCCGCGAAAGAACAGTTCTTCACACACGGCCGGGATAGCCGCCAGAGTCAACAATCGCAGCAGCAGAGGAGTTTCATTCGTTAGCCTCTGCGCAAGTTCCTGCAACGCTGGATTGCTCATCAACTTCGCCCAGCCGGACGTGCTTTTTCCAATCAGCAGGGCTTCATACATAATCGTCCACAGAGTGCTGCCGAGCAAAATCGCACCCGGCAATGCAATCCAGGGAAAACCACGAAAGGCAAATGCCGAAGCAAAGCGAACTCGATTCCAGGTCGTCAGCAGCAGGGGCAGAATGGCAAACAGCAGGATGGTAATGATGCCCGACAACACAAGCTGCCCAGGCAGATTGTCCGGGGCCACAAGTCGACCGCGAAGACCGGCCACCACAATGAAAGTCGGAATCAGAAAGAGCAGACAGCCAACTCCCAGCCGAAACGGCACCTGATTGACCATCTCCGCTGGTCGCCTGCTGAGACCGCTCATGCTGGCATTGCCGCCAAACAGAACCATATCGCTGCCAAAAATTCCTGACGCGATTCGAAGTGCCAGAACTGTATACGTAGACGTGGCCGCCAGGGTCAGGACAAACAACGGCGGTTCCGCGATTCCCTGAAACAACTCCTTTCCCAGCAGCACAATATTCACGAGCGGGATCAGAGACAGCATCACCGTCAGGCGGACTCCCGGCATCAGGCTTAGTATTCCTGGAGCCAGTGACAGCAGCATCAAGGGGATCAGCCACGCCTGAGCTTCGCGAAAACTGCGAGCGAAACTGGTGATGCTCAGCAGCACCGCAGAAAAGAACGACGCGAAGACGATCAGCAGGGCGAGCACCTGCAGGAACATCGTGATCGTTGCGCCTTCCCCCAGAATGACGCGATCAAATCCGGTTCCATACAAAGTCAGGATCATTGCTGTCAGGTTAATCACCGCGGTGAGGACAGCCACGGTAAAAACGGCGACGAACTTTCCGATGAGCAGATCACGTTTCGGGACTGGAGCTGCGATGAGCATTTCCAGAGTGCCCCGTTCGCGTTCACCAGCGGTCAGATCGATCGCCGGGTAAACAGCGCCTGTCATCGTCATCAGCACCAGCATGAGCGGCACGAAAGCACTCAGAGGCGATTCGGCCGGGCCCGATGTTTTGACGGGAACTCGCGAAATGAAAGGCATCGCAGCACCTCCGACCGGCGTCTGATCCAGCAGCGAACGCACGACGCTGTCGCGGAATGCCGAAACACGGCGCTCCACTTCCGCAGCGGCTCGGTTGCCGAACGCGTCGCCCTGGCGGCTGAGAATCTGAAACGCACCTGGCCGCAGGACACCGGTCGACGAGTCCTTCTCGGGGCGAATTTCGCGAAGGGCCACGTCTGCAGCGCCACTTTGGATCAGCAGCTCCAGATTTTTTCCCATCGGCTGCGGATATCGTTCCAGCCGAACAGAAATCTCGGCAGGGTTCATCGGCGGTTGGCCGTTCAGCAGCTGCTTCGTCAGTGCTTCCAGCGGATTATTCGAACCAGCGTCTGTGACGCCATTCGCCGCCGACGGTGGATTCGGTGCAGATGCCGGAGGTGCAGGATTGCCTGATTCGTCAGGCGTCGGGACAGGTTCCGGGAACAGTGCCTGCAGTTCCGGCGAAAGGCTGATTTCAAAAATCACAACGGCCGCAGGAGTGTCAGGATCAATTCGGGAAATAGCAAACTTCTGCACGACCGAACCCAGCAGCGGATACACAATCAGCGGCATCATGATCAAAGTGGCGAGCGTCCGTCGATCGCGCAGAGATTCTCGAAGTTCCTTGTGAGCTAGTCGGGAGATCCGCCTTACAGTGTGTCGAAGACCGGGCGACGCTTTGACCACATTTGCTGCGACATCCAGGCGGCCTGTGTTCTGATCAACTTCCACTCGTTCACGACTTTCCGTCAGAAGTGTTCAGACTGTCAATCGTCGCCCGTTCGCCACGATCAATCCGCTGTTCCCGGGCCATGAGGTCAAGAAACATATCGGTCAGCGATTCGAGGCCGGTGGCCTGCCGGAGCGCGGCCAGATTGCCTTCCAGCTGCAGCCGGCCGCGAAACATAAGACCGAAACGGTCGCACAGGCGTTGAGCTTCCTCAAGGCGATGCGTGCAGAAAATCACGGCCTTGCCGATTTCTTTCAGGTGCGATGTGAAATCAAAGATCCGCTTGCTGCCGACGATGTCCAGCCCGCGGGTCGGTTCATCCATCAGAACAACCGGCGGATCGTGCATCAATGATCGCGCCAGATTGATTCGCTGTTGCTGGCCGGTGCTCATGCCGGCGCACTGGCGATCTATGAACTTACGCAGATCAAACAGATCGGCCAACAGGTCGACGCGTTTAGCTGCAGCCTCCGGAGGCACGTCGTACAGATCGGCGAAGTAGTGCATCAGCTCACGAGGTGTCAGCCACTGATAAAGGCCGGCGCTGGCGGAAACAAGAGCGATGTTGCGTTTGACATCTTCGGCCTGGCGGGCCACATCAAAGCCAGCAATGGTGACGCTTCCGGACGTCGGCTTCAGCAGCCCGAGCATCATCCGCAGAGTTGTTGTTTTTCCGGCACCGTTGGCACCGAGCAGTCCGAAGACTTCGCCGGAGGAAATCTTTAGAGTCACTCCGTTGACCGCCAGAACGTCACCGGCAGCCGAAGGAAACACCTTGATGAGGTCCTGAACATCAATGACCGGAGCAGAGAGACGTTCGCTGGCTGAGACAGTCATGGAGATTTTAAGTCCGCGTGGTTCTGTGCAATGCCTGCCATGCTCGTTTGAAGCTGCTTCCTGGGAGACTGATATTTTGTCGCACACGTTTTACAACACAACGGAAGCCTCCTCAGCAGGTAACTTGTGTCAGCGAATGAGACTTTCAGACGGTCGCACAGGATCAGAACTCTCGTTGGCTACAAGCCGAAACATTTTTCGATCAACACGGCTTCCGTTCAAAAGGACTTCGGCCATGGACGACGCTTCACCTCCAAGAGTCGGACGAACCTCCAGGCGAAAACGACGTGACTGGCCAGCTGCCACTCGATCGACATCGACAAAAACCTGTCGGTCAGATCGCGGCCGATTGAGCAGGTCAGAATGGTCCAAAGCATTATCCAGAGTAAGTCGCAGCCGGATAAAGCGTGCCTCAGCTGTTCCCTGATTCGACAACGTGAATAAGATCCGAGTCCACTCGCCAACGCGAGCAGCTTCGAGCGGTTCTTCAACCTCAAGCCGCAGATCCGGGGCTCCTACAAGTTCGGGAGTCACGAGTTCCGGTGGAGGACGCGTGTTGCGCCGACGAAGGTCAGCAGGAAACGGATCCACGGGTGGCAGTTTAGCGTCGACTCGCGTTAAGCTGGTCACGGCCGTCACAGCGGACACTTCCGTTGTTGATTCAAAGAGCGAATCACGACGACGCGTTGAAGCCAGACCTTCGGCAGGAATCACGGTAAACCGAAGCACATATTCCTGGGCCGGGCGAAGATTATCCACCAGCCAGGTGAGTGTATCCTGACGCAGAACGCCATCCGGAATCGCCCCGCGCACTCGTGTTTGAATCGGCAGCAGTTCGCGGACGAGTAAACCATCGATTGTCTTGTCGCCGAGATTTGTCACTGAGATCTGAATCGTGAGATCGCCTGAAGCAGAAAACTGGGGCACAGTCTTTTCAACTCGCAGATCACGCTTTGATACATAGGTCCCCGGCGTCACGCGAACCGGGGATTCCAGATCCTTCACGTCCGCTAAAGGTGATTCCGGCAAATCGTCCTGCGGCAAGCCATCTTCGCCGCGCGGCAACCCGAGCGATTCCCGCCAATTGTCGCGACTCAGTCGAGCCAGGATGCGGTCCACAAAGAAAGGATTAGGCAACGAATCCACCAGCCGGCCCCGAGTGATGACGTCAGGATTATGTTCCGTCTCGATCACCGAAGAACTGAGCCTGCGAAAAGTGACATCCAGCAGCGGTCGTTCGGTGATCGTCGGCGGGATGTTGATCGAACCATCGATCGGACGGCGCGGTCGCGGGCGGATCGGAGAATATTCCGGACGACCAAACACGAAGTAATCGGCCGACTTCGTCTGAGAAACCAGGTTAGAATCATCCCGATCGGCTTTGGCCAGAATGATCTGGCCCTGTGCGGCCCTGGTGGACACCACGTCGACTTTATCGATCACGCCACCGGACTTCAGCGGCGTCAATGTGTCGCGGTGGTAGGCCTCGGCATCCACTGCGAGACCACCGCCCAGGATAAACGCCACCAAAGTTAATCCGGCGGTTCCTGAAACAGCAGCCACTACCCAGGACAGATGGGCGAGGACAAATTCGATGCCGCGATCCACACCTTCACAAACGGAGGTCCACAATCCCGCGATGATGCTGCTGACCGGCGATAACCATTCGCCATCGAACAGCCCGATCATGTTCAGGCGGTCGCCGTAAAGCATCCCAAGAAACATGAGGCTCGCGATGCAGCCAAAAATAAAGAGAATTAAAGATTCCATGTCCCAAACGTCCTTGCCTCAGGGATTGCCTTGTCAGGAAGTGCCTGAAGGCTGAGGTTTAACACAGGACATTTGAATTGTGAACCGGAAACTCTCTTTATGCCGAGTTTTACGGCATTTGTGTCGCAGCGTCGGCATCAGCCGAAGGCAGCGGTTGATCCACCTTCGGGACGTCGGGCATGATCGGCCGGGCCCCCGGGTTTCGGTGATACCGAGCAAAATCCGGAGACAGTTCTGCCTCCGGGTAAACCACCCAGCTCAAACCAGCGAAAAACGGAACAGGCAATGCGCCGACCTGAATTCTGGATTCCGTGAAGCACGCCACACGGCCGCTGGCGGTGCTGAGATACACGCGATCCGTCAATGTATTGTTGACGTGGATCGTGAAATCCCGAGTCGGCGTCACGACCGGATTTCCTGCATTGAGACGACTGACCCCGACGACGCGGTCATTCTTGTCGACGTAGTACGCTGCATTTTCCGAAACGGCCACAAGCGATTTCACGCCGGACACAAACCACGGTTCAGACACCTCGCGGAATCGGCCAAGCACGGTCCGAGGCGGAAAGGGTTCGACGCGACGATTGACGGCTGCGGTAGCGACGACCGAGGCACGGACCGGGGACACGCGAGCCTTGACATCAGCACCGACAAGTTCATTATGAGTCAGCTTCCAGAACGGAACGTCGTCGTGTTCCAGATCCACGTAGAAGTCAAATGTCACGTTCGGGTTGAAGTCTGAAAACTCAATTGTCAGCTGCTTCCGGTCTGCACTGAGTTTCACATTCTGCACACCAGCCGATTTACGACTGTCATCGGAAATCCGAATCATTGCTTCTTCGAGTTCATTCGCGGCGAAGGAAGCCCCTGAAAGCGCGGTTGAAAGATCGACGACCAGCGAATTCACAGCCTGGCCGGTCGAACGATTAATGACAGTGATCGGTTCAAAACCCAGCAGGCCTCGGCAACGCAATTCAACAGCCGCGCCATAAGCTGGCAGCTCACCGCCATCACCTTCCGTTCGACTGGCCACCGCACTGACGCCGTCGAAAACTTTGACCGGCAATCCGGTTCGCAGATCGAACTTCCTTAACTCGTCATCATCGGACACAACAAAAACCTCGTTCCCTACAACGGTAATCGGCTCATAAACCGGACGAGCCATCGGCACGGTCCACAGCATACTTCCGTCAGTTTTCAGATTGATGCAGAACAATCGGTTATTGTCGCAGGCGGCCAGCAGCAGTTCCTGATCTTCCCGATTTACAACCGCCAGCGGGGCTGTTGTGGGACTATTCATCAGGAACTGAAAGCGAGTCTTGCCCTTGGCGATGCCCAGCATGTCCACAACATGAATGTTGCCAACGTCCGTTGCAAAGGCCAGACGTTCCTGACCGGCAACAGGGGCAAACCGAATAATTTCACCGGCAGCAAAACGCCAGTCGAGAGCTCTCAAAACTCCTGGAGGGAAAGTCCCGCGACTTGCCTGATACTGCAGAGTGTCAACGTCGTAGGCCACGATCGACCGATCGGCCAGCGGAACAAAAATGCTGCGAGTGACTTCCGTACGATTTCCTGTCGTGACTTCACGCTTCGTCAACAGGGGAGCGGCAGACGGCGGATTCGGCAAACGAAATGAGAACAGCTTGTTTCCGCTGAACTTATCAAAGGCGTGAATCACGGGGCCGACGACAATCACCACCATCTGACTGTCAGTGGAGCCCTTCATCGCCACTTCGTCGTTTCTTCCGACCTGCGACGCCCAAAAGCGACGACCGCTTTCCGCATTCATCGCAGTCACCACGCCGGCAGTCGACTGGACGAAAACAACTTCTTCATCCAGAGCAATATGAGCAACTTTGTCGCGGCTGGCATTGATGACCGCCTGCGATTCCCAGAGCTGCTTCAGGGTCGGGACGTTGTAAATGATCTTCCCGTCGGTTTCATCGACCTCCGGCAGCACGCCAGGCAGATTGTCTGCGTCGGCCGGCGCCGCTTCGTCCCACGCACGAACGCAGGGCATCGTGGACAGGAACCCCAGCAGGGCTGCAGTTGAAAGCAAACGTTTTCGGAGCGAATGAGTCATTGTCCGCAATTCCGCCGAGTACATGCGAAGGCAAAGGAGAAAACACTGAATTTCCGGAACACTGAACCTGCCGAGCCGCTGTCCTGCGTTTGCGCGCCGCTGCGACAATTCTGAACGCCGTCTGATCAATCAGATCGGCCATGGTACCAGACACGGAAAAGCGAACTCCAGATGTGAAGTCGCTTAAAGTACAGGGTTCGGGAAAACTTCCGGTGTGACAGGCAGGTTCGTCAAATCTTCAAAACGGACGGCCGCCGCCATATTTTGGGGAAATTGACCTATTGGAAGCCTAAACCTGGCCCGGCCAGCCGTCCTGTATCAATTGTGCCATTTTTGATGGTGAAAAGTGTGGGCAATTTCTTCGCCCACTTCTGATTGGCGGATGGGCAGTACTGGCGAGCATTTCCTTCGATGGCCGCTACGCCCGGAATTCGGGCCGCAAGGCTGCAGGAGTGCAAAAATGACGCGCCCGGACAGGTCAGATCCTGAACGCAGAGAAACATCTGGAATTTCTGAGCCGCCGCGGCCATCAGCAGAGATTCCGTCTGGCCTTTGCAGGCTTTTAAAGCAATTCCCGAATATCCGAGATCGCGCGCCTGCAGCAGCGATTCATAGGAGACCAGTGCTTCATCAATCACGACCGGTTTAATCGCGGCGACGGAATGCATCTTTGGCGCGTTTTCGGCCTCCAAATTTCGACTGGTCGGTTGCTCGATATATTGAATTCGGTCGAACGCAGCAGGACTGGATTGCTGGATTCGCTTCAGGAAATCGATAACGTATTCAGCGGACTCACACTTTTCGTTGAAGTCACACGAATAGAACCAGTTCGAGCAGCCTCGTTCTGCCTGAGCCGCTGCGGCCACCTTTTCGATGGACAGCACACGGTCGATGTCCCATTCCAGCTGATCGCCGGCCAGCTTGATCTTCAGGTGCGTCAGAGAATCAGCCTTGATCCATTCGCCCAGAGTGACGGGAAGTTTGTCAGCCGGACGATCCCTGACGTCCGCTTCCGTCAAAGGGTCGATCGCTCCGACCAGATGATAAAGAGGCAAAGTGGCCACAGGTTCGCGAAGCGTGTACTTGTCGAGATACTCGCCGGCGAACTGGTCATCCAGGAACTCACCGAGGTCTGTTTTGCAGAATTCCTTTGAAAGCACATTGAAGCTGTTCAATTTGAGCATTCGGCCGTACGCATCATGAACGGCAGCGTCGATCGGGCTGGCGCAGACCATTCGGGCCAAAGGAGGAATTGTTTCCTTCAGCCCCTTTGATTCCATCAGACGCTTTGCCTGGTGCTCATATTCAGACGAAACTTCGAATTCGATTTCCAGGGGATGCCCATACCCGGGATAAGCATCAAACAAGTCGGCGACCGTCTTCGCGTAGGCGATCAGCAGTTGTTCGGTGTCCGGCGGTTCCAGAGTTCCGGAGGGCCAGGCCCACACATTTCCGACGGGCATGCTGCCGTGTCCGGTTGCATGTTTACCATTCCGAGACTCGACGGATACCTCTGCATTGATCAGATACGATGAACTAACAACGCGTCCTCCAAACTTCAGCGGAGCACGGAACTGCACCGGCTCAAACGACACACTGACTTCTTTGACTCGCACGTCAGTCGCTTTCCCCTGACCCATTTCCGAGTGTCCTCTGCTGAATAATGAAATCTGTCTTCGATCCGTTGCCCGACCGGTGCCGGCGCGAAACTCGATCAATGTTACCGGAGGAAAGTATTACCAGACGAAACCGATCTGAGAAGCATCCCGAGGCATTCAGAGCAGAACCCGGCTGAAACTGTCTCAAGAAGATTTTACGGCTATACTGCCGTCAGGCACCTGGATTGCCTTCCTGAACGCCTTCCAATACCACCAGGCACTCGGAGTTATCATGTCTCGATCGTTATCCACTGCCGCAGTGATTTGCGTCAGCCTGCTGTCCTGCCCTGTTTCGGTAAACGGCCAGGCCGACGAATATCCGATCCCTCCCGAGGCAATCCAGAAGGATGGTGTTCCTCAGGGAAAAACGGAAGGCCCCTTTGAATTTCGCAGTAATATTTTTCCGGGCACCGTTCGTGAATACTGGATTTATGTTCCGGCGCAATACGACCCCGCTCAGCCACCGGCATTGATGATTGTGCAGGACGGCCTCGGGCTGGCAAAAAACTGGGCGTTGCCTACAGTTCTGGACAACATGATTCACTCGGGTGAAATCCCCGTCCAGTTCGGACTTTTTGTCGGCCACGGCAGCGTTCCGGCCGCCAATGAGAATGCCCAGCCTCGCTTCAACCGCAGCTATGAATACGATGGCCTCGGAGACCAGTACGCGCGGTTTTTAATTGAAGAACTGCTTCCCGAAGTTGCGATCCGCTGGAAGTTCAGCGACAACCCGGACGATCGGTGTCTCGCAGGTTCAAGTTCTGGCGCGATCTGCGCATTCAATGCGGCGTGGGAACGGCCGGATGCGTTTCGGCGAGTTCTCAGTACGATCGGAACCTATGTGTCTTTGCGCGGCGCAGATGTTTTTCCGGCACTGGTCCGCAAGACAGAGAACAAGCCGCTGCGAATTTTTCTGCAGGATGGAAGTAACGATCTGGATATTTACGCGGGCAGCTGGTGGCATGCCAACCAGGCCATGCTTTCGGCGCTGCAGTATTCCGGATACGACGTCCAGCACGTGTGGGGCGAGGGCGGTCATAACAACAAGCACGGAGCCGCGATTGTTCCGGAAGCGCTGAGATGGCTGTGGCGTGATTATCCGGAGCCTTTGAAACCCGGCAAGGCGAAAGAACGACGAGTCGACGTGCTGATTGATGACGAAGACTGGAAACTGGTCAGCAGCGGGCATAAGTTCACTGAAGGTCCTACCGCGACTGATGCGGGCGAACTGTTCTTCACGGACATTCCGAACAATCGAATTCATAAAGTGGCGGCTGATGGAACGGTGAGTGTCTTCACCGAAAATTCAGGAGCCGCGAACGGATTGACCATGGGTCCGGACGGTATGCTTTACGCCTGCCGCCACGCGGACGGACAAATCGTGCGTTACACGATGGAAGGCCAGATGACCATGGTCGTCGACGGAATTCAGGGCAACGATCTGCTGCTGCTGCCAAACGGTCAGGGATATTGCACTGACCCGGACAACAAGAAGGTCTGGCATTTCACCACGGCGGGCGAAAAGAAGCTGGTGGATAGCGGCATCGAATTTCCCAACGGCCTCGTCACATCTCCCGATCAGACGCTGCTGACAGTTGCCAACACGCGCGGCCGCTTCTGTTATTCGTTTCAGATTCAGCCGGACGGAACTCTGGCGTCTAAGCAGGAATACGGATGGCTGCATGTGACTGACCATCTACAGTCGGGCGCCGATGGACTTGCCCTCGACACGGAAGGACGCATCTATGTGACCTCCGCGGTTGGCGTACAGATTCTCGACCAGCTGGGACGAGTCAACTTTATTATTGCCAAACCCAAAGCCTTGTGGCTTTCCAATGCGACTTTTGCAGGTCCGAATCGCGACCTTCTTTACGTCACCTGCGGAGACAGTGTCTATCGCCGGCGACTGAAGGCTACTGGCGTCGATTCGTGGAAGGCGGCTGTCAAACCGCCAAAGCCTGGGCTGTAGGTGCTTTGTCAAGGCTTGACATTGGGGTTGTCCGTCATTCCCGCGCAGGCGGGAAGCCAGTGCTGCGATCGGGATTCCCGCCTGCGCGGGAATGATGAACCCCAAAATCGGAAGCTGACTAGCCAGTAGGCTGTGCTTCGCGATTCCGATTACGCTTAAACATTGACGGCAGGCTGTTTCTTTCTCTTTCGCAGGGCACATGTTGCCCACTGTTGTTGATAAAAGTGCGAAGGTCACGGAATGGCCACGCCCAACTCACGCAGTACTTGAGACAGTCGCAACAACGGGAGCCCCATGATGGCGGTAAAGTCGTCGGTCTGAATCCGATCAAACAACGAGATGCCCAAGCTTTCAATACGATAACTTCCGGCGCAGTCGAGCGGTGAGTCGCGTTCAACATATCGTGTCGCTTCTTCTTGTGACACTGCTCGCATGTGCAGCTGCGTCTCATTCAGGAATTCGATTTTTCTACCGAACCCAATGACACAGACCGCAGTCAGCAATCGATGGGCGCGCCCAGACATCGCCAGCAATTGTGACACAGCGGCCGCGGCAGTTCCCGGTTTTCCAAGCACACGACCGTCCAGATCTACAAGCTGATCAGAACCAATGACAACGGCGTGCGGATTCCGAGTCGCAATCGCATTCGCCTTTTCATACGCCAGCCGCGTCGCGAGCTGGTCGGGTGTGATCGATGCCTCATAAAATGCGTCTTCGTCTAAACCGGGAGCCATGCAGGAAACATCGGGCAAAAGGCGGCGGACAAGTTCACGCCGGTAAACGGAAGTACTGGCCAGAATGATTTCAGACACGCCGCTTGAACTCGCAGAAAAAGGGGAGGTGGGTATTCCCGTGGGCAGTTTGAGCACGTCGCCGCGATCTTTGTCCCAGGGGAGATGAATTCTGATTTTGCTGAATATGATGGATTGAAGAGCACTGCAAGATTGGTCGAATAGAGTCAGGGGGTCCAATGAGCGACGTTGAACTTTGCACCACCATGATCTGCAACTGTGTTGAGGGAGTTGTCCCAATGAGGCGATTGAGTACGCAATCTGACTACAGGCAGATTCTGCCACTCCTTGCAGCAGTCAGCATACTCGCAGGTGGAGTTTGCAGCGCTCAGGAAAAGTTTCCGAATGAACTGAATTCGCCGATCGACGAACCGCAGGTTGTGATCCCGGAAAATCCTTCACGCGTCCCCATTCGCCCGGCGTCCGGTGCTGTTCAGCAGTCGACAGATCCGCTCGTCAAACTGGTTTACGACACTCGCGAAGTCCAGCGTCAGCGACTGCTTTCCACGTCGGATCATACTCCGTGGCAGATGATGCATGGTCTGCTTGGACTTCGGCAGGACTTCCTGATCAGTCACAACGGCGAAGCCATCAACGGGTTGGAATGGATCAAGACAGGTCCGTTCTACCAGAATGAATCATGGTTCGAAAAAACAGCGTTCGGCGGACGCGCTCATCCCTTCAATAAACCGTATTGGTTTGAAGGCCATATTAATCAGTCGCTCGCCATTCTTTCGATGTGCAATGTTCCGCTGGAAACCCAGTTCGGGACTCCCCAGGGCCCAGTCACAATGCGCGACATGCTGAAGAATGCGCAGATGACGGCCAATGAAAAAGACGAAGTCACGTGGACCCTGTGGGCTCTGTGTACGTACCTTCCTTCCGATGCCGAATGGGTCAACGCAAAGGGCGAAACGTGGAGCATCGAACGGTTGGTTCGGATTGAGACCGGGAAGAAAGTCGGCGGCCCGACATCACCGTGCGGCGGAACTCATGGACTGTTTGCACTCGCTCGTGCTCGCAACGTTTATCTGCGCAGCGGGAAGCCATTGCGAGGCGTCTGGCTGGAAGCGGAACAGAAGATTCAGAAGTACACTGAAATCGCACGAGTCAATCAGAATCCCAATGGGTCGCTGTCCTCAAGCTTCTTCAAGGGCAAAGAATACAAACAGGATTTTGACAAGCGAATGGCCAGCAGCGGCCACGTGCTCGAGTTTCTGATGATGGCACTTCCACAGGAACGCCTGAAGGAACAATGGGTGCGCCGGGCGATCGAGGCGACTGCCAGGGATCTGATGAACAATCGAAAAGCCTATGTCAGCTGCTCACCCCTCTACCATGCAACCGATGCGTTGACCATTTATCTTGAACGAGTCGCGCCGGCTCCTCAGCCAGTGGCTCAGCAGGCACCGAACACTCGAACAATCGCCAGTTCCAATGATGTCAAAACGGAGACTCCGGCTTCAGGCGGAGATGCAGGGTCGCCCCCCCCCGCCGTCGACGCGATGCCTGCTCCGGGAAAAACTCCGCAACCGGTGGAGCCCGCAATGCCTAACGGCATCGCACCTGCGGCTGGCCCCGGAGCGGATTCGAAGACGGACACCAAGGCGGCTCCAGCCACGACTTCTCCAAGCCCGCTGAAACAGATCCCGCTACCTGATCCATCAGAACCCATGCCGACTCCGCCTGTAACTTTACCGTCACCGCTGTCTTCACCGTCACCGCCAATGCCGACTCCAACAGAACCGGTTTCCGCTGCGCCATCATCACCCGTGCCAATCCGTATGCACAACTTGTCATATAGCCAAGTGCTTAGTACGAGCGTCTCCCCAACAATTGTGATCCGGCCTTCCACTCACGGAGCTGCAAAACCAGTGATCTCCGGCGAACAGATGGATCCGCCGTCGGGAGGCAGTGGCATTCAAGTTGCGCCCGTGCCGTTGAAATCAACTTCCATTAACCTTCCCGAACGAGGCAACGCGTTTCTTCCTGACACAGACGCAGCAGCTTTGCCAGACCTGACATCTTCGACGGCCTCAGTTTCCACGCAGTCAGGGGCTGGTCTGCCCGTGATTCAGTCAGAGATCAGCCGCGGCAATTTATCGGTCGCCGATGTTGTCGCATCAGGCCAGACCAGCTCCGGAGAGACAGAAGTTCGGCCCCTGCAAGACGCTCCCAGGTCGGCAGAGAAGCATGGTGGACCGTGGAAAGCCACTCCTCCCGAACGACGAAAACCGATCGTTATTGAAGATCGACTGAACGTCTTCATAATTCGGAACGGCTACTCATTCCGACGGGACATGGCTACAATCCGCGAGTGGGCAAACCATTCCGGCTTAGTAAACACTTCAGCAAAGAAAACAATGCCGTGCCGTTGCAGTCTATCCAGCAGGCAATTGACGCCATTAAGTCCGGTGGCATGGTCATCGTGGTTGATGACGAGGATCGAGAAAATGAAGGCGATTTCGTCTGTGCGGCGGAGTCCATCACTCCCGAACAGGTCGATTTCATGCTGCGAGTTGGTCGCGGAACTCTCTGTGTTCCAATCATTGCCGACGACGCCGCACGTCTGAAATTGAAACCGGTCGTCGAAGAATCCAGCAACACAGCTCCCAACAAGACTGCCTTTCTTCGGGCGGTCGATCATGTTTCGGCAGGGACCGGCGTCAGTGCCATCAATCGAGCCCGCACCATTCGCGCTCTGTCGGATCCCGCAGCAATTGCAGATGATTTTCTTCAGCCTGGCCACGTCAATCCGCTGATGGCCATGGACGGCGGCGTGTTGCGCCGCGCCGGGCACACAGAAGCGACGACCGACCTGATGCGTCTGGCCGGAAAGCGGCCCGCAGGCGCGCTCATCGAAATCTGCAGTCAGACCAGTCACGGCATGGCGGACTATGACGAGCTGCAGGCGCTGGCAAAGCAGTATACAATCCCGATCATTTCCATAGAGGAACTGATTCGTTATCGACGGACTCGCGAACAACTTGTGACGCGAATCGTGTCCGTCCCCATGCCAACCGCAGAGCTGGGAACTCCCATGGTTGTTGGCTATCAGGTGACTCATGAAAGTCAGGAACCGCTGGCATTGGTCTGGGGCGATCTGACAAAAGCCGAAGCTCCGCTGGTCCGAATGCATTCGTCCTGCTTTACAGGCGACGTTTTGAATTCTCTCCGCTGCGACTGCGGCGATCAGTTGCGAATGGCCATGAAGATGATCCACGACGAAGGCACGGGCGCTGTCGTCTATCTGCCACAGGAAGGTCGTGGCATTGGTCTGCTGGCGAAGCTGCGAGCCTATCAGCTGCAGGATGAAGGGCTGGACACCGTTGAAGCCAATCATCGGCTCGGATTCAAAGCCGACATGCGGGACTACATGGTGGGCCTGCAGATTCTGAAAGACCTTGGACTGAACCGCGTGCGTCTTCTGACCAACAATCCCAAAAAGACGGATGCATTTGTCTATTCAGGTGTTGATCTTATCGTTGTTGAGCAGGTGGCGATCGTCGCTCCGCCTCATAAATGTCGCACGAATTACATGGCCGCCAAGCGTGCAAAGATGGGACATCTGCTGCCAGATGAAGTGGTCACAAATCCGAAAGAAAATTTGTGAGCGACGACCCTTCTGCTGCAACGGCAGCGGAGCCTGAGATTTCACAGGCCGATGCGCCGGTGACTCTACGCGAATCTTTTGGTGCTTGGCTGCGAATTTCTCTGCTGAGCTTTGGAGGCCCGGCGGCTCAGATTGCTGTGATGCATCGCATCATTGTGGATGAAAAGAAGTGGCTGGATGAACGCCGGTTTTTGCACGCTCTGAATTTTTGCATGCTGTTACCCGGCCCGGAAGCTCAGCAACTGGCGACCTACATCGGCTGGCTGATGCACGGAATTCGTGGCGGTCTGATGGCCGGCCTGTTGTTCATTCTGCCAGGTTTCGTTTCCATCCTGGCTCTCAGCCTGATCTATGTTAGTTTTCAGGATTCAGCTCCGGTGCAGTCGTTGTTTTTCGGACTGAAGTGTGCCGTGCTGGCCGTTGTCGCGGAAGCCGTTCTGCGAGTCAGTCGACGAGTGCTTAAGAACCGGGCGCTGGTTTTCATTTCCGTGATTTCTTTCCTGACTCTGTCGATGAAGCTTTTACCATTCCCCGCGGTGATTGGCATCGCGGCAATCGTCGGGGCTGTCGGGCATCGACTGGCACCTGTAATTTTTCGCAGCAATCTGACACCGCTGGGCGATGATCTTTATCCCGCCGCGCCTCGGCGCGGTTTTGCAGAGGAAACCGGGCGAGTTCTTCTGGTGAGTTTTGTCTGCCTTACGCTTTGGTTCGCACCCATCCTGCTGGCTGCGAAAATCACCGGCAAGGACAGCGTTTATACGCAGTCGTCCGTATTCTTCAGCAAGGCTGCAGTGGTAACTTTTGGCGGAGCATATTCGGTGCTCAGCTATGTGGATCAACAGGCCGTCGATCGTTATCAGTGGCTGAAGAAAGGTGAGATGGTCGACGGGCTCGGTATGGCGGAGACCACGCCCGGTCCACTCATCATGGTCGTTCAGTTTGTCGGATTTCTGGCCGCGTGGCGTCACGGAACGGGACTGCCGCCTCTCATGGCTGGAACTGCTGGTGCCTTGCTGACAACCTGGGTGACTTTTGTCCCATGCTTCTACTGGATATTCCTCGGGGCGCCGTACATCGAAAAGTTATTGCACAAGCCCTGGCTGGCCTCGGCGCTGACGGCCATCACGGCATCCGTTGTGGGAGTCATTGCGACTCTTGGACTTAACTTTGCACTGACCACATTGTTTTCCGCTCAGGCAACGATTCCGTTTCTCTGGGGAAACATTTCAGTGCCGGTCTGGCCGACCGTGCAGCCAGCTGCATGCCTGATTTCACTGCTGGCGTTTGCTTTGGTGTTTGTCTTTCATCGAGGCCTCGCGGTAACTCTGACAGCCTGCGTCGCGGCCGGAGTTCTGTATCGCCTCGCCGTGTAACGCGGCCGTTCAACGCGGCCGTTCAACGCGGCCGTTCAACGCGGCTCATTTTACGGTTCAACGACAAATGAAGTGCGCGAAGGAGGACTGGTGTTTAGACCGCGAATGGACCCGAATTCACGCGAATGGCTGCAGTAATACAGTGTGTGGTCGGTTCGAATCATGCTTCAACCGTTCCGCGCTCTAAAGTCAGGGCACGAGAACAACTGGTTTTTCCGGCTTTTTGACTTTATTCGCGTTCATTCGCGTCCATTCGCGGTTCAGATCTGTTTCCCATCGACACTTCCAAAGTTATTGACGTGCCAATCTGGACTCAGTTCGTCTTCACCGAATCATTCCTTGGATTCCATGACGCGCACTTCATTAATGATCGATTAATAACCGTTCAGGAAGAATCACTCGTTCGACTTTTCCATCGTGCGTTCGGATTGAATCAAGAGCTGTGTCAGGTGATTGGGAATCTCATAACCTTCCGCCAGCAGCATTTGTTCTTCATCCACCTTCTTGCAGACGGCGTGCAGATCAATGGCACTGCAATGGCGGGCCACTTTGATGAGTGTTTCAAATCCCTGCGGAGACTGACGCAGCTGATCGGGAAGCAGCGAGGCCAGCGCGACCGGGAAGAGCTTAAAAAATTCGGCATTCGGTTCCTGCAGAGTCGACTGCAGGGAGTGATGAAAGAAGATTGCACACAGAAGGTCGTCCGGAAAGTGCCACTGAGCCGCGAAGTAAGCGCCGGCTGAAGAATGATCCCAGCCGAAAACCTGACGTTCCCAATCCACCAGTTCTCCACTGGATCCCTGCGACGCGTCCAGAAATTCCAGATACTGTTTGTCGTACATGTTGGTCAGCACAGGAAGGATAAAATCCTGCAGCAGTCCGCCGAGAAACGCGAGTCCCTGATCGAGTCGCATCAGCCTCGCAATCTCGCGGGCGAACAGTGCCTTCTGAAGAGACTCATTCCAGAAGTTTCGTTGATTGATGAGTTTTGTTTTCAAAGCCCGAGTGGCGGCTTTCATTCCGACGGCCAGCAGATGCAGCCGCGCGGGATTAATCCCGATGTGAATGATGGCATCTTTGACGCTTCGAACCGGCTGCTTCATCGCGTAAATCGATGAGTTCACGTGCTTCAGCAGTTCGACGGTCAGCGCTGAATCCTTCTCAACGATCTTCGCGAGCTCTGTCACGTTGAAATTGGGATTCGCAGACTTCTGCACGAATTCTGTGACGGCGTGCGGCAGCGCAGGCAGTTCTGCGGACGTCGGAAGCAAATCGGCTTTCACTGACGCTACGGAACTGGCACTCAGTGCTTTCCAGTCAAAAGAAGAAGCTGTGGAGGCCACGGTAATCCACTAAGTCATGCGGTCGGAGACAACGAAAATTAAAGCAACAGCCCGCAGGGACTCCCTTGTTCTCCCGGTTATCGAAAGTGCCGGTGAAAACTTGCCGAATACGAGTAGTCCGTAGGTCCGAAGGTCAAGATACCAGGGATTTCTCTTGCTCCGCCGATTGTATCGATCAGGCCAGTCTTTCCGCGAATACTGTCCGGCGCGGAAGCAGCAATGAGGGCTTGGGTTTCAGTGCCAATGTTGTGAGAACCGAATTAACCCCGCAAAGCAACTCGCAATTTTACACGAAGGCAATTTTATGGGAGCGACAGGTATGAAGGATATGCGACGGATCTTTGCCGAGTGGCCAGCCAGCATCCCTCGCACCGGCCTGATCGTGACAACGTTTGGCGAGCAAATTCAGTTTGTAAGCTACATGCTGTCCGGCGATCTGATTTTGATTGAGCGCAAGACACCGGATGCGATGGGCTCACGCCGCGTCATTATCAGCTTCGAATCCATCATCGCTCTTAAGATCCTCGATGCGATTGAGATGGCTCGTTTCACCGCCATGGGATTTCAGGGCGTCGCGTAACCGAACTTCGCCATCATCGCAAGCAGGCAGCATTCGTGGAGCGAATGGCGATACTGGTGGTCTGACAGCAATGTTCTGATGGAGGTAGGCCGGACCGAGCGGAGCGAGTTCCGGCTTCGTCGCTTATTGCCGGAACTCGCTCCGCTCGCTGCGCTCGGTCCGGCCGACACAACTGTTTGCGGCAACGAGCCGACCAGGACACGCCATTTACGGCCGGGGCGGTCGCACTTCACTTTCAGAGAGCCGGATTCCCTTGCGAATCGACAGATTGTTGGAAAAAAGCATCTTCATCTACCGACAGCCGCGATCTTAAGATAAACTTGCCATAGCCTTGGTTGTTGGTGATTGCTCCCCCGGAGTTCGTTCGTGACGATCCTGATTCGATGTCTCATGCTGCTGACGATGCTGTTGCACAGCGTCTTTGGATGCGTATGGCATCACGCTCATCAGTGTTCTGACGGATGCGTCTCTCTGGGACAACCGTGCGAGAAAACAGCGGCCTCTGATCATCATTCTCACAGCGGATGTCATCATTCACATTTCCCGTCACGCGTCAGTCAGTCTGGCGAGTCGCAGCCGCTGAAGAATGAGAGCCCCACTCCTCATCAACAGCATACGTTGGACTGCGATCATTCAGTCTGCAGTTTTGTGTCGGCCGAGTCCGTTGTGCCGCCACTATTTCTGGCGGTGTTCGCCTTCGTCAGAGATGGATCCGATGCCTGTGCGTTGACGTCGACTTTTCAGGCTCGTTCGGCCGTCGAGTCTCTGGACTCAGTTCCTTCCAGTGCGCTCGCGTTATGCGCTGAACTACAGACCTGGCGGACTTGATACGTTCTCTGTGGGCTCGCTTTTTTGGCTGAGTCGCAGCGTTCTGTCACAAAGGATTTCGCCTTTTTGGCTGGAGATCCTCGCGCTGCCATCTTCTCCTCGGATCGTTTCTCGCGGCATTGTTGTGCCCGAAGGAGTGCCCCCGTGATTCTTTTTGCTGCTGCTCGTCCAGTCCGTCTTGTTGCTGTGGCCGTTTGCGCTATCGCCATATCCGCTGCGTTTGTGTTTCGAAATGCATGGTCTCCGGCTGTGAATTCCCTAACCCAGCGTCTTACGGGAAAATCTGCCGTCATCGATCCGGATGACCACGCGCAGGACGCTCCTGGTCACGATGACCATGTAGCGCACGGCGGTGAGGCGAAGAACGAGTCGCTGGAATTGTCCGCTCAGGCAATGAAAAACCTGGGATTAACGGCCGAGTACCTTCAGCCGATCACAACCTCCGCCTACTTCAAAACGATCTCGGTTCCCGCGATGATTGTCGAGCGACCCGGTCGTTCGGTGATTCAGGTCTCCACTCCGATGACAGGCGTCATCACCAATGTGTCAGCCGTGCAGGGCTCAGCCGTGCAGTCCGGAGCCATGCTGTTTCAGATTCGTCTGACTCATGAGGAACTGGTGGCTTCGCAGACGGACTTCGTTCGGGCGCTGGGGGAACTGGATGTCGAGAATCGCGAACTCAAACGACTCCAGGCTGGCGTGGACAGCGGCGTCATTCCGCCTCGTTCTGTTTTGGAACGCCAGTATGCCAAAGAAAAGTTGGAGGCGCTGTTGATCGCGCAGCGCGAGGCGTTGCGATTGCATGGACTCTCCGAACGGCAGGTGAGCCAGATTGAAGAAAAGCGGCGGCTGTTGAGTGAGCTCAGTGTGATGGTGCCATCGCATGAACAGGCACCCGCGGAGTTGAAGTTAACCGGACGATCTCATTTCCAGCCAGTGTCCCACGACCTCGCTGCGGCGAATCATGAAACGCCGAAGGAAAAGTCCGCGGACGACGCAGGAACGACGCTGGTGGTGGAATCCCTGGATGTGCAGCGCGGTCAGGCGATTGAACAGGGAGGCCGTTTGTGTTCCCTGACTGACTACAGCCGTTTGTATATCGAAGGCCGGGCATTTGAGCAGGATTCAAACATCATTGGTTCTGCTGCCTCTCGCGACTGGAAGGTGACTGCTCTGTTTACTGATGGCCAGACAATCGCCGATCTGCCGATTGCATTTGTGTCCAGTGAGATCGACGAAGAGGCAAGAACTCTTCGTTTCTACGTGGATCTGCAGAATAAAATCCTGCGGGACAATACTGACGCGGACGGATATCGGTTTTTGTCATGGAAATATAAACCAGGCCAGCGTCTGCAACTTTTGATTCCCGTTGAAGAGTGGAAGGATCAGATCGTTTTGCCTGTCGATGCCGTGGCTCAGGAAGGGGCCGAGTTCTTCGTCTTTCAGCAGAACGGAAGCCATTTTGACCGCATCTCTGTGCATGTCCTGCATCGTGATCAGTCGAGCGTCGTCATCGCCAACGACGGAACTCTTTTTCCTGGCGATATCGTCGCGCTTCGCAATGCCCATCAGATGCAGATGGCTGTCCGCAACAAAGCCGGCGGGGCTGTTGACCCTCACGCAGGCCACAACCATTGATCCTCGTGTAATTCCCGCGTCTGCCAACTGCCCTTTGCCAATTCAGCCTCACGACTTCCGCCATGCTTAACGCCATCATCAGATTTGCTTTGCACCAGAGATTGCTCACCATTGCGGTGGCCGTGTTCCTGTTGGGGTATGGTTCATGGGTGGCACTGGAAATGCCGATCGACGTGTTTCCAGATCTCGATCGGCCGCGAGTTGTTGTGATGACCGAAGCGGCCGGGCTTGCTCCCGAGGAAGTCGAGACCCAGGTCACGTTTCCGCTGGAAACCGCATTGAACGGTGCGCAAGGCGTTCAGGCCGTTCGCAGTGTTTCGGGAATTGGACTTTCGATCATCAATGTTGAGTTCGACTTTGGCACTGATATTTATGTCGATCGGCAAATCGTCAACGAACGCCTGGCCGCTGTCAGTGGACGAATGCCGCCGGGCATCAGACCGCAACTGGGCCCTGTCTCGTCGATCATGGGACAGATCCTTGTGCTTGGCATCTGGAGTTCCAACGGAAAAACCGATCCCGTCGAGATCCGAACCCAGGCCGACTGGGTCATCGGCCAGCGGCTGTTGACGATCCCCGGCGTGGCTCAGGTTTTCACCATGGGAGGCGGCCGCAAGCAGTTTCACGTGCTGGTAGAACCATCATCGCTGCAGCACTATGGCGTGACGCTCAGCCAGATTCGCGAAGCTCTGCTGCACAGCAATCAAAACGCTACCGGCGGATATCTCGATCAACAGGGGCCCAACGAATTGCTGGTCCGCGGACTAGGACGCATTCAAACCATTGAAGACCTGCAAAAGGTCGTGATCACAATTCGTGATGGACGCCCCGTCGCACTGGCTCAGGTCGCTCGTGTCGTCGAAGCTCCACAGGCGAAACGCGGAGACAGCAGCGCCTTCATCCGAAAGCCCGGCACACGGACGATTGACGGGCAGCGCGTGGAAGAAAGTTCGGCTGACCCGTTCGACGGCGGTCCGGCTGTCGTGTTGACGATCAGTAAGCAACCGGGAGCTGATACGCGAGCCATCACGCAGCAGATTCTGGCGGCCGTCGCGGAGCTTCGAACGACGTTGCCGGCGGATTTTCGAATTGAACCGATGTATTCCCAGGAATCGTTCATCGACCGTGCCATCCACAATGTGATGGAAGCCCTGAGAGACGGCGGCATCCTTGTCGTCATCATTTTATTCCTGTTCCTCATGAACTTCCGCACGACATTTATTTCACTGACGGCCATCCCACTGTCATTGGTGATGACCGTCATTGTTTTCAAAATCACGGGGATGTCGATCAACACAATGACGCTCGGTGGACTGGCCGTGGCCATTGGTGAGCTGGTTGATGATGCCATCGTGGATGTGGAGAATATTTTCCGGCGACTGCGTGAAAATCGTGAACTTGCCAATCCACTGCCGCCGTTGCTGGTGGTTTATCGAGCCAGCACGGAAGTTCGCAATTCGATTGTGTTCAGCACGCTGATTGTGTGCCTGGTATTTGTCCCGCTGTTCGCTCTGGAAGGTATGGAAGGCCGACTGTTTACGCCGCTTGGCATTGCGTACGTCGTCTCCATCTTTTCCTCGCTGATCGTATCGCTGACGGTCACTCCCGTGCTTTCGCTCTGGCTGCTTGGCCGATCCACAAGCGGACATCAGGAAAAAGATGGGCCTCTGTTGCGACGGCTGAAATGGATCGCCGACAAGGTGATTCGCTTCAGCCTTGCCTTCCCGCGACTGAATCTGGCCGTTGTGGTTGTGGCCGTTGCGATCGCTGGTTTCGCCGTTTCAACGCTGGACCGGGACTTTCTGCCTCCGTTCAATGAAGGAGCCGTGCAGCTGAATGTGCTTCTGCCTCCGGGAACTTCGCTTGCTACGAGCAATCAGATCAACGGCACAGTCGAACAGCGAGTGAAGGCCGTTTCTGATGTGATCTCCATCGTTCGACGAACCGGTCGCGCCGAACTTGATGAGCACGCTGAACCGGTGAGTGCCAGTGAATACATTTTGGAAATGGATCCAGAGTCGCCTCGCAGCCGCGACCAGCAGTTGGAAGAACTACGCGAAGCCATGGCCGATATTCCGGGAATTGTTACCGCGGTCGAACAACCGATCTCCCATCTGATTTCTCATATGCTCTCCGGAGTGAAAGCGCAGATCGGGATTAAGATCTTTGGTGACGATCTGGAAGTGCTGCGTCGAAAGGCGAGTGAAATTCAGTCTGTGATTTCAGAAGTTCCGGGCGTGAAGGATCTGATTGTTGAACAACAGACCATCGTGCCTCAGCTGCGTATTGAACTCAACCGAGACCGGCTTTTGCAGTACGGTCTCCGCGCAGCCGATGTGAATGAATTCATCGAGACGGCAATGAACGGCCATAGTGTGACTGAAATCCTGCAGGGCCAGCGTTCTTTTGATCTCGTGCTGCGGCTGGAAGAAGACGCCCGTGAGAATCTGGATACCCTGCGACGGCTTGCCATAGATTTGCCGGAAGGCGGACAGGTTCCTCTCGAAGCCGTGGCCCGTATCTACGAATCCGGCGGTCCCAATACGATCAACCGCGAAAAAGTGCGACGCCGAATTGTGGTTCAATGCAATGTGGCCGATCGAGGCCTTGTCGATGTGGTTCAGGAAATTCAGGCACGGTTGAAGTCGGTCCAGGAATCTCTACCGCAGGGTTATTACGTGGAGTTCGCCGGGCAGTTCGAAAGTCAGCAGAAGGCCTCCAGAATGCTGGGCCTGCTGTTTATAGTGGCCATGCTGGGAGTCTTTCTGGTGCTGTTCACAATGTTTCGATCGGTCAATCTTTCGCTGCAGGTGATGGCCGCGCTGCCGATGGCGTTTATTGGTTCCGTCGCGGCCCTCGTGCTGACTCATCAGACGCTGACCATCGCCGCCATGGTCGGATTCATTTCACTTGCCGGCATCGCGTCCAGAAATGGAATTCTGCTTTTGAACCACTACCTGCACCTTGTCAAATACGAGGGCGAAACGTGGACGAAGGAAATGATTGTCCGGGCCGGTCTTGAACGTCTGGCCCCGGTGCTGATGACGGCTCTCACGGCCGGGATTGGCCTGATTCCACTGGTGCTGGCCGCTGATCAGCCGGGAAAAGAAATCCTCTACCCGGTCGCGACGGTGATTCTTGGCGGTGTCATAAGTTCAACACTGCTGGATTTCTTCGTGCATCCGGCGCTGTTCTGGCTGTTTGGCTTGAACGCTGCAGAACGCGTTGTCACTGAATCGCGCGTTGCGGTGCAGTTGACCGAAGAGCATTCGTAATTAATCTTGAATTTCGTTGTTCATTTATGGAGATTACAATGGTTCGTATTCAATCAAAATGGTTCGTATCCGCAGCGCTCGCAGCCGTCGTGGGAACAGTCGGTTGCGGTGACTCAGCAACGCCACCGACCAACGCGGCCTCGCATGCTGATCATGATCACGCGGCGGACGGGCATGAGGAACACGCTCATCCGGCCGAGGGGCCTCATCATGGAGTCCTCGTTGAACTGGGAGCCGAGGAATTTCATGCGGAAGTGGTGCATGACGATGACGCGGGTGCAGTGACCGTTTATCTACTGGATTCCACCGCAAAAGAAGCGGCATTTTCAGAAGCCACGGAGATCTCGATCAACCTGAAAAACGGTGACAAGCCCGAGCAGTATACGCTGACGGCAAAGACGACCGAAGGACAGGCCTCTGGAAACAATTCGGAGTACTCGCTGGCCAGCAAAGAACTGCTGGACGCACTGCATGACGAATCCACGACGGCCAAACTCAGTCTGACGATCAATGGAAAACCGTACGCCGGGACGATTGAGCACGCGGATCATACAGACCATGCGCATTAGTGAACGGCCCATCGGCAACGTCTAAGCCGGCTCTGGAGCTCAAACCATCCGGCCGCAGCAGCAGCAACGCAAAAAAGCCCGGCAAAAATTTGCCGGGCTCGTTGCGCGTTTAGACGAACGAAGACTTCATCCTGAGAATTCTCAGGCTGCCTGTTCAAACGAATCGTCCGAGTGGTGCTCTTCTTCTTCGTAGACGAGGTAGTAGATGTTGCTCGCAGCTTCTTCCAGATAGTGTTTGATGTTTTCGCTTTGAACGCCTTCAATCAGGCGATCCAGAGCTTCCACAACGCGGTCCACTTCCTCGCTGCTGATCTCTTCATATTCTTCTGAATGTGTAAGACGGATCGGCGTGTCTTCTGACATGAGATATTCCTGTTCTTAGAGGGTCGCTGGTTCTGGCAAAAAGCCAGAAGGGCAACGTCTTGCATTCTGTAGATCGACTATCGGACGCCCCGTTCCAGACGCTTTGCAAAAATTTTCCCGGCGATACTCAACCGCTGCTAGATCAGTCCTGGATTTCATCGCCGGGGCGGCCTTAAACTCGACGCATTGTCCCCGGACTAACAATCAGAAATGCTACTAAGCTGCCCATTCCTCCTGTTTGGGTTTTTCGGCGCGATTTCAAACAGAAGGATCCAAAGATCCGATGCCAAACTGCCTCGCATGGATTTCTGAACAGGTCGGGCTTTCCAGGCCCTCAAAGCCAATGCCTTTCGAAAAGTAGCAGGCACATTCCATGTGCCGTCCGCCGTACCGCGCCATGTTCTTGTTCTTCGGCGAGCGGTGCAGCCTCAACCTCGCCAATCCATACCGCAGCACGAGAACTTCCGGCGGCGATCTGCTACATCTTCCTGCCATGCGAAATCAATTCTGCGACTGCTCAGCGGAATCGCCTGAACCGGCAGTTGCCGGTCAGTTCGTCGACACACAAAAAGAACCCGACAGAAGTCATCAGCATGAAACATCAACGCGTGATCGAACTCAGGCATTCGCTGGTCCAGCATCATCTCAGTCGACTTCGAAACATGCTGACACGGCCGGCCGAATTTCGTGAGCACGTGCGAGTCCTTTCGACTCTGCTGGTCATGGAAGCCACGCGAGACCTGGAAGTGCGTTCGGTGGCTGTAGAGACGCCCATAGAGACGACTGAGTGCCATGAATTGAAAGGACGCATCGCAGCGATTCCAATTTTGCGGGCCGGCCTGGGGATGGTCACCCCGCTGACCGATCTGATCGCTGATCTTGAAGTCTGGCATCTGGGGCTGTATCGTGATGAGGCCACGGCAATGCCGGTTCATTACTATGACAAATTGCCGGCAAGCAATCCGCCGGATGTGGCCTTTGTTCTGGACCCAATGCTGGCCACGGGAGGCTCCGCGGTGATGGCCATCGAGGCACTGCAGCGCTGGCAGGTGCCGAAGATCATTATGCTCTCGATCATTGCGGCCCCGGAAGGCATTCAGCATGTGACCGGACGTTTTCCGGAGGTGCGGATTTACACGGCTGCCATCGACCGCTGCCTTAACGAGCGAAAGTATATTGTCCCGGGTCTCGGAGACGCTGGCGATCGACTGTTTAACACATAATCTCGTTCGATCAATACTTGTCGCCTTTCGCTCCGCGAAAGGCAACGATCAGACACTTAGGCGAGCGATCCTTAGCCGCGGCGATTTAAGTCATCAGCCGGAACGCGCCGGCGTCAAGTTTTTTAAGGTCTGCCCGGCATAAACCGGGTACGAGGGACCTGTTGATTTAATCGTTTAACGGCAAGCCGCAGGCGACGGGTCCGAATTTTACGTGCGACTGCGGCTTGCCGTTAAACGTAATGCCATTCAGAAAAATGAAATGCGTCTAATCTGTAATCGTGCTTTCATTCCACTCTCACTGCTTCAATAATTTGCGAAAGTTAGCCAGCGATTTTGTGTTGGCAACGTCGTCTTTTTTCAGCCCGGCCCGGCGAGCCTGATCGACACCGTATTCGAGCACTTCGAAACCGTTGACGCTGTGGGCATCCGTGCTGATGACGATCGGAATTCCCATATCCCTGGCGGCCGCCGTATGGATGTCATCCAGATCCAGTCGGCTAGGGTGCGCATTGATTTCCATCATGACCTGATGATCGGCAGCCGCCTTAAACAATTCGGAAAAATTAACATCCGCTCCTTCGCGGCGACCAATCATGCGACCGGTGCAGTGACCTATAATATCAACGTGAGGGTTCTTGACGGCCATCATCAGACGCTTCATGATCTGATCTCCCGGCTGCCTCAGTCCGTAGTGCAAAACGGCGATTACCCAGTCCGCTTCGGCCAGCACATCATCTGGAAGATCCATGGTCGCATCTTCCAGGATGTCGCATTCAATCCCGCACAGAATTTCAATGCCTGAGATTCTCGAACGGACCGCCTGAATCTCCGTCCAGTGTCTCCGCAACCGTTCCGCGTCAAGACCGTTCGCCATCGAAACCCGTTTACTGTGGTCCGTGATCGCGATGTACTTCAGGCCTCGTGCCCGAGCAGCAAGAGCCATCTGTTCGATCGTGGCCGCTCCGTCAGACGCGGTCGTGTGCATATGCAGGTCGCCCTGAATATCCTCAATCGTCAGCAGAGTCGGCAGCGTTCCGGCATCCGCCCATTCGAACTCGCGCCGATTTTCACGCAGCTCGGGCGGGAACCACGGAAGTCCAATGGCCGCATAGACTTCCTCTTCAGTTCGTCCGGCAATCTGCTCTTCCCCGCGAAAAACACCGTACTCGTTGACTTTCAGACCGAGATCTTTGGCCCGCTGACGAACGACAACATTGTGCTCCTTCGAACCTGTAAAATATTGCATTGCCGCACCAAAGGAACTCTCCGGAACGACTCGCAGATCCAGTTCGACACCCGTTTTCAGACGGACTCTCTGCTTCGTGTCGCCTCGCTGCAAAACAGCTTCCACAAGCGGATGCGTGGCCAGAAGATCCATTGGAGGCCCCGCGTTGGAACAGGTCGCCAGGATATCCAGATCACCGCAGGTCTCCCGCCGACGGCGGCAGCTTCCGGCCACCGCCGCCTGCTCGACTTCCGGCAACGCCTTCAGGTCTTCCACAATCAACTCCGCAGCAGCACGAGCATCAGCAATCGAAATGCGGAGACTCTGTTCAGCCGCCAGGTCGATGTTTTTCAGAATGGCCTCTTCCGTTTTCTTTCCAAATCCCTTGAGTACGGACAACCGCCCAGACTCACAGGCCGCCTTCAGATCCGCCAGTGACTTTAGTCCCAGTTCATTGAAGAAGATGGACACTTTCTTCGGACCTACCCCCTGAATCCGAAGCATGTCGAGCACGCCGCCGGGAATTTGTTTGCGCAGCTCTTCCAGCGCCGAGTGCTGGCCTTTGGTCACGATCTCCTGAATCTGCTTTGCCAGATCTTTTCCGATGCCCGCAAACTGAGTCAGATCCTGTTCGGACGCCACCATGTCAGAAAGCGAATCGGCCGTAGACGCGATCGTTCGTGCCGCGCTGCGATAGGCGCGAATGCGAAACGGATTGGCGCCCTGTATTTCCAGCAGATCGGCAAGAAGTTCAAACTGAATGGCTATGAATTCGTTTTTCATGAGTCCGAAATCTGAGATGCAAACTGCGGAAAATGTTCTCGTACAGGCCGCGAAGAACTTCAACGATTGTAGAGCCTGCTTCTTTCCGGCAACAGTGAGCCCACTTCCGCAAACTTCTCATACCCAGTCCTGGTGTCTCCTTGCAGCCCGACCTGTCCTGCGGTCGGCCGCAACCTTCGTCCGATGCGCATCCCCAACCTTGCAAACATGGCGATGTCCAGCTAACACAGAACAAAAAAAACGGCCGATCCGTGAGGATCGACCGTTTGCTCTGAAAGCGTTGGCTCTCAAATCGAGACCGCAGTACCGGGACTACTTGGCCGGAGCCACGTCCTGATTCTGAGCGGCCAGATATTCCAGCAGGTCGATAAATTCAGACGGCGCGACGGTTGAGGCGGCGCCTTCCGGCATGCTGCTCTGCTGTTGAATGACTCGTTCTTCGATATCAGCCTTTGCGATCTTGCGCACGGCTTTCCCGTCGAACAATTCCACTTCGGTGTCGTTTTCGGAAACGACCAGGCCGGCGGTCGGCATGCCATCAGTTGTAACAATCAGAGTGGAGCGATATTTCTCTGCCACATCGGCATTTGGCTCAATCACTGACTGAACAATTTTGACCTTGTTCATTCGTTTTGCAACGCCCTCAAGATTCGGTCCGAACTCGCGGCCTTCGCCATTTCCCACCTTATGACAGGCGGTACAGTTGCGAACAAACACTTCACGGCCTCGATTGGCATCGCCCTGAAGCCCCGACAGAGCAGTCATCGCCTTGTTGCGTTCTTCTTCCGGCTTCGGCTGCTGGGACATCAAGGTCTGCAAAAACGGAAGGGCCGCTGCACCCGATTTGGAGGCTGCCATCAGCTGTGCCACAATGTCGCTGGCTCGCGCTGGCACGTCGGCGAATTTACCCGTGATGAAATCTCCACGCCAGACTTTCTCATTGGCCCCCAGAGCATGCTGAACCGTGTAATCCACCCAGTAGTCGGCGTCGAAATTCGTCATTTGCAGCAATGCTGCGGCAGCTTCCAGAGTATCAAAGAAGCTCAACCCGCGAGCGGCTTCTGTACGAACTCTCGGATGTTCATCTCTGGCAGCTGCTGTAAGCATCGCAATCGCATCCGGCAGAGATTCGCGTTCGTCAGCCACAATGCGAATAACCGCAGCCCGGGCATCGGCTGTTTTGCAGCTCATCACTGCGGTGATCAGTTCATGATCCAGCTTGTGGTGAGACTGCTGAATCCAGATCGCTTCGGTTCGCAGACGATCATATTCGGGATCGTCTGACTTCAGCGACTTGACCCAGGCGGCAACAGCTGGCAGCACTTCTTCTGCAGGCCGGCCATGCAGTTCTCGACGAGCACGATAACGAGTTCGCCATTCATATTCGCGCAGCTGTTCAAGGATCTCGGACACAGGTTTTCCGTACTGTGTTACGGGCTGAACCAACGGGCGTTCCGGATAAACAAGTCGATAAATTCGACCGCGAGTATGATCGCGATTCGGGTCGCGTTGACTGTACTGCATGTGGCCAATCAAAGCGTTCGCCCAGTCGCCGAACCACAGCGCTCCGTCTGGTCCGATCTGCGGATCCGCTGGACGGAAATGCTTGTCCGAGGAACGAATCAGGTCATCGGGACTGCCGTCTGCATTCTTCAGCCGGGCTCCCGCATATCCGCCACCATTGTCGTTCACAGTGAACCGTGGCATCCCGTTCATGTTGATCACGCAGGCATAGGTGAACTGTCCCTGGACATCGTCCGGAAAATGGCGACTGCTGAGAAATTCACTGCCCAGCGCAGGTCGCATGCCTTCGTTGTTGAACACAAAATTCAGACCCGTGCGGCCTCCGAACTGAGCGCCAGACAAGGGCGTGTCCCACGCGTGATTTGCCGTCGTGCCGTCGCCGACAATTCCTTGGCCCCAGCCGTTAAAGACGTAGCACCACATGTTGTACTGACCCGGCAGAGCAAACTGGCGGATCTTCATTGTTCGCGGGTCAAGAACATACGCTCCGCCAGCGCCCTGACTTCGATGAGGTCCCCAGGGAGTTTCCAGCGTTGTGCTGGTGGCAATACCTTCCAGCATATGAAGCTTGCCGCTGTGGCTCCATTCAAACGCACCGCATGTGTGGTGAGTATCATCGGAGGCCCAGCCATCAATCAGATGCACGACCTCGTCGGCTTTGTCGTCGCCGTCGGTGTCCTTCAAAAACAGCAGTCGTGGCTGGTCAACAACCAGAACTCCGCCGTTCCAGAATTCAAAACCGGTTGGGCAATGCAGTTTGTCGTAAAATACTTTGCAGGCGTCTGCTTTGCCGTCATTGTCTGAATCTTCAAGAATAATCAGACGGTCATCCGGCTTATGATCGCCCGGTTTCCATTGCGGATAGGTGGGCATACAGGCGACCCACAGCCGACCTTTGTTATCAAAATTCAGCTGCACAGGCTTGGCCAGCTCAGGAAACATGGTCTCATCCGCGAACGCCTGAATCTGAAAGCCTTTCGGGACAGTCGTCTGCTCGATCAGCTGCTGAGGCGTCAGATAACGAAGCTCCTCGGCTTCGGAATAATCCTGGCGAGGCTCGCCGAATCGTGTCGCTGGCTCAAACAGTTCCCCGGTCTTTGAATCATCGACTGCATCGGGCGAATTGCCCTGAGCCAGATCCCACACAAAGCGATCTCGCATTTCTGCCATGTGGCGAATCTTGAGGTACTCACGCGGAAATGTTTCTGTATCGTAAGTTCGCCGGCCGCCGTAAACGTACCAGCCGTTGAGCATTCGATAGTCCTGAAGATGAACCCATGACTTGTCGTTAATCGCCGCCCGCAGCTTTTCATAGGACTCACTCCCAAAGCTTGCTGGCGATGCGGCTCCAAACGTGGCTTCGTCAATCAGACGAGCCACTTCCTGATCGCCTTTATCATTCAAATGGCAACCATTGATCGTCAGCTGCATGCCGGGCTCGGCCGAAAAAAGCTTTTCTGACGCAGCAAACACGTCGACAAACGCAAGCTTGCGAGCCGCAGCCACTTCCGCGACTGCAGCCGCATACAATTTCAGATTCTCATTTTCTTTCGCCCCGTCCGGCAGCAACGGGTCGCCGGTCGGTTCAAACGCGAACGGCGAAACGAGTACAAATCGAGGCGGCGACTTTTCGTCATCACGAGGATAGCGACTGGCCATCGTATCCAGATAACGCCCGTAACTTTCCTTGAAAGCGTCCAGACCTTCCGGCCCCCTGTAGGATTCGTTGAAGCCGAAAAAGCAGAAATAGGTATCTGCGCCAAACGCCAGCTGCGGATCGTCCAGCGCGGTGTAGTCGGCTGACCGCTGCTGAATGCCGACTTCTTCGGCCGGTCGTGCAAAATTTCGAATGACCAGTTCACTGTCTGGGAAGCGTGTGTGCAGCAGCGTTTCGAAATGACCGAACAGATTCATGCGTTCGGCAGATGAATTTCCAAGAAACGCGACGCGTTCGCCTTTCAGGAACTCCAGCGGCAACTTGCTCGCCGGCAGCTCGGGACGCCTGGGCCGCGGCGGAAGCGACATGAGCTTGATTGCCAGCTCTTTTGATGGTCCCTGAGCGATCACATCTAATCCGGCCGCACATTGCAGGATGGCAGCCACTATCAAAATCCAGCGATTCACCTGACGCACGTTTTCACTGCTCCGTAAAGGAAAAATTTAGCACGAGCCTGCACCTTCACAGGGACTCGGGTGGGAATCCGAGCGTATACGGTACGTTCATCAGCGTGGCGGAGCAACCATGCGGACTAATTCGGCAGCGTCTGGCCAGCACTTTCGAGGACTCTGTGCATCCTTTCCTGGCTCTGAATTCTGAACTGCGACAGCTCAACCGCTTCCCACGTCTGGCGAGCTATGCCGTTGAATTCGCTGCTGACCTTCAGCACGGACGACTGCATATCTGCTGCTGTTCTGGAAAGCTGTTGGCCCGAATCTTGAGCATATAAATGGCGGCAGCGACTTCAACTTCTGTGGAAATTTATTTCTCCCGGGCTGGTCCCTTCCGCCTTGCAGAGGTGTGGACCTGAGCACCATCTTCGCTGCCCTGTTCGGCGACAGCAATCGTGGATTGGATGGCGGTCACTCTCCTGGCCGTCGCTGTCTGCGTAACGCGCCACATCCAGCCAGTGCCGACCCCATCGTTCGACTTGATGCGGACTGGCAAACAAGCGATCCACCAGGGAATCTACCGCGGAGCTGCGGTCTGTCGCGGCGGCTGGCTTCGGCTTCTGGCTGAGGGGCAAGGCCGACAGCTTCCAGTCGCGAATGAATGAAATTATCGACCGGCGTCTGCGGCCGCCGCTGGTCTTTGATCGCCGGAACGGTTTTCACCGTCGGGACGGCGACGGGATGCAGAGGCTGAAAGGCCCGGTGAGTCTTTGCATTCTCGACTCGCGGATCGGCAACATCTTGAATCAGTCACGCCATTTTACTCCTTGATCGATCCACAAACACTGCAACTTCTGACATCGGCGAACATCAGTCAACAGGCTTTGTCAGAGTCAGAAGGAGGCGCTGTTTTGTTTTTTTGGAACAGCACGCTGGTGGGGAGACAGGCGGGAGAATAAACGCCTGCGATTGAAAATTCTCGTCCTATATGCTACCACCGCCCCCAATCCAGGGTATTGCTCAAATGCTTGCCTCAGTTTGGTGTTTGCAGATCAGTCACAGTTTAACAATTGCAGCAGTAGGGCAACGCTCATGAAACGTAGCAGGAAGACACCGAATAAGCGTGTTCGTCGCCCTTCGATCCGAATAATGGAAGTGCTCGAGGATCGAGTCCTTTTGGCAGGCACCTCCGGCTCACAACTCGTTCAGATTGAACAAGTTGCGGCATTGCTTGATGGCCGAATTTCTGGTGCCACGATCATCACTCATGGGTTCCAGATGGGGCCGGATTCAATTGATCTCACAGAAGCAGATGGAGATTCGCTGTTGCCGATGGCGGAAGAAATCTGGAAGCGAGCCAACACAACAACATCAACGTCGGATCCCGACGCTTTTCTGGTTGACTATGACATCCCCGACGAAGGTGCTTCAGCCGGAATAGATCTCGCACAATCAAAGTTACCCGCCTCTGGAAGCAAGAAAACCAACAAGGGGGAACTCGTCTTTTGTTCGACTGGGCGTTTGAATCCAATGAGGCTTCGTCTGGCTGGACTTCGGCGGCGGGTGATGCCCTCTTTACGACGCTCATCAGACTGGGCGTTGTGGATCCGGAGAATCAGTCGGCCAATGTGCCACTGCATTTCATTGGCCACAGCTTTGGCGCTGCGGTGACCAGCGAAGCTGTCGAGCGTTTGGCACAGTTTGAGATTCAGGTAGATCAGGTCACGTACCTGGATCCTCATGATGTTGATCAGGCACTGATACCGGTTGACGGAGAACAGCAGCAGTACCTAATGGGGATGCCACAAGTTCTTCCGTCAAGCCAGCAAAACGCTCGCTTCAATTATGGTGCGACTGTCTGGGACAACGTGTCTTATGCTGACACATATTACCAGACGACTCTGATTCCCGGTATTCCCGATGGTCGCCCCATTCCCGGCACGTGGAACGTTGCGCTGGAGCCCGGCGGGGGAAATCCTCACAGCACCATCTGGCAGAACGCATATACTGGAACGATTTTGAACCCGAGTAGTCAGAATTGGGGTTATCGAACTTCACGACTGGGCACGCCAGATCTCACATCGCGTGATGCTGTCCGCGCGCAACGTAAACCTGTCTTCTTTGAAGATCAGGAACACAAGCTGACTTCGCCCGGTCTGGTCGATTCCTCCGGAACGCCGGTGATCTCGCAATCAGCGCAGTTCGAAATCACCAACGCAGCCTACGCCTCTCGGTGGAACTCGTGGACCATCGATAATGGGGATTTCAGTGGCCCCGGTGACGAGATTAAGCGTCTGACGGGTAGCTCAGCCTCTAACATTGTTCCGGGGTGGTCGCACCATGGTGGTGGTGGGAACGCAAACGTTGTTGCCGTTGGTAGTGGCTTCCAGCTGCAGTTGTCTTCGTCCGGTACCGCTCGAACACATAATGCGATGTACGTTCCTGAGGGCGTTGCGGCATTGTCAGTTGCAGTGTCCCGAGTGGATGCCAGTGCAGATGATGTTCTTCGCATCAGCAGCAACGGCCTCGTTCTTGCCAATATTTCTCTTGCGGCCACCACAAACACGATTGAAACCATCCCGGTTCCCGCTCAGTTGCGGGGAACGACCGCGACGCTTCGTGTGGAGCTGATCAAAGGTGGTGCAGCAATTGACAGTATTGTTCGTCTGGACAACTTTGCCTGGGTTGCCGGTGGCAATACTGGCGACGTTTTCCCTGTCGATGTCGCGGCCATGTTCCCGGGGCAGAGTTTTTCCATTGTTGGATTCAAATCTGTAGGGAAGACCGCAGAGACAGGAATTCCGTTTGCGGTTAACCCGCAGCGCGGCGACCTTAGTCTCAACGGTGGTGATGCTGGATATGTGATCTTCTCAGATCGTGTCGATACCGGTGCAAAGCCGTTTCAAACATCGGGACGCTTCTATTTTGCTCCCGGTACTGGCGGAGGAATAGCGGGTGACGCATCAGCGACTGCAAGAGGGTTTCAGGGGCAGATTGATGTCCTGGTCCTGGTTGACGGTGTGGTTCGGCGTGTTCCACTGACAATTCAATTCGGAATGTCCGGCGACGGTGCGCTGGCGGTCAGGGAAAGTGCCAATCTGCTGGATGTTGCCCGAGTTCAGCAAAGACTCAGGTATCTGGGGTTTCCAGACGGAGCTGCAAAGGCGCTGGTTGTCGATGGCATCAAAGGGCCTTTGACGAAATGGGCAATTGGTCTCGCCAACGCCGGTGTTGCAGGAAGTGATGTCACGGTAGATGCTCAGCTGTTAGCAGCGACGGTGGATCTGATCAATGCGCCCAATGCGCCCACTTGGACCAAGCTCGGCGGGCCTGCCACGGCTGGTGATTATTCGATTCAATCGGGCGCCCTGGTGTATGGTACATCCGGAACGATTGATCTCTTTCGGACAGGAGTGAGAGCTGCAAGGGCAGCCGGAGTGACATCAGCCACATCGATTGTCGTGACCCGGATCAGCAAAGCGCCCGGTGGCCCGGCGACAGGGTTTACGACCGGATATCAAGCGGGCATCGACATCGGCGTGATTATTCCTGCCTCCATTAAAACGGCCAGCACAGGAACGGCATTGACGGCAGCGGAGAGTCAATGGGCGTTACTCATCCGAAGTCTGTCGAAAGAGTCGTCGGGCGGGTCAGCCGTTCAGTCTGTCCAGCTTGGGAACTCCAAAATTGTTAATGCCGTTAATTCTGCCCTTGGCAGAAAACTGGCAGTTCTGAGTTCCGCTCATTCAGCGGAAATGAGGATTACGACGGTATCGCCATTCCCGATCAAGCCTCTGACTTCTTCGCAGAGGGACAGCCTCTTGTCTGGTCTTGACCAGACTGCTGCGAGGATGGAAGAGATTCGCACAATCGGGCCTGCAGCCACTCCGCTGCTGGGCATTGTTTCGAGTACTGATTCGAAGACTCCGATAACGACGGGCGATCTTTTTGAGATCGGCAGCGTTGTACGTTCGACACTGATTGAGCCGCTGAAAAACTTTTTCAACTCAAATTCACTGACCACGCCTGACGATCTTCTCAATGCCGTCAAGACATTCAAGAGTAAGACCTCGGGCTTCGATGCTCGTATTTTGCCGGGCTCTGTGAGCCGTGTGTCCACGGAGTCGGCTACTGCCTATCGATTGCAGCTCAAGAGCAGCGCGACCCGAAGCGTACGCGTCGATCTTGGTGATGAGCAGAGCAAAAGCAGAATTGTATTTAAAGCCGGTGCGGACCTGTTGCTGAAAACAGAGTTGACGGTGGAAGTCACGTTCGGGGTAAACGCGGACGGCTTTTTTGTACAGATCCATAATCTTCAGATGGATCTTAATGGTGCCGCTGCAAATCTTAAGGCCTCAGCCCAAATTGGCTTTGTCGAAGCCTCCGTCTCCTCAGGAAAACTGAACCTGCAGGCATCTTTGCGCACCGCATTGAACGCCGGGCAGGTCCTTACGACTCAGGACTTAGCCGCCAAGTCTGCGTCGGCACTCGTCAGCTTCACTGCAACGGGCCGACTGGCCGGAGAACTGCCTGCGCAGGCGACGATCGGGACTTTCACGACCTCGCAGGGTGCAAAATGGACGTTCGATGTCAAGAACCTGTTTAATCAAAGTGCCCTGCTGTTGAAACCAAATGACAGCTTTGTCTCGCAGTTTGACGCGTTTAATCTGCTGACGCCGCAAGCGATTGTAGGGGCGATGGATCAGTTTGCCTCAATCCTGACGGGCTTTAGAAACGCTCCGGATTTCAACCCCAATGTGCCTCTGCTGTCGCAATCATTTGGTCAGACCGTGGATCTTGGAAAGATGTTCACGGAATCTCTGATTGATGATCTAGGACGAGTGCGGATGCGCGCCTCGGTTTCGCCACCAGCCTCATTCCGTCTGAACAATGATCCTGCCCTGAAGCTTTCTGTGAACGGAAATTCGGCGATCAACGTTTCGTTGTCCGCCGTCACAACCAGCAGCAATGAATCGCTGTCAGATCTGGCTGGCGACCTGGGCGAAGCGCTTGCACGAGCATTAAAGAACACCGATTTCGCGGGTCTGGTGCAGGTTGTTATGGATCAGGGGCGACTCGCGCTGGCTTCGCGATCCGCATCGATCACGTCGCTGCAGCTCTCCGGAGGCTCCGTGATGGGCTTTGCTGACTCCGAGGAGACAAACAGTCTGAATTTCCTCAGTATTCAGCAATTGAGAACCCTCGCGGCGCGAGTCCTGGGTGTTTCCGAGTCATCGGTGTTGCTCAATTACAATCCCACGACCTTTGAGCTCAGGCTGACGCTGCCGTCAATTTTCCGACAGTCAGCGGCAACGGCAGCGGACATTGATTTTCAATTTGACACCAGAAATCTTGCTTCCTTAAAGACCAACTCCAGGGTTAGCGTACAGACCAGTCTCAGCAGTCAGAAGCTTGTGTTTGGCTTTGTACTTAAGCCGCTTGGCACTGATTTTCAGCTGACGGGAGCCACGAAACTTTCTGCGCTAAAGGCCGGTCTTGGAGTCACGATCGAGACCAATAAGACCAGCCACCTTAAAGTCACTTTGAGCAACGATCAAAGCTTCAATGTCGACCTTCGAAACCTCGCTGCGACTGGTCAGCCAACAATCAACGATCTGATCGCGAGGATTGAAGGAGCCTCAAAACTGGCCGACGGTAAGGCTCGCGTGGATGTTTTCGTGGACTCTGCAAATGATCGACTCATTGTGCGGGATCTTGTGTTTGCGGCTAACCCGTCCGCCGCGTATCCCGTCAAATTTCAAATCGCGTCGGCGAACGATTCACTCGCATTGTTCGGCATTGGGCTTCAGATACGTGATGACGATGCAACCGGGAGATTGCTGGGAAATGCGTTGCACGGCGAATCGCTGTCCGATCGCACGTTTATCCTCCCCACCACATTGACAGGCACTGTGAATGTCGTTGCGCCCGACATTGACGCGACCGCGAAGTTTGGCTTCGTGGACGTTGGCATTGTCAACGGAAATGGTAGCGCAAGTGCTTCTGCGGATTTGATTCTGAAAGATCCGGCGACCACCAGTGGTGATGGACGAATCTTTCTGGGCGAAGTTTCGCGCGCACTCAGGACGACGAATGCATCCACGCCCATTGACTGGTCCCGAGTTATTCAAAAAGCTTCAGTCACGGGCAAAATGAATGTGCAACTGCCGGTCCGGCTGAATACGACGGTTTCCGGGCTGAGTTTAAGTGGCACGCCCGGGATAGGAATCTCGTGGCCTGATATTACTCAGCCGTCGTCTTTGGTGGTCTCAACAACAAACCTGAATCCGCTGAAAAGTCTGGAACAACTGTCAACAAGCGGAATGACTATTACTCTGAATCTATCAAGACTCAACGATGGAGCGGGAATTCGCAGAGTTTTCGGTCAGAACGATCTGAAGATTCGGACCCGGAGCGGAAGAACGATCGATGTCTCTTTGGGATCCGCCAAAACCGTCGGAGACTTGATCGACCTGATCAGGGTAAAGACTGATGGCGACGTCAAGCTCGAAGTTTCGGCGCTGAGTGATTCCTTGCAGTTCACCGACCTCTCTACAGGCTCCGAAACATTTGCACTGACACCGCTGAATGGCTCTTCGGCAATTCAGGATCTGGGTTTTTCCGGCAAAGTCTCAAATGCAAACGGCGAGATTTCGGGCAGACGAATCTACGTTCGTGGAGTTCTCGGTGCACTTGAACAGCTTGCTGGGGTGCTGACACAGATTGAAGTCGGGCAGAGCCTGCTGAAGGCCCCCTTGCCCCTGATTGATCTTAGTTTGAAAGACGCGCTTGGCGCTGCGGGGCAGTTTGCTGACAAACTTTCCGCGCTGCAGCAGAATCCGGCGGAGTCATTGCAGCAGCTGGAGGTATTCCTCGAGCAGCGATTAAACCTTGATGCTGGTTTCGTCTCTCTCCGCCTTGATGGAACTGCGCTAAGGATTGATATTCGACAAGCTGTGTCCCTGGCACAGGAGAAACGGCAGCAGACGCTTGAGGTTGATCTCGGCAGCAGTATTCCCGGGAACCTGATCGACCTGCGTGCTCGTGCGCCTCTCACATTCGAGGCGGGATCGGACCTTAAGGTTTCGCTGGGTATCGACCTCTCAAATCCGAAGCAGCCGAGGGCGTTTCTTTACACAGATACGGCCCAAACGAACTGGACGTTGTCGGCGCGAGTTGACAATACCGCACCAATGTCGTTTACATCGGCCATTGGCCCGCTGGGCGTGTTTGTCGTTGGCGGCTCAGCACGGCTTGGTGCTTCCAACGCAACGAGTTCCGCGCCGGCAACTTACTCAATATCGCTGAATAATCCCGGTAACGGACGTCTTTATCTGGATCAGTTCTCGCTGGCAAGCCTCAAGTCATCGGTCAGCGGGTCGGCAAATACAACGCTGCCACTTTTTGCTCCCACGATCACTAAGCCAGTCGGCGGTTCGACGGCTGACGGTAACAGCGATCGTGTTCCAGACCACCAGGTCGTCCTGAGAGTTAACAATCTGGCCAACATCACCGGATCAACCCAGTTGATCACACCGCCGAAGCTTAATTCGCTCCTGTCGTCCGTGAACGTCACATCGAATCTGGGTGCATTCCTTGACGGCTGGGACGGTTTGCTTACGTACCTCGAAACAACTCTTGATGCTCAGGTCTTTTCCACCAACCTGCCAGTTATCGGAGGCAATCTGAAGGAACTGCGTTCGTTCATTACGGATCTTCGGAATTCCGTGTCAGATAATCCGGACATAGATTCCCCGAGCAAATTAGTGATAGCCAATGCTGCTGCATTTCTGCGGCAGGAACTTTTTGAGTCGCTGAATGGTGCCGGTTTCCTCGGTGATCGCAATGGCGATAAGGCAATCAACATCGATGATATTGGGCTCACCACGCCGACGGGAGCCGTACAGTTTGATCTGCGACTTGGCGGCTCAATCGCTGTCGGAAGCAACATGAACTTTGATCTGGCATTGCCGGGTCTGGGATTGAGTCTGGACAACGCAAAGATTCGGATGACTTCTTCATTTTCATTCGACATCAGCATTGGTATTTCGAAAGCTGACGGGGCCTATTTCCGTTTTGCGCCGACGAAAACGGATGATCTCACTCTGAGCGTTCGCGCGGAACTCAGTCGGGCTACGCTCAAGGGGAAATTGGGATTCCTGCAGCTGGATGTCACAAACCAGTCGAGCGTGATTAGCGGAAGTTTCAAAGTTGACCTCAAGGTGCCGAACGACGGCATCGTTTATCTGTCCCGTCTCGGCAGTGCCTCAGGCATCAAGGCGACCGCCGCTTTCAATGGCTCAGTCGACGTGAATCTGGGGCTGACCGCCAGCTTTGGTGGTAGCGCAAAGTTTCCGCGTTTGCGAACGAATCTCGGCATCGACTGGCAGTTCGCTAACGCCGCCACAGGAGGTGATTCCGCAAGCTTTGGTGGAGCCCCAGTTTTAACGTACGACACGGTCCAGTTAAGCCTTGGCAGTTTCCTGCGTGACTTCCTGGCCCCCATCGTTGGAGAGGTGCAGAAAGCACTGAAGCCCGTCCAGCCAATTCTTGACGTACTGACGGCGCCCCTGCCTGTCATCTCAGACCTGGCCGGCACCACGACGCTTTTGGATATTGCCCGGATCTTCGGATACAACAAGGCAGCCGACTTTATTGCTGCTGTAGCCGATATTAATAAGCTGGCAAATAAGCTGAGTGGCGTTGGTACCGGCGACATGTGGATCGATCTTGGCGAATTCTCCGTTGATGGTCGCCTTTCTCGCAACGGAAGTGCTCTGGGCACATTGATGCCAAAAGGAGTTCAGAGCATCGGCTTCGATAAGATCCGGGCGCAGATTAATAAACAGTCAGCGTCGGCAAGTTCCGCCTTTAATTCGTCTCAATCCGTTACCGGCGGTGGCTTCAAGTTTCCGATCCTTGAAAATCCAGCGAGTGCAATGGCGTTGCTGCTGGGACGTGATATTACGTTGTTCGGTTATGATATGCCGGAGATGGGGCTTGAGTTTACCTACAGTCAATTCTTCCCAATTATCGGCCCGCTCGGGGCAAGAATTGAAGGGACGATCGGGGCCAAGGCTGACTTCGCTTTTGGATTTGACACCTATGGTCTGCGCAGCTTCGCGGATAGTGGATTTACTAAACCGGGAAGAATCTTCGAGGGCTTCTTCATTTCCGATACGGCCTCTGTGGATGGTACAGGCCCGGACGTTCCGGAAGTGACTTTGTATGGATCGCTCACGGCAGCAGCGGAACTGAACGTGGTGGTGGCCCGGGCTGGAGTTGGTGGCGGAATCTTTGTTGACGTGTTCTTTAACCTGCATGATGACGACGGAGACGGCAAGATTCGAGTGCAGGAACTCGTCTCGAACTTCAATCTTGGTCCCATCCACATATTCGACGTCTCAGGGCAATTGACCGCCAAGCTGTTTGCCTATGTGAAGGTTGGCTTTGACTCCCCGCTCGGCTTCGTGACACTTCTCGACAAGGACTACGAACTCGCGGAAGTTAAATTGCTCGACTTTAGTGTTCCACGTCCTGTGAACACTCCCAGGCCGCTCGCCGTTGTTCAGTCGGGCGTACTCAAACTGGCAACAACTGAAAATCGTGACGACTTCCTGATACTTCCGGGAAATACCGCTGGTCAGGTCAAGGTGGAGTCACAGGGGCGATCAGAGCTCTATAGCGGTGTCACCAGCATAACTTTTGATGGCCGCGGCGGTGATGACGACATCACGATCAGTGATCTTGTCACCATTCCTGTGACACTTATGGGTGGCGCAGGCAAGGACAAGCTGAAAGCTGGAGGCGGGAACGCAACTCTGGAAGGCGGTGAAGGAGATGACATTCTGACTGCCGGATTAAAGGGTGCCGTGATCAGCGGAGGAGGAGGAAAAGATCAGATTACAGGTGGCCCACTGGTGGATCGGATTTTTGGCAACGATGGTGACGATACCATATTCGGCGGCCTCGGTGCTGATGTGATTGATGGCGGTGATGGTGCGGATCTGATTTATGGCGAAGAGGGTGATGACACCCTCGTTGGTGGCGGTGCAAGCGACAGAATTTACGGCGGGCGAGGTGCCGATTTTCTTGATGGTGGTGCAGGAGATGACAAGCTCTTCGGCGAAGAAGGGAACGATGTGCTCCGTGGGCAGGACGGGAATGACTATATCGACGGGGATCTTGGAGATGATGTCATCATCGGCGACAATGCGACGGTCACGGGCAAGATCGGCCCGACGCTGCGGATCACCGCTCTGACCGGATTGGGCGCTGATGAGATTAAGGGCGGTAGCGGAAACGATGTGATCGACAGCGGCGGTGGCAATGATCGAATCGACGCTGGTGCGGGATCCGATACGGTCTTTGCGCAGGAGGGGAACGACTTCGTGGATGCCGGTCTCGGAAATGACACCATTGATACCGGGCCGGGAGATGATACTGCTTTTGGCGGAGCGGGTTCAGACACTGTCATCGGCGGAACCGGAGCAGATACCCTTTATGCAGGCACCGAACGTACTGGCGGTGGAGTCCGAGGTGAACGAAACACGGTGTATGGGGATCTTGAGGATGTCAATGCAGCGTTGAGTGGTGCCGCGTCACAACACACAGACATCATCTATGGCGATGTTGATGCAGACCGGCTCTATGCGGCCACTGGGGATGACATCGTTTATGGCAATGGCGGGAGCGACAGAATCGTCGGCGGTTGGGGCCGTGACGTTATTTACGCCTCAACGGGTCCTAATGGCACTGGCCTGACCGATTTGAACACCATCTTCGGTGACACTGAAACCGTTCGGCCGATGCCTGGTGTCCCCAATGATCATGCCGACCGTATTTACGGCGACCAGGGCTCTGATACCATCATCACAGGCTTCGGTGACGACTGGGTTGATGCCATGAACGGCAACAACACCATTGACGTCGGCGCTGGAAATAACGTCGTTTATTCCGGTAGCGGTAATGACACCATCACGTCGCTCGAAGGACTGGATCAGATCAGCGCCGGCGATGGAGATAATACGATCAATGCGGGTGCTGGGGATAACGTGGTGACATCGGGGACCGGAACCGATTCCGTCATTACGCTCGACGGCAACGACCGGATCACACTGGGCAACGGACCCAAGGATGTCCGCGCTGGCACTGGCAATAACAGGATTGTGACGGGCGACGGCAGCGACACAATTGTTACGGGTGATGGCCTCGACACCATTGATTCGGGTGCTGGCAATGACTTTATTGTGGCTGGTGGTGGGAATGATGAGATCAAGAGTGGTGAAGGTAATGACCGCGTCCTTGGTCAGGAGGGTGATGATACCATCTACGGCGGCGAGGGAAATGATCTGATCGTCGGAGGATTGGGATCTGATCTCCTGTTTGGGGAGGCGGGAAATGACTCTGTTTGGGGCGGAATGCCGGAAGCGGCCAACTCCACATGGACGGCCACCCTGACAGGATCTTATGGATGGTGGTCTTCAAAGTTCGACGTCACGAAAACAGCCAGCTTCGTTCTGCCCCTTGGATTTGCGGCCGCTGAAACCACGGCCGCCGGGTTGTTTGCGCGCCCAAAATTTACTGCTCCATTGATTACGCCTGTTGACCTCGTCAATCGAAGCGTTGATGGTCTCGGCGTCAGTACAGGAATCCTGGGCGACGGCCAGGACCAGATTGATGGCGGCGACGGCACCGACTGGATTTTTGGGGGCAGTCAGGAAGATATTCTTGAAGGTGGCGCAGGAAGTGACTACGTCGATGGCGGCTCGGGGCATGACACCGTTCGTGGTGGGGATGATGCTGACGTACTGCGCGGCGGTAAGAATGATGACGTTGTCCGTGGCGGAACCGGCATTGACCAGCTTTACGGTGATGACGGCGACGACCTTCTGTTTGGCGATGCAGGCGATGCAACCGGGAAGCAGGCAGGTCAACGGGTGTGGGGCGGTCCAGGCGCGGATACTCTCTACGCATTTGCTGCCACCAGCAACAATTCTACGGAACGAACTTTGATTGGTGATGAGCTAATCGGTGGCAGTGGCAACGACCAGCTCTATGGAAACCTGCGCAGAGATTTCCTGGTCGGCGACAGCCTGACCGAGAACATCAGTGGAGCCGACTTCCTTCATGGCGACTACCTCGTCGGACCGCTTTATGCACGCTCAACGGATGCAGGCAGACTGGGTGGTGGTGACATACTTGCTGGCGGGCGCGGTTCGGACCAGTTGTTCGGCGGCGGGGGCAATGATGACTTGTATGGTGGCCAGGATGCCGACTTCCTCGAGGGAATGGATGGCAACGATCGCTCGTTCGGAGGCAGTGGTGTTGACATTATGGTGCTGGACGTCGATTCCCGATACTCGGCTCAATCCGATAGTTTTGACGGCTACGGCGGCAACAAGCCTAAAGATACGACCGGCACCGATGACCCCGCTGATGCTGATATCCTGCTGATCGAAGGCGACAAGACTTACGTCGGAAAAAATGCTGTCCTGGACGACAACATCAGCATCACGGAGTTCACGCAAAGCGGCAAACGGAAGCTGAAGGTTGACTATACAGCCACTTCGGCAACGTCCCCCGCCCGGCAGATGATTGTGGACTGGAGAACCGGCACCGGAACGACTCCTCTGGCAAATCAGAAACCGCTCGTGGAACAGATTCAGATCGCCGGCCTGATGGGTAACGACACCATTCAGGTGAATCTGCTGCAGAGCACTATTGACCAGCTTGAATCACTTCCGGGATCCGGTTTTGCGACGGTGATCAGCGGCGGTCCGGGGAATGATATTCTCAGCGGTACGCCGGGGCGAGATCGCATGAACGGTGGACCTGGAAGTGACTTCCTCTTCGGCTTCGGCGGTAATGATCGGCTGTGGGGTGACTACTTTGACGGCGACGAGAACAACGATATCGACACCCTGTTTGCAGGTAGCGGCAACGACGATCTTATCGGTGGTCAAGGGGCCAATAACCTGTTCGCATGGTCGTATCATCCCAAATCTCCAGTGGCACCCAATGGCACACAGGTGACACAGTTCTTTGATTCGAATCGCCAGTTAATCGTCAGCGAAACCCAGCCTTTTGGCGTTAAGGTTATTGGCCAACTTGAGGATACAGGTTTAAACCGCATGTTGGGCAGTGAGAATTCGATGCGCGCAGACAACTTGTATGGAGGCACCGGCCTCGACTTCCTGTATGGAAATGGCGGCGGCGGTACAACCGGGGACCAGCTCTTTACCCGCACCGGAACTGCATTCGCCAACAGCGATGGAAATGTTGCAGCGGATGATGGCTGGAAAGAGTATGCGAAGAAGCAGACAAATGTCTGGTATCTTTCCGGCTCGCAGAATGCGGACGATATTCAGATCGATTTTGTCACCAATCCTTACAACCCACTCTACGGGCGGCATTTGGTCACGTTTCGGAATTCGGGCAGTTTCGATCCAAGATTCAACGGCTTCGACAGCTTTAGCGCGTTCAACAACACTGGGCCTGTTCATAACCAGGTCGAGCAGAATTTTGATGTCGAGAATCTGCTGCTGGATCGCGAAACTGGCGAACTTCGAAATGATCTGGATGCCTACCAGGTCTTTCAGAGTTTTGGAGCGACAGCAACTGATATTGCCGCCAGAATATTGGGGGCCGAAGCTAACTTTGATGCCATCATTATTGATGCTCTGGGTGGCAGTGACACAGTGACGGTTGGCGAGACCGTGCAGAAAACTGTGTGGGTGGATGGCGGTGCTGATGGCGACACCTTGCGGATTCAGCCGCAGAAGTCTTTCCTGCCCGACCTGACGGATGGTTTTGGAAAGCGGAACGATGCAATCAGCGGTACCGCAGGAAAAGCATTCTCTCTTGGCACTATCACTGGTAGCCGAATATTTCAGGGGTTAACTCTCGACAGCAATCGGCCTGAGACTCCCGACATAGATTATTATGCTTTCAAGATCGCTAAGAATGGTGTGGTGGGGGAATCTATCTCCGTCACGCCGTCGAGCGGAATTAATGCACGACTCGTCCTGCAGGTACTGGCCGCGGATCGCAAGACAGTACTGGTGGAAGCCAGTTCGAGCGGGAAGAATCAAAACACTGTTTCGCTGTCCTCCGCTGCTTTGGTCGCAGGTCAGCAGTACTATCTGGTCATTAAACCGGGGCTGGAGGGTGGCGTTCCGGATGCAACGCCGACTGAGTATGTTCTTGAGTTCAAAAAAGCATCGACTTCGGATCTTGCTGAACCCAATAACTCTGTGAGTGCCGCCACGCAGCTTGGCAATATCGATGAGCTGAATCTCATCTCGGGGATGACAATTTCGACGACAACGGACGTTGACTGGTTCAGTTTTAATCTGCGTTCAGCCGGGACCGCCGCTGACCTCATCCGGCTCAATGGGACCGGCTCTGGCTTTCCGATCCAGTTGGAATTGGTCGATGGGACAGGAGCTGTTCTGCGTACAGTGACCACATCGGCAACAGCTGCCATTCGAAATCTGTCTCTGAACAGCTTCCCAGCAGGATCGTATCGGCTCAAAGTCTCGGCAACGGGTCTGACACAATACTCATTACAGGCGGTGGTTGCGCCGTTTCAGGTCAGTGGTAATGAAAGCATGGACCAGAGTTTCGAGATTGAATCACTCGGTTCAATGCCGGCGATTCAGCAAACTCTGGCAAGCGTTGATGAAAGTCGGTGGTACAACTTTACGCTGACGGAACCTGCAAGCCCTGGGCAGGGGTTGATTGTGCGTGCCACTGATGCACAGTTCGACGCATCAAGAATTGATGCCGTATTGCAACTGGCTCTGCTGAATGAGGAAGGACGAGTTCTATTCAGCAGCTTGACGTCGCCCGACGATCCCACTGGGACGATTGATTTAAAAGGATTGCCACCGGGGACGTATCACGTACGAATTACCGGGGTCAGCGTCGATGCCACGACTGATGCAGCGACCTATCCAGTGAGTTTCGAGCTGACATCAGCCGGAGTTTCCCCATCCAAACGTTCGCTTAGTTTATCACCCGTTGTTGTGGATGCCCGGTACCGTCGGCCGGTTCAGGAACGCCGCGATGTGCTGATTGGTGGTGCTGGCAATGATCGCCTGTCCGGCGGTTCTGGTGAGGAGTGGATTTTTGGTGGAACAGGCAACGATGTTCTGACCGGAGGACTTGATCGGCAGGCCAGTGATCTTTTGTTTGGTGGACCGGGCGACGACATTTTCCAGATTATGACCGACTCCCTGCCGAAGGATGAACTGACGGGACTGTCTTTCGACGCCAATTCAGCCGACGTTTTCGTGGGAGGAGAGGGAATCGATCAGGTTCTCTATCTGGGAGGGGATGTCGTTGGGACTGGCCAATTACCGCCGACGATTCGTGATTTTGTGGCCTTAGGCTATGATCGCTTTCTTGGCAGACATCGAGTGACGACGCTGGATTACGACTATTCCAATCAGCAGTTTGTCAGAAGTGGTGGTGTCTACACCCAGAAGTTTGCGTTCTTCGAGGCCGTTGGGATCGAGAAGACGGTCATTGATACTCGCGCCGGTAACGATATCGTCCATGCCGACCCAGGTTATCTTCTGCAGGATCAGACCTGGGGAATCAGTCGGGGAGATGTACAGGCTGGAGCATCCGCTTTCGCCAGACTGGAAGTCCGTGGCGGCAAAGGATCAGACACTCTCTACGGTGGCGTTGGGGACGACATTCTTGAAGGAGATGAGCAAACCGACTATATCGCAGGATACGGTGGAGATGATCGAATCCTTGGCGGCACCGAGAATGATTTCCTGTACGGAAATGAAATGAGCAGCCTTCCTGCGACTCTGACAGACGGTACTCCAGACAGTGCTGTTCTGCCTGCCGCAGCGACAAAGGCACGCAGGATTTTAGCTGACATACTCGCGTTCCCGATCACCGTGCCGGATTCATCGCTGGGTGTTGATATTCGCGGAACATTCGCAGCACCGCAGTCCGTCACAAACGCATTCGCACTGGAAGGCGCGACAGCAGAAGAGAAATTGAAGTCGTTTAACAGCGTGGGAGATATCAACGGCGATGGAGTCACCGATTATCTTGCGAGCGGGAATGTCGCCAGCTATTTGATCCTGGGCCCGATCAATTCCAACAGTCTGGGGCGCACTAATGTTGGGGAGTTTGATGGGAACTCGCTTCACCCTGACGTGCGTGTTCGATTCCAGAACGGTTCCTTTACCATTGGAATTAACTCCGCTGGAATTAACTCCGCAGATGAACTCAACACGGCGATGCAGGTTCATCGCGTTGTAGGTCGCGCAGATGTCATTCTGCCAACCGGCGTGCTCGGAATTCCTGCAGTTGGCACGCAGAATCTGTTCAACACGTCAAAGGACACCATCGACAAATTGACTCGCAGCGACCTGACTTTTATTCGTCAAATTGGTGAAGACAATGAAGTTGATAAATACTATGAAGTGACAATTATCGCAGGTGGTGCTGTCTTGCCACGAGAAATCGACTCCACCTGGTTGGCCGCGACGGCGAACGCTCCATTTATAAAGACGATCAGGATCTCTGGGTCGTTCGCGACTAACCGATCTCAACTGTCAGTCACTACGCTGGATTTTGACGGTGACCAGCGACAGGACATTCTGGTTTCCACGAGCAGTGCGGTTCGCGGCGGAAACGTAGCGCTGCTCTTTGCCGGGGCCACATTGGCAGCGAAGAACAGCCTGACACAAGGGGTTGACGAAATGTATCTCCTGCAAAACGATGCAGGAGATCGCCAGATACCACTCAATGTTATTAAACCGGGCTTAACTGCAGTAAACGAGACTCCGGGCAGTTTCAGCGTCACTGCGGTCGGTGATGTGAATGGCGACGGATTCGGTGATATTTTGCTGGGCGACTCGCGGTATATCGATATCGCGGGCGATGCTTCTCCGGATTATGGGCGCGTGTATCTTGTGCTGGGACGCAGTGGTACGCCAAGTCAGTCTGGTATCTCACTGGCCGCAGCAAACTTTACCTGGTCCGATTACGCGCTTGGCGGAGGTGTGTATAGGGTCGGCGATGTCAATCTTGACGGTTATGATGACTTTGGGTTCAGTCGCACAGTTGAAGGCGGCACATTACAGGGCAGCGCCTTTGTACTGGCCGGATCTAGAAACCTCGAGCGCACCGCTCAGGTGAGTTTGCACATCACGGACGTGTATACGGCGACGGCCTCGGCGACGAGCTTCCTGATCGCAGAAATCAGCCGCAGGCCAGCGGTGGGACAATTTGCACACGGCGTCATGCAAATCACCACTTCAGACCTTGATGGGGATGGCAAAGTTGATCTGATTGCCGGACTATCCGATGATACTCGATCTTCAAGTTCGGTAACTCCTGATATTACGCCGGCCGCAACTGCAAACAGAACCTATATCTTCTATTCCCGCGGCAACGTAGCTTTGAACACGACCTCGACGATTGCTTCGCGAAGATTCTCTGTTTCTCAGGCGTCCGCGGTTCTTCAGGACCGTCCCGTGGAACAGGGTGTCACACTGAATCATAAGTTCGGTGCGCTCTCACAGACCCCGTTCCTTGATCTCAATGGCGACGGGTTCGGGGACTTAATTGTTGGTGCCCCTGACGTATCCGTGAAGTCAGGAACCACGACCAGTTTTGTCTCGGCGGGTCGCATCTATGTCATCTACGGCAAAGGACGAAGTTCGGCACCGACACCGTCTGCGATTGAGATCCTGGAGAACAGGAATATTCCGGCCCTGGGCTCGTTTGTGATCGAACAAGCGAATGGGCAGATGTTCCGCCGAACAAGCAATCTTCCCGTGGGAACAACAGAGAAGTGGTTCCAGTTTTCAACACTTGGCGATGGCCAGATCTCAGATCAGCTGCGTCTGTCAATGATTAACGGTTCCAACGAGGCGATCTCGCGTCCAGCGACCGCCCGGCTCTACTCGTCGAGTGTGATCGATACGGCGCGCGGCGGCAATTTGATGGAAATTCCTGTGGTCAGCAGTACGCTGACTAAGACTTCCAGCGGATTCAGCACAACAGCCGACGCTCAACTAAAAGTCGATAGTTCGACCACGGGCCAATACCGTTCAATTATCGAAGTGGACCTGAGTCGATTTCTGAGTTACGTCGAGTCACCGAACGATCTGAATTTTTCCACGCTCGCTCTCCCTTATGAATATATGTCAGAGCTCACATTGACCGGCAAAGTGATCGCGACGGTTCTGGACGATGAAGGTAATGGAGTTGTGGAAGGGGCCGATGGTACCTGGAGCGATACTCGCTTTCGTCAAAGTGACGGCCAAAAGTCCACCGCAACTCCCATTGCCAACCCTGGGAATCCCCGAACAGGCGTACTTACATTCAATCTGCTGGCCCCGATCCGCAAAGCGATTGAAGCGGGAAAAACCCGCCTGATGATTGCTTTGGAGGGATCTGCAGATTTGTCTGAAACGTTGTTGATCGCCAAGCCCGGGCTAGCTTCCGCATCGGTGTTTCAACTGGGGCATAAACTTCGGTCAGGGGTTGTGGCGGATGTGTTTGATGCGAATGGCCGAAGACTTGCTTCCGGGGTATCGATTGTCGACATGAGAGATTTCGATGCAGGAAAATTCCTGGTGCGAGTCTACGATCCGTTTGCGTCGAACGGGCATCGTCTGTACAGCTCAGGTTATACACGGACTCAGCCTCTTGCGTTTGCCCTGGAGATAGAGGCACCGAAGCTGGGAGATGCTGATGCACCCAGTGATCGCGATGCAATTTACGCGGGAACTGGCGACGACACCGTTGTCGGGAATGGATACCTGGATCGACTCTTTGGCGAGCAGGGAAATGACACGTTCACCGGTGAATCGATTGAGGTACGTGACTTCCGTGGCTATGTCGCAGACGCAAGCAGTATGACCGAATCACGACTCGATCCTGTTTCCGGTGAAGAATTCACCATCGTCGCATCGCCGCAGAACTTCGACGTTGTGTTTAATGATGCGTCGCTGGAAACACGTGTGGGTCTGGAACTTGGGTTAACGACTCTGAATGCTGACAACCAACTGCATCTGATTCGTTCGCTGCGAGCCACCGATTTGACTCGCCTTGTGGAGCTGGACGCAAGCAATCTGAACTTGACAGACGGGGCGACACTCGCGACGGAAGGGCTTCAGTATGCAACAAATCTGCAATTCCTGAATCTGTCTAACAATAAGATCAAGAACCTGAATCTGCTGGAGCGCGGCATTCATATTAATCGTGAACGTCAGGGAGAACTGGGACTTCGGAGCCTGCGATTCATTGATGTCGATATGAATCCATTGACAACCAGTCTCAACCAGCAGTATCCACAGGTCCAAAGTCCATTGTGGGCGATGGCCTCTTTGGAGAACCTTGAGTTTGTCAGTGCCGATCGTCTGAATGGGGTTAGCACGGCTTATGATTTGACGGCCATGAGTTCGCTGAATCATCTGAAATGGTTGAGCATAGTGGGCAACGACATCGTTGATCTTTTTCTTGCCACATCCCCGGACGCTGGCAGACTGGACGACGGGCTTGCGCCACTCATGGGGCTGACGAGTCTGCAGTATTTGTCTCTAGCGGGAAATCGCTTCCGCGATATTCGACCACTTGCGACTCTGGATGATCTCAAATGGCTGGAGCTGCGAGGAAATCAGATTGCCAATATTGATGCACTGCTGGGCCAGACCATAATTGACAACCTCGACGCGGGTTACCGAGAAGTTGGCCAGAATTGGACTGGAAATTCGAACACGGAGGCCTTTGAGGACGATTATCGCCTCCTGTCAGGACTCAACCCGGCGTCTCGTGCGTATTACGAGTTCAAGAATCTGTCGCCCGGTGTCTATGACATCCTGACGACCTGGACGTCGGGCAACAGTCATTCCGCCAGTGCAACTTATGCTGTTGACCGGGGCGAGAGCGTCTCATTGGTTTCCGGACCTTTCATTGAGAGAACTGTGACGGGACCAACATTGCCGATATTGTCAGCGAAAACGGTCGTGATCAATACCAATGCGATGACCATCACGGGAGACGACGACAATCCGGCAACATTTTTTGGTGTGCCCATGATCTGGAAGTATACCGAGGGGCTTAGTGTCGTCACGGTACTGGGAGACGTTTACATCGGAGATAACACCTCGATTAGGATCACTGGCTCTAATCCTCTTTCTCTGGAGCTAACGGATGATCTGTACCTGGGAACTGGTGTAACTATCGACGCTTCGGCCGTAAATTCGACTTCGGGGCCATCAACACCTGGCCCAGGTGGCGCTTGGTACGGTTATGGCGGTTCGACTCGTTATGGAGGCTCCAGCGACACAAAGTTCAATGGAGGCGCAGCCGGAGCGCGAGGCTACCGTAGTTATGCGGGAATATCGTTGGGGCAGAATGAAGCCCCGCCGACAAGCGGCGGAGGGGGGCGTGGCGATTCCGGGACAGACGGATACTCTGGTCGCACCGGTCCAAACGGGGATGACGGGGATGACGGATACTCTGGCTACAACAACAGTTACAAGGCGCCAATCGCTGCGGGTGGAACTGGTGCTGGAGGTGGAGGCGGCGTTGGCTCCGGTGGAACTGGCGGTGATGGCGGGCCAGGACGGGCCGGGGAAACTCCCAGCCCCCTTAGCTTTAACCCAAAAGGATCCACTGGCCATGATGGAAGCAGTGGAAATGCTCCAACAGGCACTGGCGGTACGGGAAACAAAGGGGCAGATGGAAGTCCCGGGCGTCCAGGTTTAAATCTAGTCACGGGACAATCCATCTCTGCAGGATCAGGTGGCAGCGGTGGCGGCGGCGGGCAGGCTGGTGGTAGTGGCGGACAAGGTGGTGGCGGCGGCGGCGGCGGCGGTGGTGGCCAAGGTGCAGCCGTGAATCTGCTTGGCCCAGGGGGGTTTGCGTCTGGTTCAAGGGGAGGTGGATATCCAAGTGACGGATACAGTGTAGGTGGCGATGGCGGTCGCGGACGAGCTGGTGGCGAAGGAGGGTACGGCGGCAGCGGCGGCTATGGTGGGGCAGGTGGAGGGGCATTTCAGATCGTCGCTCAGGGCATGATTCATACTATACAGTCGACCTTTTTTGCTAAAGGTGGGCATGGGTCAAAGGGTGGTGCAGGAGACAGCGGAGATCCCGGCAGCAATGGCGATGACGGAACTGTGGACACTGGACGTTGGACCAATTCTGGCAATGGCGGTAATGGCGGGTTGGTAGGCACAGGGGGGAAAGGCGGCAAAGGAGGCACAGGCGGTGTCGGTGGCACGGGTAGTTTCGGTGGCGGCGGCGCTGGCGGGACCGTGAAACTCGTGGCATCCAATTTGTCTCTTGGGACATCAGCCATCGACACACGTGGTGGAAACGGAGCGACATCTACGTACAACGGTGGGAATGGGAGGTGGATTGTTGGTTCTAATGTGCCAACATCTACTGCAGTGTCTCTTACCGGAACACGGCAGGAAAGCTTTACGGGCACACGTTCGGCCAATGCATTTCTGGCAAATGTTCCGCTGACACCGAATATCATCGATCTTTATGGTGGAGCTGAGGCTTTTGGCTTGCTCGGAGAGTACGACGCCATCACGGGATTGCAAAAGCCTCTCGATGCGCGAAGCGTCTTCTCCGACGAAGTGCTCAAACCGTTGTCAGCGAGCAATGCCACTGCAGCCTTGTTGCGTGTTGGCTTAGGACCAGTGGGTTATTCCGACGACTACGTCGGCTACGACATGATTCTGATGGTCAATCTGACGAATCGCGATCTTGTCGCACCGCATCTGGGTGTGGGCAACGTCATGCAGCCATTGCTACAGGGTGGCTGGCAGAACGATGCGACCTATGGCGGCGCGGGAGATCAGTTGTTGACGAAACTGAGCGCCTACCAGATCTACGCGACCCTCGTTCCCTCTTCCGAAACTCGCTTTCAGTTCGGCGGAACCCCGAACGCCAGCGGTGCCAACATTCAGGTGGAACAGGGAACCCTGACAAACAATCAGGTCATGTATCTGACACCCGATGCCAGTCCAAATCTGGTGTACCAGAAACTGGCGCCCACAGGTCCAACGTTGGGAGCGACGACATGGCAGTCTGTTCAGCAAATCACTGTTGATGAATCGACGGGCAGTACTGTGCGAGTTGAGGTGATCAACAATGGGCAGGGGACGGTTGTCGCGGATGCCGTGAGGTTATCTCGGCCGGTCCTGGCAAAACTTTCTGTGGTGGATCTCAGAGATAATCCGCTCGACAGTCGCGCGTTTGACACGATCATCCCTGCGATGGAACGGCCGCGAAACTGGACGCAGCCAGTCAAAGTGACCTATGGTGCCGTGAAGGATTTCAGTGCAACCACTACGCTGACAGAAGGCATTTTGACGACCGCAAACGAAAGTCCTATCCTGGGAACCGATCCGGGACCACAAAGTCTCGCCGCAGGTCAGACGGTTTCAATTCCGCTAAGCCCGCTCGCAACGGACACTCAGACGCTCAGGTACACTGTAACCAGTGATACGCCCCAGATCACTGGATCCATTGTCGGAAGTGATTTGCGAATCAGTTCAGCCAATGGATTCACGGGTTTTGGCACGATCACCGTGACCGTCAGTGATGCGGTCACCACAACGTCTGCACTCGACGGGCGAACTCTTCAGATTCGCATCCCCGTGAGTGTGGGCCAGACAAATTACAGTGGCAAAGTCTTCATCGATACCACCCGCAACCTCCAGTTGGACGAAGGTGAACAGGGACTTGAGGGACGAGTTGTTTACATCGACGCCAATGCCGACGGCGTTCGGAATCCCGGTGAACGGTCAACAGTCACCGATGCAAATGGGCAGTACCTGTTTCAGGGTATGCCTTCTGGTGCCGATTCCATCATTGCTCTGCAACGCTCGTCAGACTTCCTCGTCCCATCAAGTCAGGGAAGAGCGGTTGTTGGCCTCAGGAAATCAGCACCATGGCAGTCGGCTCCGGACTGGGTTGTGAATTTCAATAACGCGGCCTACATGAGTGTGACCGGGGCTGATGGGACAGGACGCGAGCTTTGGAAATTCGACGGCAAAAAGTTCAGCCCGGTTGCCGACCTCAATCCAACTGGTGATGGACTTCCTTATTCGTGGCAGACTTCTAAAGGTGTCGTCTTTGACGGTAAACTTTACTTCGCAGGGACCGATGGATCATCGACGGGAATTGAATTGTACAGCTACGACGGGACAACGATGGCCCTGGTTGGCGATTTCAATTCCTCGGGAGATTTTCTGCCGGATCACCTGACCGCATTCCAGAACAAGCTCTACATGAGTGGCGATACGGGCGATGGCAATGGTCGCGAACTTTATCGACTGGATGGAACGAACGTTGTTCGTGTGACAGATATAGGTCCCAGTTCGTCAGACGCATTGTACAACTGGAATGAAGTTGTCGTGGCTGGAACAAATCTTTACTTCACCTCCTCGCAGAATACTTTGGTGAAGTTCGACGGGACGACCGCAACGACACTCCCAATCACAGACTACATTTACAATCTTACAAATTATGGCGGTGTCCTGCATTTTGTAATGTACTCTCCAGCAACGGGGTCTGAACTCTTCAGACTGTTCAATGACCAGCCTCAGCTTGCGTCTGATATCGATCCCGGAACAAACAGCTCAAATCCAGGCGACTTCGTGGAGTCCAATGGAAAGCTGGTCTTCACTGCACAAACGGCGGCTGATGGCCGGGAGTTGCGTGAATTTGATGGGACCACCACCCGACTTATCGATGAAGGGCTTGCTTCGGGCTCGGCTTCCGGGTCGCCTACGATCCTTGGTGATAGTCCGCAGGGAGTTTATTACTGGGCGCAGCCTGATGGATCACCGAAGCCAGGCCTCTACTTGTATGGGAATAAAGTAAGTGATTTCTTCTTCGGCACGGACTACAACCTCAGGCTGTTTATTCCTCAGGAGACCTTCAGCAACGAACCGAGCGGAATTGTTCTCGGAGACCGTTTTCATGTTATGACGGAGTATGGCTCAATCAAGATCGTTCCAGTTCCGCTCGGTGAACGACTGAGAACAAATGCGGCAGGGACGCAGGATCTGGGTATTAATTTTGATCAGATCCGCGTCGTCGACGCTGGTCCCGCAGTGTCTGTACTTGAAGGAAGAAGGGGCTCGTTCGTCGGCACTGTCATTTCGCCAGACGGAACAACAGCAGGATGGACATCGCAATGGTCTGCACTAAGTGGGACGACGGTCCTTGCATCCTCCACACGAACGGCATTTTCAGGAATTGCTTTCTCGACACGCTATAATTTCACACCCACGGATGATGGCTGGTACACGGTCAAGCTGGTCTTGCGAGAAGGCGCACTGACTTATTCAAGCTCAACGAGCCTGCAGGGAAAAGTCGTCGCTCCGGCATTTACGTTGCCTTCGACCATCGCCGCGAAAGAAGGGCAGTCTCTGACTCAGACAGTGGCATTCACGGATTCCGGCGCGGATGCATGGCGAGCGAACGTCAGCTACGGTGATGGGACTCCCGATCAAATCTTTAATATCACTGGCGCCAATCGAAGCTTTACGTTCACTCACACGTACAGAGATGACGGAAGCTATCCGCTCTCGATTGAGATCTCTGATCTGCACGACCGGGTCGCTGTCACACGGAAGTCAACCGTGCAGGTGGCGAAACAGACAAGGATGGAAGGGCCTTCGGCCCCCGTGACGATTGCAGAAGGAACACTGTTCACGCGCGTCCTGACATTCCTTGATGGGCTGGATGCCTGGAAGATCACGGTCAATTACGGTGATGGCTCTCCACCAATAGCCGTTCTGAGTACTCCGGACCCTGCGAATCCCAGTCGCAGAAGGATTTCCTTATCACACAGGTATGCTGATAACGGACGGTTTAATCTGGTTGTTTCTGTGCGCGACACAGAAGACGGGACACCGGCTTCCACTTTGACGATTCCCGTCACTGTGACGAATTCTCGGCCGACGATTTCGGGAGCGATCAAGTCTGTCGGAGTATTGAAAGAGGCAAACCCAATCTCATTCTCTTTTGTCGGCAGTGATGTCGAGGCAGACAAGGCTTCACTGATCTATCAATGGGACTACAGCTACAATGGTACAACGTTCGTTGTTGAAGGAACCGGAAGCACTGTCAGTCATTCGTATCCTGACAATGGAACGTTCATTATCGCCGCGCGGCTGAAGGACAAAGATGGTGCAGTCTCAGCACTTCTCAGGCGAACGCTGACAATCGCGAATGTGGCTCCACAAGTGAATCTGGGAAGTGACGAGAGCGTTATCGAAGGCAAGTCTTTAGCATTCAATGCAAATTCGTTTGCCACGGATGCTGCAGGCGCGATGGATCTGCTGACTTATCAGTGGGCATTAAAGAATTCTGCCGGTACCGTGATTCGCTCCGCAAATACTGCTGTATTTAATCCAGTCATTCCGAATAACGGCAGTTACACTCTTTCCCTGACAGCCCGAGATGGTGATGGCGGTGTAACCACTGACACCAGGGTAATTCGCGGTATCAATGCAGCTCCATTAGTAAAGATCACCGCACCGGCGCAGATCAACGAAGGCAGTACCGCAGCCATTGACGCGGTGTTCTCGGACCCTGGGACTGATGCTCCGTGGGAATATCGCTGGGAAGTTGTCTCGGACAATGGACAGGTTGTGAGCCCCGTGACAGGCAATCTCACAAAGACAGGCGCGGTGCCACGATTCAGTCTGACTGGGCTTGAAGAAGGCTCCTACTTTGTAAAGCTGTCAGTAAGTGATGGAGTCACCACGACGGTCACAAACAAGACGGTCCTCGTAAATAACGTTGCCCCACGGCAGATTGTGATCGATCCGATATCTGGTGTAAAAGCGGGAGCGCCATTTACCGCCGCAGGGACCTTTGTGGATCCAGGAGCAGACTCCTGGACGGGGGATATTTCATTTGGAAGTGGATTGAACTTCCCTCTGGAAATCTCGGCTCATCGATTCATCGTCCGCAATATTCTGTTGCCATGGCCGGGGACATATGTGGCGAAAGTAACGCTTCGTGATGCGGATGGAGGAGTGGCTGTGCGAGAGGTTCAGGTCGCGGTCTCTCACATCAACAGCAGGCCGGTTCTGAATATTGTTCCGGCCCCCGCGCTGACATCGGTTATCCGGAATAGCAACTCGCATGCCGGTGACTCGGTCGGCCAGCTGCTCGGCACGGCTTTCCGCGATACCGATGCCGGATCTCTGAAGGGCATCGCGGTTGTCTCGACAGACGCTCGAAATGGTGTTTGGCAGTTTTCACTGGACAACGGAGAGACCTGGACGGAGATACGCACCAGTTCTGCTGCTTCGTCTCGTTTACTTTCTGCCGAAAGCCGTTTGCGATTTCTTCCAAACTCTGGTTATTTTGGCAGTGCGTCGCTTCAGTATCGAGCGTGGGATCGTTCTGCCGGTACGATCGGCGGGGTTGTGGACCTGAGTCGCACTGGGGCGTTGGGAGCAAATTCTCCTGCAGGGGCCGAAGTTGAAACCGCTGTTGTAAAGGTGCTTGCTCCCCCGATGCTGTCTCTCGGCGGGACTGTAACGACCTCTCTGAACACAGCGTCTGTAAAACTTGCAGCATCAGGCGACGTCAGGGATGACGACAGTACTGAGTTCAGAATGGGACGGCTAACCGTTACGATTCGAAACAACGGAACTCTTTTCGATCGCCTGACAATCACCCACCAGGGCACCGCGACGGGACAGATTGGTCTCAACGGCAGCAGTGTGTTGTTCGGTGGATTAAAGATCGGCACGTTTTCTGGCGGGTCAGGACTAGCACCTCTTGTGATTCAGTTCAGCACGTCAGCTGCGGATAAGCCGGCGATAAGGGCATTGCTGCGTTCACTCACTTTTCAGTGTGTGAGCTCAACGGCATCCAAAGCACAACGTCAGATTGACTTTATGTTGGTGGATAACACAGGAGTAGCCAGTCAACTCACAACAAAGCTCTTGAACATTCTGTAAATGTTGCGTAGGCAAACAACACCAAGATTGATCGTCATCGTCCGTCGAGGTGGACGCCCTCGGCATTGCGGCCCAGTAGGCTCATTGTTTTTGCCAGGGTGTCGAATGTTAACACTTTCGATTGCATATCTCCTAACAAAATCAGAATCCGCCCCGCTTGACACCCACGAGATGCAGCATTACACGAGTCGCCGCAATCAGCAGATGACAACTCCGCGCCTCGTTTCTGAGGCGAATTTCGCAGTCGACCCCAACTGCAGTATTTAATCACCAGGTCGCGTCATCGGCAGCATGAACAATGTGGAGAAATTAGTATGCGTGAGTTCCTGACTCAACTTTGCCATTATGTCAACCCGTCCAGGTTCACGAATCGAAGCCTGCGGCGAAGGTCGTGGCGTCTTGAGTCGCTCGAGGCGCGGCAATTACTGGCCGCTGACTTTCAGCTGGTCAAGGATATTAATCCGCTAATCGATCCTCATAGTTCCGATCCCGACAATTTCGTTACCATTGGGTCCGTCTTGTGGTTCATCGCAACCGACGCGAATGGAGAAGAGCTGTGGAAATCCGATGGGACCGTCACCGGGACCGTACTGGTGAAGGATATTCAAATCGGACGCGAAGGCTCTTCTCCGTCGTCCCTGACGAATGTGAATGGCACGCTTTATTTCACTTCTGATGACGGAACGAACGGAAAAGAGCTGTGGAAATCCAACGGCACCGCCGCCGGGACGGTAATGGTGAAAAATATTCAAATCGGACGCGAAGGCTCTTATCCATCTTCCCTGACGAACATCAACGGCACGCTCTATTTCACCGCTGATGGTGGAACGAATGGCAAAGAGTTGTGGAAATCCAACGGCACCGCTGCCGGGACTGTAATGGTGAAGGATATTCGAAGCGGAAGTCTTAGGTCTAATCCATCTTCCCTGACGAACATCAACGGCACGCTCTATTTCACTGCTGATGATGGCACGAATGGAGAAGAGCTGTGGAAATCCAACGGCACCGCTGCCGGGACTGTGATGGTGAAAAGCATTCGTAGTGGAGGAGGAAGCTCTTCTCCATCGTTCCTGACAAACATCAACGGCACGCTCTATTTCACTGCGGACGACGGCACGAATGGGGTAGAGAATGGACAAGAGCTGTGGAAATCGGATGGCACCGTCGCAGGGACCGTGATGGTGAAGGAAATTCGCAGCGGGAGCAGAAGCTCTTATTCGAGGAACCTCGCGAATGTGAATGGCACGCTCTATTTCACTGCTGATGATGGCACGAATGGAGACGAACTGTGGAAGTCGGATGGCACCATCACAGGGACCGTAATGGTGAAGGATATTCGAAGTGAAAGTGCAGGCTCTTCTCCTTGGCGCCTGATGAATGTTAATGGCACGCTTTATTTCACTGCCGATGATGGCACAAATGGACAAGAACTGTGGAAATCGGATGGCACTGTCGCAGGGACCGTGATGGTGAAGGATATTCGAGGCGGAAGTGATAGCTCTTCTCCGTCGTCCCTGACGAATGTTAATGGCACGCTTTATTTCACTGCCGATGATGGCACGAATGGACAAGAACTGTGGAAATCCAATGGGACCGTCGCAGGGACCGTGATGGTGAAGGATATGCGAAGCGGAACGTACGAATACTATAATTATGGTTATCACGGTGGAGGCAGCTTCGAGACGCGACCAAACAGTTCGAGACCGACACAACTAACGAACTTCAATGGCACGCTCTATTTCGCTGCTGACAATGGAACGAATGGACAAGAGTTGTGGAAATCCAATGGCGCCGTCGCAGGGACGGTGATGGTGAAGGATATTCGAAGTGGAAGTAGAAAATCTTCTCCGTCGTCCCTGACGAATGTGAATGGCGCGGTTTATTTCACCGCTGATAATGGAGCGAATGGACAAGAGCTGTGGAAATCGGATGGCACCATCGCAGGGACGTTGCTGGTAAAGGATATTCGAAGCGGAAGGGGGAACTCTTATCCATCTTCCCTGACGAACATCAACGGCACGCTCTATTTCACCGCTGATGATGGCACGAATGGAGAAGAGCTGTGGAAATCCAACGGCACCGCCGCCGGGACCGTACTGGTGAAGGATATTCGAAGCGGAAGTAATAGTTCTTCTCTGGCATCCCTGACGAATGTGAATGGCACGCTCTATTTCAGTGCTGATGACGGAGCGAATGGGAAAGAGCTGTGGAAATCCAACGGGACCGTCGCCGGGACTGTGCTGGTGAAGGATATTCGAAATGGAAGCTACGAGTACAATAACTACGGTTACTACGGTGGAGGCAGCTATGAAACGCGACCGAATAGTTCGAGGCCGACGGAACTGACGAACTTGAATGGCACGCTTTATTTCACTGCTGATGACGGAACGAATGGGGATGAACTGTGGAAATCGGATGGCACCGTCGCCGGGACCATGATGGTGAAGGATATTCGAAACGGAAGCGATGGCTCGTCTTCGAGGCAACTGACAATTGTGAATGGCACGCTCTATTTCACTGTAGGAGGCGCAAGTGGGTATGAGTTGTGGAAATCGGATGGCACCCTCGCCGGGACCGTGCTCGTGAAGGGTATCGGAAGCAGAACTAGTAGCGATTCTGGGTCGTCCCTGACGAATGTGAATGGCACGCTTTATTTCACTGCTGATGACGGAACGAATGGAGAGGAACTATGGAAATCCAACGGGACCGTCGCCGGGACTGTCATGGTGAAGGATATTCGACGTGGAGAGGGAAGCTCCTATTCGTCGGCCCTGAGGAATGTGAGTGGCACGCTTTATTTCACTGCTGATGACGGAACGAATGGGAAAGAGTTGTGGAAATCCAACGGGACGGCTGCCGGGACTGTGATGGTGAAAAACATTCAAAGCGGAAGGGGGAACTCTTATCCATCTTCCCTGACGAACGTGAATGGCACGCTCTATTTCACTGCTGATGACGGCACGAATGGAGAAGAGCTGTGGAAATCCAATGGCACAGCTGCCGGGACTGGCTTGGCTATGGATTTCTGGCCCGGTTCTGTTAGTGGAAATCCGTCTTTCATTACCGTGGCCAACAATCTCGTCTACGTCGTAGCAAGTTCTTCAACGACCGGCGAGGAGTTGTTTGTTCAGGATTTGACTCGTGGAACAGCCGGCAGTGATTCATTTGTCCTTAAATATTCCGGAGTCTCCGCTGATGCAAAAGTGGCAGTCACCGTGTCGACAGACGGTGGTCCGACACAGGCGATCGGAACATTCCCGGCAACTTTTCCCCTGCCGATCAAAGGTCTTGGGGGCACAGATTCTGTTCGCGTATTAGGAACTCCAGGAAATGACACTTTCAGTGGAAAGGCAACCAGTATCGCGGTGAATGGTGCAAACATTTTGCTCAGCAGTGTTGAAAATCGTACAATTGCCGGAAGAGCAGGAAGTGACACCTACAAATTCGATGCAGACAGTCCTCTTGGAACGTTTATTCTCGATGAAACTGGTGGGGGTCTGGACACAATTGATCTGTCAGCCACCGCTGTGGCTGTCACATTGAATCTGGGAACGGCGACGGCACAGACAGTCAATGCGAATCTAAAGCTGAACCTTCAGTTTGTGAGCACATTTGAAAACGCAAAAGGCGGCGTTGGCAGCGACAAACTGACTGGCAACATATGGGCCAACACGCTGACCGGTAACGTCGGAAATGATACCCTCAACGGCGGAGATGGAAATGATACCCTCAACGGCGGAGATGGAAATGATACCCTCAACGGCGGAGATGGAAACGATACGCTTAACGGTGGTTCTGGAAATGATACGCTTAACGGTGGAACGAAAAACGACAACTACATCTTTGGCGCGGCTTCAGCGGCTGAAACCGATATCATCAATGAATACCTGAATTCTGGCACTGATACCCTGAACTTTTCTTCAATAACGAATGGCGTCACGCTTTTGTTGAATTCTACCCGTGTCCAGGCGATTCACACGAATCGCACTCTGAAGCTCAATGGCGCGGATCGAATTGAGAACATTACTGGCGGTTCCGGAAGTGACATTCTCATCGGCAACGAACGAAACAACACCCTGATTGGTAACGGCGGAAACGATGTGCTCGTCGGAAACGGTGGCCGCGACGTACTGAATGGCAATGCGGGGAAGGACATTCTGATCGGTGGCAACGGCCTCGATATCCTAAGCGGTGGCGACAGCGAAGATGTCCTGATCGCCGGCCGCACGACGAGTGACGCATCTGTTGCCAGACTGATCGATCTGCGAACAGAGTGGTTATCTATAAATACTTACGCGACCCGCATCAGCAGGCTGCGACTCGGTGTTGGCACAACGAAAGCCTCGTTAAAGGCGAAGGTCAACGTCCTTAACGACGCTGGCGAAGATGACTCCCTGCGAGGCGACGCCGGCACTGACTGGTTTTTGTATGCCGTGGACGATGTGATCGCTGATCTTGTGAGAGGCGAGGTTATGGATGTGCTCTGATGCCGTTTTGAACATCGCGAAAAGTCATGGGTATAATTAATACTTGATCACAGAGAGGCGTCTCAGGAGCGCTCGTATGCGAGCGGCGAATCTCTTCTGTCCGGGGCGGCGTAGCGTCGTGATTTTTAAGTAAGGCATGGGATGCCGCATCGTCATTCGGTGGATCAGTAAGTGGGCAGCGGGAATCCATGCTGAACGTACAATTCATCAGTATTTTCAGGCGGCCTGCGTGACCTGGTCGGCGAAACGTTTCGTCCCTGGGACGGTTAACAAGTTGCTTCAGAGTCTTGCCTGGTTGATCGCAGACTTGAGCGACTGAGCGAAGTCGATCTTCCTCGGGGCATTCACGTGGAATCAGGACGGGGGGAATGGCACTACTTCACGGTCACGAAATACAGCGTCCTGCCGTCGGGGGACCAGTCGTTGCCGAGATTGTTGCGGTCGGTTGGCTGACCAATAAGAAGAGTTGGTTCCCCTTTGGCTTCAAAGTCGTAGACCCAAAGTTGGCCCGGCCCTTTTTCGGTTGGCACTCCGGGAAACGTCAGTCTCTGACCATCTTTCGACCAGCCGATGTCAGGATTGAAACCTTCCGCATCGCAGCACACTTGCAGATCCGCTCCATCGCCCTCCGCCGAAACCGTCGCGAATTCCGAGTTGCCGTTGGCGCGTCGCCCGATTATGCATATCCGGCGGCTGTCAGGTGACCATTCCGGATTGTGCATGATGCGCCGATACGGCGATTGCCCTTTGCCGAAGACTTCTTGCCGCGTCCCGGAGCGGACGTCGTATAAGATCAGGTCTCCGCCTTTGACATAAGCGAGCGTCTGACCGTCCGGGGACCATGTGATCCCCCATCCGTTTTCATCAATCAGCCGTTGCTGCTCCTGATTCACCCTGCCGATGAAGACACCTCGGGGACTTTCACCACCACCATATCTCGAGTACGCAATCCAGCGTCCATCGGCAGACCACGTCGGCATCGCGCCCAATCCCAGGTCTGACACGATGCCGGTCTTGAGATGCACGAGCAGCAAATGTGCGTCTGTCAACGCCTCGCCATGCTTCCAGCCATCGACACCAATCCATTCACCGTCCGGTGAAACTTCAGGCGAATTGATGATGGGGTAATTCGGAATGGAAGCCACGTTGCGAAGATTCATCCCATCCGCATCCAGGGCCATAATCTCAATGATTGGCCCAGTCGTCACAGAGGGCGACGTTTGTGCAAGATCATCCAACCCCGCAGTGACAACGGAGTTCGCTTTGGGCGATTCCTGAGCAGACAGCTCACGTAGCATCACAGAAAAGATTATCAGTCCGAGCGTAACAGCACATCGGTTCTGCATGGTTCAAACACTTTCGTTCGAGGTTTTGCCGACGCCCAGAGCAGGCCAATTTTTATGATATCGTCTCAAATTATTTTTAGAAGTGATTGCCGAAACGCCTGCCGCGTTCTGCTACGGTGGGAGGTCCTGTCTGTAGCCAGGGTCGCCGGGTATTGCGCCGGTTGAGATGTGGTGACGATGTGGCGGCGATTCGTCTGAACTGTAGGCGGGGCTGTGAAAATGGTGGGCGGGTACGTGTGGAGCATTTCCAAGTTCGACGGAATTCCAATACGTTGCGGGGCCTCGCACGGTTGCTCATGCCGTCACACCTCCGCGCTTTCAGGAATACCTGCCGCATGCGAACGCAAATTCTGATTTTTCTGTGTGTCGTCGCCGGCATCGCATACGTCCAACGCGCAGCGATCAGCGTCCCAGCTCAGGAAATCGCAGCGAACCTGAACGTGGCCAAAACCGAATTCGCCAGCACCATGGGATTGGTTCAATCGGCCTGGTACCTGGGTTACGCACTGCTGCAGATCCCCAGTGGATGGCTGGCCGATCGCTTCGGAAGTCGCCGTACTCTGGCTGGGCTTTGTGTCCTCTGGTCGGGCTTCACCTTCCTGACAGGATTGAGCGTCGATGTGGCCTCCTTAACTGTGGTCTGGTTTCTGATGGGGGCAGCTCAGGCGGGAGTCTTTCCCTGCGCGGCAAAAGCGATCGGCCAGATTTTTCCGGAGAGCCAGCGCGCACGGGCGTCGGGAATTCTTGCGGCCGGGATGGCCATCGGCGGCGCCGTGGCCCCTTGGATCGCCGGCCAGACTCTGGCCTGGTTGGATCCTCTGGCTGGCTCCATGGACATTTATCGCTGGCGGCTGTTGCTGTTTCTGTTTGCGATCCCCGGCCTGCTGTGGTCAATTATTTTTCTGCTCACCGTCCGACCTCAAACATTGCCCTTTGTTCCTTTCGAGCCCACGTCGGCGTCTGGTTCAGACCGCGTGATGTGGTCAAAGATGTTCTCCAGCGGATCGTTGGCCCTGTTGTGTGCGCAACAATTTTTTCGAGCTGCGGCGATGGTTTTCTTTCTCACATGGTTCCCAACATTTCTGCAAAAGACGCGCGATGTTTCGCTGACAGATTCGGGAATCCTGACATCACTTGCTGGCATTGGCGGCGTCATTGGCAGTTTACTGGGCGGAGTAGTCTCGGACTGGTTATTAAGCAAAACAGGCAATCGACGTCTCAGCCGCCAGGGAATTGCCGTCGTCGGCATGGCCAGTTGTTCGGCTCTGATTACGGCCTCCGCATTTGTGGCCAACACGAACTGGAGCACGGCCATTATTTCGCTGGGGGTCTTCTGCGCCATGTTCGGCGGAGTTAGCGGTTACACGGTCGCGATAGAATTCGGCGGAAAGAAAGCGGGAACCGTTTTCAGCACGATGAATATGTGCGGCAACATCGGAGCCATGCTGTTTCCGGTCACGGCCGGCTGGATGGTCAATCAAACCGGCAACTGGAATCTGATCCTCTATTTCTTCGCAGTCATCATGGCTGTCGATGCCATCTGTTGGGCCATTCTGAACCCCAAAGAACCTCTGTTTTCCTGATTGTGCCTTCGTTAGGATCGCTCGATCAATAAGTGTCTGATCGTTGCCTTTCGCTCCGCGAAAGAACGCTACTTTCGCGGAGCGAAAGACGACAATGATTGGTCGCTCTTTAATTGTTCACTCGCTGGATTTGCGGAACTCACACACATGAACCAGGTCACAACCCCTCAATCTCGCTGCCGCGCCGCGGTCGTCCGCTGCGACATCACTCCACCTGTTGGAATCTATCATCGTATGTGGGGCGCCGCTCTGCATGACAAAGCCACGGGAATCCATCGACCGCTGACCGCCACGCTGCTCTGGCTGGCCGCGTCAGAAGATCATCCCAAAACGGACGGCGAGACTTCGTCACAATCCGCCGATCAAATTATTGTCTCGATGGATCATTGCATTCTGGACACGCCGGAGTTGGACAGCATTCGTGCATCGATTGCCGCTGCAACAGGTGTCCCTGTGAACGCCATTCATGTGACTGTCACACATACGCATGGGTCGGGCTGGATGTCGCGAAAACGCCGTGAGTTTCCAGGCGGGGACTTGATTGGACCTTATCTTGATTCTCTTTTTCCACGCCTGGGAGAATTGGCGGTCAGCGCGAAATCGATTCTGGAACCGGCTACGATTGTGTATGGTCAAGGGCGATGTTCGCTCGCCGCTCATCGCGATTTTTATGACGAAGCAAAAGGTCATGCGGTTTGCGGTTTTAATCCGGCCGGTGCGGCTGACGACACGGTTCTGATTGGACGTGTGTCCGCTTTATGTGGATCAACGCTGGCCACGATTGTGAACTATGCGTGTCATCCGACAACGCTGGCATGGGACAACACGCTGCTCAGCCCAGACTGGATTGGCGCGATGCGTGAAACCGTTGAACAGCATGCCGGCGGGCTTTGCATTTTTCTTCAGGGGGCATCCGGTGACCTGGGGCCTCGTGAAGGCTTCGTCGGCGACACGGCCGTTGCCGATCGAAACGGTCGACAGCTGGGATATGCGGTCCTGTCGGCTCTGGAAGAAATGCCTCAGGCCGGGACAGACTATGTGTATGCCGGGCCAACATTGTCGGGAACATGGATTGGCACGTGGCAGCATCGGCCGTGTTCAGAGTCAGCTACAGTGGCTCACACGACATGGGCGTGGCATACAATGATTGCGTCGCTGCCGTATCGTCACGATCTGCCTACGCTTGAAGAGACGACTCAAAATCGCGAACGCTGGCTGGGCGAAGAACAGAAAGCTCAGGCCACCGGCGACGTCGCACGCATTCGAGAATGCCGAGCCAACGGCGAACAGATGACTCGCCAGTTGACTCGACTGAATGCACTGGCCCCGGGCAAGCTCTGTCCCGTTCCGGTCACGATCGCGCAGGTCGGCGATGGGCTGTGGATCTTTGTTCCGGGTGAACTCTATCAGATCTTTCAGCAAACTCTGCGAGCCCGATTTGCGCCGCGCCCCGTCTTCGTGGTGACTCTCACTGGCGACTGGCAGCCCGGCTACATTCCGCCCGCGTCGACGTTCGGCTACGGCATCTATCAGGAAGTCATCGCCGCCACCTCGGCGGGAAGTCTGGAACTGCTGATTGAAGACATTAGCCGCAGTGTGCGTGAGAAAATAGCAGTGGTCAGATCTGAGCTTTGAAATCTCCAATCTTAAATCTCCAATTGGAAATCTCTCACTTTTCCGAGGCGCGATCTCTGGCGATGGGCAGCAGCATTTGGCACAGCAGGAAAATCACGAGCGGTGCGATCCATAGGATTCTACCCAGATGAAGAACCCAGTCGGGAAGATCGGTCAGTTGAGCCACCACGAGATACGCGACCATTCCAAACATCATGAAGGTCAGCACGCCGCAGCCGATCGCTGTCATCTGGCTTTTGAAAACGCCCCGTTCGCTGCCTGAATCAAAATGCACGTCGACAGTGCGACGACGTTTGAGCGAGCGAGTGACGCCTTCTGCAAGTTCCAGTGTGGTGGAAAAGGATTCCATCCCGGCCGAACACAGCTCACGATGATCGCACAGCCATTGAATCCTCGGAAGCACAGGAGCCGCATCGATCACTGGAAGTTCGCGCCTTCCTTCAGTGGCATGATGAATTTGCAAGCTTGAGTCTGTCGTGGTGAGCCGTGGTGTCGGCCTGAGCATCAAAGTTGCTGGCGGTTCAGCCTGCTCGGCGCTCGGCTGGGAATTTAAGGTAATGAGCAACGACAACAGACTGCCATCCGGAGCGAGCGATTCCAGAGCGGTCACCTGCGTGTACCGAAATCCGCTGGACGCCAGAACGTCGATTCCCTGGACGACGCGGTTTCTCAGCAAAGCCTGGTCTCGCCCGGCTGCTGCGGTGATTGGCAGTTCCAGAGAAATCTGCTGAATCTCTCTGCGGCTTAGATTCAGGCTCTGCTGCTGAGCCCCCAGTTCAGACAACGTGGTACGACCTGTGATCGGAATAATCGACTGCTGCGATTCATCAAGAATCAAATGCAGTTCAAATGAGAAAGCTGGGGAACACATCGCCGGTGGGAAGATCACGACATGCTTGCCACCCTGAGTCGCAGCTCGTGTCAGGCGCAGGATTTCTTCAAGGTCCTCGTCCGCCACAATCACGGCATCCACTGCCGGTTCAAGAATGGCATCTTCCGCACTGGACGCCAATCGCAGCGGCAGTTGAGCGGCTGTGACGGCTTCGGCCAGTGAACCTGCAATGGCTGAAGGAGCCAGTGAATGTTCTGACGAAGCTGCGATCTCCTGAAGCAGTCCAAAGGCCGATCCGCTGGTCCCGATCACGCTGAATTTCATGTCAGACTCTTAAAGCCGAATTTTCCGGACGTTAAACGAAACTTCGAAAGAGTTTAGAACGTCCGGCGATTCCGTCGAGTCATCAATGAGTCGATTATGCGACGAATGCACACGTTCCCATTGTCGGGCTGATTTCAGCAAAGAGAAACAAAGCCGGGATTTTGTCCGGCGACATCATCAACAGCCGTTCCGGACACTGCTAAGATCTGCGGCCACCTGTCCGTCGGTGACAGGAGTTATGGAATGTCTTCATCCGTGTCTGGCACTCTTTATGAATGATTCAGCGCCTGTTGTCGGTGTTGTGATGGGCAGTCGATCCGACTGGGAAACCATGTCCGCAGCGGCTCAGATTCTGCAGCAGTTCGGTGTTCCGTACGAATGCAAAGTCGTGTCGGCTCACAGAACGCCGGCCTGGATGTCGCAGTATGCCATCGAGTCCGAGTCACGAGGATTGAAGGTCATCATCGCCGGTGCTGGCGGAGCCGCTCATCTGCCGGGCATGATCGCTTCACAGACGGTCCTTCCGGTATTGGGAGTACCCGTTCAGAGCAAGGCGCTGAACGGGCTGGATTCACTGCTTTCCATTGTGCAGATGCCGGGCGGAATTCCCGTGGGAACGCTTGCGATCGGAGTCGCCGGGGCAAAGAATGCTGGCCTGCTGGCCGTTCGGATTCTGGCAACGAACAACGCAGATCTGAATCGAAAGCTTCACGAATTTCAGCAGCAGCAGACAGAGGCTGTGATGGCGGACTGCGATCTGTCACTGCCTTAGCGGCAGCGTGTCAGAAGAATTCGTCCGCCTGATTCTCCGGGCAGATGGCTTCGGATCGCAGGGTGTCTGAAAATATTTGCGTCAAGATGATCAGGCCGCAATCGCCAAAAGAAGTTCCCTGTCGAGAAATCTCCATGTCTGTGCGTGTTCTTGCTCCTGGTTCAACTCTTGGCATGCTTGGTGGTGGGCAACTGGGACGCATGTTTGCCCTGGCGGCTCGCCAGCGCGGCTATCATGTGATGGTGTTCGGCGATCCGGTGGATTCCCCGGCTGGCCAGGTGAGCGATCGCAGTCTTCCTGCAGCGTTTGATGATCAGGACGCATTGCTGTCATTCGCCAGACAGGTCGATGTGGTCAGCTACGAACAGGAGAATATTCCTGTGCCGACGGTTGAGTTTCTGACGCAGCACGTGCCTGTGTATCCCGGGGCCGAGCTTCTGCGTGCCTCTCAGCATCGACTGCTGGAAAAAAATTCGCTGCGAAACATCGGGATTCCGACCGCTGATTTTGCAAGTATCCAGTCGGCCGCTGAACTGCGTGAGGCCGTGGCGCTTTTCGGCGGCGATGCAATCCTGAAAACAGTGACGCTGGGCTATGACGGCAAAGGCCAGGCTCGCGTTCTAAGCACTGACGATCTTGAAGCCGTCTGGAAGAAGTTTGCGGTCACCGAAGCGATCCTGGAAAAGATTGTGGATTTCTCATTTGAGCTGTCGATTGTAGCGTCGCGGTTTTCGGACGGCACCTGTGCGTTTTACGCGCCCGTTCGAAATAATCATGTGAATCATATTCTGGACTTGTCGGTCAGTCCGGCCCTCGAGATTCCTCAAAACTTTTGTCATGAAGCCATGGAGATTGCTCGCGCGATTCTGGAACATTTCCAGGTCATTGGTGTGCTGTGTGTGGAATTGTTTGCGACGAAAGATGGAAGCCTGCTCGTTAATGAAATCGCACCGCGGCCTCACAACAGCGGGCATCTGACGATTGATGCGTGCCGCAGCAGTCAGTTTGAGCAGCAGTTTCGAGCCGTCTGTGGACTTGCATCCGGCAACGTGGAAATGCAGGCACCGGCCGCGATGGCCAATCTGCTGGGCGATCATTTAATGAACGCAACGGCCGATCGGTGGAAAACCGTATTTCAGCTGCCGCAGGTCCATGTGCATATGTACGGCAAAGCAGAGGCGAGAATCGGTCGAAAAATGGGACATCTGACCGCACTGGGGTCAACTGTTCAGGAAGCCGAACGGCTGGTGAAGAACGCTCGCGACTTTTTGCAGGGCCTCTGATTATTATCTTTGTAAGCATTGTGAGGCGAAAATAATCAGATTACGGGCAGGCTGGTAATCCGGCCAGAGGTAAACAATCATACTGTCTTATCAGAAGAACCGGATTGTCTGAGCGAAACTGTTGATTTGTTGTGTTCTGAACGTTCTGATTCTGGACGTGAATGCTTGAACCTGTCATGTTTACCGGTTTTCTCTTATTCTGGATTCAGGAGTTCCGGCGTGTTTCTGACAAGTCCGGTGGGCCAGGATCGGCCCGTGGTGTTTCCAGTCCGCTGATCACACTGCTGTTGTTGTTTTGCGATGATGCGGTTCTGGATTCTTGAAAAACGAACGAGACATCGACGTCTCCCTGTCCTGGTGAGCCTATGCCTGTTGTTGCCCGCAGCATTCAGATACTAAGCGGCCTTGTTTATGCCAGCGTGGTTCCCACGTTGCTGGCGTTCGCAGTTCTGTGCATGATCGGCAGTTCCGGAACAGCTCAGGAGCCAACTCCTGCAGCGGTCCCGGCCACTGAAGCGACTCCTTCGGTTCCCGTAGCGGAACCCGCGGCCGCTCCTGCTCAGGTCCCAGGAGCAGCGGCGCCAACAGGGTGCATGGCGGAAATCATTGCTCAGCAAAAGCTGACACGCACCGTCAGAGAAATCCGCAACCCACTCGCTCGTCCTGAAAAAGTCGACAAGCGAGCCTACACAACTCTGCTGGCAGCTGGCTTCAGCACACCGGCCGAAACAAAAGTGATTCAGGACTATTTGGCCTCGGCAATTCTGCAGGCTTCAGATCCGATCTTCGCCGAAAATTCAAAGAACATGCAAAACCTTCTCGGCGACGTGAAGGACGACATTGCCAGAGCTGGCTCGGGAATCGGCAACGCTAACAATCAGGCGGCCGCTCGCAAAAAGTATTGTGCTGAAGTGCTGAAGGTGACCAAACAGCTGCTGGACAACAATCTGGATTCGCGATTTGCCGCTGTCAAAATCATGCAATCCCTGTATGACGTGATGGGCGTGCAGAACGGTCCAAAACCAAGAATGCATCCGGATGCACTTTCGGGCCTGCTGACAGTTCTCACTGATCCTCAGCAACCGGACTCGGTGAAAGTTATGACGGCCAGTTCTCTGCGAAACGTGCTGATGAACTGTGACGTTCCGGAACTTGAACAGTTTCGAATCTGCGACGCGCTGGGCAAAGAACTGGCTCGCCCGTGTTCAGAAGCCGCGTTCCAGATGGTGCTGATCGACGCAGTTTTTGAAATCAACAAGCCCAGAAAGACTGTGGGAACACCCGAGCCAACCGTCTTCAAGGTACTCGCCGCAGTGATTAACGATCGCAGCAAACCGGTCGAAGTTCGTTGTCATGCAGCTCGTGGCATTGGACGAGCGGCCTTCGATCTGCAAATGAAATTCGATCCGCTCGCATGGAAGATCACACAGCTTGCCGGTGATACTGTGCTGGAATTTATGCGACAGCCGAAGAATCCCAAGTGGGCCGAGTGCGGCGCTGACCTGCTGTTTGCCTTTCGTCATAACACTCAGGCCGAAGCCAAATCGCCAGTCCTGGACGCCAAGGGCATGATGAATCGGGATCCCAAGTCGACGTTGATCGCAGAGGCTTCCACCTTCATCACCAGCGTGGCGTTCAAGTTGCTGGATCCTAATTCGAAGTTCATCAAGGACGAACTTGTGACTCTGGCTCAGTGGATCCAGGCCAATCGACCTGCCAATCTGACCTGGGACACCAACGCTCCGCCATTGACCCCCTGATCGGATTTGAGCTCCTCAGGCTCAAGTCAAATGGGTTCGGTAAATTTGTTTCTGCCGCTCGCCTGATTGCGCATGACTTGCCAACGGGCGGGATTGATACAGTGCGACGTATGAAGACTACGGGTTCGTCAGTTGGATCGAAGCTGTTCGGTCCACGGTTCCTGATACAAACTGGCTGTTCCATCGTGTTGCAGACCGTGACGTGAACGCAACAGTCGTACCGAAAAAGTTCTCTGCTGATTGGCTCGATGGACCGGCCGTTGAGAAGAGGCCGGATGAATCGTCGCCTGAACGTGCAGACGCAGATCGGCAAAGGAGGCCTGCGACAACGCGCCGCTCGATCGCATCAGCACGATCGTGACGCCGCTGCGTTCAATCGCCAGCTGCAGCCGACGCATCACGGCCGACGACGCTCGGTCCAGCCAGCAAAGAATGGCTCGCACACCCGGACAGCGAGCCGATTGTTCCAGCGCCCACAGAGCTTCACTTTCGCTGGCTGACGTGCGACGAACAAAACGTGAACCGCCGGAGCTGACCGCTTCGGCTCGCTTTTCAGGACGGATCAGCAGCAGACGCGACAAGGGAATTCCTTGAGCCCGCGCGGCATCGGCGTGAAAATCATGACGCTCGTCAATCACTGCCAAACAGCCGGCGAGCGAAAGCATTGGGCTCAAAGAACGCAAAGCAATCGATGCCGCCGCCTGACCGGAATCTTCACTGATCCATTCAATCAGCGAAGACGTCGGCAGACCACCGCCAGGCAGCAAATGATCCAGAGAACACAGGCCCGTCGGAATGCATTTCTGGACGGAGACGCTTTTCTGCGACGAAACAAGCTGTCGACGCAAAGCCTGAATGGTTTCGGCACGAACGGCTGAAGGAGACATGGAAACTCGCCGAATTTGCCATCGTCACCTCCGCGGAATGTATTCCAGATTGCTGCTGCACAGCGAAATCCGTCAGCCAATGACGCATTTACAGCAGGCAAAATTCATAATTCAGCGGAAACAACGCATTTACAAAAGACGGTTTCCCTACCCGTTGGCTTCGCAAACAATCGAAGACCGGAAATTCGTCTGTCATACCGATCATCGGCGATCAGACGGTCGGAGTTTTAATAGAGTTGATATTAACTGTCAACTCCTTTCGCAGGGAACTGGGCAATGCGGTTTTGAGTTCGCTGGTGTTTGACTACACTCTGGCGCTTTCCGATATCGTCGCAGAGGAATGGACCAATGCGAGACGTTCGGGCCGCGTTTTTACTGCAGTGCGTGATTCATGATTGTGAGCAGGAACTGGCTGGCGGAGTATGTTTCGCTGCCGACAAGTGTGGAAGAACTCACCAACCGTTTGACCATGTCTGGTTTGAACCTTGAGGAGTTTCACGATGTTCACGACGGGCTGACGAGGCCGGACGTGGCTGTTGATATCGAAGTCACCAGCAATCGACCGGACTGTCTGGGCCACATCGGAGTGGCTCGCGAAATCTCCGTGCTGTTTCAGACGCCGCTCACAATTCCCGCCGCGACGATTGTGGAAAGCAGCGCGAAGGCTTCAGAAGCTACGTCTGTCACTATCGAAGCCCCCGATCTTTGTCCCGAATATCATGCGCGCGTCATTCGTGGCGTAAAGATTGGTCCCAGCCCGGCATGGTTGAAAGACCGACTCGCGGCTGTCGGCATCAATTCCGTCAACAACGTGGTCGACGTGACAAACTTTGTGATGATGGAATGCGGACAGCCTCTGCACGCGTTTGATCTCGATCGCCTGGACGGCCGGCGCATTATTGTTCGCCGCGCGACAAAAGGCGAAACGATCACCGCCATCGATCAGCGTCAGTATGTGTTGGCCGAAGATGTGTGTGTGATTGCCGATGCGAAGCGACCCGTTGCCGTCGCGGGGGTCATGGGCGGCTTCGACACGGAGATTTCTGACAGCACCACCAATGTCCTGATCGAATCGGCAGCCTTCGCTTCATTATCAGTACGTTCCACGGCGCGTTCACTCAAGCTGCACAGTCCTTCTTCCTACCGCTTTGAACGCAAAGTCGACCGTAAGTCGCTGGACTGGGCTTCGCGCCGATGTTGCGAACTGATTCTCAACGTGGCGGGCGGCACACTGTTGAGCGGTTCTGTTGTGGCTGGCAGTTCGTTGCCCGAGCAGCGTGATGCCATCAGAGTTCGCTTCGCTCAGATTTCTCGTCTGCTGGGAATTGAAATTCCCGTCGCCACAAGCGGAAGAATTCTGGAAAACCTGGGTCTGAAATGTGTCAATCGCGATGAAGCCTCCGGAACGTTTGAACCACCGAGCTGGCGGCCAGATCTGCTGCGTGAAGTCGACTTGATTGAAGAAGTGGCTCGCATTCACGGCTACGAAAACATCCCGTCGGATGCGACGCTGCCGGTTGTTTCCACGGCCCGAACTCGTCGCGAACGAGTGCTCGATGCGGTCAGAAATCAGCTCGTCGCCAGCGGTTTTTCAGAAGCGCTGACATTGTCTTTCGTCAGTGAAGACCAGCGGCAGCTGTTTCGCCCGGAAGGCGATATCCCGCCGGTTGCGGTGAATCATTCCAGCCGCAGTCATGAAAACCAGTTGCGCCAGAGTCTGGTGCCCAGTCTGTTGCAGTGTCGCCGACAAAACGAGCGTCATGGCAGCGCGAATGCCGAGCTGTTTGAAGTTGCCCGAGTCTACTTGTCAGCCGGGCAGGGGAAGACCGAAAACGTGGCTGAGCCGTTGACGATCGGGATTGTGTCCGGACGTCCGTTTGCCGTTCTGCTGGGCGTTGTCGAATCGCTGGCACTCAGTCTGGCTCCGCATTCGGTGCTGACCACGGCTCCGGTTCACGGCACCGAATACACGCCCGGTCGCGGCGCCAGCGTCAGTCTGAATGGGACTCACTTGGGCTGGGTTGGTGAACTGCATCGCGATGTTCTGGACAAGTCAGATCTTCAGGACGCGGTCACGATTGCCGAATTGCGATTGCCGCTGATTGAAGAACTCTATGAGCCCTCTAGAACCTACACGCCACTGCCTCGGTTCCCGTCTGTTTCGCGGGACTTAAATTTTGTCCTGCCCGAATCCGTCACTTGGGCCGAGCTGTCTTCAGCAGTTTCTCAGGCAGCCGGCGATCTGCTGCAGGGCACTTCGTTTGGCGGACAGTATCGAGGCAAGCAGATTGCCGCCGATCGTAAATCGTATTTGATCACCTGTCGCTTCATGGCAGCCGATCGAACTCTTACGGCGGATGAAGTAGAAACCGTCATTCAACGAATTATTGGTGCTTGTGAATCAGGACTCGAGGCAACCCTGCGAGCCTGACTGGCTCAGTTCCTGAATGCACACCGCTGCGCCGGCTGACTTGAAGCGTTCGAAAGTGAAGACGACGGACAGGGCCGATCCGGTGATTGATGACTTCTCACACGGATGGCCGGACTGGTATTCGCTTTCGGGAGACAATCCGCATCATCGGGAATACTAGACGGGCAAGCTCAACGATCCCAGGTGGCAGGGATCTCCCGGCCAGAAGCTCACCGTCGAAGTGGAGTCGGAGCGTCCGAACGAATGGGTGATTGTCCTGACCGATTTCTATTCTGGCCGTCATTTGTCACAGCAGGTCTACTGATTCCCCTGAAACAGGTCGAGAATGACATCATCGACGGCCCGAAAGTACCAATCCTGTCCCGCGTCGCCAGCGATGGTTCTACTTTCAATGCCGTCGAGAATCAGAACAGCACCTCTGACCACCAGACCCGTTTCCGCAACCGAAAACGAGTCGTTCCCGCTTGTTCCCACGACTCGAACTGACTCTATACCGCCGCCGCCGAAAATGGTGAGTTGCGTCTCCATTGGGAAGCTGCCGAGTCTGGTCAACGGGCCACCATTCGATTTGATATTGCGAGATTCGAAGAACGCGGCTTTTGTATTGTGATAATTATGGCTCACCAGCTCCGTCTTGCCGGTGATCAAATTGCGGCGGAACACATCTTTATTATCAAGATTTAGCAAAGCGTCCGCGTTGCTGGCGTCTGGCCAGAAAAGCCAAAAGCTGATATGGGTGAATTATGAAAAGCTTAAAGCAGAAAACGTTTAGCGGAACGTTCTCGCCTTTCGTGACGGACAGCACCGGAAATTACTCCGGACGTCCCGCCACAACAGGTGCAGCAAGGTTCGTTGCGTGAAGGAGCATCAAGGGTCAGGCTCAATACTGTTCGGCACGGCGATCGCAGCGCGAAGCGTGTAGCGGATCGGAAAGTGTCGCGTGTGGCGGAGATTGCCGCGATGGAATGAAACGCGAAAATTCAGGGCGTGTCGAGGGAGCGTGAGTGGCGTGCGGCGAAATGTGCGTGCAGCGTAAACGGCGGCGGACGAGATGCGAAACGCACCCCGCGAATTATGACGTCTGTTTTCTCAGCTTGTCGATGTGAGCCATCAGTTCCTCTTCGCTGGCAAGGCCGCAGAAGTAGAAACAGATCATTTCAAACGTCCGCTTCGTCGGCTTGCAGCCGGTCCACAAAGCAATCAGCATGCAGGCAATGATCGCTGAGTACGTTTGAATCTCCATGCCATTCTGTTTGTGGCTCAGCAGGTGTTTGCATCCCAGCATATGCTTGAAAAATCTTAAAAAGATTTCAATCGCCCAACGATAAGAAAATATTTAAGCAATGACATCCGCTGGCACGTCCAGCAAGTTTGTGGCGATGCGAAGAATACCGTCGCTGTCCACTCCACTCGAACCGCCTGCATAAGCACCCGTGCGTAATTTTAATCGTTTAACGGCAAGCCGAAGGCGTCGGTTTTCTGTTAATTTGCCTACGCCTCCGGCTCGCCGTTAAACGAATTATGCCCAATATCTTGTGCGTGGGTGCTTACTTGCTGCGAGATGTGTGAGGATTGAGTCGCACACAAATTGGCTTGCAGCAATCCTCGCAGTGATGTGACAATCGGCTTGAAGAAATACAGCAGCAGCAACATGCAGTACTGGTCGTAGTGCAGCGTGCGATTGCCTGCCTTGTCGCGATCACACGCGTCATCGTGCAGCCGCTTTAGTAGCGGCGCAATCTGATCGAAGTACTTCAGACCGGTGATATCCCTTTTCGGTCAGCCTCGTCTTCTCGGTGGGCGTTGAGTGTGTATTGCCATCTTCTTCTATATGTGAAGCCTGGCAACTTCAGAACGCGCGCAAGAGCGCACACAAATGTTGCCCCGGATTTCGCCACGACCACATCAAACGCCGTGCCGAACAGTATTGATCCTGACCCCTTTTCTGAGCCCGGATACCGTCTAATTCGCGAAGAATACCCGCCTGCTGCAGTTCCAAACAGTCCGACGCAAAATGCGTCATTGAGGCGACCGTTAATCGACCACAGATCTTGTCAGCTAGAAGGTTGGACCAGTTGAATTCGATCACTGGAATTTTAAGAGACTGTGCTGGGTCGAAAAATCGTGTCAAAACACATGGTTCGGCGTTTTCTTCTAACACTGGCTGTTCTGTGGCACGCCGGTTGCAGGTGATTGAAGGAGTTGAAGACCCGAGTCATGGCCCGCCTCAAAATCTTCAGCGACAATGAGCGGCCAGGGAAACCTGGCCGCTCATTGCATTGGTTCTCGACGCTATCTATCAGGCATTGTGAACTGACCACGTTGCTCCCCCGCTGCAGGTGAGTTTCGAGGAAGCGTGCTTTCACGAAAACTTCGCCGCCAAAAGGATCCGCGCTGGATCTCTTTTCGTTTGGACGCGTCGATCGTACTCTACAAAGATGCAGATTCACCGACTGACCGTCTTTCAGGTCCCCATTGCTCTTAAGAACCCCGTGCGACACGCTTCGCATGAGCGGTTTTCCAACGATACATTGATCGTGCGATGTGTGATGAATGATGGCTGCGCTGGCTGGGGTGAAGGACTGCCTCGCACGTATGTCACGGGAGAAAGTATTGAGTCGGCATGGCGGCATCTGGAGGCCACTGACTTCAACGAACTCCGTGAACAGCGAATGAACGATGCTCTGGCTGCGGCCATGGCGGTCGACCGCTTTCCACTGGCCACTGTCGGCGCTGATCCGGGCCTGGTTGTTCGTGAATGCTTTGGAAACGCTGTTCGATGTGCGATTGAATTGGCGGTGCTTGATGCCGCGTGTCGTGAGGAAGGTTGTTCGCTGGGAGACTTGATGGCTCGCCTGCCTGACGCGTCTGATTTTATCAAGCCCTCTGACGAAGCGTTTTACAGTGGCGCTGTGACGTCGATGTCACCACGCAAGCAGTGGCTGTCGGCTCTGAAGATGCGCCTGTTTGCGTTTCGCACGGTCAAAGTGAAAGTCGGAGCTGACGGCATTGATGACGAGAATTGTGTCCGTCGAATTCGCACGATCGTCGGGAAAAATGTCGACCTGCGGCTGGATGCCAACGAAGCCTGGCGGTGTGAAGAAGTCCGTTCGCGGATGGAGCCGCTGCTGAAATATCAGCCGACCAGTCTGGAACAGCCGGTTCGACATGCGGACGTCGCGGGGCTCCGAGATGTGCGTGCCGAACTGACGACGCCGATCATGCTGGATGAGTCGCTGTGTTGTGTGGAGGACGCAGAACGAGCGATCGCGGGTGAATGGTGCGATCTGTTTAACATTCGTCTGTCCAAGTGCGGAGGTCTTGTTCGATCGGTGCGGCTCGCTGCCCTCGCACGGCGGCATGGTATTGGCTATCAGCTGGGCTGCCAGGTCGGTGAAACAGGAATCCTTTCCGCGGCCGGTCGCCACTTTGCCTGCAACGTTCCCGACATTCGGTATCTGGAAGGCAGCTTTGATCGATTTCTAGTGAAGGATTCGCTAACGGAACAGGATCTGACATTTCGTTACGGTGGCCGAGGTGTGCGATTAACGGGGCCTGGTCTTGGCGTGAATGTCAATGAATGCCGAATACGTCAGTTGGCGGTTCGCACCATGGAACTTATCACACCGTAGTCTTGGATCTCGCATTGAGAAGCCAGGCTCAGATCGCTCGCAAATCAGAAGCTGGCTGGCCATAATCTTCCACTTCAGGCTCAACCTTTTTGGCAGAAGAAACTCTGCGCGAAAAAACATAAAGATGGAAATTGACCGTCTGCGACGTGAAATCTGTTTCGAGGCAGCCCGGTTGCTCAGCACTCGGCGAGAATCCAACTACAGCCAGGCCAAATGGCGAGCCGCCCGTGCGATCACTCGCAGCTACATTCCACCCGAAGCTCTGCCGACGGATTTTGAAATTCGTCAGTCGCTTCAGCAGCTGATGGCGGCAGACGGAGAATCGAAGGCAGACAACGACCCGGACCAGGGAAATCGAAAGTATCATTTCTTTCTGTCTCTGCTTCTGCCCCTGGATCGCGTTCGCCAGGATCGAGATCTTCATCCGGAAGGCGACGTCCTTTACCACAGTCTGCAGGTTTTCGACCTGGCTCGGGAACTGCGGCCGTGGGACGAAGATTTCCTGCTGGCCGCGCTGTTGCATGATGTGGGAAAAGGCATCGATCCGATGGACCATGTGACTGCGGGACTGGCGGTGCTGGAAGGGCATATTTCCGACCGCACCAAATGGCTGATTGAAAATCACGGCTTGGCACAGCGAGTCCGTGACGGCGTCGCGGGGGCTCGGGCGCGCCGACGTTTAACCAATGCAGAAGACGGTGATGCGCTCGATCTGCTCACCAGCTGCGATCGCCAGGGGCGACTGCCCGGGCGGATCGTGTGTTCGGCCGAAGAAGCGCTGGAATACATTCGTCAGCTGGAGGAAGAGAATGAAGAGTACGGCGACGAAACGGAACTGCCAGGCACGGAATGACATGGCGCGGTTGAGTCGCTAATATTCCGAGCCTCGAACTTTGGACGGTTTTTTTTGACGACCTTTTGAAGTCGTGGCAGTCTGATTTTATTTCTTTGTCCAGGCAGTGATTCGTCATCATGGAAATTTCTGACGTCCGAAAAGTCGCCTCGTTGGCAAGATTGTCCCTGAGCGATGCTGAGCTGCAGGCGACGGGTCAGCAGTTGACGAAGATTCTGGAGTACGTGCAGTTGCTGGACGAAGTCGACATCGCCGACGTCACGCCGATGACGCATCCGGTGCCTGCGGAAAACGTGTTCCGTGCTGACGAGATCCGTCCGTCGTTGCCGAGGGAAGCGGCACTGTCGAATGCCCCGAAAACCGACGGACAGTTCTTTGTTGTGCCGAAGATTCTTGAGGAAAAGGGCGCGTAATTTGAGATTTCAAATTTGAGATTTTAGGCGGATGCGTTATAGCTGATCACGTTTTGTCACGATGCCGCTTTTCATTTTTCGACGGCGAAGAAGGACATTCAGTCATGACTCAGGCGATCGTGGATCCAAGTGAGCTTCGCCGATTTGCTCAGATGCTTCGGCGGTTTAACGAAGAGCTGAATGAGAAAACAGGGGCCGTCGCGGGGCAGTTGAATCTGTTGGGGCAGACCTGGCGAGACCAGGAGCAGCTGCGATTCTCTGAAGAATTCGTCGCCAACATGAAATCGCTGGGACGATTTGTGGAATCGAACGAGCAGTTTATTCCGTATCTGCTGCGAAAAGCGCAGCTGGTAGAAGAGTATCTGCAGCAACAATGACGCCGAATGTGTGAGCGAATGCCATGAGTGGTTCGGCCAATGTCTCGTCAATCGACGCCATCCGGCAGTTTGCCGCCGCCGTCATTACCTTCCAGGAAGAGGCTCGCCTGTGCCTGTCGGTGCTGGACGGTCAGCTGCGTCAGATCCTGTTCTGGCTGGAGCGGGATCGCCCGATGTTCTGGAAGCAGGAGATCGAGAACTGCGTGCGCGAGATCGCCGACGCACGCGTCCGACTGCATCAATGTCGCATGCGGAAACTGGGCGACTTTCGACCGTCGTGTATCGAAGAAGTGAAGGATCTTGAAAAAGCTCAGCACGGGATGGAGTTTGCTCAGAAGCAGATTCCTCACGTCAAACGCTGGAATGCCGAGGCCACTCATGAAGGCAACGAATACCACGGACGCGCGTCTCAGCTGGTTCAGACAGTCGAGCGAGACATTCCTCGATTGCTGGCCCTGCTGTCGTTCACGATTGATCGACTGGACGCCTACGCGTCGGTGAGTACGCCCCAACAGGCTCCTGACAGCTCCTTCTTTCAGTCGCTGTCGGAGGAAATTCAAACGCTGCTGAAGCAGGCAACTCCCGATGCACAGTCAGAAGATCGGGCCACTCAGGGAACGGACGAGTCAGCCGGCTCGAAGTCACCATGAACTGACTTCGGCTCGCTATTCCAGCTGAATGAGGACTTCGTGATGCGCGCCGTCGTTATGGAGCGGCACGTAAGGATTTGGCTGCTCGATGTTGTCAATGCGAAGTGAGCCGATGCTGGTGCCGGTTCCGCCGTTGTTGACGGAGATGTGATAGAAGGTCTCTTGAAAGCGATAGTGAATCCGGAACGAAGGCCAATGACGCGGAGGACGCGGATTGAGGATCAACTTGTCACCATCACGATACAGCCCCAGCAGGGATTCGGTAATCAGGCGATACATCCACCCTGAAGAACCCGTGTACCACGTCCATCCTCCGCGACCCACGTGAGGCGCGACTCCGTAAACATCGGCCGCCACGACATACGGTTCGACACGGTACACGGCGATCGATTCGGGCGTAGTTCCGTGATTCACCGGGTTGATCAGGCTGAATAATTCCCAGGCCTTTTCCGTTTCGCCCATTGCCGCATAGGCCATGATCGTCCAGATAGCGCTATGAGTGTACTGGCCGCCATTTTCACGAACTCCTGGAACGTAACCCTTGATGTAACCGGGATTCAGGTCCGACTTATCAAATGGTGGATCGAGCAGTTGAATCAGACGCGCATCCCGACGCACCAGTCGACGCTCAACGCTCTCCATTGCCATCAGCGTTCTTTCACGAGGCCCCGCGCCGGACAGGACGGACCAGCTTTGGGAGATCGAGTCGATCTGGCAGTCCTGATTTTCTGAGGAGCCGAGGGGCGTTCCGTCATCAAAATAGGCACGGCGGTACCAGGCTCCGTCCCACGCATTTTGCTCGATGTTGCCTCGCAGACGACCGGCTTCAATCACAAAGCGATCGGCTGTTCCGCTGTCGCCGCGACTGGCGGCCAGACCGCTGAACTGGGTCAGCACTTCGTACTGAAAAAATGCCAGCCAGACACTTTCGCCCTGACCATGCTGGCCGATCAGATTCATCCCGTCGTTCCAGTCTCCGCAACCGATCAGCGGCAGCCCGTGCACACCAAAACGCAGCCCATTGTCGATGGCTCGCACGGCATGTTCGTACACAGTCCCGACATCATCCGATACCGCCGGCAGGTCGTAGTTGGCTTCTTCGTGGGCATGCAAAGGTCTTGAAGTCAAAAACGGGACGCGTTCTTCCATCACTCCCGTATCACCCGTCATTTGAACATAACGGCACAGAGCCAGCGGCAACCATAGGAAGTCGTCAGAGAAATGCGTTCGCACACCGCGACCGACTGGCGGATGCCACCAGTGCTGGACATCGCCTTCGCGAAACTGGCGCGAACACGCACGCAGCAGATGTTCCCTCACTAACCCAGGCTCGGCGTGAATCAAAGCCATCGTGTCCTGCAACTGATCGCGAAATCCGTAGGCTCCGCCAGACTGATAAAACCCAGTGCGAGCCCACAGGCGACAGGCCAGAGTCTGATAAATCAGCCAGCCGTTGGTTAGAAAATTGACCGAAGAATCGGGGGTCTCGACATGGACTGTTCCCAGAGTCTGGCTCCAGTAATGCCAGACGCCTTCCAATGCCTGCTGAGCATTTCGTTCTCCGTGAAACCGCTGAACAAGCTCACGAGCCGCGTTCTCGCCGACGGCAGAACCCATAGTGAAGATGACAATCTTTTCCTGACGATTTTCAAGCATCACCTGGGTCTGGATCGCCGCGCATGGATCAAAGCCAGCTCCTGTGCGATTGGACAATCGAGTGCGTGCCATCGCGGCGGGGCTGGAAGCCGCTCCGTTTCTTCCAAGAAATTCCGTCCGGTCGCCGGTGTATGTGCGAGTCAACTCACTGCAGTCCACAAACGCGACACGATCGGCAAACTCCGGGCTGTAAGGATTTCGAGCGAAGATCGCGCCGGTCAGCTGATCGATCGTCGTCGTGACGTGCATCATCGACCGACTTCGAATTTCTCCCAGAACCCATTCCCAATAACCGGTGATCGAAAGGTGGCGCGGCCGACCGCTTTGGTTCTGAATCTTCAGCCGGGCAAACTTTATCGACGCATCCACTGCCACATAAAGACACAGTTCTGTAATGATGCCGTCTTCTGAATAATCGAAAATTGTGTATCCGAATCCATGACGCGTGATGTAAGTATTGAAGCCTCGCGCAGGTGACGAAGACGGCGACCAGAACCGGCCGGTCTCTTCGTCGCGAATATAAATGGCTTCACTGCAGGGATCTGAAACCGGATCATTCGACCACGGTGTTAAACGGAACTCATGGCTGTTCTCGGCCCACGTATACGCACTGCCGCATTCTGACACGACCGTGCCGATCCCCGCATTTGCAATTACGTTAATCCACGGAGCAGGAGTGTTCATTCCAGCTCGCAGAATAATCACGTACTCACGACCATCCCGACTGAAGCCGCCGAAGCTGTTAAACAGCGCCAGATCGCGGTGCGGTGGTTCAGCGACCGCCACCGAAGCGACTCGCCTTCTGGACGGACGAAACGCGGGCACCTGAACTTCGTTGCGACTGCGCCGCTCCACCTGTTCCAGCAGCGACCCGGCGTCATCATGCAGGACGACACGCGCCACCGTCTGCAGCAGAATGCGATCCTCATCCGACATCTGATCACCACGGCGCACAAACACGCCGCCAGGGCGATCCAGCAGCGCCGCTTCCGGGCTGGCCGAAACCAGATCCATGATGGAATCCTGCAGGGACTGGCGATACACCGAATCATCTTCGTTCCAGATCACCAGATCGACCTGCAGACCTTTCATGCGCCAATACGCATGCGCCTGAACGGCCTGCCGAACGATCGCAATTTTTTCACTGTCGCGAATCCGAACCAGCATGATCGGAAGGTCGCCCGAAATTCCATATCCCCACAGTCCCGATTGGCCGCGGCGATTCCGGATCAGAATGTTCGATCGAGCCCGGCGGGCCGACGATGCATACACGATATTGCTGGCCAGGCGACCGTAGGCCTGAGCGTCTGTTTCCGTTGCGTTCAACTGTTGAAGCGTAATTGGTCCGCGAGTCCATGCGAGTTCAAAAACGCGATCGGCCAGGCTTGCGTCGCTGTATTTTTCAGCCATGGCCTGAATGCCGGCCCGAGCCGCCGCGACGCCGGTGACCACGTCAATATTTGCAGACTCCCCTGGTCGCAGCAGCACGGTGTGACGAATACAAACGACAGGATCCAGAGTTGAACCCTGAGTATTCGAGAGTGGTCCGCGTTTTTCAAAGGCGCGCGGCGCCGTCAGCGTTCCTCCCCGACCGATGAATTTCATTCGATCCGTTTCGAACGAAGGCTCTTTGGTGATCGTACCACGGACGCGCATCATATGAATCAGCCACGGCGGCTGTTCGTCCTCAGCTCGGGGTCGACGAGTGCAGAAAATCGCATGCTGCGACTCAACGATTTCCGTCTGCACAAACAGGTTGCTGAAAGCCGGATGAGATTCATCCTGAGCCTGCGTTGCCAGCACCACCTCCGCGTAGCTGGTAATTTCAATAATCCGAGGACGCGCAGAGCGATTTGTCAATGAGATTCGCCGCAACTCCAGATCCTCTTCCGACGACACGCTGATCTGCGTGTGCGTATGTATCTGCTCATCCTGGCGACGGAACTCCGCGCGGGCCTGAGTGAAGATGGCTTCATACATTTCCGGCGGTCTGGTCGTCGGCTGCCAGGCGGTTGACCAAAGGGCCCCTTTTTCAACGTCAAGCAGATAGCAGAATGTGCCCCAGCAATCGCGAGTCATGTCTTCTCGCCAGCGAGTCACCGCCAGATCCTTCCAACGGCTGTAGCCCCCACCGGCACTTGAAATGACGACGTGATACTGGCCGTTGGAAAGCAGATGAACCTCCGGCACCGGCGCTGCGGGATTTGTAAACACACGCATCATGCCGGCTTCTTCCGCCGATACGATCCGGACGGCGCTGGCTTCGATTGCGTGAGGAAACACGGGCACCGAAGCGCGCGGGACTCTTTCGTGCAGCAACAGATCAACCGCGCGAAACGCCGGATCCGCGGCAAAGCGGCGCTGCATGGGTTTATTCAGCAGCGTGTAGGCCAATGCCAGCAAACTCATACCTGCGTGGTGAGCCATCACCTGGCGAACGGTGATCGAATTTGTTCCCGGCGGAAGACGGGACGGCGTGTAGTCGACCGCTTCAAAAAGGCCATAACCGCCGTCGCGTTCTTCGTCGACCAGTCGCTCCAGATTTCGGCAGGCCGCTTCAGGAGCCACCATCAACGCCAGCGCCGTTGCGTAAGGAGCGATGACCAGGTCTTCCGCGAGTCCTCGTTTGAGCCCCAGTCCGGGGACTCCGAAAGCGCGGTACTGGTAGTTCATATTTCGATCAACGGCATTGTACCCGGATTCCGAGATGCCCCATGGAACGCCGCGCTGACGACCGTACTCAATCTGACGATGCACAACGGCTCGGCTGGTCTGATCCAGCAGCGTGTTTTCATAGCTGGGCATTACCAGCTGGGGCATCAGATATTCGAACATCGAACCGCTCCAGCTCAACAGAGCTGCGGCCCCGCCGGTGTTTGTCAACAGTCGGCCGAGCGCGAACCAGTGCTCCTGTCCATAATGGCCCTGGGCAATCAGCACGAAACTGGCGAGCCGTGCTTCGGAGGCCAGAAGATCGTAGCAGCCGGTGTCGAGTCGGTTGTCGCTGACATTGAACCCGATGGCAAACAGATCTCGCGCGGTGTTGTGCAGGAAGTCGAAGTCCATTTCCGCGAACAAAGTCGATTCGTCCGCCAGATTTTCAAGCCGCTGAATCTGATTCGCGGCGAAGTCTGACGATTGCTCCACCGAATTTCGCAGATCAAGCAGCCAGTCGATCGCCGCAGAGGTCTCCAGGTCATCTTCCTGTTTTGTGGCGTGAAGCTCCGCGAGAATAGCGTCCAGCCGGGGATGAATGCGTTGGGACAGGGAAGCCACTTCAGACAAAGTCGGGTTCGAAGTTTTATCGCCCAGTTGCCGCAGAACGTCCTTAATGGCTGCCATATTGTCCGGCGCCGCAAGCTGAAGAAGCTCGTCCGACATTTGCGGAGTCGCGGTCCAGGCGGCCAGATGTTTCAGGTCCTCCAGATGTTCGGAGCACGTCCGTTCGAGGGCATCGGCCCACCATAACATCTCTGAGTCGTCCGCAAAATGTTTCCGCAGTTCGCGGGCCGCCGATCGAACGCCGGGCAGGACAGACAAGACGGACAAAAGTGTCAGCGGGCAACGGCTCAGCTGATCCAGCTGGGATTCCAGAGAATGCCTGACTCCGGTATTCAGACGCGGAGGAATTCCGTCCGCCGATCGTCGAATGCTCTGAGCCTCCTCCAGAATAATGCCAAGCGTGTCCCGCAAACCCAGCAGGACCGAACGCGGCACGATGGGTGCATCAGTCAGTTCTCGAAAACCGCTCGCGAGGACTCGCAGCTGCCCGGCCAGATTGCCGCTGTCAACGGTCGAAACATACCGGGGCAGCAGCGGTTCCAGCGTCATTGTGCTGTACCAATTCAGCCAATGGCCACGGAAACGTTCCATCCCGGACATGGTTTCAAATGTATCGGCCGTCCGCTGCAGGAGACGCGTTAACGCGCAGTAACCAAAATCGTAGGCAGACAGATTGGCCAGGAGTGACATGCCGATATTGGTCGGGCTTGTGCGTGATGCTACAGTGGTCTGGTCGGAATTGAACTGCACATTGTCCGGAGGCAGCCAATTGTCTTCCTCCGTGACAAACGTTTCGAAGTATCTCCAAGTTCGGCGTGACAGACGCCGCAGAAAATCGAGCTGCACAGGAGTCAGCTTGACTCGCGCCGGAACGATCGGACGACTTAACCACCACGCGAAAGCGGGCGACACAAACCATGCGAGAAGAAACGGCAAAGCAAGCGACAGATTCTGCGGACGGATCAGCAGGATCGTCACGAGAGCGATGATCGCCGTCACCGGGCCACTTGCCATGTATCGACCGAAGCTGAACAGATTGGAGGCTATAGATCCGGATGCTTCGCCGGACGTTTTCCATTCCAGCAAACGGCGGTGAGTCCAGTGCATGCGGACGAGAGTTCGGACGCTCGCATCCAGACTCAGCCAGGCTTCAAACGGAATCACTATCATCGTCAGCAGCACTTGCGCTGCCGGCTTTCCCATCGCGACAAACGAAGCGGCCAGATGAGTCCTGACGGGCAGATCGATTGGCTTGCGAAGAACGTCAAGGACCGCCGTCAGCAGCGGAGTCAAACCCGCGATGCTGACCACGAGCAACGTGACCACTGCCGCAAACGGCGTCGGAGTCTGCAGCCAGACAAGCAGCAGCACGGCCAGCATCGCAGGAGGAACAAGGCTGCGACGCAGGTTGTCAAATATTTTCCAGCGTGAGAGCAGGGACGTCGGATTTCTGACGGTTCCCCCAGAGCGTCCTGGCACATTCGGCAGCAGCCAGCCGGCGATCTGCCAGTCCCCACGCATCCAGCGGTGACGACGATCGGCATCCGTCGCAAAACTGGACGGATAATCTTCGTACAGAACAACGTCACTCAACAGGCCCGAGCGACTGTAGCAGCTTTCAATCAGGTCATGGCTGAGAATCGTGTTGTCCGGAAAATCATTGCAGAGCTTTTCAAAGGCGTCGACATCATAAATTCCCTTGCCCACGAAGGAGCCTTCATGAAACAAATCCTGATACAGGTCGGAAACAACTCGCGTGTAAGGATCAACACCGGGATCGCCTCCATGCAGTCGCACATACCATGAGCGAAACGAACTGGGCAGGCTAATTCCAACACGCGGTTGCAGAATCGTGTAGCCGTCCACCATCCGTTTCTTCTCCGCGTCATACACCGGTCGATTCAGAGGATGAGCCATCGCGCCGGCCAGTTCGCGGGCCGCGTCCCGTGGCAGCTGAGTGTCTGTGTCGAGCGTAATCACGAACTGAATACGGGAGAGCACCGAACGTTCTCCGACGATGACGGAGAAGCGGTCCGAGGCATCACGCAGGGTTGCATTCAGGTCGGCCAGTTTTCCTCGCTTGCGCTCATAGCCCATCCAGATTTTTTCGTGAGCGTTCCACTGACGATTACGATGCATCAGGAAAAAAATATCGTTTCGTCTGGCGGAATATTTTTCATTCAGACGCTGGATTCCGCCCGAGGCCAGCTGCACCAGTTCCGCATCGCCGGGCAATGATTCCGTGGCTGCATCCACCAGATCGGTCAGCAGTGCAAAGTGCAGACAGGCATCGCGATTGCCCAGATAACGGATCTCCAGACCTTCCAGCAGATGGTCAACCGCCGACGGGCTTGTCAGCATCGTTGGCACCACAACGAGAGTTCGAAACTCGGGCGGAATGCCGTGTTCGAAATCCAGTTTTGGAAGCGGCTGAGGACGCAGAACCACAGACGCCAGCCAGTTGGTTAACGCGACGCCCAGCTGACCGGCACACATCAGCAATGGCAACATCAACAGCCACACAACGTGTTTGGCAACGGTCTGCTCACGTGCGGATTCCAGCACAATCGCCGTTCCCCCGGCCGTCAGAATGGTGATGACGCCAAGATAAACAAACAATGGAAAACTGCGACGAAGTTTTTCCAGCGCCACGCTGGAAGTCAGGTACATATTGACCAGCTGCTCAAGCGCCGAGCGACCTCGATCAATCAGAAAATATCCGACGTGCGTCATTCGACGATCGTTGCCGCTGCCGGCTTCTGACTGAGCGAGCTGGACGGCTCGATAAGCCACATCATATTCGGAATGGCGCGATCGGCGGGCAATCGCTTCGACGCTGTGACGATAGCGGTCACGAGTGGCGAAATCCATCTTCGCGTAGACGCCGGCAGGGTCGGCGCACAGCGTCTGCTCCAAAACACTTTGCTCGGCAACGAAGGTCCGCCAGTCGTGAACGCTCAGAAACCGCAGGCTGGTGATACTGTTGGCAATGGACACATGATCGGCAGCCTGCTCCTGACCGTCCCGCTGAATGAGTTGTTCCGAGGTCCGGCCCTGGTCGCTCAGGCGATGTTCCAGCCAGCTGTGAGTGAATGCGAAGTTCGGATTCTGGCCCTGCAGGTGCCGAGTCAGTTCGGCCAGAAAGGCGCCGGAAAGGTGAGTCCCCGCGCGGGCCATATCGGCCAGCACGATCACGAGATCTGTCGGATCTTTTTCGACCGTCTGAATCATTCGCTCGGCCCATTTGACCGCCTGATCGCGGTCAAACCGGCCTCGCGCGATCCGAACGGCCACGCGGCGCAGATTTTCAATCAGCGCCAACCGCAGCATCAACGGCAATGCCCAGAGCTCCCCGATCTTCAGAGGACTTACGGTCTGATACGCCGCCATGAAGCTGGTCAGCGTCGTCGCATCGACGCGGCCGTCCGTATGGGAAATCAGCTCCAGAGCCAGCCCATAGACTCGCGGCATTCCGCTATTCGCGCCGCTGCAGAGTCCCGGCAGGCTGATACTGTAGGATGCGGGCAGCAGGCGGCGAGTCGACCGGATCTGTTCTTCAATCAGATAGAAATTATCGAGCAGCCATTCAGCCGCGGGCGCGATCCGCCAGTTTCGCGAGGCCGCAGCGGAAATCATGTCATAGGTCCGCACAAGAATTGCTTCGTTTTCTATCAGACGGGGTAATAGTCTGTCGGGATGACGCCCCGGGATGACCTGATGGAACGAGGCAATGATTTTCGCATGTCGTTCCAGTTGCTCGGCATTCAGCAGTTCGGCCCGGACCGGCGATTCTTCCGCAAACTGATCCTCCGTCACATTATTGCAGGACCTTTTGCGCCACGGAAAAAGACGAAGAAAGCGGTCACGAAATTCCTGCATTGGCATACTGTTACTCCTCTTAGACATTCCACGACAACGGTGGCTGTCGGGCCGGACATTGTTCTGGTCGTCCGGAAAACCCAGACGAACGAATCTGGCAGTCTGCTCCTTATGAGCCGTCCGGCTGACTGCTGTTTGACAGGTCTGACTACTGCACCTCTGGCACATCCGTCAGCGAGAAGACGACAACCTCTTCTCCGGTGATTGTGCTGATGTCATGGTGCATGCTGCCGACTTTGACCCCACACGCTTCATACACCAACGACTCCAGCATAGGACGTGCCACCTCCAGCAGCTGCTTTCTTGATTGTTTGATAATGTGCCTGCCTTTCTCTGGAGAAACGGATCTGGCAAGCTGACGTTCGGCCAGCGTCAGAACGCCAAAGATTCGCACCACGACCAGGTCACGAATCAAATGAGCGCGGATCCGATCCGAACGCCAGCCAAGAAATTCATCCTGAAAACAAACGATTCCATCACAGATCGCCGCTTCGATCTCGGCCTGCGTCAGGGCTCGCGAAGGTCGTTCACTGCGAATTCGCCGAGCTTCCCCAATGGACAGCCGGTTCTCTGTCCCGGCTTGCGCTGCGATTCTCAGGCGAACCGGCGGCTGACTTTCGTCGTGGTTGTGGGGGCCGAGATTCGTAAGGACGACTCGCACGGCGGCCAGAGTCACCGGCTTGTACAGCACCAGGTCGCAGCCAGCGTCCATGGCCTGCTGCTTGTGCTGGTCACTTTTCTGACCGGTGATCGCCACAATTTTTAAATGGGCGAGGCTGTCCGTCTGACGCAGTCTGGAGATCAGGCTGTACCCGTCCATGCCCGGCATCATCAGATCAGCGAGCACCAGATCGGGGCGAAAGGCTGCGGCGACGTCCAGAGCCTGAAGGCCACCGTAAGTCACATGCACATGGTGATCCAGTTCTTCCAGCAGCAGGCCGAGGGAGTCCGCGCCGTCTCGGTTATCGTCGACAATCAGAACTCGAAGTGACTTTTCACCGCCTTGCATCAGATCAACAGCTTTCAAGATCAGGGCATCAACCGCACTTCGGCTGCGGCGTTGAAAAAAAAAGGCCGGCGCGGAGAGTCCCTGAAAAGGTTTCACCGCGTCGGCCTACTCTTCAGCCAGCCCCCCTTTAAAGGGTTGCCTGCCAGCGAGTCGTCCAATTTACTTGTTTGGATGCTGCTGTCTTCCATGCTGAGACACCAACACGCGGCCATTCTACTCGTCGAGACTCCAAAAAGCATCTTTTAGCCTTCAGCATTTTTCCGCTGGATAAGCCATGAACTCAAGTAATCGTGTTTTTCCATAAAACTCATTGCTGCAACTGTTTCACTTTCACTGGCTTTCATATCCCCCTGAGTGAACAACCAGTCGTCGAAAATAGAGACGTCTACTACCTGCAGGATGCTGTTTGGCGATCCGTCTGTCCCGACCTGAGCCGGCGGACCATCCGCAAACTTACAACGCGTGGCATGACGCAGGAAACGACGGCCAGCAAAAGACGAATTGACAGAAAAAGCGGATTCCCATTACAACGCGACTCGTCGGAATTCGCAAAAGGACTTGCGCGACCGACGGAAACTCGCAACGGAGCAGAACAGCTTCAGAAGTTTCGGATATTCTTCTTCGATGGAGCGACAAAATGCGTCTGACTGCAATCGCACTCCTGGCAGCTGTGGCCCTTCCAGGCTGCGGTTCCGACTCAAAAAATGCGGGATCCAAATCTGCTGGGATTGAATTGTCGATCCCAAACAGCAGCGGAACCGGCGACTCTGTGCCGACCAAATCAGCCCCGGTCAGTCAGTTCTCAGAAGCCGTTCAGTCGCTTATTCAAAAAGCCAATGCCGCGGTTGTCGCGGGGCGAAACAGTGTTGCGATAGAATCACTCAGTCAGGCCATTGGGATTACTCCCGAAGACGCAGTTTTGTTTCGCATGCGTGCCGACGTTTATACTCTGCAGGGCGAAAACGCCAATGCGCGAGCCGACTTCAGCACCGCGGTCCGGCTGGCACCGAGCAATCCTGATCTGCTCAATTTTCGTGGCTATTTTCTGATGTCTCAGGGCCTGATGGAGGAGTCTCTTAAAGACTTCGACAACGCCATTGAACTTCATCCAAAATACTCCGCCGCTTTAAATAATCGCGGCCTGCTGTCGCTGACAGCCAAGGACTATAAGGCTGCTGAAGCCGACTTTACTCAGGCGATTGAATCTGATCGTAAGTTCTCCGACGCGTGGAACAACCGCGCGTTTGCTCGCATGAAGCAGGAACAGTACGAGCCCGCGATGGCGGATATTAAAGTGGCTCTGCAGCTGAAAGATGATTATGTCACCGCGTGGAACAACTGCGGTCTGATCGCCATGCAGCTTGAAAAATTCGAAGAAGCCGAAAAAGCATTCGCACGAGCTGTCGAGCTTGATCCTGTTGACGCACGATGGGTCAATCATCATCGCGCCGCCCTGCTGAAACAGAATCGGTTCGCGGAGGCTCAGAAGGATGCTCAGAAGATTGAATGGCTGAATCAGCTGACGGCACTTAGTCAGAACGCCAATCGAAATGTGCGTGATCCCCGGTCGTGGATTGGCCGCGGCGAACACCTGATGAACGGCCAGCAGTATGGAGCCGCCATTCAGGATTTCACGCGAGCACTCGTCGTGAATCCAGGCAACCCGGAAGCGCTGTTCGACCGAGCTGTGGCCTGGGCCAGAACAGGCGATCTCCAGAAGGCCATGGTCGACTGTGACGAGTCACTCGTGGCTCAGCCAACAAAAGAAGCGTACTCACTTCGCGGCGAAATCTGGCTGCGTCTGGACAACCCTGATCAGGCCGTCAACGATTTTGAACTGGCCGGCCGATTCGATGGACAGGTCGCAGAAGCTTACGAAAAGCGAGCGGCCAAATTACGTGAATCCGGGGCCGTGGCGGAAGCAGATGCGGATGTGGCGAAAGCCGCGGAATTGCGTGAGGCCATGGTCACAAAGCCCTCAGATCCAAACGCACCGACGAGCTCCGCGGAAGGGTTTGATCCTGAAACTTCAGTTCAGTAATCCAACCAGATGCCGGCTCCGACGAGATTCTCCCAACGATCGAAGAATTCATACTGCTGCGATGGACCATTGTAGCAGTTGAGCCCGAGTCGTAACCGGCGTTTTGTTTCGACACCCTGCCAGCCCCAGCCGGAGACCATGTTAACGGCGGTGCTGGTACCGAATTCTTGACGCCAGTGTCCATTCACCGCGAAGAATGGGGCTCCCGAAACGGGCGTTTGAGCAATTGGCGTGTATTCGGTTCCAAGCTGCAATTCAAATGGCTTAGCACCGCCTTCTGTGCCCGGAGCCACGCCAAGTTCCGTGTAGATACGAGTCACGTCGGTGAGTTCGTAGGAGACTCCGGCTAGCAGTGAATCTCTCACGTAGTTGATTCGCTCAAAGCCAGGATTGGCCAGCAGGTATTCGTCGCCCACGTGAGAACTGATGTGGTAGTAGCCAGCTCGATACGATGTTCGACCGGATCGCCACGTGCCGTAAAGACCGACGCGATAATCTGAGCCCTCCAGCATGGAACTGGGTTCTTCCGGAAGAACTCGGGCAAACACCGCGGTCTCAAGATCAAGCTGAAATGCGTCCGCCTGCGGATTTGCCGAACTCCCCTTGCGCAGAATTCCGACGCGTCCGCCCAGTACCGCATCCCAGACCTGGCGCTTGTTCTTCGTATCGTACATGGAGAGGAACTGCATGCGCGGTTCCTTCTCCCCGGCCAGGTAGGTTTTGTAGAGCAGACCTTTGGGCAGAATCTGCCAGCAAATATCCTGCTGCTGTGGAAAAGGAGGGCATTCGGAGAAAACGTTCTCCGGTGTCAGCGGCCGATTTGTGAATTCAGAAGTGGACTGGCTGGCGGCAAGGTCGGACACTGAGAATGAAAGCGGATCCGCGGGTTCGTGAAGTCCTTCTTCGTCGTCCGGAGTTGTCGAGGCACGCACTCCTGAGATGTGTGATGTGTGATTCCGATCGGGTTCGTCCGAAAATTCGGAAAGATCAAAGTCAGCTTTGTCATCGCCGATGCGCTCACGATCATCGCCTCCGTTTGAAGCCGCAGCGGTTCGCGGCTTCGCAGCTTCTCGCAGTGGATCCAGCCAGCTGCGCGAAACGGAATGGGCTGTTTGCAGAGTGAATGGGGCACCGGGAGACTCTGCCATCGCAGGGTTCAGCGTGAGGCCCATGCCGATGAAGCTCAGACCTGTGATGCTGAGAAACATGGATAGTCGGCAGATCATCCGGAGGTGACGTGAGAAACGCCGACCGATTCCAGACCGTGACCGGTCATGGAGGAATGATTGTGCCTGTGATTTCTGCAAATGAGCCACGAAGAGCGTCCCTGATCCCGTGTCCAGACAGAAGCGAATCGGTGAAACAGCCTGAAAGGCCTGTGACGAAGATTTCGGCCGCGTCCGTGCCCAGCTGTGAGGAAGGCAGCACCTGTTTTGCCTTTTCCGCCTGTGTCAGGCCGATCAGTAAAACTGTGCCGATTCTGACGTTGTTGGAGCGAAAACTCACCTGCTCACCTATCACGGCACTCAGCAGGGAACAACCGATAGGAGCTCGATCAACGAGCCCGCGTTTCGCCCGATCGATTGAATCCACCTCGCGCGAGGCACAGGCAGAATCTGCCGGGCCGGCCGCACAAAACTGCAGTTTTGACCGTGTTCTTTCCGCTCCTCGACACACTGCATCTTGTGGTTCCACAAATCCGCAGACCCCGTCCGAATTTGCGATGCAAAATTCACGACTCGCCATGGTATGGACGATCGAAGATTAAAGACGAACAACGCTTCGAACTTGTTCGAAGTCCAAACTTGAGCTCATAGTGAGTATTGTCGTGCAGGACATTACCCCTTTTCTGCCGGAAGACACGATCGCCTACCTGCGTCTTGCAGATGAAGACCGTCGATTCCCGTTCCGCCCGATTTCATCCCAGCTATTTCTGATCGGACAAGGGCCGGGTTGTGACCTGCGTCTTGGATCCGCAGAAATGGCCGCTATCCATACGGCCATTCAGTTGGGAAAGGACTCGGCTGAGATCGTTCAGATTGCCGCAGAGCCGCCGCTGCTCCTGAATGGAGAAGCCGTGCAAAAGGCAACGTTGCACCACGGCGACCTGATTGAAATTGGTGACGTCAGTCTTGCGTTCTTCCTGTGTGAAGAAGCCGCGGCCGTCGTTTCAGAAGGCCCGGTTGAGCCTGCGTCATTGAGTCCCCGACAAATTGTTGAAGGAATCGAGTCCCAGCTGAGATTCATCAGTTCCGAGGACAATTCCAGAGAGCGCCTTGGTGACATGCTTAAGGCCGCCCAGCAGGCGGTGGAAGCCTGTCAGTTTGCCCAGACTATTCGATTCGCCGATTACGCGCCCGTAGCAGCATCAACCGAAACCATGGATCGATCCCCCGAGAATCAGGATCTGATTCAGGTGCGTCTCGCCACGGTGGAAACGCGTCTGGGAGAAATCTGTAACGTGCTTGAACAGATTGTGCAGCAGCAGCAGCTTATTGCAGCCGCCCTGCAGTGTGTGGTTGAGCGGATTGATGATCTGCGGGCCAGTCATCAGCTGGGACCGCTGCGAGCCAGCGCGTAAAACTCCAGTCAGACGCTTCAAAATTCACGTACACTCGCCGTCGAATTTCGACCCAAGCTACTTCTGCGCTGTCTGCAGAGACAAGTCAAGCATGTAAAGTTGGGAATCCATTGGTGTGAATTTCGCGGAAAAGCGCTTTGGACAGTCGATTGACAGACAGCCCGTTGCCGCTTTAAAAAGATTCTTGGCGCGGGCCGGTCATCGTGGGGGATTGATTTTTTTGATCCGCTCACGAAGAATATTGTGCTCCGTGGTGGCGGACGTAAATTTTCAGGGATTTCCGGAGGTTTTAATGCTGACTGTGAAAAATTCGGTTCATTTGTTGGTCGCTGGTACTTTAGCTGCGGCTATGTTCGTGGTGACTGGTTCAGAAGCTTTGGCTCGCCCAAAGTACCTGAATGTGGCCAACGCGACTTATCCAGACCTTGTGAAAAAGCATGGCACGGACGGCAAGCTGACTTGTGCTCTTTGTCATCCAGAGAAGGACAAGAAGATCCGCAACAACTACGCTGCGGCAGTGGGCGGAAAGCTGGAAAAGAAGAACGAAACTGACGAAGCGAAGATCAAAGAAGCCCTGACCAAGGCTGAAGGCGAAAAGAGCGCTACCGAAGGCAAAACCTTTGGCGATTTGATCACGGCTGGCGAACTACCGGGCACCAACGAAGCTGCTAAGTAGAGTTCGTTGCTGCTGTTGAACGCTGAGAGCGGGATTTTCGGACGGAAATCTCGCTCTTTTTCGTTATTCTCCCCTGGAAGCGGCCCGGGAAGGGGAAAACTGAATTGAAGACGGGTGTCGAACCGATTATCCTGCTTCGCCGGTGAATTGTGTTTCCGAAACCTGCACAGAGGCCGGGAAGTGTGACGGTGAGGAATCCGTCGTTTTCGTAATTTCAAAAGAAACGCCTTATTGCCATGAGTACGCTGAAGAAAAATAAGAGAATCAAACGCGCCGCGGTGCTTGAACTGTACGGAGATCTGAAGCCGGGCCGTGGTAACCAGAAGGTTGAACGCGGCAAAGCGAAGTACCTCGGCGGTAACGGTCGTAAGACCACCGGGATTACGAAGCGAGTGTATCGCCGTAACCTGAAGCGTGTGCAGATCGTTGAAAACGGCGTTGTTGTCCGTCGACGTGTGCCGGTGAGCCTGATTCGGTCCGGCGCAATCGTGAAGCCAGTCGCTAAAGATCCGTTTGCATTGCCCGACCACAACTAAGCTTGTTGGTCTGTTTTGAATATTAAAAGCCCACGAGTTCGCTCGTGGGCTTTTTCGTTCGAGCGTGACGAAGGAGACGATGACCGCCAAGCAGCTCGTATCAACCTACGCGAGCTTGCCTCAGGTAGAATGCGCGTTGCGTAGTATGCAGTCGATCGATCTTAAAGTACGTCCGATCTATCACTTCAACGATGATCGCATTCGAGCTCACGTGTTTTTGTGCATGCTTGCGAACAATGTCGAATGGCACATGCGTGACCGTCTGCGTGAGCTTGTTTTTGAGCTGCAGAAAGTTCGCGTCAGGGTCCCGCAAAATACACTCACTTCACCCAAAATGACTGCCTCCAGTTGTGTTCAAGTTCGGGTTAGAGCGACACACGGCGTTCCCTGGGATGAAGGCATTCCTGCTCGGCCTTGCGCATCACCAGCGACATTTTGCCCACGGCGTCCAGCATGGTCCGGACCTGCCCGTGAATCGCCACCAGAAATTCGTCTTCAACCTTCTGGCTGATCGGATCGTGCCAGTGCTCTTTCGTCGCCATCCATGAGGCTTCGAGCTGTTTCAGTGCGTCTTCCAGCCTGGCGGCGGCGCTGAGAAAGTCGACTCGTTTCATCCTCGTTCCTCTTGCGATAAATTTTCAGACGTTTTCGACGCTGCGTTGTGGTTCGAAATTGTTCGCTGATCTTTTCCCGGTAACTTCCTGCAGTAACGGCATCGCAACGCAGTCTCGACCGGAAAATCATCCGCAAAATAATAAACCCAGCAAAACGCCCGCACGCAATTCGATGGATCTGCCCGCACCCCGATCCGCATGCCTCAGGATTTTAACGGCGTAGTGGCGTGGCGTCACGGATCTCCGTAAAATGAACCGACTTCCCACGAGATCCGACGACCGACCAGGAACGACGGCCATGCACTTTGAGTTTCATCCGACCTCACCAAAATCAATTGTTCGACGTGACTTTCTGCGCCAAATGACAGCGGCCTCAACGGCAGCTCTGGCGGCGTCTGCACCGCGAGATCTGCGCGGTGCGGAAAAGTTGCACGTGTTGCATCCGACGGCGACAGCCGATTCGTGCATCCTGATCTGGATGGGCGGCGGCATGGCGGCTCCGGATACTTTCGACCCGAAGCGCTACGAACCCTTCCGAGTCGGCCTGCCCGTCAAGGACATGCTCAGCACCTTTCCGGCGATTGATACCGCAGTCAGCGGATTGAAAATCTGCGAGGGACTTGAGCACATCGCGCAGGTCATGGATCGAGCGACTCTGATTCGGTCGGCCGTGCAGCCCGATCTTGGCAGCATTCTTCATTCGCGTCATCAGTATCACTGGCACACCGGTTACGTCCCGCCGCAGACTGTGGCGTGTCCGCATCTGGGTTCCTGGATCGCCAAAGTGCTGCCGCCCTTGAACCCCGTGATGCCGACGTTTGTCAACATTGGCCAGCGGTTGGAGGGTGTTGGTGAAAGCGAAGAACTGAAAGCATTCACGACGGCCGGGTTCTTTGGGACGGAATTCGGACCGATGAATTTGCCGTTCCCTGAGGAGGCCGCGCAGTCCGTTCGTCCGCCAGGTTCGATGACAGGAGATCGCTTTGCCAACCGGAATAAACTGTTTCGCCGGCTGGTCGATCAGAGTCCCCAGCGAGAATTCATGAGCGACTATCAGCAGGAATCCATGTTGCGGTCGCTCGATAACGCCTATCGACTGCTCAGCTCGGAAGATCGTGAGGCGTTCGATATCAGTCTTGAGCCAGAAGAAAGCCGGAAGGTCTACGAAAGCAGTCGCTTCGGCCGCGGCTGTTTGCTGGCTCGTCGGCTGGTCGAAAAGGGGGCTCGCTTTGTCGAAGTCACAACCGAATACGTTCCGTTTCTGCACTGGGACACTCATGCCAACGGACACGAGACGCTTGTGCGGATGCATTCAGAAATGGATCAGCCGATCGCACAACTGATCCGCGATCTGGAACTCCGTGGTATGCTGGATCGGACTCTGGTAGTCATAGCTTCCGAGTTCAGTCGTGATGCGTTGATTGAAGGCGTGCCGGGCTCCAACGCAGCCGATCAGGCCACGGAAAAAGTTGAGGCCGTTGCCGAAATGAAGCACTACGGTCTGCATCGACATTTCACAGGTGGCACCAGCGTCGTGATGTTCGGTGGTGGCATGAAGAAGGGCTTTGTCTACGGAAAGACGGCCGACGAACGACCGCTGATAGCGGTCGAAAATCCTGTGTCGATTGCCGATCTGCATGCGACGATCATGACGGCGATGGGCATCAGCCCTCAAACAGGTTTTGACATCGAAGGCCGACCGTTCTATGTGACTCAGGACGGAAAAGGTCAGGCCGTGAAAGAGCTGTTTGCTTAATTGCTGGCAACTCGGTGAACCCGTTCCATCAGCGTTGTGTACCACAGTTGAGCCGCGCGGCGTTGGCCGATGGCGCTGAAGTGACGTCGTGATTTTGCATCGCCGCGATTTTCCCCGGTGAGCGTGTCTGTGTCCGGTCCTGCTCCAAAACCCGGCAGCTTCGACAGTTGTTCGATCGCATTGCGAATTCGTCCTTCGCCTTCCGGGTCGTTGTAAACGGTCGGATGGTGGGTCGACTTTGCAGCCAGCCAGACAGGTTCAAATCCCCACGCTTCAACGGCTGCCCTGCGAATCTTTTGCAGATTGGCGATGTAAGTTTCGCTCGTCGTTTTAGCGATGACATCCGATTCGCCCTGCTGCCATAAGACAGCTCGAAATGTTCCCAGCGAAGTTCCGCCTTTGATCAAGTCTGCGTGCAGCTTGCCGTCAGGCAGCCATTGAGCCGACGCGGTGGCTCCCACGGCCACGTTGGCGAATGCGACTGGTACGTCCAGTTCGCGAACCAGCAGATCGCCGAGTGCCGGCCAGATTGATCCCCCATCGCTGCCGTCCGGGGCGGGCTGAGGATCATTCGCCACGGCCCACGAATCAGCGAACACGTTGTACGCTACCACTCGCTGCTGAGCATCCTCGACCTTCAGCCGCTCATCGTTCGTATTCGTCGCGTAAGACTGACCGGCGACAAGAAAGACTTCTCCGACTCCAAACGGGACGGTGGAAGCCGTGACAGGTTCCTGCGACTTCGGCTCGATGACGCGAAATTCCAGTGAGTACCATCCGCCTGCGGGAACGTTGATGGTCGCGTGAAAATTTTCCGCCTGCCGCTTCAGGGCGACGGATTTCCATTGGTCATCCAGTGGAAATTTATCCTTCACCAGGATCAGTCGATAAGCCAGTTCGCTTTCTTCTGCCAGCGTCGGCGGCAACTGCAGGGCGATTTTCACATCCGCAGAACCGCGCGCCGTCACCTGACCCGGGTCAGCTTTCGGTGTCACAGAATCGAACCCGGTTCTCTGGAACACTTGCCAGGGTTGCGGACTGAGAACCAAGATTTTGAATTCCTCAGCCGCAAGTGCTGCGTCTGTGCAACACGCCCACACAGCGACAATAGCGATGAATTTCTGAATGTTCAATTCAGTTCTCTTCAGCGTAAGCATAAGTATCGCTCCTGCCCTTGCCTGGCTTACGACGACACCCGGTCGTTGGCGTTTTAAGCTTTTATGACTGGCACCTTTTTGCTTCCACTGGCGGGAAAAGCGGCCAAGGTGAACCGCTGTCACGTGAACATTCTTGTGGCTATGGCGCCGGATTGCAAACTGAGATCGCACTTTGGTCGACAGAGAACACATTGGCCGGATAAAGTCCTCGATCGCATCGAAATCATCATCGCCTGCAATGTCGCGAGCGAATACTTTCTGCAAGGGCCAGCTTCATGACGTTGAAAGTTCATCCGTCCGGCGATTATTCGTTCGTACCCGGGATCGCGCCTTATTCTTGCGGAGTCATCTCCAACCCGGGGTTTGAGATTGTGCATGTCACATTGCGGAATATGGTTTCATGGCGAGAAGGTTTTGAACTGATTGCTGCATTCCTGAGTCAATGCGGGCGGCCCAAAGCGGCTTTGTGTGCGATGTCATTGCGTTGTCCGGTGCCGTTTACATTTCAGGGATTTGCCGACTTCAACGGTGAATACGCTGCAGTGCTGAAGGAGTGGGGTGTCTTTGTCGATGGTGTCAATCCCGTGGCTCGCACGCACATCGCACCTGAACTTGTGCCACCGAAAGTGCCATCTCTGTTTGGCTTCGCGTACACTCGACCGTGTGACGTCGACATGCCGAAGACGTTCGTCGTGGCCGGAGCCGGAGAACTTCCCGAAGGCGTGTTGAACCGCGAAGGCATCGTACGACTGGGCGATGCTTCTCCCACTGGTATTGCAGGAAAAACGGCCTTCGTCATGGACCTGATGGAAGAGCGACTACGGCGGTTGGGAACCTCATGGAATTCGGTGACTCGGACGAATGTGTACACCATTCATCCGGCCGATGAGCCGATCCGCAGCATCGTCAATGCACGCATGCTGGCGTCCGGAATCCACGGCGTCACCTGGCATTATTCTCGCCCGCCGATTCAGGAGATCGAATACGAAATGGACCTTCGCGGGGTCATAAATGAGCAGTTACTATGAAGGACTCAGTAGTCCTTGATTTTCCATAACTGCGGCGATACAGGGCGTCTCAATTAGCGTGATTGAAACCCCGTTTCCTCTCGACAAATTGTCACAGAACTTGAACGTCGTGGGCTGCGGGCGATCGAGCGCGCCTGAAAATCGGTAAGGCCGCTACGCCTGCGGATGTCGTCGGACCCTCATTGAAAGCGCGGGGCCGCAAGCCTACGATCCCTCCGGGATTTCTGGCTGAACTCATGAAGCTCGCCATTGCCGCAACGACCGCATTATTCCTGAAGCATCGCAAACTTGCCGGCCTGCTGAGGTTGCTTAGCCAAAGGTGACGGGATCGCCGATGTGACTGATGCCATGCAGCGAGCGATTGATGACTGCACTGGTCGACGGATGTTGGTGTACCTGCCGAAGGGGACGTATCTGATCAGTCGAACTCTGCAGTGGAAGAAGCGAGTGGGCGAATGTGGATAATTTCGGCGCTGACCCAACCGGGTCCATGGATTCTGCAGCCGCCTTACAGAAGGCGATTGATTTGGGAGCGAAAACGGTTTTCCTTCCAGGCAGCTACCGCCTTACTCAGACGGTGATCCTTCGTGGAGCCGTCTGCAGGATCATTGGAATTGGTGGCTGGCTGGATTACAACAGCAAAGCCAGTCCGGATCTGCGAATCGAAGACGCCAAATCGCCCATCGCGATTGAGCATTTTGCCAGCATCAACGGCGGTATGGAGATGGCCTGAAGATGCCCTACCGAAGCGCCGAATCCAGGTAGCACTGCTCGATGCGGAATCGTTAACGGCAGGCAATTATCCTTGCGCAGCACTGGTGCAAAAACCGAGAGAAGTTCCCATGCCATCGGCGACATTCGACCAACACGGGCATTGCCCTTGACCCAGTTGGGCTACTGGCCCGATACCAAAGCGACACATCAGGGGTCAGGTCCGATACTGCTCGGCACGGCGATCGCACTCCGAGGCAGGGTGCGGATCGGAGTTTGTTAGGCGCCGTGACCGAATGCAGCGCGAAGAACGAGGGCGTAAAGGTGGCGTCCGGCGCAGCGTTATGGGCTGCGGACAAGATGCCGGACACACCCCACGAATTATGACTTCTGTTGTTTAAGTTTTTCGATGTGATCCATCAGTTCTTCTTCGCTCGCAAAGCCCCTGAAGTGAAAACAGATCACTTCGAATGCTGTCCACGCTACTAGAAAACCTGCAAATCGTGAGTGTTTCCTCACTCACTCACTCACTCACTCACTCACTCACTCACTCACTCACTCACTCACTCACTCACTCACTCACTCACTCACTCACTCACTCACTCACTCACTCACTCACAGGAGAACACTTCATGCTCGTCATGGCGGAGGTAACTTGGCAAACAAAACACCCGCAGCCGGCAACACAAAAGCTGGCCGGAGGACGCGCAGCAATGGGCACAGTAAACATCGGCGACCGACTAAAAATCCGGTTCTTCGGACTCGCAGAATCTCCCCAGAACAACGGCTTTACAGGAGCAGAAATCGGTGCTACATTTCCTGCATCAGTAATTCGAAAAGCTGATAAATTTACTCCGTGGTGTAATGGTAGCACGTCAGTTTCTGGCACTGACAGTCGGGGTTCGAGTCCCTGCGGGGTAACTGTTCGGGTGGAAGGTACGCGCATTCAGTCGCAAGACCGCGAAAAACATTGGTTTTTTTGCGGTCTTTTGCTTTTGATGGTTTGTCTGTTTGCATCGTTTCGCGTCTCTCAATGGCCACCTGGATGGCCACCACTTCCGCAGACCCTGACTGAACAGCCTTTTCAAAATGGGCGTCTGTCGTCTGCAGATAATGCTTTCGGGCGACTTTCTCAGAATGCCCGATCCACGAAACAACAACGTGAGATGGATAAATTTCCATCAACTCAGTTTCTCGAGTCGATCGCAGATTCTGAAAAGGCTTTGGCCAATGCTTCAACCCGGCCCGCTTCACGATCTTGTTGAACGTGGTCCGCAGGTTCTGACTTGCGGAGCTATAACCGACACCGTCAAACGGGTTTTCATCGATCAGCTTTGCCTTGATTGCAGCTTTGAAGAACTGGCGAGCGCGTCCGCAGCGTCTCCGCGACGTGTTCTCTGCCTGTTTCTCGTGAACATTGGTTTGTGTGTTTGTAATTCGGGAGGGCGAAGCTCCTGCTGAGCCGCGAGAAACTTTGGACATCGAATGGCATCGACTCGTCCCGCGCTGAACGTGCCGTCGCCGTTGTTGAAGTTCAACGCCTTTTCAAAGACGTAGTTGTTTTGCGATTCGTCGGCTTGGGTGGGTTCAGGTTCTGGCCGTTCCAGCACCTGGCAGAGTTCTTTCAGGAACGATTGGCTATTCGCCATTTCCGCCCCGCCGCTTCGCCGCCAACGGGTGATGAATTCTTCGTGGTTTATGTTGGGTTTCGGGGCTTTGCGGTTGTCTTGCGGTTGTTTGCGGGATTGTCTGAATCCAAATGGTTTTTAAGGGCCATCGGCTTTCTTTCGCAACGTCTCATTCAATTTCGAAAGGAGCCTGTTTGTCTCACGCGAAACTTCCATCTGTTCTTTCGTGATTTGAATCAATTCGATATTGATGGAAATTATAGCCGAAGTCTGAGCAGCCGCTGCCCGCAATCTTCGCACCAGCCAGATGACCGTAGGGATGAGTAGAAACAATAGGACTAGCGGGGGGGACAATGTCAACCCATAGCGATGAGCGACGGTCCGGAAGAATGTACGTTTCAGCAAGAATCAGCCAATTCATAAATGTCGCCCTTCGTCAATCAGTATCAAGTCAAGTCCGCCCAGCGATTTGGCTTCAACGGGCATTCTGCAACGGCTTTCATTTCAATTCGACTAGCGGCAACGGCATTCGGCAACGGCAATGAAAGCCCGAATTTTTTTATTAAATCACTTCTGCGGAATCAGGGTGACTCGCAGATTCAGCGCGGCGGCGATGCGTTCTACGGTTTCGAGTGTCACGCCGGGTTCACTCTGATTCCAGAGTCTCGACAGATTGCTGCGACCAATTCCGGTTTTGGCTTCAAGATCAGCAAGGGAAAGTTGCTGGCGTTCCTTTTCGTCCAGCAATGTTTTCAACACAGCAGCGGTAGCGGCAACCGCTTCGCGTTTTTTGGCCAGGACTTTGCGTCCAAGTTCGCGATTGGCTTCCATCGCTTCCGGGTGCGATTCTTCTTTGATCGCTTTACGAATTCGCTCTTGCTCCGCTGCCGTCGGTGTTCTGCGACGAATCGCTGGTTTTTCTGCCATAACACTTGCCCTTTGCTTCAATCGACCTGGAACGCCGTTACCGGATAGACCGTGATTCCATCTTCGAGCCACTCAAAGATAATGCAGACATTCCGGCCGTCCTCGGCTTCTCCGAACCTCATCGATCTGCCGCTTGAGCGGCTGACTGTTTCAGATTCGTGGTTCAAAAACACGGACTCAAAATCGTCTGGTGTCAGTCCGTGTTCTGCGATATGCGCAACGTTCCCGTCCGCTTCAAAGGACCACACGAATTCGAACCACGCCATTTCAGAAACTCCGGCTATGCTGACAGGCTAATTCTACCCCTCGACTGATTGTTGTCAATTCTGACAACATTCCTGAATGAAGCGTCAACCCAACGGCGGAAAGAAAGTGTGTCTCAGCTGCCACGCATCAACCACGGCCCGCAGCTCCGGACTGATCTCAATTGGCCCACCGTATCGGCAGAGTGAGAATATCAATCGCCATTGCAGATCCGGACAAGCCTTCAGGATCTTCTGAGATTCTTCCTCAATGATAAAACGCTCTTTGTCCGTGCTTCTGTTGGCAGTAACCGACATTCCTTCAAACGGGTTCTCGTCAATCAGTTTGGCTTTGATCGCAGCCGCGAAGAACTGGCGAGCCCGTCCGCAACGTCGCCGCATTGTGTTCTCAGCCTCGTCTTCATGGGCCGTTACGACGTGTCGCTGATCACAACGGCTTCAATGAGATTGTCCTCCAAAAGCTCACGCTGCCGGGTAACCACGCCGACGAACTTTTGAAATTGATTGACCGCGAAGGGGCGAACCAGGCAACGCTAATGCTGACCCACGACATGGTAGCCGCGACGCTGAAGAGTCGCTGGAAACTAATGTGACTCGCAGCGACGATCGAATTAGAACCACCAACGCTGTTTAAGGCTGTGTGAAGACGTCTGCAGCATTTCGTTGCAGCGCCAATCCTGCCATGGCAATCTTCGTTGCTGGTTCGATCTGTTTGTTGTGCCTCCCCTCACATCCGCCCGTTAACAGAAGCAGAAGCAGAAGCAGAAGCAGAAGCCGCATTCCGTATCCACAAGCGCGATCTGTCCATTCGCCCGATCTCGCATAAAAAAGAAGAGCGTGTGCTGGCTCACATCTTCGTCTGTTTCCTCGCGTACGTACTTTGGAAAACTCTGGCTCAGCTCTGTGACAAAGCGGGGCTTGGCAGCGAACCTCCCCGCGTGTTGGCGGAACTCTCTGACATCCGCTCACTGGATGTCGTCCTGCCGACTCGCTCCGGCCCAGAGATCCGAACTCGGTGCATTTCAAAACCCACGGACCATCAACAAATCCTGCTGGAAAAAATCCACCTCAGACTGCCCTCAAAAATAATTCAAAAGCAAATGGAGTGAAAACTTTCACCCTGAAACCCCAGAAAACATTGTCTTTCTTGATCAAGCTGGGGAAGTCGGGTTAGCGCCTCGCGGCTCAGGTTGTGACGAAAACGCCTCGCGGCTAACGCCTCGCGGCTCAGAAAGCCGTTGCTGGCTTAGCGGTCGTACTTGGGGATATTGGGTTCGGGAACGGCGGCGATGAGCTTGGTGATGATCTCGTCGATATCGAGTCCTTCCGCCTGGGCCTGGAAGTTTGTCGCGATTCGATGGCGGAGCACGGGGATGGCCACTTTTCGCACGTCCGCGATAGCAACGTTGGGACGTCCTTCCATTGCGGCGAAAGCTTTTGCGCCGTTGATCAAATACTGACCAGCACGTGGGCCAGCGCCCCAGTCCACCAACCGCTTGATAAAGTCGGGTGCGGCCGCATCTTTGGGTCGCGTGGCGCGCACAAGTCGCGTCACGTAACTGATGATCAGCGGACTGGCAACGATCTGGCTGATCTGTTTTTGAAGGTACAAAATCGACTTCGCTGACAGGACTTTGCGCACCTCGGCCCGTTCGCCAGATGTCGTTGCTTCGAGGATTTTTTCTTCTTCCTCAAGGCTTGGGTAATCCACTTTCACGTTAAACATGAAGCGGTCAAGCTGTGCTTCGGGAAGCGGGTACGTCCCTTCCTGTTCGATCGGGTTCTGCGTGGCAATCACGAAAAACGGTTCGGGCAACTTGTATGTGGTTTGGCCAACCGTGACTTCTTTTTCCTGCATCGCCTGCAGCAAAGCCGACTGCGTTTTGGGAGGCGTTCGATTGATTTCGTCCGCCAGCAGAATATTGGTGAAGACCGGGCCTTCCACGAAACGGAATTCGCGTCGCCCGGATTCGCTTTCTTCGAGCACATTGGTGCCGGTGATGTCCGACGGCATCAGGTCGGGCGTAAATTGGATTCGTCGAAATTTCACATCCAGCAATCTGGCGATTGTGCTGACGACCAGAGTTTTGGCCAGTCCGGGAACACCGACCAGCAGGCAGTGACCGCCGGTAAAGACGGCCGCCAGAATCTGATCGATGACAGCGTCCTGGCCAATAATGACCTTATGCAGTTCTTCGACCATGACTTCATGGTGACGGTTAAACTTTTCCAGGAACTCATCAAAGTCGCGTTTCTCAGCCAACGGAACAACCCTCGGTAAGGAATCCTGCGTACTGTCTCCATGGCGGAGAATCCATCGCGCAGGATAACGAACGGCGGCCCAATTTTCTCGTCCGCGGCGATCCATAGCTTGCCAGGAGTTGGAATTGGTGGTTTCTGCTGCGCAAATGTTGGGTGTTCCGACAAAACCAGGCCCGTTTGGGTTTGCGTAATGAACCAGAGTCCTAGAATCGACCGTTGCTCAACCACCGGCAGGCCATGAGCCGTCTGCGGGAATCGAGGCGACCAGAGGATTTGTTTTGACCGTGGCTTACAAATGAAAACACTGCATCTATGTCTGAAATGAACAATATTCTCGCGGGGGGAGCGATATCTCCCGAAGCCCGTGTCGTCGATCAGCCTCGCATTCAGGCGGCAGTTCGCGAAATTTTGCTGGCGGTCGGCGAAGATCCGGATCGTGATGGCCTGCAGGAAACGCCAGCCCGAGTCGGTCGGATGTACGCCGAGATTTTTGGCGGCCTGCATCTGGAACCCGGTCGCCATCTGAAGAAGGTCTTTGAAGAGCAGTACGACGAGATGGTGCTTGTCAGAGACATCACGTTCAACAGTATGTGTGAGCATCATCTGCTGCCGTTCATGGGCAAAGCGCATGTCGGATATATTCCGAGAGGAAAAGTCACCGGTCTGAGCAAGCTGGCTCGCGTGGTCGACGAGATTGCTCGCCGCCCACAGGTCCAGGAACGAATGACTCATATGGTCGCCGACCTGATTGAAGACGAGCTGGCCCCCAAAGGAGTCATCGTTGTCATCGAAGCCGAGCACACCTGCATGACAATTCGGGGCGTTAAAAAGCCGGGCGCGCTGACGGTGACAAGCGCTGTTCGAGGACTCTTCAGGAACAATCTTGGCAGCCGCGCGGAAGCAATGGCTTTAATCAACGGAAAGTAGTCGTATTGGGGAGCGTTTCAAAATCGATCCACCTTCGGCCGCTGCGCAAGTGTTGCTTCAGTCACGGCTTAAACGTTTCCGTTTAACGGCAAGCCGCAGGCGCAGGTAAAATTTGAAACCTTCGTCTGCACGATTTGCAGCATCAAACTCTGTTCGAATGCGTGTCAGCACCTGGCTCATGGGCAGTTAAGCTTTCTTATGGTTGCATTTTTTGTCTTGAAGCTGGTCGCCGGCGTTGTCCTGATGTGGCTGTTGATGCCACGGAAGGAAGTCACGGATGGATTCTTTCGAATTCAGATGCTCGTCGCGCTGGGGCTTTGCGTCCTTGCAGTGCTGACTCTTGACGCATCGTCGATTGCAGGCAAGACCTCAGCCAGTGAAAATGAAACTCTCGAAGCTGAGCAGACGATTTCGATCCTGAAAGGCCTGCTGATTGGCGGAGCCGTCACTGCCTATGCGGGACACATCTTTTGGAAACTGGGGCGTCGTTTTCCGGGACGAGTCACAATTTTTCTGCTGGGAGCCTTCTGCATCGCAGCGTTGATTCTGCACTCGGTGAAAATGATCTCCGCGGCTTCCGTGCTGCACCAGGTTGCTTCGGACCTTTCGTCTGCAGGTGTGCTGGGAGCAATGCTCACCGGCATGTTGCTGGGGCACTGGTATCTGACAACGCCCACCATGTCGATTCAGCCGCTGACCTGGTTTGGACGCACGCTGATGATCGCCGCGGTGGTGCGGCTGGCGGTCAGTGGCCTGTCGCTTGGGAAGTTCGGCTGGGCCGCGTCTGATACCACCCACGTGCTGTGGCTGAGCATGCGTCTGATGGGTGGAATTGTGGTTCCAATCGTCACCTCGCTGATGGTGGTAAGAATTCTACGATACAGGAATACACAGTCAGCCACGGGAGTTCTGTTCGCCGGGCTGATATTGGTATTCATGGGAGAGATGACCGCGGCTTTACTGGAACGAGATCTCGGGATTCCGTACTGACCAACGGGCTTCAAATTTGGGTTTTCCATTGTCCGCGGATGTGATCGTTCGAATAATCAGAAGCCTCCACCATGGCCACGCATATCATTTTCCAATGCCCTGTCTGCCAGAAGCGGCGACTGACTTCCCCGGAACCAGCAACCGGAGCCGTCAGTTGCGATGAATGTCAATGGAACCGGAATGAAGGGGCAGGCGATTTCACAGACGGAAACCTGACGCGCTGTCGAATCTGTGGATGTGAGGATTTGTCGCGCCAGAAGGATTTTCCGCCTGCGTTGGGGCTGGCACTTGTGGCGACTGCAGCCATTCTCAGTTGTATTGCGTATGCATCTTATCGAGAAGTTCTGGCGCTCGGGATTCTGATGGTGGCGGCCCTGATCGACATGGTACTTTATTCGTTTATGGGCGACATGCTGGTCTGCTACCGCTGCGGCGCACGGCATCGGCGAACAAAGATGGACGAACAGCACCCGAGGTTCGACCTTGAGACTGCCGAACGTTATCGTCAGCAGGAACTCAGGAAACAACAGACCTGAAGCCAATGGCGAAACTTAAACAGACGCGTTGAGCACAACATGAGAAACCAAACGGGAGAGAATATGACCGCCGGAGCGTTGCAGGGCCATGTAAACTCCCCGGTTTTTTCTCACCTATGAGGTTTGGATAAGGCATCCGTGGAAGAACTGCGTCGAAGACTGGTTGAGGATCTCACCGACGCGATCGAAGGCGAATTGCGAGTCGATCGTGCTGCGGCTGCTGCGTTTTCATCCGACGCCAGTTTGTATGAGCACGAACCGCTGGCTGTTTTGTTTCCCCGCCAGACGCGGGATGTGGAAGTTCTTGCGGCGTATTCGGCGGAGAATGGAATTCCGCTGATTCCGCGTGGAGCCGGTTCGGGACTGACTGGCGGGGCAATCGGTGGCGGAATTGTTGTCGATTTTTCACGCTATATGAATCGAGTGCTCTCGATTGACGGAGATCGCGTTCGCGTTCAGCCGGGGGTCGTTCGCGATCAGCTGAACCGAGACCTGCGGGCTCACGGACGCTATTTTGCACCGGACCCGTCGAACAGTCGCATCACGACGATTGGTGGAATGCTGGGCGTAGATGCTGCCGGGTCGCATGCCGTCCGATGTGGCTCCACGCGCGACCATGTCGAAACGATCGAATGTGTGTTGTCAGGTGGTCAACGGCTGGAACTGGGGCGAGAATCCTTGTCAGCGCCGGACCTCGCGTATCCGCGTGTCGTTGAAATCGATGCCGATGGTGCGGCTCTGGTGGATATGGCTTTGCGAGCCAACGGCTTGAAGCTGTCGTCGATGACCGCGGCCACTCGCCGGGCTGACCTGATTCAGCGAGTCGATATTTTGCTGCAGGAATACGAGCCTCTGATTCGTCAGTATCAGCCGCCGTTGTTGCGCAACTGTTCAGGCTACATGCTGCGCGGCATTCGTCAGGAACGGTACCTCGATCTGGCTCGCATGCTGGTCGGTTCTGAAGGAACATTGGGGCTGTTCACGGAAGCGACTCTATTCACAATGCCGCTACCCGAGTATCGGTCGGCAGCATTTCTGATGTTTCCGACGCTCGAACAGGCCGTGCTGGCAATGCAGCTGCTGTTGCCGCTGGAACCTAGCGCGTGCGATCTGCTGGATCGGCGCGTTCTGAGTCTTGGACGCGGCATCGATCTGCGTTTTCGGGAGATGATTCTTCCTGAGGCCGAAGCTGGCTTGATCGTCGAGTTTCCCGGCAGCAGTGAACGCGAGATTCGTGAACGTCTGGCCGATGCCCAGCGAATGCTGAAAGATCGCGGGGTCGATTTTCAGATCACTTGCGAGGCGACAACTTATGACGAGGTTGAGCTCCTGTGGGCTTTACCTTCGCAGGTCGTTTCGCTGCTGGCCAGTCTGAAAGGCACTTCTCGTCCGTTGCCATTTGTGGAAGACGTCGCTGTTCCGCCGGAGCGCTTGGCCGAGTTTCTTGTGGCGGCTCAGAAGACTTTTCAGAAGCACGAAGTCACGGCGACGCTGTATTCGCATGCGGCTTCCGGCCAGCTGCACTTCCGACCGATTCTGCCTGTTCCCTGCCGTGGCGATGACACACAGATTGAGGCGATTGCCAGAGATCTTTATCGCCAGGTTGTGCAGATGGGCGGGACGATCAGCGGTGAGCACGGCGATGGGCTCTCCCGAACGGCGTTTATTCGAACGCAGTACGGACCGTTGTATCGCGCATTTCAGCAGCTGAAGGAAATCTTCGACCCGCTGAAACTGATGAACCCGGAAAAGATTATCAGCAACGACCCACAGCTCACGATCCGGCATCTGCGTCAGACGCAACCACTGGAACAGACTCAGGGCGGTGCCGTGGCAGGCGTGGCGTTACCCATTATGCAACTGGCGTGGACGGCTGAAGAGGCGGCGGATGCGGCCGTGCGATGCAATGGCTGTGGCAGCTGCCGCGTTCAGGTGCCGCCAGCGAGAATGTGTCCGTTCGTTGAGAACGAAGCCGACGAACTGCTTTCGCCGCGAGCCAAGGCCAATCTTCTGCGGCGCAGTCTGTGTTCGACGGATGGCGCCGAACTGCTGCACGGTGAATCGGCGGCGAAGATTATTGATTCCTGTTTCAACTGTAAGCAGTGTCAGCTGGATTGTCCGTCGGAGGTCAATATTCCGCATCTGATTCTGGAAGCACGGGCTCAGCAAGTTCAGGCCCATGGGCTCAGCAAAACCGCTTGGCTGCTTTCGCGAGTTCACCAGTATGCGCGAATGGCGTCGCGATTTCCTTTCCTGACGAATCGGCTGCTCCGCAATTCTGTGTTTCGAAAGCTGCTGCAGCGGTTTGTGGGAATTGCCGCGGAACGCCGCCTGCCGCGATTTGCTCGCACGCCGTTCCTGTCCTCATTGCGAGTCCAGCGGGAAGACAACACGGGAACTCCCGGAAGTCCTCGCCCAACCGTGGTTTACTTCGTCGACTACTTTGCCAATCATCATGATCCGGAACTTGCGGAAGCTTTTGTACGCGTGATGGAACACAATGGTTTTCGCGTGTTTATTCCGAAGGCCCAGACAGTTTCGGGAATGACGATGATCTCCGTCGGCGATGTGGCAGCGGCTCGCGCGGTGGCCGAACTGAATATTCGCGAACTGGCCGAACCCGCTCGGGAAGGTTATCCGATCCTCTGTACGGAACCATCTGCAGCGCTCTGCCTGACGCAGGAATACCCGATGCTGCTTTCCAGCAACGATGCCGACGTGATCGCGCAGCAGACAATGGATGCCGGCGCGTTTTTGCTGGATCTGCATCGGCGCGGCAAGCTCAAAAAAGATTTTACTCCGCTTTCCTTGAAGCTGGCATGGCACACGCCGTGCCATACGCGAGCCATGCGGCGCGGCCAGCCGCTGCTGGATTTATTGCGGTTGATCCCGGGTGTTTCGGTGCAGATGATCGAAAAAGGCTGCACGGGGATGGCCGGTACGTTTGGCCTCGCCGCGGAAAATTTCCAGCAGTCGCTCAAAATTGGAGCCGGTCTCATCGAAGAAATGAAGACGATTGATGCAGTCGCCGGTGTCACGGACTGCAGTAGTTGCAGAATGCAAATGGAACAGGCCAGCAGGATCCCTACAATACACCCGATCAAGCTGCTGGCTCTGTCTTACGGCCTGATGCCTCGCTTGGCCGAGCGATTAAAAGCAAAGCCATCGGGGCTGAGCATGTCGTGATCTCAAAGCATCGCCTGTTCTGATCGCCGGTGGTTGCACGGAGTGTTGAGTTAGTCACAACCTGAGCCGCGAGGCGCTAGCCGCGGGTGTTTTCCTTGTGTTTTTAAGACACGCACCCGCAGCTAGCGCTTTGCGGCTCACTAAATCAACACGCCCTGCAGCAGACGGGTTCTGATGTCGCAGGCTGTAAAATTCCAGACAGTGTGAAATTTATGGCTGGCTCGTTTCGAATGTGGTTTTACTTCCTCCCAACCGATCGCTTTGTCATCTGATTTGAAATTTGCATGAATCCACTTTGCGTCAAAATCAGGATCCAGCTATTCGCTGCTGCACGAGAAATCGCAGGCAGCGATGCGCTGGAACTGGACGTCCCGCAGAACGCCACGATTCGCGATGTGCGCGAACAGCTGGTTGTTGCGGTTCCTCTGTTGAAGCCTCTGGCGAATTCGCTGCTGTGGGCCTTGAACAATCAATATGCGAGTGACGATCGAGCGGTCAGTGCATCCGATACGATCGCCTGTTTTCCACCTGTCAGCGGAGGTTGATCATGATTGAACTCACTCACCAGCCGATTGATTATCATACGCTGACAGAATCGGTTCGCAACAACGGTGCGGGAGCAGTTGTCCTGTTCCTGGGCACAGTACGGGAGTTCACTCAGGGCGTGCAGACAGCGTGGCTGGATTACGAAGCTTATCCAGAAATGGCTCGGGCTTCGATGGCTCAACTGGAAGCCGATGTACGAGCCGGATTCACCGTGATCGATGTGGCCATTTCTCATCGCTTTGGAACATTGCAGCTGGGCGATATCAGTGTCGCCATTGCCGTCAGCGCGCCTCATCGAGCTCAGGCGTTTGACGCGGGGCGATGGTTGATTGATACTTTAAAAGAACGAGTGCCCATCTGGAAGAAGGAACACTATTCCGATGGTCGCGAAGAATGGCAACATCCGGACCTGCCTGCAGAGTCGCTCGGTAAAGGACACGACCAATGACGCTCAATCTCCCGGTTCGCCGACTGATCGATTCCTTCGGCAGGCTGCATAATAATCTGCGAATCAGCGTCACTGATCGCTGCAATATTCGCTGCTTTTACTGCATGCCGGCGGAGAACGTCGAATTCATGCCGAAGGAGCACCTGCTGTCGTTTGAGGAGATCGAACGAGTCGTCCGAATTGGCACGACACTGGGAATCGATCGAATCCGGCTGACGGGCGGTGAGCCGCTCGTGCGACGCGATCTGCATGTGCTCGTTCGAAAGCTGGCGGCTGTGCCCGGGATTGTTGACATCGGGCTGACGACGAATGGAATTCTGCTGGAAGAACAGGCCCAGGAACTTCGGGATGCTGGTCTGCGACGTCTAAACGTCAGCCTGGATGCGCTCGACCCGGAAATCTTCCGCAAGGTGACTCGCCGAGACGGTTACGAACGCGTGCTCGCCGGCATCGAGGCGGCTCGACGAGTTGGGTTTTCTCCGATTAAACTCAATGCTGTGTCTGTTCGCGGACTGACAGAAGATCAGATTGTGCCGTTCGGGCACTTGGCTCGGGACACAGACACTGTCGTTCGATTCATCGAATTCATGCCTCTGGACGCTGACAGCCAGTGGCAGCGCGACAAGGTCCTGTTCGCCCACGAAATCATCGCAACACTGGAAGCCGCTTTTGGCCCGCTGCGAGCGATCGAGTCCACTGCTGCCTCGGCGAATTCCAGAAAGACATCAGGGTCGCTTTTGCCGTTGGCGGACGCGCCGACGCACGCACCGGCTCAGGACTTTGAATTTGCAGACGGCCGAGGCCGTATTGGTTTGATTGCCAGCGTCAGCCAGCCGTTTTGTGCCAGCTGCAATCGCTTCCGCCTGACCGCCGATGGCCGCCTGCGAAACTGTCTGTTCAGCCATGATGAGACCGATATCAAGCACCTGCTCCGACCTCCTGCTGCAAATGCTGCAAATGCTGATGCTGATCATGAAGATGAGATGATCGCTCAGGCGATGCTCAGCAGCATTGCCGCTAAGAAGGAAGGGCATGAAATCAACACGGCCAGATTCATTCAGCCCGATCGTCCCATGTATTCGATCGGCGGATAAGTATCGTTCGATCAATATTTGTCGCCTTTCGCTCCGCGAAAGTAGCGTTCTTTCGCTGAGCGAAAGGCGATTATCGGACACTTATTGATCGAGGATTCCTAATCCTTTGATGGAAAATCCCTTGGCGACAAATCCGTCGGGCGTGAACGCAGAAACCGGAAACGGTTCGGAATTAAAGCGGCGGCTGGCGAAGAACTTCTGTCAGCGGCTAAACTCTGTGTATGAGCAGCCGAAATCTTCAGGGAAAATCCAACCGGTCTTTTGCAGCCAGTCATCAGCGAAGTTGGCTTTGGGGCCGACACGCGGTGCAGGAAACACTGCGAGCTGGCGTGTGGCCGGTGATCGAACTTTTGCTGGACGAAGACCTGCCGCTCGAGACTCTGCTTGAGCTGCAGGATTTTATGTCATCCACCGGCATTAAAATTCAGCGAGTTCCAGCCAGCCGACTGCTGGAACTGTGTCGAGCGGAAGATCATCAGGGCTTTCTGGCTCGGATGGGTGAGCTCCCCTGCCGATCGCTTGAGGATCTGGAGCGATCTTTGCAGAGTCGCGGCGCAGATTCGGAGAATTCCAAACCGCTGCCGCCGCTGTTCGTTGTCTGCGATCGTCTTCAGGATGCTCACAATTTCGGGGCCATCCTGCGTTGTTGCGACGCGATGAAAGTCGACGGCGTGATTATCGGTGAGAAGTCTCAGGTTTCCGTCACCCCGCACGTCGCCCGTGCCTCCGCAGGCGCCGTGAATCACCTGACTCTGTACCGCGTGCCCAGCCTCGCGGACGCAGTGGTGACCATGAAGCGAAACGGACTGCGGATTCTCGCGGCAACCGAGAAAACCGACACTTTGTTGTGGCAGGCCGATTCAAAGGGCTCGCTGGCCGTTGTGATTGGTTCCGAGGCGGTCGGGATTGCTCCTGATCTGCTTTCGGAGTGCGATCTGCAAATTGCCATCCCGATGCTGGGCGGTGTCAGTTCGCTCAACGCCGCCGTCGCAGCGGGCATTGTCCTGTATGAGTGCCGACGTCAGCAGATGAGTTAACGCCGCCCTGACCGGACCGCTCCATGTCCGCAAATACATAGCGATTTTGCATCATCGGCCGGAACGCACCAGCGGCTTGTTGATTTAGAACGCCTGACAAAACTGGGACGGGCTCCCATATCTTGCGGAAAATGCTCAGAAAAATGACTCAGCGAGGGCGCCTGTCCCACTTTTTTAGAGCCTCTTAATCGTTTAACCCGACTCGAAGAGGAGGAACCGACTGCCCGCCTCCTCTTCGAGTCGGGTTAAACGTAAGCGATCTCGACTGAGACTAAATCAACGACCCGCGAACACGCTTCGGCTCAGGAAACCTGGCGTTCGTCAGCTTATCGTGGAGTGCCGCATTTCCTGTGATTGGCCAGTTGCTTTTGAATCCCGGTTTTGGCGACAATGGAGTTCCCTCCGAACGTTCTCACCTCAATATTCCTGATCAGACTCAGGCAGGATTCCTGATGCGTCCTTCATTGAGCCCACTTCGCTTTCTGGTTTTGGCATTGTTGAGTGCTGCTGTCGTGCTGTCATGTCCAGCGCTGCTGCTCTTGTGGCCCGTAGAGGCACAGGACAAGGCAGCCGACCGCGACGCGGCGGCCGGTGCTGAAGTCACTCAAGAGCAGGCCGATTTTTTTCGCAACAGCGTCTTGCCTCTGCTGGAAGCTCGCTGCATTGAATGTCACGGCGATGAACCGGAAGTGGAAGCCGAACTGCGACTGACATCCCGCAAAGCCATGCTGACCGGCGGCGAAAGCGGACCCGTGATGGTCCCCGGTGACCCGGATCAGAGTCTGCTGATTCAAGCGGTCCGATACGAAGGATTTCAGATGCCTCCGCGCAGTAAAATGCCGGACGCGGAGATTGAAATTCTGGCGCGGTGGATCAAGGACGGTGCTCCCTGGCCGGCCGACATGGAATCCGCCACTGTCGCAACCGAAAAAACGGCATTCCCATTGGAAGAACGCATTGCCGCTCATTGGGCCTGGAAGAAAATTGAACGGCCGACGGTTCCCACGGTAAAGCAGGCCGACTGGGCGGTCAGCGATTCGGATCGTTTTCTGCTCGCAAAGATGGAAGCCGCCGGAATCGCGCCCGCCGCGGATGCGGATCGACGAGCCATTTTGCGGCGTTTGTATTTTGATCTTGCTGGCATGCCGCCCACGCTGCAGCAGCAGGATCGCTTCTTCAACGATCCAGTGTCAACCGCCGTCGCTCTCGAAAAGGTCGTCGACGAACTGCTCGCGTCGCCACAATTTGGCGAACGATGGGCTCGCCACTGGCTGGACCTGATGCGTTATGCAGAGACGCTTGGTCATGAGTTCGACTATCCGCTGCCCTATGCGTGGCGATACCGCGACTATGTGATTCGGGCTCTCAACAATGATGTGCCGTACAACGAGTTCGTGCGTGAGCACCTTGCCGGCGATCTGATAGAGAATCCGCGTCGCCATCCCGAGCTGGGTTTTAATGAATCCATCATCGCGACCGGATTTTGGTACCTGTGCGAAGATAAGCACGCGCCTGTGGATGTGAAAGGCGAAGAAGCGTCGCGCATCGACAATCAGATCGACGTGTTTGGAAAGACCTTTCTGGGACTGACAATCGCCTGTGCACGTTGCCATGACCACAAATTTGACGCCATTACAGCAGACGATTACTACGCACTGTCCGGGTTTCTGCAAAGCTCACGGCGACGAGTTGAGTGGCTGGATTCTCATGAGGAAACCAGCAAGCTGATCGATCGTCTGGCCGCAGCAAAACTCCAGACGACAGAATCGCTGAACAAGGGCACTGCCGAATTTTCATCCGACCGGCTTGTCGCACTGTTGCAGCGAGCCATGGAACCGGCGGCCGCTGGTGCCGCAGCAGCCGAACAAAAACCTGAAACGCAGCAGGTTAAGATTCTTCGGGGTCTGCTTCGTGATGAAAAGAACAAAGCTTTGTCACATCCGTTGTCGTTGTTAGCCGCGCTGGCTCAGGCGCCGCCCGATTCATCTGACGCCGACCAGATCGCTTTGTGGCTGAAGCAGCGACACGATGCTGCACTGCCCAAAATTTCACCGGACGCGATCACATCCGGCTGGGCTGAAACAACAGTTGGAACTCCAGCAGGTGGAACTCCAACAGCGGTGGCGGCCGATTTACGGCAGGGGCTGCCTGCCAACTGGCGGGCCTTCGGTGCCGCGCTTGGCAGCGGGCGATCGGGTGAAATTCCTCGTCAGGCGATTACCGTGTCGCTCACACCGGCGGCGTTTGTTGCGGACAGCCCGATGTCGGTGAGTTCCGCCAGTCTGTCGCCGAAGCTGCGCGGCGAGTTGCATTCGCCGGAGTTCGTTCTGACTCATCCCGAGATTCAGATCCTCGCCGCCGGCAAGGGCACGCGAGTTCGTCTGAGCATTGATGGCTACGTCATGAACGAGTTCAGTGAATTGCTGTTTGGCGGTTGTCGCCAGCCGATCGAAACTGAGGGCGAGTTTCGCTGGATTCGCGTTGCCGGCGATGTTCAGCGTTATATCGGCCATCGATGTCATCTGGAGTTTCTGGATGAAGGCGACGGCTGGTTTGCGGTACGTGAAATCCGAATGATGGGCCAGTCCAATGAGTCCCCGGTGGCTCGTCAGGAAATCTGTAAGACGAATGCATCGTTGACCGTGAGCCCTCAGACAACTCGCGAGCAACTGATAAAAGACGCCGCGACGCGAATGGCGTCAGATCCTGCCTGGGCCGCTGTGGTGTTTAAGTCCGGCCTGTCTTCTTCTGAGCAGCGGACGGCGTATGAAACGTCGCTCGAAGCGTTTCGAAAAGAAGCCGAGCAGCCGCAGTCTGGCGATCCAGTGCTGGTGATGTGCGAAGGACCTGGTGAGGATGAGTACGTCTTTATCCGCGGCAATCATAACAATCGCGGACCGACGGCCGGTCGGCACATGCTGACGGCTCTGGATCAGGGGGCACCGCTGCAGAATCCTCACGGCAGCGGGCGAATGGAACTGGCTGATCGCGTGCTGGCGGAGGATAATCCGTTTCCCGCCCGAGTCATCGTCAACCGCGTCTGGCAGCACCTGTTTGGACGCGGGATTGTGTCCACGTCAGACAACTTCGGTGTGCTTGGCGAACAGCCGACGCATCCGGAGCTGCTGGATTTTCTAGCCGGCGAATTTCGTCACGATGGTTGGTCGATCAAGCGGCTCGTGAAGCGACTTGTCATGAGTCGCGCGTATCGCCTGAGCAGCCAGCGAACGGAACTGGCCGAGCAGACAGATCCCTCCAACAAGCTGCTGCAACGATTTTCGGTTCGCCGAGTTGAAGGGGAAGTGTTGCGTGATGCGATGCTCTGCGTTTCAGGGCGACTGGATTCGGCGATGTTCGGCCCGCCTGTTCCAGTTTATCTTTCGAATTTCATGCAGGGACGAGGCCGACCGGGTCAGTCGGGGCCACTGGATGGCGCAGGGCGACGGAGTATCTATCAGGCGGTCAATCGAAACTTCCTGAATCCCTTCATGCTGGCGTTTGATACACCGCAGCCCGCAACTGCCGTTGGTCGCAGAAGTATTTCGAACGTACCGGCTCAGGCCCTGATGTTGATGAATAACGAGTTTGTTCATGAGCAGGCCAATGTCTGGTCGGCCCGTTTGCTGAACGAGGTCTCAGGCGGCGGCGATGAGTTATTGGCCCACGCCTTTCGCCAGGCTTTTGCGCGGACACCTTCAGACACGGAGGCAGCCGCGTTTCACGAGTTCGCTCAGGCCGTCGCCATGGAAAGAAACCTGCCGGCGGACTTAGCGCTGCGTGATCCCGGTGTGGTCAGTGAGATCTGCCATGTCTTGATGAATCAGAAGGAATTTGTGTTCCTCGATTAAAGCCAATACTGTTCAAAAAGTAGCAGGCACACTCCGTGTGCCGTCCGCCACGCTGCGAAAACACTGTTAGCCAGCAAGTCATTCCCAAGTCATTTCAAGCTAAGATCAGCCATGGAGAATCGAACAACAAAAGTCATCGCGTCGCTTGTTTCCTGCTGCGTGCTCTTGGTTGTTTCACTCGCTGTCTTCAAGTGGTATTAATACCAGCGAGATCAACTTGCCCTAACCGAGGTCGGCAAACTTGGCGGAACGTTCACACTTGAGTCCGCTGCACTAATTCGTGATCGCGGTTCGTCGCCTTCGTCATTTAGCAGAACGCGCTTCGCGGTGTTGACCCAGATCGCGGGTGCTAATCCAATTACCGAAGTCGATTTGTCGATCACATCCTGGCTCAGGAAGGAGGAGACCTTCCCACTGGTCACTGACAACGACATCAAGGTCATTGCGTCCCTCAGCCGGTTGCAGCGGCTATCGCTTCGTGGGATGCCCATCACTGATGCAGTGGTAAATCAATTGACTCGATTTCAGAATTTCAACCATCTGGATGTTCGAGAAACACAAATCTCCACACAGGGTTTGTCACAACTCAAGGCAGCATTGCCGTCTTGCGAAGTGGTTGCCGGAGACTCTGGCTAACAAAGATCGGGAGAGGGACCCGGATTGCTCCGAGGCCACTCCCACACCACCCGGCGTGCGGGTCCGCACCGGGCGGTTCATCTCCTTGCAGTGAGCTTCTGCCAGATTGTGAATAGATTCGCCAGTCCCTGTCCCTTGAGGCTGTTTTGGATCGGGCCTGTGCCGCAGGCCCAGCGAGCGACAGTGCCTCATGCACCGCCTGACTCGAAGACATCACCCGTCTTCAATATTAATCACAAGCTTAAGCTTTCGCGTCAGATAATCTTCAATCGATCGGGCGACTCGCTGAGCAGCTTCGCTGGTTTTGGTGAAGACCAGAAAGTCGTCAGCGTAACGCACAAAGTGCAGGCTGCGACTCTCTAATTCCTTG